>Ga0209796_10000025_pt1 | contig 264802 bp, 232 predicted proteins | sample AgamicOrSfrz_FD_187167 | JGI IMG/M metagenome (GOLD analysis project Ga0209796, IMG submission 187167) | Agave microbial communities from Guanajuato, Mexico - Or.Sf.rz (SPAdes) (version 2) | ecosystem: Host-associated > Plants > Phyllosphere > Phylloplane/Leaf | place: Guanajuato, Mexico...
AGGGCTCAAGCCGCGTTCGCCCGGGCGCATTTTCGGCACCGCTGATCATTACGTATCCAGCGCGGCAAACGATCTTGCAGCGGTGCGCGATCCCGAGCGGCGCGCGATGATCGAGGCGCTGCAAAGGGATTCGGCGGAGTCGCGCATCACGCTTTTCGGCATGGAAGACCGGCGGCGCGGCATCGTCCATGTGGTCGGGCCGGAGCAGGGCCTGAGCCTGCCAGGCATGACCATCGTCTGCGCAGACAGCCACACTTCGACGCACGGTGCAGTCGGTGCGCTCGCGTTCGGTATCGGCGCCACCGAAGTCGCCCACGTGCTCGCCACGCAATGTCTGTGGCAGCGCAAATCGAGAAACATGCGCGTCACGCTCGACGGCATTCCAGGCGCGGGCGTCAGCGCAAAAGATCTGATTCTCGCCGTGATTGCACGAATCGGCGTGGCCGGCGCGGCAGGCCATGTGATCGAATACGCCGGCTCTGCGATCGCGGCTTTGTCGATGGAAGGCCGGCTAACCCTATGCAACATGACCATCGAAGCCGGCGCGCGCGCCGGCATGATCGCTCCCGACGAAACCACTTTCGCGTATCTGGCCGGGCGGCCATACGCCCCCATGGGCGAGCAGTGGGACGGGTCAATTGCGCACTGGCGCACGTTGACCACCGACGCAGGTGCAAGGTTCAACCGCGAAGTGCATATCGACGTGGCTGCAATCGCGCCCATGGTGACCTGGGGCACGACGCCAGAGTACGCCTGCGGCATCGACGCTCGCGTGCCCGATCCGGCCCGCGAGGCCGACCCTGATCTTCGCGCCGCGATGTCTCGTGCGCTTGACTACATGGGATTGAAGCCGGACGAAGCGCTCGACGGCGTGGCGATCGACAGGGTATTTATCGGCTCGTGCACCAATGGCCGCATTGAAGACATGCGCAGCGCCGCCGAAGTCGCGCGCGGCCGGCGCATTGCACCCGGCGTCGAGGCCTGGGTCGTGCCGGGCTCGCACGAGGTTCGCGCGCAGGCCGAAGCAGAAGGGCTCGACCGCGTGTTCCTCCAGGCCGGGTTCGAATGGCGCTTTCCTGGCTGCTCGATGTGCCTCGCGACCAACGGCGACACGGCCGCGCCGGGGCAGCGTTGCGCGTCCACGTCGAACCGCAATTTCGTAGGCCGCCAGGGCCCGGGCGTGCGCACCCATCTGATGAGCCCGGCCATGGCGGCGGCCGCTGCAGTGACCGGGTGTCTGACAGACGTGCGCCGTCTACTGGGAGCGTGAGCATGGAAAGCCTCACTTACCTCGACGCGGTGGCCGCGCCGATCGTTGCGATCAACTGCGATACCGACCAGATTCTGCCGGCGCGCTTCCTGCAAAAGCCCCGCTCGAACGATTTCGGCAAGTTTCTGTTCGGGTCGCTGCGCTTTGGCCCGGATGGCACTGAACAGCCCGACTTCGTGCTAAACCGCGCGGCTTACCGCGACTCGCGCATCGTCGTGGCGAACCACAACTTCGGATGTGGATCGTCGCGGGAGCATGCGGTATGGGCGCTATACGACTACGGCATTCGCGCGGCGATTGCCCCGAGCTTCGGCGACATCTTCTTCATCAACTGTCTCAAGAACGGGCTGCTGCCCATCGTGTTGCCGGAGGCCGTAGTGCTGCCTCTGCTGGACACCTTGTCGGCGAGGCCGGGCAGTCGCCTGGCCGTCGATCTGCCGGCACAGACCGTCACCTTGCCCGACGGCGCGGTGCATGCGTTCGACGTGGAGCCGTTCGCCAAAGAATGTCTGCTGCGCGGCATGGATGAAATCGACTACACCCTGTCGCACCAGGACCGCATCGATGCGTTCGAGCGCAACCGCGCGCAACCCTGTTAAGCGCTTTTCCCGATAACAAAAGGAGATGTTCAGATGAAGATTGCAGTCATGCCAGGCGATGGTATCGGTCCGGAAGTACTGGCCCAGGCTCTCAAGGTATTGCGGGTTGTCGCGCCCCAGGCTGAGACTCAGGAAGCAGCCATCGGCGAGGCGGGTCTGCAGGCGCACGGCGTGCCGCTGCCCGAGCCGACACTGGAGTTGGCGCGCAAGGCCGATGCGATCCTGTTTGGCGCGGTCGGCGTGGCCGACGAAGCCGGGATTCCCCGCGACCGCCGTCCGGGGACCGGACTACTGCAGTTGCGCCAGGCGCTGACGCTTTACGCCAACTTCCGTCCGGCCTACATGTTCCCGGAACTGATCGGCGCGTCGACCTTGCGGCCGGAAGTGGTCGACGGGCTGGATCTCGTCATCGTGCGCGAGTTGAACGGCGACGCCTATTTTGGCGAGCCGCGCGGGTTCGAGACCAACCCGGCAGGCGAGCGCGTGGGCTTTAACACAATGCGTTACGCCGAGTCCGAGGTCGAGCGCGTTGCGCACGCTGCATTCAAGGCCGCACGCCGCCGTCACCGCAAACTGTGCTCTGTGGACAAGGCCAACGTGCTGGAGGCGAGCCAGGTGTGGCGCGAGGTGGTCACACGCGTCGGCCGCGATTATCCGGACGTCGAATTGAGTCATCTGTTCGTGGACGCCGCCGCGATGATGCTGATGCGTCGGCCGAAACAGTTCGACGTAATCGTCACCGGCAACCTGTTCGGCGACATTCTTTCGGATGCGGCAGCCATGCTGACCGGCTCGATCGGCATGTTGCCTTCCGCCTCGTTCGGCTTAGGCCGCAAAGGTCTGTACGAGCCGGTGCACGGCTCAGCTCCGGACATCGCCGGCAAGGACATGGCCAATCCGCTCGCCGCCATCCTGTCGCTGGCGATGATGCTGCGCGAAAGCTTCGAAATGGAAGACGCCGCGAGCCGCGTCGAACGGGCCGTGCGCGCGGTGCTGGCCGCCGGCTACCGTACGGCTGACATCTACCAGGAAGGCACACGCAGTGTCGGCACGCGTGACATGGGCGATGCGGTGGTCGAGATGCTGCGCAAGCAGCCAGCCTAGCGCGGGTCGCATCGCGCCGACCGCGCCCGGCATCGCAGCAGTGACGGGCACGAGGACTCCGATTCCGGTTCCGAAGTTTGCCGCACCAGAAAATCCCACAAAGGGAGGAGACAATCATGAAACTGAAACTCGCCATTTCGCTGTGCGCAGCGTTAGGGCTTGCCTGTGGTTCCGTCACGGCCGTGGCCAAGGATGTCCCTGAGAAGCCCGAATTGCACATCGCCGCGGCCTCGGTGGGCATGACCTATCTGCCCATGCTCGTCGCGAAGCAGCGCGGCTACTTCAAGGACGAAGGGCTCGACGTCACGATCGCCGCTTTCTCCGGTGGTTCGAAGACGCTGGAGGCCTTGCTGGGCGGCAGCTCCGACATGGTTGCGGGCGCCTATTCGAACACCATCACGATGGCAGCCAAGGGCCAGCATCTGGTCGTGGTGGCGGCGCAGGTGATCTGTCCGGGCTGGATTTTCGGCGTGTCGCAAAAGCGCGAGGGCGAGGTCAAGTCGGCGAAAGATCTCAAAGGTATGCGGATCGGCGTGAGCGCGCCGGGTTCGAGCACGCACATGGCGGTCAACTACATTCTTCACAAGGCAGGGCTGCAGCCTTCGGACGTGTCGATCATCGGCGTGGGCCAGGCGGCCGGGGCGGTTGCGGCGGTGCGGGCCGGCCAGATTGATGCATTGATCGTCAACGACCCGAGCGCCACGGTCCTCACAAAGGACGGCAGCTTGAAGCCGCTGGAAAACATGCGCACGGCCGACGGTAACGTCAAGGTGTTCGGCTCGGATTATCCCGAGTCGAGCCTGTTCGCGACGCAGGACTTCGTCAACAGAAATCCGAAGACCGTGCAGGCCGTAGCCAATGCGATTGTGCGTGCGGAGAAGTGGATCGCGAAGGCGACCCCGCAACAGGTCGCGGACAATGTGCCGCCCGAGTTTCTGACGGACAACAAGGCGCTCTACGCCGAGGCGTTCACGAACAGCCGCCGCTGTATCGCGCAGAACGGAGAGATCACCCCGAAGGGCGCACAAACCGTGCGTGACGTGCTGGCAGCGTTCGACCCGGCAGTGGCTTCGGCCCACATCGACCTCTCCACGACCTACGACAACCGGTTCGTCAGGAAGGCAGCGGAGATCCAGCCATGAGCACAGCAACCTGCAGTGTCCCGCTCGCGAGCAGCGAGCCCACAGTGCGCGAAGCGCTTTGCTTCGACAACGTGACGTGCACCTTTGCCGGCAACGGCAAGAACGCACAAACTTACACCGCCATTTCAAACGGCAACCTGACGATTCGCGATGGAGAGTTCGTCTCTATCGTCGGACCGACGGGTTGCGGCAAATCCACGCTGCTTAACGTGGCCGCGGGACTGACGCGGCCCTCATCGGGGACGCTTAGCGTATTCGGCGAGAAGCTCGCCAACGGCCTGAACCGGCAGGCCGCCTATCTGTTCCAGGTCGACGCGCTAATGCCATGGAAAACGGCCGAGGAAAACATCGCGATGGGCTTGATCTTCCACGGCACGCCACGGGAAGAGGCGTTGGCTGTCGCGCGCGACTGGCTTGAGAGAGTAGGTCTACACGGCCACGGCAAGAAATATCCGCACCAGATGTCGGGCGGCATGCGCAAACGTGCAAGTCTCGCACAGGCGCTAGCGCTCAACCCCCGCATCATCCTGATGGACGAGCCGTTCAGCGCGCTGGACATTCAGACCCGGCATCTGATGGAGAACGAACTGCTTCAGTTGTGGTCGTTCGACCGCAAGTCCGTGATGTTCGTGACTCACGATCTCGAAGAGGCGATTTCGCTGTCGGACCGTGTGATTGTCTTGTCCGCAGGGCCCGCTACGCGGCCTATTGCTGAGTTCGACATCGATCTCGAACGTCCGCGCGAGATGTCGGAAATCCGTATGACGCAGCGTTTCCTGCAACTGCACTCCCAGATCTGGGACGTGCTTCGAGGAGAGGTTCTGAAAAGCTATGCGAACAATCGAATTTAAACCGGCCAACCGGTTCACCGTGTTGCTGACCCGGCTCGTGATTCTGTTCGGCGTTCTGTTTCTGTGGTGGCTCGGCACCAGTCAGAAATGGCTGTCGCCCTTCTTCTTCGGCGACCCGTTAGGCGTCGCTCGCCGTATCGTCGAATGGTTCGTGACGGGCTCGGTGTTTCGCCATCTGTACACCACGCTGCTCGAAACGATGCTGGCGTTCGCGATCGGCACGGCGTCCGGGCTCGCGTGCGGCCTGTGGCTTGCGCTCAACCCGTTCCTTGCAGTCGTGTTCGATCCGTTCATCAAGGCCATGAATTCGATGCCGCGGCTGATCTTCGCGCCGATCTTCGCGCTCTGGTTCGGCCTCGGCATCTGGTCCAAGGTGGCGCTCGGTGTGACGCTGGTTTTCTTCGTCGTGTTCTTCAACGTATTCCAGGGCGTCCGCGAGGTGAGCCCAACGGTGTTGTCCAACAGCCGCATGCTCGGTGCGAGCTCGCGTCAGTTGATGCGGCACGTCTATCTGCCTTCCGCGACCAGCTGGGTCTTTTCCAGCTTGCATAACGCGATCGGCATCGCCTTCGTGGGCAGCGTGGTGGGAGAGTACCTGGGTTCGGAGAAGGGAGTGGGATATCTGATCCTGCTGGCCGAAGGCGTGTTCGACATCAACTCCGTCATCGCCGGCATTCTGGTGCTGACCGTGTTTGCCCTCGTGCTCGATACCGCCGTGTCGATGATCGAAGACCATCTGCTGCGCTGGCGGCCCGTTGCGGGCCAAACGGTCGCGGCGGGCGCCTAGGCGCGTTTCGCAGTCGAACAGTTTTGGGGAAATCATCTTGCAGACCAATGCGATCAACATGAAGGACCGCGTCGCTGTAGTGACTGGCGGCGCGCAAGGTATCGGCCTCGAGGTCGGCCGCCGGCTGCTCGCCTCCGGCGCGCGGCTCGTGATCTGGGACATCAACGCTTGCGGCATGGAGCAGGCGCGTGCCGGCCTCGGCGAGCACGACGTTCACTTCGAGCAGGCCGACATCGCCGACTATGCGAGCGTGCAGGCCGCCGTCGCGGGAACGCTGGAAGCGGCCGGACGCATCGATATCCTGATCAATAACGCGGCCGTCGTCGGCCCCAACGCTGCGCTCATAGACTATCCGCTGGACGCCTGGAAGCAGGTGATCGACGTCGACGTGAACGGTACCTTCCATTGCTGCCGTGCGGTCGTGCCGGGCATGATCGGCCAGAACTACGGCCGCATCGTCAATCTTGCCTCGGTGGCGGGTAAGGAGGGCAATCCGAACGCAGCGGCCTACAGTTCGGCCAAGGCTGCCGTGATCGCCATGACCAAGTCGCTCGGTAAGGAACTGGCGAGCTACGACATCGCGGTCAACTGCGTGACGCCGGCCGTGGCGCGCACGCCCGGCGCAATGGAGCAGTCGCCTGAACATATCCGCTACATGCTCGGCAAGATTCCGCGCGGCCGTTTTCTCGAACTCAACGAAGCGGCGGCGATGATCGCCTGGCTCGCAAGCGAAGAGAATTCGTTCACCACCGGCGCGGTGTTCGACCTGTCCGGCGGCCGCGCAACCTACTGAGGCGAGCACACCTATGAAGCTGTTACGCTACGGCGCACCCGGCAAGGAAAAGCCCGGCGTGCTCGATGCCGATGGAAATCTACGGGACCTCTCGGGCCATGTGGCCGACATTGCCGGCGACGTTCTGCTGCCCGATAGCCTGGCCCGTCTGAGGGCGCTCGATTTTGCGTCGTTGCCGCGAGTCGAAGGCAATGTCCGCCTCGGACCATGCGTCGGCGGCACGGGCAAATTCATCTGCATTGGCCTGAATTACTCCGACCATGCCGCCGAGACCGGCGCGACCGTGCCGCCGGAACCCATCATTTTCATGAAAGCGACGAGCGCGATTGTGGGCCCCAATGACACCATCGAGATTCCGCGCGATGCTGTGAAGACGGATTGGGAGGTCGAACTAGGCGTCGTCATCGGCAAGACCGCCAAATACGTTAGCGAGCGCGATGCAATGGACCACGTCGCCGGCTACTGTGTAATCAACGACGTGTCCGAGCGCGCGTTCCAGGCCGAACGCGAGGAGCAGTGGACCAAAGGCAGATCGGCCGATACATTTGGTCCGACCGGCCCGTGGCTAGTGAGCGCGGACGAGGTACCGGACCCTCAGGCGTTGCGGCTCTGGCTCGAGGTGAACGGGCGCCGTTACCAGAACGGGAGCACCGCCACGATGGTGTATGGCGTGCGCTATCTGGTGGCCTACCTTTCGAAGTTCATGTCGCTGCAACCGGGCGACATTATTTCCACGGGTACGCCGCCGGGCGTCGGACTGGGGCAGAAGCCTCCCGTCTATCTGAAGCCAGGCGATGTGGTCACGCTCGGCATCGAAGGCCTCGGCAAGCAGCGTCAGGACGTCGTTCAAGGCTGACGTTCTGACATGTAGTGGGCCGCAGTCGCAAACAAGGACCGGAGACATATCATCGTGAGAACGCTCAGGCGTCTGATCTTGCCGCTACTGACCGCATGCGCGGCCTTCATGATCACGCAACCGTTGGCCGCCGTTGCCGGGCCGGCGCCCGAAAAGAGCAGCATCGACCTGGCCGCGGCGGGCGTGGGTTTTCCATATCTGCCGTTTGTGATTGCGCAAAGCCGCGGATATTTCAAACAGGCCGGACTCGATGTGCAGATCGGTGTGTTCAGCGGCGGGGCAAAAGCGTTGCAGGCGATGCTGGGCGGGAGCGCCGACATCGTGGCGGGTGCTTATTCCAACACCATCACCATGGCGGCGAAGGGACAGCACCTGGTATCTTTCGTCACGCTCGCATCGTGCCCTGGCTGGGTGTTTGGCGCGACGCGCGCGAGCCACGGCAAGGTCAGAACGTATGCGGACCTCAAGGGCATGCGCATCGGCGTGAGTTCGCCCGGTTCCAGCTTTCACATGGGCGTGAATTACCTGTTGAGCAGGTCTGGCCTGAAGCCGGGCGACGTGTCGATCATCGGGGTGGGCTCTTCTGCCGGCGCGATTGCCGCTGCGCGCAGCGGCCAGATAGACGCGCTGATGAGCAACGACCCCGTCGCAACCGTGCTGCAGGACAGCGGCGATCTGTTCACGCTGGCCGTCATGCGCGATCCGGCCGGCACCCGTGCCACGCTCGGCGGCGACTATCCAGAAGCCTCCATCTATACAACAAGGGACTTCGCCACCCGATATCCCAATACCGTGCAAGCGGTGACGAATGCAATTCTCGCGGCTGAACGCTGGATGGCGCACGCCACGCCCGAGCAGGTCGCCGCGGCCGTGCCGCCGCAATACGCGCTCGCCGACAGGGATGTATTTGCGCGAGCGTACGCGAACATGCAGCGGTGCATCTCGCGTGACGGCATGATGACGGACGCCGCCGCCCACACAGTGCACGACGTACTGGCGGCGTTTGATCCGGAGATCGGCAAAGCGTCTATCGACCTGAAGGCCACTTACGACAATCGCTTCGTCGAAAATGCCGACAAGCACTGAGTTGCAAAAAAGGAAACCGACATGGAGAGCGGCATTCGCATCCTGGCCGAGGGCCTGAAATTTCCAGAAGGGCCGGTCGCGATGCCCGATGGCTCGATTGTGCTCGTGGAAATCGAGCGTGAGACCATCACCCGCGTGGCAGCCGACGGCACGGTGACTGTGCTGGCACGGGTGGGCGGCGGGCCAAACGGATTGGCGTTAGGGCCGGACGGGGCATTCTATGTTTGCAACAACGGCGGCTTTCTGTTCCGTACGGTTGCCGGGCTGAACCGTACGAAGCCAGGCGTACACCCCGCCTATACCAGCGGCCGGATCGAGCGCTTCGACCCGAAGACAGGCACGCTCACAACACTGTACGACCGTTGCGGCGACTTTTCGCTGAGAGGGCCGAACGACATCGTGTTCGATCATGACGGCGGCTTTTATTTCACCGACTTTGGCAAGAATCGCCTGCGCGACCGCGATCACGCGGGTCTCTATTACGGGCGGGCAGACGGATCGATGATCGTGGAAGTGGCCTATCCGCTCACCACGGCGAACGGCGTCGGCCTATCGCCGGACGACAGCGTGGTCTATGTCGCCGAAACCGAGACCGCGCGACTGTGGGCGTTCGACCTCGACGCACCGGGCCGGGCGCGCAAGCATCCTTATCCGTCGCCGCACGGCGGTCGTCTTGTATGCGGCTTACCGGGCTATCAGCGCTTCGATAGCCTGGCAGTGGACGCGCAAGGCAATATCTGTGTAGCCACGCTCGTCACCGGCTGCATCACTGTCGTTGCGCCGACCGGCGAGGTGTTGCGGCAGGTCATGGTGCCGGACGGCATGGTGACCAACATCTGTTTCGGCGGCGCCGACATGAAGACGGCCTACGTGACCCTGTCGGGCACGGGGCGCCTCGGCTCGCTGCCCTGGCCGCAAGCCGGTCTGAAGCTTGCCTATTCGTGACGGTCGGGCGTCGGCTGCGCGTTCTGGCTCGCGAGCAGGTGTTTGAGAAAAAGCTGGACCGGCGCGGGGAGCGTCTCGGCTTCGCGTACGCAGATCTTCCAATGCCGCTCGGCCCACGCTTCGTCCAGTTGCACGGCCACTAACGGTCCCGAACTGACGTAACGCTCGGCGTGATGCTCAGGCACCAGGCCGATGCCGAGGCGCGCTTCCACCATGCTGCGCACCGGTTCAAAGCCGTTGACGCGGATGGACAGCTTGAGCGGATGGTCCAGGTCGGCTGCCGCGCGCAGTACCAGCGAATTCAGATAGCTGCCCGGTTGCGGGCCTACCAGCGGATACCGCGCTACATCGGGGAATGCGACCCGGTCTGCGCGGCTCAGCGGATGATCGGGCGGCATGATGACGACCAGCCGGTCGCTGCGGTAGGGGTAGACCTGCAAGCCCGTGGTGACGGTCGTGCCGCCGAAGACACCGATATCCGCGGCGTTTTCGGCCACGGCCCGAACCACCGCGGGGCTCAGACTCTCCTGCAGGTCGATGCGCAGGCCCGGGTGCAGTGCAAGGAAGTCGCGGATGTCATTGGCAATGTACTGGACGATGGTGGAGAGGCTCGCGTTCAGTCTTATCTGACCGCGCACGCCTTCTGCATGATCGAGCAACTCGCTTTCCATCTGGTAGATGTCGCGCAGGACCACGCGCGCATGCTGCAGCAAGGCCGCTCCTGCGGCCGTCAATTCAAGCCCTTTGTTGCTGCGGACGAAGAGGGCGGTTTTGAGTGCGTCCTCGAGATGCGACATGCGCTTGCTCAGAGCCGAGGGCGCGATGTTTTCCGCTTCTGCCGCGCGGGCAATGCTGCCGTGCTCGCAGACAGCGACAAACAGTTTCAGCGATTGCAAATCCAGACGCATCGAGTCTCCGGGGCGGTCTTTCGCCACAGTGCTTGCCTTGCTATTGAGCGACAGTATGCACGGGGCGGGTCGCCTGAGGCCAGCGTCGGTGCAAAATCGGCGTAGCGCTCGCGAAATGCATGACGGGGCCGTGCGTGCTCACCGTGTCGCCAGAAGCAACGCGCTGAGGAACCGTTCGTCCGACAGGTAGCCGACGTTAAAGCGGCAATACGGCGACACTTTGTCGGATGTCGGCGAGAACACGGCGCCTGGGGCCAGAATCACACCGTGGTTCAGCATTGCCTTGGCGAGCTTCATCGAATCAGGCCAACCGGGTAGAGATGCCCACAAGTACATGCTCTGATCGCTTTCCTTGAAGATGCTCGCGCCCACCTTTTTCAACACGTTTTTTCCAGTGGTAGTGGCGCGCCGCAACTTCTCCTGTAGCTGGTTGGTATGTCGCATGAAATGGCCGTCGCTGACGATGGCGGCAAGCGTTCTTTCGCTATATTCAGAGCTGCTTACGTGAATCAGCATTTTGACGTCGGCGAGGTCGCTTGCGAGCGCCGCGTTGCATGCAAGAAAGCCCACGCGCAATGCCGCGGACACAGACTTCGAGAAGCTGCCTATATAAATCGTGCGGCGCAACTGGTCCAACGTGGCGATGCGGGTGAGCGAGCGCGGTCTCAGGTCGGCAAATGCATCGTTCTCCACGATCACTGTGTCGTGATGCTCCGCGAGTTGCAGAATACGGTAGGCCTTTGCCGCGCTCGTATCCGTACCCGTGGGGTTATGTCCAACCGATTGCGTGAAGAAGAGCTTCGGCCGATGCTCGATCATGCAGCGCTCCAGTTCCGCAAGATTGGGGCCGTCCACTTCGCGCGGCACGCCGATGATATTCGCACCGCTCAGCTTCAGCTTGCCGAACAGCGGATAGTAGCCGGGATCGTCGACGAGCACGGCGTCGCCCGGCCGCACGAAATAGCGCAGCACCAGGTCCATTGCCTGATTGGCGCCGTGCGTGAGCACGATTTGCGAGGGCGGGGCGTCGATTTCATAACCGGATAACTTCTGTTGCAGTAACTGGCGAAGCGGCAGATAGCCATACCGGCTCCCGTATCTGAAGAGCGACGCGACACCGGTGCGCACGACCCGCTGATGGTACTGGTCGAGCCGTGTGCCTTCGAGCCAGTCGATTGGCGGAAAGCCTTCGCCGAGATTCAGGACCCCAGGCTTGACCTGAAGTTGTTCGCGCATTAGCCAGACCGTGTCCATTGCCCGGTTGAGTCCGCGCGTTTCCTCTGGCTCCGCGGCCGCCTTCACCTGTCGCGCGACATAAAAACCGGAGCCCCGGCGCGGTTCGATGAGACCGTTGGCGGTCAGCGTTTCAAATGCACTGATCACGGTGTTTTTCGAGCAGCCAGACGCCTCGGCATATTCCCTGATAGAGGGCAGCTTGGTTCCTGCTGGAAAAACGCCTTCTTCAATCTGTCTGGCAAGTGTGTCCGCCATGGAGCTGGACAGGCTGACGTTCTTTTGCAGGTTCATCCTTGCGGCTCCGCAAATCAGAAAAGTGTTAGGGGTACAGAGCTGCAGCTGTTATGTCGAACTGTACCTTTGAAATGGGTACGGTGTGCCTATTATTGAGCGTATCAATCACGGTCGCAAGCAAAACTGCTTATCTGCGGCGGCCCTACGACAAAGGCAATGCATGGTCATCGATTCGACGCTTCCCAGCTTCCGCTCGCTCACTCCTCACGAGCGACTTTCGCACCTTCGCAAAACGCTGGATCTCGACGACACGCAATGGGCGCAGTTGGCAAAGCCCGGCGCGTTGCCGCTGGAAACGGCTAACGGCATGATTGAGAACGTGATAGGCACGTTCCAGTTGCCGCTCGCAGTCGCCGGCTACTTTCAGATCAACGGCAAAGACGTGATCGTGCCGATGGCCGTCGAGGAGCCGTCCATCGTAGCCGCCGCTTCGTTCATGGCGAAACTCGCGCGCGAAGGCGGCGGTTTTCGCACGTCGAGTACAGGGCCGCTGATGCGTGCACAGGTGCAGATAGTCGGTGTGAGCGATCCATATGGCGCGCGGCTCGCGATTCTCGCGCACAAAGACGAACTGATCGGCCTCGCGAATAGCCGTGACCAGGTGCTGCTGCGGCTCGGCGGCGGTTGCCGCGACATTGAAGTGCATGTGTTCCCCGATACGCCGCGCGGCGCGATGCTCGTCGCGCATCTGATTGTCGACGTGCGCGATGCGATGGGTGCGAACACCGTCAACACGATGGCCGAATCGGTGGCGGGGCGCATCGAGGAATTAACCGGCGGCAACGTGCGCTTGCGCATTCTTTCCAATCTCGCGGACTTGCGGCTTGCGCGCGCTCACGTAAGGTATTCGGCCGCGACGCTCGCGACCAAGGAGTACTCCGGCGAGGAAGTCATCGACCGTGTGATCGACGCTTATCTGTTTGCCGCCATCGACCCGTATCGCGCGGCCACTCATAACAAGGGCATCATGAACGGCATCGACCCGGTGATCGTTGCAACGGGCAACGACTGGCGCGCGGTCGAGGCGGGCGCTCATGCCTATGCCGCGCGCGGCGGACGCTATTCGTCGCTGACAACGTGGGAGAAAGCGGCCAATGGAGACCTGGTTGGCACGATCGAGATGCCGATGCCCGTCGGCCTCGTGGGGGGCGCGACAAAGACTCATCCACTGGCGCGCGTCTCGCTGCAAATGATGGGCGTCACCACGGCTCAGGAACTCGGCGAGATCGCAGTGGCCGTCGGTCTTGCTCAAAACATGGGAGCGCTGCGCGCGTTGGCGACCGAAGGCATTCAGCGCGGTCACATGACTCTGCATGCCCGCAATATTGCTCTCGCCGCCGGAGCAACGGGCGACGATCTTGACTGGTTAGTCAAGAAAATGATAACTTCGGCTGACTTTCGCATGGACTTCGCGCTAGAGCTTCTAGCCGGATTGCGGCAAAGGTAGCCCACGCGTTGGAACCGTCCGCGGCGGCGAGCCGTGGTCCGCAAAGAACGATTTGCAGCGCTGCCGGCGCGGACACAATCTGCGCTGCTCGCTACTTCGCCGGGGCGGTTCGCCGTACATGGCCTGCCGTTTCTCCCCTCGCCGCATGGCTGCATCTATGGAGCTATCGCCCCATCAGCGTCGGCAACATTGCTGTCATCGGCACAGTAACAAAGCAATACGTGCATGGCGCCTCGCAAGCTTGTTGCGATTGCCGCTCATGCTGGCTCTTTCCCGATACCTGAACGCACAGTCGCGGCGAACAGTTATTGGCGAATCGATCGGCCGTGCTTCTCACGCGGCCCACAATAAGAATTCAAGCGGTCAGGAGGCAAACGATTGGAACAGTCCAGTGCAAACGCGGCACCGGCCGCGGCAGACGGTTTAGGCCTGCATGCAGGCATTGACAGCGCGACCCCGGCATTCGCGCAAGTGTGGGGCGACACGGTGGACCTTGCGCATCTGGCGTGGTCGATCGTGCTCGGCGTGGCCGTTAGCGTAGGCGCATTCGTGGGCGGCAAAGCGGTGCTGTCTCACTTCGTCAACGATCCGGCTATCGCGCGGGCCTATGCGATGCTGATTGGACTCGGCGGCTGCCTCGCGGCGGGCGCGCTGTGTGCCGTGCTGTTCCGGCCGAAGCGGATCGTGGTGGAGCATGCGGTTGACGAAGCAGACAGGATGGAGGTACTCGAGCGCCTGGCTGAAGAGCGCGGGGGTATCGGTTCGCTCGCCGATCTTCCGCCGAGCGCGGTAGCCGAGTTGAAAGAACTTGGGCTGTTGGAACTGTTCGCCTCGTACGAGGTTTCGAGCAAAGCTTCGCGAGCGGGAGAACATTGAGATGACCGAATTGCTCCACCAGTTGCCAGGCGCAATGGTCATGGGTTTGATCGGCGCTGTTGTGTTCGCGGGGATAGGGCTCGTGTCAGGCACTGACGAAACCACCACCATTGCGCCGCTCACCTTGCTGGTCGCGCTGCTCGGCGTGCCGCCGGCGGGGGTGTTCACGTTTTTCCTCGCGGGCGCAGTGGCCAAGCATATGACGCATGCCATTCCTACCGCGTTACTGGGCATTCCCGGCGACACGATGGCGGCGCCGCTTCTGCAACAGGCGTCGATGTTGCGCTCGCTCGGCGTGCCTCATATCGCCTTGCGCAAGATGATATCGGGCGCGCTAGTGGCCGCATTCGTCGCATTGCCGCTGGCGGTGCTGTTCGCGCTCATGCTTGCGCCCTTCGGCGGGCTGATCGCGCGCGCTGCGCCTTGGGTGTTTCTCGTGGCCGCGGTCTTCATCGCATGGTTCTCCGCCGGCCGATGGGCCTCGGTCCTGTTGCTGATTCCATTCGTATTGCTGATCGTGGGCTTGCAGTCACTCACGCGCAAGTACGGTGTCAATCTGAGCGTGAGCTACTTCCTCGGCATTGCAATTGGGCCGCTGGTGGCTGACCTTTTTTCCATTCTGTCGCCAGTGGAAAGGCAGCGCATGCGTCGCGAGGGCATGTCGACATTTGCGCTTGCGCCCGACGTCAAGCGTTGGAGCGGCTACTTCCCGAATCCGCTGAAAGTGCTCGACCGGCAACAGACAGCCTGCACCGTGGCGACGGCCGCCGTGTCGAGTGCAACCTTCGTGTTCAGCCCAGTTGCGATGACCGTTCTGATGGGCGAGGTCGTGGGCGCGCGAATAAAGCACGCCTATCAGCGGCTCACGACCGTGATCGCCGTGAGAAACGGCGTGACCGAAGCCACGTACATTGCGGAAGCCATGATTCCGCTGATCGCGTTCGGCCTGCCACTCAGTCCGGTCGCAGCTGGCCCCGCAGCCCCACTTTTCAATGCACCGCCGCGCTTTACCGTAGATGCGGCGACTGGGCACATCGTCAACCTGCATACATTGATGTCGACGTCGCAATTCCTGATCTTCGGGTTGTTGTCCGTTGCTCTGGCGGCTTTGATCGCGTACCCGCTTGCCATGAACTACGCGCATCGGGCGGCTTCGTTCGTTGCGAGAAAGCTTAGTCACGAGGCGATCATCGCGACGTTTTCCGGCCTGATCGTGGTCATCGGCTTGTGGGAAGGACAGTTGCTCGGTCTCGCCGTGATTCTGACTGTCGGTCTGTTCGGCGGTCTCCTCGCGCGTCTGTTTGCGTTCAACACCGGCGTCCAGTTCATGGGCTATTACGCAGCTGTTCTGAGCGTGCCGGCAATCATCAAGCTCTTCTAGCGGCGACAGAAGGCGCAATCGCTGGACCATCGCATTGAACCGCGCAGCAGGTTGCATCACGCGAGCTGTGCGAGGTGTCTCTATACGCCGCAGTTCGCGGACAGATTGCGTCCTTGCCGCATATTGCAGTGCGTCGTTCGGGTGACGGTTGAACTGGCGCACGCCCCGCAAGCATCCACCCGCACGACACAAGCCGCCGCGACCGGCCGGAGATGACGGGCGCCAAGGCGCGGTTCGCGATGGCCGAAGCGCTCGTCTGCACCGCGGCGCTCGCGCACAAACGTCCCCGGGACAAGGCATTCGGCATATGTCGGCGGCTGACGCTGTGCCGCCTTGCCGATTCCCTCAAACAGAAAAGTGGTGCTCTCCCAAGGCAGACAGTTTGCAAGCCGCTGTGCCAGTCCCGCGCTCATGCAGTGCAACACACGCAAAGTGGTATGGGTACAGTTGCTTGTCTGTAGTTCATAACTGTACCTTCTAAAAGGGTACAAACCACCTATCATTCGCGCATCCACTTCCAATCGCAACGGCAGTTACAGGAGAACAACGATGATCGCGCATGCGCTGGATACACGAGACACGTTGCGAAAGCCCGCAGAACAGGTCCGTGCATCCACCGGCCAGCTGCTGCAAAGCTTCCCGGTGTCGACCGGAATCGTGTGCACGCTGTTGGCCGGCATGGGCGTTTACTGTGCGTATGTGTCCGAGATGGCTCCGTGGCCGGTCCTCGTCAATGTGGGATTCCCGCTCATGCTGCTTGCTGCGCTGGCATCCACCGTTGCAGTCGTGACTGCGCTCAGGGCGCTCGAACTCGCGAGCCACCTGAAGCAGCTCGCCGCTGCAATCGAACAGGGTTGCACTCAGCGTGGTACACAGGGTGGCACTCAGGGCGACGAGCCAGTGCTGTGCGAGAACGGTCCTGCCGATATCGCACGCCTCGCTCGCGCGATCAACGGCTGGGTGCGCCATCGCGCCGGGTGCCAGGCCGAACTTCTGCAGACACTTGCCGCCTATGCGCACGATCAGCGCACCCCGTTGACGCGCATGGGCATGCGTTGCGAACAGCTGGAAGACGCTTCGCTTCGTGAGGCGCTGCAGCACGATCTCGCCGAAATGGCCGACCTCGTCGATGCGAGTCTGTCGTGCGCAAAGATGCAATGCAGCGCCGAAGAGCCCTCGCGCCGCGTCGACGTAGATGGAATGCTCCACACCCTGATCCGCGATTACCGCGACGCCGGCCGCCATGTGCAACTCGACGGGTGCGTGGGCCGGCCCGTGGTCACCTGCCCCCATGCGCTACGCCGCGTCATGATGAACCTGATCGACAATGCGTTGCGCTATGGCGGCGATGCGCGCCTGCGCGTGCGCGTGGAGCCACGGTGTCTGGTGCTCGCGGTCGTGGACTCCGGCCCGGGCATCGCTCCCGCTCAAATGGACGCCGTGTTCGCCGCTTGGTATCGCGCCCCGGAGACTGCCGGGCGCGCGCCGGGTTCGGGCCTGGGGCTGGCCATCGCGCGTCGTCTCGCCGTGGCCATGCGCGGCGACCTGCAACTGGAAAACTGCCGCGCAGGTGGCCTCGAGGCGCGCGTCACGTTGCCGCTCGTCGCGGCGTAGCCGCTTCGGTGCTGCCGGCCAGATACATTTCGATACGTGGCCGAAACACCCCCGATACATTGTGCAGTTCTAATTAACACATTCGGATTCGCAGCGCTCTAACGCGGATGAATGCAGTTCAGTGCGTTTTTCACGTTCCCACTACCTTAAAAAGGACTCAACGATGAACCTTCGACAACTGGTGATTGGCGGCAGCCTTGCCGCCGTTGTATCGGCCTTCGCGTGCGTACCGGCATTTGCCGCGGAATCGGCGAGCGCCGCGCCGGACGCAACGGTGAGCACCGCAACCCCGGCCGCGCCCAGCAAAAAATCGGTGCGCGCGGCGAACCGTGCGTTTTCGCGGACGGTGCAGAAGTCACTGCAAAAAACCAAGGGTCTGGACCAGACCACGATCGCGGTCTTCGGCAATGCCAAGACCGGTCAGGTGACGCTGGCAGGACAGATCTCCAGCGAAGATCAGGAAGGTGTCGCCGTCGCGGCAGCGAAGCAGGTGCGCGGCGTGACGTCGGTGAGCAGCAAACTCACGCTGCGCGAGCAAGGCGGGGGTTAAACGACAGCGGACATGGCGGGTGGAGGCCCGCCGTGTTTTCCAAGCAGCCGCTTGGCTGTTTCACATCACGAACGCCGGCTTCTGGAGATCAGTCGATGAGAGTGCTATCCGACGACAACATCGTGGTTCGCGCATTGCTGAACGTCCTGGATCCGTCGGCGGAACAACTCGCCGCCTGTGCGCGGAAGAGTCACACGCCGCTCCAGCGCTGCGGCGTAGGTAGGCGTTCGGTCATGACCGACACATGTCATCATCGCGCGAGCCGATCCGGCCGGATTGCGATAGTGGAATGGTTGTCGCCCGCGACCATTAGTGTCTCCTGGAGCGACTCGTGCACGGGGCGGTACGCCGAGCAGATATGGTGCAGCGGTTTCGCGCGCGTCAGTTCTGTCTGCGCGCTGACGGGTGGCGCCATCAGGCGCGGTGACCGGGTGTTCCGTCCGCGTGCACGTCAGGTCAGGGTTCCCGGCAATCGCGATCAGGTGATTCTCGCGGAAGCGATCGAACATCGCACAGACCTGCCCATAGAAGGCGCCACCGCCGCGTCTTTTTGAACTGCTACACGCGCGGCTGGAGGCATGCCCGCAAACGGTCCGTGCAGCGTCGAACCCGGTCGGCCGCGTCAACACGTCGCGCTGCAACTCACATTCGGCATCTCTGACGACAAGACCCACTGCGCCAGAGCGAGGCGAACTCACCGCATGCCCTGACGGTGCATCCCACGCCCGCTGAAAACCGTTGCATGCCGGGCGCGCTCTGCGCCGCCGACGATCCCCGTCACACCTCTACCGGCAACCATGAACCTTCGCATAGCGCCCGAATTGCACGTACGTTCGGTTGCGCGCGCTGTTTGGCCTATACGTACATATGATTGCGTGGCGCGAAACGGAAGGTAAGCTTGGAACCCGTGCAACCGCCAGGGAGTCCGGCTCGATCCGGCATGTTCGTATCGACGCCTTGCCGGTTATGCGCAAACAGAAAGCCGACGCTCGGCCAACGGCCTGGCTATACCCAAGCAATCGAAGCCCAAACACATTGAAGCGCATGGATGGACAGTTAAGGGCATCCATGTGCACTCCAGCTGACGGCAACAGGAGAACGACGATGACCGCACACGCCACTGTGCCACGTGAGTCTGCCGATAAAGCAGCCGTTGTAAATCGCCGCGCTGAAACGGATCACGCGCGATCGCCTTTTCTGGGCCCTCGCCTTTTCTCCGTTCGCTGGCGCTATGCCATCCTCCTGTCGATCGCAGTCTGCGCGCTGCTCGTCGAAGTGCACCGCGCGAGTCGCGACACCTTGCTTGCGCATTTGCCGGGTCATTTGAGAGGCAACGCGATGCTGCTGAGCGCCGCTTCCGTTGGCGTGTGTCTCGTGTTGCTTGTCGCCGTCATTGCGTTGCAGGCAATTGAACAGCGTGCCATCCTCGCGCGGCTCGCGGCCGAACTCGAACGTGAGGAGGCCGAAGGTATTCAGGCGGCATTGCCCGGCGCCACTTCGGGTGCCATCGCTCGGTTGACGCGTGCGATAAACCGCATTGAGCACCGTCATGCTGAACGGCTGGCGGAATTGCTGGACGTGCAGGCCGCTTTTCTACATGACCTGCGCACACCGCTTGCACGCCTGGGCATTCGTTGCGAGTCACTGTACGACGCCGCCGCGCGCGACGCGATCAATCATGATCTCCGAGCAATGAACGAACTCGTCGCGGCAGGCCTTGCATGCACGCGCATGCAATACAGCGCCGCAGAACAGCTACGCTGCGTGGATGCAGACGGCCTGCTCGGGCAACTGCTCAGCGACTACCGCGACGCAGGCCGCAACGTCTCACTCGACGGTCATATCGGACAGCCCGTTGTCAGCTGTCCGCATGCGCTGCGGCGCGTGCTGGCCAATCTTATCGACAACGCGTTGCACCATGGCAGCGACGTACGCCTGAGCCTGAAGGCGGAAGCACGACACGCAATGTTTGCGGTGTCGTATTCGGGGCGCTCCATCGGCGCTTCGGAGATGGAGGCGGGACTCGCGCCCTGGTATCGGGCGCCGAAAGCGGCTGAACGCGTGCCGGGCTCGGGCCTTGCACTCGCCATTGCGCGACGTCTCACAACGGCCATGCGTGGCGAGCTTCAGTTGAAGAACCGCCGTACAGGGGGTCTGGAAGTGCGGATCACGCTACCGCTCGTGGGTTGCGTGATTGCCGTGCACTAACGGTTCAGAGCGTAAATGCGCTGTGATGCGCAGGTGACGCGCCGCGGTGCACAGCTGACACGCGGCATAGACAGTGTCGAGCATCATGACTCGCTTACGGCTGCACGATACGCTGAAAGAACCTGGCCAAGAAGCTCGTCGCTCCCGCTTTCAGCAATGTACTTGCCGATTGCCCCGAGGTCGCTGTCGCCGGGCATGCCAATCAGCGCATAGCTCTGCTTCGCCTGTCTCCACGTCACTACTTGCATTGTGTCGACATGTTGCTCCGCGGGCGCGGCATCAGGCTTGTCATCTGTGATCACGCACAGAGAAACCGGCGAGCCTTTTTCCGGCAGGTAGACGATCTGCACCAGCGGCCTGTTGTTGAAGCGCAGACGTTGCACGCGCTTGAGCGTCAGACCGAGGGAACGTAGGTCAGGCACGTGAATCGACAGTCCGTCGTCGCGGCGGATGTCCTCCACGATTTGCGGAAGGCCGGCAATGGGCACATCGGCCGCTACGGTTTCGCGCGCGTAGAGCTGCTGATAATTGACTGCTGCGATGACCCAGGGCGATATGCCCACCGGTGTCGCCTGCGATGCAAGTGTCTGCGCGATATCGGAGGGGGCGCTACCCCCCGTCAGGCGCAGCGCGGTCGCGCAACAGAACGCACCAGCCACGAATGCGAGCGCGACCCACGGAGCCGCGGCGCGAATGTGCGCGCGCAGCGGGCGGGCGAACTCCGGATCGCTCCCGCAGGCAGAGGCCCAAGGGCGCGCGCGCGCAGGCGAGGACCACGCGCTACGGCCGCTCGCGCGCGAGGCCCATGCCGCAGATGGATCCTTTCTGCCCACGGTTCTCACGCCAGGCGCCCTCGCGTACTCATCCACAAGCTGCGCAACGTTGCGCGTAAGGCTCTCCGGAACCGGCGGCAGTTGCTGACGCTGGAACGCCCGCCGATACGGCAACGCCGAGGCCCGGAGCAACGCGACGCGTTCGGCGACGTCGGCCGAGACGACGATTGTGCGTTCAACTTCCTTGCGCTCGCGCGGCTGCAAATTGTCATCGACGTACGCCATGAGCATCATGTCGTCCATATTCAAGCCCCCTGGTCTCTGCCATTACTTGCGCTGGCCGCGCTTTTTTGTTTTTCGCTGAACAGGGCCCCAATGGTTTGACGGGCCCGCGACAGGCGGCTCATGATGGTTCCGATCGGCACGCCGAGGGTTTGAGCCGCCTCCTGATAGCTGAGGCCCTCGACCGCTACCAGCAGCATGACTACGCGTTGTGCGTCGGGTAGCCGCTGCACCGCTTCTACGATCTGTCCGTCCATTGCGTGTTGTTCAGGCGTGCGCGCGGCTGGGTCGGCGACCGTTTCGAGAAAATCATCGTCCCAGTCCATGCCCGAACGGCTGCGCACGCTGCGCGCCCGCAACTCGTTGATCCATGTGGACTGCACGATTGAAAACATCCAGCTGAGCGGCGCGGTGTCCGGCTGAAGCTGATGTGCGCGTTCGAGCGCCCGCACGCAGGCGCGCTGCACCAGATCTTCCGCGTCGTGCCGGTCGCCCGAAATGCGCAGCGCGAATGTCCACAGGCGCGGAAGCATCGACGGGAGGAGGGCGGACAGATCTGCCGCGGTCATCGAACCTGTCCATCGCCGGATATTCTGCGGCCGCTGCGCGTCGGCGCATGCGCGGTCGGCTCAGGTGGGCACGCGACTTTGTTTTGCACCGCTGGTTGCGGCCGAGCCGCACGGCGTTTCGATTCGTGCGTGCCGCATACAGCCGGCTGCGATGTCTGGTGTGTTTCCATGGAACGATGCGGGAGGGCGCGGGCTATGCAACATCAACTTAAACACGCGCAGGGGGTGATCTATTCCATCGCGGCAAGCGGTGCGGGATGAAAAAGGCCGAACGCGCGATGGCGATCGCCGCACGCGACCGCCATCCGGATGATTTGCCCATGTGCATTTATTCGCTTGAGCGAATCAGCGGGCGGCGGCAGCGAACGGTGGTGTGCCGCAAACACGGAGCAACACGAGCGTGCGCGTCAGGCGCGCACCGCGAGCCGCTCGATAGAGAACCGCACGAGGCGCCGAAGCGCAGCGGGTGCCGTGCCTGCCCGAGCATTCAACTGCAGGCTTTGCATGGTGGCTCCGACAAAGAGCGCAACTTCGTCCGCATCCATGTTTGCGTCGATTTCGCCGTTGCTTTGCGCTTCTCGGATACGGGCGAGAAGCGACTCCTTGAGCCGCTTGGCGCCTGCCTCGCGGATAGCGGTGACACCGGCATCCGCAGTGCCGAATTCGGCCGCACTGTTCACGCCCATGCAGCCGCGCTCGCGTTCGTCGGCGCTTGCGGCAATCGTGCCGAGCAACAGGGCCTTAATACCCGCCAAAGCGGACGAACTTCGCGTGAGGCGCGCAATGTGGCCTGCAATGCTCTGCTCCTGGTAGCGTTCGAGCGCTTCCAGATACAGCTTGCGTTTGTCGCCAAATGCGTTGTAAAGGCTCTGCCGGCCAATTTCCATGGCCGCGAGCAACTCTTCCGTGGACGTCCCGGCATAGCCTTTTGACCAGAATACCCGCATTGCACGATCCAACGCCTCTTCCCTGTCGAACTCGCGAGGTCTCACCATATAGCCACCCTGATTGCATTCCGATGATTGTGGACTGTTCCATCCATATTGTCAGCCCGGCGTAATGTTGCGGGAAGCGCGCCGCCAGCGACCGATCAGCTTGGACCAGCACTTTAGCGCAGGCGTTCTCAAAGAGTGGAGGCGCAACTGGAACCGCAGTTTATGGGCCCCCTCGAGCAAATGCCGCGCGCCTGAGGCTCTCTCGTTCGTTCTGAACAACGTCCGCCTCGCTGCGTTGTCCGCAGAGCAACATTATGTGAACTTAGTTGCTCTTGCTAGTAGCGCTGCGCCCTGCCACTATCGGATCAACACGTAAGACGGTTCGGGTGAGCAACGAGCAGATATCCGCATCGCAAAGTGGCGGCGCAGCGGCGCGCATTCATCACCCCGCGAATCGACATAAAGAGTAGGTATCCGAAGTATTCAGGCGCCGCATTGCAGTGTGGCTCAAGAAAAGGTGAAAACGCATGAAGATCCTGATTGCCGGTTTCCAGCATGAAACCAATACATTTGCGCCGACGCGGGCGTCATATTCGAGTTTCGTTCAGGGCGAAGGCTTTCCGCCGCTCGTTCGCGGGGCTGACGTGCTTGGGCTGCGCGACGTCAATGTGCCGATTGGTGGATTCATCAGGACGATGGAGGCGAATGGGCGCGAGCTGATACCGGTGATCTGGGCGGGTGCGAGCGCGTCTGCCCATGTCACGAACGATGCGTTCGAGCGCATAGGCGGCGAGATCATCGCGGCTGTCGAGCGTGGCGGCTTCGACGCGATTTATCTCGACCTTCACGGTGCGATGGTGACGGAGCAGTACGACGACGGCGAGGGCGAACTGCTCGAGCGCGTGCGCCGGATCGTCGGAGACAGCATGCCGGTCGTCGTCTCGCTGGATCTTCATGCCAACGTCACCGCGCGGATGTTCGCGCATGCCAGCGCGCTGGTCGCGTATCGGACATATCCTCACGTCGATATGGCGGAAACCGGCGAACGGGCCGCGCGCATTCTCGAAGATCTCATGTGGGAGCGGCGCCCGTTGCACGGCGCGCTACGCAGGGTGCCGTTCCTCATTCCGGTTAACGGCATGTGCACGCTGGTGGAGCCGGCGAGCGAAACTTACCGGTTGCTCGCGGACATCGAGACACGTCCGGTGGTGTCCGCCTCATTCGCGCCGGGTTTTCCAGCGGCGGATTTCCCGGAATGCGGTCCGACCGTGTGGGCGTATTCGTTCGACGAAGACGCAGCCGAGCGAGCCGCCGACGCATTGTTGGCAAAGATTGTCGGCGACGAATCGCGCTGGGACGTGCCCTTCCTGACGCCGGACGAGGCCACACAGGAGGCAATCCGCCTGAGCGCCGCCGCCGGCAAGCCTGTCATTATCGCCGACACGCAAGACAATCCCGGGGTGGGCGGCGATTCGAACACGATGGGCCTTGTGCGCGCGCTGCTGCGAAATGGCGCGAGTGAAGCCGCGGTAGGCGTGATCTGGGACGCGCAAGCGGCAGCCGCAGCGCATCGCGCGGGCGTGGGAGCGCGCATCCTGCTGGAGCTCGGCGGCCGCTCGGGCGTGCCCGGCGACTCGCCGCTCGCAGCCGAGTTCGAAGTGGAGCACCTGTCGGACGGCGTGTTCCGCTTCGATGGCCCAATGCTCAACGGTATGCGCGGCGAGCTCGGGCCCACTGCGTGCCTGCGGATTGAAGGGGTGCGGATTGCTGTCAGTACCGTGAAGATGCAGGTCTTCGATCGCAACCTGTTCCGTGTGGCGGGCATCGAACCCGAACGAATGAAGATACTCGTCAACAAGAGTTCGGTCCATTTTCGCGCGGATTTTCAGCCTATTGCGCACGCCATTCTGGTTGCAAAGTCGCCCGGCCCGATGGCAGCCGATCCCGCCGATCTGCCGTGGCTGCGGCTTAACCCCGAGATGCGCGTGCGTCCTCTCGGTACGCCATTTGGCGCATTAAGGACCGTCTCCGTCGACTGATCGGGTGCGGCGTGTTGTAGGCGTTGGGCGCGTCCGAGACACGAGGCACGGGGCAGAGATTTGTAACGCGGTGTACCTGCCCCGCGCCCAGGATCATGCCGACAAATTGACCTGCACGCCGGAAGCTTTCCGCTGCTCAATTTCGCGCTGTGCTTCCATTTCCTTTTTCAGCAATTCGCGAACCTTTGCGAGAATCTTCTCCCGCTCTTCCGGCGACATCTTTTTCAGCTCTTCTTCCGTCACGCCGAGCTTTGCAAGAATCATTTTCTCCATGCGCTCGCCGGGCGTGCCTTTCACATAGTCGGTGAGCTCTGCCAGAAGCGCCTGGAACGACGGCTTCGCCCGATTGCCCGCCGCGGACTGTGCCGCATTTCCGTTCGACGAAACACCGTTCGCCGGCGATGCGTTCAAGTTTGAAAAGTCGATTGTCATGGTAACCCCGGAGCGGCCGCTAGTTGAAGTCCCATTCAACGGGACGATTGTGAGTTATGGATCATTTAGTCCATAATAAGCGCTACGCGTTCCGATGACGAGGATGCCCGCCCTGCGTTGGAATGTCCCCTACCAGCCACCTTGGGCCGCACTGCGGCTCGCAACTGACAGTTTTCGACGTCGCGATGCCTGACCTGACGACCTTGCGGACGGCTCCATCGACCATGGAAGAGGACAACGACGGTGCGGTTTATATGGTCGACGGTGAAGAGCTGGATCGCGAGGCGCTCACAAACCTGCTGCGCTCGATGAACCTGGAAGTTCATGCATTCGCTTCGATCGAGGCATTTGTCGCCGCACCACGCAGCGCCGGGCCGTCCTGTCTCGTGCTCGATGTACAACCGCCTGAACAGAGCGGCCTTGCATTTCAGACCTCGCTGGCCAAGGCCGGCAAGCCGCACATGCCCATTATCTTTATGGCCGGGCACGGTGACATTGCAATGACAGTGAAGGCGATGAAAGCCGGCGCGCTGGATTTTTTGTCAAAGCCGTTTCGCGATCAGGACATGATCGATGCAGTCATTGCGGCTCTGCATTGGGACCGGGCGCGTCTCGCGCGCAGTCGCGCGCTGGAGGAACTACGCGCGCGCTGGGCAACGCTCACGCCGCGCGAGCAGGAAGTGATGAAACACGTAGTGGCCGGCCTCATGAACAAGCAGATCGCGGCTGCTATGGGCATTGCAGAGATCACGGCGAAGATTCACCGTGGCCAGGCCATGCGGAAAATGCAATGCCGCTCGGTCGCCGATCTCGTACGCATGATGGACGCGCTCGGTGTTCCTGACAATGCGCAATGAAGAGAACGGTGGCATTCGCAGAGGTGTCCCGGCCGGCATCACTGCATACGCGTAAGCAACCGAACAAGCGGCGTACAACGGGCGTTTTGCAGAAAGCCCCGCGGCAAGCACGTGTGACGCTCCATAAATTGCGGTTCAACATGCCATTCGAGGATTGAATGAAAGTAGCAGTCATGGGCGCGGGTGCAGTGGGTTGCTTTTACGGCGGTATGCTCGCCCGCGCCGGGCACACTGTCACGCTGGTTGGCCGGCCACACCACGTATCGGCCATTGAGCAGCGTGGACTGCGTTTCGAAAGCGCGCTCTTCGACGACTATGTTCCTGTGTCGGCCGGCACCCATGCAGAGGGTATGGCGAATTCTGAACTCGTTCTCTTTTGCGTCAAATCATCCGATACGGAAGAGGCCGCAGTTGCCATGCGCCCATATCTGGAAAGCAGCCCTTTCGTGCTGACGTTACAGAACGGCGTGGACAACGCCGAGCGCCTAAGGAGCGTGATACCGCAGCAAGTGTCTTCGGCAGCTGTCTATGTTGCATGCGAGATGGCCGGCGCGGGCCACGTACGGCATCCACGGCCGCGGTGAACTGATCATTGAAAAGACAGTAAGTGCGAACGAGCATATCGCACAGATATTGAAGAGCGCCGGAATCGGGACCGAGCTGTCCCCGAGCCGGCATAAGCGGAATCTCGTTGGCTAGCTGTTTGCGTGCAAGCGTGAACGCGAAAGCTCATGCCGATGCAACGCCGCCGGCTCAGTGCCCGTAAGCGTCAGGAAGCCGCTCGCTCAGCGCGCGAAGGAACGCGGTTCTGTCGACGGTGGCGGGAAGTGCATCGGCGAGCCGGTTGTGAAAGGTCGCGGTGTCGGCGCCAAGCGCAGCACGCTGCGCGACGATACGGGCGACGGGCCCAATATGTGTTGCAAGTTGCCGTGCGGCTGCTTCGATATATGCCGCATCGGGCACGCGTGCCTGGGCGGACGTGACGCGTGCCGGAGATCGAATACTCTCGCTTCCCGGCCGCGAAGCCACGGCTCCCTGCGCGACAGCATGCCGTTGCAACAGGGTGTCGAACTGATGACGTGTCTCTTCGTCGGGAAGATGGCGCGCGAGTTGCGCCGCCAACATGCGCGGATTCGTTGCGTGTGCCGCCGCCCGCCGCACGAGCAGCGAAGCAACCGGCCCGACATGGCTTGCGAGCCGCTCTTCGATCTGCGCCAGCAATTCCGGCGACCAGACAATGGAGCCGGCAGATGTCGCGTGAGCAGTAGCGGTGTCGACCCGGGGTGGGAGCGGTGATACAAGCGGTGATACAAGTGGTGATACAAGCGGCGGTGCAAGCGCCTCGCGGTTTGCGGGCGCCGCCACTACCGTCTCGTCGGCATCGCGTTCCGCCGCGAGCGTATCCAGCAAGCTGAGCAGCTCGACGCGCCAGCTTTGCGCGGACAGGTAGCGTGCCTCGGGCTGCTTTGCAAGCGCCTTTCGCACCATCGCATCGAGCGGGGCGGGAATGCCGGGCGTTTCGCTCGACGGTGCGGGCGGCACGCCGTTCAGCACCTGTTGCATCACAGCTGCCGACGAGCCCGCAAACGGGCACTTGCCGGTCAGCATCTCGTACAGCACGATGCCCGCCGAAAACAGATCGCTGCGTGCGTCGATCGGCGCACCGGTGTACTGCTCGGGCGACATATAGGCAGGCGTGCCGATCATCATGCCCATCTGTGTCAGACGGCCAGTGTCCAGTTGCGCGATGCCGAAGTCGGCTATCTTGCATTCGCCACGCGACGCAATCAGCAGATTGGCGGGCTTGATGTCGCGATGGATTACGCCAGCCTCGTGCGCGTATGCAAGCGCGTCCAGCAACTGTGCAAACCACGCCAGCGTGCGCGTGAGCGGCAATTTCGTGCCATGCAAGGCCTCTTTCGCGAGCCGCGCGGCGAGCGTTTCTCCTCGTACATATTCGAGCGCAATGAACGGGACGCCGTCGGCTTCTCCATAGTCGAACACGCTGACGATATGCGGATGCACGAGCCGCCCAGCCGCCCGCGCTTCATTGATAAAGCGCGCGGGCAGATCCGCGTCGGCTGCGTTGTCCCCTTCGTGCGACCCTCGCAGCAAGTCGGGGTTGATTGTCTTGAGTGCAACTTGCCGCTGAATATGCGGGTCGGTGGCGAGGTAGACGGTGCCCATTGCGCCGCGGCCGAGCACTCCGTCAATCAGATAGCGGCCGATCTGCCGCGGTGCGCCGCTCGTCGCGCTCATGGTTGCAAGCCGTGCGGCACGGTTGGGGCCGCACCGGTTTCGTCAAGTATCTCGAAGGCCGTGACGAGGCTGGTCCGCATCCGTCCGAACGACACCGCGAGCGAGGCGATCTCGTCGCCGCCGCGTGTGGGCAAGTCGACGTCGCCGAGTTTGCCGAGGCTGACTTCGTCGGCGGCACGGGAGAGCGCCTGAAGGCGTCGCGTGACGAGTACGTGCACCATCACGTTCAACACCACCAGCACGACTGCAAACACCACGCTGAGCGCTGTCATGAAGCTGCGCCACAGTGCCCGGCCCCGCGCGATCGATTCGGACATCGGCACCGAAACGAACTCAGCGCCGATCACGTCGTTCATCGTCCAGCCGAATCCGTTTGCTGGTCCGTACTTGTCGAGCATGGTGCGTGGCGCTGCCGAAGGCGTGCTGTGACACTGCATGCAGGCGGCATCCGTGATTCTGCTGAGACGCGCCAAAAAAAGCAGATGTTCGCCACCCGGCGTGCGCCGCTCTCCAGTCACCTCTTTCAACGCGGGCTTGTCGTGCAGATGCGCAATGACGTCGGATTCCCAATCCGTTGGACGGTCGCGCGGATTGGTCGGATTGAGCATGGTCGAACGGTACGAGAAGTTCGGGAACGCGCCCTGCAGCGTATTGAGCATTTCGATCGCCGAAAACGCGGGCACCGACTCAGGCACGAACGAGTATTGAATCTGCGTCGCGAGTAACGGCGTGATGTGCCGAGCGGTGTAGTCCTGCATCGCCTCGGCGGCGCTCATGAGCACACGGGCATCGTGGCGGGTTTCGTCGAGCGACTGTTGCTGCAGAACATGATCTGCGACGATGCCCGCCGCGCTCAGTCCAATCGCGAAGATGGTGATGAACACGAGATTGAACTTGATGGCGAGTGATAGCTTCATGGTCGAGTCCAGACAGATGCGAAAGACGGAGAGGCGGGAGCAGGTGTGCCGGACCACTTGGCAGCCCCCCGCGGTGGCTGGCTTAGTGGGTTCACAAGCGGCTTCGTCAGCGGGTTGATAGACGGCTGGATAGACGGCTGGGTAGGCGGCTTGACAGGCGGCTGCAGGAGCGGCCGCCAGTCCGGCAGATCGGGCAGGTGTTGCCTGATGTCGCGGCGGAAGGCCGGGTCTGACAGGCGAGCGCCAAAGCGTTGAGTAAAGCGTGTGGCAGGCTCGGTTCGCACCGCAAGCGCGCTGCGGAGCCAGTCGGACACGTCCGCATAGGTCACGGGGCGCGAGGCGGCTGCCGATGCGCTTGCCGGGCGCGGCGCAGCAGGCGCGGCAAGGGCGGCGGGCGCGGCCGGCAACGGCAAAGGCCGCAATGCGTCGCGGAACGCGAGCGGCATCGCGGCCACGAAGGCGGGGGCGAGTCGCGCCGAAACGGCAATGCCGGTGGTCGCTTTCGAAAGCTGCGCGAACTGATGGGTAGACATCGCGGTTTGCGCGGGCTTTCCATGTGGCTTGCCGAGCGTGACCAATTGTGCGGACCCGTTTTCGCAGAACACGGCGTCTGCGTCCGCGTCAGCATAAGCCGGCGTGGACGCAGCCACTACGAGCGCGCTGCGCTCAGCCGGCGTCACCCGCATACGCTCGGTTTCCACGACAGGCACCGCGCAATTGGCCGCAGCGCAGACGTGCTGCACTTTTAGCCAGCCGCGCAGCAATGCGACACGGCCATCGCGCGCGAGCAACACCCGCGTGTCGCCTCCGAGCGCAAGCACATTGCCCGTCTCGTCCTGCAGCTGAACAATCCCGTTGGGGCTCGGCGGCGCTTCGACAATATCGTTAGGCGCGAGCCGTTGACCCGAGCCGGCCCGATACACACTGCTTTCGTGGATCGCGGTCACCGGTGTGCCCGCTTGCACGATAGCCCAGCCGGCGTGTGCATAGGGCGCGAGCACGAGCAGGCAAAAGGGTAAAAAACGCAACGGTGCGCGCGGGCACATGTGTGTGGGATCTTCGGAAAATGTCATTGCATGCCGTGTACTCAAGCCACTGTTCCATAACCACTGTTGCTGACTGAACAGCCGGCTGCCCGGAATTATTCCGGCATGTCGTGACGAATGTCGCGGCGTGGCGCGCAGCGTGCAATTGAGTGCATTTGCCGCGCAATCAACCGAGCGATGGAATATTCACAGCGGTCCTGATGTTGTTGATGCGGAAGGCGGCTGCGTCGATGGGCGAGAGCTCAAGCGGATCGATTCAAAAACCATGGAATAGATCGCGGGTCTGCGCTGTTGTGTGAGCGTGGACGATGGCCGGGAACAGCACGGCGCGTCTGGCGAGCCGACCGGTCGCAAACGCGCCGGCTCCTTCGAATCCCGAACCTGAATGCATCCAGAGGAACGAGCGAATGGCAACGAGACAGAGCAGTCAAAAATTCATTGCGCGAAATCGTGCGCCGCGCGTACAGATCGAATATGACGTCGAGCTGTACGGTGCGCAAAAGAAAGTGCAGATACCGTTTGTAATGGGCGTGATGTCGGACCTGTCCGGCGCCAACAGCGGCGACCTCCCGCCGATAGAAGAACGCAAGGCACTGGAGGTGGATGTCGATAACTTCGACAGCCGCATGCAATCGATGAAGCCACGCGTGAACTTCAACGTACCCAACACGTTGACAGGCGAAGGCAATCTCGAAGTCGACATGACGTTCGAAAGCATGGACGACTTTTCGCCCGCCGCAGTCGCGCGCAAGGTCGATGCACTCGCGCGGCTGCTCCAGGCACGCACGCAACTGGCGAATCTCGGCACTTATCTCGACGGCAAGGCGGGCGCGGAGAAACTGATTGCCGAGGCGCTGAAGGACCCGGCGCTGCTGCAATCGCTAAGCGCCGCTCCGAAGCCTGCTGACACCGAACCCGGACAGGAGTGAGCGCGATCATGGAAAGCCAGAAGCAGTTGGAAGCGGCCGAACAAGGCACGCTGAGCGCCACGAGCGACTTCGCCGCGCTGCTCAACAAGGAGTTTCGCCCGAAGAACGAACGCGCGAGGGAAGAGGTGGAGGCGGCAGTGCGCACGCTCGCCGAGCAGGTGCTGCAAGATTCGAACATCGTCTCCGACGACGTGACCCAAACCATCAATGCGTATGTCGCGGAGATCGACCGCAAGATCACCGAGCAGTTGAATCGCATCATGCATCACGAGCAATTCCAGAAAATGGAAGGCGCATGGCGTGGCCTGCATCATCTGGTTACCAATTCAGAGACCGATCCGATGCTCAAGATCCGCGTGCTCAACGTCTCGAAGAAGGAGCTCGGGAAGAACCTCAAGCGCTTCAAAGGCGTTGCATGGGATCAGAGCCCGGTGTTCAAGCGCATTTACGAAGAGGAATACGGTCAGCTCGGCGGTGAACCGTACGGCTGCCTGATCGGTGATTATTACTTCGATCATAGTCCTCAGGATATCGAAATGTTGCGCGGCATCTCCCAGGTCGCCGCAGCGGCCCACGCGCCGTTTATCTCCGCCGCCGATTCCAGCCTGCTCGGCATGGAGAACTGGAGCGAGCTCGCGAACCCGCGTGACCTGTCCATGATCTTCACGACACCGGACTACGCTGGCTGGCGCTCGCTGCGCGAAATGGACGACGCACGCTACCTCGCGCTGACGATGCCCCGCACGCTTGCGCGACTGCCTTACGGCGCAAAGACCGACCCCGTCGAGGAGTTCGATTTCGAAGAAGACACGGAAGGCGCTGATTCGTCGAAATACACATGGCAAAACGCGGCCTATTCGATGGCGGTGAACATCAACCGATCGTTCAAGCTGTATGGCTGGTGCACGCGCATTCGTGGCGTGGAGTCGGGCGGCGCGGTCGAGAACCTGCCTGTTCACACCTTCCCGAGCGACGACGGCGGCGTAGACATAAAGTGCCCCACTGAAATTGCGATCACCGACAGGCGCTCGGCGGAACTCGACAAAATGGGGCTGATGCCGCTCGTGTACCGCAAGAACTCGGATGTCGCTGCGTTCATCGGCGCGCAGTCGGTGGCCAAGCCGGAAGAGTACGACGATCCGTCGGCGACCGCGAATTCGAACCTCTCGGCGCGCTTGCCGTACATGTTCGCGTGCTGCCGCTTCGCGCACTACCTGAAGTGCATCGTGCGCGACAAGATCGGTTCGTTCAGCACACGCGAGCAGATGGAGAGCTGGCTGTCGAACTGGGTGATGAACTACGTCGACGGCGATCCGGTGAACTCGAGCGAAGAAACCAAGGCGCGCAAGCCGCTCGCCGCCGCACAGGTGGTGGTCGAAGAAGTAGAGGGCAATCCTGGCTACTACACGTCCAAGTTCTTCCTCAAACCGCACTACCAGCTCGAAGGGCTGACAGTGTCGCTACGGCTCGTGTCGCGCCTGCCGTCCGCACTGGCGGCGTAGCCGCGCGGCAGCGCGTCAGCATGCAAAGAACCTGTCCGCAGCGCAAGCGCTACGGGCTCCACGTTCGCCCGACTGGCGAGCACACTTATTAGCAACAGGAAGAGGTCAATATGGCATTCGATATGCACCTGAAATTCGGCTCCGGTTCGGTCACGATCCAGGGCGCGTCCAACCATTCGAAGCACAAGAACGAGGTGCCGATCATCGCGTGGTCGTGGGGCGTGAGCAATACCGGCAACCTGCACACAGGCGCGGGCTACGCGTCCGGCGGCAAGGCGAACATTCAGGACATCACCATCACCAAGTACATCGACAGTTGCTCGAACGCGATTCTCAACGCCTGCTGCACGGGCGCACGCCTCGACACTGCCTATCTGTACGTGACCAACGCTACCGGTCAGCAAACGGACTTCCTCACTATCGAACTGAGCGAAGGCGTGCTGATCACCTCCGTGGCGACCGGCGGCAGCGGTGGCGACGAGCGTCTGACCGAAAACATCACGCTCCACTTCGGCAAGTTCAAGTATTCGTTCCAGCCTCAGGACGACGAAGGCAAGGCAAGCGGCGGCACGAAGGACTTCACCTTCGACATTCAGCAGGTCGCGAAACAGTAAGCGAACGTGGCTGCGGGACGGTAACGTGTTGCGTACGATAAGGATGCCGAACGGATGGCGGAGTTAACCCCTCAGGAGCGCTTGCAGCCCTCGTTGCTCGACCGGCTCACCGACATGGCGCCGGGCGAGCCCGACGAGAGCCGCGAGCAGCGCGTGATCACGGCGGCACGCCTGCGTGAATACGTGACACGCGACATTGCCGCGCTCCTGAACTGCACGCGGCAGTGGGACAGCGACGGTCTTGCCGGGCTGGATCACGTCGCGAACTCCGTGCTCAACTTCGGTATCCCGGACCTGGCGGGCGCGCCGCTGTCCGGCATCGACGCAGGCATGTTGCAGGAGCGTATCCGCACAGCGCTCATCGACTTCGAGCCGCGCCTGATTGCGGACACGGTGCAAGTGGCCGTGAACATCGACGACGCGGTGATGAACGCACGCTCGCTTAGCTTTCGTATCGAGTCGCAGATGTGGGCGCAACCCATGCCGCTTGCGCTCTATCTGCATACCGACGTCGATCTGGAGACCGGTGAATTCCGGGTCTCGCAACATTTCGGTTGACTATCATGGACCCACGTCTTCTCAGTTACTACAACCGCGAACTGCAGCATGTTCGCGAGATGGGCGCGGAGTTCGCGAGCGCCTATCCGAAGATCGCGGGGCGCCTCGGCATGGAAGGCTTCGAATGCGCCGATCCATATGTGGAGCGGCTGCTGGAAGGCTTCGCGTTTCTCGCCGCACGGGTGCAATTGAAACTCGACGCGCAGTACCCGGTGTTCACCCAGCATCTGCTGGAAATGATTTATCCGCACTACCTGCTGCCGATTCCGTCGATGGCGGTGGTGCAGATGCATCCGGACGGCACCCAGGACCTGCCCGCTGCCGGCCACACGGTCGCGCGGCACACGGTGATGCGCAGCCTGAAGGGTTTCGGCGACCGCACCGCGTGCGAGTATCGGAGCGCGCACGAAGTCACGCTGTGGCCGCTCGAACTCACCGAGGCGCGCTATTTCGACACGCCCGCCGCGCTTGCGGCTGCTGGTCTCGTGCCGCCGCCGGGGCGCGACGTTCGCGCGGGGTTGCGGCTGCGCTTCTCAACATTGTCTGGCGTGCAGACGAACATGCTGGCGCTCGACAGCCTGCCGGTTTATCTTGCCGGCGCGGACGAACTGCCCAACGTCGTCTATGAGCAGATGCTCGCAAACGGTGCCGGATATACGGTGCGGGTGCGGGGCGCGCAGGAGGGCCAGTTCGTCAGCGAACATCATGACGCGGCGGCGCTGCGCGCAATAGGCTTCGACGAACACGAGGCGATGCTGCCGTACGGGGACCGTTCGTTCAGCGGCTACCGGCTGCTGCAGGAATATTTCGCGTGCCCGGAGCGCTTTCGCTTTGTCGAATTCACCGGCCTGCGCTCCGCGCTCGCACGGGCTCGGGGCAACGAGTTCGAGATCGTGGTCTGGCTCGGTCGTGGTGTTGCCAGGCTGAATCACGCGCTCGACGCCGGCAACTTCAGGCTGTTCTGCACGCCGGCCGTCAACCTGTTTGAGCAGCGAGCCGACCGGATTCATCTGCAGCAAGGCAAGACCGAGTATCACGTGATCGGCGACCGCACGCGTCCAATGGATTTCGAGGTGCATAGCGTGCTCGACGTGCAGGGCTATGGCGACAGTCAGGAACCGCAGCAAAGCTTCTTGCCGTTCTATGGAGGCACGTCGCGCAACTGGCATGACGCGCAGTCGGCGTTCTATACATTGCGCCGCGAGCCGCGTCTTCTTTCGGGCAGGCAATTGCAGAACGGCGCGCGCTCCAGCTATGTGGGCAGCGAGACGTTTATTGCGCTCGTTGACGCCAACGACGCGCCGTACCCGAGCACGCTGCGTCAGCTCGGCTTGAGGGTGTTATGCACCAATCGCGATCTGCCGTTGCACATGCCGGTCGGCAAGTCGTACACCGATTTCACCCTCGACACCGACGCGCCTGTCACATCGATTCGCTGCATCGCCGGTCCGACCCGGCCACGCGCGCCGACCGCAACCGGCGAGACCGCATGGCGGCTCATCAGTCATCTGCAACTCAACTACCTGTCGCTCTTCGACGACAGCCGCGAAGACGACCGCGACGGCGAGCAGAACGCCGCGGCATTGCGCGAGATGCTCGGCCTTTATCGCGACGAGTTCGACGCGGCGGCGCGCCGGAAAATCGAGGGCATCAAGCGGGTTGCCGCAAGGCCCGCCACGCGCCGAGTGCCGGTGCCTGGACCGATTACGTATGGACGCGGCCTTGAAATCACACTGACCTGTAGCGACGCCGCCTTCGAAGGCAGCAGCGCGTTTCTGCTTGCCTCAGTGCTTCAACACTTTTTCGCGCGCTACGTCTCGCTGAATTCGTTCACCGAGACTGTCTTGCGCACCTTCGAACGTAACGAGGTAGCCCGATGGCCCGCCACACCCGGCAAGCGTCCGATCCTTTAGCGCTCGAGGCCGCGCTGAGCGAACGGCCATTCGACTTTGAGTTTTTCGAGGCAATGCGCCGGCTTGAATGCGCGTACCCGGACCGTCCTCGCTTCGGGCATTCGACGAAGCCGGCCGACGATCCCGTGCGGCTTGCGCATGCGGCGACGCTCGAGTTTGCGTCGCGCGGCATCGAGCGCTTCGAGCGCGGGGCGCCGGGGTCGCCAGGCACGCTGTACGGGTTGTTTTTGGGTCTCTTCGGGCCGAACGGTCCGTTGCCGTTGCATCTGACCGAGCATGCGCTGGAGCGTCAGCGCAACGCGAAGGACACGTCACTCGTGGCGTTTGCCGACATCTTTCATCACCGGATGCTGAGCCTTTTCTACCGCGCGTGGGCCGATGCGCAGCCCACGGTTCAGGTCGATCGTCCGAACGAAGACCGCTTTCGCACATATGTCGGCGCGCTGATTGGAATGGCGGCGCCGCAACTGGCAGGACGCGACGCGCTGCCGGATCAGTACAAGCGTTTTTTCGCCGGCCGGCTGGTGCCGCAGGCGCGCAATGCAGAGGGGCTCAGAGGCTTTCTCGCGCACTACTTCGGCGTGCCTGTGGCGGTGCTCGAATTCATGACCGGCTGGATGCAGTTGCCGCGCGATACACATCTGCGAATGGGCATTGCGGTGGCGTCATTGGGCCGCGACGCGACGCTCGGTGCGCATGTGCGGGGCGCGCAGCAACGCTTCCGCTTGCGAATCGGGCCGCTGCCGCTTGGCGAGTTCAAGCGGTTTTTGCCGGGCGGCGACGCGCTCGCCGAACTGGTAGCTGCGGTAAAGCTCTACGTGGGCGGAGAAAAGCGCTGGGACGTGCAGATCGTGCTCAAGAAAGAAGAGGTACCCGCCACCCATCTCGGGCAGATGGGTCGCATGGGCTTCAGCACTTGGATGGGCCACTACCGCAAGCCCGTGGATGCGGACGAGGTGGTGCTGACGCCGGTCGACTAGGACCGCGCGACTGCATGGCACCGACGCGTTCGCGTCCTGACTTCCAACCGGCGGCATCAAGCCGGCCACTCTATTTGAAAGGATCGCCACCATGGCCGAGATCAGTCGCGGCGCGCTGTTCGGCAAGCTCAATTCGCTTGCCTACCGGAGCATCGAAAGCGCCACCGTGTTTTGCAAACTGCGCGGCAACCCGTACGTCGAAATGGCGCATTGGGTGCATCAGATCCTGCAATTGCAGGACTCCGACCTGCACCGGATCGTCAGGCACTTTGACGTCAATCCTTCGAACCTCGCTCGCGACCTCACCGCAGCGCTCGAGCGTCTGCCGCGCGGCAATACGACCATCAGCGATCTGTCGGCTGATGTGGAGGAAACGGTCGAACGCGGCTGGGTCTTCGCCACGCTCATGTTCGGCGAGGCTCAGGTTCGCACCGGCTATCTGCTTGTCGGCGCACTGCGCACGCGCCATCTGCGTAACGCGCTGCACGCGTTGTCGACCGAGTTCACGAAAGTGAAGGCGGAGGCGCTTGCGGATGCGTTCGGTGAGATTGTCGCGGGATCGCCGGAAGACCGCCTCGAGGCCACCGACGGTTTCCGTTTGGGCCCGGCGGCCGCGCCTGGAGAAAACAGCGGGTCGATCGCGCCGGCGCAGTTGGGCAGACAGCAGGCGTTGCAGCAATTCACGGTCGATCTGAGCGCTGATGCGCGCGAGGGCCGGCTCGATCCAGTCGTCGGCCGCGACAGCGAGATTCGCCAGCTCATCGACATACTCATGCGCCGCCGCCAGAACAATCCGATGCTGGTGGGCGAGGCGGGCGTCGGCAAGACCGCCGTTGTCGAGGGCTTTGCGCTGCGGATCGCGCGCGGCGACGTGCCGCCGGCGCTCAAGGACGTGGTGGTGCGCACGCTGGATGTCGGGCTGTTGCAGGCGGGCGCCAGCATGAAGGGCGAGTTCGAGAACCGGCTGCGGCAGGTGATCGACGAAGTGCAGGCGTCGCCGAGGCCAGTGATTCTCTTCATCGACGAGGCACACACCCTGGTTGGCGCGGGCGGCGCGGCCGGCACCTCGGACGCCGCAAACCTGCTCAAGCCGGCGCTCGCGCGAGGCACGCTGCGCACCATCGGCGCGACGACATGGGCTGAGTATCGCAAGCACATTGAAAAGGACCCAGCCTTGACGCGGCGATTCCAGACGGTGCCCGTCGACGAGCCGGATGAACAAAAAGCCATTCTGATGATGCGCGGTGTCGCGAGCGCGATGGAGCAGCATCACCGGGTGCAGATTCTCGACGAGGCGCTCGAGGCAGCCGTCGCGCTGTCGCACCGTTATATTCCTGCGCGACAGTTGCCGGACAAGTCGGTGAGTTTGCTCGACACTGCGTGTGCGCGGGTGGCGATCAGCCAGCATGCGACGCCCGCCGAAATCGACGATATGTCGAAGCGGATCGAGGCGCTGGAGACCGAACAACAAATCATCGAGCGCGAAAGGAGCGTGGGCATTGACGTGACGGACCGCGAAGCGCGCGTGGTGCTTGCACTCGAGACAGCACGCGCGGGCCGCTCACAACGCGAGTCGGAATGGGCCGGAGAAAAAGCGCTGGTCGAGCGGATTCTGACGCTGCGCGCGCAGCTGCGCGGCGCTAGCGCCGCGGTTGGTGGAGCGAGTGACGATGCTGCGCAGCTCGCAGCAGCCGAGGCAGATCGGATAACGCAAACGGACACAGCCGCTGCCCCTGCGTTTGCAGGTTCGTCCGCGCCCGACCCTTCGGCGCAGGCGGACATGCTCGCGGAACTCAAGCGCCTGCAAGCCGAGCTCGCCGGACTCCAGGGCGAGGCTCCTTTGATTCTGCCGAGCGTCGATTACCAGGCTGTCGCCTCGGTGGTTTCCGATTGGACCGGCATTCCCGTCGGGCGGATGGTGCGCAGCGAACTGAAGACCGTAATGAACCTGGCGACGGTGCTGGGCGAGCGCGTGATCGGGCAGGACCATGCGATGGAAGCGATCGCGCGGCGCATACAAACTTCGCGCGCCGGCCTCGACAATCCCGACCGTCCAGTTGGCGTGTTCATGCTCGCGGGTACCTCTGGCGTCGGCAAGACCGAGACCGCGCTGGCGTTGGCCGAGGCGCTGTACGGCGGCGAGCAGAACCTCATCACGATCAACATGAGCGAGTTCCAGGAGGCGCACACGGTATCCACGCTCAAGGGCGCGCCGCCGGGCTACGTCGGCTACGGCGAGGGCGGCGTGCTTACAGAAGCCGTGCGTCGCAAGCCATATTCGGTGGTGCTGCTCGACGAGATCGAGAAGGCGCATCCCGACGTGCACGAACTGTTCTTTCAGGTCTTCGACAAAGGCGTGATGGAAGACGGAGAGGGCCGCTCGATCAACTTCCGCAACACGCTGATTCTGCTGACGACGAACATCGGCACCGAGCGGATCGCGCAGCTTTGCAGCGGCCCGGCCGCCATGCCCGATGCCGAGACGCTTGCGAAGGCGCTGCGCGAGCCGTTACTGGACGTGTTTCCGCCCGCGCTGCTCGGCCGGCTCGTCGCGATTCCGTACTTCCCGCTCAGCGTGGACATGCTGGCGCGAATCGTCACGCTGCAGATGAACCGCATCAAACGTCGCGTGGAGGAGCGCTACCGCGTGCCGTTCGACTATGACGAGGCGGTTGTTCGCCTGATTGTCGGGCGCTGCACCGAGAGCGAATCCGGCGGCCGGATGATCGACGCAATACTTACCAACACGATGCTGCCTGCAATCAGCCGCGAGTTCCTTTCGCGGTTGATCGACGGCGGTGAGATCCGGCAGGTTCGCGTAAGCGCAGAGCAGGGGGATTTCGCGTATTCGTTCGACTCTGCTGCGCGCCTTGATCAACTTGGTCTCTATGAGGAGGTTTGAAAGTTGAGAGCCATTCCAAAGGTCATTCATATCATCTGGATCGGCGGCGATATCCCGCAGCGGAATCGCGATTGCATCGTCACGTTTCCGAGGATGAATCCAGACTGGCAAGTCAATCTATGGATCGACGCCAACCAGTTGCTGACCGGCGAACGCCGCCGGCAGATCAGCGACCAGAACGGAGCGCAAGGCCATGGGCGCGTCTCTGCGGCGCAATGGCAGGAAGTCGCACAAGTGCTGGGAAAAAAAGGAGGCGATGCAGCCACGATACGCTATCTGGAACAGCATCTGAATCAGCACGGCGAGACCCTCCGAGGCATGCGCGCGCAGCAGGTCAACTCCATCATCAATTTTTGCGAGGCGAACCGCATCAAGCTGCGCGAAGTGCAGCGCGACCTGAAAATGGGCAAGAACGCAGCGATTTACCGCAGCGAACTCGTTAATCGCGGCGCCAACTTCGGCTCGGCCAGCGACATCCTGCGCATCGAAATTCTTCTTCAGTACGGCGGCATTTATGTGGATACGGACGTCAGTTGCGTGAGTCCGCTTGGCGACATTATCTGCCACCAGTCTTATCCGCGGTTTTCCGCCGTGAATGTCATGTGGCGCAACGGCGTGAGCGAAACCGACTGGAGAAGTGCGGACTGGTGGCGAACAAATATTCGCGGAGATGACCCGCCGCCCATCAGCAACTCGATCATCGCGAGCCACGCGCGCAGCAATGGCCTGAAGTCATATAAAACACTCATACATAGCAAGTTTCGCTCTCTGAAAACCAGCGACGAGTTACGCACCCAGTACCTGAACGACGTGCGCGGAACCACAATCAGGATGACCGGCCCCACCGCGGCGGCCGAGAGTTCGGGTTTCACGAAACTGCGCGACCAGATGTTTACGGACCTGGCTAGCTCGCAGAGTCCCGATCAGACTCTTGAGAACAAGCTATTCATGCGCGACAACTGGTATTTCCCCATGCACAAGGTGAGAGATAGCTACTTCCACGACTGGCTTTGAGCCTTCCGCCATCCATCCCGCTCAGGCTCCACCCACGTTCGACTGCGCATCACTGCCTTATCACGCTTGCCGCTCCCTGCGCTCGTCGATTTTTTAGTTCATGAGGAAGGAATAGATTGGGAGGCCCGGCTGTTGTGTTCTTCGAAAGACGAACCAACCGCGTCGGGAGATAAGGCGATGCCAGCAGCAAAGAACAACGAAGGTTTCAAGCAACTGTCCACACTGAGCGACAAGAATGTCGTGCAGTTCGTAACCAGGCTGATTGAGAACTTCGAGCACGGATCGAATCCCCGCTTCACATACAGGAACGTGCTGGCCGACGACGCGAAGGACAACAAGTCGAAGTCCGTGAACCTCATTTCGAACGCCGTCCTGATTCCGTGGACATTGAGCGAAGAAGACGGTACGAAGGACGTTCTGTTTCTTTCTGCGCATGTGAATGCCACGCTGAAAATCGGTCAGCTGAAACCGAATTCGCCGCTCAAGATCAACGTCAGCAAGTTCCATCTGACGGTGCGGCGAAAGCGTGTGCAGGACGCGATTCACGAGAGCGGCTTGACGGTCGACGTGGGACCCGAGTCGATCCACATCGGTGGTGCGAGCGACGGCGGTTGGGACAAACGTGCCGAGAACCTGGAAACGCTGCGTAAGAAGCTGATAGAAGATTCGACGCTACCCGCAAAAGAAACCTTGATTACGCGAGAGGCACTCAAAGAAATGCTTGACGAGTGGGTCTCCGTGTCGCGTTTCAAAGGCGAGATCCGTGAGAACTTCCAGACGTCGCTCAAAACGCAGGTCGAGAAAAATGTGAAGGCGGCGGCGAACCTGCCCAGGTTCAGCGTGGACGTCGTCATGTAGCAGGCATAGACGCTCCCGCCATTGCGCTACTTTGCGCGCGGCACTGACCGGACTCCACAGCCAACCCGCTCTCGTCAATCACCATGGCTCACGCAATCACGCTCGCCTCGAACCTCGGCACCAGTTTGCTGTTCTCGAACATGACCGCGACTGAATCGCTCGGCCGTCTTTTTTCATACCGGGTCGAGGCGATCAGCAAGAACCCGCAGATCGATTTGCGCACACTGCTCGGCACGCCGATGACGGTCAAGCTCGTCACTCCGCAAGGCTATACGCGGTACTTCAACGGCATGGTCAACGAGTGCGAGCAGGGCGGCTTTGTGAACATCGACAATGTGCGTTATGCCGTCTACACCTTCGGGCTCGTGCCGAAGGCGTGGCTCGCGACACGCCGGCGCGACTGTCGCATTTATCGAAGCATGAGCGTGCCGCAGATCGTCAAGTCGGTGCTCGCCGACGCCGGTTATGCGGACGTGAAAATGAGTCTGAGCGGTAGCTACGCGCCGCGCGACTACTGCGTGCAATACCGCGAGAGCGGCTTTGATTTCATCAGCCGCTTGATGGAACAGGAAGGCATCTACTACTTTTTCACTCATTCGGACGGTGTGCACACCATGGTGCTGGCCGACGCGCTCGGCGCCCATTCACCTGTAGCCGGCTTCGAGCAGATTCCGTATGCGCCGCCGACCGAACGCGGCAAACGCATGAAGGCGTCGATCAGCGACTGGACCACCGCGCGCACGATGAATGCAACGCGTGTGCAACTGGACGACTACGACTATCTGAAACCGAAAGCGTCGCTGCTCGCCACCGAGGACGTCACCGACAAGGACGATGCCCACAGCGTGAGCGGTCTCGACATCTACGACTACTCGTACGACTACGTGGGCCACGACCAGCGTCTGCAGGACGGTCAGCGCTACGCGCAGGTGCGCGCCGATGCGCTCAACGTGCCGATGCTGACGAGCGCCGGTCACACCGATGCATGCGGTATCGCCACCGGGACGTTGTTCAGGCTGAAGGACTTTCCGCTTGCTGAGGCGAACCAGGAGTATCTCGTGATCGAAACCGAGATGCGGCTCGTCGAGCCGGACTACGTGACGGGCGGCGGCGCAGACGAAGACGAGGAGCCGTTTCACTGCGCGTTCAGGGCGATTCGTAGCCGTCAGCCGTTTCGCACCATGCCGCTTACGCCGCGCCCCGTGATTGCCGGCCTGCAGACGGCGGTGGTCGAAGGCAACACGCCGGAGGATATCGCAGTCGACAAGTACGGCCGCGTGCAGGTCACGTTCTACTGGAACCGCCCGGCCAAGCCGAACGCGCGCAATTCTTGCCCCGTCCGCGTCGCGCAGATGTGGGCCGGCAAGCGCTGGGGCGCGCAGTTTATTCCGCGCGTCGGACAGGAGGTGGTAGTCAGCTTTCTCGACGGCAATCCGGATCGGCCGCTGATTATCGGCAGCGTCTATAACGCGGACAACATGCCGCCGTATAGCCTGCCCGAAAACCGCACGCAGAGCGGCGTGAAAAGCCGCAGTCACACCGGCTCCGCCGAGGACTACAACGAAATCCGCTTTGAAGACAAAAAGGGCAGCGAAGAGGTGCTGATTCATGCGCAGAAGAATTTGCGCGAGGAATCGGAGCATGACCACGACGTGCAGGTGGCGCGCAACTACACGCTGACGGCCGGCAAGCAGATCAGATTGGTCACCGGACTCGCGAGCATCACGCTGAACAGCACGGGCGAGATCGCGATTGAAGGCACCAACGTCACCCTAAACGGCGAACTCAACGTGGCAATGACCTCAGGCCTTGCGATGGAACTCAATTCCAAAGCGAATCTGAACATCAGTTCGATTGCCGCGATGGAGATCCTGTCCGAGGCCGACTGCCTCGTGCAGTCCACCAACCTGCAACTGATCGGCACGGCCAGCGCAATACTTGGCGGCGCGGCACCGATGATCCTGCCGCTATGACCACGCTTTTCGACGCTGCCCGGCAGATGCGGCTTTCCGCGCCGGCAAACGCCCGCCTGGAACCGGGCATGACGCCGCGACTCGCCGTTCAGACGCTGCTCGACGAGGGACTGGCCGCCGACGCGCTGAGCCTGCTCGCGCGCCTGCTGCCGCGTCGGTACACGGTTGCGTGGGTGTGTCAGTGCGCGAGCCGCGAGGTGCTGGGCGCGCACGACCGCGAAGGTGTCGCGCTTGCCGAAGCATGGGTGCGCGCGCCGGAGGAAGCGCAGCGCGCCGCCGCGGCAGCGTTCGCCAGCGAGCACCGCTACCGGACCATAGGCGCATGGGCGTGTGCGTCGGCGGGCTGGACCGGCGGCAACCTGAATCCACGCAACGAGCAGCCCACGCCGCCGCCCGAACACCTGAGCGCGATTGCGGCAATGGCGGCCGTCACTTACATGGCCGCGCTGGTCCCGGCGCAGATCGACGAGCGCCGCACGGCGTTCGTGCGCGACGCGCTGGGACTGCTCGGCATCCCTAACGGTATGAGCGGAGCGACGCAATGAGCACGGCGCATAGTTTGATCCTTTCGGTGCAGGGCGAACGGGGCGAGCGTCTCGGCGGCCGGCGCGACCACGTGTTCGACTGCCGCGACGGCAGCATCGGCCGCTCCGAAGACTGCGACTGGGTACTCGGCACCGAAGGCGTGTCGCGGCTGCATGCTCTGGTGCGCTATCTGAACGGCCTCTATTTCGTCGAGGACCGCAGCACCAACGGCATGCTGCTCAATGGCGCCGCGTTGCAAAGGGGCGATCCGGCGGCGCTGAAAGACGGTGACCGGTTGCAGATCGATACGTTCGACATCGCCGTGCGTGTTGGCGGCGAGACGCGGGTGCAGGACCCCACCTCGCGCGATGTATCGAGAGAGGTTCGCAAAGCGGCGGCGCCCGCGTCGTCGGCGGTTCCGTCGCCCGCCTCCGACGTGCGTGCGGATCGCGCGCCCAACGCCGAGCCGCTGGATCTGAGCGTACTGCTGCCGTCCGCAGGCGCCGGCGCGTCTGGCGGCGCAGGCTTTGCCGAGGGGCTGATCCCGGGTGCGGCCGAGGCCGCCGCTGTGGGGCCGAGCCTCGACCCGCTCGCGCTCTTCGACGCGCCGCCTTCGTATGTCGACGAGGCCCCGCCCTCGACTCCGGCTGCGCCGTACTGGAACCACATGCCAGCGGTCGCGGACAGGTTCCGCCCGCCGCAAGTCGAACAGCCGCGAGCAAGCGGCCCTCTGCTGCCGGACGACTGGGACGCAACCGCGAGCCGGGTCGAAGCGGGCTCAGGGGCGCAACCGGAGTCGGGCGATGTGGAGCGGGGCGCGGGGACTTCGGCGGATCTGTCGCAGGCGCCGGACTCACGGCGGCCGGCGGATTCGCAGCACTCGCCGCAGGCTATTGTGGATCTTCCGGATTCCGCCGTCGCGCTGGTCTCGTCCGTTGCGACCGGCGCAGCGGTTGAGCAGGTCGGCCCCGTGGCAGTGGCGCCGGTTACGGAGGCGTCTGCAATGTCATCTGCGTTAGCAACGTCGCCTGCCTCAGCGGCCTCAGCGGTCTCAGCAGCTTCAACGGCTTCAGCAGCCTCGGCGGCCTCCGCAGGTTCGCCTGCCTCAGCAGCTTCACCGGCCTCAGCGACATCAGCAACCTCACCAACCTCGCCAGCCTCGCCAGCCTCACCAGCCGAACCACCATCACTACCGTCACCCCCAACCGCCACGCCGGGCCCTGCCACAACCAGTGCGTTCCCGCCGGCATCCGCTGATGCCGAGTCGCAGCAATTGACCGACATGCTCCACATCGCGGTGGACGCGATGATGGACGTGCTGCGCGCCCGCGCCGAACTGAAGAACCGCTTCCGGCTGCCGGCCACGCTGATCCAGCGTTCGGAGAACAACCCGCTCAAGTTCGCGCCGACCGCGCAGGAAGCGGTCCGCAGGCTGTTCGCGCCGCCCGACGGCGGCTTCCTGTCGGGCAACGCGGCGCTTAACGATGCCGCCGCCGACATCCGCAATCACCAGATGGCCATGCTCGCCGGCGTGCGCTCGGCGTTCCAGTCGATGCTGGCGCAGTTCGATCCCGCGCGGATCGAAGAGTCCGAAGGCCGCGCGCGGCGCTTGCCGCTCGGTGGGCGGCCGCGTCACTGGGAGCGCTACAAGGAGCAGTTCGACGCGCTCACCCGAGATCCCGACGAATGCTTCCGGCGCCTCTTTGGCGACGAATTCGCGCGGGCCTACGAGCAGCAGCTCGCGCACCTCAAAGCCCGCGCCCCCGGCGACCCGCAATCGTGACCACCGCCACCGCGTCAGCGCACCGTCCGCTGCCGGGTGGCGCAGAGAGAACTCTTGATCGAACCGACACCATGACCCACAGCAACAAAGTCATATGGAGCGAAGGCCTATTTCTCCGGCCGCAGCACATGCAGCAGCAGGAGCGCTATTTCGAGCGCTACGTGGAACTGCGCGCGGGCGCGCTGCGCCCGCATGGGTGGGGCTTCCAGGAGCTCGAACTCGAACCGGACCTGCTCGCGATAGGCAAGCTCGGCATCAAGCGCGCGCGGGGCGTGTTTCCCGACGGCACGCCGTTTTCAATGCCGGGCGACGACCCGTTGCCCGCGCCCCTCGACATCGATCCGAACTGGCGGGATCAGGTCGTTCATCTGAGCTTGCCGCTGCGCTCGTCGACGCGGCCCGACAGCGGCTGGACCGGCGCGGGCAGCACCGATCAGCTATTGCGCTATCGGGTTCGCGAGACGGAAGTCCACGACGCGTCCGGCAGCATGGAAGGGCTCACCGTGCTCGAAGTCGCGGGCATGAGCACGCGGCTCATGCCGCAGTCGCAGCCCGCCGAGGGACTGATGCAGATTCCGCTCGCCCGCGTGATCGAATGTCGTGCAGACCGGCGCGTCACGCTCGATGACGGTTTCATGCCGAGCGCGCTGCAGACTCAGGCCGCCGAGCGTCTGGTGACGTTTCTGTCGGAACTGCTCGGCCTGCTTCACCAGCGCGGCGAAGCGCTCGCGATCCGCGTCACGCAAACGGATCGGGGCGGTGCCGCGGAGATCGCCGACTTCCTGATGCTTCAGGTCATCAACCGTTATCAGCCGCTCGTGGCGCATCTGGCCGAAGCGCCGCTGCTGCATCCCGAAGCGCTGTACCGGCTGCTGCTCGAACTGGCCGGCGAACTGGCCACTTTCACCGCGCCGGCCAAGCGCGCGCAGAGCTTTCCCGCGTACCGCCACGAGCTGCTGCGGGAGAGCTTCGAGCCGGTGATCGGCGCATTGAGGAGCGCGTTGAGCGCCGTGCTGGAACAGAGCGCGGTGCCGATTCCGCTGCAACAACGCAAATACGGCGTCTGGGTCGGCGTGGTGCCGGATTCCACGCTGCTCGACACCGCGACCTTCGTGCTCGCCGCGCGAGCCGATATGAAAGCCGAAGACATGCGCCGACAGTTGCCCACGCAATCGAAAATCGGCCCAGTGGAAAGAATCCGCGACCTCGTCAATCTGCAACTGCCGGGCATCGGCGTGTCGTCAATGGCGGTCGCGCCGCGCCAGTTGCCCTATACGTCCGGCTTCGTGTATTTCGAGTGCGACCGCGGTTCGGCGATGTGGCGCATGCTGAAGACCTCCGGCGGCATTGCAATGCACTTCGGCAGCGGCTTTCCCGGTCTCGATCTGCAACTGTGGGCGGTTCGCGCATGAGCTCCGCCAATCGCAACGATCAGCAGGCCGGGCGCTTCGACGCCACGGTCATCCGCCCGCAGCCGCAAGCCGGCGCCGACGACGCCACGCGCATCATGCCGCGGCACGCGCCTGCGCGCGCTAACGAACCGGCAGCTTCTGCCGCGCCGCGCATCGAACTGTCCGAACTGATGAGGGGCGTGGTCAATCCACTTGTGCGCGCGGCCAATCCGCTGCTGCTGCTCAGCGTGCAGTTGCGACATAGCGTGGCGGCGCCCGCCGACATCGCGCGGCTGCGCAAACAGGCCGTCGCGCATGTGCATAGCTTCGAGCGTCACGCACAGGACGCCGGTGTCAACACGCAAACCGTGGTGGCCGCGCGCTACGTGCTGTGCACGATGCTCGACGAAGCCGTGAACAATGCGCCATGGGGTGACCTGAGCGGATGGGCGCAAAGGACGCTGCTCGTGACGTTTCACGGCGAGACCTACGGCGGCGCCAAGTTCTTTCAGATCCTCGAGCGCCTGAGCGTGGACTTCTCGCGGCATCTCGATCTGATCGAGATGATGTACATCTGCCTCGCGCTCGGTTTCGGCGGGCGTTATCTGGTGGAGCCCGGCGGGCTCGGCCGTCTTGCCGACATTCAGGACGACCTGTACCGCCGGATTCGCGGCTTGCGCGAAGCGCCTGCTGCCGAACTCGCACCGCACTGGCGCGGCGTCGACGACCGCCGCAATCCGGTCATGCGTCATGTGCCGCTGTGGATCGCGGCCACCGCGTCGGTAGTCATCGTGATCGGCGCGTTCCTGTATTTCTTCACCCGGCTTAATGCGCTCGCGGAGCCGGTCAGCGCGCAGCTTGCCGCCATCGGCCCCGGCAGCGCGCCGCCGCCTGGCAATGCCGCCGCACCGAAGCCGGCGCGCAACAGCCTGAAGACGCTGCTTGCGCCGCTTGAGCAATCGGGCGCACTGACCGTCGACGAGCAGCCCGACGGCCGCGACACCATACGCCTTGCGGCAGGCGCACTGTTTCCTTCGGGCGGCGCAGACCTTTCGCCCGACGTGATCCCGCTGCTGCGCCGCGTGGCCGCGGCGCTCAACGAGGTGCGCGGGCGCGTGATCGTGGTGGGCCATACCGACGATCAACCGGTGCACTCGCTCAAATTCAAGGACAACTTCGCGCTCTCGACGGCGCGCGCGCAGAACACGCTGGCGGTGCTTGCGCAAGGACTCGACGATCCGCGCCGGCTGGAGGCAAACGGTGCCGGTTCGTCGCAGCCGGTCGCGACACCGGTCGACCTGCCGGCAAACCGGGCGCGCAACCGTCGCGTGGAAATTCTGTTTATCCCGGAGAACTGAACCCATGAACACGCTGAAAACCTGGGTCAAGTCCCGGTGGTTCACGCATGCGCTCGGCCTGCTGCTGATCGCGGCGCTGATCTGGCTGGGCGGCCCTTACGTGGGCATTGGCGAGCGCGAGCCGCTCGCAAGCCCGGCGGCGCGCGTCGCATTGATTCTCGCTGTGGTGCTCGCGTGGATGATCGCCTTGCAGGTTATGCACTGGAGAGCGCAGCGCAAGACCGCGCGGCTTTCCGGCGACCTCGCGGGACAGGAAACGCAGCTCGCCGCCGCGGAGCCCGGCAGCGAAGAGCGCGCGCAACTGCTGCAACGCTTTCGCGAAGCAATCCATACGTTGCGCAAGACACGCCGTAACGGCAACAACCTGTACGCGTTGCCGTGGTATGTCGTGATCGGGCCTCCCGGCTCGGGCAAGAGCACGCTGCTGCAAAACTCCGGGCTCGACTTTCCGTTGTCCGAGCGCTTCGGCAAGGACGCGTTGCGCGGCATCGGCGGCACACGCAACTGCGACTGGTGGTTCACCGACGAGGCCGTGTTTCTCGATACCGCAGGCCGCTACACAACTCAGGATTCCGACGCGCAAGCCGATGCCGCGGCATGGCAGTCGTTTCTCGGGCTGCTGCGCCGCTATCGCAGGCGCCGTCCGTTGAACGGCGTCATCGTGACGATGAGCGTGTCCGATCTGCTGGGCTTCGACGACACCGCGCGCGAACAGCACGCGCGCGCCGTGCGCCGGCGTCTGGACGAGCTCGCGCAGCACTTGAAAGTCGCGGTGCCGGTGTATCTCGTGTTTACCAAATGCGATCTGGTGGCGGGCTTCGGCGAGTTCTTCGACGATCTGGGCGCCCAGTTGCGCAGCCAGGTATGGGGCATGACGTTTCCCCTTGAGGCGAGCCTCGACGGCAGCGCGTGCAGTCGTTTCGCCGATGAATACGATCTGCTGCTCAACCGGCTCAACACGCGTCTGATCGAGCGGCTGCATGGTGAGCGCGACCGTGGCCGCCGTGCGTCGGTGCTGAGCTTTCCGCAGCAACTGGGTGCGTTTCGCGAGATCGCCAGGCAATTCGTCGAGGCCGCGTTCGGGCGTCACGAGTACGGCACGCCGCCGATGCTGCGCGGCGCTTACCTGAGCTCCGGCACCCAGGAGGGTGCGCCGATCGACCGGGTGCTGGGGGCGGTCGCGCGCACTTTCGGCGTGGACGCGGCGCGAGTGCAGGGCGGCACCGGGCAGCGGCACACCTACTTCGTCGAGCGCCTGCTAAAGGACGTGCTGTTTCGCGAGTCCGGTCTCGCGGGCACGAATCCGCGCTTCGAGCGGCAAAAGCTGTTCATGCAGGCCGCCGCCTATGCGGGCCTCGTCGTCGTGACACTTGTGCTGGTTGCGGGATTCGCGACCAGCTATGCGCGCAACCGCGCTTTCGTCGCCGACGTCCAGGGCGCGCTGAAGGACCTGCCGGACGCCGCAACGCTTGCCGGCGCGCCCGACATCAAGTCGTATTTCGCGCGGGCGCTCGCGCGGCTCGAGGTGATTTCCGCGACCCAGGACGCCGCGGGTCAGTACCGCGCGCACGTGCCGTGGTCGATGCGCTTTGGCCTGTACCAGGGCAACGCGCTTTACGCCCAGGCGCACAGCGCGTATCTGCGCGAACTCGACGGCACCGTGCTGCCGGGCGTGGACCTGCGGTTTCGCGAAGGTCTCGGCGAAAACGCCAGCAATCCGCAAGCGCTCTACGACGATCTGAAGGGCTACCTGATGCTCGGCGAGCCCCAGCATCTGGACGCGGACGAACTGGCCGCGCTTGCACGCGTCGAGTGGCAGCGGCTATTTGCGCAGGATCCGGCGATTCGCGCGGCGCTCGACAAGCACTTCTCGGCCCGGCTCGGCGACGCGCAGAAGCCGCGCGCGCTGCCGCTCGATCCCGCACTGATCGCTCAGGCGCGCTCGACTCTGAAGACGGCGGACGTCGCCACGCTGATCTACGGGAGCGTGCGGCTGGACGCCGGGCGCTCGGGTGTCTCGCCGGTGCGGCTCGACCAGTCGCTCGGCTTGCTCGGCAACGTGTTCCGTCGCAAGAGCGGGACGCCGCTGTCCGAGCCTTTGCCGGTTCTCTTCACGCGGCCGTATTTCCAGTCGGAGGTGAGCGGCGGGCTGGACCAATCCGTCGATCGTTTCGTGAAGGATTACTGGGTGTTCGACAGCGGGCGCGTCGATCCGCTGGCCCGCTCGCGCTACGCGCAGCAGGTGCTGACGCTTTACGAGCAGGACTACATCGCAAACTGGGATGCCTTGCTCGCCGATCTGCAATTGCAGCCTGTCACGAGCATTCAGGACGCGAGCGCGATGGCCGCGAAACTGTCGGGGCCGAGTTCGCCGCTCAAGGCGCTGCTCAACCTGGTTCGCGACAATACGAGCGACATGTTGCGCGCGCCGGCGGGCGCCGATTCGCTGGCCTCGCAGGCGAGGCTTGCCGGTGAAAACATCGCGGCAAAGCGCGCATTGAACACGCGGCTTGCGGGCGAGTTGCGCAACGCCGGCGCACCGCTGCCCGTCGGCGTGACGCTCAAGCCGGGCGATGCGAACCCGGCCGGTTCGCGGCAACCGGGCGCCGCCATTGAAGAACACTTCGCGCAGATCAATCAGCTGGGCGCGGGCACGAGCGGCGCGACGCCGCTCCACCACAGCCTCGCCGTCCTCGATCAGCTTGGCAAAACCCTGCTGACCATGAACGACCTGAGCGACCCCGCCGCGCAGAATAGTCCGGCGCTGCTCGCCGCGCGCCAGGAAGCGGGACAACTGCCGCCGCAGGTGGCCGGTCTGATTCAGGGGCTCACCGGCAAGAGCGCCGATCTGGTTGCAAGCGGCAGCAGCGCGGCGCTGGCCGATCAGTTCCGCGCGGCGGCGGGCAGCGACTGCGCCAACTTCGTCGATGGACGCTATCCGTTTGCACCGAGCGGCGGGTCGGATATTCCGTTGCAGAACTTTGCCGAACTGTTTGGCAACGGCGGCAGATTCGACAGCTTCTTCAAATCGACGCTTGCGCAGAGAGTCGATACGGGCGGCCGTGCATGGCGCTGGAAACCGGGCGCGCCGCCTGGACCGCAATCGGTACTGGCCGGCGCGCAGGCTGCGGACGACATCCGTCAGATGTTCTTTCCGGGCGGCGCCCAGGCACGGGTGGGCTTCACGCTGCTTGCACCGCAGTTCGAGCCGCCCATCGCGCGTGCTGTGATCGAGATCGACGGGCAGAAGTACGACTACTCGGCTAACGGGGCGTCGAGCGTGACGATGACATGGCCGGGTCCGCAGCCGGGCCACGTGTCGGTCAGCGCTTTCGATGTGGCCGGCCGGCCGCTCGGCGCGCCGTTGCGTCTTGACGGCGAGTGGGCGTTCTTTCATGCGCTCGACGCCGCTCGCCTGCAAAAGCAGGGCGATCTTCGCTATCTGGCGAGCTTCGATTTCGACGGCCATGCGCTCAGGCTGCCAATCCAGCCGGCGAGTCTGCGCAATCCGTTCGATAACAATGAAATGCGGCGCTTCAGGTGCGCGCGATGAGCGGCGCCGTCGGCTTTTACGGCAAGCTGCCCGGCGCAGGCGACTTCGTGCGGCGCCGGCTGCCGGCGGACTTCGTCGACGCATGGGATCGTCATTTCCAGCGCGCGGTGGAAATCGGGCGGCGCGAGACCGGCGAGCGATGGGCCGCTGCCTGGCAGCACGCCCCGGCATGGCGGTTCGTGCTGCCGCCACAGGTATGCGGCAACGGCGCGTGGTGCGGTCTCGCCGGTCCGGCCGTGGACCGTGTCGGCCGTGCATTCCCCACTGTGCTGGCGGCGCCGTGTTCCGGCGATGTCGCGCGGCTGTTCGGCAACCCCGGCTGGTTCGATGCGCTCGAACGGGTGCACCAGATCGCTCAGGGCGAAGCCGTCAGCGTCGAGACATTCGACGCGCGCGTCGTGGCGCTGCCCCGGCCATGGAGCGACCCGCGCGACGCGTCGGCGCTCTGGCGTGAATTGCCGTGGGACAGCGGGCAATGGGAACTCGGGGTATCGGGTAGCGCATGCGTGGGGCTGATTCTGAGCGAGGCATGGCGCCAGCTTTGCATGAGGCCCGGTCCGTGGTGCCTGTGGTGGACCGCAGACGCGGCGCGCTTGCTGGCGACGCGCGGGTTGCCGCGCAGTTTTGCGGCGCTTCTCGGGCCTGCGCGCCTGCCGGCTCAGCAGGCCTATGGGCTGCACGATCTGAATGAACTGCAAGCATTGCAGGGGCGGCAGCAACGGTATCAGCAGTATCAACAGTATCAGCAGTACCAAGAGCATCAAGCGCACGAGCAACTCACGCGCGCTCCCGATCCTTGCGACCTGGCCGCGGCGCACGCATTCGGCTCGCCGTGCATGCATGCAAGCGACGCCGCGCCGCCAACGACACCCTCAGTCTTGGCAAGCGGACCTTCAACCCCGCCCTCGTCGGACAGTGCGAGCCTCGTTTCTCCTACCGCCGCGACGGGCGGCGCGATCATGTGGCTCAACAACGACCAGACCTTGCTCGTGAGCGCCGACGACGGTCCGCCTGATCCGAGCCGCGTGGCCGCGCGCTGCATTCGCGATACGGTGTTGCGCAATGCGCCGGACACGCGAACGCTCAGGGCCGAACTGATGTCGCTGCATGCGCGGCTGCGCGATCTGAGTCGCGACCCGAGCCACGATTTGAGCCGCGATCTGAGCCACGCCTTGAGCCACGCCTTGAGCCACGCCTTGATCCGCGAAACGACCCGCGAAACGACCCGCGACTGGATCCGCGATTCGACCCGCGAAACGACCAGCGATTCGACCCGCGAACCTTCCCGCGAACCGAGCCGCGCGGTGACCGAAAACGGCGCCGCTGTTCTCCTGCGTTTCGACGGCGCGTCCGCCAGCTTGCTGCGCGTCGGCGCGGCGGCAGCGTGGCACTGGCGATCGGGCCGTTTGCTCGCGCCGTTCGTCGAGCGCGCGGCCGGCGCGGGCGGCGAGCTCGACGATCTGCTCTTCGGCGACGCATGGCTCGATATGCCGGGCATCGGCGCCGGCGAGGAGCCGAGCTGCGATGAAGCCATGCTTACGCTGCAGCGCGGCGACCGTCTGCTTCTGCTCGCCACCGGCGAACTCACGCGGCTCTCGCGCGAGTGTCTGGCGACAGCGCTCGCGCTGCCGACCTGCGACGACGCCCGCGCGTATCTGGCTAACGTGGCCGGGCTTCGCGCGCCGCCGTCGGAATGGCCGCTCGCCGTCGTGGAGATCGGCGCATGACGACGATCTGCCGCTCAGCCGGCCACACCGAAACGGGCAACGTGCGCCGCCGTAACGAGGACGCAATCCTGGTGCGCGACGACCTCGGGCTGTGGGTCGTCGCCGATGGACTCGGGGGCCACGCGGCCGGCGACTATGCGAGCACGCTGATCGTCGAGCGGCTGGGCGCCCTGACCCGCGACGCCGACGTGAACGACTTCATTGCGGCTATCGAAGACACGTTGCAGCAGGTGAACGCCGAGCTGCGCGCAGCAGCCGCTGCGCGACAGGTCGACGTAATCGGTTCGACGCTCGCGCTGCTGGTCCACGCCCCGGCGTTCGTGCTGTGTGGCTGGGTTGGCGACAGCCGTGTCTATGTGCACGAAAACGGCACGCTGGTTCAGCTCACGCGAGATCACGTGCATGGTCAGCCAGCCGACATCACCCAGTTCGGTACGCGCGCACCCGCAGCGGGGGCGGGGGTGCTGACACGCGCGGTCGGCGTCGAGGACAAGCTGTTCGTCGACTGGGCGGTGGCAGGCAGTCGTCCGGGCATGCTCTTTCTGCTGTGTTCGGACGGCATCAATAAGGAACTGAGCGACGGCGAACTGGCCGATGCATGTCGTCATCCGCACACTCCGCAGCAACTGGTGGAACGCCTGTTCGCGCTTTCGCTTGCGCGCCGCGCCCGTGACAACCTCTCAGCCGTGATCGTACGGCTCGACGCAGCATGACAGACCTACGATGAACGACCTCTACTCACGCCTCGGCGCCGGCGGCACGCGCGCACGGAAACTCTTCCTCCTGATCGAGGCCCGCGCGCGGCGCCTGTTCGGGCGGCACGCTGCGCCGGTTTCGTCTTCTTCGCTGCAGCGTGGCGTCGCGGTGGCGCTCGACGCGACGCCTACCGACGCCGTCGACGGCCTGACTGTCGTGCAACCCGCACTGGGGCTTTCGTCGCGGGACGCCGACCGCACAGAACAAGAGGACAGCGCGGCGCGCGCATCGTGGGACGACGCGACGGTCGTCAAACTCGCGAGCCGTTTCGCCGCTCGCGCGGGATCCGCAGAAGTCCAAAGCAATTATGTGAACGACCGTCCTGTGAACGACAGTAGCGCCGGCGACAGCAGGTCCAGCGACAGCAGCCTGAACCGCGATACCTGGCAACGGGTTGCCCGGGCGCGAAGCGGCGACCATGCGTCGGTCGGCAAGCTGCTCAAAGGACGCTTTCTGCTCGAGCGCGAACTCGGGCGCGGCGGCATGGGCGTCGTCTATCTGGCACGCGACGAGCGCAAGGTCGAGGCGCGCGACCGCGATCCCTACGTCGCCGTGAAAGTGCTCAACGACGAGTTCCGCCGCCACCCGGATTCGCTGATTGCGTTGCAACGCGAAGCCCGCCGCGCGCAGCGGCTCGCACACGACAACATCGTGCACGTCTACGATTTCGACAAGGACGGCACGATCGTTTTCATGACGATGGAGTACATCGACGGCACGGACCTGCGCACGCTGATTCGCGAACGTCCTTCCGGCATGCCGTTCCGGCAGGCGTGGCCGCTTATCGACGCGATGGCGCGCGCGTTGCAGCGGGCGCATGCGAGCGGCATCGTGCACTCGGACTTCAAGCCGGGCAATGTCATGGTGACGCGCGACGGCGTGGCCAAGGTGTTCGACTTCGGCATTGCGCGCGCGGGGCTGGCTGCGGCGGGCGCGGCCGGTGAGCAGACCGTGTTCGATGCCGGCACGCTCGGCGCGATGACACCGGCTTACGCAAGTCTCGACATGATCGAGGGCGCCGCGCCGTCGGTTCGCGACGACGTGTACGCGCTCGGCTGTGTGATCTTCGAACTGTTGACGGGCCGTCATCCGTTCGACCGGCACAGCGCCGACGTCGCGTTGCGCGAGCGCGCTGTGCCGCCGCCCGTGCCGGGTCTCGGGCGGCGGCAATACCGGACGCTGTGCCAGGCGGTGGCGTTTCGCGGCGGCGAGCGATTGCAGACAGTGGGCGCGCTCGTCGAAGGGCTGCGGCCGAGAAAGATGCACGAACGCCTGTTGCCATACTGTGCGGGCGCGCTCGCGGTGGCAGTGCTCGCGGCGGGCGCCTTTGCATGGCATAGCCAGCATCGTCATCGGCAACTGGAGGCAACCATCGCGCGCTTTGCCGATGGCGACCCGCGCCACTACGCGAACGAAGACCAGGCAATCGCCGCGCTTGCGCTGCTCGGCGTGGACGAGCGCGAACGCCTCGTGCTGAACCAGAACGATGTGATTCAGCGCTTTCTAGCAAGCCGGCTCGACGCATACTGGAGCCCGCCGCTCGGGCGGATCGATTATGCGGCGGCCCAGCACGTGTTTCAGATCCGCGACCAGCTGAAGCTGTTTTCGCCCGGGTTCGACGTGCGGCGCAAGCAGATTGACGATGAGCGCGCCGACATGCTCGCAAAGCTCGCCAGCAGCCTGGACGAAGCGCTGGATCGCGACGCGTTGTTCGAGGACCAGCCAGGCAGCGCGGCGGACGTCCTGCACCGGATTCGCTTGCTGGACCCAGGCAGCGCGTTGCTGAAGAGTCCGCAGATCGAATCGCGATACGACGCTGCAATCGGCCAATCGCTCGACTCGGCCAGGTTGGACGAAGCGCGGGCGCGGATCGCGCTGGCCCTGCAACTGTTTCCGGATTCCTCGCGCTTGCAGCGGCGGCGCGGACAACTGTCGGCCGCAGCGGCATCGGCGACACAGAAGCACGAGTCGCCCGCTGCCGCGATGAGCGTGGCCGACGCGCGCCGCTCGCTCGTGGAACTGGCGGCTGATCCGTCTGCCAGTGCAGCGTGGCTCGACGGCGTGACCCGAGCGATGGCTGCGCTGCAAAACGACGCGTCGCCGGGAACCGGGACGGCGATAGACGCGCTCGCAGACGGCATCGTCGCCGCTGCATCGCGCGTGACGGATCCGCTGCTGGCGCATCGGACGCTGGACGTGATCGAGGTCGGGTTGCGTTACGCGCCGCATTCGCCGGGCCTTTCCGCTCAGCGCGACCGGATGCTTCAGTTGTTGCAGCAGCAACGCATCGACCAACTGACCGCGAGCGGCGACGCGGCTGCGCAAATGGACGCGCTGCGGCTCGCCGCTGCCGCCAACGACGGAGCGCGGGCGCTCGCGGCGCTCAACCGGATGCGCGCATTGCAACCCGGCAACCCGTTTCTCGCGAGCGGCGCGCCGCAGCTCGTTGTCAACGCGTATCTCGGCAACGCTCGCATGCTCGGCCGCTCGGGCAATCTGCACGAAGCTGCCCGCGTCGCCGCACAGGGCGCCGAGGCACTTGCCGGCGACCCGAAGCTCGGCGACGCGGCGCAACGCTATCTGCTCGCGGCGGCCATTCTGGACGCACGCGATCAGCCGATGGCCGAGCCGGACCTACAGGCGCTGCAGGCACGCTTCGACACCGCGCAGGCCGCCGACCCCGACGCCATGAAGCAGATGGAGCGCGACATCGGCGCGAGTATCGCGTTGCCGCAAGGCGGCTTGAGCGCGGTGCTGGACCAGATCAAGGCGCGGGTCGAAAGCGGCTACGCGGCGAGCGCGGCCGCATCGGTTTCAATGGCACCGCCCGCGCGCAGCGACCGGCACAGCCAGGCGAGCGCATGACGGGCAGCGATACGCGGCGGGCCGCACAGAACACACGCGCGGCGCGCCGCGACATCCAACGGGACCTTGCAGTGACGGCGCACGAGGAGCCGCGTATGCGCGAGCGGCAGGTCAACGACGCGTTGCGCGTGCTCGATGAAATGCACCGGCTCGGCCGCATCGAACGCGACGAGTATCGGCAGCGGCGGCGGCGCCTGCTTGAATCGCTGCGCGGCGAAGCACCTTCCGACGGGCGTGATACGGTGCGCCGACGGGTGCCTGCGGGCGACACGCGGCGCGCGCCGGTGCCGCTTCGGCAGCGTGATGCGGGCACCACGCGCACGCCGGTGACGCAAGGCCGCTGGGCCGCACTGTGGATGCTGCTGTTGGTCGCGGCGGCGGGTGCGCTTGCCGCTGGTTGGTTGATGCTGGCGTCGTGATGACCGCGCCTCGCGGCGATGCGGTTTGCTGAACGTGCCGCGGGCTGCGTGGGGAGCTGCGCGTCGCGGGGCGCGCCTTGCTGTTCGCGTCTCTGTGTCGTCTTTCTGCGGTCGCGCGTCGGCCGTCATGTGATGGCGGCTATGCATGCGATGACGGCTGTGTGAGAGCGGTCGTGCGTCGAAGGGCAGGTGTCGGGGGCGATGCGTCGAAGGCGATGCGTCGAAGGTCACGCGTCGTGGGGCACACGTCGAAGACCACGCGTCGAAGGCGATGCGTCGAAGGTCATGCGTCGTGGGGCACGCGTCGAAGAACCACGCGTCAAAGGCGATGCGTCGAAGAATCAAGCGTCGAACATCACACATCGAACATCACGCGTCAGCGGCTGCGCTGAAACGTTCAGCGAGCGGCGGCTCGAGCGCGATGGCCGACGGAGTTGCTCAACGAGTCGCTCGAAAGCGGCTGAACGAGCGTCAGGCCGCTCGCCGAGCGCTTATTCGCTCTCTGGACCCGACAACGCCTGAAGCTCCGACAGCCCGCCTGGCGCGATGTCCTTGAGCACGTCGGCGAAACTCTTGCCGACGAGGCGCCGTGCGCGTTTGAGCAGGATCGGTAACGGGCTCGAAGGTTCGACGCGCTCGTAGTAGTCGCAAATTTCGTCGAGCCGCCGGACCACATCCGCCCGGCAGGAAACTCCGGCGTTGGCACGCTCATGCATGGCGCCCGCAGGTTCGCCGCTCCCATGGAGCGACAACGGCGACGACGGCGACGACGAAGACAAGTCCAACAGCGAGGCCAACGGCGCGGCGACACCTGCGTCCGCCCGGCCGGGGAACCGGCGCAGCAGTTGCGCATCGACGAATTTTTTCAGCTCTGCGATATCGCCGCACAACAGCGCCATGTCCGGGCCGGCCGTGCCGAGCTTTTCCCGCACCAGCGCGACGATGGCTTCGGCATGTTCCTGCGCTTGTGCGAGCGTTGCGGCCGATTGGGGCAGTTGATCCTCGGGGCAATCCATGCAGCAGGCTTCGAGGTCGACGAGCGTCGGAGCCGGAGCGCCGTCCTGCGACGGCGATGCGTTGGTCACGCCGGTTGCCACGCGCAGATCGCGCAGCGAAAAGCGGCCCAGACGCGGCGACTGCACGAACGGCGCAAGCCTGAAAATGCCCAGCGCGCTTTGCGGATCGCCAAGCGGCATCAGCGCATTTGCGCGGGCGGTAGGGTCGTTGTTGTCGTCGGCGTCCAACTGCGGATGCACATGGTCCCAGTAGCGTTCGAGCAGCCCGCGAACGAGGCCGAGGCCCGCGGCCCATCCGGACAGACCTTCGTTATGGGTTTGCGCACAACAGAGGTGAACGGCAACGCGCAGATCTTTCGTGCGCGTGAGCAGCGTGCTGGCGGCGCTGGCGACCTTGTCCCAGTCGGGTTCCTGAGCTGCTTTCAGACTGTCGCCCATGGCGCGCTCGGGCGTGGGCGTCGCGAGCAGCTCGAGTTCGGTAAAGGCGGGATCGTATTCGAGGTTGAGCCCGGCCGGTGCCGCATCGTCGATGGGGGAAAGCAGGGCATTCGTCGCGTAGGAGTCGGTCATATGGGACTGGAAAATAAGAGCATGCGCACTCGCGCGAGGAACCAGCATGCGCACTCGCGTCGCGTAGGCTGGTGTTTGCGGTCCATAACAGAACAACTGGCCGCGGGCGGTTATTCCATCGGGAAGGCGAGGCGCCGGTTGCCGTCGTCGAACCTTGCGACGATGCGCTGTTCAAGCGGCGGGGCGAAAGCTGCCGGTCAGCTGTTTAGTGCGCGTTTCAGCGTGTTTAGTCTTACCCTTGGGCACGAGCGCAGAACGGCGGCCCTTCGCGGCAGACCCACATGGCGGCCCCGAAGCAAACGTTTGATGTTGGCTGTACAATCCGCGAACCCATTCACCTGCAGGAACGGTCAGTCAGCGTCCAGCGCGCCGGACGATAACCGTGCTTTGAGCCAGTCAACCATGTCAACAGCAGATGTCGAGAATCTGCCCAGTCTTCTACCGGGCATGCTGCCGCGGCTCTGGGCATTCTCTCTGCGCCTGTGCGGGAACCAGCACGACGCCGAGGATCTGCTCCAGCGCGCATGCGTGCGGGGGCTCGAACGTGCACATCAGTTGCAGGCGGGCACCTCGCCTCTGAGCTGGATGTTTTCCATCGTTCATTCCACGTGGATCAACGAACTACGTGCGCGCAATGTGCGCAACCGCTCGAGCATGGAGTGGGACGACAACTTTCTCGAAACCGTGCCTGATCCGGCGGCGCGCAATCCTGCTGACAGCGTGAGCGAGATCATCGCGGCGGTCGAGCGTCTGCCCGACGCGCAGCGCACCGTGATGCTGCTCGTCGCGGTCGAAGGGTTCAGCTATGCGGAAGCGGCCGAGGTGCTCGGCGTGCCGATCGGCACCGTCATGAGCCGGCTCTCTCGCGCGCGCCAGACAATCGGCGCGCAGTTCAGCGACCACGATACGTCTTCGGCACGACCGTCGAAAACCCAGCGAGCGGCGCAATGAAGATCGATGATGCCAGCCTGTTGGCTTATGTCGACGGTGAGTTGTCGGGCTCCGAGCGCGAGCAGGTGGAAAAGGCGATTCGCGAATCGGAAGACCTCGCCTCGCGCGTGTCGATGCTGCGCGCCTCGCAGCTGCCTTATCGGAGAGCATTCGAACAGCAGGCGTTGCCGCCCATGCCTGAATCGCTCGGCCTGAGCGTGGAGGCGTTGATCCGCCAACATGCGCAGCGGGAGGGCGGCGAGCACAGCGCAGGCGCTGTTGAGCCGGACCACTCGCGCGGCGTCGCCGAACAGCCTGTCGACAATGTGCGGCGGGCAAGGCCGCGCGCGAACTGGCGGCAGTGGCGATTCTTGCCGCGGTGGCCGGCCTGGCCGGGGCTTGCGGTGGCGTTCGTCGCTGGCGTGTTCTGCTGCGGGCTCGTACTGCGGCTTGTGCCGCAATTGCCCGGTGCCGGCGGCGCGCTCACCATGGCCTCTAACGACTCCGGCATGACGCCGTGGATCAAGGCGGCGGCGGGTTATCAGAAGCTGTACACGCGGGACACCGTCGCTTTGCTGCAACCTGACATGAGCGCCACGGCGACGACTGTTGCCGACATCCAGCAGGTCGACAACCTGCCCATGCAGATTCCCGATTTGCGCAGCCAGGGGCTGACCTTCAAGCGCGTTCAAAGGCTGCGCTTTCATGACAAGCCACTGGTGCAGATCGTCTATTTGCCTGAGAAGGGCGACCCCGTCGCGCTGTGCGTGCTGAAAGAAGTCAAGGCAGATACGGCGCCGTCGAACGCGAAGGTCGAGGGTATGAATGTGGTCGCCTGGCGGCGCGGCGAACTGGGCTATGCGCTGATCGGCGCGCCAGGCACAGTCGATCTGGATGCTCTTGGCAGACAGCTCTACGATGGCCGCGTGTCCGCGATCGTCAGCGACAACCGAACCGGTGCCGATGCCCAGCGCGGTTGAACGCAACGGTAGCGGTTCGGCATGCCTGCCCAGTCGCGCTGCATTCGTTAGCCTTGGGCCGCCCGAGCCGCCCGAGCCGCCCAAGCCGCTTGAGCCGCCAGAGCCGCCTGCACACGCCGCGTCGGACCGAACGCGACGTCAGCCCAAGAACGCATGAGGTTCGAAGACTCTCGCGATGTCCCAACGCGACTGCGAGCATGGCATCGCGCGTTGCGCTGGTTCGCCATATGCGCGATACCGGCCGCGCTCGCCGCTCTGTTTCTATCGTGCGTGGGCTGGCTTTCTCCACGGCTGAGCGCACGGCGCATCGTCAATGCTTTCGAGGCGACCACGACGCCGCACCCCGGTTTCAGACGCAATCATGCGAAAGGAATTTGCGTGACCGGGCACTTCGACAGCAACGGGGAAGGCACGCTGCTATCGCGGGCCAGCGTGTTTGTGAGAGGCCGGTATCCGGTTGTCGGACGCTTGTCGATACTTGGCGGCGAGCCCGGCGAGGACGACGCGGCCGCCATGGTGCGCAGCCTCGCATTGCGCATGACGCTGCCGCGCGCTGAGCAATGGCGTCTTGCGATGAACTCCACGCCTGTATTCCCGGTGCGCACACCCGAGGCGTTGCTCGAGCAGCTGCAAGCCGATGCGCGCGATCCGCGCACGGGCCGCCGCGATCCGGCGAAGATGCAGGCGTTCCTCGACGGTCATCCCGAGGCACGCGCTTTCAGGCGCTTCATCGAACAGCATCCGCCGTCGTCCGGCTACGACAATGCTACGTACTACGGCATTAGCGCGTTCCAGGCTATCGACGCGCACGGTATCCGCCGCTTCGTCCGGTGGGAAGTCGTGCCGGAGAAACCCTATCGTGCCGTTTATGCCGGCGATCTGAGCGACCCCGACTTTCTGTTCTACGACCTGTCCAAAAGTCTGCGTAAGGGGCCGTTGCGCTGGCATCTGATCCTGAATGTCGCCATGCCCGGCGACACCACCGACGATTCCACCCGGCAATGGGTCAACTCGCCGCGCCGGCCTCGAATCGATGTCGGCACGCTCGTGATAGATAGCGCGCAAACGCAGATTGACGGTCCATGCCGCGATATTGCTTTCGATCCAACGGTTCTACCCGACGGCATCGTGCCTTCCGCCGATCCGCTGCTTGCCGCACGGCCCGCCGCTTATGCCGTGTCGTTGCAGCGCCGCCTGAGCGAGACAGCCGCGGCGCATGCCCCTGCACATTGACGCGCCCCATGCCTCAGGTGGGAACGCGCCGCCAGTACGGGTATCATAGAAGCCCTCGGCAGCGCAGGCGTTCGTGCCTGCCTTGACGCTACTCACTCACACAGCCGTTTCTCTCCTTAGCCTATCGTCCAATGAAGCCCGACGACAGCCAACTGATCGCGTATGCCGATGGCGAACTCAGCGCTCGCGAAGCGGCATCGGTCGAGCTTGCTCTGGCGCAATCCGCTGATCTGAGAGAAAGCGTGGCGTTGCTGCAGGCGTCGCGGCTTCCTTATCGCGAAGCGTTCGCGGCGCAGAAGTTGCCGCCGCTGCCCGATGAACTTCGGCGCCAGATCGAGTCAATGGCGCAGGCTGCGGGGCGGCAGGCATCGAGTGATTTTGCGCCGCAAGAACAGCGTTCGGCGCGCCGCGTGTGGCTTGCCGCCGCTTTCGTGGCAGGCGCTTTCTGTGCGGGCCTGGTCCAGCAGCTTGGCGGGTGGCCCGGTGCGTGGGGCGAGCGCGGCGTATCCACGGCAGCCGTTCAGATGCGCCCGTGGATCAGCGTCGCGGTGGATTATCAGCGCATGTACACGCGCGAGACGGTCGCCCAGGTCGTTCCTGACGGCGCCGCTTCCGCCCGAACCGTCGATGCGATTCGCAAAGTCGACGGCATCCGCTTGCGTATGCCCGATCTGCAGGCGGCCGGGCTATCGTTCAAAACGGTGGAGCGCTTGCGCTACAACGGCAAGCCGCTCGTGCAGATGGTTTATCTCCCCGAGCACGGCATGCCGGTGGCGCTGTGCGTGATGAAAGACTCGCGGCCTGACGAGTCCATTGCACAGCGTGAGATGGACGGCATGAACGTCGTTTCGTGGCGGCAGAACGAACTTTCCTATGCGCTGATCGGCAAGCCCGACTCGGCCGACTTGCCGGCCATCGCCCGGCAGATTTCCAACGGCAATGTCGACGATATGTTCTCGGCGCTCGATGTAGGTCGCCCAGCGGCCAGCTGATTTGCGGCGTGGGTTTCCGGTCTGCTGGACGAATAGCCGGTACCGCGCCACAGGAATTCAGTTATGGAAGAGTCCACGCGCGCGCGGCCGGGCCCAATTGGGTGGGATGGCCCGCAAGCGCGGGTGAGGCAACATCCCGCACGACATCATCTTTTCGCCAGGTGCGCCACCGTTGAGCCGGGTGTTGGGTCAAGAGCACCCATTATGTCGGCACGTTGCACCGGCCCGACTTCCACCGCAGCAGCGAAACCGACACCGCTTAACCCTGTCAAACCGATGTGACCGACCCGAGGCGATCGGAGCCCACATCATGAACCCGTCGCGCTTTACCGCAACTGCCGCCATTGCAGCCACTGCCGCCGTTACCGTCGTGCTAAGCGCCTGTTCCACGGCTTGGCCGCCGCCAGGCGAAGCAACGGCGCATCAACCTTCAACGGGCACCGCAGAGCACAGCGCACTCGCGGCCCAAACTCCCCAGCACGCCGCGCCGAAACTGAACCGGCCAGCCTTGACCGTTGGGGTGACCGACCCCAACACGCAACTGATTCTCCCCTGGTTCCTCGCGGATACGATCAACGCAATCAACACGCGGCAGTCTTTCGGCGACCTGCTGAACCGGATGAAAGAAGACCTCTAATAATTGTGCCCAGCCACGCGCCCTTTGGTTATCCAAACCACGCCCGGAATTGCCGCTGCTGCTTCCCCATGACGAATTTGCCGCGGCGAGGGCATCAAACAATCGCCACACCGCAGGCCTTGAACGCCCCGCGCAATCCCAACTGCGGATACGCGCTCTCCAACGTGCGCAGGTCCGCGCGCATTTCTTCGACAATCCAGTCGCGCACGTTCGCAACGATGGGCCGCAAAGGCCGGTTGGCCGGCGACACCAGGCAGCAGCGCCGGTTGGTCACGATGATCTGCTCCTCGGCAGGCACCAGCGCGCGCTGCGAGAGCCAGTGCGAGACCACATTCAGCCAGCCGAGCGCAATGCCCTGGCCGAGCAGCGCGGCCTGCACGACGATCGCGTAGTCGTTGAAACTGAGCATGCTCGCGACGCGCCGGCCATGCTGCTCGAACGCACCGAAGCGGTGGTGCCAGCCGCGCTCTTCATCGTCCATCACGATGACGGTATCGCCATGCTCGCGGCCCGCCTCGCTTTGCGCCGTCTGGTGGTAGCGCGGGTTGCACACCGGCAGCAGCGTTTCAGGTATGACGAGCACGCTGTTTTCGTCGATTTCGTCTGCGTGCAGAAAGCGCATGCCGAGATCGACGTCGACCAGTGGCCCGCCAATGCGCCCGGAAATAAGCTGAAACCTCAGATCAATCGACGGAAACGCCTGGTTGAGCCTGCTCATGCGCGGCATCAGCCAATGCGTGGTAAAGCCCGTTGACACCGAAAGTGTGACCGACTCGACGCCTGTGGCGCGCGCCTCGATTTCGCGTATCGCGCTTTCTATGCCGTTGAATCCTTCGGATATCTTGCGATAGAGAATGCGCCCGTTCTCGGTCAGTTCGATGCCGCCGCGCACGCGCTCGAAAAGCCGCACTCCGATGTGGTCTTCCATGCGCGCGAGCATGCGGCTCACGGCGGGTTGGCTCACATAGAGTTCCTGCGCGGCACGTGTGAAGTTGCCACAACGGGCAGCGGCTTCGAAAACGAACAGCGCATTGGCGCTCGGCAGTTTTTTGCGTAGATTCGGCATGACCTGATGTTATGCCTGATCCAACAATTTGGGAATTGCCGCCAAAAAGTTTGGCACCTATATTTTCCCTAACGCAGGCCCTTAAGCGAGAGCAAACGCAATGGACGCACGAGCGAAAACAGGAGTCTCCATCCGGTCGGCAGGCAAGCGCTACGGTCCGGTGGTCGCGCTGGACGACGTTTCGCTCGACATCGAGCCCGGCGAATTCGTCTCGCTACTCGGGCCGTCCGGTTCAGGCAAGACGACGCTGCTCGGCATTCTCGGCGGCTTTGTTCAGCCCAGTTCGGGTTCGGTCTGGGTCGGCGAGCGTGACATTACATTTGCGCCGCCGCACAAACGCAATATCGGCATCGTGTTTCAGAACTACGCGCTGTTTCCGCACATGACGGTCGGCGAGAACGTCGCGTTCCCGCTGCGCGCGCGCCGCGAGCCGAAAGCCGGCTGGGCCAAGAAAGTGGCCGACGCGCTTGCAATGGTCGAGCTAAGCGGCTTCGAGGCGCGCAACATCAACCAGCTTTCGGGCGGTCAGCGTCAGCGCGTCGCGCTTGCAAGGGCGATGGTCTTCGAGCCGCAACTCATCTTGATGGACGAGCCGCTCTCGGCGCTCGACAAGCAACTGCGCGAAACCATGCAGATCGAACTGCGGCGACTGCACCGCAAGCTGGGCGCGACGATTGTCTACGTGACACACGACCAGCGCGAGGCGCTCACCATGAGCGACCGTGTGGCCGTGCTGAAAAACGGCAAGCTGGTGCAGATCGATACGCCGGAGCATTTATACGACCGGCCTTGCGACGCGTTCGTCGCGAGCTTCATCGGCGAGGCGACGCTGCTCGACGTGAGCCGTGCCGGCGACGACGCCGTCCGCCTCGGCGACGCGCTGCTGCGCACCGCGCACCCCTTGCCGCGCGGCGAGCGTCTGCTGCTTGCCGTGCAAACCGAAAAGCTCGTGATCGACGGCGGCGCGGCGGCGGCCGCGAACCGGCTGTCGTGCCGCGTGACCGAAGTGCTGTACCAGGGCGAGAGCCTGCGTGTGTTTGCGGCGCTGCCCGACGGCACTTCCATCAGCTTGCGCCAGCCCGGCAATCACGATGCGCGCCGCCGCATTCCATCGCCGGGCGAGCCGATGACGGTGGTGCTCGATCCGCAGGACACCATCGTCGTGCCCGCCTGACTTTTTCCGCTGCCCGCCTCGGGCGTACGTCTTTCGAAACTCGCGCAACCCGCAAAGGATGATGCAATGAAGCTCACCGATTTCAAGGTCCTGACGTTCGATGTCGTCGGCACGCTGATCAACTTCGAACAGGGCGTGCTTGCGTCCGTACGGCGCCTTGGCGGCGCGGCGGCCAAAGACCTCACGGACGATCAGATCTTCGAGCCGTACATGCGCGGGCGCGCGAAATACCCGGGCCGTTCGAGCCACGAAATGGCGAACGTCTATCTGTCGCTCGCCAAGGAACTTGGCTTACCTGACGACGCGCAGTCCGCCGCCGCGTTTCAGCGCGACGTGCTGGAATGGCCCGCGTTCGACGACTCGGTGCAGGCGCTCAAGCGCCTGCGCAAACACTACCGGCTCGTCGCGATGACGAATGCGGACCGCGTCGCATTGTCCGCTTACGCGCACACGCTAGGCGACCCATTTGACGACACGGTTTGCTGCGACGAAACCGGCGTCGCGAAGCCGGACCCGCAATTCTTCGCCTATAACCGCGGACGTCAGGCTGCGTTCGGCTTCAAGTTCAACGAGATCCTGCACACGGCGCAGAGCCAGTATCACGACATCGGCGTGGCGACGAAGCTCGGTTACGCGACCTGCTGGATCGAGCGCCGCCAGGGCATGAAGGGCTTTGGCGCAACGCCGGTCCCCGAAGCGGTAACGACGCCCACCTTCCGGTTCGCAACGCTCGGCGCGCTCGCCGACGCCGTCGAAGCCGAAGCGCGCGCCGCCTGACGTCATGCTCGCGCCCGCGATTGGCCACTCCTCGCAGCGTCCGCAGCCCGATTCGTTATGGCGGGCAATGGCCGCACGTTCACGGGAAAAGCTCGCGCCGCACAGCACGAGCGCGCCGCTCGCTCGTGATCTTCCGGTCGACGTCGCCGTGATCGGCGCCGGTTATTCGGGCCTCGCGGCTGCGTATGCGCTGCAAAAACGCGGCGTCGAGTGCGCGGTGTTCGATGCCAATCCGGTCGGCTGGGGCGCGAGTGGGCGCAATGGCGGCGTGGTGTCGTCGAAATTCCGCCTGTCGTTTCCGCAAATCGACAAGCTGCACGGACTCGACACCGCGAGGCGCATGCACCGGCTCGCGCACGAAGGCGTGCGGGTGGTCGAATCGTTCGTCGAAGAGTTCGGGCTTGAACGTGCGCATTTCGAACATACAGGCAGCCTGCGTTGCGCGCACACCGAGCGCGCGTTCGCAGCGATCTGCGCGGAAGCCGATTGGGTGCGTACGCAACTGGGCGATACGTCGATGAGCGTGCAGTCCCGCGAACAGGTGATGCGCGAGACGGGCTCGGCGGGATTCGTCGGCGGCGTGTTGAGTGCCGACGCCGGCACGATCCTGCCGCTCGAATATGTCTGTGGAATCGCGCGCGGTCTCACCGCGCGCGGGGTGCCGATATATGAAGCGACGCCGATTGTGGAGATCACGCGTGCGGCGCGTGGCTCCGGTGGCGTGGTGCTGCGAACGCCTGGCGGCACTGTCTACGCGAAGCAGGTGATCGTCGCGACCAACGCGTATTCCGATCTCACGTCCGCCACCGCCGCCTATCAGCGCGAGCTCGTGCCGTTTCGCAGCGCGATGATTGCGACTGAGCGGCTGCCGGCGGACCTCGATGCGCGCCTGATGATAGAGCGCCGCAGCTATACGGAAACGCGCCGCATGATGAAGTGGTTCCGCAAGGTGGACGGCCGCATGCTGTTCGGCGGACGCGACGCGTTCGGCAAGGAAGGTCAGGCGACGGGCTTCGACGCATTGCGGCGCGCGATGGTCGCGCTGTTTCCCGATCTGGCCGAGGTTCGTATCGAGTACCAGTGGTCGGGTTATGTCGGCATGACCTTCAACGCGTTGCCGCATGTTGGCCGAAGCGACGATGTCACGACTTTTTGTCTCGGCTATAACGGAGCCGGTGTCGCGATGGCGAGCCTGCTCGGTCAGCATGCCGCCGCGCTTGCCCTCGGCGAAACGCCGGAGCTGGCGTTGCTCGGTCAGCAAGGCTTGCGGCCCGTGCCGTTTCATTCGCTGCGCGCGCCCGGTGTTCGCATGGTGGCCGCGTGGTATCAGTTTCTCGACGCCGTGGGTGCATGATGACGACAGCCAAACGGATTTTCCAGGAACCTACCTTGATGCAGACCGCCGCGCTGGACCCGTCGGTGCGCCATCAGCAACGCGAGGACCGCGCGATGCTGCTGTTGCTCGCGCCCGCGCTGCTTGTCGTGGTGGTGCTGCTGGTGGTGCCGCTTGCGTGGCTGTCGTGGCAGTCCGTCTGGCATGACGGCGGCTTTACGTTCGTCAACTACCGGCGCATTTTCACCGGCACGTATCTGGACACCTTTCTGCTCACGTTCAGGCTCAGCGCGATTGTGACCGGCATGACGCTGCTGCTCGGATATCCCGTCGCATACTTTGCCGCCTCGGTTTCGCCGCGATGGAGCGCGCTGATACTCGGCATGGTGATTCTGCCGTTCTGGACCAGCGTGCTGGTGCGCACTTACGCGTGGCTCGTGCTGTTGCAACGCACCGGGCTCATCAACAAGGCGCTGCTCGAAATGGGTCTGGTGGACCGGCCGGTGCAGCTTGCCTATAACCAGTTCGGCACCGTCCTCGCGATGGTGCATATCCTGCTGCCGTTCATGGTGCTGCCGCTTTATTCGGCGATGCAAAAGATCCCGTCGAATCTCTCGCAGGCCGGCGCAAGTCTCGGCGGTTCGCCGTGGCATGTGTTCTGGCGCGTGTTTCTGCCGCTTTCCATGAGCGGTGTGGTGGCCGGCGTCACGCTCGTCTTCGTGCTGTGCCTCGGGTTTTACATCACGCCTGAGCTGATGGGCGGAGGCAAGTCGATCATGGTCTCCATGGTGGTGAGCCGCAATGTCGAAATCTATAACAGCTGGGGAGCGGCAAGCGCGGTGAGTGTCGTGTTGCTCGTATGCGTGTTCGCGATCTTCTACGCCGCGAGCCGCGTGATTCCACTCGAAAAGACCTTGGGTGCGAAATGAACAGGATTCCGTTCGGCAGGGTCGTACTCGGCGCATTCGTCGTGCTGATTCTGGTGTTCCTGATGCTGCCGGTGCTGATCGTCGTGCCGCTGTCGTTTTCCGATACGCGCTTCATGACGTTCCCGCCGCCCGCCTATTCGTTGCGCTGGTATCACGCGTTCTTCGACAACCCCGCATGGATCGAGGCGGCGCGTGTGACGCTCACTGCATCCGTTTGTGCGGCGCTGCTCGCCACGCCGCTCGGCGTGGCTGCTGCCTACGCGATCCAGCACGGCACGCATTGGTCCATGCGCTATCTGCGCACGCTGCTGATGTTGCCGCTGATGGTGCCGATCATCATCGTTGCAGTGGGCGTGTTTTTCGTTTTCACGCAGGCCGGTTATGTGAATACGCTGGGCGGGCTGATTGTCGCCGATACGATGCTTGGGCTCCCGTATGTGCTGATTTCCGTGGGCGCGGACCTGCGCACGTTCGACCGCACGCAGGAAATGGTCGCGCGCAGCCTCGGCATGAATCGCCTGCGCAGCTTTCTGACGGTCACGCTGCCGCAGATCAAGGCGAGCGTGATTTCCGGTGCGGTGTTCGTGTTCATTCAGGCGCTGGACGAAACCGTGGTGGCGCTCTTCATTTCCGGCGGCACCAATCAGACGCTTACGCGCCGCATGTTCGTCACGCTGCGTGACGAGATCGATCCGACCATCGCGGCAATCAGCACGATGCTGACTGCGCTGACGTTGTGCCTCGTGATGATCGTGGTCGTGAGCCGGCGTTCGGCCAGCGCGCGTGCGTAGCCTTTTTTCTGATTCCACGCGATTGGGAAGCGGATGTCCAATGCACTGAAGTTCTATATCGATGGCGCATGGGTGCCACCGTCGGGCGATGCGCGCCTCGCCGTGGTCGATCCATGCACGGAAGAAGCGTTCGCTGAAATTGCGCTAGGCAATGCCGACGACGTGGAGCGCGCAGTCGCTGCCGCGAGGCGCGCGTTTGTGTCTTTTTCGTTGACGCAGCCTGCGGAGCGGGTCGCACTCATACGCCGCATACTCGATGCGTATATGTCACGCTATGACGAAATGGCGGAGATCATCTCGCGTGAGATCGGCGCTCCGAAAAAACTTGCGCATGCATGGCAGGCGGCGCTTGGCAAGCGTCATCTGGAGGAACTGCTGCGTACCTGTGAGAACTTCGCATGGCAGCGCAAGAAGGGCACGACACTCGTCAATCACGAGCCTGTGGGCGTGGTCGCGCTCATTACGCCGTGGAACTGGCCGATCAATCAGATTGTGTGCAAGGTGGCGCCTGCACTTGCCGCCGGCTGCACGATGGTGCTCAAGCCGAGCGAGGTCTCGCCGCTTAACGCCGTGCTGTTCGCGGAAATTCTGGACGCGGCCGGCGTGCCGCGAGGCGTATTCAACCTCGTGAATGGCGACGGCCCGACTGTGGGCGCTGCGCTATGCAGTCACCCGGAGGTGGACATGGTGTCGTTCACCGGATCGACGCGCGCGGGCGTGGAGATCGCGAAGCTTGCCGCGCCGACCGTCAAGCGCGTGCATCAGGAGCTGGGCGGCAAGTCCGCAAACATTCTTCTCGACGATGTAGACCTGGAAGTCGCCGTGACCTCGGGCGTGAACTCATGCTTTAGCAACAGCGGCCAGTCGTGCAACGCTCCCACGCGCATGCTGGTGCCCGCAGCGCGGCACGACGAAGCGGTGCGCATCGCGCAGCGCGCGGCAGCCGCACAGCGCGTCGGCCCTGCACAGGACGACGAAACCACCATGGGCCCGGTAGTCAGTCACGTGCAATATGCACGCGTGCAACGGCTGATCGGCCAGGGCATCGAGGAAGGCGCGCGGCTTGTGGCGGGCGGCCCCGGACGTCCGGACGGCCTCGCGCGCGGCTACTACGTGCGGCCCACGGTGTTTGCGAACGTCGACCCGTCGATGACGATTGCGCGGGAAGAAATCTTCGGCCCTATGCTTGCCATCATTCCGTATCGCGACGAAGAAGACGCTATTGCGATTGCCAACGACACACCGTTTGGTCTCGCCGCTTACGTTCAGTCCGCTGATCAGGACCGCGCGCGGCGTGTGGCCTTGCGCTTGCGAGCGGGCAGCGTGTATCTGAACTATCCGGCCTGGGACGCGGGCTCGCCGTTCGGCGGCTACAAGCAATCCGGCAATGGCCGCGAATATGGTGAGTGGGGGCTCGAAGCGTTTCTCGAAGTAAAGGGAATTGTGGGTTATGGGGAGTAGGGCGCGCACTGTGCGCCCCGCAGCAGATCCGCAATACGCTCGGCGATCATGATAGTGGGCACGTTCGTGTTCGCGCATGGAATTGACGGCATGAGCGACGCGTCGCACACATGGAGTCCTTCTACGCCATAGACTGCGCCGCGACCGTCGGTAACCGCGAGCGTGTCACCGGCAGCGCCCATCCGGCATGTTCCCGATGGGTGCCATGTGCCGCCCACCGAGCGTGTGACAAATTGCGTGAGCGCGGCATCGTCGGCGAGCAGTTCGTCGAGTGTCACGCCTTGCGTGACCACGCTCCGCACGAGCCATGCCCGCAGCGGTCCCGCGAGGTCCAGCAGCGCGGCAAGCGCGCCGCGCTGCAATGCGTTCCATGCGCCAGGCACGGCAACGGCGGCCACGCGCGGTGAATAGCTCGATGGAAACAGCGTGCCGCGATGCGCCGCCATCGACGGTGCGGCGAGCGTCCTGGCGCCGAAGCGCAGCGCGAGCTTGAGCCGTTCGAGATCGCGTGAATCGGAGAGCATTGCAAAGTCGACGTCCGGTTCGTCAAATACACTAGCCGACTTGAGCTTCAGGTGTCCGCGCGAGTACGATTTATTGACCCAGAAGAACATCGTGCCGAGACGGTAGCCGACCGAATGCCAGCCCGAGCGCGACAGTATTGCGCCGTGCATGTCGCCTGGCACGGTGCCGGCGAAGCCCGACGAAAATCGCACGATTGCCTGCTCGTGATGCTCGTCGGGAAACGGTGTGCGCGCGGCGCGCGGCAGATACGCCGACACCGCAATTGACGGATGCTCCATCAGATTGCGGCCCACGCCCGGCCGATGCGCGATCGGTTCAATGCCCAATGCGGCGAGGTCATCGGCCGGGCCGATGCCGCTTCTGAGCAACAGCGCGGGTGAGTGGATCGCGCCCGAGCAGACGATCACGCAGCCGGCCTGCAAGTCATGATGCGAACCGTCGGGACGGATCAGGCGCGCGCCGATTGCACGCTGCTTGTCGAACAGAATGCGCTCTGCGAGCTCGCCAGTGCGGATGATTAGATTGGGCCTTGCCCGCGCGGTCTCGTCGAGGTAACACACCGAGGTTGGGATGCGTTCGCCATTGGCGCTCACCGCAATGGAGCCGATAAAGCTGCCGTCCTCCCAGGGGCCGTTCTGGTCCGCACGCAACGGATACTCGTGCTTCAAAGCATCGAGCACACTCTTCACGAACGGCGAGATGCGTGGCCATGCTGTTCGCTGGATGCGCAGCGGGCCGTGCGTGCCATGCAGGCCGCCGTTGCCGGACTCGCCAAAGTCGCAGTCCGTTTCCAGCTTGCGGAAGTAGGGCAGACACGCTTGCCAGTTCCAGCCTTGCGCGCCGAGGGTTTCCCACTCGTCATAGTCGGCAGGCGCGCCGCGATTCGCCATCAACGCGTTGATGGCCGAGCCGCCGCCCAGGAGGCGCGCCTGTTCGTAGCGGCGCAGTGCGGCCGGCGCGCTCATGCGAGCCTTCAACTGTTGCCAGATGTTGGCAGTGTCCAGGTACGCACGTCCGGGGTAGCGGCTGCGAATGTCGGCTGGCATGGTCGCCCGCGAGATGTCGCGGCCCGCCTCGACGAGACACACGGTTTTGCCGGCGTCTTCTGAAAGACGCGTGGCCAGCACGCAGCCGGCCGAGCCGCCACCGAGAATCAGATAATCGATCACGTTCTAGAGATGAAAACGGCGGGCTCTACGCCACAACATGCCAGCCCGAAAAAGCAGAACGCCCGCGATGAACCGTATTCCCGCGGGCGCCTCAATTGCGGATGAAAAACCCCGTCACTGCATGAACTTCAGCCAACGCGCTTTGGCCTGGATGCCGGCGTCGGATGCCCACCAGTCTTCCGACATCAACGCCTGCTTCGCGGCATTTTCGGGCGAGCTCGGCAGTTCGCTTGCGCGCTTTGGTGTGATCTTGCCGGTCTTGAATGCAGCCGGATTGCCGGGACCGTAGTCGATATAAAGCGGCAGGTTGGCCTGCAGTTCAGGCGAAATCGCGGCGTTCACAAAGCGCACGGCGTCGTTCAGATTCGGCGCGTTCTTCAGCACGCACAGCTGCGTGTTCTGCAGAATGCCGTCGTTAAATGTGAAATCGACGTCGGGGTTGTCCTTGCGTACTGCGCTTGCGCGGCCATTCCAGATCATCGTCATGTCGACTTCGCCGTCGTGCAGCAATTGCGCAGACTGGCCCCCCGAAGTCCACCACACCGTAATGTCTGGCTTGATCTGTTGCAGCTTCCTGAAAGCGCGGTCCACGTCGAGCGGATAGAGCTTGTCACGCGGCACGCCGTCGGCAAGCAGCGCCGCTTCCAGCACCGTTTGCGGATCGTTGCGCAGCGCGCGCGTGCCGGGGAAAGCCTTCACGTTCCAGAAGTCGGCCCAGCTTTGCGGCGTCTTTTTTAGCGTCTTCTTGTTGTAGCCGATCACCGTCGAGTAGAACTCATACGCGACCGAATACGGTGTGCGGTACTTTTCCGGCATCGCGGCGGCGTTGGGTATCTTTGAAAAGTCGAGCTTCTCGAGCAGACCTTCGCGGCCGCCGCGCAGACAGTTGGAGGTGGGCGTGTCCACCACATCCCAGATCGGCTTGTCGGTCGCGGCCTGCGCCTTGATTTGCGGCCACGCGTCCGGAATGCTGTCCTGATTGATGGTGAGGCCCAGTTCCTTCGCTGCCGGGTCGAGGATGGCTTTGGTCTGGGCTTCCTGATACGTGCCGCCTTGCGACACGAAAGTGATTTTTCCCGCGGCGAGAGCGGGCGCCATGCTCGCGACGCTCAACACCAGCGTCATGGCTAACGGGCGCAACCTTGGCATGCTGATCACGACTTCTCCTCGATACGGTTGAAGCGACAAGACATCGTCCAGGTCGGCGCTCCCGCCGCTGCGGCTTGCGAGCGGAGCGGCAAAGAGCGCGGGCTTGACTGGAAATATAGTGAGCCAATTTGACCGGAGCAACGCCGCAATTGTTGGAGTGGTCATGACATGGTGTTATGTCAGACCACTTGCGTGGCGGTGCGCATGATGTGCGGCAGGCATTGCCCGTTGGCTTGTCCGGCGCGGCGCTCGTGGCCGCTTTGCGGAGTTGCGCTGCTTCGCTCGCCCTAACTGCGTTCGTCGCCTTTGTCGATTCGCGACATCACGTTGGCGACGATGCGGTCGCAGCGCGCCCCGGCGAAGCCGAAGAGTTCACTACCGGCGAGGTCGATGTCTCGAGCCAGCGCTTCGCGCAGCAGGCTCTTTGCGCGGAAGTGCCGGCTACGCACGGTGGCTTCGGCAATCTCGAGGCATTGCGCGGTTTCCTCCACGCTCAATTCTTCGACCGAGCGCAGTATGAATACTGTGCGGAACGATTCCGGCAGTTCGTCGAGTTTGCGCTCGATCAGCGCGCGCATTTCCGCGCGTGCCGCTGCGCTGTCGGGAGGCTCGGAGTCGGACGGATGCATGGCTTCGATATCGATGTCGGCGGTGTTCGAACTGACTATCGGAACGACGTTCTCGCGGCGGGCATGGCGGCGTAGCCGTCCGTAGCATTCATTCAGCACGAGGCGCGAGAGCCACGTCGACAAGGCCGCTTCGCCGCGAAACTGGCCAAGCCTGCGATACGCGCAAAGGTACGCGTCCTGCAGTGCGTCCTCGGCTTCGGCGTCGTCGCGCAACGTGGCGCGCGCAAGCCGGTACAGGCACCGGTTGTGGCGGCGCATCAGCAACTCGAACGCCGTGTGATCGCCCGCGACCACACGCTGCACGAGCGCATGGTCGTCCTCAAAAGAGGACGCGGGCGCGGGCGCGGACGTCGGCGGTAGGTTCACTGCTTCGGTCATCGTGTGCGGGCTCTCATTGGACGGTCAGTGTACCGTGCATGGTCGGATGAAACGTGCAGCCGTACGGGTAACTACCCGGTTTTGCCGGCGCGTAGGACCATGACGCGTTGGCCGCAATGCTGCGCGAATCGAACCCGTGCGTGCCGCCGGCGGTCACGGTATGAGGAAAGAGGTCCTTGTTGATCCATTGGACGCGCTCGCCTCGCTTCACCGTCAACGTCGGCGGACTGAACTGCATGTTCTCTATCGTGACCACGTAGCTTTTCGGCGCCGCCTGGGCCGATGACATCGCGAACATCAGGGCCAGTATCGCACCGGCCAGCGCGCCGCTGCCCGGTGCGCGCCGCTTAACCACTGCTTTTCCCCAGCGAAGCCTGCAGATGCTTTGCATGTTCGAGATGCGCGACAAAGGCCGGCCGGACCTTCACCAGCAGCGCTTTGAGCTCCTCGTTCTTCGCACTCGGAATCAGCGTTTTGTCGAGCGCGTCGAGCACGCTTTCATGGTAGGTCACTTCGTGATCGATATAAGCGCGATCGAATGCGGCGCCCTTGAGTTTTTTCAGCGCCGCGAGATTGGCATCTCCGCCTTGCTTGAGGCTTTGGCTCGTGCCGTTGCTCTCGGGCGTCACCTTCAGTTTGTGCACGAGGTCGCTGGCCGATTTGTTGACTGCGCTGTGGTCGGTGACCATCTGTTTGGCGAACGCCTTGACGTCGCTCGATTTCGAGCGTGACTCGGCGAGTTTGCCTGCGTCGATATCGACCTGATTCGCGGTGACGACGATAGCGGCGATCTGCGGATCGGTCGGACCGGCGCTTTGCGCCCAACTTGCAAGGCTGACGAGCGCCAGTGCGCCGAGCCACTGTGGATGGATGAGTTTCATGCGGATTCTCCCGTTTGGCCAACACTGTGTTGCATACGGCGTTGGATGTCACGACGGGAGTTCCTGTTCCCAGATGAAGGCGGTGCGTTCAGTGGCCGTGCCGTTCGCCCGCCGCGACGGGCCCCGGTTTCGATTGCCGGCTCAGCATCAGCGTGACGACGGCGGACACGGCCAGCGTCGCGCCGACCACATAGAGGCCCGCCGAATAGCCGCCCGTCACGTTCTTGAGCCAGCCGATTGCGAACGGACCGACAAAGCCGCCCAGATTGCCGATCGAATTGATCATCGCGATTCCCGCCGCCGCCCCCGCGCCCGACAGGAACATGCTCGGCATGGCCCACAACGGCGCTTTGGCCGCACTAATGCCGACGTTCACGACGACAAGCGCAAGCACGATCATCAGCGCAGTGGCCGCGTTACCGGCGAACACAAAGCCGAGACAGGCGAGCACGCATGGAATCACGACATGCCAGGTGCGCTCTTCGGTGCGGTCGGAGTGCTTCGCCCACAGAATCATGACGACCACTGCGACGATGCTCGGTATGCCGGCAAGCAAGCCCGTCTGAAACGCGTCGAAGCCGTACTGCTTGATGATGAGCGGCGCCCACAAGCCGAGCGTGTACAAACCCGCGGACGTGCCGAAGTAAATCAGCGCCAACGCCAGAACGCGCGGGTCGCGCAGCGCGCTCAACGCGCCCGCGGTGTGGCCCGCATGCGACTGCCGCGCGTCGGCTTCCGTTTTTAGCTTCGCAATCAGCCATTCGCGTTCCTCGGGCGCGAGCCATTGCGCTTTCGACGGCGCGTCGGTCAGGTACTTCAGTACAAAAAAGCCGAGGATCACCGCAGGCAGTGCCTCGAGAATGTAGAGCATTTGCCAGTCTGCGAGACCCGCAACCGGCGGCAGCTTCATGATCGCGCCCGAAATGGGCGAGCCGATGGCGGTGGAGATGGGCGCGGCAGCCATGAACCACGCGGCCGCGACGGCGCGCTGACGGCTCGGAAACCACAAGCTCAGATACAGAATGATGCCGGGGAAAAAGCCCGCTTCTGCAACGCCGAGCAGAAAGCGCAGCGCGTAGAAGCTGTTCGGCCCGACGACGAATGCAGACGCCAGCGAGACGATGCCCCACGACACCATCACGCGGGCAATCCAGCGGCGCGCGCCGACTTTGTGAAGAATGAGATTGGACGGCACCTCGAACAGAAAGTAGCCGATGAAAAACAGGCCGCCGCCAAGTCCGAATGCGGTGGGCGAAAGGCCAATGGCCTTGTTCATTGTCAGCGCGGCGAAGCCCACGTTGACACGGTCCAGAAAGCTCACGAAATACAGCAGCATCACGAACGGGATGATCCGCAGCATCAGCTTGCGGGACACCCGGGTTTCGAGGTCCGTCATCATTGTCTCCTTCTTTGGAGGCTCGAGCGCTATGCTCTTGTGAATGCGGCAGAGCGCGAAGTGCGCCGCACCCCACCGCACCCCGCCGCACCCCACCGTATGTGGGCCGCTTCATGTGTGTCCGGCCGGGGCGCGGGGCGCGGCGCGATAGCTTTCGCGCGGGGAAGGCTGGCGCCGCTTATGCGGCGTTGCCGAAGTGCATTCGTTTCGATGCGTTCGCGGCGGGCACTGCGGCTTGTTCGATGAACGCGCAGACTGCAGCGGTTACCTGTGCGGTGGTGGCCGTGCCGCCCAGGTCGCCCGTATGCAGCGATTTATCGGCGGTCACGGCTTCCACTGCCTGCATCACGCGGTTCGCCGCATCGACTTCGCCGAGATGCTCGAGCAGCATCACCACCGACCAGAACGTGCCCACCGGATTCGCGAGTCCCTTGCCCATGATGTCGAACGCGGAGCCGTGGATCGGTTCGAACATCGAAGGAAAGCGCCGTTCAGGGTCGATATTGCCGGTCGGCGCAATGCCGAGGCTGCCGGCAAGCGCGGCGGCCAGATCGCTGAGAATATCGGCATGCAGGTTGGTGGCGACAATGGTGTCGAGGCTTGCGGGGCGGTTGATCATGCGCGCGGTCGACGCGTCCACCAGTTCCTTGTCCCATGTGACGTCGGGGAATTCCTTGGAGATCTGTAGCGCGATTTCGTCCCACATCACCATGGCGTGACGTTGTGCGTTGCTCTTGGTGATGACGGTCAGCAGCTTGCGTGGACGCGATTGCGCGAGCCGGAACGCGAAGCGCATGATGCGTTCGACGCCCGCGCGGGTCATGATCGACACGTCCGTTGCAGCTTCAATTGGATGGCCCTGGTGAACGCGGCCGCCGACGCCCGAGTACTCGCCCTCCGAGTTCTCGCGCACGATCACCCAGTTGAGGTCCTCGGGCTTGCAGCGCTTCAACGGTGCGTCGATGCCCGGCAGGATGCGCGTGGGGCGGACGTTCGCGTACTGGTCGAAACCCTGGCAGATCTTCAGACGAAGACCCCACAGCGTGACGTGATCGGCAATGTGCGGATCGCCTGCTGAGCCGAACAGAATCGCGTCCTTGTCGCGGATGGCATCGAGTCCGTCCGCCGGCATCATCACGCCGTGCTTGCGGTAATAGTCGCCGCCCCAATCGAAATTCTCGAATTCGAATGCGAACGACTGGGTGGTTCTGGCCAGCACTTCGAGGACCTGGGCACCGGCCGGCACCACCTCTTTGCCGATGCCGTCGCCGGGAATGGTTGCGATGCGATAGGTCTTCATGCTGCGTCTCCGGAAATGTTGTGCGATTGCGCTGACTGTACGCACATCTGCAAGCAAAAACCGGTGCTAGACTCAAAGCATCTTTAACTTTAATTCATAAGTGCAGCCCATGCCCGATACCGTTCAGCCAGCCGATCTGAGCTTTTTCTCGACGCTCGCGGCGTCCGGCAGCCTGAGTGCGGCGGCGCGAGAACTGGGTCTGACGGCGGCGGCCGTGAGCAAGCGGCTCACTCAAATGGAGAGCCGCGCAGGCGTCGCGCTCGTCAACCGCACGACGCGCCGAATGATGCTCACGCCCGAAGGCGAGTTGTACTTGCAGCATGCGCGCAGAATTCTCGACGAGATCGACGAGCTCGCCGAGTTGCTCGGTTCGGCGAAGAAGAGCCCGAAGGGACTGCTGCGCGTGAATGCCACGCTCGGCTTTGGGCGCAGCCACGTGGGGCCCGCCATTTCGCGCTTTGTCGCAAAGTATCCGCAGGTATCGGTGCAGCTTCAGTTGTCGGTCACGCCGCCGCCGCTCACAGACGATACGTTCGATGTCTGCATTCGTTTTGGCGAGCCGCCCGATACGCGGATAATCGCGCGGCGCCTCGCGGGCAACCGGCGCTTGTTGTGCGCGGCGCCTTCATACATTGCTTCGCACGGCATGCCGATCACGCCGCACGATCTCACGCGGCACAACTGCATCGGCATTCGTCAGGGGGACGAAGCATATGGCGTGTGGCGCCTGACGTCGGGCAAGGGCGCGTCACAAAAGACCGAAGCGGTGCGCATCAAGGGCACGCTCACGACGAACGACGGCGAGATAGCAGTGAAGTGGGCGCTCGAAGGGCACGGCATTCTGCTGCGCGCGGAGTGGGACATCAAACAGTACCTGGCCGATGGCTCGCTCGTGGTCGTGCTGCCCGGTTATGACACGCCGAACGCGGACATCTTCGCCGTTTACTCGCAACGGCATCAGATGTCGAACCGCATTCGCGCATTCGTGGATTTTGTCGCGCAGGATCTGGCGGAGGTGGGGTGAGCCCAGGTTGCCTGTGTTGATTGAGTAGGTACGACTGCATGGAGGCGCAACTGTGAACGTGCAACTGAACCATACTATTGTCTGGTGCCGCGACAAGCGGGCGTCAACCCTGTTTCTGCAGGATATTCTCGATCTGCCGGCTCCCGTTCCATTTGGAGAAATGCTGGTCGTGCAGATGGCCAATGACGTGTCGCTGGATTTCTTCGACAGCGATGAACCGATTTCCTCGCAGCACTACGCGTTTCTGATTAGCGACGAAGAATTCGAGCGGGCGTTCGCGCGCATTCGGGAGCGAGGCATTCAGTATTGGGCCGACCCCGGCAAACACCGCGCGGGTGAGACGTACTTGCACAACGGCGGCCGCGGGCTTTACTTCGACGATCCGGACGGTCATTTGCTCGAGTTGATGACGCGGCCTTATAAAGTGGGCGGCTAGCTGGTCCGTAGCGGGTTGAACCTGCGCTATTTGTCACTGCATTGACGGGGGTTGCCTTCATGGCGCTGCCGCTCAATGCGCAGGGCCGGGCCGATCGTTCAACAGCAGTTTGCGATCGGTCCGAGCCGCTGTTGATCGGCGTGGCAACCGAGTTGTTTTCATGTTCCCGCGAGGGTCTGCCCAGCGCACCGCGATGAAGCGGATCTCGAGTGCGCTGCTTATACTGCATGTTTCAATTTGATCAACCGTTTCCAGGCAAGAGCGTCGGCCATGACATTCACCGTGAAAAGCGTAGGGCAACTGGAGCAGATTTACGGCGAGCCGCACGAGCGCGCGGTGTGGAAAGAAATTGACTGCCTCAATAGCGACTATCAGGCGTTCGTGCGCGCTTCGCCTTTCGCGGTGCTGTCTTCGGTGGGTGCGGGCGGCACGGATTGCTCGCCGAAAGGCGATGCGCCCGGCTTCGTTCAGGTGCTGGACGAGCGCACATTGGCGTTGCCGGACAGGCCGGGAAATAACCGCATCGACAGTTTGAAGAACATTGTGGCTGATCCGCGGGTCTCCCTGCTGTTCCTGGTGCCGGGCGTTGGCGAGACGTTGCGGGTGAATGGGCACGCGGAGATTTCCATCGACCCCGAACTGCTCAAGCGGTTTGAAGTTCGCGGAAAATTGCCGCGCACAGTGCTGATTGTGCATGTGGAGGCGGCATATTTTCACTGCTCGAAGGCACTGGTGCGCTCCGCGCTATGGGATCCGCAAAAACACATTGACCGCGCGAGTTTGCCGAGCGCCGGCGATATGCATAGGCGACTGAGCGGAGGCACGTTCGATGGCGCGCAATACGATCGGGAGGCGCCAGAGCGGGTGATGAAGGGGCTTTATTGAGCGCGATAGCGAACGAACTCCCCCGAGGTCATGTTCGCTTGACCCCGACCACCATAGAATCCGGCCCCACCAGATGTTCTACCCGTACCTCTGCGAAACCGGTCTGCATCATCCATTCGCGACATTGCGCGCCGGTGTAATCGAACCCGCCCGGTGTTTCTATCAGCATGTTCAGGCTCATGAGGAGGCCGAACGCGTTGCTGCGGCGTTCGTCGTCGATGATCGCGTCGTAGACCACGAGCGAGCCTCCTGGCGGCAACGCAGCATGGCATTTCGACAAGAGTTCGAGCTTTTGCGGCAGTGGCCAGTCGTGAAGGATGTGCCCCATGATGAGCACGTCCGCTGAAGGGCACGGGTCCTTGAAAAAATCGCCGGGATAAAACTGCAGGCGCTCGGAAAGTCCGTGTGCGGCTACATATTCGTTGAACACGGGACCCACGAGCGGCAAGTCGAAGCCGCCGCCGCTCAAATGCGGATGGGCCAATGCAACCTGCACCGGCAACGCGCCTTGCGCGGTCCCAATGTCGATGAACGTGCCGTACTCGCTCCACGGGAAACGCTGGGCAATGGCGCGTGCGGCGCCGAGGCTCACGCCGCTCATTGCGCGCAGGAAACCGCGCAGCGATGCCTCGTCGCGGTAGATCGCGTCGAAAAGATTTCCGCCGCTCTTCGCTTCGTTTTGCGGCAAGCCGGTGCGCAACGCTTCGGTTAGCGAGCCCCAGAACGGATAGAGCCGCGCATTCGCCATTTCGAGCAGGCCGCCGACATACGAGGCCTTTGCCTTGTCGAGGAACAGATCTGCATCCGGCGTATTGCTGTATGTGCCGTCGCGCCGTTCGAGCACGGATAGCGCAACGAGCGCGTCGAGAAAGTCCAGTGCGGATCGAGCGTGCAACCCGAGCGACTCGGTAAGCGCCGCCGCGCTACGCGGACCGCTCGCGAGTTGCGTGAACACGCCCAGTTCGACGGCGGACAACAACGTCTTCGAACCCCAGAACGCCATTCCCAGGCGCAGCAGCCTCTCGGGTGAAGGAGGCTCTGCATTGTGACCGGGCAAGGCTGCGGAAGAAGTGTCGGGCTCACGTTCCATACGGCCTCCCGGTGGGATCGAATGACAAAACGGCGAGCAGATCTGCGCGTTGTGAAATGACAAGGTAGAGTCCGCACCAGGCGCGGTCAAGGCGAATTTCCGCGTGGATCTGTGCGCAGCCGCACAGATCGTAAACGAAAAATGCCCCTGAAAAACAGGGGCATTTGTACAGGTCGCGCTGTCTACGACACGAACCCTCGCGGGTTCTGAACGCCGCGTTTAGAACTTGTGGCGAATGCCCACGCGGAACGCCAACTGATTGTCCGCGCCGGCGCCCGACGTGTTGAAGTAGCTGGTGCTCGAACCGATCTGCGCCTGCAGATCCTGCGTGCCGTTGCGGCCTGCTGCGATCTGATAGATGCCGAGCGCGTAGACGTCGGTGCGCTTGCTCAGCGCATAGTCGACGCTCAGATCGACCTGGTTCCAATGGCCGCGGTTCGCGTTGCTCAGGTGCATGTAGGTGTAGCCCGCGCCTGCCGTCAGTGCCGGCGTGAACGCGTACTTCGCGCCCGCTTCATACGCGGCGAACGTGGTCGCGCCGCCCGTGATCGGCGCAAGGCGCGTGTTCGTGTACAACGCCCACAGCGTGGCTGCCGCAATCGTGTAACGGCCGCCCACGCCGAACGTGCGCAGATCGCGGATGTTGCCGGTCGTCACGTTTGCGATGGTCGTCGAGAATGCGGGAGTAGCCTGGCTCGGGTAGTGGATGTCCGTATACGCCGCGCCCACGCCGAACGGGCCGTTCGCGTAGTTCAAACCAAAGCTGTAAGCGCGCGACGAACCCGCGACCGGCGCCGCGGTCGTGCCCGTTGCCGGCGCGCCTGCGAATGCGCCCGCCTGGTTCGAGAAGCCATACATTGCGCCGAAAGTCAGGCCCGCGAAATTCGCGCTGCTGAACTTGACTGCATTGTTGATACGGCTCGACGTCAACTGGTCGATGTCGTTGATGTGATAGGCGTAGTTGCCCGCAACGGTTTGACCGCCGGTCGAGTACGCGCCGCCGAGGTAATCGGTCGAGAACGAGTATTGGCGGCCGAACGTCAGCGAGCCGACGTTGTTTTGCGACAGGCCGACATACGCCTGACGACCGAACAGCGCGCCGCCCTGGCCGAGCGTGCCGTTACCGCTGTTAAAGCCGTTTTCCAGCACGAACAGCGCCTTCAGACCGTTGCCCAGGTCTTCCGTGCCGCGCAGGCCCCAACGGCTGCCTTGAGCAACGCCGTCGTCGTACTTGAAGAGATTGTCGTGACCCGTGGTGGTCTTCGAGTTGTTGACATAGCTGATGCCGGCGTCGATCACGCCATACAGCGAGACACTGCTTTGTGCATGTGCTGCGCTTGCGAAGACTGCGAGGGTAGCGGCGGTCAATAGTTTCTTGTTCAAAACGTTCTCCGATTAAAAAATAAGCGATCGCGGCGCCGCACTCTTTGGCAGGGTCGCGCGATGGCCGGAAATTTAAGGGAACGCTGCGTAAGGCGTGTGACAGGCACATTCATTTTTGGATGTGTCGCGCACGCGCCACAGTTCAGTCAATGCGGCTAATCATTGCGCCGCATTCATTGCGCCGTATTCAGTGCTGCCGCGCGTGCATAAGCTTTCTCTGCTTCGTCGATATAAGCGTGTGAAAAACGATTGGTTTCAGAGCGCCGCCGCCGCGTGCGACGATGCGCGCCTACCAATCCAACCGCTTATGGGGAAATGCATGCAACGCCGGATCATCATCAGGAATCTGCTTACCGTGGCAAGCGCTGCCGCTCTTTCGTTGACGACAACGTTTGCGCATGCGGACGGCAAGCAGCTCAAGGTCGGCACGATGAGCGGCCCGGACGCGCAAATCTGGTCGGTCGTGACTAAGGTGGCGGCGCGTGAGGGGCTGAACCTCAAAGTGATCGAATTCAACGACTACGTGCAGCCGAACGCCGCATTGGATGCCGGCGATCTCGACGCCAACGGCTTTCAGCATCAGCCGTTTCTCGATAGCCAGATCAAACAGCGCGGCTACAAGATCGTCAATGTCGGGCTGACATATGTATCGCCCATGGGCTTCTATTCGAAGAAGCTCAAATCGCTGAAAGATCTGCCGGAGGGGGCGAAGGTGGGCATTCAGAACGATCCCTCGAACGGTAATCGAGCGTTGCTGTTGCTGCAGAAGTACGGCGTGATCCGGCTGAAGCCGGGCGTCGGAACCAATGGCGTCAATGCAACACCGCTCGACGTGGCCGAGAACCCGAAGAAGATCAAACTGGTCGAGCTGGATGCCGCGCAACTGCCGCGTGCGCTGAGTGATCTGGATGCGGCATCCATCAATACCGACTATGCCGTGAAGGCCGGCTTGCAGCCGACTAAAGACGCGATTGCAATCGAAGACCTGAAAGGGCCTTACGCGAACCTGATCGCCGTGCGCGACCAGGACCGCAACCAGCCGTGGGTGAAAAAACTGGTCGCCGCGTACGAGTCCGACGAAGTGCGCAAGTTTATCGACACGCAGTTCAAAGGCGCGATTGTTCCCGCGTTCTGATGCTTCGCGCCTTCACTTCGTTCTAACACTTCGTTCTGACACAAGGCGAGTGCGGAAGGCGCCTTTACGGCGCCTTCTTTATTTGCGGTTGGCCAATCAATTGCTCAGCAGCGAGCCGCTGCGAAACGCAGTAGCGCCCGCAATGCGTGCAAACTCGATGCCTGCGGTGGCAAAGCGCGTGAGGTGCCGCGCATACAGCACGCCGGCCACGCTGCTCTTCAACGTGACGACGCGGTCGGTCAGCGGATCGACGATGTCGGCGATTTCAGTGCCTGCGTCGACCCATGTACCCACTTCACAGCGATACACCAGCACACCGCTGATGGGCGCCACGATCGGCTCCGCGCCGGCGAGCGGCGTGGCCGCGAATTCGAGCGGCGGCAACGGCGCGGCCGTGCCCTCGATCACGCCACGCGCGGTCAGATATTCGATGATCGCCTGGGCGTCGCGCTCGGCGTACTCGTAGGACACTTCGCGCTGGCCGCGCAATTCGATGGTGACCGAAATGGAGCCGTTCGGAATGGGGAAACGCTCGCCGAAACGGCCGCGCAGATCCGACCAGCAGAAGCTGTGAATTTCGTCGAACGGATTGCCGACGGAGTTCAGCGCGAGCAGCGACGCCTTGGCGTCAAGGTAACGCGCAAGCGGCTCGACGTCGGGCCACAGGTCCGGATTCGTGTACAGGTGCATGGCGGCTTCCCAGTCGCAATGCAGATCGAGCACGACGTCCGCGTCGTACGAGAGCTTTTGCAGCGCGAGACGCTGCGATTCCAGCTCTGTGGCGGGCTGTTGCGCGTCGAGGGCCTCGCGCATCGCCGTGCGGATCGCTGTGCGGTTTGCGTCGACGTTATCGGTGAGGCGCTCTTCGATAACCGGCAACACCAGTGCGGACAGGTCGTGGAAATTGCGGTTGAAGTTCTGCGCGGTGTTGGTCTCGAAGCGCCCCGTCAGGTGCCCGAGAAAGTGCTGGTTCAGGCCGATCGGGTTGGCGACCGGCACGATCACGACTTCGCCGCGCAGCTTGCCGGCACTTTCGAGCGAGGCGAGCTTGCGGCGCAGTGCCCACGAAACGAGCATGCCCGGCAGTTCGTCGGCGTGCAGGGACGACTGGATATAAATCTTCTGTCCGCCGGCCGGACCGTAATGGAAACTGGTCAGGCTGCGGGCGGTGCCGAGCGTCGGGGCAATCAGCGGATGGGATTGGGTTTGCATGGTTGTCGATTTCGCGGGGAAGGCGGCGCGCCGCTATGTCGTTGATTACAGGGAGAAGCTTGCAGGGCGCGAGGCGCCGGCGGCGCACGCTGGCGGCAAGCCTGCGGCACCTCGATCGCACGATCTTAGCCGATACGGGGAGACGCGTGTTTGCCTGGCACGAAGCGCGGCACAAAAGCGCGGCAGAAAGCGTCACACAGAGCGTCACACAGAGCGTTACACAGAGCGTTACACAGAGCGTTACACAGAGCGTCACACAGAGCGGAGCATCAAGCGGGCATCAAGCAGGCATCAAGCAGGCATAAAAACGAAACGGGCTCCGCGTGTGGCAGAGCCCGTTCCGGGGGCCGTTCAGCGCGCCGCTAGACGCGTGGCGGGCGCATGGACATGGAGTCCGGCGTATTAGCTGCCGTACACGTCGAAGTCGAAGTACTTCTTCTCCAGCTTCTTGTACGTGCCGTCCTTGATGATGTCGGCGATGGCCTTGTCCACCTTCGCCTTCAGGTCCGTATCTTCTTTGCGCATGCCGATGCCCGCGCCGTTGCCGAGAATCTTCGGATCGTCCAGGTTTTTGCCGACGAAGTCGAAGCCCGCGCCGCGCGGCGTTTTCAGGAAGCCGATTTCAGCTTGCACGGCGTCCTGCAGCGCTGCGTCGAGGCGACCCGACAGCAAGTCCGCGTACACCTGGTCCTGGTTCTGATACGGCACGACCTTGGTGCCCTTCGGTTCCCAGTACGTCTTTGCGTACGTTTCCTGGATCGTGCCCTGTTCGACGCCGACCGTCTTGCCTTTCAGCGATTCTGCCGTCGGCAGGATGCCCGAACCCTTCTTCGCGACGAGGCGCGTCGGCGTGTTGAACAGTTTCGACGAGAAGGCGATCTGTTCGGCGCGTTGCGGCGTCATGGACATCGACGAGAGCACGCCGTCGAATTTCTTGGCCTTCAGCGCCGGGATCATGCCGTCGAAATCGTTTTCCACCCACACGCACTTGGCTTTCAGGCGCGCGCAGATTTCGTTGCCGAGGTCGATGTCGAAGCCAACGAGCTTGCCGTCGGAGCCTTTGGACTCGAACGGGGGATAGCTGGCATCGACGCCGAAACGGATGGTGGACCAATCTTTAGCGTGTGCGCCAATCGAGACGGTGGCAAGCAGAGCAACCGTCAAAGCCGCTAGCAGTTTTTTCACTGTTTAACTCCTCGGTGTAGTTCAAATACTCCCGCATGCGGTTGTGCCGCTGGCGGGAAACCCGGCGCGACTCACGACCGGGCCTCGGTTGAAGCTGCCGGCCGGGGCGGCCAGCAGCGCGCGCCAAGCTTATCAGTTCAAAAATATTGGGTAGTTAGTGAAACACCGGATGGCGGACGACGGACGCCTCTAAAATAAAGGCGCTCCTGCCGGGTTGTCGCCGCAGGCGATGTATGCCGCATCAATATGTCGCCATTGACTCAGCGCGTTATGTCGCATTTGGTCATGCTGTGATACCACCCTGAATAGGAATCGTTAAATAGTGTTTGCGTTGACAGCGTCCATTTAATTCATCGCAAGATTAAAGAAAGTTAAAGCGCGTGCCGTTAAGACGTGATGATTGCTCGCCGTGTCCCGCCTAGGCCGAGTTATTTAAGGGCATGCACGCAGGAAGAAAACCAAAAACATATCGCTTGGCGCTATCATCGTTGCTCCTCTCGTTCGCCATGCAGCGCAAAAACACAGCAGTCCTGTCTGAGGAAACGTTCTCCTGTATTCATTCGCGATTCATTACGCGGACATAGGCTCGCCTGAACTGCCTTCTGCTTAACGGTGTTGTATGCACAAGATTTCGACGGCAGATGAAAAGTGCTGCAACGCGCGGCGCGGCCAGCGGCGAATGACGGCGGCTGCGCGGCGCACACGGTCGGCGGCGCCTCGCGGCTGCGGCGTCTTGCTGCGTCTCGTGCTGAGCGTGTTTCTTTGCGTCGGGATGTTTTCGGCAGCGTCGGCCGAGGCCACGAAAAAAGTCCTGCATGTTCTCGCATGGCCCGGATACGCCGATGCCGACGTGGTCGGAACTTTCGAATCGCGCTACAACGTGAAGGTCGAGGTGACGCTCGTCGATTCCGACGAAGCACTGTGGACACAGCTGCATGCGAAAAACGCCCCGCCTTTCGACGTACTCGCTGCCAACACGGCCGAAATACAGCGCTATACGCGCGCCAATCTGCTTGCGCCGCTCGATCTGCAAAGCCTGCCGAATACGGCAAGACAGCTGCCGCGATTCCAGGAGCGCGCCGCGATACAAGGGCTCGTGACGGACGGCAAGGTCTACGCCATTCCGTTTACCTATTCGTCGATGGGCCTCATTTACGACCGCAAGCAGGTGCCGGTTGCGCCTCGCTCGATGCGCGAACTCTGGAACCCGCGCTACCGCGGCAAGGTGCTCGACTTCAACAGCGCACAGCACAACTTTTCTTTCACGGCGCTGGCGTTGGGTTATCGAGATCCCTTCAATCTGAACAACGAGCAGATGCGCGCGATCGCCCATAAGCTTGTCGAACTGCGCCGCAATCTGTTGACCTATTACACGTTGCCCGAAGAGGCCACTGCGTTTTTCATCCAGCATAAGGCCGCGTTGATGTTCGGCAACTACGGCACGCAGCAAGTGGAATTGCTACGCCGCGCGGGCGCCGATGTCGGCTATGTGATTCCCGACGAAGGTGTGCTCGCGTGGCTCGACTGCTGGTCGATGACGCGTGCGGCCGCCGACCCGGCACTCGCGCACGCATGGATCAACTACATGCTCGAACCGGACGTGAGCCGGCTGTTGACGCAGCGGCAGGGGCTCGCCAATACACTGACCGCGCCCACCGCGAATAGCGACAACGCACGCATCGTGTGGATTGGTCCGGTCGAGAATATTCAGCGGCGCGAGGACCTGTGGGCCCGAATCGCGTCCGGCGACCGCTCGGAGCGCTTCTGATGTTCCGCCCTGGCCTCACCTTCAAGCTGTCTGTGCTGCTCGCGTGCATCGGGGTGCTGGCTTCGGGCGCGACCGGCTATTACGCGTACCACTCGAACCGCACCATGCTCGTGAAGGAGGCCGGGCGCAGTTTGCGGACCTCGACGGAGTTGTTCGGCGAGCGCATTTCCGCATCCATCGACGATGTCGGCGCGGACGCGCTCGTGCTCGCGAGCCTTCCCTCGTCGGCGGAACTCGCGGCCAGCGATGACGGCTTCGGCAGGAACCTGCTGCGCGAACGGCTCGCGCAGGTGTATTCGAGCTTCATGGTTCATCACGCTCAGTACTTGCAGGTTCGTCTGATCAGCCGCGCGCATCATGGGCTGGAGATCATTCGTTTCGACCGCGACGCGGATGGGCTCGTTCGCGTGCAAGGCGTCGATCTGCAGGAAAAGGGCCAGTTTCCGTACGTATTCGAGCCGCTTGCATTTTCCGCAGGGCGCATTTACACGTCGCCTATTCTCGTCAATCACGAATACGGCGCGCACGCGGCGCAAGGCAAGCCGACGCTGCGGGTCGCCACGCCCGTGACGAATGCGCAGGGCGTGGTGGTCGGCGTCGTGGTGATCGACGTGGACCTCGGGGAACTGTTAAAGGGCCTGCAAAGCGATCTGCCGAGCGATTATCAGGTCTATCTCGCGAACGAATGGGGCGACTTTCTCGTCCATCCCGACCCGGCCAAAACGTTCGGCTTCGACGTGGGCCGCCGCGTCTTGATGCAGGATAGCTTTGCTGTCACCAGGCCGCTGTTCGATCAGAAGGAAAGCCAGGTACTGGTGGACGACATGGCGCATCCCCGGCAGACCGATGGCCAGGTGCTCGCCTTTGTGCGCAGACCGTTCGGCGCATCTGAGGGCAACCGTTTCATCGTGCTCGGGCTCGGCAAGCCGCTCAAGGACGTGCTGTCCGGCGCGCACCAGCTGGGCGACAGCATCGTCCATATGGTGCTGATTTTCAGCGTGCTGGCCGTGCTGCTCGCAATCCTTTTCGCACGCGCGCTTACGAGGCCGCTGCATATGCTCGCCTACGCGGCGACTCATCTGTTCGCCGAACATGCGATGGAAACGCTGCCGCTCAAGCGCACGGACGAAATCGGCGTGCTCGCGCGCTGCTTTGACCGCTTGCGCCGTGAAATCCGCTCGCAAATGGATGCGCTGCACGTCAAGCAGCGCGAGCTCGTGCATCTGGCCACGCACGACGTGCTGACCGGATTGCCGAACCGCACGCTGTTCATGGAAAAGCTCGAGCGTGCAATTCAGGACGCGACGCGCCGCCGCGAAGGACTCGCGGTGCTGTTCGTGGACCTCGACCGCTTCAAGCAGATCAACGATCAGTTCGGCCATTCCGTCGGCGACAAGGTGCTCGTTGCAGTGGCGCGGCGGCTCAAACAGGTGCTTCATTCCGCGGATGTCGTCGCGCGACTCGGCGGCGACGAATTCATCGTGCTGATAGAAGGGCCGCGTTCGGCGGAAGCGGCGCCGGGCGTCGCCTCGCGCATCATGACGACGCTCAACGAAGAGATCGTGATGGACGGCCAGGGCATGACGGTGGGCGCGAGCATCGGCATCAGCCAGTTTCCGGACGACAGCGCTACGGCGGAAGAACTGCTGCTCAATGCGGACGCCGCGATGTACGTGGCGAAATCCGGAGGACGGTGCGCATATCTGCGGTATCAGGACGTGCTCGAAGCGCGCCGGCGCCAGCAAGGCGAGCATGCCGAAGTCGTGCACGCGCAGACCGGCGAAGGAACCACCGAAGGACACGAAGCAGAGCCCACGGCTTAAGACGTGCCTCGTCTCACGAGTACGTGCCGGGCGGCTGCCGCTCTGCGCGCCCAGCCTTTGCAGCGCCAGCGGCGTGCAATGAAGAGCCCCAAAAAACCGTCGTCTTGTGGCAAAGTGTGCCGTTTTACAGCCACGAGGTGAGGGGCCAATGACAGGTCGCCTGGTCTATGTGATGGGGCCTTCCGGTGCAGGCAAAGACGCGTTGCTGGGTTTCGCGCGCAAGCGTCTTGCGGGCGAGCCGATTCTGTTCGCGCATCGCTACATTACGCGGCCAAGCGGCAATGGCGAGGAACATATCGCGCTCAGTGTCGAGGAGTTCGCCGCGCGCTCGCTGCTCGGTCTCTTCGCGCTCGAGTGGTCGAGCCATTCGCTGCGCTACGGTATCGGTATTGAAGTCGACGCGTGGCTTGCGCGCGGCTGCACGGTGGTGGTCAACGGTTCGCGACAGTATCTGCATCATGCGCTCGCGCGCTATCCGCACGCCGAAGTCGTGCATGTGGATGCCGCGCCGCATATTCTCGAGGCGCGTCTCGGCGCGCGGGCTCGCGAATCGGCCGAACAGGTGGCCGCGAGACTCGCGCGCCACGCGCCATTCTCGTTGCCCGACGGCGTGCGCTGGGAATCCATCGACAATTCCGGCGAGCTGGAAGATGCGGGCCATGCGTTTATCGCCTTTCTCGAGGCCGCAGGAAGGCGCTAGCCGTGCTCCTGTGTCGTCGTGTCGTGCTGTCGGTCTTGAGCTTTCCATTACGGAGTCTTTTGCAAAATGAGCGAAACCGCGCGTTTCACTGAAGTAGCCGATCTGATTCCCGCCGCCGAAACCCTGCGCGAGATTCGCCATCACATTCATCGCCATCCCGAGCTCGCTTACGAAGAGTTGGAAACCGCCGGGCTCGTGGCCGGCAAGCTCGAGCAATGGGGCTGGCAGGTCACGCGCGGCGTCGGTCAAACCGGTGTGGTGGGCACGCTGAAGGTGGGCGACGGCAAGCGCAGCATCGGCATTCGTGCGGACATGGACGCTTTGCCCATTGTCGAGCAGACCGGCTTGCCGTATGCGAGCGGCACGCGCGGCAAGATGCACGCATGCGGCCACGACGGTCACACGGCGATGCTGCTGGGCGCGGCGCAACGCCTTGCGCACACGCGCAACTTTTCGGGCACGGTGCATCTGTACTTCCAGCCGGCAGAAGAGAGCGGCGTAGACAGCGGCGCGCAGAAAATGATCGACGACGGCTTGTTCGAGCGCTTCCCGTGCGACGCCGTGTTCGGTCTGCACAATCATCCGGGCGCGGAGCCCGGCGTGCTGCTGTTCCGCAAAGGGCCGTTCATGTCGGCGGGCGACAAGGCGATCATCACGATCGAAGGTGTGGGCGGTCATGCGGCGCGCCCGCATCTCACGGTCGATCCGGTCGTGGTGGCCGCGAGCATCGTCATGGCATTGCAGACGGTGGTCGCGCGCAACGTCGATCCGTCGCAGCCGGCCGTGGTGACGGTTGGCTCGATGCATGCCGGCACGGCCAACAACGTGATTGCCAGTACGGCCACGCTCGAGTTGAGCGTGCGGTCGTTCAGCGCGGAAGTGCGCGCGTTGCTGAAAAAGCGCATTACTGAGCTTGCCGAGGCACAGGCCGCGAGTTACGGTGCCAAAGCCATTGTCGAATATATCGAAGGCTATCCGGTCGTCATCAATTCGGATGACGAAACAGATTTCGCGATTGAAGTTGCGCGCGAACTGGTGGGCGATGACAAGGTCGTCGCGCAGACCGACATACTGATGGGCAGCGAAGACTTTGCGTTCATGCTGCAAAAAAGGCCGGGGACCTTTTTGCGTATCGGCAACGGCGTGGGCGAGGACGGCTGCATGGTGCACAACCCGCATTACGACTTCAACGATCGTAACCTGCCGGTGGGCGCCGCGTTCTGGACGCGGCTCGTGGAGCGGTATCTCAGCCGTTAGGTCCGGGCCCGCGGCGGGCGGGGCGCCGGCCGTGCCTGCGTGCACTTTCTTCGTTTCGCGTGGGCAGGCGCCGGTAACTTCAACCGCGCCGTGCCACCATTTCGGACACGGTTTGCGCCGCCTGTTGCAGCGGCTCGAGAAACGCCTTGACCATTTGCTTGGCGGAATTGCGTTGCGCGTTGCCGCTGATATTCATGGCCGCGATCACCCGCCCCTGGCGATTGCGAATCGGCGCGGACAGCGAGATCAAACCGCCTTCCAGTTCCTGATCGACGATAGCCCAGCCCTGGCGGCGCACCTGCACGATCAGCTTCTTCAACTCTTCCTTGTCGGTCACCGTGCGCGGTGTGTGCGCGTAAAGCGGTGACGAGTTCAGCGTGGCGTCGAGCGTTTCGTCGTCGAGTGCGGAGAGCAGCACGCGGCCCATCGACGTGCAATAGGCCGGCAAGCGGCTGCCGATCGACAGGTTGATCGTCATGATCTTGTGAGTCGGCACACGCAGCACATAGACGATTTCGGTGCGGTCCAGCACGGCCGCCGAGCAGCTCTCGTGGACCTGCGCGGACAATTCCTCCATGACGGGTTCCGCGAGGTTCCAGAACGGCATCGACGTCAGATACGCGAAGCCGAGGTCGAGAATTTTGGGCGTGAGGCGAAACAGGCGCCCTTCGGCTTCCACATAGCCGAGCGTCTGCAAGGTCAGCAGAATGCGGCGCGCGCCGGCGCGCGTGAGGCCAGTGGCGGCGGCCACGTCGGTGAGCGTCTGTTCAGGGCGTTTCGCGTCGAACGCGCGGATCACCGCGAGGCCGCGCGCGAACGACTGCACGTAGGAGTCGCCCGGTTTGTCCGGGGCCGGTTCGGCGCTGGCGGAAACGTCGGAAGACGGCGGCAAGGCTTTGCTCATGGACCTGGAAGAATGCTTTCGGAGAACTTGGACACCGCTTGCGCCGACCCGATCGTCGTAGCGGTGCGTAAAGGCGTGACGATAGCTTAAGCCCCCGGTTTCGCCAACTTCGCCGGCCGTCGGCCCCCGAACCTGCGATAACCCAGGGTTTGCGCCGATGCAGCTGGCATTCAAAATTTGTATGATGACCCGATGACATGACAACGAGGCATGGATGTTCGACAAGATTCCAGCGCGCGCGTTGAGCGACACGGTCGCGCAGCAGCTTCTCAAGCAGATCGACAAGGGCACCTTCGAGCGCGGCGGCAAGCTGCCGACCGAAGCGGTGCTCGCGCAGCAGTTCGGCGTGAGCCGCACGGTGATTCGCGAGGCGATCTCGCGGCTGAAGAACGAGGGCGTAGTCGAGCCGCGCCAGGGCAGCGGCGTGTTCGTCGCGGCGCACGGGACGGTGCGGCCGCTGCGCATCGACTACGCGGAAGCGGTCGAGCCGGGCTCGGTCGTGCAGATTCTGGCTCTGCGGCGGGCAATCGAAGCCGAGGTTGCGTCCGAAGCCGCGATGCGCCGCACGGACGCGGACATGGTCGCCATCGACGCGGCGCTCGCAAAGATCGATCAGGCCGTCGCTGAAGGCGAGGACGGCGTGACCGAAGACGTCGCATTCCATCGTGCGATTGCGGCGGCTACCGGCAATCCGTATTTCCTCAAGACGCTGACGTTTCTGAACCAGTATCTCGAGGCGGGCACGGTGGTTACCCGTCGCAACGAAGCATTGCGCGAGGACTTCTCGCGCCAGGTGCGTGAGGAACATGCGGCCATTGCCGCCGCGATCCGCGCGGGCGACCCCATGGCCGCGCGCAATGCGGCGCGCACCCACATGTACAACGCGGCGCGGCGGCTCGCGGAAGCAGGCATTTGCTGATGGGTCGCCACGGCCCTGCGTGCGCTGCGCTTTCAGCGCTCCCCGCGCGCCTCGCGCTGGTCCGTGCGAGCGCGTAACAGATTCCAGAGAGGTTCAAGCATGTCCAGAAATGTCGGTGTCATTGGTCTTGGCGCAATGGGCCTGGGCGTCGCGCGCTCGTTGCTGCGCGCGGGCTTTCGGGTTCACGCCTGCGATCTGCGCAGCGAAGTGCTGCAGGCGTTCGTCAAGGAAGGCGGCGTGGGTTGTGCATCGCCTGCGGAGCTCGGCGCGCAATGCGAGGTGGTCGTCACACTGGTTGTAAATGCAGCGCAAACCGAAGCCGTGCTGTTCGGTGAACAAGGCGCGGTTGCGGCGATGAAGCCTGGCGGCGTGGTGATCGCAAGCGCGACGGTGGCGCCCGACTTCGCGATCGAACTCGGCAAGCGCATCGAGGCCGCCGGGTTGCAGATGATCGACGCCCCGGTTTCCGGCGGCGCGGCGCGCGCCGCGTCCGGCGAAATGACGATGATGACCTCCGGCCCCGCGGCGGCTTACGCGGCATGCGAAGACGTGCTGTCGGCGATGGCCGGCAAGGTCTATCGCCTCGGCTCGGCACACGGCGCCGGGTCGAAGGTGAAGATCATCAACCAGTTGCTCGCGGGCGTGCATATCGCGGTGGCGGCGGAGGCGATGGCACTCGGCTTGCGCGAAGGCGTCGATCCGGATGCGCTCTACGACGTGATCACGCACAGCGCGGGCAATTCATGGATGTTCGAAAACCGCGTGCCGCACATACTAAATGGCGATTACACGCCGCTGTCGGCCGTGGACATTTTCGTCAAGGACCTGGGCCTCGTGCTGGATACCGCGCGCCGCTCGAAGTTTCCGTTGCCGCTTTCGGCGGCCGCGCACCAGATGTTCATGATGGCGTCCACGGCCGGTCACGGCGGCGAGGACGATTCCGCGGTCATCAAGATTTTCCCCGGCATTGAAGTGCCGACGGCCAAGTAACGGAGAGCGCTGTCATGACGGCTACGACACAACGCGCGCTGCTAGGCTGTATCGCCGACGACTTCACCGGCGCGACCGACCTCGCCAACATGCTGGTGCGCGGCGGCATGCGCACCGTCCAGACTATCGGCGTGCCCGGGCAGGGCGAAGTGATCGAGGCCGACGCAATCGTCGTCGCGCTGAAGTCGCGCACCATCCCCGCCGCCGAAGCAGTCGCGCAATCGCTCGCGGCGCTCGACTGGTTGCGTGCGCAAGGATGCCGCCAGTTCGTTTTCAAATACTGTTCCACTTTCGATTCCACCGACGCGGGCAATATCGGTCCCGTCACGGATGCGCTGCTCGATGCGCTTGCCGACGGCGACGAGGCAAGCGCGTTCACAATTGCATGTCCGGCGTTTCCCGAGAACGGCCGCACGATTTTTCGCGGGCATCTGTTCGTCGGCGATGCGTTGCTCAACGAGTCGGGCATGGAAAACCATCCGCTCACGCCGATGCGTGACGCGAACCTCGTGCGCGTGCTGCAGCGTCAGACGCAAGCGAAGGTCGGGCTCGTGCGTTATGACGCCGTCGCGAAAGGCGTCAATGCGGTGCGCGAATCGTTCGACGCCTTGCGCAACGGCGGCGTGCGCATGGCTATCGCCGATGCAGTCTGCGACGCCGACCTGTATGTGCTCGGCGAAGCATGCGCCGACCTCGCGCTGATCACGGGCGGCTCGGGTATCGCGCTCGGTTTGCCGGCCAACTTTCGCCGCGCGGGCTTGCTTCAGTCACATGACAATGCCGCGCAACTGCCGCGCGTCGAGGGCTTGGGGGCGGTGCTGGCGGGCAGCGCGTCGAAAGCGACCAATGCGCAAGTCGCGGCATGGCGCGAAACGCGGCCCGCGTTCCGCATCGATCCTCTCGCGGCGGCGCGCGGTGAAGCAGTGGTCGAACAGGCGCTTGCATTTGCGCAGACGCATCTCGACAAAGCCGAGCCGATGCTGATCTACGCCACCGCGACGCCCGACGAGGTGAAGGCGGTGCAGAACCAACTCGGCGTCGATCGGGCCGGGCATCTGGTCGAAGCCACGCTGGCTTCCATTGCGCACGGCCTCCATGAGCGCGGGGTGCGCAAGTTCGTGGTGGCGGGCGGCGAGACTTCGGGAGCCGTGGTGCAGGCGCTGAACGTGCGCAGCTTGCGCATCGGCGCGCAGATCGACCCGGGCGTGCCCGCTACCGCGACAACCGGCGCGCAACCGCTCGCGCTTGTGCTCAAATCAGGCAACTTCGGCACCACCGACTTCTTTGAAAAAGCGCTGCGCCATCTGAACGGAGGTGCTCAATGAGCAACTCAATGGAGAGCGCAAAAGCAGGCACACCCGCCATCCACGTAACGCAGGAAGCGCGCGTGCGCGAGGAGATTTGCGTGAGCGGCGCGAGTCTTTACGAACGCGGCTATACAGTAGGCAGCGCGGGCAATATCAGCGCGCGGTTGGACGATGGCTGGCTCATTACGCCCACCGACGCCTGTCTCGGCCGGCTCGATCCCGCCGACATCGCCAAGGTCGATTTCGCGGGTAATACGGTGTCGGGCGGCAAGCCGTCGAAAACGCTGGCACTGCATCGCGGCATCTATGCCCGCAACGCAGAAGTACGCGGCATCGTCCACACGCATTCGACCCATCTGGTTGCGCTGACGCTCGCGGGTGTCTGGAGCGAGCACGACGTACTGCCGCCCATCACGCCGTACTACGTGATGAAAGTGGGCCACGTCCCCCTGATTCGTTACAGCCGGCCGGGCGATCCGCAGGTCGCCGCGCAAATCGAGGCCCTGGCCGACAGCGTGCGCGCCGTGCTGCTCGAACGCCTCGGTCCGGTGGTGTGGGAGCGCTCGGTTGCGCATGCCTCGTATGCGCTCGAAGAGCTCGAGGAAACCGCGCGTTTGTGGCTCATGACAAACCCACGTCCCGCGCCGCTCGACGAAGCCGCGCTCGCAGAACTACGCAGCGTGTTCGGCGCACGTTGGTAGCTGCCGGCCGTGGACCGGGCACAACCCGTCACGTTCGAGCTACACAAACCCAGATCGCCGCAGGCGACGCATCACCATTCCATTCAAGGAGACATTGCATGAGTTCGTATCAGGCCGTATCGGGCCAGCCGATTGCGGCGGCCGCGGGACAACCGGGCGCCGCCGAAGTCGAGCGTACCTACAGGAAAGTGTTCTGGCGCATCGTGCCGTTTCTCATGCTGTGCTACGTGGTCGCCTATCTGGATCGCGTGAACGTGGGCTTCGCCAAGCTGCAGATGTCGCAAGATCTTGCGTTCAGCGAGACGGTGTTCGGTCTGGGTGCGGGCGTATTTTTCATCGGCTATTTTCTGTTCGAACTGCCAAGCAATATTCTGATGCACAAGATCGGCGCGCGTATCTGGATTGCGCGGATCATGATTACGTGGGGCGTGATGTCGGCGCTGTTCGTCTTCGTCAAGACGCCGGCGCAGTTCTATATCTTGCGCTTTCTGCTCGGGCTTGCCGAAGCCGGTTTTTATCCGGGCGTAATCCTGTATCTGACTTACTGGTTCCCGTCCCATCGGCGCGCGAAGATCATTGCGGTGTTCATGTCGGCGATTCCGGTGTCGGGCATTTTCGGCAATCCGCTCTCGGGCTGGATCATGCAGGCGTTCCACAACAGCTCGGGTCTTGCGGGCTGGCAGTGGATGTTCCTGATCGAAGCGGTGCCGGCGGTCGCTATCGGCATTGCGACGATCCTGTATCTGGACAACGGTATCGCCGGCGCGAAATGGCTGAGCGAACCGGAAAAGCGCTTGCTCAGCGACGAAATCGCCGCCTCGCAGCCGAAGGAAAAGGCCAACGCGCATTCGCTGCGTGCCGTGTTTCGCGACCCGCGCACGTGGTGGATGTCGCTGATCTACTTCGCGTTCGTGACCGGCCAATACGGGCTCACGTTCTGGATGCCGACGCTCATCAAATCGACAGGCGTGAGCGGCGCATTCAACATCGGCCTGCTGAGCGCGATTCCGTTTGTTTGCGCTATCGTTGTGATGAATGTGCTCGGCCATAGCGCCGACAAACATCGCGAACGCCGCTGGCATCTGATCGTGCCGGCGCTGTTCGGCGCGGTGGGCTTCACGGTGGCGGCATCGTTTGCGAGCAACACGGTTGTGTCGATTGCGTTTCTCTCGCTTGCCGCAGCCGGCGTGCTGACCTGTGCGCCGCTGTTCTGGTCGCTGCCGACGGCATTCATGTCTGGCGCGACTGCCGCGGCCGGCATTGCGATCATCAATTCGATCGGCAATCTGGCGGGTTTCGCAAGCCCTTATATGATCGGTTATCTGAAGGACCTCACGCACAGCACGCAAACCGGCATGTATGTACTGGCCGGCATGCTGGTGATCGGCGCGCTTGCCACGTGGCTCACGCCCGCGAAAATGGTCAACCGTTAATCACGTGGCGCGCGGCGTACGCATAGCTGTCACGGCTTTGCCTGCCGCGCCCCGAATCCCGCCTTAAAGGAGTTGCCGCCATGCCTCGCTTCGCCGCGAATCTCTCGATGATGTACAACGAACACGCGTTCCTGGACCGCTTTGCCGCTGCCGCGAAAGATGGCTTCAAAGCAGTGGAGTTCCTGTTTCCGTATGATTTTCGTGCTGAAGAAATCAAGGCGCGGCTCGACGCGAACGGCCTGACGCAGGCACTCTTCAACGCGCCGCCGGGCGACTGGGCAAAGGGCGAGCGCGGCATTGCAACGCTGCCAGGGCGCGAAGACGAATTCCGCCGCAGCATCGACACGGCGCTCGCTTACGCGCGAGTAATCGGCAACCGCAAGCTGCATGTCATGGCGGGCCTGATTGCTGCGGATCAGTCTCGCGAGCGGCATCGCGAGGTTTATCTGCGCAACCTCGCGCATGCTGCGCAAGCGGCACAAGCCGGGGGCATCACCATTGTGATCGAGCCCATCAACACACGCGACATGCCGGGCTTTTTCCTCAACCGGCAGGACGAAGCGCAGGCCATTTGCACGGAGGTCGGCGCGCCGAATCTGAAGGTGCAGTTCGATTGTTACCACTGCCAGATTGTCGAAGGCGATCTGGCAATGAAACTCAGGCGCGATTTTGCGGGCATCGGCCACATTCAGATTGCCGGCGTGCCTGAGCGGCACGAGCCTGATACGGGCGAGATCAACTATCCGTATCTGTTCGAGGTGATCGACTCGCTCGGCTACGACGGCTATATCGGCTGCGAATACCGGCCGCGCGCTGCGACTTCGGCGGGACTCGGCTGGCTCAAGCCCTATTTGAACGCAGCCTGACAGCAAACGACCAACACGAGGGTACAACCGAATCATGAAAGTACTGATTACCGGCGGCGCGGGATTTCTTGGCCAGCGCCTCGCACGCGAACTGCTCGCGCGCGGTTCGCTGAAAGACGCACAAGGTGCGCCGCAAGCGCTCACGCAACTGGTGCTGCTCGACGTCGTGCAGCCGCACGATTTCGGCGACAGTCGCGTGCGGACAGAAGTGGGCGATATCGCGGAGCGCAGTGTGCTCGAGCGCGTGATCGACGGCGATACGGCAGCCATTTTTCATCTGGCCGCGATTGTGAGCGGCCAGGCCGAAGCGGACTTCGACCTGGGCATGCGCATCAATCTGGACGCATCGCGCCTGTTACTGGACGTATGCCGCCATCGCGGACACCAGCCGCGCGTCGTGTTCACCAGTTCAGTCGCGGTATACGGCGGCAACCTGCCCGAGGTCGTGCAGAACGATACGGCGCTCAATCCGCAGTCGTCGTATGGCGCGCAAAAGGCGATTGCCGAATTGCTGCTCAACGACTATTCGCGGCGCGGTTTTGTCGACGGACGCGTGCTGCGTCTGCCCACCATCAGCGTACGTCCTGGCCGGCCGAACGCGGCGGCGTCGTCGTTTGCGAGCGGCATCATCCGCGAACCGCTGAATGGCGAAGAGGCCGTGTGTCCTGTCGACGGCGCGACGCGCCTGTGGCTGCTGTCGCCGCGTCAAGCGATTGAATGTCTGATCGCGGGACTCGAACTGGATGGCGCCGCGCTCGGCAACCAGCGCGTGCTGAACCTGCCGGGCATTTCCGTCAGCGTCGACGAAATGGTCGCGGCGTTGCGCGAAGTGGCCGGCGACGAAGTCGCGAAACGCATCGTCTGGCAGCCGGATCCGCGCGTGGCAAAGATTGTCGGCAGTTGGCCCGGCCGCTGGGATACGGCGCGTGCCGAGCAGCTTGGCCTGCGCGGCGACCGCAATTTCGCCGACGTGATTCGCGGCTATATCGCCGACGAAGGCATTCAGACGCGCTGAAGCTTTCTCCAGCCTCGCGCCGCGGCCTTGCTGGACAAGGCGCGCGGCGCGAGCGCTTGTTTCGTCCGACGCTTTACGGCACTGCCGGCATCGTGTACGTCTTCCCTGAGGTTGCCTGCTCGGGACATGCCCACGCTTGACAGCGTTTCCGCCGCACGCCTATTATCGAGCCTTGTTGTTCGATATATGACCTATTGTTCGCATTAAGAACAAACCGCCCGGCAGCGCAAACGCATGGCTCAGTGTCTTGCGCTAAGCTGAAACCGTATGAGGCCACGCCTCGTCGGCCCGTCCGACCGATGCCCGACTCCGTCCGTCAGAAGCGGCGCGTGGCGCGTGCATCCCATCTAGACGACGCGGCGCCCGCAGCACATCACTGGAGACACACATGACCGAAGCATTTCTGTGCGACGCGATTCGCACCCCCATTGGCCGCTATGCGGGCTCGCTGTCGTCGGTCCGTGCCGACGATCTGGGCGCGGTGCCGCTCAAGGCGCTGATGGAGCGCAACCAGAACGTCGACTGGAACGCCGTCGACGACGTGATCTATGGCTGTGCCAACCAGGCCGGCGAAGACAACCGCAACGTCGCGCGCATGTCGCTGCTGCTGGCCGGCTTGCCGCAAGGTGTGCCGGGCTCGACGGTGAACCGTCTGTGCGGTTCGGGCATGGACGCAGTCGGCATCGCCGCGCGCGCGATCAAGTCGGGCGAGGCCGCATTGATGGTGGCGGGCGGCGTGGAAAGCATGAGCCGCGCGCCGTTCGTGATGGGCAAGGCGGCGAGCGCATTCTCGCGCCAGGCTGACATTTACGACACGACCATTGGCTGGCGCTTCGTCAATCCATTGATGAAGCAGATGTACGGCGTCGACTCGATGCCCGAGACCGGTGAAAACGTCGCCACCGACTACAAGATCAGCCGTGCCGATCAGGACGCATTCGCGCTGCGCAGCCAGCAGAAAGCGGCGCGCGCGCAAAAGGACGGCACGCTCGCGCAGGAAATTGTCGGCGTGACGATTGCGCAGAAGAAGGGCGATCCGATTACCGTGTCGCAAGACGAGCATCCGCGCGAAACGAGCCTCGAGGCGCTTGCAAAACTCAAGGGCGTGGTGCGCCCCGACGGCACGGTGACGGCAGGCAACGCGTCGGGCGTCAACGACGGCGCCGCGGCGCTCCTGCTCGCCAACGAAGAGAACGCGAAGCGCTTCGGCCTCACGCCACGAGCCCGCGTGCTCGGCATTGCAACCGCAGGTGTCGCGCCGCGCGTAATGGGCATGGGTCCGGCGCCGGCCACGCAAAAGTTGCTGGCGCGCCTGAACATGAGCATCGATCAGTTCGACGTGATCGAGCTGAACGAGGCGTTTGCCTCGCAAGGCATTGCAGTGCTGCGCACGCTCGGCGTGGCCGACGACGACGCCCGCGTGAATCCGAACGGCGGCGCGATCGCACTGGGCCATCCGCTCGGCATGAGCGGCGCGCGGCTCGTGACTACGGCCATGTATCAATTGCAGCGCACGCAAGGGCGCTTTGCGCTGTGCACGATGTGCATTGGCGTGGGTCAGGGCATCGCGATCGCCATCGAACGCGTTTAAAGGTGCCGCGCAGATGCGGTTGGACGCATCTGCAGGCGGCGCCATGCAATACAACGGGCAACAGCCTCTTCGCGAAAGCGGAGAGGCTGTTTGTTTTTGTGCGCTGGCTTGTCCAAGGCGGTAGGACTATTCGACGTGCATGCGACGATCTATGGGATGAGCACGCCTCGCGAGACATGTAGAATTAAGCGCCTTACCTTTATTCAAGCATCCTCAATAAGTACAGCTTTGCCGTAATGTGAATCTGCACGCCTATACGGCGATTCATCAAGGAGAGCGTAAATGAAGGCAGCGACGATTGGAGCAGCATGGGCGGCAGCTGTGCTCACCACGGCCCAGCCCGCATGGGCGCAAGATTCGCTGGCAAGCGCCGCGCAAGGCGTTGTCAGCGCAGCCGAGCCGGTACATATGAAGGCAACGATTGTGGGCATTGACGCGGGAAGCCGCGCGCTGACGCTGAAGGGCGAGGGCGGCAACGTGGTGATCGTGCTCGTGGGCCAGCAGGTTGCCGGTTTCGATCAGCTCAAAGTGGGCGACCGTGTCGATGCGCTCTATAAGAATGCATTGCTCGTGAAGGCCGAGCGGGTCACCGGCAAGAGCAAGGGCGTTCGCGAACGTGTCGATACGCAGGCGTACACGCCGGCCTCTGGCGGTTTTGAATCGGCGCGCCAGATAGAAGTGCTGGCCACCGTGCAGAAAGTCGACCGCAAGCGGCGCCTCGTCACGTTGCGCGGCGCATACCAGACGCAAACGCTCGAAGCAGGGCCGCAAGTCGATCTCAGCAATGTGAAGGTAGGCGACACCATTCACGCGGTATTCGTTTCCGCTGCGGCTGTGCAGGTCACACCGCAAGAGGCGGCGCAAGGCGCCGTTCAGTAGCGCACCGTGCGGTCCACGGCGCGATGGCCTTTCACTCTCGCGCCGTGGATTTTTCATGGACTCGCAGGGCATGCAGTCAAGAGACCCGTTGCATGCCCATGCGGCTCACAGCTTTCAACGCGGCGCCGGCGGTCCGAGGCTCAGGCCCGCGAGCCGTCTCCAGCAACGCCTGAAAAAGCCAGGCGCGGGCAACAGATAAGTCAACGAGACATGCGCGATACGCTCGCCGTCCGTGCTTAACCAGATGCGTTCGCCGCGCTGCAGGCTGATGGTCTGGCCCGGCACGATCCAGTGATCGTAGGGCGAGCTGATGCGCGTGAGCCAAAGACGCGCACCCGTCACCGCCAGCGTGCTGTGCGCCTCCACGCGCCAGGTCAGCGTCGCGCGAGGCGCGACCTGGAAATGCACCACCACTTTTGGTAGACGCTCGTTTTGCTGAGACGCGAAACGAGGTGCGTCGTCGTCCATGCACTGCGTGCTTGCCTGATCCATCATGCTCTCCGGTATGAGCCGGCTGACGGAGGCGCCCACAAAACAAAAGGCCCCTTCCGTTACCGGCGGGGCCTTGGGGGTCTTGTTTTACAGACTCAGACTGCTAACGCGCACATGCTCCCATAGGCCAGCCGATCAAGGCTCGCTTCGGGTGATTAATCGCTGCGGCGATGGAGGTGTGCGTCAACATGAATCGAGTGTGCCGTTTTGCCGCAGACCTTGTCAACAGAATTCCGCCGCTGTTTTTCCGTAGCTGTGTCGTTGCGACCTTCGCTCGCGCAGCGCTGCGCACTCCACGCGTTGCGCGCAACCACTTATGTCGGTTGATGTCACGGCGCCTGACAAACGCTCGCAAAGCCTTATTCAGCGCGCTTCTCTCTCGGTGAAACAGCGCGACATATCTTCGCTGATGATTGTTACGGCGCGTGCTTCTATAGTCCGTTCATCGCCACGCGAGCGCAGCAGCAGTCGCACAAAGTGGCCCGAATCGAAAGGACATACCGTGAAAACTCAATCGTTCGCAGTCCCGGCCACCCGTGCGCACTCCGCGGCCGCCACCTCGTTGAGCGCGCAGCGCGCGCTGCGCAAGCTCGTGCTCGGTGCGGGCGCCGCGATGCTCGCTTTCGGCAGCGCATCCGCATTCGCGTGGTCGCAACACGGCACCGCTTACACGTCGCGCGGCGTCTATAACGAAGGCCATGTCGGTTCGTGCGGCGGCGGCAGTTGTTCGCATGCAGGAGGCGTTGTCGGTCCGTACGGCGGCCTCGCGACGAACACCGGCACGGTCACCCGCAATGCGCCCGGCCAGTTCTCGAACTCGGGGACGGCGACCGGCCGCTACGGAAATTCGGTGCAGCACGCGGGCGACACCAGTTGCGCCGGCGGCACGTGCTCGCACACCGGCACGCTCACGGGACCGGACGGCAAGAGCGCCAGCACGTCCGGGGAAGTGACGAAGACGGGTCCGGGCCAATACTCGTCGTCGGGATCGGTGACGGGCGCGAACGGCAATACGGTGGATCATTCGGCATCGACGAACTGTGCCGGTGCTTCATGCTCGCGATCAGGCACGGTGACGGGTGCCGATGGCGGGACCGTCACGCACTCGGGTAGCGCGACGCGCGTCGCGCAAGGAGTGGTGACCACGTCCAGCAGCGTGACCGGCACGCACGGCAACACAGTGACGTCGAGCGGAACAGTGGTGAGCACTGGTGTGGTGGCGACCGGCAGCACGACTGTCGTCGTGGCGCCCAAGCCCGCAGTGTATGTGCCGCCGCCGGTGGTGGTGGCGCCGAAGCCGGTGGCGTTCGTGCCGCCCGCGCCGCCTGCAGCTGCCGTCGTGGTGACACCGCCGGTCACGTATGTTCCGCCGCCGGTCGTGGTGACGCCGAAGCCGGTGGTCTATGTACCGCCTCCGCCGCCCGCGCCGACTGTCGTCGTCGCGCCGAAACCGGTTGCTTACGTGGGGCCGCCGGTGGTGTACGCGCCGCCTGTCGTGTACGTGGCGCCGCGCCGTGTCTATGTCGCGCCGGCGCCGCGTCCGGCGGTATGGGTGCCGGGGCATTGGGTCGGCAATCTGTATGTGCCTGCTCACTGGTCCTGATGAGCAGGATCATGCATTCCAGAATACGCTTCACTCGCGCCGGCCGCGCCGATGGTGGCAGTCGCGCAAGTCACGGCGGTCGCTTAAGCCGTGACGAGCTGGCCAACCCGTGTGACACCTCGCAATTCCAGCCGCGCCGCGCGAAACATACACCACCACCGCTTGCGCTGCCAGATCGGCGTCATGACGCATCGGAGGACACCGGCACTCGTAAAGCAGGCGCATGGGTAACGATTCTCGTGGCGGCGGCGCTGGCCATTGCCGCGCAGCGCTTCGCCGCGCATGCCGACGAGTCGCGTGAACTTCGTGCGATGGTAGAGGCGACGAATTGCCCGGCGCGCTACGCCGCCTTGCTCGATCTGGCGGAGCTGGCGCGCCGCGACGGTAGATACCCGGACGTGCTGATGCGCGGCCTTGGCGACAATGGCGGCGCGCGCCGCGCAATGAATGGATGCCCGCGCCTGAGCCTGACTGGATCGGCACGATAGCAGACTGCTGAACGCTTGACGCTGATGCTCTCGGTGCCGCTACGACGGCTCCGCCGCGAGCGTCAACGGAAAGCGAATCGTGAAACTGGTGCCGACGCCCTCGCGCGAAGCGAAGTCGATGTGTCCGCCTAACACGCGGCACAGTTCCTTTACGATGGCGAGACCGAGCCCGGTGCCGGGAATATTCTCGTCGGCGGCGCGCTCGAATTCGTGGAATACGCGATCCGCATCCGCCGGCGCAATGCCCACACCGGTGTCCGACACGCGGATCGACCAATGCTGCGGGCCGGCCATGGCGAAGTGCAGGTCGACCTGTCCCGATTGCGTGTACTTGATTGCGTTCGAAAGCAGATTCACGGCGATCTGCTTGAGCTTCAACCGGTTCGACGTTACCGCAGAAAGCGCGGGGTCGAACGCGCTGCGCAACGTCAATCCCTTCGCCTCGATAGACGGCCGCGACGACGCCACGAGTTCCTCGTAAAGCTCGCGCAGATCGACCTGTTCGAGCGTGAGCGGTGCGCCGTCGCCGAGTATCACGGAATACTCGACCATTTGCTCGACGAGCGCTTTCATGTCCTCCGCCTGCCGGTTCGCGAGCGTCAACGCGGTGTCGGCTTTCGCGGGCGCGCGAGCAATGAGTTGCAGCGCCATCGAAAACGCATTCAAAAAGTTTCGCAGATCGTGAACCACGCTGCGCGTGATGTGCATGCGCGACTCGTACAATTCGCCGACAAGCCGCTGCTTCAGCTTCAACTCATGATTGGCGCGCTCGAGCCGTCCGGTGTATTCGTCGATCTTGCGGTCGCGTTCGTTGACCACTTCCCTGATCGACGTGAGCGTGACCATACTGAGCGTTTCGGCAATCATGCGGCGCGCGCGTCTTTCGTGGCGGCGCGTGAACGCGTTGTCGCGCGCTGCGTAGGTGTCGAGCGCGTCGGCAAGCACCTGGTGGAAAAGGTCCAGCTCGCGCACGAGTTCTTCGATACGGTAGCCCTGGCGCCAGCGCACCATGCCATGCTTGCGCGCATCGCGTTCGATGTCGGGTTCGACGCGTTCCAGGTCTTCCACGTCGAGCGCCGAGCACAAGCCCTCGAGAATTTCCGGCAGATGGTCGGCGAGCTGCTGATAAGTGAGCTTGTCGGCCTCCACGAGGTCGACGTCGCCAAAAACAGCGTCCATCCATTGCTCTGTCAATTGAACCCGCTCGGCGCGAACAAAATCGGCGAAATTGCGAAGCGGGCTTACGCGTGTCTCGTTCATAGTAGCGCGGTGGATGAAGGTTCGAAATTGTGCGCGTGCCCTTAAAACGGCAGTTCATTATCACCGCAAATCGGCGGCGTGGCGTCGAATTTGCGGGCTGGCAAAGTCACCCGTTGCGCTCTTTCACGAAATCGATGAACGCGCGGAGCGGCGCAGGCACGTGACGGTGGCCGGGATAGTAAAGAAATGGGCCGGAAAAACGTTGCCACCACGGCTCCAGTATCGGCTCGAGGGCGCCGCTCTCGAGATGCGGGCGGAGTATGTCTTCGAATAGTTGAATCACGCCTACGCCCGCGACGGCCGCTTCGATCAGCAGGTCCATCGCGGCGCCCGGCCGCACGACGAGCGGCCCCGACGGATCGACTTGCACCACTTCGCCGTCGCGTTCGAAATACCAGGTCGGCGTCGCGCCGCCACCGAACTGAACGCGCACGCAAGCATGCGCGAGCAGGTCACGTGGATGTTGCGGGCGGCCACGAGCGTCGAGGTAGCCGGGCGCGGCAGCGGTCGCAAAGCGCTCCACGCGCGGGCCGATCGGCACGGCGATCATGTCCTTCTCGAGCCGTTCGTCGTAGCGGATGCCGGCGTCGCAGCCTATGGACAGCACGTCGACAAAGCCATCCTCGACAACCACTTCGACGCGAATGTCGGGATACGCCTTCAAAAACGGCGCGATGATGTTTGGCAGCACGATGCGCGCGGCGCTGGCCGGTACGTTCAGTTTGAGTGTGCCGCTCGGCTGTTCGCGGAACACGTTGAGTACGTCGAGCGCCGCTTCCATTTCGCTGAAGAGTGGAGCCAGCTTTTCCAGCAGACGCAGTCCCGCTTCGGTTGGCGCGACGCTGCGCGTAGTGCGGTTCAGAAGGCGCAAGCCGAGCCGGGTTTCCAGCCGGCGCACGGCGACGCTCAGGCTCGACGCGGAAACGCCGCTGCTGCGCGCCGCATCGCGAAAGCCGCCCGCGCGCGCAACGGAAATGAAAGCCGTGAGGTCGCTCAGTCCCATAACTTTCCTCACTGTTCGAAATTTTGTACAACCCGTGCACGTTAGCCCTCTTTATTGAACGATGCAATCCCGGCCATACTGGGCTTCGACCAGACAGCAAAGGAGAACGACGTGCCGGACCACAACACCCGCAACACCCTCAACACCTCCAACGCCACGGAAACATTTCCTCTCGCCGGTCACGCGGTTCGGCGCATGGGCTATGGCGCCATGCAACTCGCGGGACCCGGCGTGTTCGGCCCGCCCAAGGACCGCGACGCCGCGCTTGCCGTGCTGCGCGAAGCGGTGGCACAGGGCGTCAATCACATCGACACCAGCGACTTCTACGGCCCGCACATTACCAACCAGCTGATTCGCGAGGCGTTGCACCCGTATCCCGCCGATCTCGTGCTCGTCACCAAGCTGGGCGCCGTGCGCGCCAGCGACGGCGCGTGGCTACCGGCGCAGGCGCCTGAGGATCTGGAGCGCGGCGTCCACGACAACCTGCGCAATCTCGGCCTCGACGCGCTCCAGGTCGTCAACTTGCGGCTGATGGGCGACGTGCATGCGCCTAGCGAAGGCTCCATCGAAAAGCAGGTCACGGCGCTTGCCGAGCTTCAGCAGCGCGGCTTGATTCGCCACATCGGCCTGAGCAATGCGACGCCTGCGCAGATTGCCGAGGCGCAGCGCATCACGAAGATCGTCTGTGTGCAGAACCACTACAACCTCGTGCACCGTGCCGACGACGCGCTGATCGACGACCTCGCGGGCAAGGGCATTGCCTATGTGCCGTTTTTCCCGCTTGGCGGTTTCACGCCGATCCAGTCTTCGGCGCTCACTGACATTGCGCAAACCCTCGGCGCCACGCCGATGCAAGTAGCGCTCGCCTGGCTGCTGCAGCGCGCGCCGAACGTTCTGTTGATCCCGGGGACGTCGTCGGTCAAGCACTTGCGCGAAAATCTGGCGGCGGCGCGGCTCGAGTTGAGCGGCGAGATCCTCGCGCGGCTGGACGCGGTTGGCCGTGCCGACGCTCAGGGATGACGCTCGTGCAAGGGGATGCAAGCAGGGCCGCGTGCAGGCACGGGGCAGGCCCGGAAGCAGGCCCGGAAGCAGGGCCCCAGGCCTGCATGCAGAGCCTCAAGCCCGTTGCCAGATCCGCCCGGCATGAAGCCTCACACCGCGTCGGCGATCTGCGTGCGCAACCACTGATGCGCCGGATCGCGCTGCGAGCGCTCATGCCACAGCATGGCCATTTCATAGCCGGGCACCTCGACGGGCGGCTCGACCACGCGTAGCGCGGGGTGGTTGCGCACGAGCCGGGCGGGCACCATCGCGACGAGATTGGTACTGGCAAGCGCCGAGATCATGAAGAGAAAGTGCGGAACGGACAACACGACCCGGCGCGTAAGACCGGCTTTAGCGAGAACATCGTCCGTCACGCCGGTAAAGCCGCCGCCGTCCGGCGATACGATCACGTGCTCGAACTTCGAGAACTGCGCCAACGTAGGGCGCCGTTTCAGACGCGGATGATCCGCGCGGCACGCCAGCACATAACGCTCTGCAAACAGCACTCGCCGGCGCAAGCCGCCAGGCGCGCCCTCGCTCGTATGAAAGGCGAGGTCTATCTCGCCTCTTTCGGCCTGTTTCGCGATGCGCGGCGGCGCGGCCTCGACAACCGCGAGGCGCGTGGCAGGCGCCGCCGCGCGCAGCTTGGGCAGCACAGGAAGAATGATCGTGGACTCAGCGTAGTCCGTCGCGGCAATACGCCAGGTTTGCGTGGCCTCTGCCGGGTCGAACGCCCGCGCGGGCGCAACAGCCTGCTCCAATGCTTCGAGCGCCTGCCGCAGCGGCTCGCGCAGTGCCTCGGCGCGCGCGGTCGCGCGCATGCCTCGCGGCCCCGGCAGCAGCAGCGGATCGCCGAGCACTTCGCGCAGTTTGGCCAGGTGCACGCTCACCGACGGCTGCGACAGATTCAAACGTTCCGCAGCACGCGTCACGTTGAGTTCCGCGAGCAATACGTCGAGTGTGACCAGCAGGTTCAGGTCGAGGCTGCGCAGATTATTCACGGCTATACCTATTATTTCCGCAATTCATTTCCACTATACCGAGGCTGAGCCTATCGTGTGTGTCATTCCCACATGATAGAAGGCAAGCCGAAATGAACGTTCTGATTGTTTATGCTCATCCTGAACCACGCTCGTTGAATGGATCGCTGAAAGATTTCTCCGTCAAGCGTCTGCAGGAGGCAGGGCACACGGTTCAGGTTTCCGATCTGTATGCGATGAACTGGAAGGCCTCACTCGATGCGAATGACAGCCTCGCGCCCGTAAGCGGCGAGCGCTTCGACCCCTCGCGCGCGTCGAAGCATGCGTTCGAAAACGGCTTGCAAAGCCCAGACATCGCCGCTGAACAGGCAAAGCTCAAATGGGCGGATGCGGTCATTCTGCAATTCCCGCTCTGGTGGTTCTCAATGCCCGCCATCATGAAAGGCTGGGTGGAGCGTGTCTACGCCTATGGTCTCGCGTACGGCGTGGGCGAGCATTCCGATGCGCGCTGGGGCGATCGCTACGGCGAGGGCAACTTCGCCGGCAAGCGCGCGATGCTGGTCGTCACCACGGGCGGGTGGGAATCGCACTACAGTGCGCGCGGCATCAACGGTCCGATCGACGACGTGTTGTTCCCGATCCAGCACGGCATACTGTATTACCCAGGCTTCGACGTGCTGCCGCCGTTCGTGGTGTACCGCACAAGCCGCATGGACGAACAGAGGTACCTGCAGGTGCGCGACGCGCTCGGCGAGCGTCTCGACAATCTGTGGAATACGCAGCCCATACCATTCCGTCCGCAAAACGGCGGCGACTACCGGATTCCCGAACTGACGCTGAAGGACGACATTGCGCCGGGCCGCGAGGGCCTGGGCGTACACATCAAATAGCGCGGCACGCACGCAACGCCGGCAGCGCGATGCTTTAGCTGCTGCCGGCTTTTATTTAGCTAAGCGAATTAATTGCCAACGCTTCAGTCGATGCCATGAAACACCGCGTCGTCTGGACCGAGATACGCGGGCGGGCGCCAGGCCGCGTCGCGCATTGAATGCTGAACCAGTTTTTCGACGCCGAGCAGCACCGCGAATATCGCCATTCGCACGGGAATGCCGTTGTCGGTCTGCCGGAAAATGGCGAGCCGCGAATCGTGATTGAGGTCCACGCTCAGATCGTTGGCGCCTGGGCGGCTGTCGCGCGGCAGCGGGTGCATGATCAGCGTGTCGCTGCCGCAGACGCTGTCCACAAGCGCCTGATTGATCTGGAAGTCGGGCGTGTAGCCTTCGAACGATTCGTCGGTAAAGCGCTCTTTCTGGATGCGCGTGGCGTACACCACGTCGGCGCCGCGCAGTCCGCTTGGCAGGTCGTGAGTCTGTTCGATCACATGGCCGTTGCGCGAAATCTGCTCGATGATATAACCCGGCATTTCAAGCATGGGCGGCGAGATGAGCGTGAACTTGATGCCGCGATAAAGCGCCAGCAGTTTGACGAGCGAGTGCACCGTGCGCCCGTATTTCAGATCGCCGACCAGCGCGATGTGCGCACCGTCCACGATCTTGCCGAGCCGCGAGAATTCGCGCTGAATGGTGTACAGGTCGAGCAGTGCCTGGCTCGGATGTTCGCCGGGGCCGTCTCCGCCATTGATCACCGGCACGTTGGTCGCGCGCGCGAATTCCGCCACCGAGCCTTGCTCCGGATGGCGGATCACCAGCGCATCCACGTAGCCGCTCATCACGCGGCTCGTGTCGTAGATGGATTCGCCCTTGGCCATGGACGAAAACGTGAACCCGGTGGTGTCGCACACCGACCCGCCCAGCCGACAGAACGCCGCGCCGAAACTCACGCGGGTGCGCGTGCTCGCCTCGAAAAACAGATTGCCGAGTACCGCGCCTTCCAGTACGCGCGAGATTTTGCGGCGGCGCGCGATGGGCTGCATGATGTCCGCGACACGAAAGAGCGCCTCCACCGAGTCGCGCGAGAACTGGTCGACGGACAGTAACTGCGGCTTGCCTTCCCACAGCATCTGACTTGCCAGAGATTGCGAGTCTACGCTTTGCGTATACTTCTCGCCCGGCTCGTCGTGCACGACGATTTCAGAGACAAAGCGCTCGACAATCTCGGGCATAGCGCGCGATTCCTGCGAATCGTCGGGCAGCAGCCACGTATCCAGCGCCCGGCGGGACACGCCGATGCGACCGGCGAACGTGTCGCGCGTCATGTTCAGGCGCCGCATGGCGTCGCGAAGGAAGGCTTGTTGGGGGACGCTCATGAGGGTACCTGCCAAAAGGTATGTGCCGGGTATACGCGATGCGTATATTAGTTTGGCTACCGCAGAAGTCAAGCAAATTTCGAGATGAACTTTGCCAACTCGCGTCGGCCGCGGGTTACACTGCGCTTCATGCTCTACGGCCCCGCTCCCCGACTCTGCTTGTCCACCGCGCCTCGTTCTGTCTGCGCAGAACGCGCGGCTGCATGCGCGCGGGCTTCGCTTGCCGCTTCGCAGCACGTAGAGCACTGCCGCCCGGAGTTCGGCGCCAAAGCCAAAAAACAGCCGCTCATCTGACCGGAGCACGCTGTTCCGTCAGATGCGACGGAACAGCGGGTCACGCGCTTTCGCGGTCCTTCCTGTCTTTCCCCTTCGCACGCTGCCGGAATTGATACGGTCGCTCATCGATGCAAGAGGAAGGACATGTCTATTTTTTCGGGTATCTGGATTCCGCTCATTACACCTTTCGCCGACGGCGCGGTCGATCATGCCGCGTTGCGCGCGCTCGTGCGCCGCTATGCCGATGCGGGTGTCGCCGGCATCGTCGCATTGGGCACGACCGGTGAGCCGGCCGCGCTCGACGCTGTCGAACAGGACGCCGTGCTCGCAACCATTCTTGGAGCGGCCCGGGCAGAGAGCGACTGCAGTGCGGAGCCAAGGCCGGCGTTGCCGGTGGTTGTCGGCGTATCGGGTAATCACACGGGCAGCATGCGCGGACGCATCGAGCAGCTGAATGCACTGCCCATCGCCGGTGTGCTGATGGCCGCGCCATACTACGTGAGGCCCTCGCAGGCTGGCATAGTCAGTCATTTCATGACGCTTGCCGATGCCAGCGAAAAGCCGGTCGTGCTGTACGACATTCCGTATCGCACCGGCGTGCGGCTCGAGCTCGATACGTTGCTTACGCTAGCCGCGCACCCGCGCATTCAGGCGGTAAAGGATTGCTCCGGTTCGCTCGACACCACGGTCGCGCTGATTGGCGACGGGCGCTTGCAGGTGCTCGCAGGCGAAGACGTGCAGATGTTCAACACGCTTTGCCTTGGCGGCAGTGGCGCGATCGCGGCTTCTGCTCATGTGTTTCCCGAACAGTTCGTGGCGCTTTATCGCGCGCTCACGGCAGGTGCGCTCAACGAAGGGCGGCGCATTTTTCAGGCGCTCGTGCCGCTGATCCAGGCGTTGTTCGCCGAGCCGAATCCCGCGCCGGTCAAAGCGTGGCTTGCGCAGCAAGGTTTGATACGCGAGGAACTTCGTCTGCCGATGACACGTGCAAGCGAAACGTTAGTCAAGCGTCTTGCTGAGTGGAAGAGCGCCTGAGGAGGCGGCCGACGTGAGCCGGCGATGCGTGCGGCGCCCGCGACGAACGGCGGCCGCTCGCCAGCCTCATACCATGCCCGACAGCGACCGGCGTTGCGCGGCGTCGTCGTGGCCCGGGAGCGTGTCGCGAGCCGCTGCGTGGCCCGCGCCGGCCCGAATCTTCCACGAGAGGGCGAGACGGTCGCTCGCGCTTCGCTCCAGCGTCGCGAGCATGTCGCGTTCGAGAATCAGCAGCTTGAACGCCAGCACGATCAGCCCGCTCGCAAGCAGCACGTCGCCGGCGAACACCACCGCGTAGACCGCGGACGTGGTTTGCGGGTTGCCGATCAGCAGCGCGAGATTCGCGCGGTCGAGCAGCACCAGCGTGAGCGGCACAATTGCACTCAGCGTGGCGATGCCTGCGCCGATGACGGCGATGGTGCGTGCAAGGCCCAGGTGCGGACGGCGCCGGCGGCAGACTTCATATAGCGTGGCTGCGCGGTACGGCGCGAAGAACAGCGCGAGCAGCACGGCGCGCACGAGCATGGGCAGCTTCAGTAGCAACGCGCCGCCGTACATCGCGCAAAACAGGCACATGACGATGAGCGCGCCGTGCCATTTGATTCGGATGCCGAATAATGCACGCGTGCCGAACCATATCAGAATGCGGCTTTGCAATGCGAGCGTCGCGGTTGCAAAAAGAAGGATGTTGGTCTGCCATGTCAGATGCAACGCAAAGCATGCTGCAGCCGCGGCGACCAGGTAGAAAGCGGCCGCCCACAGTCGGAATGCGCTGACTTGCGCGAACATTCGCGCGAGCACCGTGGCGATGAGTGCGCAGCACAGAAACGTAATCAGCCACAACGAGGTAAACGTTGCTACGTCGAATTTCATGGAGTCTCCAACACCTGGCAGCTTTTATTGTTTATTGTTCGACCGGACGACCGCGCGACAACGTTTGCTTCATTTAACGGGAATCGCATGTGCTGAGCGCGTCGCGATGCGGTGCGTCCCGCAGCGTGTGGCCGTGCCTGCGCAAACAGTCAGCAGGCGTCTGCGGTCACGGCCCGTCCTCGCAGCAAATCGCCGAAGGCTTCCGCGGTTAGCGGCTTGCCTAGCAGGAAGCCTTGCATCTCGTCGCACCGCATGGCCTTCAGCATATGAAGCTGCGATTCGGTTTCCACGCCTTCGGCCACCACATCCATTTCCAGCGAGTGCGCGAGCGCGATGATCGCCGAAACGATCGCGCTGCCTTCCGGTCCGTGCGCGTCGAGACCGTTGGTGAAGAAGCGGTCGATCTTCAGTTGCTTCACGCGGAATCGTTGCAGATACGCCAGACTCGAATAGCCGGTGCCGAAATCGTCAATGGCGATTTCAAAGCCGCTCGCATGGAATTCGCGCAGCATCTCGATCGTTCTCGCCGCGTCCTGCATGGCCACGGTTTCGGTGATCTCGAACATGATCTGTTCGCAACTGACGCCTTCGCGGTTCACGATCTCGAGCATGGTCGGCACGAGGTCGGCCTGCAACAGCTGGCGCGGCGACAAATTGATCGCCACCTTGATCGGCGGCAGACCCTGCGCAGTCCAGCGGCGAATCTGCCGGCACGCCTCGCGCAATACCCAGTAGCCGATTTGCACGATCTGCCCGGAACGCTCGGCAATCGGAATGAATTCGAGTGGCGCAAGCGTGCCCAGTTGCGGATGATGCAAACGGATCAACGCCTCGGCGCCCGCGAGCGACTCGCTTCTGCCATCAAATTTGGGCTGGAAATGCAGCGTGAAATGACGCTCGGCGAGCGCCTCGCGCAAGGCGTTCTGGATCTGCAGGGTGCGCATCGCCGCTTCGTTCATGCGGCGCTCGAAAAAGCGGTAGGTGCTGCGGCCCGCGCGCTTCGCTTCGTACATCGCGGCGTCCGCGTGCTTGAGCAGCGTCTCGACCGTATCGCCGTCTTCGGGAAACAATGCGATGCCTATGCTCGGCATGACCTGCAAAGGCTGCGAATCGGCCCATGTGTCGCGGCGCATGCGTTCAAGCACGCCTTCCGCGAGTGCTGCCGCATCCTTGCGCGATGCGAGATGCTCCGAGAGCACCACGAATTCGTCGCCGCCGAGGCGCGCCACCGTATCGCCCGCGCGCACGCATTGCAGCAGACGCTGCGCGAACGCGGACAGCACCTGATCGCCGGCCGAATGACCGAGCGAATCGTTGATCGTCTTGAAGCCGTCGATGTCCATGAAGAACACCCCGAAGAGCGATCGCTGGCGTCGCCCGGTATGAATGGCCCGCTCGATGCGCTCGGTCAGCGTGGCGCGGTTCGGTAGTCCGGTCAGCGTGTCGAGCGTGGCAAGCTGCACGATCTGCCCGTTGAGCTTCGACACGGCGCCCACGAGGAAACTGGTGCGCGCGTCGAAACGCGAGAGCAGCAGCGTGACGATCAGAATCGCGAATGTGAAGAGAATGACCGAGGTCGCGAGCCACCCCGCATGCACACCGGCCGCCGCGCCGCAGATCGCGCCGGGTGCGAACTCAGCCGCGGCCATGCCCGCGTAATGCATGCCGCTGATCGCAACCGCCATCGCGAGCGCCGCGCAAAAGCGCTTTTGCAGCACATGCCGGGCGTCGTCGTTGCTGAGCGCGCGCGCCATCCATAGCGCGGCAGTGGCGGCGCCAATCGCAATGGCGAGCGATGCCGCAAACCACGTCGGTCGATAGCTGATGCCAGGCGACATGCGCATTGCGGCCATGCCGCTGTAGTGCATGCCTGCAATGCCGAGGCCCATGAAAGTGCCGCCGGCGACAAGACGCGTGGCCGTCAACCGTGCGTGTGTGGTCAGACAGAGCGCCAGATACGATGCGCCGATGGCGAGCGCGAGCGAATACGCCGTGTCCGCGAAATCGTAGCCAAGCGGAATGGGCAGGGAAAACGCGAGCATGGCCACGAAATGCATCGACCAGATGCCAATGCCGAGCGCCGCGGCGCCACCCATACGCCAGATATGCCGCAACCGCGGCGACGCCAGCACGAAGATGCGGCCGGTCAGATCGAGTGCCGTGTACGACGCAAGGGTCGCCACGAAAAACGACATGGCGACCAGCCAGGGATTGTATGAGCTCTGCATGTCAAGTCCAACCGCAAGGGAGAAGCGGTCGAACTTGTTATCGACACTTCAGCGCGTTTATTTAATTAATTTTCAATGTGTTAGCGCTTGACATACGCCCCAGTGCGCGCGCGACGAGGCACAAACCACGCAACACGAACCACGGCGCCGCGCGGCAGCATCGCTGCTGCCGCGCGCCGGCTCACACGCCGTCAACCGCCGTCGACGGAAACACGCGCCGATTCGCTGATGATAGGGCTGCTATAAGCGCTTTCGCTGACCGGGCTCGCGTGACGCGCGGCATGGGCGCGGCGCATCGGCTTGAGTACGAAGAGCGCGAGCAGCGCGGCCGCGGCCGCCATACCCGAGGCGAGCATGAACACCGCGTGCCAGCTGCCGGTTGCCGCCGTGATGATGCTCGTGAACGGGACCAGCAGCGCGGCCGTGCCTTTTGCGGTGTACAGCAAGCCTGCATTGGTAGCCGCGAACTTCGGGCCGTAGGTATCGCCGCAGGTCGCCGGAAACAGGCTGTAGATTTCGCCCCAGGCAAAGAACACGATGCCGGTCAGCACGACGAACGCCACTGGGCTATGGCCGTATTTCGACAACGCCAGAATCCCGATTGCTTCGATCGCGAAGGCAAGAAACATGGTGTTTTCACGGCCGATGCGATCCGAAATCCAGCCGAAGAACGGCCGCGTCAAACCATTCAGCACACGGTCGATCGTCAACGCGAAGGTGAGCGCCGGCAAGGTCAGGCCGAGCAACGAAACGGGCGATTCGTGCAAGCCAAAGTCCTTGGCGATGGGCCCGAGTTGCGCGGTCGCCATCAAACCGCCGGCAGCCATCATCACGAACATGAGATACATCACCCAGAACACCGGCGAGCTAACCACTTCGCGCGGCGTCGCGTTGTACACGACGCGCCGCACAGTGTTCTTTGCGGTGGCGAGCAGGCTGGCGGGCGGCGCCAGCAGTGCGAGCCCCAGCACGATCACGATCAGCCCCTGACCCAGACCGAACCACAGGAAGGTCGCTTCGTAGCCGCTACTCTTGATCATGTTCGAAATCGGAATGACGGTAGCCGCCGAGCCCGCGCCGAAGCCGGCTGCCGTGATGCCGGCTGCAAGGCCGCGACGGGTGGGGAACCACTTGAGCGCGTTGCCCACGCAGGTGCCGTAGACCGCGCCTGCGCCGACGCCGCCAATGGCTGCCGCCACGTAAAGCAGGGGCAGCGACGACGCAACCGAGTTGAGCGCCCACGCAAGCGCACACAACAGGCCGCCGCCGACCACCACCGGACGCGGCCCGTATTTGTCGACGAGATAACCTTCAACGGGCACAAGCCACGTTTCGGTCACCACGAAGATCGTGAACGCGACCTGAATTGCCGCGCGACCCCAATGGTATTTTTCGTTGATCGGATTGACGAACAACGTCCAGCCGTACTGCATGTTGGCAATCATTGCCATGCAGATGACGCCGAACACGAGTTGCACCCACGGTGACGCTACCCACGACGCTCCTTCCTGACGATCCGTTTCCATCACTGTCTCCTTTGACATGCCTTGTCTTGTGATTGCGAAGCGATGACGCTTCGCAACGACCTTTGGACGTCTTCGATGCGTGTTGAAGTCGGTGGTCGAATCGATACAGTATGTGATATATCAAGTAAGTCAAGCGAAAGAAACCCGACGTTTGCTGACAACTTTCCTGATATGAAAGGGAAACGAAAGAGTGCGTGCGACTCATGCAAAAGAGTCAAAAAAAGCCCGCCGACAGGGCCGGCGGGCTGAGGCATGCAGCGAGACAAGGCTGTTCACCGCATGTCTCGCCTTTATAGCTGAAAGTTGAATGTAATGTTAGGTTTTCGTGGGTAGTGATTGTACGGGGGCGCTCACTCTGTGAATCGGCGACACGCGAAGCTCACAGCGACTGGGCAGAAAACGTATCGCACTGGCGAACATCGCCCGTGGTCATGCCGCGCCTGAGCCACCGCTGACGCTGCTCGCTCGTGCCGTGCGTGAACGCCTCAGGCACCACGCGTCCTTGCGATTGCCGCTGCAACCGGTCGTCGCCGATCGCGCCGGCTGCGTTGAGCCCTTGCTCGAAGTCGCCGGGTTCCATGAGCTTCGCGTTCATCTGTTGCGCGACTGCGGCCCACACGCCTGCAAAACAGTCGGCCTGCAATTCGAGGCGCACGGACAACGCATTGCCGCGCGCCTGCGATACGCGCGCACGCGCGGCTTCGTACTTGTCCGAGATGCCGAGCACGTTCTGAATGTGATGGCCCACCTCGTGTGCAATCACATAGGCTTGCGCGAAGTCGCCACCCGCGCCGAAACGCTCGCGCAGTTCGCGGTAAAACGACAGGTCGATATAAACGGTGCGGTCCGGCGGACAGTAGAACGGGCCCATTGCGGACTGGCCGGTGCCGCAGGCGGTCGAGGTGGCGTCGCTAAACAGCACGAGCTTGGGCGCCGGATAGTCCTGGTTGAATTGCGTGCGAAAGATATGCTGCCAGGTCCGCTCCGTGTTGCCGAGCACGCGCCGCACGAAGTGGCTGCCGGGGTCGTCGGCGGAACGCGCGTTGGTCGGCGCGTTGGCCTGCGGCGCATTGCCTTGCAGCACTTGTGCACCGTTGATAATGGTCATCGGATTAATGCCGAAGAAGTACGACGCGGCCAGCGCGATGACGATCGTCCCAAGGCCGATGCCGCCGCCAACGCGCATTCCACCGCCGCGCCGGTCTTCGACGTTCTGGCTTTCCACTTCATCATCAAGGCGCATGGCGTGTTCTCCGTGATCCGTTCGCGACAGGTTGTGACCCATTGCGGTCTACTGCCGCAACAGAGCAGTTAGCATACCTGCGCAGCGTGGCTATGTGTGGCTGCCCACGTTACAGATCGCGATGGTCGGCTCAGACCTGACAAAAAGTTGCTCGACCGTGAAGAGGCGCGTCCCATGCAGGACCGGCTAGCGGTTCTCCTCGCACGCAGCGGGCGTGAGCGCATAGCCCTCGTCGAGCCATCCGGTGACGCCGCCGGCCATGAGCTTTACGGGGCGTCCTAGCCGCGCAAGCCGTAGCGCGCCGCGGGCGGCGCCGTTGCAGTGCGGACCCGCGCAGTAGGTGACGAAGAGCGTATCGTCCGGATAGCCGGCGAGTTTCGACGCGACGATCTTCCCATGCGGCAGGTTCACGGCTCGAGGCACGTGCCCCGCTGCGAAGAGCGCGGGGCTGCGCACGTCGAGCAGCACAAATCCCGTCGTGCCGCTTTGCAGCGCGGCGAATACGTCGGCGCAATCGGTTTCGAATGCAAACATGGACTCGAAATGCGCAACGGCCGCGGCGCTCGGTGCGGCGGGCACGGCAGTCACCGCATTGATGTGGCGGTTCTGATCGACGTTGCTGCTGCTATCGATAGCGTTGGACTCCGACATGATGGGGTCTCCCTTGAAGGCGTGTGAGTGAAGTGTGCCGGCTGCTGTGCAATTGAGGCAGCCCATTGTGTTGCCTCGGTCTGCAACGGGTAAGTGGCGCAATCGTCAATCTTCGGTAACATCACGCCATGCACAATCATCTTGTCGTTGCGCTGGCTTATGACCGGCTCTGCACTTTCGAATTCGGCTGCGTCACCGAGGTGTTCGCGCTTGAACGGCCTGAGCTCGGCGTGAACTGGTATCGCTTCGCCGTTTGCGCGGCAGAGGCAGGGCCGATTCGCGCGGCGGGCGGCATTACGATCGCAGCGCCGTATACGCTCAGGCTGCTCGATCGCGCCGATACCATCGTGATACCCGGCTGGCGCGATGCAGATGAACTGCCGCCCGAGCCGCTGCTGAAGAAAATTCGCGCCGCATACAAACGCGGCGCGCGCCTCTGCTCGATCTGTTCGGGCGTGTTCGTGCTCGCCGCTGCGGGCGTGCTTGACGGCAAGACGGTTACTACGCACTGGCGTTACGCCGCCAGATTGCAGGAGCGCTATCCGCATCTGCGGGTGCAGCCCGACGCGCTGTATGTCGACGAGCAGCAGATCATCACGTCGGCGGGATCGGCGGCGGGACTCGACATGCTGCTGCATCTGGTGCGGCGAGATCATGGCAGCGCGGTGGCAAATCGCGTCGCGCAGCGCCTCGTGGTGCCGCCGCATCGCGAGGGCGGTCAGGCGCAATTCGTGCCGCGCCCCATGCCGCAAGACGAAAGCGGCCGCCTGGCTCGGCTGATGGACTGGGTGCGCGCTCATCCGGCATTGCCGCACACGCTGCGCTCGCTGGCCGAACGCGCGGCCATGAGTCCGCGCACGTTGCAGCGGCAGTTTCATGACGCCACGGGCATGGCGCCGTACGAGTGGCTGGTGCGCGAGCGCGTGGCGGTGGCGCGCGAGTTGCTGGAGAGGCCCAAACCGTTGGCGATGGCACGCGTCGCGGCACTCGCGGGATTCGGCTCCGAGGAGTCGTTACGTCGTCATTTCAGGCGCATTGCGCTCACGAGCCCGGGCGCGTATCGCAAGAAGTTCGGCGCGCCGCCAGTCGCATAACGGCGCGCGGGTGCCGCATTCTTCGCGGCGCGATGGCGCACCATGCCGTCTGCAAGGAAACCACATGACCGACATCGCACAAACCATCGCACGCTTTAACGCCGGCCGCGATCGCGAACGGCTGACCATGAAGTACAAGGCAATGCGCACCTCGCCGTTCGTGTTTCTGCGTGGCACGTGCCATCTGTTCTACGAGCGCCTGCGGCACGATCCGCTATTCGATGCCGCGCCGCCCGTGTGGATCTGCGGCGACATGCATCTGGAGAACTTCGGCAGCTACAAGGCGGACAACGGCCTCGTCTATTTCGACAACAACGATTTCGACGAAGCGTGTCTCGCGCCCAATCTATACGAACTGGTGCGTTTGCTGACCAGCGTGCTGGTCGGCGCAGCCGATCTCGCACTGAGCCGCGCGCAGGCGCTCGCGCTCTGTCATACAGCTGCGCACGCGTATGGCGCGGCGCTTGTCTACGGCAAGGCGCGTTGGGTCGAGCGCGAGACCTCCGCGGGTATGGTGCGCGATCTGTTCGATGGATTGGCGAGCCGCACGCGCGTCGCCCATCTCGAGCGCCGCACCGTCCTGAAAGGCAAAACGCGCAAGCTCAAAGTGGATGGCAAGAAAGCACTGCCCGTGAGCGATGAACGGCGCGCCGCGGTCACGCACTTCATGCAGCGGTTCGCGGCCGGCGAGAGCGATCCGGACTTTTACCGCGTGCTCGATGTCGCGCGCCGCATTGCGGGCACAGGAAGCCTCGGCGTAGACCGTTATGTGATTCTCGTGGAAGGCAAGGGCTCGCCGGACGGCAACTATCTGATCGACCTGAAGGAGGCGCTGCCTTCTTCGCTCGTGCCGCATCTGCGTACGCCGCAACCGGCATGGCGCAGCGAGGCCGAGCGCGTGGTCGAAGTCCAGCGGCGTAATCAGGCGGTTTCGCAGGCGTTCTTGCACGCGGTGGACTTCAATCAGCGCTCATATGTGCTGCGCAGTCTGCAGCCGTCGGAAGACCGCGTCGCGTTGCGTGACTGGAACGGCAAGTTGCCAAGGCTCGAAGGCGTGGTTGGCAGCATGGCGGAGTTAAGTGCCTGGGCGCATTTGCGCAGCGGGGGCCGACAAAACTCGTCGATTGCGGACGAGATGATTGCGTTCGGCAATCGCACCGACTGGCAAGCGCCGTTGATCGAACTGGCGACGCAGTGCGCGGCGCAAGTCGCGGCGGACTGGAAAACCTATTGCGAGGCCTACGATAGCGGCGTATTTGCGGTGTAGTACCGCGCCTGGCGAGCGCGAGGCCGGCGAGCAGTCGCTCGATGCATGCGACGCGAGGCTGTTGCCTTGCACGAAGCGGTGACAGTGGGACAGTAGGACGCAAAACGGCCCGACAACGTTTGCGCGTTCGAACAGGCGTTTTCCGCTCGCATCTTCCCACGGGCTCACCGCTTCTACCCGCTATTTCAGCGCCTCAAACGCGCGCTATTGCCTGACAATGGTGTAATAACCGGCAACAGTGCTTTGCGGTTTTCCCTCATTCAATTCACCTTCTTATGGCGTAGACTTGCCAGTAACAACAAATGGTTACGGGGTGCGGTATGTTGGCCGTTTTCTTCATTGCCTGTCCGATCTGCATTGCGGCGCTCTTCGGTTTTGCGCGGCATGTTGATCCGCAGACAGGTCACTTCAGGCGTTGATCTTCAACGTTGCAGCTTCGCGCAAAACCGGCATCGGAGCAGACGCGATTACCGCCCTCGGTTATCGGGCGGCGCGTTCGGTCGGCGAGTTGTGCCGCCCGAGTGGCGGAGCCTGTCAGCAAGTAGCGCGCTTTAGCTCTTCGAGGTCAGCAATTTGATGCCGGCAATCCCGAACATGATTGCGAGCGAGCCGTCCAGCCAGCGGCGGATCGCCATGTAAGCGCGTCGCGCCGATGCCGTCGAAAACAGCAGCGCATAGCTGCTGAACACCGACACCCCGATGCACATGCAGCCCAGCACGACGGGCCCGGTATGGTTGCCGCCGCCCGCCGGCGACATGGCGAGCGACACGATAGACATCCACACCAGAATGGCCTTCGGATTGGTGAGATGCAGCAACAGGCCGCGCAGATAGAGCCGCTTGAGCGGTTCGTCCGGTCGCGCATGCGCATCCGGCAGCCTTGCCGGTGTCAACGCCGAACGCGCCGATTTGAAGCCGAGCCACAGCAGATAAATCCCGCCCGCGATCTTGATGGCGACGAGGCACCCCGAGTAAGCAGCCAGCACCGCCGACAATCCGAGTGACGCAAGCAGCGCCCAGAAGAACGAGCCCGACACGACGCCGAACGCAAACGTGAGCGCCTGGCGGCGACCCGCGCTCATCGCGAGGGACATGATGGCCAGATTGCTTGGACCTGGACTGGCCGTGCCGACGAAGTAGGCGCTGTAGGCGATCAAAACGTCGGCGGTGAAAAAGGCGGTGGGCGTCATGGGCTTAAGGCTCGCGGGCGGGCAGGGAATGACGATTCTGCGCGTCGCTGCGGCGAGCGCACAGATACAGTTGCGCGAGCGCGAGTCGGCACAATTCGGACGATGGGATGAAAAGAGGCAGAGGGTAGAAGGGGCAGAAGCGCTATAGCGTTACGCTGGCCCAGCAGCCCAGCAGCCCAGCAGCCCCACATCCCCACATCCCTCACCCCGCGGCTCACTGCTTCGCCGCGCCCCCAATGCAATCGGCCAACGCTTCGGTCACCGCTTGCCGGTTGTGCCGCGGACGCTGCACGAGCCCAATCTCGCGATAAAACGTCGCCTCTTCCAGCGGTAACGCAGCCACGCCGGCGGGCCACTTGCCGAGGCCTGCCGTGTCCGGAATCAGCGCCACGCCGACACCGCGCGCGACCAGTTGTGCGATGGCCTGCAATTCGTCGAGCTCCAGCACGTCCTGTACGGTGAGCCGCGCGCGCCGCAGAAAGCGCTCGACGAGCCGCCCGCCGAACGAAGTGCGGTCGTAGCGGATAAACGGCTCGCTTTTCAGTAGCTCGCGCCACGAGCGCTTGCCGCGCGCGAGCGCTTTCGGCACGAGCAGCACGAACGGTTCGGTGACGAGCGTGCGCCATTCCAGTTCAGAGGGCAATGCAAACGGCGGCCGGATGATGACGGCAAGGTCGAGCTCGCCCGAGTCCACCTGACCGAGCAGATTGAGCGATACGCCAGGCACCACGCGAATGCGCCAGCCGGGGCGGTCCTCGCGAAAACGTGCCAGCGCGTCTGCGAGAAACGACACTTGCGCCGATGCGATCGCGCCTACGCGTAGCATGCCGCTCTCCGCTGCGACCGCGCCGCGCTCAGAGAGGCGCGCGTACATTGCGATGATTTCCTCGGCGAGCGCAAGCGTTTCTCGCCCAGCGCCGTTAAGCGTCGCCGAGCGGCCAGTGCGGTCGAACAATGGAAATCCGAGCTCATCTTCGAGCCGCTGCATCTGTGCACTCACGGCCGATTGAGTAAGCCCGATGCGCGCACCCGCAGCGGAAAACGTACCGTACTGGCTGACGGCGATCAAGGTTCTGAGCTCGGCAAGCATGTTTTCAATTGATCGATTCTGGTGTTGGTCAGCTCCAATATATATCGTTTTCCATCATTTTTACTTGTGGTTAGACTTGGCGTAAATTAAGCGCCGTAATGAAGCGCCGTATCCATCAATCGCATTACACACAGAGTCCCTCCCATCATGACCGTCAATCAAACCGCCTTGCCGCCGTTCCATCTGGCGTTTCCCGTCCACAGCCTTGCCGCCGCGCGCGAGTTTTACGGCGAACTCCTCGGCTGTCCCGAAGGCCGCAGTTCCGAGCAGTGGGTGGATTTCAACTTCTACGGGCACCAGATCGTCGCGCATCTCGCGCCGGAAGAAGTTGGCCACCGGCAAACCAGCAAGGTGGACGGCGACGCCGTGCCGGTGCGCCACTTCGGCGCCGTACTTTCTATGGAGCAATGGCAGGCTGCGGCCGACAAGCTGCAACAGGCGGGCATCGACTTCATCATCGAGCCGCATGTGCGTTTCAAGGGCGAAGTGGGCGAACAGGCCACCATGTTCTTCCTGGACCCGTCGGGCAACGCACTCGAATTCAAGGCGTTTGCCGACATGGCGTCGCTGTTCGCCAAGTAAAAGCGCACGAAATTCGTAGGCAAACTGAAATAATGCCGGCCGCCTGCGCTTGCGCAGCGCCGCCTTGCAAGGCTTTTTCCTTACGACATCCTTCCTGACAATCCTGCCATTTTCGCGTCATGCAGGTGTTGGTACGAGCGATCTAGCATAAGCGCCAGTTCATCATCCATCTGCTCACTTGCAGTCACCTGCACTTCACCCAGGCGCGTTTCATGTGGATTGTCAACGTTGCGCTTAAGCGGCCCTACACGTTCATCGTAATGGCCATTCTGATCGTGCTGGCGACGCCTTTCGTGCTGTTCACCACGCCGGTCGACGTGCTGCCGGAAATCAACATTCCGGTGGTGAGCATCATCTGGACATATAACGGCCTGTCTGCCGAAGACATGGCGCACCGGATCGCCTCCGTCAATGAGCGCAGTCTCACCACGACGGTCAACGACATCGAGCACATCGAGTCGCAATCGCTCGCGGGCATTACGATCCTGAAGGTGTTTCTGCAGCCGAACGCGAATATCCAGACCGCCATTGCGCAAACGGTGGCCGTCGAGCAGGCGCAGCTCAAGCAGATGCCGCCCGGCGCCACGCCGCCTCTCGTCATCAGCTATTCGGCCTCCAGCATTCCAGTGATTCAACTGGGTCTGTCGAGCACGACGCTTTCCGAGCAGCAGCTCAACGACACGGCACTCAACTTTCTGCGGCCGCAACTCGTGACGATTCCCGGCGCGGCCGTGCCCTATCCGTATGGCGGCAAATCGCGGCTGATTTCCGTCGACCTCAATACGCGCGCGTTGCTGGCCAAAGGCCTGACGCCGCTCGATGTGGTCAGCGCCTTCAACGCGCAGAACCTGATCCTGCCCACCGGCACCGCGAAGATCGGGCCGAAGGAATACACGATCAACATGAATGGCTCGCCTTCTACGCTGGAGGGCCTGAACGATATTCCGGTGCGCACCATCAACGGCGCGACGACCTATCTGCGGGAGGTCGCTCACGTGCGCGACGGCTTCTCGCCGCAAACGAATATCGTGCGGCAGAACGGCCATCGCGGCGTGCTGATTTCGGTGCTGAAAAACGGCAGTGCATCGACGCTTTCCATCGTCAACACGTTGCATGGGTTGCTGCCCGCCGCGCGCGCGGCCTTGCCGCCGGACCTGAACATCACAGCGCTTTTCGACCAGTCGGTGTTCGTCAAGGCCGCGGTCGAGGGCGTGGTGCGCGAGGCAGTGGTCGAAAAGGCGCTCACGGCCGCGATGATCCTGCTCTTTCTCGGCAACTGGCGCAGCACCTGCATCATCGCAATCTCGATTCCGCTGTCGATTCTCTCTTCGCTGATCGCGCTCCACGCGCTCGGGCAGACCATCAACATCATGACGCTGGGCGGCCTTGCGCTTGCGGTGGGTATTCTTGTCGACGACGCGACGGTGACTATCGAGAACATCGAGCGGCATCTGCATATGGGCACGAATCTGCACGATGCGATTCTGGAAGGCGCCGGCGAAATCGCCATTCCCGCGCTCGTTTCCACGCTTTGCATCTGTATCGTGTTTGTTCCGATGTTCTTCCTGACCGGCGTGGCGCGCTACCTTTTCGTGCCGCTGGCGGAGGCCGTGGTGTTCGCGATGCTGGCCTCGTATATCCTCTCGCGCACATTGGTGCCCACGCTCGCCATGTTGCTGATGGGCCACGCGCACAAGCCGAAACCCGATGCAAAGGCAAGCCTGTTCCAGCGCCTTTACCGGCGTTTTGACAATGGCTTCGAGCGCATGCGGGCCGCGTATATCGTGATACTCAGCAGTCTGCTCGTGCGCCGCGGCCGCTTCGGCAGCATTTTTCTCGGCTTTTGCGTGGTGTCGATGGCGCTCGCATTCGCGCTGGGCGAAGACTTTTTCCCGAGTGTCGACGCGGGCAATATCCGCCTGCATATGCGGGCGCCGACCGGCACACGCATCGAGGAAACCGCGCGTCTCGCGGACGAAGTCGAGAAGGTGATTCGCGAAGTGGTGCCCGAAAACGAACTCGGCACCATTCTCGACAATCTCGGCTTGCCGTATAGCGGCATCAACCTCTCGTACAGCAACGCCGGGACCATCGGCACGCTTGACGGCGAGATACAGATCGCGCTGAAGGAAGGGCACGAGCCCACGCAGCGCTACGTCGAAAAACTGCGTGCGCTGTTGCCGCAGCGTTTTCCGGGCGTCGAGTTTTTCTTCCAGCCCGCCGACATCGTCACGCAAATTCTCAACTTCGGCCTGCCCGCCGCCGTCGACGTGCAGATATCGGGCGCCGACCAGCAAGGCAATTTCGAAGTCGCGCGCAAGCTGCTCAAGCAAGTGCGCCTGATTCCGGGCACCGTCGACACGCACATCCAGCAGAGGCTGGACGAGCCCGCCATCAATCTGCAGATGGACCGCACGCGCTTGCAGCAGCTCAATCTCACCGCGAGCAACGTCGCGCAAAACCTGCTGGTTTCGCTGTCGGGAAGCTCACAGACTTCGCCCGGCTTCTGGTACAACGACCGCAACGGCGTCGAGTACAACGTTGCGGTGCAAACGCCGCAGTACCGCATTTCTTCCATCGACGATCTGTTGCGCACGCCGGTATCGGCAACTGCCACGGGCCCGACGCAACTGCTCGGCAATCTGGTGCGCGTGGCTGCGCAGAACCAGTTCGCGGTGGTGACGCATTACAACATCCGGCCCGTGATCGACCTGTACGTGAGTGTCGACAAGCGCGACCTGGGCAGCGTCGCCAGTCAGGTCGACAAGCTCGTGCAGCAAGCACGCGCAACGCTGCCGCGCGGCAGTCAGATCACGGTGCGCGGCCAGGTGCAGACCATGCGCACGTCGTACCTGGGCCTTGGGCTCGGCGTGGCGATGGCCATCGTGCTGGTGTACCTCCTGATTGTGGTGAATTTCCAGTCGTGGATCGATCCGCTCATCATCGTGAGCGCGTTGCCGGCGGCGCTCGCCGGCATCGTGTGGATGCTGTTTCTGACCGGCACGCATTTGAGCGTGCCTGCGCTCACTGGAGCGATCATGACGATGGGCGTTGCCACGGCGAACAGCATTCTGATGGTCGCGTTCGCGCGACAGCGGCTCTCGGCCGGCGCGCCGCCGCTCACGGCCGCGCTCGAAGCGGGAGCGAGCCGCATCCGCCCGGTGCTGATGACGGCCTTCGCAATGATCATCGGCATGATTCCAATGGCGCTCGGTCTGGGCGAAGGCGCGGAACAGAACGCGCCGCTTGGCCGCGCGGTGATTGGCGGATTGCTGTTTGCAACGGTGTCCACGCTGTTTTTCGTGCCGCTGGTGTTCGCGGGCATTCACACTCGGCTCGCGCGGCGGCAGCGCAGCGGTCACGAGGGTAGCGCCGGCGAGCCAGCCTGAGGCTCGACAGACACAGCGGAAGGCCTAGCGAAACACCCGGCGAAACACACATCGAAAGACAACCTGAACATAAACGGCTGCCCGCACTGACGGAGCTGGCTAACCGAGATTGGCTAACTGAGATGACCGAAAAAACTCATGCATCGCTGGCGATTCCATCGCGAGAGACAGAAAGCGGCCACGCACTGCCGCCGCGCAATCGCGAATGGAAGCGCGCGAAGATCGCCATCTGGATCGTGCTGAGCTTGCTCGCACTCGGCGCGTTGCGCACTGTGATCGCCAACCTCATGGAAAACCGCGCCGTCGAGCAGACGACGAAGCTCAACGCCACGCAGTACGTGAACGTGGTGAGCCCGACTCCCGCGGAAGGCGGCGGCACCACCACGTTGCCGGGCACGCTGCGCGGCAGCGTCGAATCGCCGATCTATGCGCGCTCCACCGGCTATCTGCTGCGCTGGTATGTGGACATCGGCGCGCGGGTGAAGCAGGGGCAGTTGCTGGCAGAACTCGATACGCCCGAAATCGACCAGGAGCTCGCGCAGGCATTGGCACAGCGCCAGCAGACCAGTTCAAGCCTCGCACTGGCGAAGAGCTCGCTCGAGCGCTGGCAGCAGCTTCGTCAGCGCGATGCCGTATCGCAGCAGGAACTCGACGAGCGGCAAAGCACCTATACGCAAGGTGTCGCCAACCTCGCCGCCGCTGATGCAAACGTGCAGCGCTTGCGCCAGTTGGAGTCGTTCAAGCGGATCGTCGCGCCCTTTGCTGGCGTGATCACGCAACGCAATGTGGATGTGGGCGATCTTATCGACGCGGGCAGCGGCACAAGCCGCGCGCTGTTCGCGCTCGCGCAGTCAGACCCGCTGCGCGTCTATGTGCAGTTGCCGCAGGCGTATGCGCAGAATGTGTCGGTCGGGCAGAAGGTGGTTGTCACGCAGGCGGAATTGCCCGGTCAGCAGTTTCATGGCACCGTCACGCACATTTCGGGCGCGATCGACGTGCCCACCCGTTCTCTGCAGGTCGAGGTGACGTTGCCGAACCCTGACAACACGCTGCGCCCCGGCGCTTATGTGCAAGTCGCGCTGCCTTCCGTCGCTCGCGCGCAATGGCTGGTGCCCGGCAATGCATTGCTGTTTCGCGCCGAGGGGCCGCGAGTCGCAGTGGTCGACGCGAAGGGCAACGTGCAGTTGCGCAAGATCGTGATCGCGCAGGATCTCGGACAGACCCTCGAAATAGAAAGCGGAATCGACGGCAACGACAAGGTCATCATCAACCCAAGCGATTCGATTGCGGACGGCGATCACGTGGAGATCGTCCAGCCGCAGAAGAACACCAAGGGGGCGTCGTGAAGGTGCCACGCGCCGCTCGGGCCGCACCTTTACTGGCCGTGGCGGCGAGCGCGGTCATGCTGGCCGCCTGTGCCGTGGGGCCCGACTACACCCGGGCGCAGGCCGAGGTGCCGCCGGCATGGAATACGGATTCATATTGGCGCGTGGCCGCACCCTCGCATGCGCCGATGGACCCAGACTGGTGGAATGTGTATCGCGACGCCACGCTAGCCGCGCTGGAAGTGCAGGCGCTCGCGCAGAACCAGACGCTCGTCGCCGCCGATGCGCACTATCAGCAGGCAAAGGCGACGCTCGCCAATACGCGCGCGCAACAGGTTCCCGAGGTGGACCTCGCGGCATCGGCAGCGCGCTTTCGCATCTCGCAGGACAGGCCGCGCACCAATTACGCAACGCCCACTGTTTCGACCGTGCAGAACAACCTGCAAATCGGCCCCACGATCAACTACGACACTGACCTGTTCGGCCGCATCCGCCGCCAGGTGGAAGGCGCGACGGCTTCCGCCGGGCAGGCGGCGGACGATCTTGCGAATGCGCGGCTCATTCTCACCACCGAGGTTGCCACCGACTACTTCGCGTTGCGTGAACTCGACACCGAGATCGACGTGCTGAACCAATCGGTGACGTTGCAGCAAAAAGCGCTCGACTACGTGAACACACAGCACGATCTCGGCGCCGTATCGGGCCTCGACGTATTGCAGCAGAAGTCGCTGCTCGACACGACGCGCGTGCAGGCGCAACTGTTGTTGAACCAGCGCGCGCAATACGAGCATGCAATCGCCGCGCTTGTCGGCGTGCCCGCTCCGCAATTCGCGATCGAACCGAAGGTGCTGAGCTTCCAGGTGCCGGCCATTGCGCTCGGCGTGCCGAGCGACCTGTTGCAGCGCCGGCCCGACATTGCCTCGGCCGAGCGCGCGATGGCCGCGGCCAATGCGCAGATCGGCGTGGCGAAGGCGGCGTTCTTTCCGAGCCTCACGCTGACGCCGGGCATCGGCTGGGAAGCCACGCAGTTCGCGAGCTTGCTCAGCGCGCCGACGCTGATGTGGACGCTCGGCGCGGCAGCGAGCCAGGTGCTGTTCGACGGCGGCCGCCGCGCGGCCAACGTGCAATTCGCGAGCGAAGGCTACAAGGCCACTCAGGCCAACTATCGTCAGACAGTGCTGAACGCGTTCCAGCAGGTGCAGGACGGCATTACGGGTCTTGCGGTGCTGGACGGCGCGGCGAAGCAGTCCGAAGAAGCGGTGGCAGACGCGCAACGCCTGCTCGGGCTCGCTAATGACCGCTATTCCGGCGGCCTTGTCGCGTATCTGAACGTGATTACGGCGCAGCAGGCGCTGCTTAACAGCAAGCGCCAGGACGCGCAGATTCGCGGCCAGCAGATGACGCTGTCGGTCTCGCTCGTCAAGGCACTGGGCGGCGGCTGGCAAGCGGACGACGGAGTTGCCGATGCGTCACCCGGCACCGACCGGCAAGACGCGCACACGGGCGGCACGATGCAGGCCCGCGCTGCGGCGCCGTGACGAACGGCACGACGGCAGGACCGCACAGCCACGAAGCGTTTGGAAAAAGCAGATGGAAAAAGCCATGCAAGGCGTTTCGTATAATGCAGACACGAGGAGGCGCGCATGAAATTGCTGATTGTTGAAGACGAGCACAAGGTGGTGGACTACCTGCGCTCCGGTTTGACAGAGCAGGGCTGGGTCGTGGATGTTGCTCTCGACGGCGAGGAGGGCATGCATCTGGCCACCGAGTTCGATTACGACGTCATCGTGCTCGACGTGATGCTGCCCAAGCGCGACGGCTTCAGCGTGCTGAAGGCGCTGCGCATGCGCAAGTCGACGCCGGTCATCATGCTGACCGCACGCGATCATGTGAACGACCGCGTGCGCGGCCTGCGCGAAGGCGCGGACGACTACCTCACCAAGCCATTCTCCTTTCTCGAACTGGTCGAGCGTCTGCATGCGTTGGCACGGCGCACGCGTTCGCAGGAGTCCACGCTGATCTCCGTCGGCGATCTGTTCGTCGATCTGATCGGGCGGCGCGCGACGCGCGACGGTGTACGGCTCGATCTGACCGCGAAGGAGTTCCAGTTGCTAAGCGTGCTCGCACGCAGGCAAGGCGATATTCTGTCGAAGACGGCGATCACCGAACTCGTGTGGGATGTGAACTTCGACAGCCACACCAACGTGGTCGAGACGGCAATCAAACGATTGCGCGCGAAGCTCGATGGCCCGTTTCCGTCGAAGCTGCTGCATACCGTGCGCGGCATGGGCTATGTTCTCGAAGTGCGCGAAGAGGCGGAGCAGTCATGAACCGTTCCATTGCGCGGCGCCTCGCATTGATGTTCGCGCTCGTCGCCCTTTCGGTGTTTACGCTCGTGGGCGCGGGGCTTTTTGCCGTGTTGCGCTCGCAGCTCGAAAGCCACTTGCGCGAGTCGCTCGACGACCGCGCGCAGATCGCGCGGCTCATCTGCAATCACGGGCTGACACCTGAAAAGTGGCGCATGTCGCGAGAAAAACTGACCGACATGACGCCGCACGACCGCAGTACCGTCTACGCGGTGACCAGCATCGAGCCTTCGTACAACTATGGCAAACCGATCGAAGGCACGACAGTCAAGACCTTGCCCGGTGGCTACGCGCGCGTGAGGCCGGCGGGCGGCGGCGCAGACATGCTCACCACCACCGTGTTCATTCCCGGCTATTCGACGCGTCCGCCCATGCAGTTGCAGGTGGCGTCGAGCTACCTGCCGAACATTCGTACCATGCGGGCCTTCGGCTTCGCGCTCGCGGCGCTGTCGGCGCTCGGCAGTCTTGCTGTGCTGCTGCTCAGTTACTCCGTCGCGCGCATCGGTCTTGCGCCGCTCACGCGCCTCACGCGTGACGCGTCCGCGGTCAGCCCCAACAATCGCTCGCAGCGGCTCAACACCGCGTCGTTGCCGCTCGAGCTGAACGATCTCGCGAATTCGTTCAACGGCGCGCTGGAACGGCTCGACGGTGCATATTGCCGGCTTGAATCGTTCAACGCCGACGTCGCGCATGAACTGCGCACGCCCGTAACCATTCTGATCGGCCAGACCGAAGTCGCATTGACGCGCAATCGTTCCGTCGACGATTTACGCCACACGCTGCAATCGAATCTCGAGGAATTCGAACGCATGCGCACGATCATCAACGACATGCTGTTTCTCGCCCGCGCCGATCAGGGCGAACGCGCGACCGGCCTGATGGAAGTGTCGCTCGCAGCGGAGGTGGCGCACACGCTGGAGTTTCTGGAGATTCCGCTCGAAGAAGAGCGAGTGCATGCGCGCCTGCATGGCGACGCCGTTGCGCACGTCAACCGGTCGCTGTTCGGGCGTGCCTGCGCGAATCTGCTGATGAACGCGATCCAGCACTGCCAGCCGGGCGCCGAGATCGGCGTGACGATCGTGCGCGAAGCGCAGCAGGTGCGCATAGAAGTCGCGAATCCCGGTGAGCCTATCGAGGCGGCCGTGCTCGAGCATCTGTTCGATCGTTTCTATCGCGTGGAAGCGTCGCGCACCAATAGCCGCGAGAATCACGGCCTGGGCCTGGCAATCGTCAAGGCGATTGCGGAGATGCATCGCGGCAGCGTGTCCGTGCGCAGCGAAAACGGCGTCAACACGTTTGCGTTCTCGGTTGCCGTTTCGCGCGACGATGGCGTCCCGCAGCCTGCGCGTGCTAATGCGTCCGTGAGTGCGCCTGTGAATGTGCCTGTGAATGCAGCAGCAAACGCCGTGAACACGGTCGGCGCAGGCGGTCCAGCTCCGGCTTCCTATTCGTCGCTGGTGAAGGGCAAGTCCGCCTGAACCGGCACACGCCGCTGCGGCGGCTGTGCGCTGGCGAGGCTCAGTGCGCTCACGCGCACGCCGAGCAGGCGCAGCTTCCGGTTCAGCTCGACGCGCCGCAGGCATTCGGTCGCCGCACGGCGTATTTCGGCGGCGTCGGCCGTGGGCATGTCGAGCGTCAGGTCGCGGGTGACCGTGCGGAAATCGTCATAGCGCAGCTTGATGCCGACTGTCTTGCCCACGTAGCCTTTGCGCACGAGATCTTCGGCGACCCGCACGCACAATCCCGTAAACGAACTCGACAACGCCGGGCGGTCGTGACGCGGGTGCAGATCGCGCTCGAAGGTCGTTTCGCGGCTCATAGACTTCGGTTCCGATTCGACCACCACCGGGCGTTCGTCCTCGCCTTGCGCCACGCGCGTGAGCCACGCGGAATAGCTGCGCCCGAAGTGGTCCTGCAACAGCCCCGCGTCCGCGGCCGCCAGATCGCCGACCGTGGCGATGCCTAGCGCCGTGAGTTTTTCCGCTGCCTTCGGGCCGATACCGTTGACCTTGCGTACCGGCAGCGGCCACACGCGCAGCGGCACGTCGGCAGGCGTGAGAATGGTAAGGCCGTCTGGCTTGTCGAGCTCCGAGCCGATCTTCGCAAGCAGCTTGTTGGGTGCCACGCAGATCGAGCAGGTGAGGCCGGTGGCCTCGTTCACCGCCTGCTTGATGCGCGCGGCAACGTCGCGCGGCTCGCCCGGCAGGTCGGTGAGGTCGATATAGATTTCGTCGATGCCACGGTCTTCGATACGATTGGTGAAGGTGGCCACCGCGGCCTTGAAAAGCCGCGAGTAATGGCGGTAGGAGTCGAAATCGGTAGGCAGCAGGATGGCGTCCGGCGCGAGCACCGCGGCCTTCATCATGCCCATTGCTGAAAACACGCCGAGCGCCCGCGCTTCATATGTGGACGTGGTGACCACGCCGCGCCCCGCGTAATCGCGCAGCCTCGCGAAACGGCGGCTGCCGTCTGGCAGGGTTTCGGGCGCGCTGTTGCGGCCGCCGCCTATTACCACCGCCTTGCCGCGCAGTTCCGGATAGCGCAATAGCTCGACGGACGCGTAGAACGCGTCCATGTCGAGATGCGCGATACGGCGGTTTGCTGAACTCATGGAAGGCTAAAACGGATGGCACCCGTAATAGTACCTTGGCCGGCCTTCCCAGGGGCCGCCTAGAAGCGATAGCTCACGCCCAGTTGCACTACCGGGTAGAGCTTGTAGCGCTCGACCTTGTCGTTGATTTTCTGCTCCTGCTCGTCGATGTTCGCCTGCGTGGTGAACATCGAGTAAATGGCGGGCACGCTGTAGTGCGTGCGCGGGCGGCCATACGCGAGGCCAACGTCGAACGTGAGGCCGAAGCCCTTCGCGACGGGCTTATGTCCGTAGCCGATGCCGACGTACGGCATCACGCGCGGCAGCGTGACTGTTGCCGACGGTGCGGGGCCGACAGCCGGCACGTAGTCGTCGCCGATCTTGTAGTTGCCTTGTGCGTTCGGCACGGCATGGGCCGACAGTTCGTCGTCGTTGATGAGCGCGCCGGCCGTGAGCCGGAAGCCGCTCGAGCGGAACGGGAACACGTCGAGATAGAGGCCGCCTTGCAGCAGTTTGAGGTGGCCGTCGTACTGATTTTCGTTGACGTTGACCGAATGCGAGAAGCCGAGGCCTTCCAGTTCCGCATGCACGCCTGTCCATGAATTGAGCGGCATTGCTGCGCCAAGGCCTCCGCCGAGCGTGCCGCCGTGCACATAAATTTCCTGCGCGTGAGCGCCGCCTAACGCCGCGAATGCAGCAAACGCCGCCGCCGCCGCACTTTTTACCTGCCGTTTCACCTTCACCACCGTTTGTCTCCCGACAAAAAATCAATTGCATGCGGGGACTTTACGGTTTGGCCATGCAGTTCAAATACATGAATAACGGGCAATTGTGGCGGCTCTTCGCGCTCAAGTTCTTCGCCGGGAAAAAGCGGAAAAAACGCCCCGTAACATGTGCCGATTGATGGAGCGAAGCGGTGCGGCTCGACAGAATAGCCCTATTTTGAGGGGCTATTCGGTGAATCGTGCGATTCGGCTTGCTTCGATAATGTGTGCATTGATGAGCACTTCGCCGCGCCCGTGAGCGTGCAACCGCTTCTTGCCCACCCGAACAAACGCGGCGCCTCCCGCCGCGTCCACGTTCCGTTAGCCATGCCGCGACTGACGCGGCCGCCTTCTCGAATCTGGAGTCGTTTTATGTTTTCCTCCCCAATGTTCCGATCATTCGGCGCCGCGCTCGCGCTTGCCGCAACCGTTGCGCTCAGCGCATGCGGTGGCGGCGGCTCGGGCGGCAGCAGCGGCGGGAGCAGTGTATTGAAGTTGTCGTCCGCGCTGCAAAGCGAGCATGTGGCGCGCTACGCAGGCGCGTTCGGCATGTTGTCGGGGCCCGGCGTCGCGGCGATCTATACGTCGGTCGTGCAATCGCTCGTGACAAACGTAACGAACGTGACGGCCGGCGCGGCCAATACCACGACGGCCTGTCCTGCGAGCGGCTCGATCAGCGTCGTCACACAGGGCGCAGGTCAAACCGGCCTGCAAACTGGGGAAACGGCGACGGTCGGTTTCAATCAATGCGTGGGGCAGGTGAAGGCGCCGGGCGTATCGAGCAGTGCGTCGATCACCGGCACCGTTAGCGTGCAGATTCAGAACGTGCAGGGGATTGTCGGCAATGCGTCGAACAACTGGTCGTATAGCGCAATCGAAACGGCCAATGCATTGACGCTGGTTTCGACGAACGGCAAGACGGTGGTCAACGGTACGGTGAACTACACGATGAGCTACGACACCGCCACCGGCATCACGACGACTACCGCGAGCAGCCCGACGGTGACGCTGGATCGTACACAAACAGCGGGGTCGGGCAGCATCAGTGGGCAGATCACGATCACGTCGCTGATGTATTCGCGCTTGCATGGTGCCGATCCGGTCACGGACACGCTTGCGACGAGCGGCAATATCAGCGTGAACGCGGCGGACGCGACGATTGCGTTTGCGGTGTCCACACCGACGCCCGTCACGATAAACGGCGGCAAGGTGCAAGGCGGCGTGATTAAGCTTTCCACGAGCGACACGGTGGAAAGCATCAGTCCGAAGGACGAGTCGGCGGTGATCATTACCGTTACGTCCAATGGCAAGACGGCGACTTACACGGAAACCATCGACGATTTCCGCTCGCTGGCAGGCGCCTGAGCGCAAAACCGTGAAGCGAGGCGGGCGCGGCTGCGCCCGCCTTCCAATTTACTGCTTGATGCCTTCGGCCTGAATGTGCAGCGTGGTCTGCATCTTGAAGCCGTAGGTCTTGCCGAAGTCGACGCCGAAATCGTCGCGGTTGAACGTCGCGGTGGATTCCGTGCCGCACACCTCGCGCTTGAGCATCGGGTTCACGAAGCACTTGAACGACTCGATCTTCAGATTCACCGGCTTCGTCACGCCATGCATGGTCAGTGTGCCGATCACTTCGACGGGCTTGTCGCCTTCAAAGCGGATCTGCGTGCCCTTGTAGGTCGCGGTGGGGTACTTCGCGACGTCGAAGAACTTGTCGCCGACCAGTTCCGCGTCGAGCTTGTCGTTGCCGATATCCACCGAGCTCATGTCGATCGTGACATCGACCGTGCCGGTCTTTGCCGCGCGATCCAGCACCACGCTGCCGCTGCTTTTCTTGAACTTGCCGCGCCAGATCGAAACGCCGCCGAAGTGGTCGGCCTCGAAGCTCGGAGCCGTGTGCATCGGATCGAGTTGGTACGTATCGGCGGCCATCGCGTTGAACGACAATGCGGCGGCCAGTGCGCCCGCGGCGAGCAGGAATTGCTTCTTCAAGATGTTCTCCAGGTTTTGAAAAGTGCTATGACGCTTGGATATTGTGCTTCGATGCTGCTTATCACTTCTTCGAGGCCACAAGGTGGAACTTGATGACGACTTCGTCCGCGACCACCGAGGTGTCTTTCCACTCGCCGGTGCCTACATCGAACTGCGAGCGTCTGATCGGCAATGAACCGTCGAAGGTCTGGGTCGAGCCCTGGCTCGCAATGGTGACCGGCACGACTACGGTCTGCGATTTGCCCTTGATGGTGAGCTTGCCGGTGATCTTGTACTGGTTGCCGCCCGCCGGCGCAATGGCGCTCGACACAAACGTCGCGGCGGGATAGGTCGCGCTGTCGAACCATTCCTTGCCTTGCGCCTGCTTGTTGTAGTCGTCCGCGCCGAGGTCGTAGCTTGCTGTGTCGATAGAGACGCTGGCGTTGCCCGACGTCGGCTTCGCCGGATCGAACGACAGTTGCGCAGAGAATTTCCTGAACTTGCCGTCAACGGGCACGTTCATCTGTCTGGTCGTTGCGATTACGGTGCTTTTGCTGGTGTCGACGTCGGCCTGCGCGAGGCTTGTGCCGAACAGCGCGAGGGCCGTGACGCCCGCGAGAACGGTGTGATGGAGTATGGTTTTCATGGTGGTACGCATCCTATCGAACTCGCGTGCGTTAATTGCACACGGCGGGGAATTTGATTGCCAACACGTCGTAGCGAATCAGCTTTGGCGGGCCGGTTAGTGCGTTGCCGCGTTCAGTGCGAATAGTAGGGATCTCGAAGAGAACCGAATAGGCGCAGGCGAGAGAACACATCGTTCTACTGGTGACGTGAATGGTGAGGTGAATGCGTTCGGCCTCGCGGGCTGCCTCGAAAAACGGCAGAAGTGCGGAAGTCGCGCCGGCTTGGGTTATCCTGCGCACCGGGCGTTGCCCACGTACAACCATCCATTCAAGGTTTTTGTTGTGACTTCGATTTTCCTTTCATGGGGTATCGCCGCGTTTGCGACCGCCGGCGTGATCACCCGTCCTTTCAAGTGGCCCGAGGCCGTGTGGGCCGTGGCCGGCGCGGTTTTGCTGGTGGCGCTGGGGCTGTTACCGCTGAATCTGGCGGTGGAGGCCGTTGGCAAGGGCACGGACGTCTATCTGTTCCTGTTCGGCATGATGCTGCTTTCGGAAGTCGGGCGCCGCGAAGGGCTCTTCGACTGGGTCGCGGTGCTCGCGGTCAATCACGCGCAGGGGTCGCCGCGCAAGCTCTTCATGCTCGTGTATCTGGTCGGTGTGGTGATCACGGCCTTTCTTTCTAACGACGCCACCGCGGTCGTCCTTACGCCCGCTGTATTTGCCGCCGCGAAGAAAGCGAAGACCGACCCGTTGCCGCTGCTTTTTGTCTGCGCGTTCATTGCCAATGCGGCCAGCTTCGTGCTGCCGATCTCCAATCCGGCCAACATCGTGCTGTACGGCAACCACACGCCCGCGCTCGGGCCGTGGCTGATGCGCTTTGCGCTGCCCTCGCTGCTGTCTATCGGCGCGACTTATGCGCTGCTGCGCTGGACGCAGCGCGAGGCGCTTGCCGGCACCTGCGAGGCGAATCTGGAGCCGCTGCGGCTCTCATCCAGTGGCCGCGTCGCATTGGCGGGCATTGCCGTGACGGCAATCGTGCTGCTCGCGGTCTCGGCCTTCGACGTTCCGCTCGGCCTGCCCACGGCGATACTCGGTGCGCTGACCGCCGTGGTCGTGCTGGTTCAGGAACGCAAGTCGCCCGTGCCGATGATCCGCGAAATATCGTGGAGCGTGCTGCCGCTCGTGGCCGCGCTGTTCGTGCTGGTCGAAATGCTGGACCATACGGGTGTAATCGATCTGCTCGCCGCGCTGACGCGAGCCGCAGCCGCGCACAACGAAGCGGGCACTGCCGGCTGGGCGGGGGCAGCTATCGCGATCGGCAGCAATCTGATGAACAACCTGCCGGCCGGCCTGATTGCCAGTTCCACCGTGATGCAGGCGCACAGTCCCGAGCGCGTGATCGACGCACTGCTGATCGGCGTCGACCTCGGGCCGAACCTGTCGATCACCGGGTCGCTTGCCACCATTCTCTGGCTCAACGCAATTCGCCGCGAAGGCGAAGACGTGAGCTTCATGAAGTTCCTGAAGGTGGGCGTGGTCGTGATGCTGCCCGCGCTGGTGCTTGCGCTCGGCGCGCGCATTCTGATCGGCTGATCGACCGGGCGGCTCATAGGTCAACTGCCGGCGGCTCGCAGAGCCGCCGCGCAATATGCAGGGCGGCCGCGCTTGCAAGAGTCAGCGCGGCCCGTTGATCTCCGGCGCAATCGCCGCATGATTGAGGAGCGCCACGAGTGACATGCCGCCCACCGTATTGCCCACGAGGGTCGGCACAAGAAAGCGCAGAAAATAGTCACGCAGGCTCGCGTCGCCGCTCAGGAACGCATAAGCCACTTCCGTCGACCCCGCGATAATGTGCGACAGATGGCTCACGGCTACCACATAGGTGATCAGCAGCACCGTCAACAGGCGGCCCGAACGCGCGCTCGGCAACAGCCACACCATCAACGCGATCAGCCAGCCGGCAAACACCGCCTTCACCATGGTAGGCAGCATCTGCTCGGAGCCGACCGCCGCGCGCGAGACTTCGCCCAACGCATCGACCACGGCGGGTGCAAAAACATCGGGAATGCGCAGCATGACCGCGAAAATCCACGTGCTGACCAGGTTGAAGAACAGCACGACGGCCCATAGCCGCATGGCCTGGAACAGCGTGCGCGGATCACGCCGCGTCAATACGGGCAGCACGACCGTCAGCGTGCTTTCGGTAAAAAGCTGCTGCCGCCCCATGATGACCAGCACGAAGCCCATCGAATAGCCGAAGCTCGACACGAGATGACGCCACGAGGTGTCGGGCAGGCCGGCTTCGAGCACCGCTTGCGTGAGAAACGAAAAGCCCATCGAAAGCCCTGCCGCGAGCGACGACCAGATCAACGCGCCAAGGGTCCGTTCAAGGGCGGCCTCGCCTTCGGCACGGACTATCTCATGCAGTACGAGCGCGTGCGGGGCGGTGTGGTGCGCCGCCTGATCCTGCTCGCCCTCGTTCAGATGGGGAGAATCGGCGCCCGCGTCCTCGGCGCGAGGCGCTTGTGAGTGGGCCGCTTCGGCGGACGACTGGCGTGGCTTGTCGCGCGTCGCTTCTGTCATCAGCGAGCCTCCTTCCAGCGTGAGGGCGGCACGTCGCAGACCGCTTCCTCCGGCTCCCTCAGTGCGGCAAGCGTAGCTGCGAGACGGGCGACGCGGGCTCGCTGCGCCGGCATGAGCGGGGCGCCCGACAGCGTGCGCAAACGGCTTTCCCAGTAGGAAAGCGGAAGCGAATCATTCACCGAGAGACGCCCGAACACCAGTTCGAGATGGGCGATCTCCCTGTCCAGGTTCTGGTAGCTCATGTGAAATGTCCGATAACAGGCGGTAGGGCGGGGACTACATCGCGCGGCAACCAGAGCGGCTGCTGCGCGTCACTTCAAGGGGAGCAATCGCCGTTCCCCATTTCGTCAGGACAACGGGAATTCACCAGGCGTTCTCGCCGTCGCCATGTCCTATCCTCCAGCAAGGGCAATTGCGGCAGCCGCAGCATCGGTGGCGCAGCGTCCGGCGGTTGGCGGGCAGCCGGCCGGTTCATGACATGGGGCGACATCATTCTGCAATTGCCTTGCGGCAGTGCTTCCACAAGAATTCGACCTGTCATTGAACGGATCGCGGCACCCGCAGGCGACGCTCGGTGGCTCTATGTAAGGAGTCGGTCATGAAAAAACTGCTCGCTGCCATTCTGTTGTGCTGTGCATCCACCGTCACTTTCGCGCAGGCGGCTCCCCAGGGCGCCAACCCGCAGCGCGTGCAGCGCATGGTTGCGCAGCTCCAATCGCGGTTTGCGAACGCCAACACCACTCATGACGGCAAGCTCACCAAAGAGCAGGCCACAGCCGGCATGCCGATGGTGGCAAGCCATTTCGACGAGATCGACACGCAAAAGGCCGGCTACGTCACGCTGCCGCAGATCGAGGAATTCATGCGCGAGCGCGCCGGTACGCGCTAGGCCGCGTACCTTGCCTGCAAGTGCAGCATGCCCGCGTCGCCAGGAACCTCGTCCCTCGTCAAATCACTTACCGAGCCCCTCACGCCCCCCAACGCGCGATGAAACCTGCCACGTCCCGCCGCTTGCGTCTTGCGCGTGCATCGATCGTCGTGTCGATGAGCGCCGCGCTCGCCGCCTGCGTAAGCGTGGGACCAGACTTCACGGAGCCTCAGATCACGCTGGAAAAGCAGTGGCTGGAGAGCCTGCCGCCTCTCGCACAGGCTGCGCCTTCCGCGCAGGCCGCATGGTGGAAGGCGTTCAACGACCCCGTGCTGAGCGCGCTCGAAGAGCGGGCCTATCAGCGCAATCTGTCGTTGCAGGTTGCGGGTTTGCACATCTTCAAGGCGCGCGCGCAGCTTGCGATCAGCGCGGAGAATCTTCTGCCGCAGACGGGCAGCGTGTCGATCGGCGCGAGCCACATCAACACGAGCGGCGTGGGGCCGTTGCCGCCTGCGCATTTATGGGCCGAGCATCTTCATGCGAATGCCGGCTGGGAACTGGATTTCTGGGGCAAATACCGCCGGCAGATCGAATCTGATCGCGCTCAGTTGCGTGTGTCCGAGGCGGCTTACGACAACGCGCTGGTGTCCATGTTCGCCGATGTCGCCAACGCATACATCGACCTGCGCGCGCTCGATCAGCGCATTGTGGTGGCGCAGCAGAACCTCAAGTCGGTGCAGGACAGCCTCGCGCTCACGCAGGCGCGCTACAAACGCGGCGCGTCGAGCCAGCTCGACGTCGAACAGGCCGCCACGCTGGTCGCCGAAACCGAGGCGCAGATTCCGCCGCTCATCAAGGCGCGCGCGCAGGATCGCGACACGCTCGCGGTGCTGCTTGCCGATCCGCCCGACGCCGTCGACGCGCAACTGAAGGGCAGCAGCGCGATTCCAGTCGCGCCGACGCAGATCGACGTGGGCATTCCGGCCGATCTGCTGCGCCGCCGTCCCGACGTGCGCGAGGCCGCGCTCAATGCCGCGGCGCAGTCAGCATTGATCGGCGCGGCGAAAGCGAAGCTGTATCCGTCGCTGTCGTTGACGGGACTCTTCGGCCTGTCGTCCGGCGAACAGCATGGCATTGGGCTATCGCAGTGGAGCAGCAAGACGATCGGGCTCTTTTCGGCGGGCGTTTCTCTGCCGATTTTCGACAGAGGACAACTGAAGAACGCCGTGCGCATTCAGGACGCGTCGTTTCAGGAGGCAGTGCTCGATTATCAGAACACCGTACTGCAGGCGCAAAAAGAAGTGGAAGACGCCATTGCGGCGCTGCGCACATCGCTCGATGCGCTCGCAGCCTCCGCGCGTGCGTCCGACGCTTCGCAACGCGCGTTGCGGCTTGCCAACGCGCAGTATCGCTCGGGCTCTGTCACGTACGACACGGTGCTCGACGCATCGCGCTCGGCATTGCGTGACGGCGACGCGCTTGCGCAAAACCAGGGCATCGCCGCGCTCTCGGCGGTGTCGCTGTATCGCGCGCTCGGCGGCGGCTGGGAAGTCGCGCAGGGCCAGCAGGTGGTGAGCGAACAGATTGCGCAAGAGATGGCACGGCGCACGGACTGGGGCCGTCTGCTCAATCCGCCAGCCGGTTCAGCGTTGGCGCGCGCGGGCGCGGACTCGCGGCCCGACGGCAAATGACAGCGCAGGGAATAACAACATGGCCAGACAAACAGGAACAAGCGGGTGGACGGCAGATGCCAGGCGGCACGAAGTGCCCCGAATCATCGCGCATTGCATGCCGCTGCGCGGGCTGCCCTGGGTTGCGTTGTTTGCGGTGTTGAGCGCATGTCACGAGAGCAACGCGCCCGCCGCGCAGAATGCGCCGTTGCCGCAAGTCAGCGTGATGCGGCCCGAGCCGCGCGAAGTGCGCGAGCAACTCGATCTGATGGGCAGCGTGGCCCCTTCGGCGACCGTCACGCTGGTCGCGCGCGTGCAGGGTGTGCTCAAGCAGATCGGCTTCACGGACGGCGCAAACGTGAGGCAAGGGCAACTGCTGTTTCGCATCGAGCCGGACACGTACCGCGCGCAACTCGTCTACGACCAGGCGGCGCTCGATAACGCGGAACAGGAGCTCACGCGCCAGAAGCAGCTCACGTCGGACAATGCGACCTCCGAGTCGTCGCTGCAAAAGGCGCAGACCACGCGCGACCAGGCGCTTGCCAAACGCGATATGTCGCGCATCAACCTCGGCTATACGGAGATACGTGCGCCGTTTGCAGGCCGCATTGGCGCGCGCGCTTTCGACGTCGGCAATGTGGTGGGCGCATCCGACTCCACCAGGCTCGCCACGCTCGACCGCATTCAACCCGTGTACGTGAACTTCACGCTGAACGAACGCGACGCGAACCGCATCGGCCTGTTTGCGCAAGCACCGCATACCGTGCGCGTGAACGTGCCGGGCGCGCAACCGCAGCAAGCTCAGGACGCCGCGCTCGAATTCGTCGATACGCGAGTGGACCCCGCCAGCGGCGCAATCAAGCTGCGTGCGGATATCGCCAATCGCGACAGTCGACTGATTCCGGGCATGTCGGTCGAAGTGCATATACCCGCAGGCGCGCCGCAAAACGTGCTGCTCGTGCCGGATACCGCAGTGCTGCGCGAGCAGGCCGGCGCCTCGTTGCTGGTCGTGAATGCGGCCAACGTGGTCGAGAAACGCGCGGTGACGACTGGCGGCCTGTATGGTTCGCTGCGCGCGATCACAGCGGGCCTCGCAGTGACAGACCGCGTGGCGACGGGCGGCGGTCTCGCGGTGGCGCCGGGCATCAAGGTGCAGACAGTCGACGCCGCCGTGCAGAGCCGCTCATGATCCGCTTTTTTGTCGAGCGCCCGGTATTCGCCAATGTGATTGCGCTGATCGTGATGCTGCTCGGCGCAGTCGCGCTGATCAATCTGCCGGTCGCGCAGTATCCGCCGATCACTCCCCCCACCGTGCAGGTTGTCGCGCATTTTCCGGGCGCGAGCGCCGCGACGGTGATCGACCGCGTGGCGTTGCCAATCGAGACGCAGGTCAACGGCGTGGAAAACGCGCTGTATATGCAGTCGACCAGCACCAACGACGGCACCTACACGCTCACGGTCACGTTCGCGGTGGGCACCGATGTCGACAAGGCGCAGGTGCTCGTGCAGAACCGCGTATCCGCCGCGACCGCGCAGTTGCCGCAAGCGGTGCAGCAGCAGGGCGTGACCGTCAGAAAGCGCTCCACCGCGATTTTGCAGCTTTATACCCTGCAATCGCCGGACCCGAAGTACGATTCGCTGTTCCTCAGCAACTACGCCGTGATTTATCTGCGCGACACGCTCGCGCGTTTGCCGGGTGTCGGCGACGTCACTGTATTCGGCACAGGGCAGTACAGCATGCGGGTCTGGCTCGACCCGCAAAAACTCAGCGAGCGCAATTTGAGCGCCGCCGACGTCATGCAGGCCATTCAAAGCCAGAGCAAGGACGTGAGCGCGGGCCAGCTCGGTTCGGAGCCGAACGCGGGCGCTCAGGCGTTCCAGCTGACGGTGACGATGCGCGGCGCGCTCTCCACGCCGCAGGAATTCGACGACATTATCGTCAAGGCCGATTCCAACGACGGCGGCCATTTCGTGCGCATCCGCGATGTCGGGCATACGGAGCTAGGCTCGTCGAGCTACAGCCAGTTCTTCAATCTGGACGGCAAGCCGGCGGCAGGCATCGCAATCTATCAGTTGCCCGAAGCAAATGCGCTGGAAGTCGGCAACGCGGTGAAAGCGACCATGGCGCGCCTCGCCAAAGACATGCCAAAGGGCGTGAGCTACCAATTGCCGTTCGATACCACGATCTTCGTGCGGCAGTCCGTGATCGACGTGTACAAGACGCTCTTCGAAGCGGCCTTGCTCGTGCTTGCGGTGATTCTGCTCTTTCTGCAGAACTGGCGCGCGATGCTCGTGCCGGCCACGACGATACCCGTCACCATCATCGGCACGTTCGGCGCAATCTATATGATGGGCTTCTCGATTAACCTGCTGACGCTCTTTGCGATCGTGCTTGCCATCGGCATTGTCGTGGACGATGCGATCGTCGTGGTCGAGGGCATCACGCAGCATATCGAGCAGGGCAAGACGCCGAAGCAGGCAGCCGTCGACGCCATGCATGAACTGCTCGGACCGATTGTCGGCATCACGCTGGTGCTGGTGTCGGTGTTCCTGCCTTCAGCGTTTCTTGGCGGCGTGACGGGGCAGATGTACCGGCAATTCGCGCTCGTGGTGGTCGCGACCACGGTGATCAGCGCGATCAATGCGGTGACGCTCAAGCCGGTGCAGAGTGTGCGCTGGCTGCGGCATCAGCGGCCGGGCAAGCCGAACGTGGTGTACCGAGGGTTCGAGCGCGCTTATGCACGCGTCGAAAAGAGCTATGTGAACGTGGTGTCGTGGCTCGTGGCGCGCTGCAGGCTGGCGCTCGTCATTGCGCTGGTACTCGGCGCAGCGTCCGCCTTTTTGCTGACGCGTGTGCCTACGACCTTCATTCCGCTCGAGGACCAGGGCTACATGCTGATCGCCGCGCAAATTGCCGATGCCGCGTCGCTCGGTCGAACGCGCGAGGCCAGCACGCAGATCGAAAAGCGCATCGGCGCCATTCCGGGTGTGAGCCACGTGGTGTCGATTGGCGGTATTTCGCCGCTCGATAACAACGCGTCTTTAGCGAACGCAGCGCTCATCTACGTGACGCTCGACGACTGGAGCAAGCGCGGCAAAGGCGAGGACCTGCGCTCGCTATACCTGCGCATGAACAGCGAACTGGCGAAGCTGCCCGACGTGCGCGCGGTGGTGATCGTGCCGCCGCCTATCCAGGGGCTCGGCAACAGCGGGGGCGTGCAGATGCAGGTCATGCTGACCGACGGCTCGCAGAACTATCAACGCCTACAAAACGCAACAGATGCGCTGATTGCAGCCGTGTCGAAACGCCCCGAGTTGCAGCGCGTTTTCAGTCCGTTCCGCGCTGCCGTGCCGACTGTCGAACTCACGCTAGACCGCGCGAAGGCGGAGTCGCTGCAAGTGCCGGTCGGCAATGTGTTCGATCTGCTGCAGGATTATGTCGGGTCGAGCTATGTCAATCAGTTCACCACGTTCAACCATACGTTCCCTGTATTCGTGCAGGCGGACGGCACGTTTCGCCGCGAGACCGACGACATTCGCCGCTTGCAGATCCGCAGCAACAGCGGGCATATGGTCGAGCTGGGCACGTTCATCGACGCGCGCACGAGCGTTGGGCCCGCTGTCGCGTCGCTCTACAACCTCGCGCCGGCCGCGGCCATTAACGGTAATCCGGCAAGCGGCTACAGCACGGGTGACGCGATGCGCGCGTTCGAACAGGAAGCCGCGCGCATTCTGCCGACGGGCGTAGGCTATGAATGGACCGCGATGTCGTATCAGGAGAAGCTGGTGGGCAACTCCGCTTACTGGGTGTTCGCGGTCGGCGTGCTGCTGGTTTTCTGTGTGCTTGCCGCGCAATACGAAAGCTGGCTGCTGCCGGTCGCGGTGGTGCTCGCGGTGCCGCTCGCGCTGTTGGGCACGGCCGGCACGCTCGCCTTGCTCGGCGCCGCGAACAATCTGTACACTCAGATCGGCCTCGTGCTGCTCATCGCCTTGTCCGCGAAGAATGCCATTCTGATTGTGGAGTTCGCGCGGCATCTGCGTTTGCAAGGCGTGGACATTGCGCAGGCGGCTGTTGAAGCGGCACGGCTGCGGTTCCGGCCGATCATGATGACCTCGTTCGCGTTCATACTCGGTGTCGTGCCGCTTGTGATCGCAACCGGCGCGAGTGCAAGCGCGCGCCGCTCGCTCGGCATTGCGGTGTTCTCCGGCATGCTCGCCTCGACCTGCATCGCGGTGCTGTTCATCCCGTCGTTCTACGTGCTGTTGCAGCGCGTGGCCGAACGCCAGGCCGCGCGCAAGGCGCAACGCAAAGCCTGAAAACAGGGAGTTTTTGCATGGACCGGCCCGCAAAGATCATCGTGCTCGACGACGAAGTCGAGTTGCGCAACATGCTGCAGCGTTTCTTGCGCGGGCACGGCTTCGACGTGCGGGCCGCAGAAGACAGCAAGCGCCTCGACCGTTATCTCGAACGCGAACCGTTCGACCTGTTGGTACTCGATCTGATGATCGGCGAAGAAGACGGACTTGCGATCTGCTCGCGGCTGCGCGCGCAAGGCCAGACCTTGCCGATCCTCATGCTGACCGCGAAAGGCGATCCACTCGACAAAGTAGTCGGCCTGGAAACCGGGGCCGACGACTACCTCGCCAAGCCGTTTCTGCCACGCGAACTGGTTGCGCGAATCAACGCGCTGTTGCGGCGCCAGAAAATCGCTTCCGGCGATGTCACGGTGACTTCGCAATGCGTGCGCTTCGGCGAATTCACGCTCGACGTCGGCAAGCAGCAACTCACGCGCGGCGGCGCGCTGCTCGACATTCATTCGGCGCAGATGCTGCTGCTGGTTGCGCTGGCGTCGTCGCCGAACCGGCCGGTGAGCCGCGACAATCTGCTCGCGCGGGCGCGTGGCCGCGATCATGATGCGCTCGATCGCAGCATCGACGTGCAGGTGCTGCGCCTGCGGCAGATCGTCGAGGACGATCCGTCCAAGCCGCGCTTCATCAAGACGGTATGGGGCGTCGGTTACATGCTGATCGCGGACGTCGGCTCATGAGCCGCCCGCTAGTGCGGAGCCTGCTGCCGCGCACGCTGCTCGCACGCAATATCGCGTTGCTGATCGCGCTCGTCATGTTGAGCCAGGTGTGTTCGCTCGGCGTGTTGCTGCATTATGTGCAGCGGCCTCGTGTCGAGCGGGCGGCCGCTGTGTTCGCCACTTACGTGAAGACGCTCGACGATCTGTTGCAGACAACGCCCAATGGCGCCCGCGATGCGCTCACCGCGCGGCTCGACGCGCATGCGCAGCTTCCTGACAGCGCAAAAACGGAGCCGCCGCCGGGTTTGATGCGCGCGTATCGCACCTACCAGCGCAACGTGTTCCTCGAGAGCTTGCGCGCGCATCTTCCCGCCGACATGGAAGCGCGCTGGCAGACCGTGGGCGGGCAGCGGCTGTGGATTCGCATGCATGCGCCGGCCGGCGCCGCGGCACCCTCCGCGCGCTACTGGATCGCGCTGCCGATTCCCGAGGATGCACAAGGCAACGGGCTCGACGCGGCCATCCTGCTGTCGCTCGGTCTGGCGGCGCTCGCGGCCTTGACCGGCTATGCGATCCAGCTTCATTTGAGCCGGCCGCTTCAGGAACTGACTGATGCGGCACGGCGCCTGAGTGCCGGCGAAACGCCGCCGCCGCTGCCGACCGACGGGCCCGTGGAAATAGCCGCGGTAAGCAGCGCGTTCAACCAGATGACGCAGGCATTGCAGCAGGCCGAGGCGACGCGCGCGCTCATGCTCGCCGGCATATCGCACGACATACGCACGCCGCTCACCAAGCTGCGCCTTTCGATGGCTATGGCGATGCCCGAGAGCAGCGACAGCAGTTTCGTGGTGGCAGCCGAGTCGTATCTCGACCAGATCGAAACCATCTTGCAGCAGTTCATGGACTACGCGGGCAGCGGCGAACGCGAGCCTGCCGAGCCCGGCAATCTGAATGCGCTGGTCGAGCGGCTTGCCGGCGATTTTGCGGGGCTCGGTCATGAGTTCGAGCTGTCGCTGGCGCGCCTGCCGCTCGTGAACTACCGGCCGGTCAGCATGATGCGGCTCCTGATGAATCTGATGCAGAACGCCGTCGTCTACGGCGGCAGCGGGCTCGCGGTGCGCAGTTGGGCGAGCGCCGACCAGGTATATGTGGCGGTCGGCGACCGTGGCAAGGGCTTATCGGCGGAACAACTCGAGCAGCTGAAGGCGCCGTTTCAGCGCGGGCCGAATGCGCGCTCGCATAGCGGCGGCACAGGGTTGGGGCTGGCTATTGTCGAGCGGATCGCGCGGCTGCACGGCGGCAGCGTGGAGTTTCATGCCCGCGAAGGCGGTGGACTGGAAGTGTGGGTGGTGTTGCCCGCGAAAGCCGGATGATGCGGACATGTGGCGAACGCCGGGCACGAGCAGGGGCCGGTGGCCAGAGCGCAAACATCACAGCGCAAAAGCACGGCCTTGCAGCGTTACTGGCGATCGAGCCACGCATCCAGTCCCACGCGGAACGCCACGCCGGCAATCACCGGCACGGTCAGCATCAGAATGATGCCGAAGTTCGGAATCTGGTCGCCATAGACGATAGGCTGATACAGCACCACGCCCGCGACGATCGCGAAGACGATTACGCCGACGGCTACCATCAGAACATTACGCACGGTAATGGATAGCGCTTTGCGCCTCGGGCTCGCGGCGGGGGCGGGATCGTGTTGGGCAGGCATGATGGATCTCGTGACAAAAAAAGCGGCGCAGAGTAAGGCGCGCATTTAGCCGGCACTACGGTAACTACTGCAACTGCTGCAACTGCTGCAACGGGCAATGACTGCGGCGACAAGGGCACAGCCGCAACACACAGCGCGCCCAGCATCATACCAGGGGCCGCATGTGCAACGCATTGAGCGCCGCTGCGATCGCATGGATATAAACCAATATATGCCGCATTCCGGCCTACCGTGCCGAAAAGCGCACGTCCGCGAGGCTTGCGGGAAGCGTCACGACGCGGCTTCGATCGGATCGAGCCAGCTCGCAAGTTCATGCCGCAACTGCGCGAGGTCGAACGGCTTGCCCAGTATCCGCGCGCCGGGAATGCTCTCGCCGATGGATGCATGCGCGCCGTAGCCGGATACCAGCAAGACGTGCACGTCGGGCTGCGCGAGCAGCACCGCGCGCGCGAGATTGTCGCCCGACATGCCGGGCAGCGTAAGGTCCGTGCAGAGAATGTCGTAGCGTTGCGCCGGCACGAGCGTCAGTGCTTCTTCGGCGCTCCCCACCGACGTACAGTCGAGCCCCAGCGTGCCGAGCAGCAGGCTCAGCGCCTCGCGCGAATCGGCGTCGTCTTCGACGAGCAGCACGTGGGCCGGCGCGCGCGCCGGCGCAGCTTGCGGCGCGGCGTCGCGCTGAAGCTCGCGCCCGGACGGTGCTTCCTCCTCATGCATTTCCTTTCCCGGCGGGTCGTACGCGACGCTCGGCACGCACGCGGCGATTTCCCGGTCGGTCATCTTGCCGACCGACGCGGCGCCGGCAGCCGGCACACGCGCCGCGCGCAGCACGCCGCGCACCTTGCGCGCGAGGTCGTCGCGGCGATACGGTTTGGACAGCAGCGTGATGCCCGCGTCGAGCTTGCCGTGATGGACGATTTCGTCGCGCGTATAGCCCGACGTGAACAGCGTGGGCACGGCGGGCGAGCGCGCCGCGGCACGCCGTGCCAGTTCGACGCTTTTTATCTTGCCGGGCATTACCACGTCGGTGAATAACAGGTCGATCGGCACGTCGCTATGAATGAACTCGAGTGCGGCGTCGCCGCTCGACGCAGTCAGCACCTTGTAGCCGAGCTGCACGAGCATTTCGACGGCGGTCAGGCGCACGTCGGCATCGTCCTCGACCACGAGCACCGTTTCGCCGCCGCCCACCGGCGCGCTCGTTTCGTCGGCCGTTTCAGCCGTTTCCGGCTCGCAACAGCGCGGGAAAAACAGCGACACTGTCGTGCCGTGCCCCACCGTGCTTTCAATCAGCGTATGCCCGCCGCTTTGCCTCACGAAGCCGAACACCATGCTCAGACCGAGGCCCGTGCCATGCCCATGCGGTTTCGTCGTGAAGAACGGTTCGAACACGTGCTCGAGCACCTCGGGCGGCATGCCCGCGCCCGTGTCTGTAACTGAAAACACCACGTATTCGCCTGGCGCGAGCTCGGGTTTGTCGCTGCAAAAGGCTGCATCGAGCACGCGATTCGCGGCGCGCACGGTCAGCGTGCCTTCCGTTTTCATTGCGTCGCGCGCATTGATGGCCAGATTGAGCAACGCGTTTTCGAGCTGGTTCCGATCGACCTGCACGTGCCACAGGTGATCGCTCAATACGGTTTCGATCCGCACGGTTTCACCGAGCGCGCGATGCAGCATCTCGCTCATGCCGGCAAGCAGGCGGCGCGGATTGAGTACGGTGGGCGAGAGCGGCTGGCGCCGGGCGAACGGGAGCAGATGCGCGGCCAGTTTCGCGCCGCGCTTGACTGCGTCCGTTGCCGCCGACAAACGGCGCAACGTGACCTGATTGCCGCCCGCGTCGGCGGCCATCATCTGCAGATTGCCGTTGATCACTTGCAGCACGTTGTTGAAGTCGTGTGCGACGCCGCCCGTGAGGCTGCCGATCGCTTCCATTTTCTGCGCCTGACGCAGCTGTTCTTCGGCGAGTGCGCGTGCGGCGACCGCGTCGGCAACGCGCTGCTCCAGCGTCTCGGTCAACTGGCGCAGCGACTGCTCGGCGATCTTGCGCTCGTGGATATCGATGAGCACCGCCGGAAAGCGGGTGGGCTGGTCGTGTTCGTCGAACTCGCACTGGCCGTTTGTCTGCACCCATACATACTCGCCGTCGGGCCGGCGAATCCGGTACTCTGCGCGAAACGGCCTGCCTGGTTGCAGCGCATCGCTGCGCAAACGTTCGAGCAGCGATTGATCGTCTGGGTGAATCATCCGCGTCGCGGCGCGATGATCGACGCCTCGGGCGGCTTCTTCCACGGACAGAGAGAAGGTGCGCGCAAACCGCTCGTCGCCGGTGATCTTGCCGGTCTGCATGTCGGCGACGCAGGTGCCGAGCACGGCGCCCGTATTGAGAGCGAGTTGCAGGCGTTCGTTGGTTTCGTGCAGATCCGCTTCGGCGCGTTGCCGCCAGCGTTCGGTCAAAACACGCTCGGTCGTTTCGACCACGACGGCCAGCACGCCCGCGGGCGCGCCGCTGTCGTCGGCGACCGGGCTGTAGTACAGGTCCATCCAGACGTCCTCGGGTTTGCCCTCGCGCAGCAGCACGAGTTCCTTGTCGCGGTACGAGAGCGTGCCGCCGGCGAGGCAGGTCTGCATGACATGACGATTGAATTCGGCGACCTCGGGCCAGCCTATTTCGACGGGGCAACCGAGCAGATACGGATGCCGCCCGCCCGCGAAAACGGCGTAGGCGTCGTTGTAAATCATGTAGCCGGATTTGCCCCACAGCAGCACGAGCGGCACTGGCGAAGCGAGCAGCAACTGCACCGTGGCGGTCAGACTACGCGGCCAGTCCGCAATCGCGCCGATGCCGGTGGCCGACCAGTCGAATTCACTGATGCGCCGCGCCATCTCGCCGCTCCAGCCGGGACAGCCGTGATCTTGTGCCGGAAAGGGCATGCTGCGCTCCACGAGGTCGCGTTGATGAGTGGGTATCCAGTCTGCCGGTTCACATGGTCCGCGTAAAGGGCGGATACGCGATGCGCGCGGATTAGTTGTGCACGCACCGGGATGCGCGCAACTTTTACCTCTGCGGGTTGCGGGCTCGCATGCGCGAGCGGCAATAAACGCTGCGTACGTCCTTACAGGATCCTTCAGAGGAAAAGGCGCCGCACACGCCGACGGCGCGTTGACTTGCGTGCATGTCGAAGCGCCGGAATGCCGGCGGATAACGCGTAGCGCGCCGACCGGCGAGGAACAAGCGACGAAGAAGCGAGGAACCAGCGACGAACAAACGAGGAAGAAGCGACTAGGAAGCGACGAAGAAGCAACCAGCGAGCAACGAAGGCGCAGCGCGCCTTCGTTGCGCTAGTTGGACAGCGACAGGTACGGCGAGCTGAGCGGCGTCGGCGGGAAGGGTTGGAGGCCGGTCTGCTTCGTGAAGCTGTAGCGCATGTAGACGGCGGCAAGCCATTCACGATATTGATAAGCATTGCCGAGCGATGCCGTTGCTCCGAATGCCAGTTGCGGCGCGAGCTGATATTCGCCCACCGCGCTGAGCGAGTAGGAGACGCCGGTCTTGCTCTGGCCGGGATACTGGGCGTTGCTGTCCACGCTGTTGCCGATCAGCGCGGCGTTCGCCGCAGCCGCCGCTTGCAGGCCGCCCGAGTCGCCGAGCGGGAAGTAGTTCGATGCGTCCTGCCGATAGTGCTGCACACCGATAGAGCCTTTTACGTCATACGTGAAGGCGCCGTTGCGGCCGGTCCATTCGATCGGCAGATTCAGGATCACGTATTGTTGCGGGCTGAAATAACCGCCCTGACCATACGTGAAGTAAGACAGGTTCTTGTTGTAACGCATGAGCGTCGTATTCACGCCGACCGTGAGCGTCTGATCGGCGTCCTTGAGCAGGCGCGTGTAAACCCCGCCGCCGCCCTTCACCGCGTTGTTGCTTGCGACGTTGTTGCCCTGGTAGTACTGGTACGCGGCGTTCACGTACAGACCATTGGTGCCGTCGTCCCAGGCGAGGCTTGCGAGCCCGCCCGTCGACGTCACGCTGCCCCATTGAAGACCGGACGCAGCGTCGCGCGTGCCCGCATACGACAGCAGACTGTCGGTCACCGCGCGCCGCGCGACGGCGAGCGAATACGACACCTTGTCGCTGATGCCGCCGTTGTACTGCGCGCCGCCGACAACGTTGGTCTTGCGAAAGCCGATCGGCGTCACGCCAATGTCGCCGGACAGGGAGCGGCCCTCGTAACCGACCGAGAGCCCGACGCCGCTCGCCGTCTGGCTGCCATAGTTGTTGGTGCCGGCCACGGCGGCCGTGGCAGACGTGCTGTTCGACAGGCCCGCGCCGAAACGCGCGAGTGTGGAGACGTTGCCGGAGGCCGTCCCCGCGTCGAGTGTGACGGGCGTCGCCGTCACGACGACATGGCCGTTGCCCGCCTTGATGCGGCCCTGGACGGGCGCCTCGATGTCCGTGAGCGTGGACAGGCCATCCTCGCCGCTGCGATTGCGAAACACGATGCCGCCGGAGACGGTGCTCGCCTGCTCGCGATTGACCTGCGCCAGTTCTTCGGCCACGCCGAGCGTCTGCGCACTGGCGACATTCGGCTGCGCGTAGTTGGCACCGTTGCCGTTCACGCCCGGCTGCTGCGGGTAATACGCTTGCGCGTAACCGGTGGGCGGCTGCGGGATGTAAGGCTGCTGTTGCGCGTAGTAGCCCTGATTGCCATAAGCCTGTTGCTGCGGCGGGTAGGGCGAGTATGGCTGTTGTCCGTACTGTTGTTGCTGCGGATAGGGCTGTTGCTGCGCGTACGGCTGTTGCTGCGGATAGGGCTGTTGCTGCGGATACGGCTGATAAGGCTGCTGCGCATAACCCTGCTGCCCGTAATACGGCTGTTGGGGCGCGTAACCGGCTGCACTGCGGCTGTTCTTCGACGCGCCTTGCTTCTTGCTCGTGTTGCGCTTGCCGTTGGTCGCGCCATTCGTGGGCGCACCGTAAGGCTGCATCGTCCCCGCGTTGGCCTGCGCCGCGCGCGCGGCGGGCGACATGGGCCACGGTGTAGGCACGTAGCCGTCCGGCGTGCCGTACTGTTGCTGCGGATAGGGCGCCGGCGGCTGCCCATACGCCTGCTGTGGATACGGCGCCGGCTGCTGCGCATAAGCGGGGTTGTACGGCTGTTGCATCGGCGCCGCGCCCGGCATCTGTTGCATCGGCGCGGAAGCCGGCATCTGCGGCAAGCCCGCTTCGCGGCCTTGTCCAGGATAAGGCTGCAACGCAGCACCGGACTGGCTCGAACCGTTGCTGTCCTGACCGTAGCCGCCCGTGTCGGCATTCTGGCGAGGCGCGTTGTACGGCAGCGCAGCCGGCGCGCCGTTCGGCGCATAAGGCTGTGTGCGTGGCTGCGGGTACGGCTGCGAGGTTGGCTGCGGCGTTGGCTGTGAAAGCGGCTGCATATACGTCTGCGCAGGCGCCGCATAAGGAGCGACGGAAGGGGAGGCATACGGCGCGGCATAGGGCGCTACATACGGCGCAGGCTGCGTGGGCGGCGGATAGTTCGGCACGGTCTGTGTCGGCAATGAGGACTGCGAGTACGGAAGCGAAGCGCGCGCGGCATTCGCCGAAGCATTGAAGCCGAGCGCGGCATTATCGGCATCGGTCGGCGCGACCGTCGCGGTTTTTCCTTCGAAGGGATTGGTGCCTGGCAGCGGCGTCGCGCCGATGCGCCGCATTGCCGTCTCCCAGCCGCGCGGCACGTTGCTCGGGGCGCTGCTGCGCGGCGCGTTGGCCATGAGCGGCGTATTCGCGGCGACGAGCGATCGTTGCAGATACGTCGACGCAAGCGACAGCTTGCCCTCAGCGCGATACATGCGCCCGACTGTGGCGAGCACGCCGGGGTCGTTGGGCGCCGCCTTCAACGCTTCTTTGGCGAGCGATTCCGCGTAGTCGAACTGCTTCGCGCCCGACGCAGCGGACATGGCCGCCTGCAGCAGATTCAGATCGTCGGGCTTGCGCCGCAACGCGACGCGGTAGCTTTCGAGAGCATTGCGGTCGTCGCCGGCCGTCGCATACAGGCGGCCGAGCGCTGCTTGCAGGTCGGGGTTGTCCGGCATCGCGGCGAGCCACGGCGCGATCACGTCGTAGGCGCTGGCGAGATCGCCGCGCTGACGCACGAGGTCGCATTGCTTGATGACGATGCCGACATTCAGGTTGCCGAAGTCCGTACGCTGCTGCGGCGTTAGTGGCATCGATGCGAGCCGCCGCATCACGGCGCCCAGTTCCGACTCCTGCTGCGTGGCCGAGAGAATGCCTGCGTATTGCAGCAGCAGGTCGGTGTTGCCGGGCGCCGCGCTCATCGCGCCGCGCACGAGCGTAAGCGCGCGGTTCGGGTCGCCGTCCTGCTGGTAGCCGGCCGCGAGCACGCCGATCAGTTCGGGACTGTTGCCCGCCACGGGCTCGGCGGCGCGCAGCGTCGCCAGCGCCTGTTGCGTCTGGCCGGCGTGCGCCATACGGGTCGCGAGTTCCGCCTGCTGATGCACCCACAGGCGATGCTGTAACGACGCCATCGCGTCAGTACGTTGCGCCGCGGGTATGCGTTCGAGTTGCGCAAGGCCGCTCGACCAGTCCTGCGTTTCGGCGCAGAGCAGCGCGCTCGCGTACAGCGCATCCGTCATGTCGGGATGCGTGGCCAGCAGACCGTCCATCATGCTGCGCGCGTTGGCGACTGCCCCCTGGCGCACGTAGATGCGCGCGAGGTCGAGGCGTAGCCACGGGTCGTCGGGCGTGTTGAGCAGCGCGTCTTCGAAGAGACTGCGCGCGCTGCCCAGGTCGCCCCGCGCTTCGGCCGCGCGCGCCTGCGCCGCCTGCGCTTCGCCCCGCAGACGGTTGATGCCGCCCGCCTTCGACTGCTGTTCCGCGTTCAACTGATTGGCAAACTGCAGCGCTTCGTCGCCGCGCCCTTGTGCCGCCAGCGCGCCGACGAGTCCGCGAATCGCGTCGGGGTTGTCGGCCTGGCGGCGCAGCGCCATCCGGTACGCCTGTTCGGCGCCGGCGGCGTCATGGTTGGCGAGCAGCATTTCGCCGAGCAGCACCTGCGCGGTGACGTCCGACGGATTCAGCGCGATTGCGCGCTCGAACAGCGATTTGGCTTTCGCGAACTCGCCGTTGCTGCGCGCGCCGATCGCGTCGCTCGTGTAGGTCCAGTAGCTCGCGCTGTCGAGCGCGGTTTTCCAGCGCGCCGGATTGCCGTTGCGCGACGCGCGCTCCAGGTAGTTGCGCGCCTCGGCGAAATGCTCCTGCTTCAGCGCGGCGATGCCCATGCCGCCGAGCGCGTCTGTGTCGTTCGGACTATTGGCCAGCACCGACGAAAACTTCGCGCGCGCGCCGGCCGGGTCGTTGCGATCGAGCGCGGCGAAACCGTCGGCGATCAGGCGTCCGTGCGCGTCCGCGCTGGCGTTTTCCTGCGCGCGCTCACGCGCCGCCTTGTCCTGCTGCACCATCGAGTCGAAACGTGCCTTCACGGCGGCGTCGTCGCTCGCGCCTTGCAGGTAGGCCTGGTACAACGCGGCATCCGAGGGACGCGCGTCGAGCCAGAGCAGCGCCTGGCGCCAGCTCTTTTTCGCCGACGCGCCCACCGTGCTGTCGCCCGCAAGCTTTTGCAGCCGCGCGATACCGTCGCGGCGCGTGACGTCGCGATACGTCAGATGCTGCGCGTAAGCGAGCGCGTAACGCGGATCGTCGGGATTGTCGCGCGCCAGCTGTTCGAGTCCGCGGCGCGCCTGGTCCCAGCCTTGCGGCGTCGCCGAGAGCGCCTGGTAGTACTCCAGTTGCAATTCCGGAGTGGCCGGCTTGCCGGTCAAAGCCCGCTGATACTCCTGCACCGCGCTCGCGCTCTGGCCGCTTTGCGCGAGCCGCCGCGCGTCGTTCACGGTCTGATCGCGCAGGCTCGATTCGCCGAGCCGCCGGCCCAGGTCGTCCAGACGCGGGTAGTCGGGCGCGACCGCCTTCAGGCGCGAGAGATACTGCTGCGCGCCCGCGCCGTCCTTGCGGTCCGCGAGGACCATGCCCATGCCGAACAGCGCGTCGGGCTGTTTCGGGTCGATGCGCAGAACCTTGAGCCACGCCTGTTCCGCGAGATCGCCGCGCTGATGCGACTGCCAGTACTTGCCCTGGTCGATCAGCACGCTCATTGGATCTTTGGACGCCTGCGCCAGCGCGTCGGGCGCGGCGGCGGCCAGGCAGCAGACAAGCGGCGCGCTCAGCGCGAAGCGCAGCGACCATGCGAGGGCGCTCAGTCGCATGCGTTTCTCCAGCTCGGCACGAGACGGCCGCTTTCGTCAAAGCGATAGCGCCCGTCGATGAAACCCGTGCCGAACAAGCCCAGCACCCTGTCGTAGTACACCGGCTCGCGGCCCGGCACGCTCGCCTCGAGCGCGGCCAGATGCGCGCGCGCGAGGCCAAGCCCGTGCGCGTCGCCTTGCGCCGCGAAGTACGGCGCGAGCGCGCCCCAGTAGCTGAGCGGACCTTCGCCGCTTGCGTTGCCGCTGGTCGACGACACTTTCTCGGGCGGAAAGCCGTTTTGCGCGACTCGCGCGCGCATGCCGCCGAGCGCCGCGAGCCACGGCTTGGCGAGCGGATCGGCGGGCGCGGCGAGGCCGGCCCACAGATAGACGCGGATCGCGTCGTAGCTGCCGGTGTCGCCGTTTTTCGGATCCACCACGAACTGGCCGTTCTGCCACGCGGCCCAGTCTGGCGCGAAGCCTTGCGGCGAAGTGGTCTTGATCAATCGGTAGGCGCTCTCCGCGAGCTTCGCCCACGGGCCGTTGGGCAACTCGTGCGCCAGAGCGCGCAGCACGGGCAGCGGCAGATAGCTTGGGTTCAGCCGCGTGACGCCGCCGTCCTTGAAGCCTTGCGGTCCGGGCAGCAGCATCGGACCGACACCCGCCAGGTTCGTCATCTCGTCGCGGGCAATGCGGGCCGCGAGTGCCTGGCCGAGTTGGGTGTAAGCAGGCTCGTGCCACAGGTGTCCGGCTTGCAGCAGGTCGTAGGCGATCCACAGGTCGGAGTCGGAAGCCGAATTGGGGTCCAGCACGCCATATGAGCCGTCCGCTTTCCTGCCCCATTGCCAGGCCGGCAGGCGCACGTTCTGCGGATCGAACTGATTGCCCGCGAGGTTCGTGCGCGTCCAGTTCAGAAGCCGGTCGAAGGTCGCCCGATCGTTTGCGACGAGGGCGAAGAAGAGGCCGTACGACTGGCCTTCGGAGGTTGTCTGCTGGGCCGGCGTCGAGTAGTCGATCACACGGCCGTCGGCCTGCACGAAGCGTTCGACGAAGGTGCGATAGCTGCTCCAGTCGCCGCACGCGCCCGGCGCGGCAGCCGGTTGCGCGGCCTTCACGAGCCGCGCGAAACCCGCCGACGCCGCGAGCCCCAACGTCAGGCCGAGCGCCAGCGCGAGGCCCTGTTTCCTGTTGATTCGAAACCGCATATCAGTCCTGTGAATCCTTCAAACGGCGCGCCGCGATGGAGCGCAGCATCCGGTAGAACAGCCCGGCGATGATCAGCGCGGCAAGCACGCCGCCGAGCATCAGCAGCAGCGGATGCGACGACAGCGCCCAGCGCAGATACTCCTGCGGTGACAGATGGCCGACATAGTAGGCTTCGCCGTTCGAGGCGATGGTCACCGTGCGGCCGTGAATCACGGCCATCGCGCCTTGAATTTCCGGCAGCATGTCGGCGTCGAGCAGCGCGGCGGACAGATCGGCGTCCGACTGGCCGGCCGCGCTGATCAGCGCGACCGCGCTGCGGCCCTTCTTGAGCGGCGACTCGAAGCCGGTGAGGAGCGCGTCGCCGTTCGAACTGACGAGCGTCAGGTCGGCTCGCGCGGGCAGGCGCTCCACGCCGCGTTCGCCGTGCCACCAGTCCTCGAGCTTGAAAACGATGTCGGAGATCTGGAAGGTGTGCGAGTCGCCGTTGCTCGAGAAGGGCATCGACTTCGCCCAGCGTTGCAGAAGCGGCTGCTTGCCCGGCGCGCCGAAAATAAGCAGGTCCTTGTCGGCGTATTTGTCGACGTCGTCGGCAGTGCCCACCGTCACGCCCGCCACCGGATAGCCGGTCGAGGCGCCCATGCGGCCCATTGTCAGCAGGTACAGGCTGTAGTCGCTCGAGTCCGCGTCGTGCGGCAGGATCGCCGCGGTTTCCGACAGATCGGCCATGCGCGTGAACGGAAAACCGCTGTTCGCGAACGCGGCCAGATCCGGCAGCGCCATGTAGTGCGGGAACGACGAGAGGTCGATGGTCGAATTCGGGTCCACCGCGCCGATCACGTTTTGCAGCAGGCGGCCGTGACACTCGCCGGTATTCGGAATGTCGTAGTAGAAGTGCAGACGCAGCTGCGCGCGCGGCGTCAGCAGAAGCGGCGGAATGTGCACGGTGCGGCGCGCCTCGGCGGATTTGTCGGGCAGCACCCGCGCGAAGTAATGGCTCAGTTCGAACATCGAGCTCGACTCGGCCGGAATCGGCAGCGACTGCACAAAGCCCTTGTTCACGCTGACATTCAGCGACGAGCGGTCGCGCAGCGGCCGGGGCGTGTAGCGGTAACGCAGGTCGATCGGCGCGCCCTTGGTGTGCCACATGAACAGGTCGGGCGGCACACGCAGGTTCACGTGAACCGCGTCGGCGTCGTAGCCGGACACGGTCAGGTCGCTCGCGTCTGCGAGTTCGCCGAAGCGGACCGGGCGGTTGGTCGGCAGCCAGTTCGGCGCGTCGTACGGAGCACGCTTCGCGAGTTCGGTCAGGCCCGTGATGGTCGCGCTTTGTCCCGTCAGCATGTTGCGGCCGATGCCGAGCGCGCGCGCGGCGATCTTCAGCTCTGCGTCGCTGCGCCCGAGCACGAGCAGCAGCTTGCCGCGCGCCGGCGCGTCGCGCTCCAGCACCGCGACGGTCGGGCCCGAGATGGGCGGAATCTTCACGCCGGCGGGGCGCTGCTCGTCGGTGGCAAACACGACGGCGTTGCCCGACAGCGGCACATTGTCCTGCTGCGCCGGGAACACCGCGCCGCGATAGCCGGCGAGCGCGCCGAACCACGAGGCCACGATTCCGCCCGCTTCGAGCGTGCCGGCGCTCGGCTTTTGCGGGAACACGAACGGCAATTCGAGGCGGCGCACGTCGCGGCGGTCGAAGAACGGCTGCGGCAAGGCCGCGAGATCCGGCTTGCTGGCGAGCGACGCATACGTGAGATCGAGCGAACTCGCATTGCTGACGGTGGCCCACAGCGACGAGTTTGCCGGGTCTTCGCAGTTGGTCGTGTAATGGCCGATCAACTGGACGTTCAGGTGATTGAATTCGGTGACGAAGCGCGGGTCGATCGAAACGTCGCGCGCGACCATCATGCCGGCCTGCTCGCGCGGCACCGGCAGCGTGGCGGCGACCTCGCCGTTCACCAGCACCTTCAGCTGCGAGAGATTCGGCAGCAGCGCGGGCGAGTAGCTATAGATCAGATGCAGGATCGCGCCGGTCACTACTTCGTCGCCGCGCACCGAGAACGCCACGCCGTTCTGGCCGTCGGTGCCGCGCAGTTGCAGCGGGTCGAGCGCGCCGAGGTCGGCGAACGTGAGTGTCTGGCGGCGGCCGCCCGGCACCAGCGTGCCTGGCTCGGCCGTGGTGGGCGTCTTGACGCCGAGAGCCTTCACTGCCGATGCGGCAAGCGCCGGCGTCGGCGTGGCGAGCGGCGCCTGGGCGATCATCGCGGAATCGTAGGGCACGGCTGGGCTTGGCGGCGCGACGTTGCCCGCGCCCGTGCCGGTGGCCGCACCACCGGTCTGAGCGGCGGTGGCAGCCGCCGCTTGCGCCACCGCGGCGAGCGGCGCCGAAATCGCGGTTTGCAGCGCGAGCCAGCATGCAACCCCGCGCGCAACGCGCGAGGCGCGGCTGCGTTGCGCGCCGCGCGGCTGCCTGTCTAATTCGCTGCGCGTGTCGTTGCGCTCGTGCTCCGAGCGTTTGGTGCTTCCCTTCGCCATCCTGTTGCGCATAGATCAGTCTTTGGTTTTTAGCTTCTTGACGTCCACCGGACGGCTTTTCAGCGAGCCTCGCAAGTCGCTGTAAAGGTGCTCGAAAAGCCCCGCGATGCCGCGCGCCCCGACCGTGAGCACATGCGAGAGGCCGCGCAGCGGCGTGTCCTGCTGGCGTCCTTCGGCCCAGCCGGTCCAGGCGTCGGCGCGTGCAAAAGTGGTCTTGACGAACTCGTACTCCTGCTCGCGGGTCATCGCCGAGAAGCGCAGGCCCACGCGGCCCGGCGCGGTGAAGCCGACGGTGGCGGGGAACGCATATTCCTCGTCGCCGCGAAACAGCGAAACGGTGACGCGCTCGTGCATCGGCACCTGAATCGCGGCCGGCAGCGCGACGCCCACGCCGCCTTCCGAATAGTCGATGGTCCGGCACGCGAGCGTGCGTCCCGTCGAGAACTTGAGCATGACCGGCATTTCCATCGCGACGCGGTGCACCGCGCGAATTTGCCGCCGCTCTCTTGCCGCGGCCACGCTCGCGCCGAGAATCAGCATGTTGTAGACGGTCCAGCCAAGGTTCAGCAGCGTGGTCTGCACGACGCTGCGCGTGTGCCAGTTCAGATAGATATGCGCGATGCCCACGCAGAAGCCGATCAGGTTAAGCAACAGCAGGAACAGGTACGGCCGCGAGATCGCCCAGTCGAAATAGTTCTTTTCGATCTGGCCGCCCTTGGCCGTGACGTTGAACTTGCCGAGCTTCGGGTTGATCAGCGCGAGCAGGGTGGGCGCGGTAATGTACGACGCCAGCACCGACTCGTACACCTCGGCCCAGAACGAATGACGGAACGAGCGCTGCATGCGCGAATTGGTAATGCTCGCGTGCATCATGTGCGGCAGCGCGTAGATCGCAATGGTGCTCGCGGCGGCCTCGATCACGTGCGCGCCGAAGAACAGATACGACAGCGGCGCCGTCAGGAACACCAGGCGCGGGATGCCGTAGAAGAAGTGCATCATCGCGTTCAGATAGCACAGCCGCTGACCGAACTTCAGGCCCTTGCCGGTGAGCGGATTGTCGATGCGGAAAATCTGCGTCATGCCGCGCGCCCAGCGGATGCGCTGGCCGATGTGGCCTGACAGGCTTTCGGTGGCGAGCCCGGCGGCCTGCGGAATCGCCAGATAAGCGGTCGTGTAGCCGAGCCGGTGCAGCTTGAGCGCCGTGTGCGCGTCTTCGGTGACGGTTTCCACTGCAATGCCGCCAATCTCTTCCACCATGCTCCGGCGCAACAGCGCGCACGAACCGCAGAAGAACGTGGCGTTCCACAGGTCGTTGCCGTCCTGCACGAGCCCGTAGAACAGCTCGCCTTCGTTCGGCACTTTGCGGAAGGTGCCGAGGTTGCGCTCGAACGGGTCGGCGGAAAAGAAGTGGTGAGGCGTTTGCAGCATCGACAGCAGCTTGTCGCGCAGGAACCAGCCGAGGCCGATTTGCAGGAACGAGCGGGTCGGAATGTGATCGCAGTCGAAAATGGCGAGGTATTCGCCGCTCGTAATCTTAAGCGCCTCGTTGATGTTGCCGGCCTTCGCGTGGCGGTTGTGCGTGCGGATCGTCCAGTTGACGCCGACTTCCTCGCAGAACGCCTTGAACTCGGGGCGGCGGCCGTCGTCGAGCACGTGGATGGACAGCTTGTCGGCCGGATAGTCGAGCGCGAGCGCCGCGTAGATGGTCGGCTTGACCACGGAAAGCGGCTCGTTATAAGTGGGAATGAAGACGTCGACGGTAGGCCAATCGTTGCGCGAGGCGGGCAGCGGCATCGGCTTGCGCTTGAGTGGCCACGCCGTCTGGAAGTAGCCGAGCAGCAGCACGAGCGTCGAATAGACCTCGGCGGACACGAGCAGCAGACCCCACGCTGCGTCGAGCGGATGCTCCCAGTAGGTCGTTGCGGTGAGCCGCCAGTACATATAGCGGCCCGAGGTGACCACCGAGAGCATGATCATCACCATTGTCGCGTAACGGCCTTGCAGGCGGCGAAACAGCAGCGCGGTGACGAAGCAGCAGGTGGCGAACGTGAGCTGCTCGTAGAACGCGAGCGGCACCGTGAAGACAAAGTAGAGCGTGACGAGCGCGAACAGCGTGACCAGCGCCGTGACGATGCGGCTGTTCCAGAAGCGCGCGTCGACGAGGCGTTCGAGCCGCGACGGTTCCACCGCTTCAATGGGCTGCGATTGCGGCGTGCTCATGCAACGTTCCTCGGCGAGACGGCGATGGCGTCGACCGCCGCCATGAGCCAGGTGCCGCAGGCGCGGAAGTCGGCGGCGGCCTGGCTCAACGGGTCGTAATGGATGAGCGTGGTGTCGCAGGCAAGCGCTTCGCTCACGCCTTCATCAAGATGAATCACGCCCGGGAACAGTCTGTCGCCGAGCATCTGGCGCAGAACCTTCAGCACGTCCTTGGTCAACTGGCGCGACTGGTCGATCTGGTTCACTACATAGCCGACGCCGCCGAACTCGGCGCGCGGCGCCGCGTAGGTGTCGATCAGCCGCTCCATGTGCGGAATGGCCGCGTACGACGCCGCGTCGGCAAGCACCACGTTCAGCGCGAAGGTGGCCGCGCACAATGCGGCGCGCACGTACGCGGAGGAACCCGGCGGCGTGTCGACGATCACCACGTCGGACGCGTCGAGCCGCAAGCTGCGCAGCGCGTGCGCGAGCCACAGCGGGTCCTGGTCGACGTGAGCCTCGAAGCGGCGCCGGTCTTCCTCGAGCACGGCGCCGTAGGGCAGGACGGTCACACCGTCGATGCCGTCGAACATGACCGACTGCCACGCGTCGCCGGACAACGTGGCGCGCGACAGACCGTCGATGCTGTCGAGCGGCACGCCGAAGTGCAGGCGCAGCGCGTTTTGCGGATCGAGGTCGAGGGCGATCACGCGCCGGCCGCTCGCGGCCAGCACGGAAGCAAGATTGGCGGCAAGCGTGGTCTTGCCGACGCCGCCTTTGGCGGACACCACCGCGATGACCTTCATGAGCGACGCGGGCCGTTGACGAGCCACGAGTTAGGCGCCGCGGCTTCGGGCGCGCGCGCGGACGCTGCCGCGGCGCCGTGCGGCATGCCGCGCAGACGGTCGAAGAGCGACTGCAACGCGACGGGTTCTGCCGCGGGCGCGGCGGCGCGGGCGGGCGCCGAGTCGTCCGGGCGGCTGAAAAGTTTGCCGAGGATCGAGACTGCGGGCGGTGCGGATGTGTGGGCTGCGGGTGGCGTGGGTTCGAACCTGGGGGCCGACGCTGCAACAGGTCCCTGCGTGGGCGGCGATGCGGGCGCGGGCGTCGGCGCGAAGGCGGACACCGACCCGGGCGCCGATGCCGATGCGAAGGCGGACGCCGGCGGCAACGCGGACCTCGTTGTCGGCGCGTCCACCGGTGCATCCACCGACGAAGACATCGGCGCGGACATCGGCGCCACAGCCGGCGTCACCGTCTGCTTCGTCGCGGGACCCGGAGTGCCGGCCTTGGCACGCAGGTGCATCTGCGCCTGCATCTGCGCTCCTGCCGACGCAGGTGCGAGGTCAGCCGCCGCTGCGGGCGGCACAGCATCCGCCGCTCCGACAGCCGACACCCGCGCCGCCGTGCCGCTGACATCAGGCGCGCCGAAGCGAGCGGCGCCGCGCGGCCCGGCGGGCGCTGCCGCCGCCGCGACAACCGGCGGAATGTCGCGCCGCGGCGATCGCGTGAAAAGCGGCGCTTTCGCGCGCATGACGGAGACGGCGTCTTTCGGCGCGGCGTCCTCGCGCGGGGCGGCAGGCGCTACTGCGGCGGGCTCATCGTCGGCGGGCTGGAGCCTCGTGCTGGTCTGCGCGTGCGGCCCGATTGCGGGAATGGGCGGCTGCCGCAGATCCAGTGTCACCAGCAGCGGCCAGCGCGTGCGCGCCGTATGGGCTTCGTTTTCGCGACCGATCTCCTGGTACGCGCTGGCGTCGCCGCCGAAATGATCGAATAATTTTTCGATGTCGCTCGATGAACTCATGATGCCGCCATTCTTGTCATGACCTGCGTTACCCGGTCTTTATGCGCAGCCGCCGCAGACCCAAACCGATTACCAACCAGCTGGCGGCGCACACCGGTCCTGCGCACCGTCAGCCTTTGTCGTTATATTTTTGCCGCTGTTGTTATGTCACAACGCGTGACGGCCGAGCCGGAATTCCAGCGCGGTATCGTCCGCATAGTCGCCTGTCTGCACGACGGACAGACCCTGCGCGCCCAGCGCGCTCAACCACGTCTGGTACACGCCCTCGAGAAAAGCCGGCGTCCAGGCGAGCGCGCTGCTGCCAAATGCCGGCAGCGGCGCGCAGTAATGCACGATGCGTAGCGAATCGCGTTCGTCGGCCAGTTCCACGTAGCCCCAGTCGATCTCCTGCCAGCGAGCGTTCAGCGTGCGCGCGAGGTCCGCCGTGGAGTCGCAGGCAGGCAGCGGATGCGCGGCAGCAAAGCGGCTGCCTACCCGGTGCATCAGCTGACGCAGCTCAGCCGGGCCAATCTGCGCTTCAAACTCCTGGGCCAGTGCACAAAGCATGCCTCGCCATTGCGGTGACAGTTGACGTTCCAGCAGGTAATCGAGGATTGCAGCCATGTTGTCTGGAGAATGGCCGTCGCAGCGAACCGAGAGTGCAGATGCCAACGACCGGGTGCAGGAGAAAGGTGTTCGTATAAATCGCGCATTGCACGCGGACGCAAGTTACTTTTGCCGCAATAACCAGGCGCTTCCGCACACTTTGGAGCAGTCTACTTAAGACATTAACTTTTAGCCACTTTCGGTCACCTGTCCGATACGCGCGAAACACTCGTCCGAAGAAAGCATTGCAAGCGTGGCGGACCGCGCCGACGCCTTGAGCGGCCGGCTGTCGTTCAGTTCGCAGCGCTAAGCCCGCATTAACGGCGCTCTCGTCGTTTTGGTTTCGCCCGCGTCACACCGAGGGTCGTGAAAATGCAGCGCGCAATATTACAGTCGGAATTAATTTCCGGACACTGAATGTATGATCTTTAACAATTGGTCCTCAATTGGCATAAGCGGGTGTCCGCCGTGTGACATTCCAGGCGTCTCGCGTGCTGAAAAGCCTCCCTGTATTAATTGCCGAATAATGCCGTGAGGGCTAAACATTCGTCAGATGTTTGCCGATATACATCGGTAGAGTGACCGGACCCGCCCCTAGCCAACGCTATGTTCCTGACCTTGCCGCAGCAATCCGCCGATGCCGGCCTGCGCGAGCGCTTTCACCGGCGCTCGCTCGAACATCAGCGTCCGCTTTCGACGGTGACCATGGCGTTCACGGTCGTCGCCTTTCTTTGTCTGGTGGTGGCGCGCGGCCTTGCCGGCGAGCCGGCCAAGCCGCTTGCATACCGGCTCGGCTGCGCGCTGGTGCTGGCGCTGCTCGTGCTCGCCATCCCGCGCACGCGGTCCACCAGGACCTTCGGCGCGATCGGCGTGGCATTCTCGCTCACGCTCGTGGTCGGCCTCGCGCTCAACGTGGCAGGCGTGCAACAGCCGCTGCTGTGGAGCTTGCCGGCTCTGGTCGTCATCCCGGTTTGCGCCGCGCCGTTGTGGCTTACGCCCACGCATTTCTTTGTCGGCAGCGCGTTTTTCTATGCGGCGGCGGCCGGCTTGCTGCTCGGTGCGCCGCGCACGCCCGAGGCGGATGTCGTGGTGTGGATGTGGGTGGCGGCGATCGGCATGCCGACCGCTATCGTGTTTCACTTCGGCTTTTACTGGTTCCGGCGCAATCACTTCTTGCTCGAGGACCGCCTGGCGCAACTGGCCGCTACCGATCCGCTGACCGGCCTGCAAAACCGCCGCGCATTCGTTGCCCAGGCCGAGCGTCGCCTTGCCGACGTCGCGCAGGGCGGGCAGGTGAGCGCGATTTTTCTCGACATCGACAATTTCAAATCGCTGAACGACCGCTTCGGTCATGCGGTGGGCGACCTGGCTTTGCGTCAGGTCGCCCAGGTTCTGCTGGACGGCACCACGCGTACCGACAGCGTGAGCCGGATAGGCGGCGAGGAGTTCGCGGTGCTGTCGAGCGAAGGGCTTGATGGTGCGCTCGAACTCGCGGAGCAATTGCGTGGTGCGATTGCGGCGCTCGATCGGCCGGACGGCAATCTGACCGCGAGCTTCGGCGTGGCCGAACACCGCAGCGGCGAGAACATCATGGTGCTGCTCGATCGCGCCGACGAAGCGTTGCTGCGCGCCAAGCATTCCGGCCGTAACCGCGTGTGCGCCGAGCGCCCGCTGCCCGACGCCCCGCTGCAACTGCTGATAGAGGACGCGTGCGGCGCAGCGGGCATCGCCGGCTTGCGGCATAAATGGGAAGACTATTACCTGACCTCGCACTTTCAGCCGCTCTTCAGCCTGTCGCATCAGAAGCAGATCGGTTTTGAGGCGCTGCTGCGCGGCGAACTGGAAGACGGCACGCTGCTGCCGCCGGCCGTGCTGTTCGCACCGAAGCCCTCGAGCGACGAGGGCGTGCTCGACCGGGCGAGCCACGCCGTGCATCTGGCCAACGCACGCGCCTCGTTGCCCGCGGACGGTTGGCTGTTCCTCAATATTCTGCCGGCCACCTTCGTCGCCGAAGGCTATGCCGATGAACTGGCCGGCATCGTGCAAAGAGTCGGGCTCGCACCGGAGCAACTGGTGCTGGAGATTCTCGAATCGCACGGCGGCAGCGTCGATGACATGTCGCGTGCGGCGGCCTTGTACCGGGAGCACGGCTTCGTGATCGCGGTCGACGACTTCGGCGCGGGCCAATCGAACCTCGACCGGCTGCTGCGTATCCGGCCGGACATCGTCAAGCTCGACGGCGAACTGATACGCGCGACCGGCCACGGCACCGGCCAACCTATTTTGCCGAAGCTCGTGTCGCTGTTGCATCAGGCCGGCATGCTGGTGGTGGTGGAGGGCGTGGAGACGACCGAGGAACTGATACTTGCCGTCGAATCGAATGTGGACTTCGCGCAAGGCTATCTGCTCGGGCGGCCGGCGGCCGAGATCGCGCCGCCGGGTTCGGTGCATGTGCGTATCGACGACGCTTTCGACGTGATTGCGCAAGGCCGCGCGCATCAGCATGCGTTGTTCGAATCCGAGGTGGAGCCGTATCGCATCGCGTTGCGCGAGGCCGCTGCCGCATTGCAGGCGGGCGCCGACATGACGCGCGCGTTCGCTTCTCTCGCGACGTTCGAGCGTTGCGTGAGCTGCTTCATTCTGGACGATTCAGGGCGCCAGGTCGGGCCGGAATTGCCGGGCCCAGCATGGGTGAAGGACGGCGCGTCGCTGCAGCCAGTGGCCAATCCACGCGACGCGCGCTGGGACCATCGGCCGTATTATCGCAATGCGGTGCTGCTGCCGGGCGTGGCAGTCGCTAGTAATCCTTATCTTTCTCTCGCTAGCGGCCGACCGTGCATTGCGGTCACGCTCGCCGTGCAGTTTGCGGATGAGCGCTCGGTGATCGGCGTGGAGCTGGACTGGTCAGCGCAAGGGCTGCCTTGGCCGGCGGGGGAGTGAGGGACAGCCGAACACGCAACGGATTGGGCTTCATCCGCAGTTGCCATGGTGGAGTGTGCAATTACTCGGTCTGCGCCTTCGGGGGCATTGCACATGATTATGTCTGCGTCTGAGACGTTCAGTCAGTAGCCGCCCGCCACCGCGCCATCCGGGCGCGCTGCCCGCTTATACGACGCCGCCAACTCTCCGGCCGCGCGGCTCAACAAGCCCGTATCGGTTCCCACAGCCACGAACGCAGCGCCCGCGGCCAGATACTCCTCGGCGATCGCGCGAGCCGGCGCGAGCACGCCCGCCGCTTTGCCTGCACGCCGCACAATTTCGATGCCGTCGCGAATCGCCGCGCGCACGCTTGCATCGCCTGGCTTGCCGAGCAGTCCCATCGACGCGCTTAGATCGGACGGCCCGAAAAACACGCCGTCGATGCCTTCCACTGCCGCAATCGCCGGCAGGTTCTGCATACTCTGCACCGTCTCGGCTTGTACGATTACGCACAGTTCGTCGGCAGCGCGATCCAGGTAGTCGGGCACACGGTTCCAGCGCGACGCGCGCGCCAACGCACTGCCCACCCCGCGAATGCCCTGCGGCGGATAACGTGTTGCCGCGACCCCGGCGGCGGCCTCGTCGGCGGTGTCGATCATCGGCAACAGTAGCGTCTGCGCGCCGATGTCGAGCAGTTGCTTGATCAATGCGCTGTCGCTTCGAACCGGCCGCACGACCGGATGCGATGCATAAGCCGCGACGGCCTGCAATTGCGCGAGCGTGCTGCGCACGTCGTTCGGCGCGTGTTCGTTGTCGATCAGCAACCAGTCGAAACCGGCGGTTGCGAGCAACTCGGTCACGTACGCGTCGGCAAGTGCGGCCCACAGCCCGAATTGCGGCGTGCCTGCGCGCAGCGCGCGTTTGAAAGTGTTTTGTGGCAAAGACATGAGCGCACTCAAATAAAGTTCAAAGCGATGCCGCCGAGCGGACCATAGTCGACATGGAAAGTGTCGCCTGCCTTTGCAACAATCGGACTCGTGAACGAGCCGCTTAGAATCACGTCGTTTGCGTTGAGCATTTCGTCGTACGGCGCGATCTTGTTCGCCAGCCACGCGACGCCCGTGGCGGGATGATTCAGCACGGCCGCCGCGAGTCCGCTTTCCTCGACGGCGCCGTTCTTATACAGCAGCGCACCGACCCAGCGAAGATCGACATCCAGTGGACGCACGGGGCGCCCGCCCAGCACGACACCGGCATTCGCCGCGAAGTCGGAAATCGTGTCGTACACCTTGCGCGGCGCGCGCGTCTCGCGGTCGAATTGTTCGATGCGCGCGTCGATGATTTCCACCGCGGGCGTGACGTACGCAGTCGCATCCAGTACATCGAACAGCGTGACACCGGGGCCTTTGAGCGGCCTATTCAATACGAACGCCAGTTCCACTTCGACGCGCGGCGCGATAAAGCGATCCGCGCGAATGTCCTGACCGTTGTCGATAAACATGCTATCGAGGAGCGGCGCGTAGTCCGGCTCGTCGATTTGCGACGAACGCTGCATTGCGCGCGAGGTGAGGCCGATCTTGCGCCCTTTGATCACATGGCCTTCGGCGAGTTTGAGCTTCACCCATTCGCGCTGGATAGCGTAGCCGTCCTCAACCGTCATCTGCGGATAGGCGGCGGAAAAATGGCGCAATTGCGTGCGGGTTTTCTCCGCGTGATCGAGTTGCGCGGCGAGCTCGCGAATAGTTTGGATGTCTAACATAGTGAATTCTCTATTGAGCCGCAACGGGTGAGCATCGGCTCGCTAATGCGCGTTGAGCCGCGCGTGGAGATTGTTGTGTTTCCAGGTGCCGGCTTCGCTGAATTCATTGAGTTCCAGCGACAAAGCGAGCCCACGCTGTTCGAACTCGTGGGCGAAGTGTTCCTTGATGAGCTTGAACAATGCGTCGCCGGTGGCCTTTTTCACAACTTCAGACCGTCCAGCGGCGATCTTCAGGTTCGCGTGCAGAAAGGCGGCGTCGGCGCGTCCATCGGCAATGCAATAGTGTTCGCAGCGCAGGGCGCGCACGCGAATGCCACCGAGCGGATAGACACGCTGGCCGTTCTCGCGCTGTTCGGCAAGACATTGGGCGAGCGTATTACACAGGCGGCCGATAGTTTCATTGTCAGCGAGATTCGCGCTGTACTCGAGTGTCAGATGCGGCACGATAAGTTCTCCATTGTCGATTCGCGCTTCGGTTCAGACGGGCAGCGGCGTGACCGGAAAGATCGCATTGATCTGACCGGTTCCCGAACTGCCGAAATACGGCGTGACGACTTCCACCTTGCCGTCGTAGCTGTCCCAACCCAGTGCGCCAAGCAGCATGGCCGTGTCGTGCATGCCGCCTTCGCCCCAGCACTTTTCGTTGTAAAGCGGCAGCATTGCGCAGAAGGTTTTCCAGTCGCCTGCCTGCCACAGTTCGACCACGCGGCGGTCCATCTGCTCGAGAAATGGACTCCATACCTTGTGCATGAATTGCTCCGCCGTGCCGTTCTCGGCAAAGTGGTGGCTAAGCGAGCCGCTCGCGAGAATCGCCACGGTGCCGTCGTAGCGCTCTTCGATTGCCTTGCGCACCGCGAGGCCAAAACGCGCGCTCGTTTCGAGCTGATGCCACATGCACCAGCCGGCAACCGACACGGCCTTGAAATGCTGGTCGCTATTCATATAGCGCATGGGCACCAGCGTGCCGTATTCCAGTTCGAGCGTGGTTTCGCTATGCGCGCGGCTTTTCACGCCCATTTCGTTCGCGACTTCGGCGATCAGATGTCCGAGCCCGACATTGCCCGGATACGCGTAAGGCATGTTCTTGATGAAATGCGGCAGTTCGTTGCTCGTATAAACGCCTTCGAACTTCGGCGCGCAATTGATGTGATACTCGCTATTGACGAGCCAATGCACGTCGAATACGACAATCGTATCCACGCCCAATTCGCGGCAACGTCGGCCGATTTCATGATGACCGTCGATAGCGGGCTGACGGCAACCCTTATGCGGCCCGTCAAGTTCGGACAGATACAACGACGGTACGTGTGTCACTTTTGCTGCCAGCGCGAGCTTGCCCATCCTGGCCTCCTCCTTTCTGTGCTGCGAGACGCATTGCGCCGCGCGCGATATGGCCGGCGAATCAGACGCCCCAGCGCGGAATGTGATGCGAGCCGAGCGACACGCACACGTTCTTCGGCTCGAGAAATACTTCGTAGCTCCACGTGCCGCCTTCCCGTCCCACGCCCGATGCCTTGGTGCCGCCGAACGGCTGGCGCAGATCGCGCACGTTCTGACTGTTGACGAAGCACATGCCGGCTTCGACGGCGGCTGCGACGCGATGCGCGCGTCCGGTGTTCTCCGTCCAGATGTAGCTCGACAGACCGTAAGAGATGTCGTTTGCGAGCCGGATCGCGTCGGCTTCGTCGTCGAATGGAATCAGGCACGCGACAGGGCCGAAGATCTCTTCCTGCGCGATGCGCATGCGGTTATCCACGTCCACGAAAACCGTTGGCATGACGAAGTTACCCTTGCGCAGTGCGTCGGGCAGATCGGGTGTGTCGAGGCCGCCGCACGCAAGCGTGGCGCCTTCTTTGGGGCCGAGCTCGATATAGCTGCGCACTTTGGCCAGATGCCCCTGGCTGATCATCGGCCCGATGACCGTGCTCTCCGCCAGCGGATCGCCTACCGCAAGGCGCTTCGCTCGCTCAACGAAGCGCTGCGCGAACTGTGCGTAGATCGACCTCTGCACGAGGATTCGCGAGCCGGCAGTGCAGCGTTCGCCGTTGTTCGAGAAGATCATGAAGAGGGCGGCGTCGAGCGTGCGTTCGAAGTCGGCGTCGTCGAAAACCACGAATGGCGACTTGCCGCCGAGTTCCATGGAGAACTTCTTGAGCCCGGCGGTTTGCACGATCCGGTTGCCCGTTGCAGTCGAGCCGGTGAACGACACTGCGCGCACGTCCGGGTGTGCGACGAGCGGCTCGCCGGTTTCCTTGCCGAAACCGTGCACCACGTTGAGTACGCCCGCCGGAATGCCGGCTTCCAGCGCAAGCGTGCCGAGCATCGACGCAGTGAGCGGCGACAGCTCGCTCATCTTCAGCACCGCGGTATTGCCGAACGCGAGGCATGGCGCGACTTTCCATGTCGCCGTCATGAACGGCACGTTCCACGGCGAAATCAGCGCACACACGCCCACCGGATGGAACAGCGTGTAGTTCAGGTGCGTGTCGGTCGGATACGTGTGGCCGTCCACACGTGTGCACATCTCGGCGAAGTAGCTGAAGTTGTCGGCTGCGCGCGGCACCAGTTGCTTGCGCGTCTGCGAAATCGTCTGGCCGGTGTCTTTCGTTTCGGTTTCCGAAATATCCGGCACGTTTTTGGCAATCAGCTCGCCGAGCTTGCGAACCAGTTTGGCGCGCTCGGAGGCGGACTTTGCTGCCCAGGCGGGAAACGCCTCGTTGGCGGCGCGCACTGCGGCGTGGACTTCTTCCTCGCCGCCGCGCGCCACTTCGGCGAGCACTTCCTGCGTCGCCGGGTTGACGGTTTCAAAGTAGTCTTTCGCACCGGCTGTCTTGCCGTTGATCAGATGTTCGATTCGCATTGCATGGTCCTTGCGTTGTACTGTGCTGTTGCGTTGCGCTGAGGGTAGGGCCGGGTAGGGCCGGGTACGGCGGCTCAGGTACGGCCGAAATCCGCGTCGGATGCGATGGTGTTGACGAGGCGGCCGAGGCCGTCGATCTCGCACACCACTTCGTCGCCGGCATTCACATTCACAACGCCCTCCGGCGTGCCGGTGAGGATGACGTCACCCGGCGCGAGCGTCATGAATCCGCTCAGGTATTCGATCAACGCGGGAATGTCGGTGACCAGATCCCGGGTGTTGCCGCGTTGCCGCAGCGTGCCGTTGACGAAAGTGCGCAATTCCAGTTGCGTAACGTCGTGAATATCCGCTGCGTCGACGAACCAGGGGCCGAGCACCGTGGCGCCGTCGCGATTCTTCACGCGCAAATTCGGGCGGTAATAGTTTTCGAGGTAGTCGCGAATCGCGTAGTCGTTCGCGATCATGTAGCCGGCTACGTGCTCCATTGCATTGTCGCGCTGAACATTGCGCGCGGTGCGCCCGATCACGACCGCAAGCTCGCACTCATAGTGCATGAAAGTGACATCGGCAGGACGGCGCGTGAAGCCGCGATGACCGAGCACCGTGCCCGGTCCTTTGAGAAATACGAGCGGCTCTTCCTGCTTGCTGAATTGCAGTTCCTTTGCATGTTCGGCGTAATTCAGACCAAGTGCAAACATGGTGCCGACTTCAACGGGCGCGAGCCAGACGACCTGGTCTTCGCGGCATACGCGTCCGTCCGCAAGCTGCACGCCCTGCGCGTGCGGGTAGGCTTCGTGGATCGCGCCTGCATACGCTACGCGGCCGCGCATCATGGCTGACCTCCGTCCGTTTGCGTTGCACCGACAAACGACACGCGTAGCGGCGGCAACTCGCCGATCGACAGCGTCGCCTCATCGCCGATATGTGCAATGGGCGAGCCGTGCGGCACACCAGTCGCGATGACGTCGCCGGGCGCGAGCGTCATGAAGTCGGTGACATCCGCGAGAAGTACCGCCACCTTGCGTACCGACGCGGCCGTGCTCGCCGCGAAGGCCTGCTCCCGGTTGAGCGACACGGCGATGGCGAGTTGGTCAGGATCGGCAACATGGCGCGCCGCGACAAGGGCGGGGCCGACCACGCAGAAACCGTCGCGTGCCCGGAATCGGACAGAAGGGCGATACACGCTTGCATGCGGCACGCTCAGGTCGGCCACCACCGTATAGCCTGCAATGTAGTCCAACGCGCGCTCAGCGCTCACGCGCGTTGCCGTGCGCCCGATCACTATGCCGAGCGACGCCCCCACCTCGACGCCCACATTATTGTCGGGCACCGCGACTTTCGCGCGATGTCCCGCCAGCGTATTGCGCGGCTTCAGATAGAGGACCGGCGCTTTGGGTGGCGCCTTGTATGGCGCAGCGTGCATGGCATCGCCGAGCGCCGCAAGCGCGGCACGGTCGTTGAGCAAGGTTCCGTAGACCGAACCGCTGACAGGCGCGCGGCACGCAATGCCGCGTGCGAGCAGCGCGGCCGCGGCGTGCGCATCCACATCGCGAGGCAGCGGGTCGCCTTCGGGGTGCAGCAGATGATCGGCAAGTGCAAACATGACTGGCTATGCCTCTGAGCAGAACTGGACACAAACACTAACATGTTAGTATTGTTGCGCTTGATATGATCCAGGGTCAATAGCCAGTCGGCTGATCGCGGGTTTTCCCTTAAGTTTTCGACGGCTGCCTTCAATCATCGTCCAATATGTCTTCGTCCGCTTCCACACGAGTTTTGCATCGCAACCTGCCCATGCTGCTGCTGCGCGCGCGGGAAAAAATGATGGAGCGCTTTCGTCCATTGATCACCGCGCATGGTTTGACGGAGCAGCAGTGGCGCGTCATTCGCGCACTCAATGAGCACGGGCCCATGGAGCCGCGCCAAATTTCCGACATCTGCACGATTTCGAGCCCGAGCATGGCCGGCGTGCTTGCACGCATGGAAAGCATGGAGTTGATAACGAAGGAGCGTTTCGCGGAAGACCAGCGTCGCGTGCTGGTTTCGCTAACGGATGCAAGCGTGGAGCTGGTGCGCGTGCTTTCGAAGGATCTGGAAGCGCAGTACCGCGAACTGGAGCGCAAGGTGGGACCGGAGATTGTCGAGCGTGTGTATCGCGCCGTCGACGATCTGCTGGCGGGTCTCGAGCAGGAAGACGACTGAAGGAGCGCGCGCGGTTCATGATCAACCACGCCGCGAAACGCTAAAGTACCGGTACGTCATTCATTACCGCTTTGATTGAAGAGAGTCCGATGCCCTTGTCACCCGAGGCCGACGCCACATCGAAAAGCACCCTGAAACAGGCCATATTTCTGCATACCGGCTGGCGCAGCGCGGGCACCTGGGTGTGGTCGCGCCTTCGTGCGCTCGACGGTGCGCAAGGTTTTTACGAGCCGCTCAGCAACGTGCTCGCGGATCTGAGTCTCGCGGAGGTTGCCGCGAGCCGCCCCACGCTGACATCGGGACATCCGCCGCTCGAGGCGCCTTACTTCGACGAATACAGGGCGTTTCTGCACGAAGGCACGCGCGGTGTGAGCGGATACCGGAGAACCTTCAATATTGACCGTTTCAGCGAGCAGCCCGATGCTGAATTCCCCGCACTCCAGAGCTATTTGCGCGCCCTTTGCGAGCACTCGGCGCAACAGGGCAGGGTGCCGGTCCTCAAGTTCTGCCGTTCGTCGGGGAGGGTGCAGTGGCTCAGGCATGCGTTTGCCGACGCAATGCATGTGGGCGTGCTGCGCAATCCGGCGTCTCAGTTTGCGTCCGGGTGGCTTCTGAACCAGCAGTGGCGCAATCCGTTTTTCGTGGCCGCACCGTTTCGCGTGCTGGGCTTGAACCGCACTGAACCGCTGGTGAGGCAGATCATCGAGCTATGCGATGTGAAGCTGCCGCCCGCCGCGCCCGCCTCCGACGACGCCTACGCGCTAGCGTGCGAACACTATGCACGCAGCGCGGAAGGCAACAACGCCTATCGCGCGTTTGTCGCGCTGTGGGTGCTCGGTGCATACCGGATGGGGCAAGGCGTCGACCTCGTCGTGGATATGGATCTGCTTGGACAGTCGCGCGAATATACGGCCGGGCTGCGAGCCGGCTTTGAAGCGCACACCGCACTGTCACCGGATTTCAGCAGCGCCCGCAATCTGGTGGAGGAAACGCGCCGCAGCGCCGCGCGCATCGCCGGAATAGACGGCCAGGCGATGCGTGGCGTTCATTCGGCGGCGCTCAAGTTCCTGAAGATGCAAAGCGGCGTGGACGCGGCCTTTGTCGAGCGGGTGCGCGAAAAAATGGTGCTTGCGAACGAGCTGACCGCGCAATGGCGCTGAGCGCCAGAAAGCGGTCCGCACACCCGGCATCAGGAAGCAGCGCTTTTTTTCGCATGGGCGAGCGTCTCGGCTCGCAACTGGTCATAGCTCGTCTTGTCGAGCGGCACTGCATCGGGCTGGCCGAGATCGCCGAGCCTCACACGATAGTTTTCTCGCGCGCTCCACGCGGTGACCGCCGCAATGATCGTGATGCCGAAGGTGATCGCTCCGATCGTGACCGGAACGTTATGCGAGCCCGGCGGCGCCACATAAGCGAACAAGGCCGGCAGCAACGCGGTGATCGTGGTGCCGATGTTCTGCCCGATAGCCATCGCGGAGACGCGCGAGCGGGTCGGAAACAGTTCGGGGTAGAAACTCGGGAACGTCGCGTTATAGCCCTGATAGATCACGCCCCACATCAGTATGGACATCACCATGGCGAGCGCTACGTTGTGAATGCTGATCGCGTACAGGTACGCGAAAGAAAGCAGCCCCGCACCGAGTGCGCCGACAATGATCGGCAGGCGCCGCCCAATCCGGTCCGACAGATTGCCCACGTATGGAATCACGAGTACCGCGACAATGTTGCCGATCACGGGAATCCACAAGTACACGCTCTTCGAAAAGCCTATGCCGTAAGAGGCCTGCACTGCATACGCAGCGCCGAAAATGGTCGCAACCACGGGAATGACATTCATCAACGAGCAACCGACTACGCGCAGCATGTCGGGCCAGTTATAGCGGAAGGCCTCGGCGATCGGCGACCTCGGCACGCCGCCGCTCGTGTCCTCTTGCGTGAAAGCCGGTGTTTCGTCGACTTCGCGACGGATAATGTAGCCGGCCACCAGCACCAGCGCGCTCAGCAAAAACGGAATGCGCCAGCCCCACGAATTGAACGAGCTTTCTTCCATGTAATACGCGAGCGGCAGGAACACGGCAGCGGCGAGAATCTGTCCGGCCTGCACGCCTTGCAGCGTGAAGCTCGCGTAATAGCCGCGCCGTCCGAATGGCGCATGTTCGAGAATCATCGAGCTTGCGCCCGAAATTTCTCCGGCAACCGCAAAACCCTGAATCAAACGAAGCACGACGAGCAGCGTTGGCGCCAGCAGGCCGACGTGTTGATACGTGGGCAGCAGGCCCACAGCCATCGTCGAAAAGCCCATCAGGAACATGCATAGCAGCAGGACATTCTTGCGGCCGTGCGTGTCGCCCCAGTGGCCAAGTACGAACGCGCCGATGGGCCGCGCGACATAGCCGACGCCATAAGTGGCGAGCGAGGCGACGATCGCGATTTTCGGATTGCCCGATGGAAAGAACAGTTGAGGAAAGATTAGCGCCGCTGCCTGCGCATAGATGAAGAAGTCGTAGTACTCGAGGGCTGAGCCGATCCAGCCGCTGGCAGTTGCCTTGCCGGCCTGTCCGCGATGCTTGCGGCCGCTCACCGATGTGTTCGTTGCCATCTCGCCTCCTCGACAGGTGCTATGAAAAGCCCGCGCGGCCGCTTCATTTGGCGTCCGGCGCGCCGACTACGCAACCCAGGACTTATACGGCGGTCGAGCGGCACGCCGCAATGCGCAACATGCTCGCCTTGGCTCCGGCGCATTTGGACGCGAACCGCGCGATGCTCCAATACAGTTGCGACACAAAAAACAATACAGTGAGGTGCGGTTCTGTTTTGCTGTATAGGGAATAAGCGGCGCAGCGTCGATACAGTTGGTGGGTCTCGAATCCGCCTGCCTGCCCGGCGCACGGCGCCCGGCCTTTTCCGAACGTGAGGTATGCAATGAACGCAGTGAACGAGCAGGACAAGCTGTCCGTGCAGCAGTTGGGCCACTACATCGGCGGCGCCGTGGTTGCGCCGGCCAGTGGCCGCTTCAAGGACGTGTTCAATCCCGCCACCGGCAAGGTAACGGGCGCGGTTGCGCTCGCCTCGGTCGAGGAGGTGGACGCGGCAGTCAAGGCAGCCAAGGCGGCGTTTGCGGCATGGAGCGAAACCGCGCCGCTCAAGCGCGCACGCATTCTGTTCAGGTTCAAGGAACTGCTTAACCAGCACCACGACGAACTCGCCATGCTTATTACGCGCGAGCACGGCAAGGTGTTCACCGACGCGCAAGGCGAGGTGGTGCGCGGTATAGAAGTGGTCGAGTTCGCATGCGGCATTCCGAACCTGCTGAAAACCGACTTTACCGACCAGATCGGCGGCGGCATCGACAACTGGAATCTGCGTCAGCCGCTCGGTGTGGTCGCGGGCATTACGCCGTTCAATTTCCCGGTGATGGTGCCGATGTGGATGTTCCCCGTCGCACTGGCTTGCGGAAACACGTTCGTCCTGAAGCCGTCAGAGCGCGATCCGTCGGCGTCGTTGCGCATTGCCGAACTGCTGAAGGAAGCCGGTTTGCCTGACGGCGTGTTCAATGTGGTCAACGGCGACAAGGTGGCCGTGGACGCACTGATCGAGCATCCGGACGTCGCGGCGCTGTCGTTCGTCGGCTCGACGCCGATCGCGGAGTACATCCATACGGAAGCGTCCAGGCGCGGCAAGCGCGTGCAGGCGCTGGGCGGCGCCAAGAATCACCTCGTGGTGATGCCCGACGCCGATCTCGATCAGGCCGTGGACGCGCTGATCGGCGCCGCCTATGGCTCCGCTGGCGAGCGCTGCATGGCGATTTCTGTCGCGGTGGCCGTGGGCAACGTGGCCGATAAGCTGATCGAAAAGCTCGTGCCGCGCGTGAAATCGCTCGTCATCAAGAACGGTGAGCACCTGGACGCCGAAATGGGCCCGCTCGTAACTGCGGAGCACAAGGCGAAAGTGGCGGGCTATATCGCCTCCGGCGTGGAAGAAGGCGCTACGCTTATCGTGGATGGCCGCGCGCATCCGGTTGCGCAGGAAGAGGGCTTCTTTATCGGCGGAACGCTGTTCGACAACGTCGGCACGCAGATGAAGATCTACAAGGAAGAGATCTTTGGTCCAGTGCTGGCGGTGGTACGTGTGCCCGATTTCGCGAGCGCGGTCGAGTTGATCAATGCGCACGAGTTCGGTAACGGCGTGTCGCTTTTTACCTCGGACGGCGGCGTGGCGCGCGCGTTTGGTCGGCAGATTCAGGTAGGCATGGTCGGCATCAATGTGCCCATTCCCGTGCCGATGGCATGGCACTCGTTCGGCGGCTGGAAGAAGTCGCTGTTCGGCGACCATCACGCGTACGGTGAAGAGGGCGTGCGCTTCTATACGCGTTACAAAAGCATCATGCAGCGCTGGCCGGACAGCATCGCCAAAGGTGCCGAGTTTACGATGCCTGTGGCGAAGTAACTCGCGAGGCGAGCGAGTCGCGCGAACCTTGCAAGAAACGCGATTCGTGCAGTTTTCGCGCAACCAGTGAAACCAGCATAACCAGCATAACCGGCACAAACAGCGCAATGCGCGCAACAGGAACGCCGCGGCTGAAGCTCAAGCCGCGGCTTTTTTTATCGCAGCTTCAAACACCCGACGACGACTCTTCTTCCGCCTCATCGAGGACCGCGTTTTGTACGGCCGTTGCGGGGCTCACATAGGGCGGCGCCTGACGCGGTTCGTCGATGCTGTAGCGAAGCCGTCCGGCGTCGACAAACACACGCAGGCCGCGGTACCTGACGAGATACATCAGACCGACCAGCGCGGCTGCGAACCCCGATGCCGCGCCTACGCCGAGCGCCCAGCGCGGGCCGAAACGATCCGCGACCCAACCGACCACGGGCGCACCGAGCGGCGTGCCGCCAAGCGCAATGGCCAGCAGAATGGCGATCACGCGGCCGCGCATCGCGGGTTCCGTGGAGAGCTGCACGAGGCTGTTGGTCGACGTATTGAAGGTTTGCGTCGACACGCCGATGAAGACAAGGACCATGCCGAACAGTACATCGTTGGGCATTAGCGAAGCGGCGGTACAGCCCACGCCGAAGATCGCTGCAGCGCCGAGCAGCAATGCCATACGCGGCCGCGCACGGCGCGCGGCCAGCAGCGCACCGGTGACCGAACCCACCGCCATGGTCGAACTCAGCACGCCATATTCGCCCGCACCAGCATGAAAAGCGCTGACCGACATGGTGGAAATGAAGATCGGGAAGTTAAGTCCAAACGTGCCGATCAGGAACTGCATCAACAGCGCGGCTTTCAGATCGGGGCGCTTCCATACATATTTGAAGCCCTCCACGAAGCTGCCGCGCGAGCGTACCGCGAGCGGCTTGGCATGCAGTTCGCGCACGCGCAACAGGCGCAACGCGCCGAGCACTGCGATAAACGAGAGCGCATTGATCAGAAATACCCACCCGGTTCCGACCGACGCAATCAGCAAGCCGGCCACCGCGGGACCGATCATCCGCGCCGCGTTGAACGACGTGGAATTGAGGGCGACCGCATTCGACAGATCACTTTCGCCGACCAGGTCGGACACGAAGGTTTGACGCGCGGGCGAATCGAACGCGGTCACGCAGCCGAGCAGTCCCGCGAAAACATACACATGCCAGAGCTCGACCAGCCCCGTAATGATGAGCAGGCCGAGGCCCAGCGCGAGACTGCCCATGGCTGCCTGCGTGACGAGCAGAAGCTTGCGGCGGTCGAAGTGATCCGCTGCATAGCCGGTGAGCGGCAACAGCAGCATTTGCGGGCCGAACTGCAACGACATGACAATGCCCACTGAAGTCGCATTGTGCTGCGTGAGTTCCGTAAGCACGAGCCAGTCCTGCGCGGTGCGTTGCATCCACGTCCCGACGTTCGAGACGATGGCGCCGCTTGCCCACATCCGGTAATTGAAGTTGCGCAGCGAACGGAACGTGCTGCTCATAGCAAGCCGTTGCGCACCTGCGCGTGAGTACTATGCGGCTCGCCGCGCAGACGCACACGCTTGCCCATGCTCATGCTCATGCTCATGCCGACGCGCGAGTCCGTTCCAGCATGTCGAGCACTTCCCGTGTCGTGCCCGTCTCGCCGAGCCGCGGAAAAATGCGCGTGAGGCTATTGGTGTGAGCGTCGAGATGCAAGTCTGTCATCGCGTCCACGGCGAATGCGATGTTCAGGCCAAGCTCGTGCGCGAAGCGCGCCGTGGATTCAATGCCGATGCTGGTGGACACGCCCGTCAGCACGATTTGCGTCACGCCTTGCTCGCGCAGATACGCCTCGAGATCCGTGTTGGTGAATGCGCCCCATGTGTGCTTCGTCACGAGGTGATCCGACGCTTGGCGGTTCAGTTCGGGCACGAGATCCGTGAATCCCGGCGGGAAGTTGCCGCTCGGGCGCGCCTGTTCCGCGCGCCCCGGTGCGCCGCCCGCCACGTTGACGAGTACCACAGGAAGACCGTGGTGCCGGAACGCGTCGGCTAAAGCGGCCGCGCGTTGCACCACCTCCGCGGTGGGATGCGCCGTGGGCATTGCCACAATGCCCTGCTGCAAATCGATCACGACCAGTGCGGTTTTTGCATCGAGTGTGGTCAGTGCCATGTGTGCTCCTGGTGAGGTCTCGGCCCGATGCTTTACGACTCGATCAGGCGTTTGAGTAATGCGATGCCGGTGGCAAGCTGCTTTTGCTCGGCCGCCGAAAAGCGCGTCTGAATGGTGCGGAAAAGCCAGTCTTCGCGCGCGGCGCGGCTCGCCTTGATTTTCTTGCGGAAGGCTGGGGTGAGGGACAGCACGGTTTGCCGGCCGTCGTTGGGGTCGGGCGCGCCGCTTACGAGGCCGGCGGCTTTCAGCACCGACAGCGTCTCGCTCATGGACTGTGAGCGCATGCCCTGTGCACGCGCGAGTTCGGTAACCGTTGCGGGACCGTCGCGCTCGAGCAGACCGAGAACCTGGATTTGCGAAGGGGTGAAGTCGCCGAGGTGCGCCTCTTCACGCAGACGGCGGCGCAGCTTGCCGTTCAGCACACGCAGGTCTTCAGCCAACACATGCAGGGAGGTGGGGTCGAGCAGCGGATCATTCTTGCTCATGCGTGCGGAAACAATATACGAAGGTTACCTGTGTAGGGTACCTTCGTATATGGCGGCGGTCAAGTGCGGGCTCAGGCGGTCGGGGCGCGTTGTGACCGGGCTCCGAGCGGCCCGCGGCGGCCGGGGGGCTTGTCTTTTTCGTGAGCTTGTTCATGCGCTGCTTTATGCGCTTCTTCGTACGCTTCCTCGTGCGCTTCGTCCGCGCGAATGATGGCGAGGAGCTGCTGGAGCGACATCGGGTGGCCAGTGAGAAAGCCTTGCACCACATTGCAGCGTGCATCGCACAGCCATTCCAGTTGCGCCGGGTATTCGACCCCTTCCGCGACCACCAGCAGCCCGAAGCTATGCGCCATCGAAATGATGGCCGTGACGATGGGTTGACCGCCGTTCGGCAATGGGCAGATAAAGCTGCGGTCGATCTTGATGCTGTGCACCGGAAACGACTGCAGGTACGACAGCGACGAGTAACCGGTGCCGAAGTCGTCGAGCGAGAGGCGCACGCCCGCCGCGCGCAACTCCTGCATGGCCTGAATGCCCACCGACATGTTGGACATCAATTGACTTTCGGTGAGCTCCAGTTCGAGCAGCGAAGCAGGCAGGCCGCTTTTTTGCAGCGCATCGCACACTTCCTTGGTGAAGCCTTCGGCCCGCAATTGCCGGGCCGAAACGTTGACGGCCACATGCACGCGAGCCTCGCGGCCCGCGTTCCAGCTTGCCGCGTCGCGGCAAGCACGCCATAGAACCCAGCGGCCGAGCGCTACGATCAGGTCGCTGTTCTCCGCAATCGGCACGAATTCGGCCGGCGAAATAGGTCCTTCCGAAGGATGCGTCCAGCGTACCAGCGCTTCTGCGCCGACCAGCCGGCCCGTCAGGCAGTCGAATTGCGGCTGGTAGACGATTTCCAGGCCATCCTGATCGACAGCCCGGCGCAGCTCGACCTCGATACGGGCGCGCCGTTGCGCTTCCGCCGTCATCTCGCTCTGAAACTCCACGGCAATGCTCTTGCCCCTGCTTTTCGCGGAATACAGTGCGATGTCGGCGTTGCTGACCAGTTCGGCCATGTCGCCGGTGTCCTCCGGGTAGACGCTAAAGCCCACGCTTGCCGTCACGGCCGAGTCGCTGCCGTGCAGAACGAACGGGCGCGACAGGTTGCGGGCAATGCGCCCGGCTGTGGCGCGTGCACGAACGCGGCTGGCGTCGGGGCCGATCACCACGGCGAATTCGTCGCCGCCGATGCGGCTCACGAGGTCATTGGGCCGCACTACATTGCGCAAGGCCTCGGCAACCTGCTTGAGCAGTTCGTCGCCTGCGCCATGACCGAGCGTGTCGTTGACGATCTTGAAGTTGTCGAGGTCGACCATCATCAGCGCGACACGTTTGTCAGCCGCGCTCGCCTTGTGCAGGCGCGCCTTCAGTTCGTCGTAGAACGCGCGACGGTTGGGCAGATCCGTCAACGGATCGGTCGAGGCGAGATACTCGAGGTCCTTTTCCGCGCGCGACACGCGCTCGCGCATGCGCCGCATGACGAGCGAGGCGATCCACACGGAACACAACGATGCGCCCACGAGGAAGCAGCCATACTGCACGAGCTGCATCTGGATCGCGTCCGTCGTTGCGACGACTACGATGCTGCCGAGCAAGCGGTCGTTATGAATGATCGGTGCCGCGACGAAAATGTCCTCCAGGGAAAGACGCGGCGAACTGCCGATGTTCGCCAGCGTGCCTTCCTCGGACTCCATGCGGTTCAGGCCCGGGCGCGTGTAGCGCACGAACAGGTCGCCGGCCGGCGTATACACACTGGCGCTTTCCACGTGCGGGACTTTGCGCAGCGAGCCGAGCACTTCGGCGGTGGCATCGCGATCGCCGAACATGGCCGATGCAGTCAGGTTTTCGGCGAGCACGGATGCCTGCATGCTCACGTCGTTGGTCAACGAAGTGCGCAGCGCAAGCGCCTGATAGACGAGCAGCACCACACTCGAAATAAGCAGCGCGATCGCCACGCCGACCAGGTTCACGTGTTCGCGCGGCCATGCAAATCGACGCCAGACCCGGATACTCTTCATAGAACCGTCCTTGCCAGCCGCATGAGTTTCGAACTCAGCGTAATGCGCCGGCGTGAAGCCTCGGTAACGTTGATATCGAATTTCAGATGATCGCCCTCGCGCACGAGGCGAATTACCCAGCCGTGATCGGTCACGTCCGCCTCGCTGACGATCACGACCGGCGCGTCGGAAGCGAGCAGCGCCTTGATCGCTGTGCTGACAGCAGTGCCCGCCGTCAGCACAGCGAGCTGACAATCCCCTGCTTTTTCCGCGCGCGGCAATGGACGAACCCGCCACGCCTGCTTGCCTCCTCGCTTGCCGTCCAGTCTTGCGAGCGCCTGGCCGAGCGGGCTTTCCGGATCGGCGCACACCGACAGAATGTTGTCGGTGGGGCGTCCCGCAGGCCAGTCGGTGAACTGCGCGAAGTTGAAGATGTACGCGGCCTCGAGCGCAGGCAGGTCGACCTGCGCATCAACGGATGTGTGCACGATCAGCGGCGACGCGAACAGGACATACGCCGCAATGATCTGGATGCGAACGCGCTCCATATCAGAACCCGTAAACGGCCTTGAAGAGGAAGGTCCGGCTTTGCTGTGCAACAGTCTCCTGTGTAAAGCCGGGTCCCACTGGGTCGGCGTACCGTTTGTCGGTCAGGTTATAGATCGAGAAAGACAGTTCGGCCCCGCGAATCAGCCTGCGTGAACTGAGTGTGAGGTTCGCAAGACAGAAGCCACCCGCCTCGCCGGCCTGGGCCAGACGCGACGACGTGCAGCGCACTTCGAGCCCGGTCATCAGCGCATCGGCGAAGAACGGTGCGGCCAGGTTGAGCTTGGCCAGATGCCGTGGCGAATTTTGCAGCGCCGCGCCGGTGTCGGAGTCATGCGCGATCTGGTACGAGTAACTCGCGCGCAGACGCGCGCGCGCGAAGTGCTGCTCATAAGCGAATTCCGCGCCGCGTGCGGTCGCGCGACTCACGTTGCGGAACATGAAGACACCGGACGAGTCCTGCGTCTCGCTAATCAGATCGCGTGCGTTGTACTGAAACAGTGAAAGCGTTGCACGCCCCGTCGTGGACACGGCTCTTTCATAGACGAGTTCTGTGGTGGCGATATGCTCGGCCTTCAGTGACCGGTTTCCTGTTTGCCCTTGCGGGCCGTTTATCGCGTAGTACATTTCATAGGCGTTGGGCGCGCGGTATGCCTCGCCATACAGCAGCTTGAATGTGTCGCGCGGCGTCAGTTTGTAGATGAGTCCGATGCGCGGGCTCAGGTTGCCGCCCGCGGCGGTCTGCTGGTCGTAACGCAAGCCCGCGTTCAACGTGAAATGCGCGGGCAGTGTGATTTCGTCCTCGATATACACACCGCCGCGATTGCCGCTGTGATGGTCGTCGAGGATCTGCGAGGAGGGGACCGCGTTGTAGTTGTACTGGTCGAGGCGCGCATCTCTCGCGAAGTCCGTGCCGATCACGATGCGATGCCGGGCAAACGACGAGATGGTTGCGTGCACATCCGCTCCGTACCACAGCGCATGGCTTCCGTCGACATTCATTATGTAAGGTTCGGGACCGTCGATCGCCGGCATCCGGTAGTCGTAACGGCCCCAGTAAACCTGTGACGCCAGTAATACGCCGTCGGAAAGCGCATGCTGGTAAGAAAGGTCAACATAGCTGTGGGTGTCCGACACGCTGAACGGCGCATTGAACACCGCGCCGTACGGCGCGTCGGGAATACCCTTGGTGCGGTTTCCGTAGATGAAGCTGAGCCTGAAGTCCCCATAAGCGGCTCGCGCAAGAAAATCCTGCGCGCGCTCGTAGTCAAGCCGGTTCGCGACGCCGTGGTTCTGAGCGGGCGTGTCGAACTCGGGGTAATAAAGGTCCTGGCCATTTCGGCCATACGCCGTTGCAGACAGCAGAATGTCGGCCCCGTGCGCGCCGTGCCAGCCGTATGACGCACGCGCCTTCTTTTCGCCGAAGCTGCCCGCCGCGACGGCGGCTTCAGCGCCGGCCAGATCGCTGCCGCTTTTGGTGATCACGTTGATGACGCCAAAGAGCGCGTTGGCGCCATACATCGACGAACCGGGGCCCGGCACGTACTCGATGCGCTTCACCAGGTCCATGTCGAGCGGAAAGTCCGAGCCGATAGGCGCCTGCCCGTATACGCCGTCATTCGTGCGGATACCGTCTATCAGCAGAAGGAAGCGGCTGTTGTAGTCGCCAGGACGCTGAAATCCGCGTGAGCCGAGGTATTCGTATGTGCGATCGTTCGTCACGTAGAGGCCGGGCAGCGACGCGAGCGCGTCGGAGAGCGTGCGCCAGCCGAATTGACGGATGTCGTCGGCAGTCAGCACGACCACTGCGGCGGGCGCGTCGGTGACGAGCTGGTCGAAACGCGACGCGGTATTGACCGTGACCTGCATCAATGCCTCCAGCGGCATGGCGGCCAGCTCGGTCGTGTCTGGTGGCACTGTGATGCTTTCGTCCCACTCGTTGCCGGCGAATGCCGCTGGGGAACACAGCGTTGCCAGTCCAGCGACCGAATAAGCGACCAGGCGGTGCGTAACGGAATAGGAAGCGCGCGTAATTGAAGCCATGACAGCCGATTAATGTGGGGAACGCTCCTCACAGGTTGGATCGTTACCTTTTTGTTATCGGCTTGCGGCGGGGAAGCTTGAGGACCAAGGCGAGGGCAACCAGTGCTTCGGCAAACGCGGGCATTGTAAAAAAGGGCGTGGACAAAGGCCGTTGCTGACGATGAAAAGGCGTCCGCGAACGAGATCACGCATGAGCTTCCTGTGCTTTCGCACGCGGCCGTAGCGTGCGTTGCATGGATTTCGGCGCTATTCGACGGACGAATTAGCGAGGCGCGGCACGCGGCTTGCTGCATCCGTTCTTTTTACCGCTGGTACCACCTCATGCGACAGACCTTTCCGACGGGAGCACTCAGCTCCATGCGACAGGCAATGATCGAACGCGATCTTGCCCATATCGAACACGTGCTGCTGTCCTCTGCAGCAAGTGCGCGCGAAAACTCGGCTCTACCGCTTAGCTACTGGCACGACCGCCTGCGGCGTATCAAGGATGGCGGCCAGTTGTGGGGCGTGCATCTTCGCAAGATCGACACGTTGCAGCGCCTTCTCAACGGCGCGGTGCCGCCGGGTTAACCCTGTTCTCACATGCTACTCGCTGTGCTCGCGTTTGCAGCTACGCGTCGCGAATAACCCTGGTTGCGTGAATGCATAGGGTGATGTATTCGCGAGCCGCGAAGCATTCGCTTTTCACGTCGTGCTTTGCCGTCGTCAATAATGCGGCCGTCCTGCGCGGTGCGGCCGTCGTGTACGCCTGAACTCATCGTTTCCATTCGACCATCCGCAGTTCAGTTCTCTGCTGTTTTCTGCCGCCAGTCGACCTGACTAGCAGCGCGGCCAAGTCCTTCTCAACTGGGGTCCTCCACGAATGCTCGCGAGGCGCGCTTCTTGCGGCGTGACGGCAACGCATGCCGGAGCTCCGGCAGCGCGACCAGTGCAGTGCACTCTTGTGCGCGCAAACCACGGAGAAGAGACATGGAAACAGGGAAAGTGGAAGGAACGGTAAAAGAAATCGGCGGCAAGCTGGAACAGACGGCTGGCGAAATGCTCGGCGACACCGGAACGCAAATGGCGGGCACCGCGCGCGAGTTGGGCGGCAAGGCTCAACAGGTGTGGGCCGATCTCGCCGACGTGGTACGCGAAACCACCACCGAGCGGCCATTCACCGCGCTCGCGATTGCGGCCGCCGCCGGCTTCATACTCGGCGCACTGCGTTCCGCGACCGCGCGCGATGTTCGCGGCGACAGGGATTACCGTTAGAGACGGTTGGCACAGAGCCAATTGCATCGTTCCGATGAAGCGCTCGCCGCCGGCCGGCACATCCGGCGGTGAGCGTCTGTGACGGCAATTGCTGGCGGGAGATACACGATGTCGATACATACCAAGGTCAGCCAGTGGCGCAACGTCGCGCGCTTCTGTTCCAGTCGGGCAGTCGATTACGCCGAGCTTCTGGCGCTGGAGCTGGACGAGGCCAAAGCACGGCTGGTGCGCGAAGTCATCGCGATGGTCGTGCTGGCGGTCGCCGCCATGTTTACCCTCTCTTTTCTTTGCGTGGCCATCATTGTCACGGCGTGGAATACGCCCTACGTCGTGGCCGTTGCGTGGGGCGTCGCGGGCGCGTGGCTGCTCATATCGATTGCCACCTTCGCGATGATGAAGATGCAAAAGCCCGTCGAGCCGTTGCACGTGCTGCGCGACGAAGTGTCGAGCGACCTCGCAGCCCTGAAGGATGCCCTCAAATGAAACACGATCCACGCTGGCATGAGGAACACCGCGCGACCATTCTGGAGCGCATGGCCATCACGCGGGCGCAATTGCTGTCCGCGAATCTTGCGCTGCGCACGCCCCGTCGGGCAGTCAGGGCCGGCGTGCCGGCCGTCAACGTGATGAGTTCGCTCGCCGATACGCCGTACGTGGCGCTCGTGCTGGCGGCCGGTCTTGCCGCGGTTCTGCTCGGGCCGCGCAAGGCGATTGGAACGCTCGCGCGCACCAGCGTGATGGCGTGGCTCACGAGGTCCGCGCGAAGCGTATTTCAACGCTAGCGCACAGCGGCTCTGCGATGCCTGCGCCGCGAATTTACACGCGCTATGTAGCAACTATCGCGTGACGCCGTTCGCGCGGCACATGGGTGCCTCGGTGCAGTGTGACCAATGCGTGCAACTGAGCCGCGAGCCGAATGAACCGTAGGTACAGTGTGGAGAAATTTATGAAGGCTCTCAGGTGGCATGGCAAGAAAGACATCCGGTGCGACACCGTGCCCGATCCAGAGATCGAACATCCGCGCGACGCGATCATCAAGGTGTCGAGTTGCGCGATATGCGGCTCCGATCTCCACCTCTACGACGGCTTCATGCCCGGCATGGAGTCCGGCGACATCATGGGTCACGAATTCATGGGCGAGGTGGTGGAAGTCGGCAAGGAGAATACGGCGCTGAAGGTCGGCGACCGGATCGTCGTGCCGTTCACAATTATTTGCGGCGAATGCGATCAATGCAGGCGCGGTAACTTCTCGGTGTGCGAGCGCAGTAACCGCAATAAGGATGTCGCCGACAAGATGTTCGGCCACACCACTGCGGGTCTTTTCGGCTATACGCATCTGACGGGCGGTTATCCGGGCGGGCAAGCCGAGTTCGTGCGCGTGCCTTTCGCGGACAGGACGCACGTGAAAATTCCCGACGGCCTCACCGACGAACAGGTGCTCTTTCTCGGCGACATCTTTCCGACCGGCTGGCAAGCCGCGGTGCAATGCGATATCGAACCGACCGACACGGTCGCGATCTGGGGCGCGGGTCCCGTCGGTCAAATGGCGATTCGCAGCGCGGTGCTGCTCGGTGCGAAGCAGGTGATCGTGATCGACTGCGTGCCCGAGCGCCTTTCGATGGCGCGCGCGGGCGGCGCCGTCACGATCGACTTCAAGGAAGAAAGCGTGCTTGAGCGCCTGAAAGAACTGACAGGCGGCAAGGGGCCCGAGAAATGCATCGACGCGGTGGGCATGGAGTCGCACGCCACGCGCTCGCTCGACGCAATGTACGACCGCGCCAAGCAGGCCGTGATGCTCGAAACGGATCGCCCGCATGTGCTGCGCGAAATGATCTACGTGTGCCGTCCCGCTGGAACGTTGTCCGTGCCTGGCGTGTACGGCGGGCTCGTGGACAAGATTCCGTTCGGTGCGTCCATGAACAAGGGGCTCACGTGGCGCATGGGACAGACCCACGTGAATCGCTGGACCGACGACCTGTTGCGGCGAATCCAGCAAGGGCAGATCGATCCGTCTTTCGTGATCACGCACACGGTTTCGCTTGATGAAGGTCCACGCATGTACAAGACGTTTCGCGACAAGGAAGACGGCTGCATCAAGGTCGTGCTGAAGCCGTGACGGTGCGTGCGGCCGGTAGCGGAGCACTCAGCTTGCTGATTGTTGAAGCGGCAAAGCGCAGCCTTTTTTAGCCACCGCAGCCGCGTTGATCGCGGCTCTCCAGAATGAAGGTGATGCAAATGGATTCTCGTAGTGACTCCGGGCAGGGCGCTCGCGCTCTGAAGGAAAGGCTGCCGCAAGCCGATTCGGTCGCGCGCGGCCTGGGATGGTTCAGCATTGCACTGGGCGTCGCAGAGCTGCTCGCGCCGCGCACGATGGCACGGGTGGTCGGTGTGCAAACGAGTGCTGGCGCGATGCGTTTCTATGGCTTGCGCGAGCTTGCGTGCGGCGTCGGCATTCTGGCGTCGCGCAATCCGCGGCCGTTCTTATGGGCGCGCGTGGGTGGCGATGCGCTCGACCTCGGCACGCTGGCGCTTTCCTCGAACCGGTTAAGTGCGCGCGAGCGGCAACGCGCTGGCGTTGCCGCGCTCAACGTTGCGTGCGTGACGGCGCTCGACGTGTATGCCGCGAAGTGCACGGCCAGTGTGCCGCGCCCGCCGTCGGTGGACTATAGCGACCGCTCGGGTTTTGCACACTCGCCGGAGCAGATGCGCGGTGCGGCACTTGCGGACTTTGAGATACCGCGTGACATGCGCACGCCCGAGGCGCTTGCGCCATACACGCGCGGCGACGCTTCAGCGTTGCTGGGTGGAGCCGCGAAAGCCGGGAGCGCCGGGAACGCCAGGAACGCCGGGAACGCGAAGGACGGTGCGTGAGGGTACGAAGCGTACCGGTCGTTATAGCCGGTACGCTTCGTTCGGTTTCCTGAACGAACTGCGGTAATCCGGCCGCATTGCCGCGCGAGCCGGACTACGCCTCCAGGTCGTCCTTGCTCGTGGGATGCCCGTTCGCGCCGCCGGGTTCCAGATCTGGATCGACGTGATCGTGCTCGGGCGTGTAGGGCCCTTGTGCCGGATGATCTTTCCCTTTCGGAACGAGCGTGGCGTCCATGCTTCCGTGCGGGCGCTGTTCGACTGTGCCGTCGGACTTCACCTTCACGTCTTCATCGCGAAGCTGTTCGCGCCGTTGGTCCGCGCGTTCGACTGGATCGGACGGTTCCTGATTCATCGCTTCCTCCTTTCGGTTGGTACACGCATTCGTTCATGCTCGTCATGAATCGAGCAAACGCGATACCCGCGCTGCGCTGCACGCGGATTGCTGTCAACTTTCATCTCACCGCGGGCGAGCGTGCCCGCAAGGACACCAGCATCCAACCATGACACTCGACCAACGGCTTCGCAGCATGCGCAAGACTATGCGCGACATGTTCGGTATCGCTCGTTTGCGAGCCGGCCAGGAGGACATCATCCGCAGCGTATTGGAGCGCCGCGATACCCTTGCCACGATGCCGACCGGCGCGGGCAAGTCGCTGTGTTACCAGTTGCCCGCACTGCATCTGGAGGGCACGACGCTTGTTGTCTCACCGTTGATCGCGCTGATGAAAGATCAGGCCGACAAGCTGCTCGCGGCGGGCATTGACTGCACGCTTGTGAACAGCACCCTGAAGAGCCGCGCTGAGCGCGAAGCGCTGCAACGCATCGCAGCGGGCGACAGCGGCATTGTGTTCGTGACGCCGGAGCGTCTCGCGCAGCCGGCGTTCATTGAAACCTTGCGCTCGCGCCCGGAAAATCGCGTCGGCCTCGTGGTGGTGGACGAAGCGCACTGCGTGTCGCATTGGGGACACGATTTCCGACCTGCGTTTCTCGAGATCGCGGCCGCGGTGAAGTCGCTGGGACAGCCGCCCGTGCTCGCCCTGACTGCCACCGCGACGCCGCGCGTCATCGACGACATCGTGCGCTCGCTCGCGTTACGCGAGCCGCGTGTGGTTCGTACCGGCACGTATCGGGAGAATCTGCGCTACCGCGTGGTGCAGGTCAGCACGGCAGGCGGCAAGGACGGCGCGGTGCGCGCAATGGCCGCAAAGCGCGAGCAACTGTCGACGCTGATCGGGTCGCTTGCGGGCACGGGCATCGTCTATGCAGCCACCGTGCGCGACGTCGACCGCATCTACGGCTGGCTGGCGGAAGCCGGCGAGTCCGTCTCGCGCTACCACGGCCGGATGGCAGCGGCCGCGCGCGAAGAGGCGCAGGAGCAGTTCATGTCCGGTGCGACGCGCTTGATGGTCGCGACCAATGCGTTCGGCATGGGCATCGACAAGGCGGATATTCGCTTCGTCATTCACTACCAGATGCCGGGCAGCCTCGATGCGTACTATCAGGAGACAGGCCGCGCGGGTCGTGATGGCGAGCCTGCCGATTGCGTGCTGCTGTTCGATCTGAACGACAAGCGCATCCAGCAGTTCTTCCTTGCGGGGCGCTATCCCAGTGTCGAACTTGCGCAGCGGGTTTACGACATGTTGGCAGCGCGGGCCGACGAAGACCCGAAGGGCGCGACGCTGAAAACGCTCAAAGACGCGTTGCCGGATATTGGCGCCGGCAAGCTGGAAGTTGCGTTGAACATGCTGGTCGACGCGCGGGTGGCTGGCCGCGATCGCCAGCGTCGCTATCGGCTGCGCGATCGTGGCGACGCACGGCAGCCGGCACGCGACACCGTCGCGCAAGCTGCGGCGCAGTTCGAGCAGATGAGCGCGCACGACCGCGAAACACTGCAGGCGATGATCGACTACGCACAAACCGGCCAGTGCCGCTGGCGCGCGATTCTCGATTATTACGGCGATACACCTGCCGTCGAGCGCTGCGGAGTGTGCGATAACTGTGTGCGTCCGCCGCAGATCGATGTGACGCCGCAGGATATCGTTGCGGCTCAAACCTCAGCACAGGAGGTCGCGCCGCGCAGGAAGAAAGCGCCGCCCAAGCCGCGCGTCTGGGCGCCGGGCGATGCAGTGCGCGTGCCCCGCTACGGCGCGGGCGAAGTCGCGCTCGCGAGCGGCGAACAGGTGGCTGTGCAATTCCCAGACGGCAGCACGCGCACCTTTATGGCGAGCTACGTGAGAGCGGGACGCTGAGGCGCGGGCGCAGCGACTGCGCCCGGGTTGGAGCCCGCTGCGGAGCCCGCCGCGGAGCCCGCTGCGATCCGTACTTCGGAACCCGCTTCGAAGCCGGCCTCGATCCGCGCGCGGAAGTAGCGCGCGGTTTGCTCGAGCCCCGCGTCGAGCGATGTTTGCGGCTGCCAGCCAAGCAGTTCGCGCGCGCGCGAAATGTCCGGCTGCCGATGCCACGGATCGTCGGTCGGCAACGGATGCAATTCCAGTGGTGAGTTCGAGCCGGTAATCGCGACGATCCGCTCTGCAATTTCACGCATGCTGACTTCGTGCGGATTGCCGAGGTTGACCGGGCCGCCTGGATCGTCGGCGGAATTCATCAGGCGTATGAACGCGTCGATCATGTCGTCCACGTAGCAGAACGAACGCGTTTGCGAGCCGTCGCCATAGAGCGTGAGCGGCTCGCCACGCAGTGCCTGCATCATGAAGTTCGACACTACGCGGCCATCGGCCGGATGCATGCGCGGGCCATACGTGTTGAAGATTCGCGCGATGCGAATGGACAAGCCATGCTGGCGGCGGTAGTCCATGAACAGCGTTTCCGCACAGCGCTTGCCCTCGTCGTAGCAGGAGCGCGGCCCAATCGGATTCACATGGCCCCAGTAGTCTTCTTTCTGCGGATGCACGAGTGCATCGCCGTACACTTCGCTCGTCGAGGCCTGGAAAATCTTCGCCTTCACGCGCTTGGCGAGGCCGAGCATGTTGATCGCGCCGTGCACGCTCGTCTTGGTGGTCTGCACGGGGTCGTGCTGATAATGGATCGGCGAGGCGGGACACGCGAGGTTGTAGATTTCGTCCACCTCCACGTACAGCGGAAATGTCACGTCGTGACGCATCAGCTCGAAGTTCGCGCAGTCCAGCAGATGCGCGATATTGTCCTTCGTGCCTGTGTAGAAGTTGTCCACGCACAGCACGTCATGACCCTGCGTGACAAGCCGCTCGCACAGGTGCGAGCCGAGAAAGCCGGCACCGCCTGTGACCAGAATCCGCTTGCGGGTGAGTTCTTTCATGTTGCGTTGTCCTTGTGTTGATTCGACCCGTGGTTCATGCGGTGACTTGCAGCAGGGCGTCGTGCCAGTCCTGAGCGAAGCGGTCTATATGGAATCGCTCCAGCGCGGTGCGCCGGGCGCCTTCGCCCAAGCGCCGCGCTTGCGCGGGGTCGCGCAGCAACTCGTGCATTGCGTCGACCAGCGCGTTGATGTCGGTATGCACGAAGCCGTTTTCGCCGTTGCGAATTACGGTGGCGAGTTCCGTAGTCGCGAGGCCGACAATCGGCATGCCGATTGTCATCGCCTCGACAATTGCAAGGCCGAGGCTCGTCCAGCGAATCGGATTAAAAAAGAAGCGATAGCGCGCGGTGAACGCGGCGAGATCCAGATTGCCGATTTCGCCAATGCCGTCCAGGCGCTGCGCATCCATGCCGACCAGATCGAGCGGCACGCGCGTGCGCAAGTCGGCGAATACGTCGGCGCCGAGCCGCCGTCCGCGCTGCGCCAGATGATTCACGACCACAATGCCGCGTTCCAGTTCGCCGCTGTAGCGCACACCTTCGGGCACCACCACCCCGTGCTCGATCACGCGCGTGGGCGTCACGCCGCAATCCCACATCAACTGGTTAAAGTGCGTGACGTGCACGAGCAGCGTGTCCGGATCGTCGACCCAATGCCACTGCTGGAACGGGTTTTCCTGCGGCGGATCGTGTTCGATATAAATGCGCGGCAGGCGCCGTTGCGCTTCGCTCAGCACGTGCTCGCGGTCGTGTTCCCAGTGAGTTCTGTGTTGATAGAGCACGACGTCGAACTCCTGATCGGGAACGTCGTCCGCATTGATTTCGTGGACGTTGTCGCCCCAGGGCAGCACGCCGACCTTGCCTGCATAGCCCGGTGGGTTGCCGGGCTTGGTGACGAGATAGAAGTCGTGCGGCGCCTGGGTCAGGTAGTACAGATAGTTGCCGTGGACGTGCCATGTCAGCACACGCAGACGGCGGCAATTACGCAGCATGATTCAACTCCTCGAAGGGCCCCGTTTCGGCCTGGGTGTGCAATGCGTACGGTGCGGCGGGACGCGCGCCATGAACGCCGGCGAGTTGTGCGGCCGCCGTCTCGACCACCAGATCGACGCCGATGTTCAGCGCGCATGGATGACCATAGGGGCATTCCCGGAACATGCACGGACGGCACGGCGGATAATCCGCGAGAACACGATGCCTCGCGTGATCGAGCGGTGCCCAGCGTTGGGTGTCGCTGCCCGAAGCGATGACAACCGAGGCGGTCGCGGTTGCCGCGGCGATGTGCGAAATGCCGGTGTCGTTGCACACCACCAGTCGCGCATGTGCGACGAGCGCAGCGAGTCCGCCAAGCGACGTCGCGCCGGCCAGATGCAACGCGGGCGCGGTCATCGCGCCGAGCACCTCGCCGGTGAGCGATGCTTCTGCCGCTGTACCCGTGATCGCGATCTGCCAGCCGCCGGCGGCGAGACGGTCCGCGACTTGCGCGAAACGAGCGGCGGGCCAGCGGCGCGAGGGCAATTGCGCGCCCGGATGAATCAGCACAAGGCGCTGCGCCTCGATGCCGTGTGCGGCCACGAGCGACGCATATTCTTCGCCGTCGCGCTCGCTGAGCGGAAACCACAACTGCCGCTTCATGGTTTCGGCGCCAAGCGCGCTCATCAAGGCGAGATAGCGCTCGGGTTCGGGCAGATCGTCCGGCCAGTCGATAAACACGCCATCGCGCGCCTGCTCGCCTGGCTGAACGAAGCCAGCGTTAGCCCTTGCACCGAACTGCAGCAGCAGGTCGTTCGCCACGCCGCCGCTGCCGTGCAGCTGGATCGCGAGATCGAAACGTCGTGCCCGCATCTGTTCATGGAACGCGGGCAGGCCGTCGTTGGATTCCGGCTGCTCGGGAAAGCCCTCTGCACCGGGAAACACGATCAGTTCGTCGACGAGATCCGCATAACGCTCGACAAACGACTGCGCCCACGGCAAGCCGATCAATGCAATATGCGCTTGCGGCGCGGCCTCGCGCAGCGCCCGCAGTGCGGGCACCGAGCACAGCATGTCGCCGAGTTGCAGCGCGCGAAAAACCGCTATGCGCCGGGGTGCGAGCGATGCGAGCAATGAGCCTGCATTCATAGGAAGAGCACCTTGTAACGTACTGCGCCGTAAAGCCGCCAGTAAATCGACAGGAATGGAATGGGAATGGACGTCCACGCCATTTCGGCAATGTGCCGCCAACTGCGGTCGCGCCCGCGCAAACGCATCACGCAGAAATAGGCGGTCAGCGCGAACCATACAATCAGGCCGACTGTGAACGTGGTGGCGTCGCCCGCCAGTGCGCCGATCAGCGCACCGCACGCGGCGCACAGAATGAGGTAATAGAGCACTGGCGGGGACGAGCGGATCCTCGTCCTGAACAGTTCGGGGTGCTTCTTATAGAGCAGTGCGTCGAACTGACTCTTCTTCTGCTGCGAGATACTTACGCCCCAGCGCGCGGGCCGCACCGGATGCACGACGAGCGCCTCGTTGGCGCGCACGATCTTGCCGCCGGCTTGCAGCAACGTGAACTGCAGGTCCGAGTCTTCGCGCCATGCCGCTGTGAAGCGTTCGTCGAAGCCGCCTGTCATCGTGAGAAAGCTTCGGGCTACGAACACATTGGCGGTGGCGAACTCGGCGCGCTCAAGGCCGCTCGCGTCGGCCTCGTAATCGGTCGGTGACGCGGGCAGCGGCACGACGATGCGCCCCGCCGCGGCGGCCGCGCCCTGGCGAATCGCTGCGAGCCCTTCTTGCAGCCAGTGCCGGTCCGGCAGCGTGTCGTCGTCGGTGAAGGCAATGACGGGCGAGCGCGCCTGCTGCCAACCGGCGTTGCGCGCGCCCGCAGGACCTTGCGTGCGCGTCACCGGCACATAGCGCACCGCGAGGCCGCGCTCGGCCTGTTCCGCTGCGATGCGAGCGACGCAGGCGCGCGTCGCTTCGTCCGGACCGTCGTCGCACACCACGATCTCATAGCGGCCGGCGGGAAACTCCTGTTCAGTGAGCGCGCGCAGGCACGCAGCAAGCATGTCGGGCCGCCGGTAAGTCGGCACCACCACGGAGATGTCGAGGTGCGCGAGCAGCGCGCCAGGATAGCCCGCCACAAGGGGCTCTGCCTCGCTGTGCGGCTGGCTGAAGCTGCTTCGTACGTCGAGGGGTCCCGTAGCGGATGAACTCATGCGCTGCCCCCCGTTTTGTCGACGAGAAACGGACCAATCACCAGTGCGTCGAGCGGCGAGGTCCAGAACGATTCAACCGCGTCGCGCGGCGAGTTGACCATCGGCTCACCGCGCGTATTGAACGACGTATTCACGAGAATCGGCACGCCAGTACGCTGATTGAACGCGGCGAGCAGATCATAGTAGAGCGGATGCTGCGAACGGTTGACGGTCTGCACGCGCGCCGTTCCGTCCACATGTCGCACGGCGGGAATGCGCGCGGCCTTGTCCGCCCGCACGTCGAACACGAACAGCATAAAGGGCGCGACGCTGCCGTTCACAAACCATTCGCTCGCATGCTCTTCCATGACGACGGGCGCAACCGGGCGGAAGTCCTCGCGATCCTTGATCTCGTTGAGCTTTGCCTGCATGTGCGGATCGACCGGCGAGGCGAGAATCGAACGCGCGCCCAGTGCACGCGGACCGAATTCCGTGCGCCCTTGGTACCAGCCGATCACCTTGCCGCTCGCGAGCAGGTCCGCCGTTTCGCCGGCAATGTCGTCAAGCCGCCTGTACGGCAATTTCGACCATTTCAGGAACTGTTCGATTTCTTCTTCGGGGTACTCGGGACCGAGGTACGCGTGATTCATCGTCCAATGACGCTTGCGATCGCCGCCTTCGCCGCGTTGGCGGTAGTCGATCCACAGCGCTGCGCCGAGCGCGGTGCCCGCGTCGCCCGCTGCGGGCTGGACCCATACTTCGTCGAAAGGACCCGCGTCGCGCAGTTTGGAATTCATCACGCAGTTCAATGCCACACCGCCTGCCATGCTGAGTTTTCGCAAACCGGTCTTGTCATGCAGCCAGCCCGCGAGTTGCAGCACGGTTTCTTCGAGCACGCGCTGCAACGAATGTGCAATGTCGAAGTGACGCTGCTCGAGCGGACCGCCGCGCTCGCGCGCCGGGCCAAAGCGTTTGACGAGGCGCGGGGCGTCCACGGTATAGCTGCCGTCGCCGCGATAGCGCACGATGTCGCGGAACACGTCGACATATTCCGGCTTGCCGTACGACGCGAGCGCCATCACCTTGTACTCGTCCGACGAATGCAGAAAGCCGAGCCAGTCGGTCACCGCTTCATAAAGCAGACCGAGCGAATGCGGCAGCTCGACCTGCTTGAGCCGCGTGTATTCGCCGTCGACGAACTGGCCCATGCTGGTCGTCACACCTTCCCCGCGGCCGTCCATCGTGAGCACGGCAGTGTCGTCGTACGGTGCGGCGAGAAACGCGCTCGCTTCGTGCGCGAGGTGATGCTCGACGAAATGCCACTTGAAGCCGTTATCGCGATCCACGCCCTGAAAGCGCTTGCGCAGATGATGCGGCGCACCGTCGAGCAACTGACCCTTGGCATTTGCAATGTAGCTGAGAAAGAGCGGGTCCCACGGTGATGCAGACGGGTCTGACAGGCGCGTGTTGGCCGGATCGAACGGCAGTTCGATGGTTGCGCCGGGGCGCTTCGGCATGCCGCTGAAAAGGCTTGGATCGTACGAGTACGCAACATGGTCGACGTCGGCAAGCGTGATGCCGGCGGCTTTCAGACAATAGTCGATCGCGTCGAACGGCAGTTGCCAGGTCGAGAAGGGCACGGGGCGCTTCGCATGCTTGACGTGCGTGAAGCGTTCGTCTTCGGCGGCGGCGAGCACCACACCGTCGCGCAGCAAGGCTGCGGCGCTGTCGTGGTAGACGGCATTGATTCCGAGTGTGTACATGGGCGTTCGCTGTAGGAGTGAGTTGTCAGGGCACCACCGGTTGACCGGCGCACGGCGGCGCCGCGTCGGTGTGATCGGCAGCGGATTCGTTATCGGCGGCGCAACGTGAGGACGCGGCGCGCGACTGCGCTTCGGCGCGCAGCTCGAGAGCGGCCGTCACGACCTCGCCGGGCGTCACGCCGAGCAGGCACGCGTGATGATGTTGCGGACACACGCTGCGATAACACCAGCGGCATTCGACATCGCGAAACAGCACGCGATGCGGTGTCTGCCACGGCGTGTGCTGCGGATTGGTCAGCGCATACAGATCGACGACGGGTGTGCCGAGCGCGGATGCAAGATGAACCGGTCCGCTGTTGTTGGAAACCAGCACGCTCGTACGTTCGATCAACGCCGCCAGTTCGCCGAGCGTAAGCGCGCCGCTCATGTCGTGCAGTTGCGCGCGCACGCGCGGGGCAGCGGCGGCAATCACGGCCTCGACGAGGTCCCGCTCGCTTGCGCCGCCGGTGATCAGAATGGGCGCGCCCGTTTCCTGCGCGAGCCGCGTAGCCACCTGACCGAAACGCTCCGGCGGATAGCGCCGCGAGGCGGCGGTTGCACCGGGGTGCAACACGATCCACGGCGCGCTCCCTTTTGCATCGACCTGCACGCTGTGTGCCGCGAGTTGCTTCGTCAGCGTGCGCCGGTCCGACTCGTGCACCGCGAAGCGCATGCGGGTGTCGGGCGCATGCGCACCGACCTGGCGAACCAGGTCCAACTGCCGTTCGACCTCGTGACGCGTGCGCTGCTGCGGCTCGGGTTCGCGCAACCAGTCGGTCAGCAACGCATAGGGATTCTCGCGGCAATGCGCGAGCCGCCGCGGAATGCCCGCGAGATAACACAGCATCGCCGCGGGCAACGGGCTCTGACTGTAGACGGTGAAGATCACCGCCGCATCGAAATTGCCGCGCCGCAGGCGCTCCTGCATGCGTTGATCGTCGGCGAGAGAGCGCGAACTCGCCGACGGATTCGCGACCCACGGCGCGTCGTATTCGATCACGTCGTCGACATCGTCCAGATACGGCGCGAGCGCGGCGCCGCTGCGCGAACCCAGCAGCGTGATGTGGCGCCCGGGACCGGACTCGCGCAGCGCGTGCAGAGCCGGCGTGGTCATCAGCACGTCGCCGAGGTTGTCCAGCCGCACGCACAGAATCCGCTTGATGTCCTCGCCCCAATGCGCAAGCTGTGGGCTGTCGGGCACGCGAGCGTGCGCGAGCATGGGTTGAGCGATCAGCAGCGGCGCATTCATTGAGCGGCTTCCTCGCCCGCAGGCGCGGACCGTAGTGCCGTGAGAGCATCGCCCGCGACAATCCGGGCCGCCTCATGCAGATCCGCAGCGCGCGCGTTCGGCACACGCTGCGGTCCCTCGATCCACTCGGTCTCGTGGCCGTTGTCGAGCAGAATCGTGCGGCACCCGGCACGATTGCCCGCTTCCACGTCATCGAGAATGTCGCCGATAAACCAGCTGCGCGCGAGATCGAGCCGATGCTCGCGCGCCGCGCGCAGCAGTAGACCAGGCGCGGGCTTGCGGCAATCGCAGGCAGTCGCATAGGGCGCCACGCTGCCATCCGGGTGATGAGGACACCAATAGGCCCCTGCAAGCGTCGCGCCGCATTCGGCAAACATGCGCACGAGCTCAGCCTCCACGTCCTTTAACGCCGCGCGCTGGAACTTGCCGAGCGCGACGCCCGACTGATTGCTGATCACAAACAGCGCGAACGGCTGGCTCGCGAGCAGGGTCAACGCTTCGCACGCGCCGGGTGCGAGGCGCATCAGCGAAGGGTCGATGTTGTAGGGCACGTCGTCGAGCAGCGTGCCGTCCTTGTCGAGAAAAACAGCGGGTTGCAGCATGATGATGGCGGTGCTCAAAACGTGAACGATTCTCCGCAGGCGGATAGTTCATCCGCCCGGCTCGGCGAAACAGACTGTGCTGCGAGCGCAGCAATGAGGCGCGGCGCGCTAGCGGAACGATGCGCCGGCTGCCGCGCGCAGTCGAACCTCCACACGTTCTTCCGCGCTTTTGGCCGGCACGAGCCGCGCGGTGCGCATATAAATGCGCGCGAGCGACTCGCCCACGCCGCGCCAGGTGAACTCCTTCCTCGCGCGATCGAGACCTGCTTCGCCCATGCGCCGCGCGAGTGCGGGATCGCGTCGCAACTGGTTCAGCCGCGCTGCGAGCGCCGCCGGATCGCGCGGCGGCACGAGAAAGCCGGTGACACCGTCGGCCACCGAATAGCGGATTCCGCCGACATCCGCGCCGATCACCGGCGTGCCGCAGGCCATGGCCTCGACCGGCGTGATGCCGAACGGCTCGTACCAAGGCGTCGTCACGAACACGTCGGCGGCGCTGTAGTAGTAGCGCAGTTGCGCGCGCCCGCGCCGTCCGACAAAGTGGGTCTGCTCCGCGACTCCGCATTCCCGTGCAATGCCGCGCAAGCGCGCGATTTCCGGCGTGGCCTTTTCATTGGGCGCGTCCGAGTTGCCGCCCACCACATAAAGTTGCGCCGACGCCCTGAAGGCCTTCTTCAGCACGCCCACACCGCGCACCACGTTGTCGATGCCCTTGCGCTCGACAAGGCGGCCGAGCTGTAGCACGGTGAATTGATCCTGCTCCCAGCCGAGTGCGTCGCGCGCGGTGGCGCGGTCCATCGGATGAAACTCGTCCGCGTCGAAACCGCACGGCACGATCTGGATGCGCGCGGGGTCGGCCTGGTAATGCTCGATGAGGTCCGCTTCGTCTTGCGGACATTCGGCGATCACCACATCCGACTGCGCAACGAGGTCGTCCTCGATTGCGAAGCGCTCGTCCGGGAAGCCGTCGTTCGCACCTTGATGAATCCGGCGCACGCGGCCAAGCGCATGAAAGGTGGTGATGAGCGGCACGCCAAGCGCTGCTTTCACCTTCATCGCCGCGAGGCCCGACATGAAGAAGTTCGCGTGTATCACGTCATACGGCTGCTTCTCGCGGCGGAAGAACTCGATCAGGAATGCGGCGAACTCGTCCATGAAGGGCAGCAGCAGTTCCTTGGGCAACTGCATGGGGGGCCCCGCGGGTACGTGGATCACGCGCACGCCTTCCATATCGGAGACGAGCGGCAGTAACGCGCGGTCGCGGCGCGTGAACACATCCACTTGATGGCCCATCTCGGTGAGTTCACGCGCGACGTTCGCGACGTAAATGTTTTGTCCTCCACTGTCGACGCCTCCGGCGACGGCGAGGGGCGAGGCGTGTTCACTGATGAGGGCGATCTTCATTGACATTCCTTCGCGAGGTAGGCGTTGGCGGGGCGTGCATGGCGCGCAATGCTGAGCAGTCTTATGCAATGTCGCGCGATACGACGCTGTTAACCGGCCACAGCATGCGCTGTGCCTATGCGCAACAAGGCAGGCGCGCAACGTCAATGCGACGGTGGGTACGGAGAAGCGCTGTAGCGTTCCCTGTTTCCCGGCGGGGAAGCGCTGTGGCGTTCCCTTTTTCTACAAGGCGTCATGTAAATTCGAGTAGCGCCTGCGCGACAACGCGAATTTTTTCCTCGGCGATGCAGGGCGAATCACGCCTGTTGCCCGCGTGTGCCGTGTGCTAAGTTTTGTCCGATGGCGGGCGCAGCGTTTGCTCGTCACAGGCCCCGGCGCGCGCGTTCGCCATGCGGCGCTTTTTGCCGCGCTCTTGCGAACCCGCGTAGTGGAATCGAAATGTCCGTCCGCAACTCTGGTGCTGCGGCGGCTCTCACAGGGACCCCATGCCGAATCCCGCAACGCTGCCCCGCTCCCAATTGACCCGCCGCATTGCCGCCGACCTGATGGGCGCAGTCTGGCGTTACCGCAACCAGACGCTCGCCGCTTTGCTGCTGATGGTGTCGGCCAAGCTCTCTACCGTGCTGATGCCGCTCGTGCTCAAGCATGTGGTGGACGAACTGGGGCACCCGGTCGCGCAGGCGCTGTTTCCGGTGTTTCTCGTGCTGACCTACGCGTTGCTGCGTTTTCTCGGCGATGCGCTCAACGAAGCGCGCGACGTGGTGTTCAGCATCGTCACGCAGCGCACGGTGGCGGCGTTCACCGAGCGGACTTTCGCGCATCTGCATCGCATGAGTGCGCGTTTTCATACCAAGCGCGAGACGGGCGCTATCGTTCGCGACGTGCAGAAGGGTGCGGATGGTATCGGCTTTCTGCTGGGCGTCGCACTGTTTACTATCGTGCCGACCGCGTTCGAAATCGTGACGATCGTCGCGATCATGGTTCACAACTATGCGCGCGAATTCATGATCGCGATTGCCGCGACCTTCGTTTGCTATGCGGTGTACACGTTTATCTTCACGCGGCGGCGTGTTGCATTCCAGCGCGCGGTGAATGCGCTCGAAGCGCAGTCGGACGGCCGGCTCGTGGACAGTCTGCTGAATTACGACACCGTGAAGTACTTTGCCACCGAAGAAACCGAAACCCGCCGTCTTTCGGCGGTGCTGGAAAAGTGGGTGCATGCGAGGACCGCGAACCAGCGCGCGCTGACCGCGTTGCATGTGGGGCAGAGCGCGGTAATCGCGCTCGGCATCGGCGCGATCATGTTGCTCGCGGCGCAGCATGTGGTGTCCGGCACCATGACCGTGGGCGATCTGATTCTGGTGAATGCATACATCATCCAGATCTGCATGCCGCTCAATACGCTTGGCTTCGTATTTCGCGAGACCAACGACGCAATGGTGAACGTCGAGCGCATGTTCGAGATACTGGCCGCGCGCGGCCGCGTGGGCGAAGATATCGACGAGCCTGCTGCCAGACCGCTGGTGGTGAGCGCCGGCCAGATCTCGTTCGAGCACGTGGACTTCGGCTACGATCCGGCGCGGCAGATTCTGCGCGACGTCGATTTTCACGCCTATCCGGGCAAGACGCTGGCCATTGTCGGCGGAAGCGGCTCGGGCAAGTCCACGCTCGTTAAACTGCTGTTCCGCCTGTATCAGCCGAGCAGCGGCACGATTCGCATTGACGGGCAGGACATCGGCCAGGTCACGCAAAAAAGCTTGCGTGAGGCTATCGGCATCGTGCCGCAAGACACGGTGCTGTTCAATGAGACGATTGCGTACAACATTGCCTATGGGCGGCCTTCCGCGACTCGCGCGGACGTGGTGCGGGCGGCGCGCGCGGCGCAGCTCGATGAATTCATCGAGCGTTTGCCGGATCATTACGACACGCGCGTCGGCGAGCGCGGCGTGCGGCTGTCGGGCGGCGAGCGGCAGCGCATTGCGATTGCGCGCGCAATTCTGAAGGACCCGCGCATCATCGTGTTCGACGAGGCAACGTCCGCACTCGACACGCGTTCGGAGCGCGCGATTCAAACCGAGTTGACGCGCCTCGCGCAAGGCCGCACGTCGATTGTGATTGCACACCGTCTCTCGACCGTAGTCGACGCCGACTGGATTCTCGTGATGGAACATGGCCGGGTGGTCGAGCAGGGCACGCATCGCGAACTGCTCGCGCACGACGGCGTGTACGCGAAGATGTGGTCCCTGCAATGGCAGCAGGGCGAACTGGAGCATGCGCAGCGCAAGCTCACCGCGCAGTCGGTCAGCCTCGCGGCGTTGATGGCGGGCGTGATCGACGCGTTACACGACGAAATTGCGGCCCAACGTGTAACGCTCTATCCGCAGATCAGCGACAACGATCTGCGTGTGACCGGCGACCCAAGCGTGCTGCAACCGCTGATCGCCGAGCTGTGCCGAAACGAGATCGTGCACGCAAAGCCAGGACAGCGCATCGAATTGCGCGTGGAGCGGCATAACAATCAGGTGTGGGTGACGGTGCTCGGCATGGGCGAGAAGCCCGCTGAACTGTCGCAGGCAGCGGCGCGCTATATGGAAGAGGCACTCGCCGCCGCTGGCGGCAGCTTCACGCTCACACCGCTCAATGGCAGGCTCGCGTATGTGGCGATGTTGCCGCTACGTCCCGTGGCCGATACGGCCGCTCAAATGCAGGCGGCGGCGCCTTCGGATGCGAATGGAGCTGCGCCGCTCGAAGGTCTCTTCGTCATGGCTATCGACGATCAGGAAGATGCGCTCGACGCGCTGGAAGCGGTGCTTACCGCGAGCGGCGCGCGCGTGCGGACCGCCTCGTCGGGCAAGGAAGCACTGGACTGGCTCGCGCAGACGCAAACCGTGCAATGGCCGCATGCGTTGCTATGCGACATCGTGCTCGCCGACGAAGACGGCTATGACGTGCTGCGCCGTTTGCGGCGGCTCGAAGCCGAGCGTCAGTTGCCGTTGCAGGACCGCGTGCCGGCAATCGCCTTGACCGGCTACGCGCAGAGCGAGGACCGCATGCGAGCGAAAATGGCTGGTTTTCAGGCACATTTGACGAAACCGGTTGCGCCCGAGAAGCTGATTGGCGAGATTCGTAATCTGGCGATGGCGTCCGCGCGCACGGGCGCGTAGGACCGGGCGGTCAAGCGTCGAACGGGTCTGATGATTCAGGTGCTGGCGTCGGCTTTGCCCACTGTCGGCTTCGCGCGCGTGCTCGGCGCAGGCGCTGCCATCTGACGTTCGCCGGTCCGCACGCGCTCGCGCAGGTTCAGCACCTGCGGTGGTACAGGCTTGCGGTTTCGCAACGCCCATGCAAGGCCGCGCACGAACGGAAGGCCGTCGCGAGCGAGCGTACCTTCGCGCGAGAAGGTTGCGAGCGCCTGTGCTGTCGCGCGGCACGCTTCGGGCCACGGCAGGCGCAGCCATGCGATCCACGCGGCATTGCGCGCGAGCGTGCGCCGCCGCAAGCCGCTGTCGCGCGACGGCGACGGGTGATGATGCACCGTCAGTTGATCGCAGTAGACAATGGCGTGCCCGGATGCGAGCACGTCTAGCGCAACGAGCTCTTCTTCTCCGCCAATGAAAAGGCGCGGCTCGTAGCCGCCCAACGTGCGGAACAGCGACGTGCGAAACACGCATGCACCCGCCATGTAGCCGATCAGAGCGGGGCCCGGCAAACCATCGCTGCCGAGCGGGCTAACGCGCATGATCGAGCACATGGGGTCGGTAATCTGCTCCTCGCCCACTACGACGCGTCCGCTCAGAATGCCGACGTTCGGCCATGCATCGAGCAGTTGCACTGCGCGTTCGAGCGCGCCCGGCTCCCACCAGGTGTCGTCATCGCAGAAGGCCACATAGTCGGTGCCGACGCAGGCGGCGGCGCGGTTGCGTCCAGCGGCGCCCAGATTCGCGTTGCATTCGACGATGCATACGGTAGGAAAGAGCGCCTTTACCAACGCGACGGTGTTGTCGCTCGAGCCGTTATCCGCCACGAAAACAGGCGGGTTCTCGGGAAGGGCAAGTAGGCGCTCGAGGGTAGCCACAAGCTCGTCGGCGCGGTTGTGTGTCAGAACGACGACCGAAATGCGCCGGGAAAGCGGTTTTTTTTCCATGCTCTTGTTTGTTTTTAACGAGGCGATGCCCCGGTCAAGCAAACCATGTGCCGTTCGCTTTCAACCAGCTTCAGTCCCGGCCTGCCGCCCGGTTAGCTGCCAATATTTTTCCGCCGAATAGAGCGTCGCGTGGGCGCCTTGCCCGAACGCGCGCAACTGGCTCGTGTATGCGCCGATTGCTTCGCGCTTCATCTGCTCATGCGAAAAAGATTGGCTGACGGTAGCGGGCAGGTCATCGGCGGGACTGAACATGTAGCCGCGTTTCGTCAGCTCTTCAATGCGCCGGGGAACGGTTTGGTCCATCCGTCTATAAGGTACGTCTTCATACGCATGAAACACGGTGTCGCGCATTTGCGTGACCAGTTGCAGACAGGCGTCGGATACGAGCGTGTGATCCGAATGAAAGAGGCCGAGCGGAATGATGACCTTGTCCGGATTGTGCGCCCGCAACGTGTGATGCAGCGCCTCGGCCAGCTCGTCGAGCAACGGTGTTTGCCCGTACTGGGCATCGCAAAAGTGCAGATGGACCGGTTCGGCACCGAGCATTTCCAGCGCTGCTGCGTCCTCGTGTTGCCGGGCTTGCATGGCTTCGAACGCGTCTTTGAAGCCCGACTTCTGGTCCCACTCCGTCGTCATGTTCTGACGCGGCGGCGCTGCGAATACCGTGCAGACAATGGCAGACGGATTCGCTGAGAGCAGCAGCCCACAACTCAAAACGGCATCGTCGAAATGGGGCGAAACGACGAACAGGCGGGCGCGCGATTGCATCATATTGTGATGGAGTTGTTTTGACGGAGCTGGAGGCTGTCACGGTAGCAAATCGCGCGCCTGGTGCGCGAGGCAGCTGGCGACAGTCAGCGAGGAATGCGCTTTGCTTCGCTATCGCCATACTGATTTGCATATGCGACCTCGTGAGCAAAGCGAAGAATCCGCCGAATCTGTCCATAGCAGCCGTGCCCGTCGAAGTGCGCAGAGGGCAGGTGACCGAGCAACTGCCGCGCGAAGTTTTCCGCGAACGCTTCATGGCGCGATTCTATGATCCTGCCTTTCGTACGGAAGACGAGGCGCTCGCGCGTCTCGAGGCGATTGCGTGGGACGCCTATTCCCAGTCGCGCAAATCGCCGGTCACGTCAAAGGCAGGCGCCGGCTACGCCGATCCTGACTACGATCTGTCCGTCGAATGGCGTGCAGCGAAGGAGCGCATCGAGGTCGCGCAGGCCCGGCAGCGTGATCCCGCTGGCCGGTCGCGCGTGCTGATCGTCAATGCTTCGTCGCGCAACGACTATACGTGTCCGAGCGAAATGTCGAAGAGCTTCCGGCTTGCGAAGATTGCGCAGGGCGCACTCGAGCGGCGTGCTTTCGACGTGGACTTTCTTGATCTGTCGCGCCTGAACTCCGACCGCGATCTGCACATTCACCCGTGCAAGGGCTGCGTTTCGACAGCAATGCCGCTTTGTCACTGGCCGTGCAGCTGCTATCCAAATCATTCGCTGGGACTCGTCAACGACTGGATGAACGAGATCTACGAGCGCTTTGCCGCCGCTCACGGCGTGATTTTCGTCACACCTGTCTACTGGTATCAGGTGACGAGCCCACTGAAGCTGCTGATGGATCGCCTTGTTTGCGCGGACGGCGGCAATCCCGATCCCACTTCCACGCACGGTAAGAAGCCCGAGGAAGCGAAGAGAATTGAACTTGCCGGTTGGGATTACCCGAAGCACCTGGCCGGCAGGGCTTATGGCCTGGTTGTGCACGGCGACGTCGCGGGCATAGAGGGATCGCGCCGCGCGTTGAGCGACTGGCTGGGCTGGATGGGCCTGATCGAAGCCGGTCCGAAGTCGCGGCTCGACCGCTTTATCGGCTACTACGAGCCGTACGCGACAAGTCACGCGACGCTCGATCGCGACGAGGATATGCAGCAGGAAGTGGTGAACGTGGCGCAGGCGGTGGCCGAATGCGTCGAGCAGATACGCAGTGGATACAAACAGCCAGGCGATGCGCTGCACACGCCGCGCGCGAAATAGGCGCGTGTCGCGCCGCGCTGCCAGACACACGCCCGCAGGCCCGTTACAGTTTTCTCCAACCTTTTGAACGCCATATCGAAGGATGAGCATGACAGACAAGAACACGGCCGAGCGGCGCCGGCTTGGAGGCTGGCTGCCGAGCAACGAAGAGCATCTCGCGCGCTATCGCACCGATCTGGCTGAAAAAGCCCGCGCCCGCGCGGCGCACGCCCCGCGTACAGAAGCGGTTACACATCTCGCGGCGCTATTGAACGGCGACCCGGTGCTGCGCATGGATATGACGCGAGCCATCAACCAGGCGCTCGACGAAGGCTATGTACTCGGCTATTCGTCGATAGAGGAGTTGATGGTAATCATCGACTATCTGATGACCTATGCACCGCCGTTCAGCGAAACGAGTCTGATCCACTGTCCATTGAATGCAGTGCTCGACTGGCCAATGTGCATGCCCTCCGGCTACGCGCTTTTTCGCGATCCGGCGCTCAATCAGCGGCTCAAGCATGTGCTCAATTGCTGGTGCGGCTTTTTGAGCGGACCTCATTCGCGCGAACATCTGAACGCGTCTGCGCCCAACGGCTGGTTCTCGCCTGAGGCGGACAAGAAGATCAATCTGTCGCAGTTCTGTTGCGATCCGGATAAGCCGTACTGGGGCTTTTCTTCATGGAACGACTTTTTCACGCGCCGCTTTCGCGAGGGCGCACGGCCCGTGGATCAGCCAGATAACAACAAGATCATCGTCAGCGCTTGCGAGGCGGCTCCGTACAACATCGAGACCGATGTCAAACTGACCGACAGTTTCTGGATCAAAGCGCAGCCTTATTCGCTGCTGGATATGTTCTCGGCGAGCCAGCGCGAGCTCGCGCAGCGCTTTGTCGGCGGCTCGATCTACCAGTGTTTCCTGAGCGCATTCGACTACCACCGCTGGCACGCGCCGATCAGCGGCGTAATCAAGAAGGCCTACGCGCTGGACGGCACCTACTATTCGGATGCCGATGCGGAAGGCCGCGACCCGGGCGGTCTGAACGACTCGCAGGGCTACATTACCGCTATTGCCGCGCGCGCCGTGATCGTGATCGAAAGCGACGACCCCGCCATCGGGCAGGTGGGTTGCGTATTCGTGGGCATGGCCGATGTGTCTTCCTGCATGATCGAAGCGCTGCCCGGGCAACGCGTGGCGAAAGGCGACGAGATCGGCTTCTTCCAGTACGGCGGCTCTACCTGCTGCCTTGTGTTCGAGCCGGGCGTAATCGAGAGGTTCGTGCCCCAACCGCCGTTCGACAATGCGCCTTCAGTGAAGGTGAAAACGCACATAGCGACGGCCAGGTAGGCCAGGTAGCAATATCGCCTAGCAATACCGCCCAATATTTTCCCGCCGACTAGATGACGGTCGAGAATGCCGCGAAAGGCTTCGCGGCATTCCCTTTTTACAGCGACTTTATAGCGACTTCCCAATCCCAATGCAGCCGAAAAAAACTTAGCCTGGTTGCTGACCCGAGCCCAGGTCCGCGCCCGTCACCGGGTCTGTCTCTGTGTTGGAAGCGGTTCGCGAAGCCAGCGCACCGAGTACTTCGACATCCGCTTGGGTCACGTTCACGGAGGGCAGACCGTCGCCGCCGTCCACTGCCGGTTGCGGCGCTTCGACAAATTCCCATTCGGGCCCTTCGTTCCAGGGCCCGCGTGCGTCTCCCTCTCCCGCGGACATGTTGTAGTACACGTTTGTAAATTCAGGCACGCCTGGCAGTTTGCCTTGCGGGAAGTTCGGCTGGATGGAATGCAGTGCCTTTTCGAACGACTTCTGGTGAGCAATTTCGCGCGTCATCAGAAAGCCGAGGGCTTCCTTGATGCCAGGATCGTCCGTGACATTCAGGAGCCGCTCATAGACGATCTTCGCGCGAGCTTCGGCAGCGATATTGGAGCGCAGATCCGCGGTGGGCTCACCGATGGTGTCGATGTAGGCTGCTGTCCACGGCACGCCGGCAGAGTTGGTCAGCGCAGGTCCGCCGCCATACAGCAGTGCGGTGGTGTGCGAGTCGTTGCCGCCGCCTGTGAGCGAGCGATACAGTTCGGCCTCCTGCTCGACGCCTTCGGCGAGTTGGCCTTTCGCACCCTTGTTCAACATGGCGACGATCGAACCGATCACTTCGAGGTGACTGAGCTCTTCGGTGGCAATGTCAAACAGCAAATCCTTGCGGCCCGGGTCATCTTCGGCGACGGCCTGAGTGAAATACCGGCACGCCGCTGCGAGCTCACCCTGGGGTCCGCCGAACTGCTCGAGCATCAAATTGGCAAGGCCTGGATTGGGCGCTGCGACACGCACGGTGTACTGAAGTCGCTTGTTGTGAACGAACATGGCTTCTCCGTTGAGTATGGTTTGGGGAAATATGGACTGCGTGACGTTCTCCGCATCCGCCGTACCCGGTGCGAATGGGACGCGCTACGTTCTGCCGCAACCGCGTGAATTTCGCCGGGCACACCCGTTGCGCGATGCAGGGCTCCTTCACCTACCAGGGAGTTGCACATGACACAGCGAAAGACCATCGACGATCTGTTCGTTCACATGCTCTCGGACATCTACAGCGCGGAGAAGCAATTGACCAAGGCATTGGCGAAGCTTTCGCGTGCTGCGTCCGATCCGCAACTGAGCGAGGCATTTAAAATCCACCTCGAAGAAACACAGGGGCAGGTGGAAAGAATCGATAAGGTTGTAGAAACTAGCGGCGTGAAGTTGAAAAGAATGAAGTGCGTCGCAATGGAAGGCCTGATCGAGGAAGGGCAGGAACTCATCGACGAAATTGAAAGAGGCCCGGTACTCGACGCTGGTCTTGTCGCCGCCGCGCAAAAGGTCGAACACTACGAAATTGCGGCTTATGGCAGCTTGTGCGCGATCGGCAAGCAGTTGGGCTTTACCGAAGGCGTGAATCTGCTGAAGGAAACGCTGGAAGAAGAGAAGGCGACCGACCTGAAGCTCACCGAATTCGCCGAGCGAGCCGGCAACGAAAAGGCGAAACAGCAAAAGTAAAGGGGAAATCCGCCGGGTCGGAACAAAGCGGAGTGAACGCAGGCGTACTGAAGTTGGCGATCCCGCCCATGACTGGGCGGGTATTTTTTTGCGGGTGGCGCATTGCCGGGTAGCCCGCCCAACGGTGTGAGGGACGAGTGAATCAGGTTTTGTCGCCCACAGCGTGGCTTCCAACCTGGTCGAGTTTGCTCTGCAATTCCATCTTGCGCTTGGCAATCTTCTCGCCAAGTGCCTTCACGTCGAGATTGGCTTTGCGCAGTTCAGGAAAGAGCTCGCTTTCTTCTTCCTCGACGTGATGTCGAACCATTTCGCTCATGACCTTGAACGTCGCATCGAAACCTTTGTCGCCCGCCTTTAGCGTTTCGAATTTGCTGATCAGCGTCTTGACAAGAAAGTGTTCGACGTACGCTTCCTCCACGTCGACTACATCGCTCTCGGGAAGCGCTTCGCTCGCGGCGGGGTAAAGCAGTTCTTCTTCGATGATGGTGTGAATGGTCAGTTCTTCACACGCGCGTTGGGCGAGGGTCGCCTTCGCTTCCAGATCGTCTTCCTGCGCTTTCTCGAACGCAGTGAAGAGCTTCTCCACCGCGCGATGGTCTGCGATAAGCAGTTCGAGGGCATCGTCTGTGCTGGGGGTCGGTTGTTTTTCTGGCATGTCGCTCTCCATGTTGTGCGCCGCCGTGCGGCCGCGCGTTCGCGCAACACAACGCAAGCCCTGTGCCTGTAGCCCTTCCGCCTCCCTCACCGTGCTAGCTCCGGCTCTTGCGCGGCGCAGCCGCGTTCACGAGCGGATTGAACCCGGCGCTTCGGGTGGGCCTCTCTGCGGACGTGTCCGGCTTTTTCGCCTTGACGGCACTGCTTTTCCGGCTGGACGAGGCGCCGCGCGTGCTGCCGGTCAATTGTTTGGCGAGTTCCGCGCTCTCGTCGTCTTCTGCCGGCTCGTCTTTCTCCGGTTCTTTCTCATCTTCTGCCTCTTCGCTTTTACGTGACGTCCGGCTGGTCGTTCCTGACCTTGCCGCGCCCGCAACGTGTTCGATCACGGACATGAACGACTTGCGGGCAGCACGCAACGGCTCGCCCGGGAGCATCGTCAGAGCAACGACTTCATGGAGAGACCGTCCGTCGACTGAGCGCTCGGTAGGCTCCGTGTCCCAGTCTGGTTTTGCAGTGACGAACGTGGCGAGAAGACGTTCAAGGACGGCGGGCGACAACACGCCGCCGTCATACAGGCTGATGATCGCGCGTTCAGCAAGCGCGAAAGGCGTAATAGAAGTTTTGGGCACCGTGCTCGTTGCCTTGCGGGCGCAGGACGCGATAGTTTAGTGACTCGCAACCATCAACCAGTCTGCCGGGCTTCGGTGCCTTTCAGCTCGCCATGCCGATGCGCGTGCGTAGCCGCGTATTTGAGCTCGAAGTGTGCGCCTTTGCCGCTGCGTGTCGGCGGAAAATGTTCTCCCTCCACGCATGTCACTTCGAATGTGTCTTTTCCGTCGTCATGAACCACTGAATAGATGCCGGATGTCCTGACTATTTCGCCAGGCTTGAACGAGTTATCTCCTGCCATTTTGAAAACTCCGTGAGTGAGGACGCGTTACGCATGGCGATGCAACGCTTGTGCCAGCCGCTTCGGCGCATGTGTCAGGTCCGCTCAAAAAAGGCCCGCAACGGGCTCGCCTGCCGGACGGGCCCCACAGGGCTGCTCTTTTCGAACAGTACCTGGACGATGCCACGCGTGGAGACACTCACCCATGCCGATTGAATGTCTTTTGCGCGGACCCAGCGGCATCGGCGGATTTCGTGGCTGGGCACTGCTTCGACGTCGTCGGGAATGCGCGCGGCAAATACATAGTGGCGAGTGCGTACGCCCCAGAACTCGAATATGTAGTGAAGCGCGAGGTCGTTCAGTTGCGTTTCTTCCACGAGCTCGCGCACGGCTGCCGCGGCTATGGGCTCGCCTGCTTTACAGCGGCCGCCTGGCAGAGCCCATCGTCCATTGGATCTCGCGACGAGCAGGATACGATTGGCGCGCAGACACAAAACGGTGGCTCGGTGCTTCATGGCATATCCGGCAAAAAAGTGCGACCTTACAAAGCATGCAATATGCCTTCCCGCCGCTCGTCCGGGAACCACAAATGCTACTCGCAGGGCAGCGCTTTCCAGCCCTGCGCACGCGGGCTGTTTTTTGCAATTCAATTTGAATCATTGTCTGCAGAGGTGGCAAATATGTCGAAGCCGCATCGGTTTCCACCCGCGCTCGCGGTCCCCGCGGTCGTATTGATCATTCTCGGTTTAGCGTTAGCCGCAGGCGGAGTTCCGCTCGTCACGCTTGGCGGCTCCTGGTATTACGTCATTACCGGTATTGCAATCGCGCTGACAGGCGTGTTGCTCAGCATCCGCCGGCGCTCTGCGCTGTGGTTATTCGCGCTGATCCTTTTCGGCTCGACGATCTGGGCAGTCGCGGAAGCGCGGTTCGACTTCTGGCAATTGCTACCGCGTTTGTGGGTGTGGCTCGTGCTCGCCTTGTGGCTTCTCTTGCCGCCTGTCACCAGCAAACTGGTGTTCGGGCCGCCTGCCGCGCATCGCGAGGGCGTTGTGCCGTTGGCTGCCGCTGTTATCGTGACGGTGCTGCTTGGTATCGGCACTGCGTTCAATCACCCGTACGATCACCCCGGCACGCTTGCCTCCACTGCGGCCACGCCCAGCACGACGCCTGCCGGCGATGCAAACCGGCCCGCAGGCGACTGGACCGATTATGGCGGCTCGCCGCTCGGTCAGCGTTATTCGCCGCTGACGCAAATCACGCCCGAAAACGTGCGGCAATTGAAGGTGGCGTGGCAATTCCAGACAGGCGACAAGCCGGGTCCGAACGACCCGACGGAGACGACTGCCGAGAACACACCGATCAAGGTCGGCAACAAGCTCTTTCTTTGCACGCCGCACAGTATCGTGATCGCACTCGACCCTGCGTCGGGCAAGGAGCTGTGGCGCTACGATCCGCATATTCAGAGCCCTGTCGGCTTCAAGCATTGGGAACATATGACATGCCGCGGGGTGTCCTATCACGACGACGCGATGTATCCCGCGAATGCGCCGGTTGCGGTGGCGGACAATGCAACTGGTGCTTCGGCTGCTGCGTCGGGCGGCGAGGCGGCTTCTGATGCAGCTTCGGGTGCTGCTTCGGGTGCTGCTTCGGGTGCTGCTTCTGATGCAGCTTCGGGTGTGAGTGCAGACGCATCGTCCAGCGCGGTTTCCACGAGTGCTCCGGCGCCTGCATCGGTGTCCGCTGCCGATGCAGCATCGACAAGCACGGCGGCAGGCGCCAGTGCTTCGGCCGCGAGCCCGGCAAGCGACGCGTCAACGGCGACACAGCCAACCGCCAGCGCCGCCGCGAGCGCCGAATGCCCGCGCCGCATCTTCCTGCCGACTGCCGATGCGCGCCTCATTGCGCTCAATGCAGATACGGGGCAGCCCTGCACCCACTTCGGCAATAACGGTCAGATTGACCTGCGTACGAACATTGGACCGTTTACGCCAGGCGGTTATTACTCGACGTCGCCGCCGGCGGTCACGCGAAACCTGGTCATTATCAGCGGCCATGTCACCGACAATGAATCGAACAACGAGCCGTCAGGCGTTACTCGCGCGTTCGACGTGCATGACGGTCATCTCGTGTGGAATTGGGACGCGGGCAATCCGGACGCGACCCAGCCTATCGGCCCGAATCAGACCTATGTTCGCAATTCGCCGAACATGTGGTCGGTGTTCAGCGTCGACGAAAAGCTCGGCATGGTTTATCTGCCGCTTGGCAATCAGACGCCCGACCAGTGGGGCGGCGCGCGCACGCCGGCGTCCGAAAAGGTCGCGGCGGGCGTGGTCGCACTCGATCTCGCCAACGGCCGGATGCGCTGGAATTATCAGTTCACGCACCATGATTTGTGGGACATGGACGTGGGCGGCCAACCGTCGCTCATCGATCTGCAGACACCGAGCGGCGTGCAGCCTGCCCTGATCGCGTCGACAAAGCAGGGCAGCATTTATGTGCTGAACCGCGAAACCGGCAAGCCCATTGTGCCGATTACCGAAGAACCCGTGCCGCAAGGTGCGGCGAGCGGCGATCACACGTCGCCGACGCAACCGTTCTCGGCACTGAACTTCAAGCCGCCAAAAGTGCGCGAGCGCGATATGTGGGGCACCAATCCTTTCGACCAGTTGTGGTGCCGCGTGAAGTTCAAGTCCCTGCGCTATGACGGCATGTTCACGCCGCCTTCGGAGCAGGGGTCGCTGGTTTTCCCGGGCAATTTCGGCGTGTTCGACTGGGGTGGTGTGGCAGTCGACCCCGTGCGGCAAATACTCATTGCGAATCCGAGCTACATGGCGTTCACGTCGAAACTGATACCGCGCTCGCAGATTCCCACGGATAACGGCGAGAAGAAGGGCAGCGAGACGAGCGGCATCAAGCTCGCTCGCGGCACGCCGTATGGGTTCGAGATCAACGCGTTCCTCTCGCCGCTCGGCATTCCGTGCCAGGCGCCGCCGTGGGGCTATGTGGCAGGCGTGGATTTGCGCACTAATCAGATTGCATGGGAGCACAAGAACGGCACGATCCGCGATAGCGCACCGTTGCCGATTCCAATGCCCCTTGGCGTGCCGAGTCTCGGCGGCATGGTGACCACGGCCGGTGGCGTCGCGTTCCTCTCGGGCACGCTTGACTACTATGTGCGCGCTTACGATGTACGTACCGGCGACCGGTTGTGGCAGGCGCGCTTGCCCGCAGGCGGCCAGGCCACGCCCATGACGTATGCGGACAGCAACGGCAAGCAATACGTGCTCGTCACGGCCGGCGGCCACGGCTCGCTCGGGACCAAGCAGGGAGACTATGTGATCGCCTACACGTTGCCCTGAAAGACGACTGCGGACTGAAAAGCAACGCGCCGGCGAATGCGGAAATCATTCCGCATTGCCGGCGCGCTTTTGCGCGGGTTGTCGGTAAGCGTTGAAAACGTTACGCGTTCGCGAGCAAACATTCCAGCCGACGGAGCGCCGGCCAACGTGCCGCGAGCAGATCAATGGGCCGCCACATGTAATACAGCTTTCAGGACGCCTGCTACCAGGGCCACTGTCATGACGCCTAGCATCCATAGGCCAACGAACCATGCGAAGCGTCGCCACATGTCAGTGATACCCCTCGCCAGGCCGCATTTTTCCCTTGAAGACGGAATACGCGTAGACGGTATAGCCGAGAATCATCGGGACGGTGATCGCGGCGCCCACCAGAAGAAAGAGCAGGCTCGCGTGCGGGGCGGCAGCATCGCGGAAAGAAATGGCGGGCGGCACGAGGTATGGATAGAGGCTGATCAGCAGCCCCGCGTAGCAAAGAATGAAAATGCCATAAGCAAACAGCAAGGGCATGGCATGCCGGCGTGACGAAAGGCTGCGCCAGAAACCCGCTGCGAGAAGTACCAGCAGTACCGGCACCGGAGCCGTCAATGCAACGGCGGGCCAGCGGAACCAGCGCTCGGCGAGCGAGCTTTGCAGCATCGGCGTCCACAGCGTGACCACGACGATCAATGCGAGAACCGCCACTGCCATGGTGCGCGCGTAACGGCGGCAGCGTTCATGCAGTGCGCCCTCGGTGCGCCAGATAAGCCAGCATGACCCAAGCATGGTGTAGCCGACGATGACGGCAAGGCCGCACAACACAGTGAAACCGGTGAGCCAGTCCCACCAGCCGCCCGAATACGAGACTCCCTCGACGTGTATGCCCTGCAGTAGCCCTCCGAGTACCAGTCCCTGACATAACGCAGCCACGGCCGAGCCCGTGAAGAACGCGATGTCCCACCACGCGCGGCCCGATCCTGTTGCGCGAAAACGGAATTCGAAAGCCACGCCGCGGAACACGAGCGCGAGCAGCATTGCGATGATAGGCGGATAAAGTGCGGGGAGGATGACCGAATAGGCAAGCGGAAATACCGCAAATAGTCCGCCGCCGCCGAGTACCAGCCATGTTTCATTGCCGTCCCATACCGGCGCGATCGAGTTCACCATCAGATCGCGGTCTTCGCGGTTGCGCTCGACCGCGAACAGGATGCCCACGCCCAGATCGAAGCCGTCGAGCAGCACATACGCCAGCACGGCAAACGCGAGAATGGCGGCCCATATGAGCGGCAAATCAATCGTGGCGGCTGTCATGGCGTGGGTCCTGCGAAAGAGAGTGGTCCATGGCGGCGGATGCGGGCTGCCGCTGCGCGGGTCCCGGCGTAATGCCCGCGCTGCGATGCGGTTTGTCCTTCGCCGGACCCTCCGTCGAAAGCGACGGCGGCCTCGCCATCAGCCGCAAAAGAAACACCATTGCTGCGCCGAACACGATCAGATAGACCACGCCGAAAGCCGCCAGCGACACCGCCACACCAGGCGCTGCGATAGGCGACACGCTGTCCACGGTGCGCAGATGGCCGTACACGGTGTATGGCTGACGCCCCACTTCGGTCACGGTCCAGCCGCACAGCAAGGCGATGAGCCCGGAAGGACCCATCGCGACCATGAGCCGATGCAGCCAGCGGGCGCGATAAAGCGAGTGCCGGGCCCGCAGCGCGAGACTCGCGAAGCCCGTCAGCGCCATCAGCACGCCAAGGCCGACCATGATGCGAAACGCCCAGAAAACGAGCGGCGAATAGGGCCGGTCGGCGGGTGCGAACTCCTTGAGGCCTCTGATCGAGCCGTTCCAGGTGTGCGTGAGAATCAGCGCGCCCAGGTGCGGGATCTCGATCGCATAATCGGTGGTTTCGGTCTTCATGTTTGGCATGCCGAACAATATGAGCGGCTGGCCCGGTTTCGATTCCCAGTCACCTTCGAGCGCGGCGATCTTGGCGGGTTGATGCTTGAGCGTATTCACGCCGTGCTGATCGCCGGCGAGGATCTGGATAGGCGCGACGATACACGCCATCCATAACGCCATTGAAGCCATCAGGCGCGCGGGCTCGTTGCCCGACTCGCGCAGCAGATGCCACGCACCCACCGCGCCGACGATAAACGCCACGCTCAGATAAGCGGCCAGCACCATGTGCACGAGCCGGTAGGGGAACGACGGATTGAAGATAATGCTGAGCCAGTCGGCCGGAAAAAAGCGACCGTCCACCATGGTGAACCCCTGCGGCGTCTGCATCCATGAATTCACGGCCAGAATCCAGAACGCGCTCATCAAGGTGCCGACCGCCACGAGTACCGTCGCAAGAAAATGCAGTCTAGGCCCGACGCGCGTCATGCCGAACAGCATCACCCCGAGAAAACCGGATTCGAGAAAAAACGCCGTCAGCACTTCGTAGCCCATGAGCGGGCCCACCACGGGACCGGCGCGATAGGCAAAGCCCGCCCAGTTGGTGCCGAACGCATATGACATGACGAGACCCGACACCACGCCCACGCCGAACACCACGGCGAAAATCGTCAGCCAGTAGCGGAATACCGCCAGATACACCGGCTTGCCGGTGACGAGCCAGGCGCCTTCGAGCACTGCGAGGTAGCTGGCAAGCCCGATAGAAATGGCCGGGAAAATGATGTGAAAGGCGATGGTGAAACCGAATTGCGTCCGGGCGAGAAAGAGGGCGTCAACCGAGGGTGGCATCGCGATACCTCGTGTACAGGACGTGAAAGGCGCAGGGCGAAACAGCGCCTGGCGGCGCGACGCGCTTATAAAGGGTAGCAAATCCGTGGCCCGGCTGCGCGAATCGGCACGCCTGGGTGCTGCGCTCGACGAGGCCGCGGCCAGAACTGTAATCCGGTTGTCAGCAACGCATAGGAGTCGGCAAACAGGTACATGCATTGCTGCCCGCTTATGCATTCTCGATTGCGGGGAGACGGTGATGAAAGAGAAGGACACGACAAAAGATTACCCATTTGCCTCTGGCGGCTGGGGATCGTTGAGGGCAGTCACGACAATCCTCGCGCAAGAGCACGTGGGCGTGAAGGACAGCGCGGCACTCGCCAAACAGAACAAGCCCGACGGCTTCATGTGCGTGAGCTGTTCATGGGCGAAGCCAGCCGACCCGCACGTATTCGAGTTTTGCGAGAGCGGTGCGAAGGCGACCGCGTGGGACCTCACGTCAAAGCGAATGACGCCCGAGTTCTTCCAACTGCACACGGTGACCGAACTGCTCTCATGGCACGATCACGATCTCGAAGAGGCAGGGCGGCTCACCGCGCCATTGCGTTATGACCCGGCGACCGACAAATACGTGCAGATCGAGTGGCAACAGGCGTTCGACGAAATTGCACGCGAGCTCAACCAGCTCGAGCCGGACAGCGTGGTGTTCTACGCGTCGGGCCGCGCCTCGCTCGAAACTTCGTACATGTATCAGCTTTTCGCTCGTATGTACGGCACCAACAATTTGCCGGACAGCTCGAACATGTGTCACGAGAGCACGAGTGTCGGCTTGAAAGAAGCGATTGGCGTGGGCGTCGGCACCATTACGCTCGAAGACTTCGAGAAAACGGATCTGATGTTCTTCTTCGGCCAGAACGTCGGCACGAATAGTCCGCGCATGCTTCATCAGTTGCAGGACGCGCGCAAACGCGGGGTGCCGATCATCACGTTCAACCCGCTTCGCGAGCCGGGCCTCGTGCGCTTTGCCAATCCACAGTCGCCGGTGCAGATGCTCACGCCGGACAACACGCAGATCAGCACGCAATATCATCAGGTAAAGGCAGGCGGCGATACCGCGGCAATTCTCGGCATCTGCAAGGCGGTCATTGCAGCGGACGATCTCGCCGTCGAGCAGGCGCGGCCGCGCGTAATCGACGTCGATTTCGTTCGCGAGCACACCACCGGCTACGAAGCCTTCGCGAACTATGCACGCGAAGTGCCGTGGGCTGACATCGAGAACGTGAGCGGTTTGCCGCGCGACGCGATGGAAGCCGCAGCCGCCGAGTACATCAAAGCTAATGCGGTAATGATCCATTACGGCATGGGCCTGACCCAACACAGACTGGGCGTGCAGAACGTGCGCATGGTGTGCAACCTGTTATTGCTGCGCGGCAATATCGGCAAGCCCGGCGCCGGCCCTTCGCCTGTGCGCGGCCACTCTAACGTGCAGGGTCAGCGCACGGTGGGCATTACCGAAAAGCCAGAACTCGCGCCGCTCGACAAGCTGGCGAGCCAGTTCTCGTTCGAGCCGCCGCGCAAGAAAGGCCTGAATACCGTCGAGGCATTCGAGGCAATGCTCAGGGGCGAAATAAAGGGTGTGTTCAATCTGGGTGGCAACCTTGTACGTTCCGTGCCGGACCGGTTGCGGATCGAGCCGGCCTGGCGCACTTTACGGCTGAACGTGAACGTGGCGACCAAACTCAACCGCAGCCATCTCGTGCACGGCGAGGTCTCGTACATTCTGCCGTGCTTGAGCCGCATTGAAATAGACCGGCAGGCCAGTGGCGAGCAGGCGGTTTCGATGGAAGACAGCACCTCCTGCATGCATGGCTCGCGCGGCGTGGCCGAGCCCGCGAGTGAGAACATTCGCTCCGAGCCTTACATAATTGCCGGTATTGCGAAGGCGACGCTGGGTAGCCGCTTCAATGTGGATTGGGACGGGTGGCGAGATGACTACTCGATAGTGCGGGATGAAATCGCGAAGACGTACCCTGAGATTTTCCACGACTTCAATCAACGTATGTGGACGCCAGGCGGCTTTCACAAGCCATTGCCGGCACGCGAGCGGCAATGGAAAACGAAGAGCGGCAAGGCGGAGTTCATGGTGCCGAAGGCGCTGGGCGAAGATCCCGATATGCCCGAGCGCGGCGCGGACGCGCTGCGGCTCATGACACTGCGTTCCGACAGCCAGTTCAATACGACAATCTACGGACTGGACGACCGTTTTCGCGGCGTAAAAGGCAGCCGCATGATTGTGCTGATGAATAAGCATGACATGGCGGCCAACGGTCTTTCCGAAGGAGACAGGATCAGCCTGCAAACCATTTCCGACGACGGCTTCGATAGGCGTGTAACCGGCTTTACTGTGAAGGCCTACGACATTCCCGTCGGGTGCATTGGAGGCTATTACCCTGAATGCAACCCGCTGTTGCCGCTTTGGCATTGTGCAGAAGAGAGTAAGGTGCCCGGCGCCAAATCGATTCCGGTGAGAATTGTCGATAAGCCGGGGGCGTCCGCCTCTGTGTGAACGAGAAGCCGGGCCGATCCGTGGAGGGCCCGGCAGCTTTGTTTCACACGCACAAGTTGCCAGTTAATCGGCGTAGCGCATTCTGCGCGTTTTCGGCAGACAATGCGTGGCGCCGATCACAAGCAGAGAGCCGAGCAGGAAAGTAGCAATCGGAAAAGTGCCTGCGGTGTTCACAGCGATTTCACGCGGACGTTCGCCGAGAAGCTGAAGTCTGCGGCGAGTCATCTTCGCACCTAGCGAACGCAGTTCGTTCTTCAATGCGCGCTCGGCTGTGGGCAGCAGCACGGTTTCTTCGTCGGCCACATGGTGCATGACTTCGCGCATCAATTGCTGGAACAGGCCGTCGAACGCAGCGTCTTCCGGGCCACTTGCGCGCAGCCTGGCGATGGTGGCGCGCATTTCGTCGTGTTCGGGCCGGCTTTTTTCGAGCGTCTGGTCTTCGCTGAGGACGCCGCTCAGTGCCGGATAGAAGATCTCTTCTTCCAATTGCGCGTGAATCTCAAGCGCGGCACACACGGAATTGACAATGGCGCGTTTGCGCCACCACGGACTGTCCGCGTGATAGCGATGAAACGCCGTGAGTACATGCATATGATCGAGGCGGATCATCGCGGTAATGGTCGGGGACATCGAGGAATTGCTTTCGGGCATGGCAGTTCTCCAGAATGACGCGGCGCCGGGCGTCGGTATTGGGGTTGTCGGCATGCGTAAGCTGGGCATGCGGGCGCTCGCGGATGCGCCACCTACCGCATTCCGCATTCCTGCAATGCCTCGCCTAGTCAGGAACGTTTTCTATGTCGCGCAGCCAGACGGTGGCCTCGCTGTCGCTCGGCGCGCGCCAGTCGCCGCGCGGCGACAGCGAGCCGCCCGATCCCACCTTCGGCGCATTGGGAATGCACGAGCGCTTGAACTGGCTGGTGTGGAAAAAGCGCTCGGCGAAAATCGCCAGATTGCGTTTGATGTCGGCCAGCGTGTATTCGTTGCGCGCGACATTCCGGCCTGCCGGCCAGACGCCGCGCTCACGGTCAGCCCAGGCACTATGTGCAAGAAACGCAACCTTCGACGGAGTGAAACCAAAGCGCAGCAGGTAATACAGGTTGAAGTCCTGCAATTCATACGGCCCGATAATGTTTTCGGTTTTCTGGTCGATGACTTTCTCGACTTTTCCCGGCACCAGTTCCGGGCTGATTTCGGTTGCAAGAATCTGCTCCAGCACGCGTGAACCCGCGTCGCCCACCTGACCCGATTCCGCGACCCAGCGGACCAGATGCGTAATCAGCGTCTTCGGCACGCTCGCATTGACGCTGTAATGCGACATGTGATCGCCGACCCCGTAGGTGCACCAACCGAGAGCCAGTTCGCTAAGATCGCCCGTGCCGATCACGATCGCCTGATGAAAATTGGCGAGCCTGAAAAGATGGCTGGTGCGCTCGCCTGCCTGAACGTTTTCGAAGGTGACGTCGTACTGCTTTTCGCCTTCTGCGAAGGGGTGGTGCAAGTCTTTCAGCATCTGCATGCAGCTTGGACGTATGTCGATTTCCTCCATCGAACAGCCCACCGCCTGCATCAGATCTTTGGCTTGCTGAAGCGTCCGGCTGCTGGTTGCAAAGCCCGGCATCGTGTAGCCGAGAATGTTCGAGCGCGGCAGCTTCAAACGGTCCATCGCCGTGGCACATACGAGTAGGGCCTGAGTGGAATCGAGTCCGCCTGAAACGCCGATCACCACTTTGGAAATCTTCGCGGCGCCGAGTCGCTGTAAAAGCCCTTGCACCTGAATGTTATAGACCTCGGCGCAGCGTTCATCGCGCGTGGCGGGATTGGACGGCACGTAGGGGAAGCGGTTCACTGCACGCATGAGCGGAAGATGCTGCGCGGCAGGCAGCGAAGCGGGCACGCTAATCACCTGGAACTTGGCCACTTCCTGTGCGTGGCGGCGCGTGGATTGGCCGAACGTGGTCTGTCGCATCCGCTCGCGCGAGAGCCGTTCGAGGTCGACGTCCCCGTAAATGATGTGCGACGTATCGAGAAATCGCTCGGATTCCGCGAGCATTTCGCCGTTTTCGTAGATCAGCGCCTGGCCGTCCCATGCGAGATCGGTGGTGGATTCGCCGCGGCCTGCCGACGAATACAAATATGCTGACAGGCACCGCGCGGATTGCTGGCCCACCAGCTGATGCCGGTAGCCCGACTTGCCGATCACGATATTCGACGCCGAAAGGTTCACCAGTACCGTTGCGCCCGCCAGCGCGGCAAACGACGAAGGTGGGACCGGCACCCACACGTCCTCGCATATTTCAATGTGAAAACGGAAAAGCGGCGCTTCCGGAACCTCGAAGAGCAGGGACGCACTGAAAGGCACCTGCTGTCCGCATAGCGTCACCTCGCTGGACGACGCGTTCTCTGCCGCGCTGAATTGGCGAGCCTCATAGAACTCGCCATAGTTGGGCAAATAGCTCTTCGGCACGACACCGCACAGTTTGCCGTGCGAAATGACGAGCGCGCAATTGAAGAGCTTATGCTCGATCGCGAGCGGTGCGCCGATAACGAGTATCGCCGGGATGTTGGTGGACGCCGCAACGATGTCAGCGATTGCGGCCTTGCAAGCATCCAGCAGTGCGCGCTGATGGAACAGGTCGTCGCAGGTATAGGCTGATATTCCCAACTCTGGAAACACCACCAGCGCGGCTCCCTGTTTGGCCGCTTCCTGCGCGAGGCGCAACGTTTCCTGCGCGTTGAATTGCGGATCGGCGACGCGACACACGGGAACGGCAACCGCGACGCGTGCGAAATCGTGGCTGTACAGATTGAAAAATGATCGCGTCATGGTGTGCGGCGCCTCACGTTGGGCAACTCGTTGAAATAATGTTCGATGCGTGACAGCGCATAGAGCGCCGCGTTCTGCCTGATGGTGGTGCGGTCGCCGTCGAAAACACGCGTCTCGCTGAACATGTATTCGCCGTCGCGGCGCTTATAGCGCCATGCGAAACATTGGGTGCCCGGCGCCAGGTCCTCGCCTGCGGGCGGCGGCCCTGCAATGCCCGTATTCGCCACCGCAATATGCGCCGAGCACGCTTCGAGCGCAAGTACGCCGGTCGCCATCTCGCGGGCAACTTCCTCGCTCGTCAGACCGTATTCCTCGATGGTCTGCGCCTGCACGTTGAGCACGCCGCATTTCCCCGAAGGCGAATAGACGACAAGGCCCACGTCGAGGCATGCGCCGCTGCCTGGCACGTCGGCGATCAGCGATGCGATGAGGCCGCCGGTGCATGATTCGGCGGTGGCGATCACGAGACCGCGCGACGACAGAAATCCAACCACGCTGCGGGGAATGTTCATTTTTCCGTCCTCGTTTCTTCAAGGTGGACACGCGCTGCTCTGTAAGCGGAGCAAATGTGATACCCGTTACGCGCGCAGCTTCCTGTAGCGGCACGGTCGTTGCTTGATCTGAACGTCCCTTGACCGGGACGCCATGGTTGTTTGTTCATTCGGCCCGCCGTAGACCGGCGGGCTTTTTTTTAGGCGCCGTTGAGGCAGGGGCGAGCCGTTTGCCTGATCGGTACAGCGATTGCTGTTTCCTCTGTGGTATGCGACGGGATGCAACGGCACGAAGTGGCATGCGATCACACGCGACGGAAGGCGGCGACGCTCATGATGTTTCCCACAATCGTAATCAATCGCGAGGCTCCGTCCTCGACCGATGCGCTCACGCTGCTCGACGAACTGAGCGCGACGCTGGCACTGTTTACCGGCGATGGAGGGCAAAGCCGCTTCTCGATTCACGACGTGGTGCTGGAGCGCTCGCGTTTTCTGGTGGCGAGAAGCGATTGCGCGACGCCGCTGGGCTGCGGCGCATTCCGGCCGCTAGGCGAGCACATTGCCGAGATCAAGCGCCTCTATGCGCGTCCAGGCGCGGATGGCGTAGGCGCCGCAATCCTCGCGCGGCTCGAGAAAGAAGCGGCGGAATTAGGTTACCAGGCCTTGTGGCTCGGCACCCACATGAACAACCGTCGTGCTATCGAGTTCTACGAAAAGCATGGTTTCCATCGCATTGCGCCCTATGGACCGTATGTAAGCAAAACGGACGCTTGCTGTTATGAGAAACGCCTCGACGGGCAGGCGCCCGACAATCAGCGCAAGGAAACCATGCGCGATGCCTGACGCATCGAACACGTCCGTGTATCGCATTTGCATGGCGCTGCACTGCATGGCGCGAGCCGCGTTATTTATGCAGCTTTTCCCGTAACGACTGTACATCGTTCGCGGTAATGGGACGCGCATCGTTGCCCCAGGAAGCGCGAATCCACGAAAGCACGTTTGCCATTTGGGCGTTCGTGAGCGTCTGAGCGAAGCCGGGCATGGCCTGGCGCGGCGGCCCGCTGAGGGTCGCGGGGCTATTGCCGCCCTCTACCATCAGGCGGATCAGTGAGGTGGTGTCTTCGGTCAGTACAGCGGGATTGCCTGCCAGCCGCGGAAATACATTCGGCACGCCGGCACCCTCGACACCGTGACATTGCGCGCAAAACGAACTATAGACTCGCGCGCCTACCGATTGCGGCGCATCGACACGATTGCCATTACGGGCCGGCAGATCCGGCTGCGCATGCGGGGCGTAGCCCCCAGAGGGTTTTTGCGCGGGCAGCGACTTGAGGTAACGCGCCATTGCGAGCGCATCCTCATCGGTCAGATACTGACTGCTGTCTTCCACCTGTTCGACCATCGAGCCGAAAGCGGCAAGGCCTGCGCCGTGGCCCGTCTTTAGAAACGCAGCCAGATCTTTTTCGCCAATGCGCCCGAGCCCCGAGCCCGGATCGCTAGTCAGATTCGGCGCGAACCAGTTGTCGTTCACGCCGCCCGTGAGGTACGTCGGCGACGTCTCGTCGTAGCCGCGCTCCTGAAAGCCCGGGCCGCGCGGCGTGTGGCACGCGCCGCAGTGACCCGGGCCCTGAACCAGGAACGCACCGCGATTCCACTGCGCATCGCGTCCGGGCTTCGGTCGATAAGGCTCTTGCGGCGCAAAAGCCCGTTGCCAGAAGTACAGGAGCCAGCGCTGATTGAACGGAAACGGAATCTTGGTGGGTGGGGCCGGTTCGGGCACGGGCTTCACCGCGTGCATGAAATAGGCGTAAAGTGCCCGCATGTCGTCGTCGGACATTTTGGAGAACGACGCATACGGCATGGCCGGATAGAGCCGCTTGTTGCCAGGCGAGACGCCTTCGCGCACGGAGCGCGCAAACTCCTCATAGCTGAATGAACCGATGCCATAGCGGCGGTCGGGCGAGATGTTGCTGCTCATGATGGTGCCGAACGGCGACGTGAGTCCGAGGCCGCCCCCATACGCCTGCCCGCCAACGGCGGTGTGGCATCCCGCGCAATCCGACGCTTTCGCAAGATAATCGCCGCGCGCCACCAGCGCGGCTTGGGCGGCTTGCGCGTCAGGCTGCTGGGCGCGCGCACCCTGCGCCGGCAAAATGCAGAGCATGGCGGCAGCGGCCAGCGCCTTGTGTTTGAAGCGCGACGTCATGAGCGGCTGTCCCGGCGTACGGTGAAGGCGCTCGGCGTGAGCGTCGCGGGCGTGCGCTGCATCAGCCAACGCGCGCCAGTGGCGAGCGCCGCGACCAGATAAGCCAGACCACCGGGCACCCACATCACGAGTCCACCCAGTTGCTGATCCTGTAACGGATCGATGCCCAACGCGGCCGTCGGTTCGATGTACGCTGGATACCAGAGGCCCGGCGCAAGCGTCAGCAATGCGCCCAGTGCGCCCGTGTGCACCATCGTCGTGAAGAGCGACAGCATGGCGTAGCCGCTCTGCTCGCTCTGGGCACTTTCGCCGAACACCGTCCACCAGAACAAGAGCGCGCTCAGCAGAAAACTCGCGTGCTGAAGCGTATGAATGCTTGACGATGCGAGTGCCGCCTCGAAAAAACGCGGCATATGCCAGGCCCACAGCGCGGCTGCATGCAGCAGCCAGGCGACGGCCGGCGCGCACAGCGTGCGCCACAGTGCGCGCACGGCCGGCGTGCGGACCGCCGCCGCGATTCTGTGACGCAGCGCGGGCGGAAAAGCCCATAACCATACGCCGAGCGGCCGGCTGAGTACGAGCAGCGGCGCGGCGACAATCATCATCAATTCGTGCTGAACCATATGCGCGGAAAAGAGCGCCGCGCTCAGTGCATCGAGCGGCGAAGCAAGCGCGATGACGAGCGTGAGCCACCCGAGCCCGAACGCCGCAAGCTGCCGTGCGCGAATGCGGCGAGCGCGTCTGCTGCGCGCGCGCAGATGCCGGTAGCCTGCCAGATACAAGGCGACACTGACGATCAGCAAGGCGGCGACCCAAGGTTCGAAGGTCCAGCGCAGGACAGGCGGGGCGCTGCGTTCAGCGCTGCTCAGCACATGCGCCTGCACGTTGCCGCAAGCGCACGCCACACACGCCATCACACACGCCATCACACGCGCCACATGCGCAGCACGTGCGACATACGCAGCACGTGCAGGCAGACAACATCCTGTTCTTTTCATTGCACGCAGGGAGAAATGAGCCATTGCGGTATCCACATCGCGACAAGCGCGAGCGTCGAAATCATGCCGACCCATGTGGCCGCGCAGGCAAGCATCGCGGGCCGCGCGGGCAGTGCGGGCGCGCTCGCCGGAGCGACCATGCCTGCCTCGCGCCAGCGGTGCCATGCCAGCAGCGTGGCGACAAGCGAAAAAAGCAGCGCCGTGCCGGTTACGCTGCCAAGCGGCAATAGCGTTCGCCACGCGCACGAGGGCGTCACGAGCGCGTAATCAGCGCTCAGTGCGCCGAGCACCGCGGACGGTGCACCAAGCAGCGCAAGCCAGGTTCGCATCGCAAACCTCCATCACAACCGGGGAGCCAGGTAGATCACCGCATAGATCGGCAACCAGCTCAGTACGACGAAATACCAGTACAGTGCGTTCTCGCTCACGTCGACGAAACGCTTTCCTTCAAACGGACCCGTGAACAACAGCACACCGAGCACGGCTGTGTCGACGGTGTCCGTAATCAGGTGAGTGGTATGCAGACCAAGCAGTAGCCACACGATGGAGCCATACGCGTTGGTGTACCAGCTCACGTTGAGCGCGGCAAACTCAAAGCCGCGCAGCACGAGAAACACCACGGCGAACAGCAGGCAGATGACCAGCCAGAACCGCGCGCGGGCGCGCTGCTGGCGATCCGCGGCCTGCTTTGCCAACTGGTTGGGCCACATGCTGACGAGCAGAATTGCCGTGTTCGCGGTGCCCCAGAGCAGCTCCGGCGGTGGCGCATTGAGCGGCCAACGTGCAGTGAGGCTGCGCAGGTAGAAGTACATCATCGCGGCGATGGCGAACACGGTGCCCTCTATCAGCATCAGGCACATCGTGCCCCACCACATCAGACTGCGATGGCCGAAGCCGAAGCTCGGCAGGTGCCGGACGTCGAGCATCAACGCGGGCGCCGCGCCGTTCTTATGCGCGGCTGCATCGGGCGGGACCTTGCGCAGTTCGGTCATGGCCGTTGCTCCAGTTGCAGCGCGCGTTTGTTCTGCCCGCGGTTGGGCCAGAACCAGCCGATCATCGCGATCATGACGGGTACCGAACCCCACACCACGGCCCAGGGCGAAAAGATCGAGCCGATGAACAGCACAGTGGTTGCGACCGCGCTGATGAACGGCCAGATCGACGGCGACGGAAACAGCAGCCGTAAATCGGGCCGCGCATCGAGCACGGTAGTGGAAAGCACTTCGCGCGATTCGGCGGCGAGTCCACTGACATACGCAGGCTCTGCGCCGGGTTCCCACAGCGGGTCGCGTCCGTGAACCACGGGCAGCGCGTCGAAATTATGCGGCGGCGGCGGGCTAGCGGTGCTCCATTCGAGCGTGCCCGCACCCCACGGGTCCGGGCCCGCGAGCGCGCCATGCCGGTGGCTGTGCAGCACATTGACGATAAACACGAGCACGCTCGCGCCGATGGTGACTGCGCCTATCGTGGCAGTCAGGTTCAGCCCGTCCCAGCCCATGCCGGGAGGATAGGTCCACACGCGGCGCGGCATGCCGTGCAGACCGAGAATATGCATCGGGAAAAAAGTCACATTGAAGCCGATGAAGAACAGCCAGAACTGCAGTCGGCCGAGCGTTTCGTTCATCAGGCGGCCAGTGGCTTTCGGGTACCAGTAATAGAACGCGCCGAACAGCGGAAACACGGCACCGCCGAGCAGCACGTAATGCAGATGCGCGACGACGAAGTAGGTGTCGTGCACTTGCAGATCGAGCGAGACGGAGCCGAGCATGACGCCCGTCATTCCGCCCAGCACGAGAATGAAGAAAAAGCCGAGTGCGAACCACAACGGTGTCTTCAGATTGAGCCGGCCGGTCCATAGCGTGGCGATCCAGCAGAAAATCTGCACACCGGACGGTATCGCGATCATCAGGCTGGCGGCAGTAAAAAAGCTCTTGCCGAGCGCCGGAATGCTGGTCGCGAACATGTGATGCACCCACAGGCCGAATGCAAGAAACGCGGTCGCAATCAGCGCGAGCACCATTGCCGGATAGCCGAACACCGGGCGACGCGCAAAGGTTGGAATGATCGACGAAAGAAAGCCGAGCGGCGGAATGAAGATCAGATACACCTCGGGATGGCCGAAGAACCAGAACAGGTGTTGCCACAGCAGCACGTCCCCGCCGCGGGCCGCGTTATAGAAATGCGTGCCGACCAGCCGGTCCAGAATCAGCGCCGTACTGCTCAGCATGACCGCCGGCATCGCGAACAGCACCATGAACTGCGTAATGAGCGTGGCCCACACGAAAAGCGGCATGCGGTTGAGTGACATGCCGGGCGCGCGCATCTTGAAGATCGTGGTAATGAGCACGACCGCTTCGAGTAGCCCGGACAATTCGGTGAAGGTGATCATCTGCGCCCAGATATCGACGCCTTTGCCCGTCGAATAATCCGGCCCGGCGAGCGGCACGTAGCTGAACCAGCCGGCGTCCGGGCCGGCGCCGAGTATGAACGCAACGTACAGCGTCGCTCCGCCGAACAGGAAAACCCAGTACGCGTAGGCGTTCATCCGCGGAAAGGCGACGCTGCGCGCGCCGATCATCAGCGGTACGAGCCACCCGGCGACCGCCTGCATGACCGGCACCGCGAACAGGAACATCATGGTGGTGCCGTGAATCGTGAACAGCTGGTTGTATAGCTCGGGGCTGACGAGCCGATTGCCGGGCCGCGCGAGTTGCAAACGCATGGCAAGCGCGAGCAGACCGGCCAGCAGAAAGAACACGAACGTGGTGATCACGAAGCGCCGCGCCACCGTCTTGTGATTGATCGCCGAGAGCCGGCCGAGCCATCCCGGCGGGTCGCTCCAGGTGCGCGCGAGTGCCTGCGCAATGTGCGCTCCGGCAGCGGGGCCGTCCACCGGATGCTCGACAGGCCGCGCGGCGGCGGAATGAGGTTCGCTCATTGAAGGGTTCCGATCCATGCGACAAGGGCATTGAGGTCCTGCGCCGACAACTGGCTCGGCGGCATCGTGGTGCCGGGCTTCATGCTGCCGGGCGCCTTGATCCACGATTCCAGGTTGGCGGGCGTGTTCGCGAACGTGCCGGCGCCGAGCATCGGGCGGCTCATCACATGCGTGAGGTCGGGCCCGAGTACACCCTGAGCGGACGTGCCGCGCACCGTGTGGCAGCCGGCGCAGTTGCCGGTCGTGAAGAGGCGCTCGCCTCGTGCCTGCAGCGCGTTGGCCGGCTGCGGCGCGGGGGCCCGCTGACGCGCGAGCCAGGCGTCGTATTGGGCAGCCGGCTCCGCAACCACCGTGAAGGCCATCAACGCATGCTCGAGGCCGCAGAATTCGGCACACTGGCCGCGATATGTGCCGGGGCGGTCAGCACGGAATTCGATGGTCGATTCGCGACCGGGGATCATGTCCTTCTTGCCGTGCAGATTCGGCACCCAGAAGGTGTGAATGACGTCGTCGGCTTTCAACGAGATGACAACGGGCCGTCCCACGGGAATGTGCAGCTCGTTCGCCACCGCGAAGCCGCTGCCAGGCGTATCGTCCGCGTAACGCGCTTCCCACCACCACTGGTGCCCGGTCATCTCCAGCTGGACAGCGTTGGCGACGGGCAGGCGCGACAAGGCGCGATCGGTCGCGATGTCGGCGACGAGCAGACCGAACAGCAGCACGACCGACACGATGGACGCCCCGCCCACCACGCGGCGCACGCGCCTTTCCGGGCGCTCGAGCGAGCCGAGGTCGGCACGCGCCTCGCGGCTGGCGCGTGGCGCACGCGTCATCGCAATGAGCAGCGCGATCAACACGGCCGCGAACACGAGCGAGCAGACCGTGAGCGTCAGTGTCCACAGCGAGAAGATATGAGAGGCTTGCACGCCTGCGGGACTGAGCGCATCCTGGGCCGGAGCGGCCCGTGCCGTCGAAGCGAGGCCGCTGCAACAGGCGGCGGCAGCCCACAGCGGCCGCGCGCAGGGCTGTCGGAAACCAGCAGGATGGGTGCGCCGGCGTTGAGTTGCGTGGCCTGTGTGCATGCTTGCGCGAGGTCGCTTGAGTGGGGGCGTTTGCGAGAGCCCAGCAATCCCTGTACCTTCTCCCAACGCACTTCCGGCGCTCGTGCCGCGGACTTGCAGCGACATTCCAGCACCCGCGGAAAGAGCGCTTCATATCACTCCCATTCGCTAATAAAATGTCGCGATGCGCATCAAGCTGCCAAGGACCACCGTTTGCAGGGGCTTGACGCGCGAAACAACAGCCGGGCATGCAGGAGAAACACGCGGTGGGCGGTGCCCGCGCCTCGAATTGAAATCAGATACTCGGCCGATTCTCCCTGGAGCACGTTAATGGCGCATGCATACGAGCCGGATGACATCGTCCAGAACTGGGCCAACATATGGGTCCAGTCTCTGCGCGACTACGCGGTAATCGGGTTAACCGAAGACGGCCGCATTCGCTCGTGGAATCCCGGCGGAGAGGCGATTCACGGCTTTCGCGAGGACGAAATTCTCGGTAAGCCGCTGGATGTTCTCTATACGGCTGAAGAACGTGCCCAGGGGCTGCCGCAAACGGCGCTTGCTACGGCGCGGCGCGAGGGTCGCTTCGAGAGCGAAGGCTGGCGCCTGCGCAAGGACGGCAAGGTGTTCTGGGCAAGCGCCGTGATCACCGCGCTCACTTCGCCCGAGGGTGTGCTGGTCGGCTTCGGCGAGATCGTGCGCGATATGACCGACAAGAAGACCGTGCACGACGCAGTGCTCGAAAGTGAGCGGCGTTTCCGGCTGCTTGTCGACGGCGTTACCGACTACGCGATCTTCATGCTGTCGCCGGAAGGGCGGGTGACGAACTGGAATTCGGGCGCTCGTCGCATCAAGGGTTACGCGGCGAGCGAGATCATCGGCTCGCATTTTTCGCGCTTCTATACCCCGGAAGATGCCGCAAAAGGACTGCCGCAGCGCGGTCTGACGGCCGCCGCGCGCGATGGGCGCTTCGAGGCGGAAGGATGGCGCGTCCGCAAGGACGGCTCGCGGTTCTGGGCGCATGTGGTGATCGACGCGATTCGCGAGGGCGGCACGCTGGTTGGCTTCGCGAAGATCACGCGTGACATCAACGAAAAAATGGAAGCGACGCGGCTCCTGGAAGAGACGCGCGTGGCACTCGTGCAGTCGCAGAAGATGGAAGCCATCGGCAAGCTGACCGGCGGCGTCGCGCACGATTTCAACAACGTCATGCAAATTTTGCGCGGCAACCTGGAATTGCTGGAAAGCCGTCATAAGCGCGACGGCTGGACGCGCGAGCGTCTCGACAAGGCAATCGACGCGGTGGAGCGCGGCGCGAAGCTCGCGTCGCAACTACTCGCGTTCGGGCGGCAGCAGCCGTTGCGACCCATCGTCATCAACCTGGCTTCCGCGATTCGCGGCATGGACGATCTGCTGCGCCGGGCGCTCGGCGAGACCGTCCAGATCGAAACCGTGGTAGCAGGGGGGCTGTGGAATACGCTTGTCGACGTTCATCAGATGGAAAACGTGATTCTCAATCTTGCGATCAATGCGCGGGACGCGATGAGCGAAGGCGGCAAGCTGACGATGGAAGTGTCCAACGCAATGCTTGACGACCAGTACGTAGCGGGTTTCCCGGACGTGCTGCCAGGCCAGTATGTGATGCTGGCCGTGACGGATACGGGTACCGGCATGCCGCCTGAGGTGGTGCAGCGCGCCTTCGATCCGTTTTTCACGACCAAGCCGGAAGGCCAGGGCACCGGGCTCGGGCTCAGCATGGCCTACGGCTTCGTGAAGCAGAGCGGCGGGCACATCAGGATTTACAGCGAGGTCGGACTAGGTACGACGGTCAAGATCTATTTGCCGCGCTCCACCGAAGAGGCGATCGACACGCCCGCATCGCAACCAGTCACGCTGCTGGGCGGCACGGAAACGATTCTGGTGGTGGAGGACGACAAGGACGTGCAATCCACGGTGGTCGACACGCTCTCCGGCCTCGGCTACAGCGTACTGAAGGCAAACGACGCAGAACAGGCGCTCGCCGTCGTTCGCAGCGGCGTGCATATCGACCTGCTGTTTACCGATGTGGTGATGCCCGGCCCCTTGCGCAGCCCGGCCATGGTTGCGCAGGCGGTGCAGTTGCTGCCGCGCCTGAAGGTGCTTTTTACGTCGGGCTACACGCAAAACGCGATCGTGCACGGCGGGCGGCTCGACCCGGGCGTCGAACTGCTCAGCAAGCCCTACAGCCGCGAACAGCTGGCCTACAAGATACGGCAGATACTCGGCGTTCCGCCGCTCGCCCGCAGCGGGCCGGTCGCGCAAACGCCGCCGGCGTCGAACTCGTCGAACTCGCCGAATGCGCCTGCGGCCGACGCGAGTCTGCGGCTTCTGCTGGTCGACGACGACGTCGAGACCGCGGAGGCCGTGGGCGAGTTGCTGAAACTGGTGGGCCACAACCCGACTATCACTGGCTCGCCGCAGGAGGCGTTGCGCCTCGTAGAGAGCGAGCCGTTCGACGTGCTGCTCACCGACCTGTCCATGCCGGCCATGCCGGGCCTGGAGCTGGCACAACGCGCCACGCAATTGCGACCCACGTTGCGCGTGATCTTCGCGTCAGGCCACGAAATGCCCGCTGTGAACGCGTTGCCGTTTCGCTGGGGCGCACTTCGCAAGCCATACAGCATCGACGAACTCGATGCGATGCTGCGCGGCTTCGACCAGTAGTCCTCGCGGGGCCTCGGCGTTTCAGCCTGTCAACGTGTCGAGGCGTGCGGACTGAGAATCACCGCAGCGCCGGATCGGCGGCAATCCGCTGATCTTTTCGGCCAGCATCCGCTCATACACGCCGAAGTGCAGGTCCACTTCCTCCTGGGTCACTACAGTCACGAAAATGCGCACCTGGGCGGGCAGCAGGCCCAGCACCGTGGCAATCGCTGACTCCAGTTGCGGGGCGCACAGCCGGTCTTCGGCGAAGGTTGTGCCCACCGATATGTCGTACGACTGTTCTTCTCGCACTGCAACATCGACAAGGCGCGCGCGGGCGCTCATGTTGTTCTCAATGGCAATGCGTATCACGTCGACGGCGGTGCGCATGCTCTCGGTAGGGAACCCTCCTGGGGAGCGCAGACACACGCGATGTCGCCCGAGCGTGAGCCAGTCTGAATCGAATTCCATGCCTTTTCTCCGACACTTTGATCTCGCACGACTATGTGGTTTCGGTACTGTTTTTCAAGCCCGAAAATTTGCGCGAAGGGTCTTGAAATCGTCGGGCGCGGATTTATTTTAGATTCCGCTCAGTGAGTTTCGATCAGGCAGACACGCCTTTTCAGGCGGCTGCGTGATCGATTATCTGTCAGCGGGTGGCAGGTGGAGTGGAGCGCGTAGTCGCGTCCGCCTGCTGGCCCGGCACTACCGAGGAGGAAACGATCATGAGTGACCTTTACTTCGCGACCGATCTGTTCAGCCAGTTTGATCGTCTGCAGCAGCAGATGTCCGCGCTGTTCGGCGGTTTTCCTTCGAGCATCCGCTCGAGCCGCCTGTCGGCATTTCCGCAAATCAATATCGGCACTACCGACGACTCCATCGAAATCGTCGCGTTCGCACCGGGCATCGATCCCTCGCAACTCGAGGTGTCGATCGACAAGGGTTTGCTGACGATTGCCGGCGAACGCAAACGCGTCGCGCCCGAGGCCGACGAGTCCACACGTCAGTATGCTCAGGAGCGGTTCACCGGCTCTTTCCGCCGCGTGATCGAACTGCCGCAGCAGGCCGACCCGGACAAGGTCGAGGCGCGCTACACGAACGGCTGTCTTTCGATTAGCGTGGGCAAGCGCGAATCGTCCAAACCTCGCGCAATCACCATCCAATGATCTCACCGATGATGGAGCGAATCATGAACGATACGACCGAAGTGGTGCAAAAGCAGCAGCAACCCGTGGCGCGTACCGAACGCGAGCAGGCCGAACCGCGCACGACGCTCACGCCGCCCGTCGACGTGATCGAGAATGCGCATGGTGTCACCTTGTGGGCGGATCTGCCGGGTGTGTCGAAAGAGAAGCTGGAAGTGCGCGTGCACGACGGCAACCTGCACATAGAAGCCGAAGCGAGCGTGCCGACGCGCGCCGGCTTGCGTCTGCAGCACGCGGAAATCCGCGCACCGCATTTCTCGCGATCCTTTACGCTGGGTGCGGAATTCGACACGTCGAAAATCGAAGCGAACCTGCAGGACGGCGTGCTGAAGCTCGTTATTCCGCGACGCGAAGAAGCGCGGCCGCGCCGTATTGAAGTGAACGTCGGCTAATGGCGGGCGGGCTGTTGTTTGCCCGTTCCGGCCATCGCGCAGATGCCACGGCTTCCAATCGGGGCCGTGGCATCCGTCGCGCGCGCAATTAGCCGAATTTCAGCCGCATCTCAGCCGAATTTCTGCCGAATCTCAGCCGCATACCTGTGCGTTAGCATCGCTGTCCGAGGCGGGCACTGCCGTGCGCGCACCCGCGATCAGGCGCTGGTACACGCGCAGATAGTCGTCGGCCATGCGTGCTGCGGTAAAGCGCGCATCGAAAGCGCGGCGGCATTGAGCGCGATCTATGCCGCCGATCTGCGCCACCGCTTTCACGGCCTCTTGCACGTTATCCACGATAAAACCGCTGACGCCGTGCTCCAGCACTTCCGGCACGGCACCGCGTCCGAATGCGACGACGGGCGTGCCGCAAGCCATCGCCTCGATCATCACCATGCCGAACGGTTCGGCCCATTCAACCGGAAATAGCAGCGCCCGCGCATTGGCGAGCAGTTCCTTGCGCACCGTTCCGCCCACTTCACCTAAATAGTCGGTGAAGTCACGCGAACGCTCGAGCAACGGTTCGATCTGCTGTCCGAAGTATTCGCGTTCGCCAGGGTGAACCTTGCCGGCCATCTTCAACGGCAGGCCCGCGCGCTTCGCGATTTCTATCGCAAGGTCGGGTCGCTTGCCGGGCATCAGACGGCCGAGAAACAGCAGATAGTCGCCGGGCAGCGGCTGGAACTGAAACTCGTCGGGCGGCAGACCGTGATGGATGGTCGCCTGCCAGTTGGCGGACGGCACCGGCTTGCGCTGATCGTCGGAGATCGACACGAGCGGCGCCGAGCCGAACTCGCGAAAGAGCGGCCCATGATCCACCGGTAACAACTGTCCATGCAGCGTGGTGAGCGACTTGCAGGGCAGCGAACGGGCGAGCGGAAAATGCAGCGGATCGCCGTGAAAATGCACGACGTCGAACTCATGCGCGAGATGCGCGACGCGCGCGAGCTGCCGCACGTGATGCGTGAGGGTGTCCCAGACGGCGCTATCGCGCCATAGTCCGCGCTCGCAAATGGGCACGAGCCGCGCGCGGGTAGTGGAGTCGGCCGTGGCGAACAGCGTGACGTCGTGGCCTCGTCGAACGAGTTCTTCGGTCAGGTAGGAAACCACGCGCTCGGTGGCGCCATAGGCAAATGGCGGAACGCTTTCGTACAAAGGTGCGACTTGAGCGATTCTCACGGGCGGTCGGGATATGAGGTTGGGTTAAAGCCGCGTCCGCTCGGAGCCGGACGCGGCGAGGCCTGCAGGCTTCAGGAATTGTCTTTCTTCACTTCGGACAGGTCGCTTTCCTTCACTTCGGCTTGCCGGACCGTGGTGCCGTCATCGCCGGTTTCGGACACATCGGTTTCAAATGTGCCTTCGCCGGATTCGTCGGCGCTCCCCTCTTGCGAAGACTCGGCAGGATCGTTCGGTTTCGTCGCCATTGCATTCTCCCTGGGTTGGGTTGGAAGGTAACGGCATTCAGCAAGGGCCGGTCCCGGAACGAACCCGTCGCGAAGGCGGCGCGTGAGAAAACCTCGGGTTTTGCGCAGCGCGGCATGCGGGTTGCTGTGCAACGAGTGTCGCAACGAACCTTGCGCCACTATGGCTACCCCCTTCGAACAACAGAGAGGAAACGCATGAAGAAGATGACAGTAATTGCACTAGCGTGCGGTTGTTTCAGCCTGGTTCCGGTCGCTGCCAACGCGCAGACCGAAGCCGCTTCCACGACCGCCGCCAATCCCCTTGCGCAGGTGGACAAAGACTTTGTTCAGGCGGCCTCGATGTCGTCGTCGACGGAGATCGACGCGTCGAAACTCGCGACCAGCAATTCCAGCGACAAGGACGTGAAGTCGTTTGCGCATCACATGATGCTCGATCACACCAAGCTGACCGTCCAGTTGAAGATGGCTGCGCCGCACGGCGTGGAAGTACCGAAGGACAATTCGGACACGAGTGTGCTCGACGCCCTGAAGCCGTTGAAGGGCAAGCAGTTCGATCAGGCCTACATCCAGAAGGTAGCGCTCGAAGGCCACAAGAAGACCGTTGCCGCGTTCGAAAAGGAAATTGCCGAGGGGCAGAACGCGAAGCTCAAGGAGGCCGCCCAGAAGGCGCTGCCGACTATCAAGGAGCACTATCAGCGCGCCCAGCAATTGGCCTCGAAGAAGGGCGTCTCGGAGCAGTAAGCCGCGACGCTGGCGCCGTCCCACGCGCCGCGCCCTGATGCGCAAGGCTGCGGCGTGCGGGCGCCGCACTCGTCTGGCACGCCAGGTGGCACGTGGCGTGCTGCGTTTCAATGGCAGCCGTGGTCACCCCCGGCTGCGTTCCGATCAACGCCTCGACTGACAGGAGAAGATCATGCCGTTGAAAAGAGGAACATCCAAAGAAACCGTGTCGCGCAACATCAAGACGGAAACGAAACACGGCAAGCCGCATAAACAGGCGGTGGCCATCGCGCTGAATCAGGCCCGCAAATCGGGCGCAAAGATTCCGAAGAAGAGCGAGAAATGACACGCTCGACTGACATCGCAACCATCGGACTGGAGGAAGCAGCATGAGTACTGAAAGCGCTGCTGGTATACCGACCCGAGCGGCAGGAGCGCCCGAAGCGGCCGGACCGGTCGCACAGACGGGCGGGTGCGCATGCAAAGCCGTGCGGTTTCGAGTCAATGCAAAACCGCGGCGTGTGTCGCTCTGTCATTGCATGACCTGCCGCCGCATTCACGGCAGCGCATTTGGCGCTTATGCGATGTTCGCGCGCGACGCGGTGGAGTTCTCCGGTCCCGTGCAGGTGTGGGAAAGCTCGGCTGAAGGACGGCGGTACTTTTGCCCCACCTGTGGCTCGGTGGCCTTCATGGAATACGTGGGCAGTGACGAACTGGACGTGCCTCTCGGCGCATTCGATAACGTCGGCCTCTACGAGCCCACGTACGAACTGTGGTGCTGCCGCAAGGAACCGTGGCTGCCGCAAGGCGTGCGAACCGAATACGAGCAGGACAGTCCCGAGTAACGCGTGATGCGGCATAGGGCTGCGTCAGGGCGAGTACTTCTGGAAAACGAAGGAGTTGAGATGAGCGATCCAAAACAATCCAACGCACAACCTGGTAATCCGAAGAATGCGGGCAAGCAGAACGGCCAGCAACAGCAGAACCAGCAGAAGACGCCGCAGCACCAGGGCGGACAACGTCAGCCCTGATTCGCCGCTGACGGTGTGACGGGCGCCCCCGGCCTCAGACGACCGGATCCCGCCCGACGGAAAAGAGCGCGGCGCGCAGTGGATGCGCGCCGTGTCCGCATCTGCGCCATCGCCATGCGTTTCTTCGCAAGGCCCCTAACCAGTCGACGATAGCAATTGCAGGGATTGAGATGGTGAGAAGGAAGTTGCACTTTCACAATAGTTCGCTGCGGGCCCACGCATCGCCAGCCGGTATTCCCACCACCGCCAGCGATTACAGAATCTACCCGACCTATCGACGCACCGCGACCGGCACGTTTACCGGCGATCTGAAGGTCGTGCGGACCACGGACGACCGCGTGATTTTTCCGTATGACGGCGCGCCCGTGATCGGCCCGTTCGAAACGGCGCTGGAAGCACGCGAGGCTGCCGCCCGCAAGGGCGCCGAAGTGGTCGCGGCGGATTTGCTGAACCCGGAGCCGTGAAGTATGCAACGCGCGCAGCGCAGTCTGCGCGCATAACGACATGCAGGATCGGAGAGAACATGAAGACGCTGGAAATCGAGCGCTTGCGTCCAACGCAAGTTACGCACGGAATGCGCGAGGTGAGGGAGAAGACGCACGCCTATCAATCGCTGTCGGGTCATGATCTCGAGCTGGCCATTGCCGAGAAGCCGATTCCGATTGTGCTCGGGCCGGGCGGCGAGGCGTTTGCGACCGACCATCATCACGTGGCCGCGGCGCTCTGGCATGTCGATATCAAGGCGGTGCCGGTCGTGCTGGTCAGGGATCTGTCTAGCTGCTCGCAGGCTGAATTCTGGCTCGCGCTCGAAAACAATCGTTGGACGTTTCCCTACGATCAGCGCGGCCAGCGCGTGCCGTTCACGGACATGCCGCTGCATGTATGGGACATGATCGACGACGAGTTTCGCAGCCTCGCCGCTGCAGTGCGCGACGCCGGCGGCTATCGCAAGACGAATGTGCCGTTGGCTGAATTCCGGTGGGCAGACCTGTTTCGCAAGATGCTGCCGCTTCCGTCGAACGACGCGGAGTACAAAGCACTGGTGGGACGGGCAGTGGAACTGGCGAAGAGCGAAACCGCGCTCGGGCTGCCGGGCTATATGGGTTCCGAAGGCGGCTAGCGCGGCGCAGGCGAGCGAGCCTGCAATCCGCCAGGCTGCAATCACGCCACAACTCAGCGCCTCAGTCGCGGCGCAAATGATGGTTCAGTCACAGCTCAAAGCACAGCTCAAGTCAGGACCGAACTCAAGCCCCTTCGTTCTCCGTGGCGCTGCGCTTTCCCTTGTCGGGCGTGGGCTTTTCCACGCATGCATCGACATCGACACTTTCCCTGCCGTGAGCGCCGACGCGGCTTGCCAGCCGCAGGTAAGCGGCGGCGAGCCGCCGCAGATCGTCTTCGGATGCGTCTTCGATACCGATCAACTGGTTGTTCGCCGCGCGATGCGAGGCGAGCAATTCGTTGAGCTTCAGATGCATCGCGACGCTGTCCTTGTTCTGACTCTGCTGGATCAGAAAGACCATCAGAAAGGTAATGATCGTCGTGCCGGTGTTGATCACCAGTTGCCACGCATCGGAATAGTGGAAGAGCGGCCCGGTCACGCCCCACACGATCACGATGATGATGGCGAGGCCGAAAGCAATGGGCGAACCGGCAATCCGCGTGACTGAACTGGCGAATGCGTCGAAGGCGCGCGTGACTGGATTGCTGGCGGCGTAGGCAGGGCTCGACGTCGGCGGAACAGTCTCCATGCTGTCGGAGCTCGAGCGGTCTTCTGCTGATCTCATTCTATTTCTCCCGGAATTGCTCTACACCACTCCGGTAGCACGCTTCGTGCCGAACGCAAATGCGCGATGGACAAGCCGGCGCGGGATTTCAGCAGCACGAGCACCCGCCGCGGTGCCGCATGCCGTAACTGCCGGTTTCCTCGCTGGCCTGCGCCGTGCCGCCGCCAAGCGAGGGGGCGCCGATCACCACCCGCGCGGCCGCATTGCCGCATTGCGGACAGGGCGCGGGTTGGTCGCGCTCGGCAATGCGGCGGACCGTTTCGAAGTGGCCGCATTCGGCGCATGTGTAGTCGTAGACTGGCATGGTGTGAATGGTAAAACGAAAAATTTCCGGCCAATGGCCGCGCTGAGAGCGCTAGTTTAGTCGACGCCGGTCTGCGATTGCTCGAGCTTCGCACGCACGCGTTGCACGAGCACTTCGGGAGAGAATGGCTTTCGGATCACTTCCATGTCGGCGAGCGCATCGCCGGGCGCATAACCCGTGACCAGAATGACGGGCATCCACGAATAGCGCTGTCGCACTGACTCGGCGACCTGGCGGCCGTTCAGCGCGCCGGGCAGCGCGACGTCGCTAATGAGCAGATCAAAGCGGGCACCGGCATGCAGCAGACGCAGCGCAGCCGCCCCGCTGTCCGCTTCGAGTACACGGTAGCCGTGTTCCCGCAATTGCTCGGCAGTGACTTCGCGGACAATCTCTTCATCCTCCACGAGCATGATGGTTTTCGCGGGTTCATCGTGACTGTCCTTGACGTCTTCGCGCTGCACCGACGCCGGCATGCAAAGGCGCACGGTCGTCCCTTTACCGACCGCTGTTTCCATCTGCACAATGCCGCCGGACTGTCTGACGAAGCCATAGATCTGACTCAGGCCGAGGCCGACGCCCTGGCCTGAAGGTTTCGTCGTAAAGAACGGTTCGAACGCATGCTCCATGATCTTCGGCGACATGCCGGTGCCGGTGTCGGACACGGCTATGCAGCAGTAGCGGCCGGGCAGCGCGTCCTCGAAGTCGGCCACCTCGGCTTCGTCCAGTATGACCTCGCTCGTGCTGATGGTGAGCCAGCCGCCTTCCGGCATTGCATCGCGAGCATTCACGCATAGATTGACGAGCGCGCTTTCCATCTGGTTCGGGTCGCATTGCACGAGCCACATGCCGTCGCCGAGCTTGAGTTCGACGTTGATGCCGGAGCCCACCACGCGGCGGATCATGTCTTCCATGTCGTGCGCGATTGCATCGAGGCTGACGAGCCGCGGCTCCAGTGTCTGCTGGCGGCCGAACGCGAGCAGACGGTGCGTGAGCGTCGCCGCGCGCACCGCACCTTTTTCGGCGCGTTCCACCAGCGTGACGACGTCGGCGGGCCGGCCCTGTTGCAGGCGCACGCGAATCAGGCTCAGCGCACTCATGATGGCCTGCAGCATGTTGTTGAAATCGTGCGCGATGCCGCCGGTGAGTTGCCCGATCGCCTTCAGCTTTTCGCTATGACGCAGACGCTCTTCCGCACGGGAACGCTCGCGCGTTTCCTGATGCAGCGTGTCGAGAGCCTGCTGCAATTCGGCCGTGCGCTCGGAAACGCGCCTTTCGAGTTCTTCGCCGCTGCGCTCCAGTGCTTCGCGTATGCGCGCCTGGTCCTCGACATCCGTGGAGGTGCCGAGCCACGTCACCGTGCGTCCTTCGGGGCGCACCGGTCGCGCACGAGTCTGGAACCAGCGGTACGCGCCGTCGGCGCGGCGTATGCGGTGCTCCACCGCATATTCGCCCTTTACCTCGCCGGTGCTCCACGCGATCATCGTCGCGTCGCGGTCGTCGGGGTGAATCGCATCGAGCCATCCGATTCCACGGCTGATCCGCTCCGTAAGGCCGGTGTACTCGATCCATTGGGGGCTGTCCCAGGTGCGCTCGCCGCTGCTCGTGCAGGTGAAGACGAGTTGCGGGATCTGCGTTGCCAGCATGCGGTAGCGCTCTTCGCTCTCGCGCAGCCAGGTTGCGTGCTTGCGCGTTTCCGCTGCGATCCTGAGCCGTTCGACGGCTGCGGCGAGCAGGTTCGCGTACGAACGCAAGAATTCCGTGTCGACGTCGTTGAAGTGGCGCGGCGTGCGGCTGTCCACCTGCAGCACGCCATACGCGGGGCGGTCCTTGCCGCCCAGAATCACCACGTTGATGAGCGCTTTCACGCCTGCATCCACGATGAACTGCGAATAGCGGAAACGTTTTTCCACGGCAATATCTCGCGACATGGCGGGTTTGCCGGTTTGCAGCGCGTAGCCTTCGGAAGAGCCGCGTTCGGCACGCGCCGTCGCCTTGCCGACAATGCCCGGCGGCCAGCCGACGCCCGCGCGCACGAGGAGCGTAATACGGTCCTTCTGCAGTTCCATCACCTTCGCCATGTCTGTTTGCAGCGCTTCGGCCACGAGTCGGCATGCTTCGGTGAGTATTTCGTCCAGGTCGTCGGAGCGCAGCGCAAGCTCGCCGAACCGCGCCAGAATCGCTTGCTGGTTAACAAGTATCGCTTCGCGGTCCGCAGTGCTCACGGCAAGATTCCTTGCTTGCTGAGAAAGATGAAAGTGGGCCGCCCTTATTGCAGCGGCCCTTTGAGACGTTACGAGCCAGATTCATTCCTGCTACCGCAAAGAAGCGCTCAACACGAGGTGCTGCCCGGAACGCGTGCCGGCTCGCGAGGAACGCGCGATGCTGCACCATTTGCCACCGATGGCGAACCTCAAGGAGATGCATATGGCGTCCAATTCGAATTCGAACGGCGGACCGATCCGCAAATTCATCGATGTCCAAAAGGCGCTCAAAGGCGCTTCGTATCCTGCCGACAAGGCGAGCTTGCTGGATACGGCGAAAGGCAACGGCGCGGACGACGAAGTGCTCGACGCGCTCGAACGTTTGCCGGAGCAGGAGTACGGCAGTCCCGCGGAAGTGTCGAAGGGCGTCGGCAACGAGTGATGCCGTGCGGACGCGCCGCGTGATTCGCGGCGCGTCCGCTGTCAAATATGCAAGCAACGGAAGTAACTACAGGCTGAGTTAGTTCGCACCCAACGCCGCCCGGGCACAACTGGCGTGCTTACTGGCGTGCTGGAAGGACTCCCGTTGAAAGCGTTGCGAGCATCACCGACAATGTGCCCGCTTCGCTCTGCACGCCCGCGTCGAGGTTCACTGCGCCTGGCGTTTCGGTTTCGACCGCCTTCAGTAGGCGCGGGGTGAAAGTCGCGCCAAAGCGCGCGATCAGCGCTGCGCGCGCGGAGTCGTCGGCTTGTGCAAGCTCACGCAATTCCTCGAGCGGCAAGCCAACGAACAGGTTGAGCGGGTAGGGTGGCACGTCTTTGTCGCGTGCATCCGGAGCGGCCGTGTCTGGCGTCGGCGCGCGAAGGCGCAGGCCCGGTTGCAGGTGTGCCGCGAGTTCCGCCGTCACCTCGTAATCCGGCGCGAAGTTAAGCGAGGTCTTCGCCTCGCTCTCGAGGAAGGGCGCGACGCCGTCGAGACGCGCAAGTTCTTCGTCGCTGAGCAGCATGATGGTTCTCCGCGTGGGTGTCGTTCCTGACGAGACCTGCATCGCAGCAAGCAGCTTGCCGGGGCGTGTGCGCAGTCATGCGCGCAGTCGTGCGCATTAGCGGGCATAGCCGATGCTGTGCAGTACTAATACCGGCGCCGAGGTTCGCGCCGAGTTTCGCGCAGAAGCTCACGCCGATGCCGGCGCAGATACCGGCTAAGCCAAGCCGCGCCTCGCGTCGGCAAACCAAACGGGTGCAACCATGCATTGGAATATAAAAAGCGCGCTGCTGGCCGTGTCCATCGCTGCATTGGGTACGGGTATGTCGGGCTGTAAGAAGGTGGACGACACCAGCAGGGACACCACCAGTTCAGCGAGCAGTGGCGTGATGAGCAATTCAGCGAGCGCCAACGGCATGAGCGGCCAGAGCGACGCCGCGAAGCGCGCTAGCGATGCTGCCGCGGGCGCTTCCGGCCAGGCGGGTGGCGCGGCGCCGGCTGCTCCGGCGAGTCAGTAGCATGGCGTCGGGCAAGTGCCCGGGGTTTCGGGCAAACTGTGCGCATGCAACCATCCGACGTTACCTTTCGCCTTGCCGCGCCACATGAAGCGGAAACGATTCGCCTGATCGAGTTTGAAGCCGGCGCGCGCTTCGCGAGCGTCGGGATGGCGGGCATTGCCGATGCGCCGCCCATGAGCGTTGCGCTTGTCGCGCGCAAGATTGCGGCGCAGGAAATCATCGTCGCGGTGGATCGCGAAGGCGCCTGTGCCGGATTCGTGATGTTCGAGCCGCAAGCCGCGCGTATCTACGTTCAGGAGCTCGATGTGCTGACCTCGCATGCCGGGCGGCGCATCGGCGCGGCGCTGATCGATGAGCTCGCCAGGCTCGCGCGCTCCCGTAACCTGCCGCAACTGGTCTTGTCGACGTATCGTGAAGTGCCGTGGAATGCCCCGTATTACCGGCGGCTTGGCTTTCGCGATATTCCGGAAGCCGAATTGGACCCGGCGCTGATCGCACGCCGCAATGCGCATATCGCGCGAGGTCTGGACGAATCGCGACGTGTATTTATGTGCCGCGATCTCGCCTGACGCGACTACCGAGCGGGCAGGGCGCAACGCACAAGCCGCATGACACACGACCAACCCGTGCACGTCGTAGCGAAAAAAATGCGGCGGACGTCGCCGCACCCATGTGCCGACGACGCCCGCCGCTCTTCACTGCCTGCTGGCAGCGGCGCGCTATGCGCTTACTCCACCGTTTCGAGTGCCGGATAATCGACGTAGCCGGCTTCGCCACGTGCGTAGTAGGTCGCGGGATTGGGCTTGTTCAACGGCGCGTTCATCGCAAAGCGGCGCACGAGGTCCGGATTCGCAATGAACAGCTGGCCCCAGGCCACTGCGTCCGCCTCGCCCGCGTCCAGCACCTGCTGCGCGGTTTCCTTCGTGAACCTCTCGTTCGCGATGTACGGGCCGCCGAATTCCTTCTTCAACTGCGGGCCCAGACGGTCTTCGCCCAACGCTTCGCGCGCGGCGATAAAAGCGATCTTGCGCTTGCCGAGTTCGCGAGCCACATAGCCGAAGGTTGCCGCCGGGTTCGAGTCACCCATGTCGTGCGCGTCGCGGCGCGGCGCGAGGTGCACGCCAACGCGCTGTGCGCCCCAGACGTCGATGCAGGCGTCGGTGACTTCGAGCAGCAGACGCGCGCGATTCTCGACTGGGCCGCCGTACGCGTCGGTACGCTGGTTGGTGCTGTCCTGCAGGAACTGGTCGAGCAGATAGCCGTTCGCGCCGTGCACTTCCACGCCGTCGAAACCCGCTGCCTTCGCGTTTTCCGCGCCTTGGCGGAACGCCTGCACGATGCCGGCGATTTCGTCGAGTTCGAGCGCGCGCGGCGTCACATACGGACGCTCCGGGCGCACGAGGCTCACGTGGCCTTTCGCGGCGATTGCGCTCGGCGCGACGGGCAGCTCTCCGTTCAGGAACAGCGGATCGGAGATGCGGCCGACATGCCACAGTTGCAGGAAGATCTTGCCGCCCGCGGCGTGTACCGCGCTCGTGACGAGCTTCCAGCCTTCCACCTGTTCCTGTGACCAGATACCCGGCGTCTCGGCATATCCCACGCCTTGCGGCGTAACGGAGGTTGCTTCGCTAATGATGAGGCCCGCCGTGGCACGCTCGGCGTAGTACTTCGCCATCAGCGCGTTCGGCACGCGGATTTCCTCGGCGCGCTGACGCGTGAGCGGGGCCATGATGATGCGGTTCGACAACGTGAGGTCGCCAATTTGCAGCGGATCGAAAAGAGTCGGCATAAGTGTTCACCTTTGGCCGGGGCGGGGACACCGTCGGCCTGAAAATAGTTGCGAGGCAACAGGATGTGCAAAGGGAAGCGGCGATGCAGAACGGCTCAAAGCTTCGAGTTCATATGTTCGAGGAACGCCTGAATGACAGGCTCATTGCGTTTGAAGAACACCCATTGCCCCACCCGCTTGGACGTGACGAGTCCCGCGCGCTGCAAAGCCGCGAGGTGGGCCGACACGGTGGACTGCGAGAGCCCGCAGCGCGCGTCGATCTTGCCCGCGCACACGCCATGGTCGAGCGGGAGTTCCTGATCGGCGAAATGCGCATACGGCTCGCGCAGCCAGCCAAGAATCTCGCGCCTGACCGGATTGGCGAGCGCCTTGTGAATCGCGTCGATGTCCGGCGCGATGGGGGTTCGTTTCATTCGTCAACTACCGTCATGCTGTTCAAAGGACAGACCCGCGGCGACTTGCCGCCTGATGTCTGCATCGCTACTGACCGAAGTATATATCGGAATTTGACGATATGCACGGAGGCACTGCTGTCCCTCCGCCATTCAAAAGACGCGCCGATTCATCGACGTTCTGCTTTGCGCATCAGCGGCAAGGCAATCCGTTCTTTGTCATCTGTCCCGCCGACCAGGCAGATGGAGCAGCGCGGCACCAGTCCGGTGCGAACGCGCGTGGAACGCAAAACTCTTCAGCGTGAGCCCGAACCGGTTTGTCCGAGCGTCTCGCTCACGAGCCGCCTGAACCACCGGTGCCCCGCATCGTTGTGATGCCGTGCGTGCCAGAACTGCTGCACCGTGAGATCGGGCAGGGCGATCGGCAGCGGGAACACATCGACGTTCGCGAGCCGCGCGAACAGTTCCGCCAGTTCATCCGGCACGGCGGCAACGAAATCCGATGTCGCGACGAGACTAGGCACCGCGAGCAGATAGGGCACGTCGACGCCCACCTTCAGCTTCGCGCCCAGCCGCCGCAATTCCTTTTCGAGCAGTTGATTCGTCAGCGCCAGCGTGCCCGCGACAACATGCTTGCGCGCGACGAACTCATCGAGCGTCATGCGGACCTTCCGCCGCGTCGTGCCGCCCTTCACGATGCCGACAAGCGAGCGCCGGAACAGCGGCTGCTGATGCAGGTTCTCGCCCATCTTGCCGAGATAGCCGATCGCGAGATCGAGCGCGCCGTCCTGCAGCGCGCTCGCGAGTTCGAGCGAAGGCAGCTGGATCGGCTTTAACACGGCGTTCGGCGCGCGCTCGCGGAGCGCCGCCAGCAGACGCGGCAGCAGCACGATCACGCCCATGTCGCTAAGACACACGGAAAACGCGCGCGTGGTGGTCGCGGCATCGAAAGCCTTCGCGCTCCAGATCTCTTCCTGCACTACTGCGAGCACATGCGCGACGCCCTGGACGAGCCGCTCGCCCACGGGCGTGGGCGCCATCACGGAGCCCGCGCGCACGAACAGATCGTCCTGGAAGAGCGTGCGGAGTTTCCCTAGCGCGTGGCTCACGGCGGGCTGTGTGAGTCCGAGACGGTCGGCGGCGCGCGACACGCTCCGCTCTTCGTCGAGCGCCTGCAACACGTACAGAAAGTTCAGGTCGGGCGTTTGCATGTATGAATTGAATTCATTTTCTATATGAAAGCCATTGTATAGATTTATACATCCAACGCGTTTAACTTCGCATCAAGCTTCAGTAAAAACAGGAGACAGAAGTGCTGGATTGCGAAGTCATCATCGTGGGCGGAGGCCCGGTCGGGCTGTTTCTCGCCGCCGAACTCGGGCAGCGCGGCGTGAGCGTCGAACTGTTCGATGCGAAGCCCGGCACCAGTCGTCATCCCGCCGCCAACGCCAACAGCGCGCGGACGATGGAGCACTTCCGGCGCATCGGCATTGCGTCGAAGGTGCGCTCGCTCGGCTTGCCCGCGGACTATGCGCCGGACGTCGCGTATTTCACGTCGATTGCGGGCCACGAGCTGGCGCGGCTGCATCAGCCCGCCTCGCGCGATGCCATCGAATGGGCAAAGGGCCACGCCTTCACCTGGCCGACGCCGGAGCCGCCGCATCGCTGCTCGCAGCTCTATGTGGAGCCCGTGCTCCTCGATGCGGCGCTCAATGCCGGATGCGGCGTGCACTTCGCGTCGCGCGTCGTGGATTTGTCGCAAGGCGATGATTCGGTCACCGCCACTGTGGAGTTCGATGCCACCGACACGCGTCCCGCCGCGACGCGCACCGTGACGGCGCGCTATCTGGTCGGCTGCGACGGCCCGCGCAGCTTCGTGCGCAAATCGCTAGGCATTCGTCTGGAAGGCATGGCCGGCGAGAAGCGCGAGTTCATGGGCGGGCAGATGGACGCGGTCTATTTCTACGCACCGGAGATCTATCGCCGCAGCGCGCACGCTCCCGCGTGGCAGTACTGGACTTTCAGTCCGCGGCAGCGCGCGCTCATCATCGCGGTCGATGGAGCGGGTCATTTCATCATGAACGTGCAGTTGCGCGACGGCGAAGTGGCCGACGAAGACACCGTGAGCCGTCGCATCGCCGAGGCGATCGGCGCGGACATTCCGTTCGTCGTGAAGAGCAGTTCGACGTGGACGGCGGGCTTCGCCCTGGTTGCGGAGCGCTTCGCGCACCAGCGCGTCTTTCTCGCCGGCGACGCCGCGCATCTGTTCACGCCGACGGGCGGCCTCGGATACAACACGGGCATAGACGACGCGGCGAATCTCGCGTGGAAGCTCGAAGCGATGGTGAAGGGCTTCGCGGGCGCGGCGCTCGGCGCGAGCTACGAAGCCGAGCGCCGCCCGGCTGCCTTGCGCAACACGGCGTTTGCGCGCGGTTTCGCCGACGGCATCGGGCACGTGCGGCTTCCGGCCGTCGCTTACGAAGCGGGCGCGGCAGGCGATGCGGCGCGCGCGGCCATCGGCGATTACCTCGCGTTTCATGCGACGGGCGAGTTCGTCATTCCGGGCGTTCATCTCGGCACGCGCTATGAAGCGTCGCCGCTCGTCAGGACCGAAGAGGGCGCGCCGCCGCCTGACTCCGCGAACCTCTATCTGCCGAGTGCGCGCGCCGGACATCGCGCGCCGCACGTCTGGCTCGCGGATGGCCGCTCGCTCTACGACCGCTTCGGCCAGGGTTTCACGCTGCTCTGCACGAACGCGGGCGGCGCGCCCTTCGATCCCGAAGCCGTGCAGCGCGCCGCGCGCGCGTTCGTGCAACTCGCCGTCGTTCGCATCGACGAACCCGAGGTCGCGCGGGCCTACGACGCCGCATATGTGCTGATCCGGCCAGACCAGCACGTCGCGTGGCGCGGCAACGCGCTCGATGGCGAATTCGAGGCAGCGGCCCGGCGCACCGCCGGGCACACGCAGCCAGAAACGGAAGCCGCGCTCGCCGCGCAATAGCGGCAGCGACGCATACGCCATAAAAAACACACTGGAGACGACTACATGCACGCGCAATCCGTTGCACCCCGAAGTATCGCCGACGCGTCGAAGACGTCGCCGCTACAGGTGCTCACGCTTTTACTCTGCTTTCTCGTCGTCGCGGCCGATGGCTTCGATGTCGCGTCGGTCGGCTATGTCGCGCCGCTGCTGAAGTCCGAATGGTCGCTCACGCCGGCGCAACTCGGTCCGATCTTCGGCGCGGGGCTGTTCGGCCTCACGGTCGGCAGCTTTCTTTTTGGGCCGCTCGCGGATCGGATCGGGCGCAAGCGCGTCATCACGATCTCGCTGATCCTGTTCGGCATCGGCAGCCTCGCATGCGCCTATGCGCCCTCCGCGGGATGGCTCGTCGCGCTGCGCTTCCTGACCGGCGCGGGACTCGGCGGCGCGATGCCCAACTCGATCACGCTCTCGTCCGAGTTCAGCCCGCCGCGCGGCCGCGCGATGCTCGTCACGCTGATGTTCTGCGGCTTCACGCTCGGTCTCGCGGGCGGCGGCGCTGTCGCGTCGCTGCTCCTGCCTGGCTTCGGATGGCAGGGGGTGTTCGTATTCGGCGGCGTGTTCCCGCTGCTGCTCGCGCCGGTCATCTGGCTGTGGCTACCCGAGTCGATCCGCTTCATGGCGGGCAAGCCGCGCTATGCAAAGGAAGCCCGCCGCATGATGGAGCGCCTGACCGGCGACCCCGACACGCCCTTCGAAGCTGTCGCGCCCGAAGACGCGAAGCGCGGAGACCGGCACGAAAGCGCGGTCGGCGTGCTGTTCTCTGCGCGTTATCGCGCGGGCACGCTGCTGCTGTGGCTCGCGTTCTTCTGCACGCTCTGGGTCTACTACCAGGTCAGCAGCTGGCTGCCGACGGTCATCACGAGTTCGGGCATCGACGCATCCCACGCGGCGCGCGTCGGCGCAATGCTGCCGCTCGGCGGCACGCTTGGCTCGCTCGTCAACGCACGGCTCATGGACCGCGTGAATCCATTCTTCGTGCTGACCGGCTCGTATGCGATCGCGGCGGTCGCGATTGCGCTGATCGGCTTCGCGATCGGCGATCCGCTGCTCGTCTACCTCACCGTGTTCATGGCGGGCTTCGGGCTCTCGGGCGCGCAGACCGGCGCAAACGTGCTGGTCGCCGGTTTCTATACGACCTCGGCGCGCGCGACCGGCGTGAGCTGGGCGCTCGGCGTCGGGCGCATCGGCTCGATTATCGGCTCGATGACGGGCGGCGTGCTACTCGTCGCGTTTCACTCGCTGACGGCGGCGTTCGCGGTGTTCGCAGCGCCGGTCGTCATCGCCGGGCTGGCGATGCTCGTGAACGGCTGGATGTATCGCGTGAGGAACGCCTCTCAGGCGTGACGGCAAAACTCGGTTTCTCTGCAAAAAGGATCAAGACATGCGACTGGTGAATTTCATGAAGGATGGACGCGCGACGCTCGGCGTGCGCGATGGCGACGACGTGCGCGTGCTCGGCAGCGAGCCGCTCGAATCCGTGCTGGCGCGCGGCGTCGATCTGCTCGAATGGGCGCGTGCCAACGCCACGGAAGAAAAGCTGCCGATGGCGGGCCTGCAACTGCTGCCGCCGCTGCAGCGCCCGCCGAAGATCCTGTGCGTGGGCCTTAACTTCGCGGATCACACGAAGGAAAGCAACTACGAGCAGCCGGCGTATCCGACGCTCTTCCTGCGCGTGAACACGAGCCTCGTCGCGCACGATCAGCCGATGATCCGGCCGGCCGTCGCCGACTCGGAAGGACTCGACTTCGAAGGCGAGATCGCGGTCGTGCTCGGCAAAGGCGGCCGTCATATCGCGAAGGACGATGCGCTCGATTGCGTCGCGGGCTATGCGCTCTTCAACGACGGCTCGGTGCGCGAGTATCAGTTCAAGACGCCGCAATGGACCGTCGGCAAGAACTTCGATGCAACCGGCGCGTTCGGTCCGGATCTCATCACGCCCGACGAGCTTCCGGAGGGCATCAAGGGATTGCTGCTGGAAACGCGCGTGAACGGCAAGGTGGTGCAGTCCGCGAACACTGACGAGATGGTCTTCGACGTGGCCTCGCTCATCAGCATCATCAGCGAGGCGATCACGCTCGAGCCGGGTGACGTGATCGTGTCAGGCACGCCGTCGGGCATCGGCTGGGCGCGCACGCCGAGGCTCCTGATGAAGGCGGGTGACATTTGCGAAGTGAGCGTCGAGCGCATGGGCACGCTGCGCAACGTCATCGCGGACGAGCAGCCGCGCTGAGACATGGAGGCCGACATGGCAGAACCGAGACCGTCATCGCCGCTGGCGGGCGTGCATTCGATCGATCACTTCGCGCTCAACGTTCCCTCGATTGCCGATGCCGACCGTTTCTACACCGCCTTCGGGCTCGATGTCGCGCGTGCGGACGCGGGCGAACTCGAGCTGCGTGCCGCTGATGGCCGGCGCTGGGCGCGCATTCTTCCGGCGGCGGGCAAGTCGCTCGCGTACCTGAGCTTTAACTGCTTCGACCATGATCTCGACGCGCTGCGCGCTCAGACGCGTGCGGCTGGGGCCGCGTTCGTCGCGGGAGACGGCATCGGCTTCTGGTTCCACGATCCCGACGGCAACCTGATTCAGGTAAAGCCGGGACCGAAGACGAGCCCTTCATCGAAGACGCCGCACGCGATAGAAGGAACGCCGGCGGACCGGCGCGGCAACTGCACGCGATCCGCCGTGAAGCAGGTCCGGCCGAACCGGCTCTCGCACGTACTGCTGTTCTCGCCCGACGTGCCGCGCGCGCTCGACTTCTACGGCGCGGCGCTGGGCCTGCGTCTTTCCGACAGATCGCTCGACATCATCGCGTTCACGCATGCGCCGCATGGCAGCGATCATCACCTCGTCGCGTTCGCGAAGAGCAGCGCGCGCGGTTGGCATCACGCGGCGTGGGACGTCGACGACGTAAACCGCGTCGGCGAAGGGGCCGCGCAGATGGCCGCCGCGGGCTTCGCGAAAGGCTGGGGCACGGGGCGGCATGTGCTCGGCTCGAACTACTTTCACTACGTCGAAGATCCCTGGGGCTCGTTTTGCGAGTACTCGGCGGACATCGACTTCATCTCTGCGGGACACACGTGGGCCGCGGGCGATTTCGCGCCGGAGGATTCGCTTTATCTGTGGGGACCGCCCGTGCCCGACAACTTCATACGCAACACCGAGGCGTGAAGCCTCTCGCATCACGACAAAACGAAAACAGGACGGAGACATGAAGCAAAAGATGATGGCGGCAGCGCTCGCTCTCGCGCTCAGCTGCGGCGCGCACGCGCAGAGCAGCGTCACGCTCTACGGGATTCTCGACACCGGCATTGAGCTCGTCACGCATGCCGGACCCACCGACAGCAAGGTCGTGCGCATGCCGGGCATCACCGGTTCGGTGCCGTCGCGCTGGGGACTGCGCGGCACTGAGGATCTGGGCGGCGGCTACGCGGCGATCTTCACGCTGGAGAACGGCTTTAACGTGCGCTCCGGCGACATCAATCAGGGCGGGCGGCTCTTCGGCCGTCAGGCGTGGGTGGGCGTGTCGAGCCGCTTCGGCACGCTGAGCTTCGGGCGCCAATACACGATGAGCTACTGGGCCATCGTCGATGCCGATCAGCTCGGGCCGGACATCTACGGCGGCGTCGGCTCGATCGATTCGTATATTCCCAATGCGCGCAGCGACAACACGGTCGCGTACAAGGGCAGCTTCAGCGGCGTCACGATTGGCGGCACGTATGCGTTCGGCCGCGATTCCGCCGGCACCGGCAACTCGCCCGGACAGGGCATCTGCGCCGGCTCGATTCCCGGCAACTTCAACGCGTGCCGACAGTGGTCGGTGCTTCTGCGCTATGACGCGAGCGCATTCGGCGTCGCGGCATCGTACGACGAGCAGCGCGGCGGTCCGGGCGCGGCGGCCAACATCTTCAACGGCATCACGCCCATTCCCCTGACCAACAGCGGCGACAAGGACGCCCGCACGCAAATCAACGGCTATTTCAAGGTCGGCCAGCTGAAGGTGGGCGGCGGCTGGCTCGGTCGGCGCGTGCAAACCGTGTCGCCGGCGCTCGCCGATGTGCGCACCGACATCTTCTATCTCACGGGCACCTACTACGTGACGCCGACCGTGGTGATCGACGGCGGCGTCTATCGCACGATCGACACGCAGCAGGACACGCGCGCGACGCTCACCGCCCTGCGCGGCACCTATCTGCTCTCCAAGCGCACGGCGGTGTATCTGCAGAGCGGCTACGTGTTCAACAGCGCGAAGGCGCGCTATACGCTGAGCCAGGGCGGCCCGGGCACGACGCCGAACGCGGGCGTGAGTCAGCTCGGCGTGATGGCCGGCATCCGGCATTCATTCTGACGGCTATCACGACACAGGAGACAGCAATGAATCGAACCTCGGATCGTTGGATGCGAAGCCGGGCGGCGCTGCTGGCCGTGGCGGGCATCGTGAGCGCATGCGGCGGCAACGACGACGCGCCCGACCCCGCGACGCAACCGCTCGACAATCACGTGACCATTGCGTCGGGCAAGCTGAGCGGGAATGCCGCCGATGCATCGGGAGTCGTGAGCTTCAGGGGCATTCCGTACGCGGCGGCGCCGGTGGACAATCTGCGCTGGAAAGAGCCGCAGCCCGCGCCTGTCTGGACCGATACGCGCGACGCCACCAAGTTCGGCGCGAAATGCTGGGCCGCTGCGCCCTTCGGCGGCGCGATTCCGACCGAGGGTGTCAGCGAGGACTGTCTGTTCCTGAACGTCTGGAGCAGCGCGAAGACGCGCGGCGCAAAGCTTCCCGTCATGGTCTACATCCACGGCGGAGGCTTCCAGTTCGGCACGGGTTCCAGCGATTCGCTCGACGGCAGCTCGCTCGCGAAGAAGGGCGTGGTCGTCGTCACGATCAACTATCGGCTGGGCGTGCTCGGACACCTGTCCCGTCCCGATCTCGACGCCGAATCGGGCGGCCACAAGTCGGGCATGTACGGCATCGAGGATCAGATCGCGGCATTGAAATGGGTGAAGACGAACATCGCGGCGTTCGGCGGCGACCCCGGCAACGTGACGGTATTCGGCGAATCGGCGGGCGCGCATGCGATCGGTCTGCTCATGGCGTCGCCACTGGCGTCGGGTCTCTTCCACAAGGCGATCGGCCAGAGCGGCGCGTTCTGGGAAAGCGAGCACGGCGAGATGAAGCCCTATGCCGACGCGCAAGCGATGGGCATCGCGCTCGGCAATCGGCTCGGCGCGACGACGCTCGATCAGTTACGCGCTATACCCGCGCAACAGTTGCAGAGCGCGACGAACTGGACCTTCGCGACCGATCCAGGCGTCACGAACTTTTCGCCGCTCGTCGACGGTTACGTGCTGCCTGAAAATCCTTACGTGCGCTTCATGAACGGGCGGCAGAACGACGTGCCGATTCTCGTCGGCTGGAACAGCGACGAAGCCGCCGCATTCGCCAGCCGCGCGTTGCCGCATCAGACGGTACAGGCGTTCACCGATGCCGCCGCCCGCGAGTTCGGCGCGGCGAACCTTCCGGCCTTCCTGCAGGCGTATCCGGCGGGCTCGCCCGACGAGGCCACGAAGTCCGCGCTGGCGCTGATCGGCGATCAGGTGATCAAGTATCAGACGTGGGGCTGGGCCACGCAGCAATTGCGCACAGGGCGTTCGCCAGTCTATGTCTATCACTTCGAGCAGACCTCGGCGTACAACCCCGTCGCGACTCACGCGACGGACGTGCCTTATGTGTTCGGCAACCTGCCGCCCGCGAACGGCGTGAGTCCAGGCAGTCAGGATCTCGCCGTGTCCGACGCGATGCAGTCCTACTGGACGAACTTCGCCCGCACCGGCGATCCAAACGCCTCGGGTCTGCCCCGGTGGCCGCGCTATGCGGGCGCGGGTAGCCAGACGATGCGCCTCGGCGCCGTCATGCAGGCGGGGCCCGAGGAGGGGACGGCGCGTTATCAGTTTCTCGACAGGTTCAGGGTGGATGGGGCGATCGCAGTAAGTGCGCCCTGAGCGTGGTTAAGCGCGGCATCGGGCCAACCGCACGGGCCGGTTCTGTTCTCGGGCGTTCTGCATTGTGGCCGTCAAGGTTGGCGGCTACAAAAGGCGGCCTGATAGATCTTCGGTGTCACGCCGGTTTGTTGTTTGAACACGCGGGTAAAGTGCGGCTGGTCCGCGAAGCCGGTTCGCGCGCCCACCTCGGCAATGGACTTGCCCTCACGCAGCATCGGCATAGCGTTCCGTATGCGCTCCTGTTGCTGAAAGGCGTGTGGGCTCAGTCCTGCCTCGCGCAGAAAGGCGCGCAACAGCACAAACGGCGTGACACCCACTTCGGACGCAAGCGTCGACAACGTGACCCGCGTGTGCAAGTCCTCGCGCAGACGGCTCTTTACCGCCCGCACCAGTGCAGGTTCTCTGCGCACTACAGGCAATTCGCCAGCGCGCCCCGCGTGCCGCGCAAACAGACCAATGACAGCGCAGGCAAGTGCCTCACTGCGTTTGAAAGGATCGTCGTCTTTTTCAGAGCACCAGTTCACGCCATACAGGTGCCGCGATAATTCGGTATCCGCAATAAATGGCCTGCCCGGTTCGAATCGCTCGCGCCGAGGAATGCCAAGCCCGTCACAGTAAGTGGCCAGTGCGGCAGGCTGCACGTGTTCGACACGCATCTTCCACTGGCCGTCGCCAGCGGCTGCACCGGAATGCACCACGCCGGCATCGATGACAATGACGTCACCGCGGCGGCAAATGCGGCGCTGGTTCCGAACCTCGACCGCCAACGCACCGCCGGTAATCACCGCGAGGCAATGCGTGTCGTGTGCGTGAGGCGGATAGCGGTGGCCGACGAACTGGCCCTTGAGCATAACGGCGTCCATGACGTCTGGCGCGCGCCAAAGCTTGACTGAACGAGTCGTCGCTGTAGCTTTCATGATGGGGTGGACCTTGAAAGAGGCCGGAACACGTCATCATAATCCTCGAGCCGTGGCATCGGTATACGCGGTTGCTCGTCCAGTCCGTTGATGAAAGCGCGCCAGCGCACTAACGTGTTCGCCCGCTCGGCGTCCGAGCAATACGGAATGTGCCACGCAAAAAACGGCTCGAGCACCTCATAGCCGACGTATCCCAACGTGCCCTGCAGCAGGTGCCGCAACATGCCGCCCGCCAGTTCGCCGTGGATACCGTGCGCACCGAACATGTGCTCCCGACCGCCCAGGCTCACGGCGACCACCGCGCGCTTGCCCGCCATGCCGCCCCGATCGTAGACGCGCTTGCCTCCATACAGTGCGCCCGACAGGAAGCAGCGGTCGAACCAGCCCTTGATCAGCGCTGGCACCGAGAACCAGTAGAGCGGAAACACCAGTACGAGCGTGTCGCTGGCCAGCAGCGCTTCCACTTCTCGCCGGATATCCGGTGCGAGCGTATGGCGCGCATGCGCGTGGCGTTGCTCCAATGCATAGACTAGATAGTCGCTGTTAGCGCGTTCGCTGAAATCGCTGGCACGAACCACCGGATCGAACTCGAGCGCGTACAGGTCAGAAAAAGTCACCTCGTCGCCGCGCAACTCCAGCAGGCGTCTGGCCTCGTGGGCCATTGCGGTACAGAAGGAGCGCGGCTCCGGATGGGCGTGGACGAGGTGAACTTTAGCCATGGGAAATCGATCTCCAGTTGAGGACCGGGATGATGGCGTTGAGGTGCGCGAACTTATTTGCGATCGCTTTTTCCACCGGCAGCGTTGCGCTTTCCAGCAACAGACGCCGCGTGGCCTGAAGAGCGCCCGGTGGTTTGGCGGCAAGGCGCAAGGCGTAGTCGTTTGCGGCCGCGCGTACCTCGGTGTCTGGCACGACGCACGAGACAAAGCCGTGCCGCAAGGCTTCCGCTGCCGTTATCGGCCGTGCGCTCATCAACCAGTCGCGTGCCACCAGATCACCGACCCGGCGAGCCAGCAACGTGGTTGCCCCGGCTTCGGGAACGATGCCCAGATCGGCAAACGGAAATCGGAACATCGCGCTTTCGCCGGCGACCACCCAGTCGGCATGCAACAGCATCGTTGCGCCGAAGCCCACCGCTGCACCGTTGACGGCGGCTAGCAAGGGTTTGGCTTGCTCGGCGAATGCGGTGATGCAGCGCCTGACCGCACCGTCGGCGGCCTGCGGCCATAGCGCCTCAAACGCTGCAGTATCGTGGCCCGAGCAGAAACTGTCGGCGGTTCCGTGAAGCAGCACGCAGTGCACGAGTATGTCGTCATCCGCGAGGCGCAAGGCGTTGGCGAGCGCCTCGAACATCATGCCGTCGAGCGCGTTCCGCTTGTCTGGACGGTTTATCGCAATGGACGCGATGTGACCATTGAGCTCGGATGTGATTCGGGTTTCCATCACGCGAACAGTCCCGGCGGCAGTGATTCATCAACGACGATGACACCACGCTCCGGCTTGCGCGCAGCCTCAGTGCCGGTTGCAGGATGTGCTTCCGTTTGCAATAACAAGGCCGCTCTCCCGTAAAGTTCTCCTTGGTGAGAATGCTATGGGAGCTTTTGCCAAAAGTATTGAACGATTTTGCAGGAGTGAAGCGGTTGCAACTGCCGGACAGATTTCCCACGTCGCATAGCGTCTGCCCGCAAAGCTGACGAGGATTTCAAAAATATTAATTACGCATTTCTCTGTGAACCTTTTGCTTAATTGCAAATTTCAGACTAAATTGCCAAAGTCCTAAAAACGGGACAGATAAATTCGAGTTGTACTTCGAGTCATTTACGCTGTTTATTCACGGGGATATGCCAATGGATCGCCAGCCTCAAACCTGCTGTGCGGCGCCTAACGCCGCTCGCCGCACTTCGCTCAAAACCGCACTTGGCCTCATGGCGTTCGGCATGGCCGCCGAACTCCTGCCAGGTCTCGCGCACGCCGCTGCCCTCAGCAAGGCACAGCGCGATGCCATGACACCCGACGACGTAATCGCCATGTTGAAGCGCGGCAATGAGCGCTTTCGCGCGGGCAAATTCCAAACGCACGATTTTCTGGCGCAAAAGCGTAGCAGCGCGAACGGCCAGTATCCGGCAGCCGTCATTCTGAGTTGCATGGATTCGCGCGCCCCCGCGGAAATTATCCTGGACGCGGGTATTGGCGACACTTTCAATGCGCGTGTGGCGGGCAATATCGTCAACGACGATCTGCTGGGCAGTCTGGAATATGCCTGCGCCGTGGCTGGCTCGAAAGTCGTGCTGGTGATGGGCCATACTTCGTGCGGCGCGATCAAAGGCGCTATCGACGGCGCCAAACTCGGCAACCTCACAGGCCTGCTGGACAAGATAAAGCCGGCCGTGGATGCCACGAAATTCGACGGTGAGCGCAGCAGCAAGAACGAAGCGTTCGTGGACGCGGTGGCTGCGACCAACGTGCGCCAGGCCATTGACGAAATCCGCCACCGCAGCGACGTTCTAGCCGGGCTGGAGAAGGACGGCAAGATCAAGATCGTCGGGTCCATGTACCACCTCGTGGGAGGCAAGGTGGAGTTCTATGGCTGAGTGATCAACGGCTTGATGGGGCGCGCAGCGCGACTCATCAAGCCGCTCCGTTTGCCGAGCGTCAAATCGAGGTTGCGTAGCTGCCCATTTCGATCAGAAGCGCAATGCCGGAATCCGGGCGAATGCGTTTTCCGCAGTTACCTGCGCACTGATTGCCTGCGATAACCAGCTATTGCCGCGTCATGTGCAACCTCGGCCCGAGTTGGCCGCGCTGCAGCAGCGCGTTCGTTCGCGAGTCCGCTGAGCGAACGCGCGTAATATGCCACTGCTTTGCGCAGAATGTCGTTCACTTCCCTGAGCGCCGGGTTCTCCTGTTCCAATTCATCGATACGCCGAAGCCGTGTGTCCATGTCAGCGATGCGAAAGCGCCTGCGCCGAATGAAGTAAATCGTCGAGCATCGACTGACGGCGTTCGGGGTTTGTGTCGCGGCCCGTCATGAAGCACAGTGCGGCGATGGGCACGCCCGCGCGGTCGCGAACCGGCGCGGCCATGCAAAGCCGGAACGCGTTGGACAGGCCTTCCGTGCAGCAATAGCCAAGCGCTTTCGCATTCTGCACATCGCGCATGAATTCATCGAAATCGATGCGCACGCCGTTGTCGAGCACGAAGTCCTCTGCTGGAATCAGGCTGCGAATGGCGTCGGCGCTCATGTGACCGAGCAGCAGGCGTCCAGTCGCGGTCCAGGGAATCGGCACACGCACGCCGATTTCCGAGCTGATGTTGAACGGCCGCGCACTGTTCTCCGATAGCACGACCGAGTACTTGTTCCCTTCGAGCATGCACAACTGCGCGGTCTCGTCGTACTTGCGAACGAGCGCGAGAATAGACTGATGCGCGCGGCTAATGAGGTCGTTGTGCGTCGCGTAGTCCGAGCCGAAGTAATGCATCTCGCGTCCGAAGAACACATTGCCATCCGCCGATGTTTCGAGCCAGCCCACTTCAGTGAGAATGGCGACGAGCTCGTAGATGCTGGAACGCGGCGAACCGGTTGCTTCGATCAGCTCGCGCATCGTCATGGGCCGCTGCGCCTGATGCAGCTTTCTGAAGATATCGATGACACGATCCACGCCTCGAGCGCGGGACGATTCCGTTACTGCCATTCGTTCACCCTTCAATGATCGAGCACACGGCTGAGAAACTGCCGCGTGCGTTCGTTCGACGGGTGGACGAAGATTTGCTCCGGGTCGCCTTGCTCTGCAATCACGCCCTTGTCCATGAACAGGACGCGATCCGCCGTCTTGCGTGCAAAGCCCATTTCATGGGTCACGACGACCATCGTCATGCCGTCGCGCGCGAGGCCGCGCATCACCTCCGTCACTTCGCCGACGAGTTCGGGGTCGAGTGCGGATGTGGCTTCATCGAAGAACATGATGCCGGGTTCGACCGCCAGCGCCCGCGCAATGGCGACGCGCTGCTGCTGTCCGCCCGACAACTGGCTGGGATAGTGCGATGCGCGATCGGCGAGACCTACGCGGTCGAGCGTTTCCATTGCGCGCTTGCGGGCATCGGCGGGAGACATGCCGCGTGCCTTGATCAGCGCGAGCGTGACATTGCCGAGCGCGGTCTTGTGCGGGAACAAGTTGAACTGCTGAAACACCATGCCGACGTGACCGCGAATTTCGCGCGCGCGCTTTGGATCGTGCAGGGGCACTTCGTTGACCCACACTTCGCCGGAGTCCGTCGTTTCAAGGCCGGCCATGATGCGCAGCACCGTGCTCTTGCCCGAACCGGATGCGCCGATCAGCACGAGCACTTCTCCTGTGCGCACGTCGAGATTGATGTCGTTGAGAACGCGCGTCGCACCGAATGCCTTGCTCACGCCCGACAGCGAAATGACAGGCTTGCTCTGGATGGAATCGCTCATGTAAGTCTCCGGCGGTCATGATGGCGCACCCATTGCGAAAGCGGGAAGCACACGACGAAATAGATCAGCGCGACGAGTCCGTAAATCTCCACCGGCTTGCCGATGCGGTCGACGATAGCCTGGCCACCGTGCATCAATTCGGACATGCCGATCATGCTGACGATAGACGTATCCTTGATGAGGGACAGGTACTGCCCGATGAGCGGCGGCAACACGATGCGCCCGGTCTGCGGTAATACAACCGAGGTGAAGGTCTGTGTGCGCGATAGCCCGAGAATCTGCGAGACTTCCCATTGTCCCTTCGGCACTGACTCGATGCCCGCGCGAAAGACTTCTGCGATATACGCGCCCTGATACACGCTTAAGCCGATCACGCCTGCTGCAAAGACATCGATTGCATAGCCGAAGTAGGAGACGCCGAAGTAGATGAACATCAGCGTAATGAGTACTGGCGTACCGCGGAACAACTCCGTATAGAGCTTCGCGATTCGGCTCGTGCCCCACGGCCCGAACGACCGCAAGACGGCGGCGAGCAGGCCAATGAGCGTGCTTCCGACGATCGCCGCGACCGACAGGAGCAGCGTTATCATGAGACCTTGCAGCAAGATCGACAGACTGTTTTTCAGCAGTTCGAGTGACATGACTCAATCCCTCAAGCACGGTTCGCACGACGCAGCGTGAATCCGGCCCAACGCGCACCCGGCCTCACGATGAGCGGCGGATGAAACATGCGTGCGCCGAGTTGACTGGCAATCCACGACAGCACATTGCTCAGCACCAGAT
>Ga0209796_10000026_pt1 | contig 257167 bp, 220 predicted proteins | sample AgamicOrSfrz_FD_187167 | JGI IMG/M metagenome (GOLD analysis project Ga0209796, IMG submission 187167) | Agave microbial communities from Guanajuato, Mexico - Or.Sf.rz (SPAdes) (version 2) | ecosystem: Host-associated > Plants > Phyllosphere > Phylloplane/Leaf | place: Guanajuato, Mexico...
TCCGGCTGAAAATCGACGAAGCGTTTCCGTAAGGCCGGGGCGAGGCGCAGGGACGCGCCGAGAGGGCATAGCCTGCAGGGATGCAGGCTGGTGCCCGACCCGAAAGCCTGGAGGAATAAGCTGAGTGCACCGCGAAGCGGCGATTTTCTTTGCCGGGAGCCGGGGTAGCCAGGGGGGAGGCGGCGAGCCCCCCTGGCACGTTCACCGCAGCGGAGGGGGCATAAAGCAGAGGTGCTGTAGTGAACGGAACTCTTCCACTTCAGTCATTCAGAAATACCGAGTTGCTTAGCTGACTGGTCATTACAACCCAGGTTGCCGTTTTTAGTGTTTTCCCTCTCCCCGTGGGAGAGAGCCGGGGTGAGGGCATCAGCGTGCGCATTTCCCCCTCACCCGCAAGGGAGAGGGGATACACCGTTACAACGTATGCTCGGTACGCGCAATAATATCGTCCTGCGCATCCGGTGACAGGGCGGTGAAGAACGCAGAATACCCCGCCACGCGTACCACCAGATCACGATACTGGTCCGGGTGTTTTTTCGCTTCCAGCAGCGTTTCGCGGGAGACGATGTTGTACTGGATGTGCCAGCCTTTATGCACCTCGAAGAAGGTACGCAGCAGCACCATCAGCTTCTGGCGGTCGCTGTCATTATCCAGCGTCGCCGGGTTAAGTTTCTGGTTCAGCAGCACGCCACCGAGGATCGCTTCGGTCGGCAGTTTCCCGACAGAGCCAATAACCGCGGTTGGCCCCAGGTGGTCAGTGCCGGAAGCCGGGCTGGCCCCTTCCGCGAGAGGGGTGTGCGCTTTACGTCCATCCGGGGTCGCCATGGTGGCCGCCCCAAACGGCACGTTGGCAGAGATAGACGACGTCCCGGCGTAGTAATTCCCACCAATCGGGCCGCGGCCGTAACGCGGGTTATGGTACTGCTTCAGCTCTTCGATGTAGGTCTGATAGGCACGCGCCAGCAGCAGATCCACGCTGTCATCATCATTACCGTACTTCGGTGCGCCGTTGATCAGACGCTGGCGCAGCTGCTCGTGGGTTAGCCCTTCGTAATCATCGGCCAGTGCCGCCGCCAGCTGCTGCTGACCAATCGCGCCCTGGTCGAAGACCAGTTTCTTCACCGCCGCCAGGCTGTTGCCGAGGTTGGCGATGCCTACCTGCAGGCCGGATACCCAGTCGTATTTCGCGCCACCCTGCTTGATGCTCTTCGCGCGTTCAATGCAGTCGTCTACCAGCGCCGAGCAGAGAATGTCATGCACGTTCTCTTCCAGCATGGTGTCCACCACGTACTCAATCTCGATGGATTTACGGGTGTAGTATTTAATCTGGTTATCCCAGGCGGCCATCACCTCGTCGAAGGTGTTGAAATTGCCCGCGGACAGCGCTTTTTCCTGCGGCAGGAACACGTTGCCGCTGGTGGCGTCGCGGCCACCTTCCATCGCCGCCAGCATCACGCGGGCAAAGTTGATAAAGCTCATTCCGGTACAGCGATAGCCCCACTTGCCGCCGACGGCGGTTTCGATGCAGCCGATGGCGGCGTAATCGTAGGCATCCGCTTTTTCGATGCCGAGTTTGATGAACTCAGGAATGACAATCTCATCGTTGTTAAAGGCTGGCATCCCGAAACCGCAGCGGATCACCTGCACGCAGGCGTCGAGGAAGTCATTGCTCATGCCCGCATGGTAGCGCACGCTCAGGTTCGGCTGGGTGGAGCGCAGACGCCCGCAGGATTCCAGAATCGCATAGGAGAGCGGATTGACCGCATCCATCGGCACGTCATTGACCAGCATCTGGCCACCGATGGTGACGTTCTGGTACAGCGGGCTACCGGCAGAGGCTTTAGAGTGAGAGCCGGAGCGGATTTTGTTCACTTCCAGCAGCTTCAGCCAGCAGCTGTGCAGCAGCTCAATGGCGTGCTCGCGATCCAGGGACTGGTTCAGCTCCACGTCGCGGCGGTAGAACGGGTAGAGATACTGGTCCATACGGGCAAACGACACCGAGTGACCGTTAGACTCAATCTGCAGGATAAGCTGAATGAAATAGCACAGCTGCAGCGCCTGCCAGAAGGTTTTTGGCGGCTCGTGGGCGATAACATCGCAGTTTTCCGCCATCGCCAGCAGTTCGTCGCGGCGGCTTTCGCGGGTTTCGGTCGAGGCCATCTCACGGGCCAGATCGGCAAAGCGTTTGATATGCAGTCTCACCGCGTCGAGGACGATATCGATCGCTTTCAGGAACTGGTCGCCGTGCAGGTCTTCCAGCACCGTCAGGTTGATGCGCGAGCGGCGTTCGGCCACTTTTGCGCGCAAGCCGTCGAGCCCTTTTTCCAGCAGCAGCGGGAAGTTCACCGCCAGATGCGCATCGCCGGAGGTCATATTGCCTTCCGCTTTGATAATGCCGGTGTCCAGCAACCCTTTCTGCTCATCGGTGAACATGCCGTAGCAGCGATCCTGCACCGTCTGGCCGCGCCACCACGGGCAGAGTTCATGCAGCACACGTTTGTTCTCTTCGCTCATCGCAAAGCCCGCGCCCGGACGGTCGGCCAGGTCGTCGATCTCTTTTTCAATCCACGAGACGGTATATTCCGGGAAGATCGGCGCGGCGCGCACTTCGCTTGCCTGGTTGCCGATGATCAGCTCGTCATGTTTGATCCAGATAGTGCGCTGCGCCAGGTGGTGCGCCAGCGCCAGCGCACGACGTACCGGGATCGGCTTATCCATATGCTGCTGGTACATTTCGGTGTAGTGCTGGGCACGCTCGGTACAGACCGGCGGCTTAACGATGTGGACCAGAGCCGTTTTGTGCGCCTTAATGCGATCGCTCAGGGTAGTAAGATTCAGCTGTGTCATAACATTATCCTCGTAAGGTCGCGGTTAACCCTTTCTGGGCGGCATACTGCCGGGCAAAGTCCAGTAATGCAGGATTATCGAGCGGTTTATCTGGGGCAGAGTAGGGTTGGCCGAGCAGGGTGTATTTGTTCATGCCAAGTGTGTGGTACGGCAGAAAATGGATGTCGTGGACGTTCAGTTCGTCGGCGGCAAAATTGGTGATGGCGGTAATCGAGGCTTCATCGGCGTTAAAGCCCGGGATCAGCGGCACGCGAATAGTGAGCGGTTTTCCGGCCGCGGCCAGGCGCTTGAGGTTATCCAGCACCCGTTTCGCAGAGCCGTCCGTCCACTGCTTAAAGACCGCGCCATCGACATGCTTCAGGTCGGCGAGAAACAGATCGATATAGGGTAACGACGGCTCGATATAGTGCCAGGGGACATGCAGGCAGGTTTCGACGGCGGTGTGGATCCCCTGCTCATGGCTGGCCTGAAACAGCTGGCGCGCCAGGTCCGGGTTCATGAATGGCTCGCCGCCGGAGAGGGTCATCCCGCCGCCGCTGCGATCGTAAAACGGCTTATCGCGCAGCACAGTGGACATGATCTCCTCCACCTGCTTTTCTTCTCCGCAGACGGTCAGTGCCTGGGTTGGGCAGCAGTGGGTGAGGGCATCCAGACAGGTATCGTCGAGTTTTTCGCGGTGGATCACCAGCCCATTCAGCGTCCGGTCAATGACATCAGGCGCCACCTGCTGACAGAGGTTGCACCCCTCCAGACACAGGCGAGCGTCGAACAGCAGGTCCCGCGACCGCGCACGGCTTTCCGGGTTCTGACACCAGCGGCAGCCCAGCGAGCAGCCTTTCATAAACACCACGGTACGAATACCGGGGCCGTCATGTGTCGAGTAACGCTGAATGTTGAAGATCATAATGTCGCCTCTTGTTGCGTATGAAGATTAAATGACTTTCGAATGAAAGTTATCTTGACGCAAATCAACCCCGACGCAGGTTTTGCCGTGTAGGGTTACGGCATCGTCATTTTTGAGGACCCCATCATGGAACTGTATCTCGACACATCTGATGTTCTGGCTGTTAAAAAACTGGCCCGCGTGTTGCCGCTGGCAGGCGTAACCACCAACCCAAGCATTGTTGCCGCAGGTAAAACGCCGCTGGAGGTGTTACTGCCTCAGTTGCAGGAGGCGATGGGGGGTCAGGGCCGCCTGTTTGCTCAGGTTATGACGACGACCGCAGAAGGGATGGTGGAAGATGCCCTCAAGCTGCGCGCCATCGTTGCGGATCTGGTGGTAAAAGTGCCCGTCACAGCGGAAGGGCTGGCGGCGATCAAAATGCTGAAAGCGCAAGGGGTGCCGACCCTGGGGACGGCGGTCTACAGCGCGGCGCAGGGGATGATGGCGGCGCTGGCGGGCGCGGAGTATGTCGCCCCCTATGTGAATCGCATGGATGCCCAGGGTGGAGATGGGATCCAGACGGTGGCCGAGCTACAGCAGCTGCTGACGCTCCACGTGCCGCAGTCAAAAGTGCTGGCGGCGAGCTTCAAAACCCCGCGCCAGGCGCTGGATTGCCTGCTGGCGGGCTGTGAGTCCATCACCCTGCCACTGGACGTGGCCCAGCAGTTAATCACCTCTCCGGCAGTGGATGCAGCGATTGCGAAGTTTGAGCAGGACTGGCAGGGGGCGTTCGGGCGGACGTCGATTTGATGGGGCGGCCTGATGCCCTCACCCCAACCCTCTCCCTGAGGGAGAGGGAGAAAACACTAAAACGGCAACCTTCAGGTTGCCGTTTGCTTTAACCTCCGCACACCTCACACCCGGGATGACGCATCAGCTTCATCTCGCGGAACTGGCAGGTCATGGCGTCGTACATCACGATTTTTCCCGCCGCGGGCGTGCCGTACCGGGTCAACACCTTAATGGCCTCCATCGCCTGCATCGACCCGATCACCCCCACCAGCGGCGCCATCACGCCGGCCTCGACGCAGGTCAGGGTGTTTTCGCCAAACAGGCGGCTCAGGCAGCGGTAGCAGGGTTCGCCTTCGGCATAGGTAAAGACACTTACCTGTCCTTCCATGCGGATCGCCGCCCCGGAGACCAGCGGGGTTTTATGGACAAAACAGCCCGCGTTAAGCTGATTACGAATAGCGACGTTATCGGTGCAATCCAGCACCAGATCGTGATGGGCAATCTGCGCCAACAGCGAAGGTTCATCCAGCAGGGCATTCAGCAGGGTGAACTGCACGTTAGGGTTGATGCGCATCAGCGACGCATGGGCCGACTCCACTTTCGGCTCGCCGAGGGTGGCATCGCTGTGCAGGGTCTGGCGTTGCAGGTTGGAGAGCGACACCGTGTCGAAATCGAGCAGCGTCATGCGGCCCACGCCCGCAGCAGCCAGATACTGCGCTGCGGCACAGCCTAATCCCCCGAGACCGACCACCAGCACATTTGCCGCTTTTAACGCTTCCTGACCGTCGAAATCAAAGCCGCGCAGCACAATCTGACGGTTGTAGCGCAGCATCTCCTGGTCGCTCAGTTCCACCGCCATGGTTAGCCCCCAAACAGCGCGTTAAACGGCTCAACCTCAACCCATTCACCCGCTTCCACGTTGCCGCGCTCGCGCTCGAGCACGATGAAGCAGTTACCCTGGCTGAAGGAGCTGAAAATATGCGAGCCTTGATGGCCGGTGGTGCTTACCTCCAGCTCGCCGTCGGCGTTACGCGCCAGAATGCCGCGCTGGAAGTCGAGACGTCCCGGTGATTTTTTCAGGCGGGTGGCGGTACGCACGCGCTGGCGGGCAGGCAGGGCGTGCGCCCGGTTACCGGAGAGCTTCGCCAGCAGCGGCTGCACCAGTTGGTAGAACGTGAGCGCCGCAGAGACCGGGTTTCCCGGCAGGCCGCAGAACCAGCTGTCCGGCAGCTTGCCAAAGGCGAAAGGTTTGCCCGGCTTAATGGCCAGCTTCCAGAAGCCGATCTCGCCCAACTCATCGAGGATCGTTTTGGTGTAATCCGCTTCGCCCACCGACACGCCGCCGGAGCTAAGCACGACGTCGGCCACGCGATCCGCTTCAATAAAGGCGGCGCGCAGTTTTTCTGGATCGTCCGGGATAATCCCAAGGTTGATCACCTCGCAGCCCAGTTGCTCCAGCATCAGGTGTACCGCCAGCCGGTTGGTGTCGTAGATCTGCCCCTCGGCCAGCGGCTGGCCCGGCAGTTGCAGCTCGTCACCGGTGGAGAACAGCGCCACCCGCACCTTGCGCACCACGGCAATCTCCGCAATACCCAGTGAGGCCAGCACCGGCAGTTCAGCCGCGGTCAGCCGGGTGCCCGCCGGGAAGACGGTCGCGCCCAGGGTAATGTCCTCCCCGCTGCGGCGGATATTCTGCCCCGGCTTCACGCTGGCGATAAACCGCACGCCGTCGTCAGTCTGCTCGGTCTCTTCCTGCATCACCACCGCATCGCAGCCCGCAGGCACCGGGGCGCCGGTCATAATGCGGATACAGCTTCCGGCAGGCCACTCGCCCTGGAAGGGTTGACCGGCAAAAGCTTTACCCGCCACCGGCAGCGCATTGCCCGCCGCCAGATCGGCCAGCCGCACGGCATAACCGTCCATCGCCGAGTTATCAAAGCCCGGTACGTTAAGGGGCGAAACGATGTCGGCGGCGGTCACGCGGCCAAAACAGCGCAGCAGCGGCAGCGTTTCCTGGTCTGACAGCGGTGAAAGTCGATCGAGCATCTGCGCGAGTGCCGTCTCAAGCGGCATCAGTCCAGCGGTAAAATCCATGGGTCACTCCAGCAAGAGAATAACGAAGGCGGCCATTATGGCAGAAAAGTGCCCTTAACTGTATGACACCATGGGCTTAGCCTTTACATCACAGTGACGTCTTTCTATATTCAAAAATCATCTGAAGTTCCTGCAACAATAATGATATTTATAGAAAAAGCGGTAATTACGCGCGTAAAGGTGAAGTAGATGGGGAATGCAGTCATCGCAATCCACGGCGGCGCAGGGGCGATTACCCGCGCACAGCTCAGTCAGGAACAGGAGAGGCGCTACATTGAGGCGCTCTCGTCGATAGTAGAAACCGGCCAGCGGATGCTGGAGGCGGGGGAGAGCGCGCTGGATGTGGTCACCGAGGCGGTACGCCTGCTGGAAGAGTGCCCGCTGTTCAACGCCGGTATCGGTTCGGTATTTACCCGCGACGAAACCCATGAGCTGGATGCCTGCGTGATGGACGGCGTTACCCTGAAAGCGGGCGCGGTGGCCGGAGTCAGCCATCTGCGCAACCCGGTGCTGGCCGCGCGTCTGGTGATGGAGAAAAGTCCGCACGTGCTGCTGGTGGGCGAGGGGGCCGAGAAATTCGCCTTCGAACACGGCATGGAAGCAGTCTCGCCAGATCTTTTTTCCACCCCCGAACGCTATCAGCAACTGCTGGCCGCGCGTGATGCGGATGAAACCCGACTTGACCATTCGGCCCCGCTGGATGAAACCACGAAAATGGGTACCGTTGGCGCGGTGGCGCTGGATAAGGCCGGAAACCTGGCCGCCGCCACCTCCACCGGCGGCATGACCAACAAACTCCCCGGTCGGGTGGGCGATAGCCCGTTGCCCGGCGCGGGCTGCTATGCCAATAACGCCAGCGTGGCGGTCTCCTGTACCGGCACCGGCGAAGTGTTTATTCGCACCCTGGCCGCCTACGACATCGCCGCGCTGATGGACTACGGCGGCTTAAGCCTCGCCGAAGCCTGCGAGCGGGTGGTAATGGAAAAACTCCCGGCGCTCGAAGGGAGCGGCGGACTGATTGCCGTCGATCGCGAGGGTAACGTGGCATTGCCCTTTAACAGCGAAGGGATGTACCGTGCCTGGGGCTATGCCGGCGATACGCCGAGCACCGGCATTTACCGTGAATAAGGGGGAAAGGGTGCCACACAGCGATGAACTTGACCGCCAGCAGGTGCTGGCGGTGCGCAACCTGAATGTCGCCTTTCCCGACGAACGGCAACCGATCCCGGCGGTAAAAAATCTCTCTTTTTCGCTGAAACGCGGCGAGACGCTGGCGATCGTCGGCGAGTCCGGCTCCGGTAAGTCGGTGACCGCCCTGTCGCTGATGCGCCTGATTGAACAGTCCGGCGGGCTGGTGGCATGCGACAGCCTGCTGCTGCGCCGCCGCAATGGCCAGGTGAGCGATCTCACCACCCTCAGTTCCTCCCAGGTGCGCAGCGTGCGTGGTGCTGACATCGCCATGATTTTTCAGGAGCCGATGACCTCGCTCAATCCGGTCTTCCCGGTAGGGGAGCAAATTGCCGAGTCGATCCGCCTGCACCAGGGGCTGAGCGGCGATGAGGCGCTGGCTGAAGCCAGACGTATGCTGGAGCAGGTGCGTATCCCGGAGGCCGACGCCATTCTGGGACGCTACCCGCATCAACTCTCTGGCGGGATGCGCCAGCGGGTGATGATCGCCATGGCGCTCTCCTGCCGTCCGGCGGTACTGATTGCCGATGAGCCGACCACCGCGTTGGACGTCACCATTCAGGCGCAAATTCTGCAGCTGATCAAAGTGTTGCAGGACGAGATGGAGATGGGGGTGATTTTTATCACTCACGATATGGGCGTGGTGGCGGATATCGCCGACCGGGTGCTGGTGATGTACCAGGGCGAGGCGGTCGAAACCGGCACTGTAGAACAGATTTTCCACGCGCCTGAGCACCCCTATACCCGGGCGCTGCTGGCCGCGGTGCCGCGACTGGGGGCAATGAACGGCAGTGATTTACCGCGCCGTTTTCCACTGATCTCCCTCACGAATCCGGGTTTTCAGGAGGCCGAAACCGAACAGGATACGGTGGTGCCCGGTGACCCCATCTTACAGGTGCGCGACCTGGTCACCCGATTTCCGCTGCGTGGCGGCCTGTTGAACCGGGTTAAGCGGGAAGTGCATGCGGTAGAAAATGTCAGTTTTGATTTATGGCCCGGCGAGACGCTGTCGCTGGTGGGCGAGTCCGGCAGCGGCAAGTCCACCACCGGACGGGCGCTGCTGCGGCTGGTGGAGGCCCAGGAGGGCACCATCACCTTCAACGGTGAGCGCATCGACACCCTGCCGGCCGGGCAACTGCAACCCCTGCGGCGGGATATTCAGTTTATTTTTCAGGATCCTTACGCCTCCCTCGATCCCCGCCAGACGGTGGGCTATTCGATTATGGAGCCGCTGCGGGTGCATAACCTGCTGGATGGCGATGCCGCCCAGCGGCGGGTGGCGTGGCTGCTGGAGCGTGTCGGCCTGAAGCCGGAGCACGCCTGGCGCTATCCCCATGAATTTTCCGGCGGCCAGCGACAGCGAATCTGCATTGCCCGCGCGCTGGCGCTCAATCCGAAAGTGGTTATTGCCGACGAGTCGGTCTCGGCGCTGGATGTCTCCATCCGGGCGCAGATCATCAATCTGCTGCTCGATTTGCAGCGGGAGATGGGCATCGCATTTCTGTTTATTTCGCACGACATGGCGGTGGTGGAGCGCATCAGCCACCGGGTGGCGGTGATGTACCTCGGGCAGATCGTCGAGATTGGCCCGCGTCGGGCGGTGTTTGAAAACCCGCAGCACCCTTACACCCGCAAGCTGATGGCGGCGGTGCCGGTGGCCGATCCGGCCCATCGTCAGGCCCGGCGGGTGCTGCTGCAGGACGAACTGCCGGGCAACATTCGTAAGCGGGGAGAATCCACCGAGCGCGTGGTGTTGCGGGAGGTTGGCCCCGGCCACTTCGTCGCGCCGCCGCGCCAGGATAATGCCTTTAAACATCTATAAATCACGACAGCAGGGAACAACAGGAGAACACAACAATGACAAAATATGTTGCTCGCAAATGGCTGTTAGCCGCGAGCGTCACGGCAGCCCTGGCGGCCACGCCGGCCTTCGCAGCAAAAGACGTGGTGGTGGCGGTGGCCTCCAACTTCACCACCCTGGATCCGTATGACGCCAACGACACCCTGTCGCAGGCGGTGGCGAAGTCGTTTTATCAGGGGCTGTTTGGTCTCGATAAAGAGATGCAGCTGAAAAACGTGCTGGCTGAGAGTTACACCGTCTCGGACGATGGGCTGGTCTACACCATTAAGCTGCGCAGTGGGGTGAAGTTCCAGGACGGCACCGACTTCAACGCTGAAGCGGTGAAGGTCAACCTTGATCGCGCCAGCAACCCGGAAAACAGCCTTAAGCGCTATAACCTGTATAAAAACATCGCCAGCACCGAGGCCGTCGATCCCACCACGGTAAAAATCACCCTGAAAGAGCCGTTCTCGGCCTTTATCAATATTCTGGCCCACCCGGCCACGGCGATGATCTCCCCCGACGCGCTGAAAAAATACGGCAAAGAGATCGGCTTCCATCCGGTCGGCACCGGGCCGTATGAGCTGGTGACCTGGAATCAGACCGACTTTGTGAAGGTGAAAAAGTTTGCCGGTTACTGGCAGCAGGGGCTGCCGAAGCTGGACACCATCACCTGGCGTCCGGTGGTGGATAACAACACCCGCGCCGCCATGTTGCAGACCGGCGAAGCGCAATTTGCCTTCCCGATCCCGTACGAGCAGGCGGCGCTGCTGGCGAAAAACAGCAAGCTGGAGCTGGTCGCCAGCCCGTCGATCATGCAGCGTTACATCAGCATGAACGTCACGCAAAAACCGTTCGATAACCCGAAAGTGCGCGAGGCGATTAACTACGCCATCAACCGTGAGGCGCTGGTGAAGGTGGCCTTTGCCGGGTATGCGACCCCGGCAACGGGCGTGGTGCCACCGTCCATTGCGTACTCCCAGCAGTATCATCCGTGGGAATATAATCCGACAAAAGCGCGTGCGCTGCTGAAAGAGGCGGGCTTCCCGAACGGTTTCAGCACCACGCTGTGGTCATCGCACAATCACAGTACCGCCCAGAAGGTGCTGCAATTCACCCAGCAGCAGCTGGCGCAGGTAGGCATTAAGGTGCAGGTCACGGCGATGGATGCCGGGCAGCGTGCCGCCGAAGTGGAAGGCAAAGGGCAGAAAGAGAGCGGGGTGAGGATGTTCTACACCGGCTGGTCGGCCTCTACCGGCGAAGCCGACTGGGCGCTGTCGCCGCTGTTTGCCTCGCAAAACTGGCCGCCAACCCTGTTCAACACCGCGTTCTACAGCAATCCGCAGGTGGATAAAGACCTGACGGAGGCGCTGAAAACCACCCAACCGGAAGAGAAAGCGAAACTGTACAGAGATGCACAGGATACGATCTGGAAGGAGTCACCGTGGATACCGCTGGTGGTCGAAAAACTGGTCTCGGCGCATAACAAGGCGCTGACCGGCTTTTACATCATGCCGGATACCGGCTTTAGCTTTGACGACGCGGATCTGAAATAAAGCACTCATTCCCGCAGGTGTACGCCTGCGGGATGAGAGGAATGTGCATGCTGAATTATGTGATTAAACGCCTGCTGGGGCTGATCCCGACGCTGCTGATTGTGGCGGTGCTGGTCTTTTTATTCGTTCATCTGCTGCCGGGGGATCCGGCGCGGCTGATTGCCGGTCCGGAAGCCGATGCCACGGTCATCGAGCTGGTGCGTAAGCAACTGGGGCTGGATCAGCCGCTCTACCGGCAGTTCTGGCACTACATTACCAGTGTCGTGCAGGGGGACTTTGGTACCTCGATGGTCTCCCGTCGTCCCGTTTCCGAGGAGATTGCCAGCCGCTTTATGCCCACCTTCTGGCTGACCCTCGCCAGCATGGCCTGGGCGGTGCTGTTTGGCCTGATGGCCGGGATTGTGGCGGCCGTCTGGCGTAACCGCTGGCCGGACCGGCTGGGCATGGCGTTGGCGGTCACCGGGATCTCCTTCCCGGCCTTTGCGCTGGGGATGCTGCTAATGCAGATCTTCTCCGTCGAGCTGGGCTGGCTCCCCACCGTGGGCGCGGACAGTTGGCGGCACTACATTCTGCCTTCGCTGACCCTCGGCGCGGCGGTGGCGGCGGTGATGGCGCGCTTCACCCGCGCCTCCTTCGTTGACGTGCTGAACGAAGACTATATGCGAACCGCCCGGGCGAAGGGGGTCAGCGAGAAATGGGTGATCCTCAAGCACGGCCTGCGTAATGCGATGATCCCGGTAGTGACCATGATGGGGCTGCAGTTCGGCTTCCTGCTCGGTGGCTCGATCGTGGTGGAAAAGGTCTTCAACTGGCCGGGGTTAGGGCGTTTGCTGGTCGATTCTGTCGACATGCGCGACTACCCGGTGATCCAGGCGGAAGTGCTGCTTTTTTCGCTGGAGTTTATTCTTATCAACTTAGTGGTGGATGTGCTCTATGCCGCCATTAATCCCGCTATCAGGTACAAGTAAGATGCGACTGTTAAACTGGCGTCGGCAGGCCATGTTAAAGGCCATGCCGGGACTCAAACCGGATCAGATCCGCACCCCGTGGCATGAATTCTGGCGGCGCTTTCGTAAGCAGCCAGTGGCGATGACCGCCGGGCTGTTTGTCCTGCTGCTGATCCTGGTGGCGGTGCTGGCCCCCTGGATCGTCCCCTTTGATGCGGAAAACTACTTCGATTACGACCGTCTGAACGAAGGTCCATCGGTAATGCACTGGTTCGGCGTAGATTCGCTTGGACGCGATATCTTCAGCCGGGTGCTGATGGGGGCGCAGATCTCGCTCGCCGCCGGGGTCTTTGCGGTACTGATTGGCGCGGCCATCGGCACGGTGCTGGGCCTGCTGGCCGGTTATTACGAGGGCTGGTGGGACCGGATCATCATGCGCATCTGCGATGTGCTCTTTGCTTTCCCTGGCATTCTGCTGGCTATTGCGGTGGTGGCGGTGATGGGCAACGGCATGGCGAACGTGATCATCGCCGTGGCGATCTTCTCGATTCCGGCCTTCGCCCGCCTGGTGCGCGGCAATACGCTGGTGCTAAAACAGCAGACCTTTATCGAGTCGGCGCGCAGCATTGGGGCCAGCGATACCACAATCCTGTTTAACCATATTCTGCCGGGCACCGTCTCCTCTATCGTGGTCTATTTCACCATGCGTATCGGGGTGTCGATTATCTCGGCCGCCAGCCTGTCGTTTTTAGGCCTGGGCGCGCAACCGCCGACCCCGGAGTGGGGGGCGATGCTCAACGAGGCGCGGGCCGATATGGTGATTGCCCCGCATGTGGCGCTATTCCCGAGCCTGGCGATTTTCTTTACCGTGCTGGCGTTTAATTTGTTGGGAGATGGGCTGCGCGACGCGTTGGATCCGAGAATTAAGGGATAACCTACCAATATTTGTATAGCTTATGGGAAAAGCTATTTTTATTCAGTGAGTTATAAAATGCCGCATAAAAGGGTTGCTGGAGTAAACCCTTTGTAAAAATTATAATGATTAACCGTTAAATAACGTTAAATATTGTAAGGATTACAATGAAAAAGCTTCTTTTATGCGGCATGGTTTTACTTTCTGCCTCGTGCGCCGATTTCCAGAAAAACATGAGTGACGGGATGAAAGCGGTCAATTCAGCCCTTACGCCAAAATCCTCTACCGGTGCGCAAACCACCGCGGCGGCAAAACAGCCTGGCACCATCACCAATGAACAGTGCAAAACAAGCGTGGGTAAATCCCGTGACTATTTTGAACAGATTGTTGGCTTCAAGCTGAACGAGACCAACTCCTCGGGCTATACCTCTTTCTCCGAGACCTACAACCTGCGCATTTCCGATCGTAAAGACCGTCTTGGCGGCAACTACGCTATCTGCATTATCTCAATCGATCCGCAGACCAATAAAGTCACGACCTTCTCAATGCCAACCTGATTCAGGCATGTTGCCGGGTAAGCGCAGCGCCACCCGGCAATTTTACACGTTACTTATCTACGCCGAAGCCCTGCTTAATGAGGGCCGGGAGCACGTCCGGGAAGTAAATGTGCTGGTAATAACCGCTCACGCTTTCACTCCAGGTATCACCGTCGGTACGGTTAATGGCCTGCCAGTGTTCGGTCATCTGCTGATTGTAACGGGTGATTTTGGCTTCCAGCCCGTCGGTAATATAGGCTTCGTCATGACGGAAGGTCTCCAGCGGGAGACGCGGTTTGTGATGCGAAGGAACATCAACGTGGCCAATCACCACGCCCGCCACCGGGAAGGTGTGTTCCGGTAGGTCAAGCAGCTCAATCAGTTCCAGTGGACGCAGACGGATCCCGCCAATCGGCACGATCCCCAGCCCTTCAGAGCGGGCTGCCGCCATCACGGAACCGAGGGCAATACCCACGTCGGTTGCGCCTGCCACCAGGCTCTCAATGCTCTGATGCGCGACCTGCTCCTTGCCCGCCAGCTTCATGCCGACTTCCGTTTTATACATATCCAGCACAAAGGTGATAAACACCGGGGCTTTGGCAATCCACGGCTGACCGCCCGCGATCTGTGAAATCTGCGCGCGTTTTTCGGCATCGCGCGTGACGATGACCGACACCTGCTGGGAATGCACGGAGGTGGGGGCGCGGTACGCGGTGCTAATAATGCGTTCGAGGGTGGCGTCATCAATGGCGCGATCGGTAAAGCTGCGCTCGCTTTTATGGTCGTTAAACAGGTCAATAATGGTGTTCATAGCATCTCCGGTGTGAAGCGCAAAAGCCTACCAGCCCGGCACCGTTTTGCCTTTAACACTCTATGCGAAAATCATGAGGGATTGCCCGACCAGCGGCCGGGCAGGGGGATTAGCGCAGCGCTGCCACTAAGGCTTTCGCCACGGCTTCGGAACTGCCCGGGTTCTGCCCGGTGATCAGCGTACCGTCTTCAACAATAAAGGAGCCCCAGTTCGGGCCTTTCTGGTAGTTAGCGCCCAGGGCAATCAGCTCATCTTCCACCAGGAACGGAACGATGTCGGTCAGTTCGACATCGGCCTCTTCGCCGTTGGTAAAGCCGGTCACCTGACGGCCCTTCACCAGCGGCTCGCCAGAGGCGTCCTTCACATGGCGCAACACGCCCGGCGCATGGCAGACGAAACCAATGGGTTTACCCGCGCGGTTGAAGGCTTCAATCAGCGCAATAGAGGTCTGTGACTCCGCCAGATCCCACAGCGGGCCGTGCCCACCTGGATAGAATACGGTGTCGAAATCGTCCTGACGCACGCTGTCGAGCTTCAGGGTGTTGGCAAGTTCGCGCTGTGCTGCCGGATCGGCTTTGAAGCGCTGGGTCAGTTCGGTCTGGAAATCGGCTGAATCACTTTTGGGATCCAGCGGCGGCTGGCCACCGGCCGGGGAGGCCAGCACCACGTCGGCTCCCGCATCTTTGAAGATGTAATACGGGGCGGCAAACTCTTCCAGCCAGAAGCCCGTTTTCTTACCGGTATTGCCCAGGTCACTGTGAGAGGTGAGAACCATTAATACTTTCATTGTTATCTCCGCAGATGTGGTGATTTATAAAAGTAGCCTGGTTCGGCAAAGCCATCCCCGCAGGGATGGCTGTTTCAGAACAATTACGGCAGCTTATAGGCAATCACATAGTCACCGCGATCCGGCGAGTTACGCGCCCCGCCTGCGGTGATCAGCAGATACTGCTTCCCGTCCACCGGTGATTTGTAGCTGATTGGCGTACTCTGGCTCCCTACCGGCAGGCGGGCTTTCCACACCTCTTTCCCGGTCGAGGTATCGAACGCGCGCAGGTAGTAATCCTGCGTTGAAGCGATAAACACCAGGCCGCCCTGGGTGGCCATTGTGCCGCCGATGGTCGGCATACCAATCGGGATCGGCAGCCCCATCTTCACGCCAAACGGACCGGTATCTTTTACCGTGCCCACCGGCACTTGCCAGGCAATTTTCTGGGTTTTCAGATCCACCGCCGTCAGCGTGCCAAACGGCGGTTTCTGACAGGGGATCTCCACCGGCGACATAAAGCGCACTTTGGCGTTGATGGCGTACGGCGTACCGGCCAGCGGCACCGGACGGCTGATGGCGGCGGCTTCGTTGCCGTCGTTTTTAGCCCCCTGAATCTCCGGGGAGGCCGGGATGAGCTGCACTTCCAGGCCCACGCGCATATCGTTAATGAACAGGTACTGGTTCACCGGGTCAATCGACAGACCGCCCCAGTTCATACCGCCTAACGAGCCGGGCAGGTTCAGCGACGGGTCATCCCCCGGCGGCGTAAACAGGCCGTTATACCGTTTGGATTTAAACTCGATACGGCAGATCAGCTGGTCGAACGGCGTCGCGCCCCACATGTCGGACTCTTTCAGCACGTCTGCGCCAATGGTCGGCATACCCACCGAGAAGGGCTGCGTCGGGGAGTAGATCTCTTTCGGGATCTGCCCCTGCGTCACCTTGCGCTCTTCCACGTCGGTCAGCGGCTTACCGGTCGCGCGATCCAGCACAAACAGCTGGCCGGATTTGGTGCCGAAGATCAGCGCCGGGGTGATTTTGCCATCCGCAGCAGGGAAGTCGGTAAAGGTCGGCTGCATCGGGACGTCAAAGTCCCAGAGGTCATTGTGAACAGTCTGATAGACCCATTTCACCTTCCCGGTGCTGGCGTCCACCGCCACCATGGCGGCACCAAACTTGCGATCCAGCGCGTTGTGCTTCACACCCCACAGATCCACCGCCGCGCTGCCGGTTGGCATATAGACAGTGTTGGATTGCGGGTCGTAAGACATGGGCGCCCACACGTTCGGGGTGGAGCGGGTAAAGGTTTCATTATCGGCAGGCGCGTTCTGGTCGTCCGGTTTACCGGGATCAAACGCCCAACGCAGCTGGCCGGTGATCACGTCAAAACCGCGCACCACGCCGCCCGGCATATCCGTCGCCACGTTATCCGCCACACGGCCGCCCACCACGACGGTCGTCCCGGCGAGCGTCGGGGCAGAGGTCGGATAGTACAGGCCGGTATCCGCGCCTTTACCCATCTGCGCGCTCAGGCTGACGCGACCATGATTGCCAAAGTCTTCGCAGAATTGACCGGTATCTGCGTCCAGGGCGATCAGTTCCGGGGTGACGCTGTTCATGATGATTCGGCGCTTACACTGGGCATCCGCAGGCAGTGAAACGGCGGCCACCGGCGAAGAGTCCGGCAGGGTTGGCTGTTGCAGCGGGGCTGTGGCATCGAAGTACGCCAGGCCGCGACAGCGCATCCACTTTTTCTGTTTCGCGTTGATTTCGGTTTTCCACAACTCCTTGCCGGTCGTCGCATCGACGGCAATCACGTTGTTATGCGGCGTACAGAGAAAGAGTTTATTGCCAATCTGCAACGGAGTTTGCTGATCTTCCGCGCCGCCACCGTTCGGGCTGACGGGAATATCGCCCGTGCGGTAGGTCCAGGCGACCTGCAGGTCTTTTACGTTATCGCGGGTGATCTGGTCCAGCGCCACAAAGCGCGATGCGCCTGGGGTGTTGCCATAGTTGGCCCAGTCTTTCTGCTCTTCACCGGGCTTAACCGGGGTGAGAGGGAGCTGTTTGCCCGATGCCGTCACCGGATCGTGCGGAACAAACATGCCCCCAACGGTGGCGGCAAAGGCAACCGCCAGCAGGGCCGCCAGTGCCCCTGCGCCTTTCCAGCACGGGAACTTACCGGCGCGGCGCAGCAGCGAGGGCAGGGAGAGCGCCACCAGAATGGCAATGCCCGCGAGGGTGAGCAGACGGGAGACCAGCGGCCAGAAGTCGAAGCCGACATCCCACAAGGCCCAGAGGGCGGTGCCCGCCAGCACCACAAAATAGAGGGCCGCGCCACTCAGGCGCTGACGCACAATCTGCACACCCGAGACGATAAGCAGGCAGCCGCTGATCAGAAAGTAGGGGCTACCCTTAACGCTGACCAGCTTCCCACCGTAGTAAGCGAAGAATATCCCCATCGCCAGAATGAAGACGCCCAGAAGCCCCAGCAATATCGCTGCGGTTCTGGATAATTTTTGAACGGACATAAATGTTCCCTGATGTTGACAAAGAATGAGTGATATCACTCAAAAATGATGATTTATAATCTAAGGCGCGCGAGTGTACAACAACCAGGTAACAATATATTTACCAGAAATAGCTTTCTGAAGAGACGGGCGGACAGGAGGTGATCCCGGGTATCATACGGTTATCCCAGGCAGAACAAGGAATAACAACGATGGTTAAGGTGCGTGAGGCGAAAGCGGAAGATTACGAGGCATGGTTAAGGTTGTGGAACGGCTATCTCAGTTTTTACGGCACAGGCCTCGATGAGGCGGTAACCCTGGCAACCTGGCACCGGGTACTGTCCGCGGATTCCTGTCTGTTTTGCCGACTGGCAGAAACCGAACACGGGGTGGTGGGGTTCGCGATTTGTGTGCTGCATGAAGGCACCTGGGTGACCCAGCCGCTGTGCTATCTGGAGGATCTGTTTGTCGATGACGCGGCGCGCGGCAAAGGGGCGGGCAGGGCATTGATTGAGGCCATTATCAACGAGGCGCGCGAAAAGGGCTGGTCGAAGGTTTACTGGGTGACCCGGGAAGGCAATCCGGCCCGGGCGTTATACGACAAGCTGGCAGTGGTGGATGATTACGTTCGCTATAGGATTACGATTTAGTTGTTTGCAGACTATGCAGTTTGTAGGCCGGATAAGGCGCAGCCGCCGGCAACTCTTGCACTCTATGTTAACAGTACCCGGCGGCGCTGCGTTTGCCCGGCCTGTGAACTGACTGTCTGCACGGTCGATTCCCTCTCCCTCAAAGGCTGAGGGATCCCCACAAATAACATTCGCACGGACGGATCCCCTCTCCCTCGAGGGCTAAGGGATCCCCTCTAATAATATTCGCACGGTCGATTCCCTCTCCCTCGAGGGCTAAGGGGTCCCCACAAATAATATTCGCACGGTCGATTCCTTCTCACTCGAGGGCTAAGGGATCCCCACAAATAACATTCGCACGGACGGATTCCCTCTCCCTCGAAGGCTGAGGGATCCCCACAAATAATATTCGCACGGACGGATCCCCTCTCCCCTTTGGGGAGAGGGTTAGGGTGAGGGGCAACCACGCGCACATTCCCCCGTTAACCTGCCTCAGTCAATCAACGCATCAATCGCCACGCGCCCGTCCGGCGTTAGCAGCCAGCGCGGCGCGTTCAGCGTGTCGGCGTAGAAGTTCACCAACTCATACAGTAGCCCTTCCATTACCTTTGCCATATCCCGCGGCAGTGCGTTGCTGATAAGCAGTTGCGTAAGTGTCTGACAGTACAGCCCCAACAACTCGCTTTCCGGTTCAAAGGCGGGCAAACGGGAGGGCAGATCGGTCAGGGTGAAACGCGCCACCAGGTGCGGCGGAATAGGCTCGTTAAGCGTTGGCTGCAGCAGCGCGAGACAAGCAGAAAGGCGGGCGCAGAGCGCCAGTTTTTCCGCCGGATCATTGGTTTCCAGCAGGGTATGGACAAAGCGTTCGCAATGGTTCGCCAGCTCGGTGAAGTCGGTATTGTGAGAGAAGGGTAGGTTAAATAAGGCCTGAGCCTGGGTTGGGGTAGTAGCCATAGTGGCAGCCTCCGATAAAGTTTTTAAACCCACCGTCAGAGGTTCCAATCTCATGGCGGTGGACTGAGCGAGGTTGGAACTACCGGCTTTATCGGATACCGGCGCATCTTACGATGCCCCCGCCAGCCCACCATTGAGGTGCAGCAAAGCGTACGACATAAGGCCTCTTATGTCATCGATAAAGTCAGTCAGGGTTCCAATCCCGGTGCCTGATTTTGCAGGCGCATCAGGAAGATACAGCGAAGGTATCGCAGCGACAAGCCGGGAAAATCATTCCCGGAAGGCGCCTCGCAAAAATTTTAACGTAACGAAGAAAGTAGATAATAATCAAATTCTTACGGCGATTTCCTGGTCCGGGTGAAATCGCTGAGGCGTTTCCTGAAGGCAGGGGCGAGGCGGTAAGCCCCTCTGGCACGTTCCCCGGTTCCGGTGTAGCAGAGCAGCAAGGAACCTGAGGTGAACGGAACGGCCATAAGAGCCGCATGTTCCCCTCACCCTAACCCTCTCCCCAGAGGGGAGAGGGGATCGTCCGTGCGGAAACTATTCCTGACCCTGTTTTCAGAGGGGAGAGGGGATCGTCCGTGCGGAAACTATTCCTGACCCTGTTTTCAGAGGGGAAAGGGGATCGTCCGTGCGGAAACTGTTTGTGGCGTTCACTTAACCCTCAACATTCTTGCTATCCACGCCTTAGACATTCTGTACACTCTTCTCTCGCTATCCCCGCCTCAGGCATTCTGCGCACGCCCTTCTCGCTATCTCCCCCTCAGGCATTCTGTGCACTCCCCCACAAAAGCGCACATAACCCGGCGTCGTCCTCCCTTCGCCCGCGCGTTTGCGGGCATCATACCCCCCATGACACTCCAGCCGTGGGATAAGCCATGCGTAATGAAATCCTGACCTTTCTGGCCAATCAGACCGATTTTTTCGACCCCGAAAACCTGAGCGAAGTCTTCACCGCCAGTTACCTGGCAGAGCGGTTTGACCTCAAACGCAATACCGCCAGCCACTATCTGAACCAGCTGGTGGCCCAGGGGGAGCTGGTCAAAATCAATACCCGTCCGGTCTACTTCCTGCACAAAAAAGCCTTCAGCCAGCAATTTTTCGGCCTGGCCGGAAACGAATACGACAGCATCGCCCAGCTGCTGAACGACGGCGACAGCGGGCAGGCGCCGCCGGATCATTTTGCACTGCTGATCGGGCATGACGGCAGCCTCAAAAAGGCCATTGCCCAACTGAAAACGGCACTCTTCTATCCCGCTGGCGGCCTGCCGCTGCTGATCACCGGCGACAGCGGCACCGGCAAAAGCTACATGGCGAACCTGATGCACGCCTTCGCTATTTCCCAGGGGCTGTTGGCGGACGATGCCCCCTTTGTGAGCTTTAACTGCGCCCAGTACGCCAGCAACCCGGAGCTGCTGGCGGCGAACCTGTTTGGCTATGTGAAGGGCGCCTTTACCGGGGCGCAGACCGATAAACAAGGGGCATTCGAAGCCGCCGACGGCGGCATGCTGTTTCTCGACGAGGTGCATCGTCTGAACGCCGAGGGTCAGGAGAAGCTCTTTACCTGGCTCGACCGCAAGGAGATCTACCGGGTGGGGGAGACCGCTCAGGGCCGCCCCATCAGCACGCGGCTGGTCTTCGCCACCACTGAGGAGCTGCACAGCACCTTTTTAACCACCTTCCTGCGCCGCATTCCTATCCTGGTCACGCTGCCCGACCTCCAGGCACGATCCCGCCAGGAAAAAGAGGCGCTGATCCTCCAGTTCTTCTGGCGGGAGGCGAAAAAGCTGAATGTGCGCCTGAATCTGACGCCCCGCCTGCGCCAGGTGCTCCAGCACGCACCCTATCGCGGCAACGTAGGCGAGCTGAAAAACGTGGTCAAGTATGCGGTCGCCGCCGCCTGGGCCAGGCAGCGGGGGCAGGAGACGATTGGCGTCACCCTTCAGGATCTGCCGGAGAAGGTAATGGCCGCGATCCCGACGATGGGCGAAATGCCCGTTGCAGAAGAGCCGCTGACCATCGAGCCGGAAACCAGCCTGCTGTGGCTGCTTCGCGCTCACGATCGCACCCAGGGGATGATCCATGATACCCAGTGCCAGGTGCTGGCCCTGTACGAAGAGGTGCTCAGCGGCCGCTCGGGATGGGAGGAGGTCCATCGGCGGATGGGGGAGGAGATCGAAACCCTGTTCGACAGGCTGGTGTTTCATCATCGCGACACCACCGCCTCACCGGTATTGCAGCTCACCACGCAGCAGGTGCGGGAAGCGTTTTATCGGCTGGAGCAGCAGTTCAACGTGCAGTTCAACGGCAATGGCATCTACGCCCTGAGCCACTATCTGGTGCATCGCGCGCCAGGTGCGCTGTCAGCCCTGAGCCAGGAGCGGGTCCGGTTGCTGGATGACTTCCTGGCGCAAAAATATCCCCTGCTGTACCGCTTTTGCCAGGCGATGATCGCCGCCCTGACGCAAAAGCTCGATATTGAACCCCAGCGGATCGACGCGCTGTTGCTGGTGCTATGGCTGCATAAAGCAGGCGCGGTGAGCCAATCCCAGGTGACCCGGGCGGTGATCCTCGCCCACGGCTACGCCACCGCCAGCAGCATCGCCAATGTGGCAAACCGCCTGTTGAAACACACGGTATTTGAATCCTTCGACATGCCGCTCGACGTCACGCCGGAGGCGATTGCCCAGCAGGTGATGCACTACATCGAAAGCAATGCTCTGGCGTCCGGGCTGATGATTCTGGTGGATATGGGGTCGCTGAACGCTATCCACAGCCACTTCCAGCGCCGCGTCTCCACGCCGGTTGCGATTGTGAACAACGTCTCCACCAGCATGGCGCTGTATGTCGGGGAGCGGATCCTCCAGGGGCATCACATCGAGGAAATCGCCCGCGAGATCGGCGCGGATTTGCCGGTGGAACACCAGCTTTTCTGGCCGCAGGCCAGTAAACCCCGGGTTATTCTCACCACCTGCATCACCGGGATTGGCGCGGCGGCCAATCTCTGTCAGCTGCTGAAGGCCAGCATCCCGGAGGCGCTGGGCATTGAGATCATCGCCTGCGACTACGAGATGCTCAGCGACGCCCAGGAACGGGCGGTGGCCTTTAACCGCTACGACATGCTGGCGATTGTTGGCACCTTCGACCCGCAGGTGCCCGGTGTGCCGTGGATCTCACTGGATTCCTTGATTGCCGGGGAGGGGACGCGGCCGCTGATGCGCATCTTTGGCGATATCGCCACGGTGGAGCAGGTGGCCGAGATCAACAATCTGCTGCTGAAGAACTTCTCCCTGCGGCGGGTGATTGAGTCGGTGACCATTCTCGATACCACCAAAGTCATCAACCAGGTGGAGCAATTTGTCTTCCGCTATGAGCATCTGGCGGGCTGCCAGGTGCCGAACGAACGCAAGGTGGCGCTCTATGTGCACATCAGCTGTCTGATTGAGCGGCTGATCCGTAACGCCTCGCCCACCACCTACGCCGGGCGACAGTGTCCTGAAAGCGAGCTGGCGCTGTTGCGGCAGGCCTTTAGTGTCATTGAGAGCAGTTATAGTGTCAAAATCCCCGTTGTCGAGCTGTGCTACATCCACAATATTCTGACCCTGGAAACGGAATTTATTCAGGCAGATCAAGAGTTTTAATCCCTCCCTCTCTCCTGTCTCCCACGCGCCACTTTTTCCTGGCACGTGGGTTGCACTCTCTGTAGAGCAAACAGCTGCACAGTGGAATGAGCTTCGAGGACAGGATGAAACGACATTACATATTTGCCAGCCATGGCACCTTAGCCCGCGGGGTACTCGACTCGGTCGAGTTGATCCTCGGCAAGCAGCAGGACATCCATACCCTCTGCGCTTATGTCGACGAGAACCAGGATGTTACCGGGCAGGTGGCTGAGCTACTTGCCAGCCTGCCGGAGCAGGATGAGGTGATTGTGATCACCGATATTTTTGCCGGGAGCGTCAATAACGAATTTATCCGCTATCTGCATCAGCCGAAATTTCATCTGATCGCTGGCCTGAATTTGCCGCTGGTCATCGGCTTGCTTATTTCTGCGGATGAACCGGATACCGAAAAATTAATCCATGAGGCGTTATTCAGCGCCCGGGAAAGTATTCAGTATTGCAACCACACCATTGCCAGTGCGGTACAGGCAGATAAAGACTTCTGAACGCGAGGAATAATAATGATTACGTTACTGCGTGTTGACCACCGCTTATTACACGGACAGGTGGCCTTTTCCTGGACGCAATATGTCGGGGCAGATTGCATTTTAATTGCCAACGACAGCGTGCCCAACGACGAACTGCGAAAAACAACTATCAAGCTGGCCAAGCCGCCTGCGGTCAAGCTGGTGATTAAAAATATTAACGACTCGATTGAGGCCATCAAAAGCGGCGTCACCGATAAATACCACCTGTTTATTGTGGTGGAGTCGGTAGAGGATGCCTGGCGATTAGCCTCCGCGGTGGACGGGATTAAGAGCATTAATCTCGGCGGCATTAAAGCGAAAGAAGGGGCAAGGAATATTTCAAAGGCCATTAATTTGCTGCCGGACGAAATTGAAAAACTCACTCAGCTGGTCGGCACTGGCATTGAGATCGAAATACGCCAGGTGCCTAACGATCGCAAACAGTTATTAGCGGAATCTCTGTAACTCCTGAGGACTCACTATGGTAGAGGCACTGTTACTCGGACTGGTGGCGTTTATCGCCCAGTCGGAATATGCCCTGGGCACCTCGCTGCTTTCCCGGCCCATTGTCACCGGATTATTAACCGGGCTGGTGTTAGGCGATGTACAGACGGGCGTGATTATGGGGGCGACGCTGGAACTGGCGTTTATCGGATCGTTTTCGGTGGGGGCGTCGATTCCGCCCGATGTGGTCACCGGCGGGGTGCTGGGGGTGGCGTTTGCCATCACCTCCGGGGCGGGAACCGAAACGGCGCTGCTGCTCGGCCTGCCGATTGCCACCCTGACATTGGTGTTGAAAAACGTCTATCTCGGCATGTTTATCCCGATGCTCAGCCAGAAGGCCGACAGCTATGCCGAGCAGGCGGATACCCGCGGTATCGAGCGAATGCACCTTCTCGCCGGGTTTGGTCTGTCACTGATGCTGGCGGCAGTGGTCACCGTGTCGTTCCTGGTCGGGAGTAGCGCGGTGAAATCCTTACTGGATGCTATCCCGGAATTTATTAAACACGGGTTAAGCGTGGCGACGGGAATCATTCCGGCGCTGGGCTTTGCAATGCTGGCCCGGTTGCTGATCAACAAAAAAGTGGCCCCCTTTTTCTTCCTCGGCTTTGCGCTGATGGCGTACCTGAAAATACCCGTCACCGGTATCGCCATTCTGGGTGCCATTGTGGCGGTAGTGATGGTCAACACGACTGCGCATAACGCTCCCCGTCCTACCACCGATCAAGGAGTCAGTGATGACGACGAAGATGATTTCTGAAGAGACCCTGCCTGAGACGCAGGATGAGAACGCGATCAATGCACGCGATCTGCGCCGGGTGTTCTGGCGGTCGTTCCAGATGGAGTTTTCCTGGAACTATGAGCGGCAGATGAACCTCGCTTTTGTCTATGCCCTGATCCCGGTGCTGAAAAAGCTCTACCCGCAAAAAGCCGCGCTGGCGGCGGCGTTAAAACGCCACCTGGTATTCTTTAACACCACGCCGCATATCGTCACGCTGCTGCTGGGCATCACCACCGCGATGGAGGAGAAAAACAGCCAGCAGCAGGAGATGGACGGCACGGCGATCGACAACGTGAAAGCGTCGCTGATGGGGCCGCTGGCCGGGCTGGGGGACTCCTTCTTCTGGGGCACGCTGCGCCTGATCGCCACCGGCATCGGCACCAGCCTGGCGCTGCAGGGCAACATCCTGGGGCCAATCCTGTTCCTGCTGGTGTTTAACGTGCCGCACATTCTGGTGCGCTGGCTCTTTACCCGCTGGGGCTACGTGCTCGGCACCGGGGTGCTTCATCGCGTTCAGAAGAGCGGGATGATGGAGAGCCTCACCTACGGCGCCTCGATTATCGGGCTGATGGTGGTGGGGGCAATGGCCGCCTCGATGATCAACATCACTATCCCCATCTCCTTCGGCGCGGGGGAGGCGAAAACCGAGGTCCAGGGGATTATCGACAACATCATGCCGTGCCTGTTGCCGCTCGTCAGCTTCGGCATTGTCTACTGGTTGCTGGGGCGCAAGGTCAAACCGCTCACCATTATCGGTGGCATGGCGCTGGTGGGGATTCTGGGTTCGTGGATTGGCCTGTTTTAAGCGGAGAAAACGATGCAACCGACAATGATGACCTATATCGAAGAGCAGCCCGCGGCGCTTGAGGCGATCCTCGGGGCCTACCCGCAGCATCTGGCGTCCGTGGAAGCCTTTGCCCGCCAGCATCCGGTGCGCCGTCTGCTGGTGCTGGCGACCGGCTCCTCGCTGAATGCAGCGATGTGCGCGCGCTACTTCTTTGAACACCGCTTTGGCCTGCTGGTGGACATCAAAGAGCCGTACAACTTTGTGCACTATGAGGTCATCGACCCGCACACGGATATGGTGCTGGTCGTTTCCCAGAGCGGAAAAAGCGCCTCGACGCTGGCGGCAATGGAAAAAGTGCAGGCCGCCGGGCTGCCGGTGTTTGCCCTGACCTCGGATCCCGACAGCCCGATCGGTCGCCGCTGCGACCAGGTGCTGGACATCCATACCGGGATCGAGAAAGTGGGCTTCGTGACCCGCGGCTTTAGCGCCACGGTGCTGAATCTGCTGCTGGTCGCGCTGACGCTTGCCCGGGCGCAACAGCAGCTCGATGAGCATGAAACGCAGGACACCCTGGCGGCGCTGCACCAGCTTGCGGCGGCGATCCCCGACACGATTGCCCGCACGGAGGCATTCTTCGAGCGGCACCTTCAGGCCCTGCAATCCGGCACGCGCTTTATCGCCATCGGTGAAGGTGCCCTGACCGGCGTGGCGAAAGAGTTCGAAACCAAGTTCACCGAAACGGTGCGGGTGCCGTCCGGTGGGTTTGAACTGGAGGCGTACATGCATGGCCCCTATCTGGAAGCCAACGCTGAGCATGTGATGTTCTTTATTGAGGATGCGCCAAACCCACGCCTGCGGGCGCTAAGAGACTATATGGCTCCGGCGGTTAATCAGGCGTTCCTGATCACCCTGACGGATGAGGGGGAGGAGAATACCCTGGCGCTGAACTGCCATCTGCCGCATCTGCTCTCGCCGCTGCTGTTGATTGTCCCTCTGCAAATTCTGGCCTGGCGTACCGCCTGCGCCAAAGGCATCGATCTCTCGGTGCGTATCTTCGACGACTTCGATCGGGTTTTAAAGAGTAAAATCTAAAGGAGAACAACTATGTTAGGTTTTAATCAGGACGAGTACCTGACCAGTGCTCGTGAGATTGTTGCTGCGCGTAAACAGGCGGAACAGGTCGCTGATGAGATTATTCAGCAGGGCTTCAGCACGCTATTTTTCGCCTCGGTAGGGGGATCGTTAGCGCCGATGATGGCGATTAACGCCTTCGCCCGGGAATTAACCGAGCTGCCGGTTTATCTTGAGCAGGCGGCAGAATTAATCCATGCCGGACATAAACGCTTAAATAAAGATTCCGTGGTGATTACTCTCTCGAAATCGGGTGATACCAAAGAGTCGGTGGCGATTGCCGAATGGTGTAAGGCGCAAGGGATCCGCGTGGTGGCGATCACCAAAAATAGCGATTCGCCGCTGGCAAATGCCGCCACCTGGCATATTCCGATGCGGCACAAAAACGGCGTGGAATATGAGTATATGCTGCTGTACTGGGTATTCTTCCGCCTGGTTCAGGGTAACGGGGAATTTGACGATTATGACCGCTTCGCCAGCCAGCTGGAGCTGTTACCTGAGAATCTCCTGAACGCGAAAAAGCAATTTGATCCGCAGGCCGATGCCATCGCGCAAAAATATCACAGTGCCGACTATATGATGTGGATTGGCGGCGCGGAGATGTGGGGCGAAGTCTATCTCTTCTCGATGTGTATTCTGGAAGAGATGCAGTGGAAGCGCACCAAATCGGTTTCATCTGCGGAGTTTTTCCACGGCACGCTGGAGCTGCTGGAAAAGGACGTCCCGCTGTTCCTGGTGAAAGGCGAGGGCAAATGCCGGGCGCTGGACGACCGCGTGGAGCGTTTCGCAGCGAAAATTACCGATAATCTGGTGGTGTTTGACCCGCGTGAGTACGCGCTGGCGGGGATTGATGATCGGTTCCGCTGGCTGCTGGCACCGTGCCTCATCTCAACCTTGCTGGTGGACCGTCTTGCTGCCCATTTCGAGCACTACACCGGCCACAGTCTGGATATTCGCCGCTACTACCGGCAGTTCGAGTATTAATAGCAATAAAAAAGGGGACGTTACGTCCCCTTTTTTTCGGGCCTGATAAGCGCAGCGTCATCAGGCGTTAACCGGGATTAAACCCGGCTACCCCACAGGTCATACTCGTCGGCGTTTTCGACTTTCACACGCACGATATCACCCGGCTTCACCTTCGTTTCGCCGTTCAGGTAGACCGCGCCGTCGATTTCCGGGGCATCGGCCATGCTGCGGCCAATCGCGCCTTCTTCATCCACTTCGTCGATGATCACCAGAATTTCGCGGCCCACTTTTTCCTGCAGACGTTCAGCAGAGATCTGCTGTTGCAGCTGCATGAAGCGGTTCCAGCGCTCTTCTTTAACCTCTTCCGGCACCTGATCCGCCAGTTCGTTGGCGGTAGCGCCTTCTACCGGGCTGTACTTGAAGCAGCCCACGCGGTCCAGACGCGCCTCTTTCAGGAAGTCGAGCAGCATCTGGAAATCTTCTTCGGTTTCACCCGGGAAGCCGACGATAAAGGTGGAGCGCAGGGTCAGATCCGGGCAGATTTCACGCCACTGTTTGATGCGCGCCAGCTGGCGGTCAACGGAGCCAGGACGCTTCATCAGCTTCAGAATACGCGGGCTGGCGTGCTGCAGCGGGATATCCAGATAAGGCAGAATTTTGCCTTCCGCCATCAGCGGGATCACGTCGTCAACGTGCGGGTACGGGTAGACGTAGTGCAGACGTGTCCAGATGCCCAGCTTAGACAGCTGTTCGCACAGGCCGACCATGCTGGTTTTCACCGGCTCGCCGTTGTGGAAGCCGGAGCGGTGCTTCACGTCCACGCCGTAGGCCGAGGTGTCCTGGGAGATCACCAGCAGTTCTTTCACACCCGCATCCGCCAGACGTTTGGCTTCGGCCAGCACTTCGCCAATCGGACGGCTCACCAGATCGCCACGCATGGACGGGATGATGCAGAAGGTGCAGCGGTGGTTGCAGCCTTCAGAAATTTTTAAGTACGCATAGTGACGCGGGGTCAGCTTCACGCCCTGTTCCGGCACCAGGCTCAGGAACGGGTTATGCTTTGGTTTTGGCACATAGTGATGCACATGTTCCAGCACCTGCTCGTAGCTGTGTGGACCGGTGATTTCCAGTACCTTCGGATGGACTTCGCGGATTTGATCGACTTTGGCGCCCAGACAACCGGTGACAATCACCTTGCCGTTTTCAGTGAGTGCTTCACCGATGGCTTCCAGAGACTCCTGCACGGCGCTATCGATAAAGCCGCAGGTGTTAACGATCACCATGTCGGCATTGTCGTAGCTCGGCACGACGTCATAGCCTTCAGTGCGAAGTTCGGTCAGGATACGTTCGGAATCCACCAGGTTTTTCGGACAGCCCAGCGAGACGAAGCCGATTTTCGGCTGGTGCGTAACATTGCTCATAGATTAAAAAGTAGTCAGTTAGGGAGTTATCAGGGCAGGGATTGTACAGATTTCCGCGCAGGATTTACAGGGGAGATAGAGGACCATCATTTTCTTTTCAGTATTTGTATTATCAAACCACAAAGTTTTGCTTAAAGTTCTTTTCATGTATGCCGATAATTTTTGAAATCATTGATGTTTTTCATTTTTCGTCAAGGGATAATTATGGCAGTTAACGGTGATATAAAAGTTCTTGAGGGCGCTTTAACCGAATTTTTTGCGCACAAAAACACGAAAGAAAAACTCTCCCATATCCTTGATAAAGAAGCCAATGATTGGGAAAAATGGCTTCAGATAGAATTCGAATTTTTCCTCGAGCATCATTTAGATTTTTCAGCGAAACGGGAGTTACGGGCAATTACAGACAAAAGGCACCAAAGTGGCCGACAGCATGTCATTGTGGATCTCATTTTCAGGAAAAAACGCACACGACTGGACAAGTTTATTTATGTTGAGTTCAAGCTTGCCAAACGAGCAACCGAACTTGTTGACTGCATAGCGACAGATTTGATTAAGAATTATGAAGTTGTGAACTCCCATTTCGCGAAAGCAAAACAAAAACGCCGGTCAATATGGGGTGTGGGTTTTTATCGCGATTTCTCACCACTGACGGTGAACCGGGCTGATGAAAGGTTAAACGGGCTGAAAGAGGATGGCTTTAGCTTCCGACATGACCCGGTCTATATCTGTAAATGCAGAGGCAGCAAGCACAAAGACGATTGCCACGCTATTGGAATGGTGATTGTGGGTGCCGGGGCAGACTAATCTTTTAAACTCTCGGGCTGGCCGGAAACGACCAGCCCGTCATTACATGGTTCTTACCCTGACGGCATCGTTGTAGCGCGCTAAAATAAACTCACCGAACTCCTCATCATCGTGATACTCAGTGTGACCAATTGCGTTTTTATGATTGTGCACATTGGCTAATCCTGAGCACTCCAGCCCGATAGGGCGTTGGGAATAATTCAGTTCCCCCATCCGGTACACCCACTTAAGAATTTGATCGTTGGTACTGTAGACGTTGGTGTGCGCGATTGTTCTCGGTGACGCGATCGCTGTGATGCGGCGATCGTATTCATCACGGTTAAGCGCTCCGGCAAGTGATATGGAGGTCATGACATTATCATGGGTTAGATTGTGCATCGCCTCGGTAATCACTCGCACGCCAAGCGAATGGCCGATAAAGACTGCTTTATCATCATCGTACCAGACATCGTTTAAGAAACGCGCCAGAGCAACACCCGCCCGATTTGCCTCATTTGCTGCCGATTTCCATTCCATATAGGCACTGGCCAGCAGACCCATGCCTTTCAGGGTAAGGTTAGTGAAACTCAGCAGCGAACGGGCAGAGTTCAACGCCAGTTGTTTTGAGGCAAAATGTAATACAGAGGATGAACGCCATTTTACGTAATAAATGGGCGCATCGATTTTTGAAGCAATATAGTTTTTCCAGTCATCGCTCCCCTGGGTTAAAAACCCAGGGGCGATAACGATGGGAATCCCGTCATGGTCCTCGTTGAGAATGTCTAGCTCAATCTTGCCCGGGCTCAGGTTAGCCAGTCCTGACAGATCGCGCGTGTAAAAGTTTTTCATTTATTATCCTGGGATAACTGATCCAGCAGCGCGCGGTACGCAGCCGTCTCGCTCTCTTTACGCGCCAGGCCTTGCTCTATTTCGCTAAACTCCTGCTGCAGGCTCTGACTGAGCGTCTCCTGCAGACCGCTTTTCAGCGTTTCAAGCTGATCAAAAATGGATTTCGCACCCGCGTCTAACTGCTTCGCCAGCTTGTCGAACATTGCGCCCAGAGCCTTGTCCAGCGCCTGCTGCAGCTTCTGCTTATCTTCACTGCTTTTGATTTCGCCCTGGAAGGGGATCATCATCTGGGATTCATCCGCCTTCAGCACCAGTTCTGGCAGGTCCAGCGCGTAAATAGCGCTTTCCAGCGCCCCGCGAAACAGCGCAGGGTCGAACTGCTCGCTGTCGGTGTTCAGATGATGCACCAGTGCCTGACGAAGGGTACTTTTCAGCGCTGCCGGCTCGATCAGCTGATTAAAATGCTGGCGGATCTGGCTGGCACAGGCCCGGCTGTACTGGCGGAGCTGTTCGATGGCATCCTGCGCGTTGAAGTACTGATACGCCACGGAGGTGGTGCCATATTCGGTACGGGTACTTCCCCAGCTCCAGGGTTTATACCAGGTCGAGTCACTCACCTGATAGGAGTACCGCTCCTGCTGGTAGCCGGTATGCGCCTGCAGCTGGCGGAAGCGGGCGATGTCATCGCTCAGCCTGCCGCTGACCCGCAGCGTCTCCGTCCGTGCCCGGTGCAGCGTGTCGCCAATAATGGTACGCAGCTCGGCGGCAATCCCTTCCAGTCGTTTGCGGCACTGCGCCTGCTGCTGGCGTAAACTCTGCAAGTCCTGGGTTTCCAGGCTGGTAATACGGTCGGTAATGCGACCACGCAGGCGGGCGACAATCTCATTGAGCTGTCCCTCCGACTCGCGGGTAAAGCCTTCGCGCTGCTGCGCCAAAAGCGGGAGGCGATCCGCTCGCGCCTGCTGCCACTCCGCCTGCAGAGGGGCGAAGTTCGCGATACGCTCCCAGTCCTGCTGAGAAAAAGGCGCTGGCCAGCAATCTTCGGCCATCGCCTCCAGCCCACCAAAGGTGTGCAGCATGCTCTGGCTCCACTGCGCCTGCGGCCAGTGGGCGAAACCCCAGGCAAAGGTGCTGGCAAATACCGGGCTGGCTAATCGCTCGAGGATCGCGGCGCGCGCCTCGTTGCCGTTGTCACGCTGAAACGCGACCAGCTGTTGCGCTTTGTTTTGCGCGATACGCAGCAGGCGGGTCTGGATATTCTCTTCCGTTGCCGCCAGTGAATCACGATCGTAGCCATCGTCAAGGATCACCGAGTCATACTGTCCGGCGACCAGCACCAGCCGTTTCACCCCTTTGCCCGGCAACTGCTCCCCCAGCAGACGGATATCGGCATCATCAAGGAACTGGCTGCAGCGGGAGAGGAAAAAGACCACGTCGCAGTTAGCCATATAGTCGCGCGTTTTTTGCGAGCGGCTCTGCACCGGATCGTTCATCCCCGGCGTGTCTACCACCTCAAAGCCCTTGAGGGCGTCGTCCGGCAGGGTAAGCACCGTGGATTTGACCAGCGCGGTAAACTGGCCGTCGTTGCCGGTAAACTGGTTTAGCAGCCCCTGTAGCTCGCTGATGTCGTTGGCGAGAACCACTTCAGTATGGTTTTCGAGACGCGCCACTTTTTGCCAGTGGGCGGCGAAATCAATTTGCTTCTCCGCCGACATGCCCAGCAGCTCTGTTGCGACTTTCTGACTGTCACTGCCGGAGGCCTGACGGGCCTGCTCTTCGATCTGTTGCCACTCCTGCTGGCTGTAATACTCCACCTGCAGGCTGTGCTGTTCGCCATAGCCAATACGCGTCAGGTTGGCGGTTTTCGGCGTGGCGGCTTCGGGCAGGATTGGGCGTCCGTCAAACAGCAGGGTGTTCAGGAATGTGCTCTTACCGGCTTTGACCTGTCCCATAATACCGATATTGAGCGTCTGCTCTTCATGCTGCCAGCGGGCAAGCTTCTTTTTATAGTCCTGCGCCAGGGCTTTTAACGCCTCCAGTTCGGCGGTAAAGGCGTGTGGGGCGCTGGTGCAGGCAGCGAGGGCGTGTTCAATGCGCTGTTGGAGTGTGGTAGTCATTTAGGGCCCTTAATGAAGCTGCTGTCGGGGATGTTATGTTCGACGTTGTTATTGCGTAAAAATTGTTGAACTTTCTTGGAAATGCCCGCCAGACGATTACTTGATATTTCAAGTTTTTTGAGTTGATTCAACTTGCAAATAGAGTCAGGGATATGGATGAGCTTTCCAAAAGAGCCTATTTTGATTGACGTTAGCGAAGCCGGGAGAGTACTAACCGCGGGGAAATCAGTAATGTTGTGGGAATCAAAGACCAGAATTCGCAGATTTTTCAGAAGCGCAAAACCCGGCGGGAACGGGGTAATATATTGCCATGTATTGGAATAAACATTAATTTCCTGAATCCCCAGTAAATCGCTAACATTTTTAGCCGAAATTACGAGATTGAGCCTGTTTTCACTGACCCAGGATTTCAATCCAACAAAAAGTAACTCAATATAATCCGCCAGGAACTCCCGCCAGACGCTGATCTCTTGAATACCCAGTAGCAAATCTGAGGCTTTTTTCTCCTCGACTGGCAGGCCCAGAATCAGGCAAGCGATATAGACCACGTTCTCCATCTCGTTCTGGCTGATGTCCAGCATCGCCGCCAGCGCTTCCAGCAGCGCGATCTGGCTGGTGGTTATCGGCCCGTTTACCCGGCAAAACACCAGGCAGTCGAGCAGAAAACAGATCTGCCCGGCACAGCCGCGCACTGTATTGAGCGCATCTTCCAGCCCCTCTTCACCGAGCCTTGTCGCCAGCTGGCATAGCTCTGCCTGACGCCCTTCCATGCCTATCGCTGGTAGCCACAGCTGGAGCATGCGCTGCTGATCTTCGCTGATCGCGCTATGGCTCAGCATCACCATAAACAGCAGGGCGCAATAGTGGCGGCGGCTGTTCTCGTCTTCATCCGCGAGGGTATGTGCGCTGTACGGATTTTCTTTTAGACGCAGCCGATCCAGCTGCCGCAATATCGCTAAGGCACTAATCTCAGTCATGGTTTTTCCCTGTTAAAAAGCTGTGCCAGGCGTTAAATGCCGGGGGGAGGGGGATTATTTCGAAGAGGGGTTCGCCGTTTTTTCCGTATTCATTATTTGCACTTTTGTTGGCATCCATAACGATGCGAGTAACCTGACCGTGACTTGGTACAAGTGCAAAACGAAACAGCATGTAGCCAGGAATTTTGAAACCTGTTGATCCAAAGGATGCGTTTTTTCTTTTGAAAACATAGCTTCCTTTATCCACAAATTGATTAATCTGCGGCAGGTTATCCCGGATGATTTTGTCTTGTAATTGCTTATCCAGCTGGGAAAGATAATCAACCCGCGCTGTCTTCACCACCGTCACTGCGCCAGAAAAAGCCTCAACCGAGGTCTTAATCCCCAGCAGCCTCAGGCTCCAGAAATTAATCAGCAGGATCTGTTTATCTTCCAGCCTACATATTTTTGCTAGCCAGCCCAGACGCTCTACCTGCTGCGCTGCCAGCGGCCCGGTAATACGTTGCAGCACGGCAAAGTCAAACAGTAGCGCCAGCGCCGCCTGCTTTGTCTGCCCAAGATTGCGGACGATACGGGCCAGCCCTTCGCTATCCAGCTTTGCTGACTGCTGCAGATAGTGTGCCAGCGGGAATACAGGCTGGATGACCGCGATCAGCATCATCATCAACCGCAGCTGGGCCTCAGTCAGCGCGCCCTTTTCCAGCAGCAGGGCCGCGAGCAGGGTTAAATAGTCATCTTGCAACGCCGCGTCGCTCCCGGCGATAAAATGCGCATCCAGTGGTTCCAGCTGCACACGCGCGGCGCTGACCAGCGCATCAAAATTACCAGTGGTCATTAGGCTTCTCCATTGCTCAGGGCCTGTAACGAGGCGTAGTGTGTGCTGTCGCGCTTGAGTAACTCATCGAGGCGGGTCAGGGGTGTTTGCGCCATCAGAGGTTGCCACATCTGCTGACGACCTACGCTGTCGCGGCGCAGCACTACGTCGAGGTTATCCATGGGCAGATTGCGGGTGAGGGGGCGCCACAGTTCCGGGTCCACCTCATGGAGATCCACGCCTCGCTCGTCAGCCAGCGCCTGAAGCAGACTTTGTAGATTAACCGGGGTGTATTGCAGCATCGACAGGCTGTCCGGCTCTTCCAGCGGTATTGCCAGCCGTTCTCCAAGTGTTTTCAGGAGGCTAAAGAACTTTTGCTGGATCTCGCTTAACGTCTGGAAAACCTCTTCCAGCTGGTACAAATTGCTCCGGCTGTTGCGTTGCAGGCTCTGGATATCGGATTGCGTGCCTGCGTCATCGCTCAGCGTCAGAATACGGTTGAACTTACTGAGCTGCCTTTGCCCCTCCTGGCGCGCCTCATCCAGATAATTTTCATACGCCATAAACTGGCGCTTAAACTGCCGCGTAAAGCCCGGATCGCGCCACACCTGGTTCCACTCCGTCAGGTAGTCCGTCAGCGGGGTGATGGACCACGGTTGACGTGGGCGGGTAGAGAAAGGTAGTACGTCCAGCACGTCGATGCCGCGCTGGGCCAGCGTCTCGCGCACCAGGCTGACGATATTCCCCACCGCCTCTTCGGGGTGCTTATCGGCGCGGCTGATGATAATAAGTTTGGGGATCTGCTTGTCCAGTGAGGCCAGAAACGTAATGTCATCTTCGGTGATGGTGCCCTTATCTGCCGGCACCAGCCAGATAATGAATTGGGCGCTGTTGAGCTGGCTGCGCGCTACGCTGGCGTCGGTTCGGGCGCTGCCTTCCTCGTCGGCCTTGCTGTAGCCGGGGGTGTCCAGCAACGCCAGATTCTCCCAGCCGAAGCCGCTGTGCGCCACCACCACCGATTTCAGCATCCGGCTCACCTGGCTGCCGTAGCGTTCAAGCTCCTCATGGGTGAGAGTGCGAAACTGACTGTGGCTCAGGGTAATCAGACGGTTGAACAGATTGATAGCTTTGACGTCCGGCGTTTCCTGATCTCCCTGCACCAGATAGGTCGGCAGTGAGGTAGTGGGATCCACCTCGGTGACCAGACATTTGCGGTCGCCCACCAGAGCGTTAATCAGGGAGGATTTTCCGGCGCTGAAGCTTCCGCCAAGCCCAACCACCACTTTGCCGGAGAGCGCCGGATATTCACAAAACTCACGAAACCGCACCATTTCATGGCGCAGGGCGCGCAGAATATCCGTGAACATGGGGGGACTGCCACGACGGGCCAAAGCGGGCAGATCCTGTTCGATCAGATCCTCCAGCGCCCGCAGCAGGACTTCATCCTCTTTTGCCGCGCCGCCGGGACGGTCTTCGCAGGCCTGGCAGAGCAGGGCGTAGCGGTCACGCAGCGTATTCTCGTCCAGATCAGCCATGATTGAACTCCTGTAAACGGGCCAGCATCTGCTTCAGAGCCGCGCTGTCCTGCTGCCAGGTTTGCTGGCGCTGCGCCTCGGCGACCTGCTCTTGCTGTAACTCGCGAGCCTTGAGATCCAGTGTCTGTTGTACTTTCGCCATCGCTTCATCCGCCGCGCGGGAAATGGACTGCATCACCTCATCAATGGTGTTGCTAAGACCGCGAGTGATGTCGGGTTCCGCGGTGGAACAGCAGGATGGGATCACGGTATTAATCACATGACGGCGAGCTTCTTCCTGCTGCTGACGCTGTATCAGTTCCCGGCTGCCGCGCTGGAATAAGCCCTCCAGCGCAGAGATAAGGATCGGCGCTACCACCTTGCCCAGCGGGATGCGGGTAATCAGGTTGATGGCCGCAGGCAGAATGTAAGAGAGTGTGCTTCTAATCAGGTCCGCGCTCGACTCACTGGCTTTAAAGCCATATGCATAGTGCGTGTCCTGTATTGGCAACCCTTCCGGTAGCTGCAGGTGTCCCAGCTCCCTCTGGATCACGGGCTTGAGATAGCGCTCAATTCCCTGCGACCAGGACATACGCAGGGCATGACCAATGGTGCCGCTCACATCTTCACCGTTGAGTAACGCCCGGGTGAGCGTCTCAAGCTGGCTGTTCAACCGGCTGGCGAAATCATCCAGGATGGCGCGTCGGGTAACGTCGCGCTGCTCGTGCAGCCGGGCGGTGACGTGCTGAAGGTCCGCCTGCATGCGTTGATACTGCTCAGACAGCAGCTCGCGCTCGCTTTCGATCTCACTCAGCGTCTGGTTATGGCTTTGCGCCAGCTGGTCGATACGCGCCAGCAGATCCCGCACGCACTGCTGCACCGGCAGGCCGATTGCCCGGTGCCAGAAACGCTGCTGCAATGGCAGCAGTACCGGCAGCGCCGCGGCCCATTCGGTGGCATTTTTTCGCTGTGTACGGCACACGGCGAGCAGCGGTTTACCCGTCAGGGCCTCAATCTGCTGACGAACGTGCGCAACGACCGCTTCAACGTCCTCCGGGGTTTTCTTATCGCATTTGGTAATGATCAGCATCATGGGCTTGTCATGAGCCGCCAGCTCCTCAACGATCTTCCGCAGGCTCTCTTTCAGGACGCCCTCATCGACGCTGACCACTACCGCGTAGGCAGCGCTGCGATCGAGATAGTTATCAATCGCCAGTGAATGCTGCGCAATGCCGGATTCCCAGCCGGGCATGTCCACCAGCGTCATGCCGTCCAGCGCGGCGAGCGTGGTGCCGGGGAGGGTGATATCGACGACATTCTGCGGATCATGCTCGCCAAAGGCCTGCGCTTTTAACGCTTCGCGGCTTAGCGGCAGCAGGGTCCCGTTTTTGCGGCGCAGGGTAATCGACTCCTGCGGAGCAAAACGTATTTCAGTCGGCAGGCTGGTCTCGGGATCGATGGCGACTGACAGCAGGTTATCCTGCAACAGCGTGTTAATGAGTGTCGATTTACCGGCGCTAAAGGCGCCGATCAGCGGTAGACGCACGGAGTAGGTGCGTATATTTTCTTCAATCGTTTTTAGCTGTTCTGCGGAAAATTCGTATTGTTGCCAGTATGCGCGCAACGCGGGGAGTTGAGCGTCAATCAGGGCGGCTTCTGGCTGGGAGAGCATCATATCTTTCCTTTAATAATCAGCGTACATCATGTTATTAACGGCAGTTGCGCAGGAAAATTAAGGTTAATTATGTATTTATTGGGATACCTGTTCCTGCCATGGGTGGCAGCACACTCTACGCGACGTGACTGACACAGAATGTCACTGCAATAGCGAAGCGGGATAAATACGGCATGATTTTTTGTCATTAAAGGAATGAATGAGATCGATGAAGCTCTGAACGTGGAACTGGCCTATCTCTACCGGGCTTCAGGCGTATTTACTTCGCCCCCACGACGCTGCTCTCTTCACCTGGTGTTTTAACATTGTAAATTTTGTTAATCCGTCACGAATTATTGACCTGACGCATTAAATTGAGCAAAAAATAAACATAATCTGAAGGTGCAATTAAGCTGACAAGGGGGGAAAAAGCATGTCCGTTGACAGACTGAAACGCGATCTTCTTAACAAGATGATCAATGCCCGAATTGATCTCGCGGCCTATCTGCAGTTAAGAAAAGCGAAAGGGTATATGTCAGTCAGCGAAAGCGACCATCTGCGTGACAACTTCTTTGAACTTTGCACCTACATGCGAGAAAAAGCGCCTGAGCTGAGAGCGCATTGCAATGCCGACGAGCAGGCGATGCTCTATCGCGCCGCCGGATCGCTCACCACCGCAGGCGTCTGTATGATGACCGGCAACCACGATTGCCCGACGTTCATCGCCGTCAACGCAGAGAAGCTGGAAAACTGTCTGAACGATCTCACTCTCTGCATCCAGTATCTGAAATCACAGACACCGCTGATTCAGAGCTGATCCCGGGGGAGGCAACTCCCCCTTCTGGTTAAGCTTTTGTAAAAGTATCAACGCCCCTGCGCTGAGTGGCTAGTCTTATGCCATACGTCGAAAAGGAGTGCGTTATGCGTCGATCCTCGCTTATTTCCCTGCCATTGTTGCTAATATCCGCCTCGCTGTTCGCCGCGCCCGCCGAAGTGAAGGTGGCGGTGCTGCAAAATAAACTCGATCACCCCTGGGCGCTGGCGTTCCTGCCGCAAGATCAGGGCATGCTTATCACGCTGAAAGGCGGGCAGCTTAAACGCTGGCAGCCAGGCAAAGGCCTCTCCGATCCCATTGTCGGTGTACCTAAGGTCTGGGACAGCGGCCAGGGGGGATTACTTGACGTGGCGCTGGCACCCGATTTCGCGACGTCGCGCCGGGTCTGGTTGAGCTACGCCGAGGCGGGCGACGACGGGAAAGCGGGCACCGCGGTGGGGTATGGCCGTCTGAGCGACGATAACACCCGACTGGAGGCCTTCAAGGTGGTCTTCCGACAGCAGCCTAAACTCTCTACCGGCAATCACTTTGGCGGCAGACTGGTGTTCGACGGCAAAGGCTACCTGTTTATTGGGCTGGGCGAGAATAACCAGCGCCCTACGGCCCAGGATCTGGATAAGTTACAGGGCAAAGTGGTACGCCTGACCGAAGACGGAGCAGTACCGGACGATAACCCCTTTGTGAAGACCAAAGAGGCGCGGCCGGAAATTTGGTCGTACGGTATCCGCAACCCGCAGGGGATGGCGATGAACCCGTGGAGCAACACCTTGTGGCTTAATGAGCACGGGCCGCGCGGGGGCGACGAAATTAATATCCCGGAAAGAGGCAAAAACTACGGCTGGCCGCTGGCGACGCATGGCATCAACTACAGCGGATTGCCCATCCCGGAAGCGAAAGGGGAAACGGTCGCAGGCACCGAGCCGCCGCTGTTTGTCTGGAAAAAGTCCCCGGCGCTCAGCGGGATGGCTTTCTATAACAGCGACGTCTTCCCGCAGTGGAAGAACAAACTCTTTATCGGTGCGCTGAAGGATAAAGATGTGATTGTGCTGAACGTCAGTGGCAATAGCGTCACCGAGGAGGGAAGGATCCTCGGCGACCGCAACCAGCGAGTGCGCGACGTGCGGGTCGGGCCGGATGGCTATCTGTACGTGTTGACCGATGAATCCGACGGGCAGCTGTTAAAAGTCAGCCCGTCCAGGGAGTAAATCAGGTAACCGGGATCATCACCACGCTGCGGTAGGCCGGACGTTCGCTCAGGTTCGCCAGCCAGCGTGCCAGATGCGGGCGCGGCGCCCACTCCAGGCCCACGTTGGTCAGATTCCAGACAAAGGGGGCGACGGCGATATCACCCACGCCAAACTCTTCGCCCGAGAACCACGGCTGTGCCGCCAGCGCCTCGTCCATCATGGCGAACAGCGATTCGCAGGTCGCTTTGGCAGCGTCGATGGCCGCATAATCGCGCCTGGCTTCCGGGGTTCTGACCAGCCCCATCAAAATCACCCGGTGGGCCGGGGAGAGCGTCTGGTTAGCCCAGTCCATCCACTTTTCGCCGACGGCACGCTTCGCAGGCGCATCGATCCACAGACGGTTCTGGCCATATTGCGCAGCGAGATAACGCACAATGGCGTTGGACTCCCACAGCGTAAGGTCGGTTTCGTCATCCCGCAGCAGGGGCACCAGGCCGTTGGGGTTCATGGCCAGATACTCGGCCTCTTTATTTACCCCGTGTTCCAGTCCCGCCATGATCTGCTTAAAGGGTAAATCCAGCTCTTCCAGCGTCCAGATGACCTTTTTAACGTTGGTTGAATTGTTCCTGCCCCACAAAGTAATCATAACAACCCCTTATAATTAAAGCCGATATCAGGATGAGATCCGTGTTGATGACTTTACATGGTGAGATAAACCAAACCAATACGCAACAGACGCGAAAAAAATCGATGCGGTCAAAGCGTATCGGGTTGTTATTGCATAAACTTTAAAAACTTTACGAGGTTTTGGTTTTTTTTAAGGCGTTAGTACGTTATTACTCATCGCTTCTTTTGACACGGTGGTATGACGTGATTTTTGGAATGGAAACTCGGGTGGCATTATGATGCGAAAAACTTTTTCTTTACGCGGTCTGGTCGCAGGTTCTGCGCTGCTGGTCCTTTTTGCACCTTCGCTGTACGCAGCGGAACAGGCGGCCCCAGAAGCTCCGCCGGTTGATGCGCGCGCCTGGATATTGATGGACTATGCCAGCGGCAAAGTGCTGGCAGAAGGCAATGCGGATGAAAAACTCGACCCAGCCAGCCTGACCAAAATCATGACCAGCTACGTGGTGGGGCAGGCGCTGAAGGCCGGTAAAATCAAGCTCACCGACATGGTTACCATCGGCAAAGACGCCTGGGCGACCGGCAACCCGGCGTTGCGTGGCTCCTCGGTCATGTTCCTCAAACCGGGGGATCAGGTGGCGGTTTCCGATCTGAACAAAGGTGTAATCATTCAGTCTGGGAATGATGCCTGTATCGCGCTGGCCGATTATGTGGCGGGCAGTCAGGATTCTTTCATTGGTTTGATGAATGGTTATGCGCAAAAATTAGGCCTCACCAACACCACCTTTAAGACCGTTCACGGGCTGGACGCACCGGGCCAGTTCAGCACCGCCCGCGATATGGCGCTGCTGGGTAAGGCCCTGATTCATGATGTGCCGGAAGAGTACGCCATCCATAAAGAGAAAGAGTTTACCTTCAACAAAATCCGCCAGCCGAACCGCAACCGTCTGCTGTGGAGCAGCAACGTCAATGTGGATGGGATGAAAACCGGTACTACCGCCGGGGCGGGGTATAATCTCGTGGCTTCGGCAACCCAGGGCGATATGCGTTTGATCTCGGTGGTGCTGGGCACCAAAACCGACCGTATCCGCTTTAACGAGTCAGAAAAACTGCTGACCTGGGGCTTCCGCTTCTTCGAAACCGTTACTCCTATTAAGCCGGATGCCACCTTTGTCAGCCAGCGCGTCTGGTTTGGTGACAAGAGCGAGGTCAAGCTCGGTGCCGGTGACAGCGGCTCGGTCACCATTCCGCGCGGCCAGCTGAAAAATCTCAAGGCCAGCTACACCCTGACTGAAAAGCAGCTCACCGCCCCGCTGAAAAAAGGCCAGGTGGTCGGAACTATCGACTTCCAGCTGAACGGCAAATCGATTGAGCAGCGTCCGCTGATCGTAATGGAAGCGGTGGAAGAGGGCGGGTTCTTTGGTCGGATGTGGGATTACGTGCTGATGAAGTTCCACGACTGGTTTGGCGGCTGGTTTAATTAAGTCAACGCCGGGTGGCGGCTTCGCCTGACCCGGCCTACGAACGACCCGGTATGCCCGCGCAAGCGTAGCGCTGCCGGGCAATAAACTGCACTCAGTACATCAGTTTAATCTGCTGCGCCTTCGCATACGTCACCAGCTCTTCATCCGGGCGGCAGTTACTCACAATGGCATCAAAGCGCGTCAGCTCCCCCATCCGCGCCGGGCGCACCTTCCCAATTTTGCTGTGATCCACCACCAGCACGTGATACTGCGCCATGTTCATCGCCCACTGTTTTACCGGCAGCTCATCCAGATTAAAACAGGTCGCCCCCTGGCGAACATGCACACCTGCCGCGGAGTAAAAGGCGATATCCGGGCACAGGTTGCTGAGGGTGTCCTGCAAATTGAGCGGTTTGAAAATGGCGTTGCTGGCATGGAACTCGCCGCCGCAGAGGATCACACGGCACTCGGGCTTTTCCTGCAGGGCGAGAAACGTATTCAGGGAGTAGCAGACCCCGGTGAAGGGCAGGGCGTTATCAATGGCTTCGATGATCCACGGCGTCGTGGTGCCGCAATCAAAAAACAACGTCTGATGAGGCTGCACCAGCGAGGCGGCCAGGCGCGCCGCTTTGCGCTTCTCTTCGACCAGGCGGGTTTTTTGATCGCTCAGCAGATAGTGGCTGGCGCTACGAGGTTCGAGAACAATGTAGCCGCCGAGCAGCACGACTGGCCCGCTTTCACTGTTGAGGTCGCGACGGATAGTCATCTCCGAGACGCCCAGCAGTGCGGCGGCTTCTTTCAGATGCAGTTTATCGCTGCGCTTAAGCGCGGTAATCAGTTGAGCCAGCCGTTCGTCACGTCGTGTTTCCATAGGTCCTCAGAGCCATTAATAAACCCCCGTTACGTCGGGGGTTCAAGTTTAACTCGCGAGACCCAAATTAGTCACGTATCCAGCCTTTACGGATGGGCAGGGCAAAGCAGAACCGGTACAGCTGCGAGAGGCGTTGGTAGAGGACGTCTCCGCACAGGTTCCACAGGATCTGTGCGCTCAGGCAGCCCAGCAGCCCGACCATCAACCCACCCAGCATATCCATCGGCCAGTGGACCCCCAGATAAACGCGGGACCAGGCGATGGCGCAGGCCACGACCATCAACACCATACCCGACCAGAGCCGGTGCCAGAGCAGGAATGCCAGGGCAAAGGTGAAAATGGCGGTACCGTGATCGCTCGGGAAGGAGTCATCGGCGGCGTGATGCAGGAAGTTATAGCCGACATGATCGACAAACGGACGGTCATGCGGGAACAGATGGCCCAGCAGCCACGATGCCGCCAGGCTTATCACCAGCGCCATGGCGATTTTAATCACCAGCTGACGTTGAGCACCCACCTGCTTGCGCGGTCCCCATAGCCAGAGAATTGCAATCAGCGCCGGCATAATGCTGATCAGATCTTTCGCCACAAAGATGGCCAGTTTGATGCTCCACTCCGGTGATGCTGGCGTCGCATTAATCAGGTAAAACAGTCCGTAGTTCAGATTCTCTAACATACCCTTGTTACTCTTTTGCAAACCAGATGGAAATCAGGCCATAGGCCACCACCTGTGAAAACCACACCCACCAACCTGCCCACAGGTTATGAGAGAAGAAATGTGCGCCGCGCATCACCTGGCCATAGCCCATGACCAGCCCGAGTACGACACCCGTGGCCATCAGCGCCCAGGCCAGACGGGGACGCTCGCGCCAGAAAGCAAAAAACAATCCCATCACCATAAAGCCGCTTGAGGCGTGGCCGCCCGGAAAACAGCGGCCAGGGCCACTGCCAGCAGGGGCTGCGTCAAACAGGGGATAGGACAACGCCTTGCCGCCGTACTCCACCAGATCCCAGGGGCAGCTGTGATGGCTGATCGCTTTCAGTAAACCCACCACCGCCGTACCCAGCGCCATCAGAAGCGCTGCGGTCACCAGCCGGGCATTACGCCGGAACGCGCCGTAAAGCAGCGTCACCGCCGCCACGGCAATGGTCGCGTATTTCGCCAGGCGATGATTGAGCAGATCCAGCAGCGCGTTGTGCTGCAGCGGGAAGTGCTGGCTCGCCGCGTCATACCAGTAGCCCGTTAACATCCTGTCCAGCGTTTCGTCCCGCGCCAGCCAGGTAAAAAGCCCGGCCAGAACCAGCAGCGCAAGGAGCTGGTAACCATAAAAACGAACCGGCATACGGTAAAGCGGTTTTGTCTTAGAAGTCTTTAACTTAGACAATTCTGAAGTGGAGGCGAGTTGTGTCATACTGAGAGCCAATGACTAAAAACGTCTAAGCATACGGTCGTTAACTTAAGGCAACCTTAAACGACGGCGATTTGTGCTTTATTTCTGTACAACTGCGTGTTTCTGCTATCTCTGACGCAGCCATTTCATTACACTTTGCGCGATTTTTTATCGGATATTGAGACCCCATGTTAAACCGTTCTTCTTCCCGCACGCGCCTGGGGCGTCAGGCGTTGCTGTTCCCGTTGTGTCTGGTGCTGTACGAATTCTCTACCTATATCGGTAACGATATGATCCAGCCGGGCATGCTGGCGGTGGTGGAGCAGTACAACGCCGGGATTGAGTGGGTTCCCACCTCCATGACTGCCTATCTGGCGGGGGGGATGTTTTTACAGTGGCTGCTCGGGCCGCTGTCGGATCGTATTGGTCGCCGCCCGGTAATGTTAACCGGGGTGGTGTGGTTTATCGTCACCTGCCTGGCGACCCTGCTGGCGCAAACCATCGAACAATTTATGGTGCTGCGTTTTTTACAGGGCATCAGCCTGTGCTTTATTGGCGCTGTCGGGTATGCCGCCATTCAGGAGTCTTTCGAGGAGGCGGTGTGCATTAAAATCACCGCCCTGATGGCTAACGTGGCGCTGATTGCGCCGCTGCTCGGTCCGCTTGTGGGGGCCGCCTGGGTGCATGTTGCGCCCTGGGAGGGGATGTTCGTACTCTTTGCGGCGCTGGCGGCGATCTCGTTTTACGGTCTGTACCGCGCCATGCCTGAAACCGCCACCCGCATCGGGGAGAAGCTCTCCCTGCAGGAATTGGGGCGCGACTATAAAGCGGTGCTGAAAAATGTTCGCTTTGTGGCGGGGGCGCTGGCAATTGGTTTTGTCTGCCTGCCGCTGCTGGCGTGGATTGCCCAGTCGCCGGTGATCATCATCAGTGGCGAAAAGCTCAGCAGCTACGAGTATGGCCTGCTACAGGTGCCCATTTTTGGCGCGCTGATTGTGGGCAACGTCGTGCTGGCCCGTCTGACGTCGCGCCGTACCGTGCGCTCGTTAATCATTATGGGCGGCTGGCCGATTGTGATTGGGCTGGTGGTTGCGGCGGTGGCGACGGTGGTCTCTTCCCATGCGTATCTGTGGATGACCGCCGGGCTGAGCATCTATGCGTTTGGTATTGGGCTGGCGAATGCCGGGCTGGTGCGCCTGACGCTGTTTGCCAGCGAGATAAGCAAAGGCACCGTATCGGCGGCGATGGGTATGTTGCAGATGCTGATCTTCACCGTCGGCATCGAAGTCAGCAAACACGCCTTCAGCAGCGGCGGCAACGGGCTGTTCAGCCTGTTCAACCTGGCGAACGGCGTATTATGGCTGGCGCTGATGTTTGTGTTCCTGAAAGACAAGCAGGTGGGCAGTTCATTACAGCCGGATTAAGCAAGCAGTCTGCTCGCCGTTTTACCGGATGGCGCTGCGTTTACCCGGCCTACGAAACCCGTAGGCCGGTGCAGGTAACGCGCCGCCGGGTTTAGCCCTGGTTGAACGGGGCTTCCCCTTTCAACACGCGGTCAATCACTTCCAGTACCCCTTCTTCGTTATTGTTCGGCGCTTCATAGCGGGCAACCGCTTTGATGTGATCCCGGGCATTCGCCATCGCAAAGCTGAATCCGGACTGGGTCAGCATCTCCACGTCGTTGCCGCTGTCGCCAAAGGCGACCACTTCGCTGTTGTCGATGCCCCAGATCTCCTGCAGCAGACGCAGGCCATTGGCTTTGTGAATGCCCGGCAGGATCAGGTCAATACTGCCGTGCCCGGTAGTGACCGGCACCATAATGTCGCTCAGCTTTTCGTGGATAATTGCCTGGATACGCGGGATGTCGTCATCCGACACGTTCAGGCCAAATTTAAAGAAAATGTCGTTAAAGTTTTCGAATTTATCCACCTTTTCCAGCCGGTGGTAATACTTCGCCGCAAGATCATGGAAGGCTTCGCCATAATGCTTGAGGGTATAGGCGCTGCCTTTACCGCAGGCGATCACTTCGACTTCAGGAATGGTGCAGAGAAACTCCGCCACGGTGGCGAACTGGGCCTGCGTTAACTCGCCGTTGTAAACATCTTCTCCGGCATTCACTACCCAGCCGCCGTTTTCCGCGACAAAGGCGATCTCATCGGCGATCTCCGGGAAAAAGGAGATCAGCTGGTAGTACTGGTTCCCGCTGGCGACCACAAACCGTATGCCCTGTTCCTTCATCTGCGCGTACTGGCGCAGAAAACGCGCGCGATTGTACTGCTTCGCATCGTCCAGGAAGGTGCCATCCATATCAACCGCAATCAGTTTTACGCTCATTATCCATTCTCCATGACCGAGTTCGCCGGGGTCACCGGTTTGGCGACCGCCCGGGCGACCAGGGCGGCAATTATCACTAATCCTAAAACCACCAGCATGGCGCTACGTAAGCCGTAGTGCTCGCCGAGGAAGCCCAGCAGCGGCGGCCCTACCAGGAAGGCGAGATAGCCGGTGGTAGCGACCACGCTGACGCGGGTTGGCGCATCCGGGCCGGTGTCGCTGGCCGCGGAGATAGTCAGCGGGAAACCGAGCGAGGCACCCAGCCCCCACAGCACCACCGATACGCCTGCCACCCAATCGACATCGACAAAAATAATCAGCGCAATGCCCAGGCCACCCAGCAGGGCGCTGGCACGGACTACCGTCACGCGGCTGTAGCGGTCAATAAACCAGCCGCCGGTAAAGCGACCGACGGTCATCCCCAGCGTGAACCCGGCGTAAATCAGCGAGCCGGAGGTCGGGCTGAATCCGTGACCGTCCACCATCAGCAGCGGCAGCCAGTCATTCGCAGATCCTTCGGCAAAGGCCATCGCCAGTACCACCACGCCAATTAGCATCAGCTGCATATCGCGATAGAACGGCAGCCCTTTCTCACCCGATTTGGCTTCACCTGCGGGGTTCTTGCCGTTGCCATCCGGGATGGCGGTGATCCCCAGCAGAACCGGGGCGATACAGACCAGCGCGGCCAGTAAGGTATGGGTCGTGGCGGCGATACCGGAGGCGGTGAGCGCCATGCCGATACCGGCACCTGCCAGCGTACCGAGGCTGTAAAACCCGTGCATCATCGGCAGCACGGTTTTATTCATCTCCTGCTCGATAGCGGCGCCTTCCACGTTGATCGCCACCTCTGCCGCGCCAAAACTGCCGCCAAACACGGTCAATCCGAGGGCAAAGGCCAGCGGGGAGGCGAACCACAGCGCAGCGCTGAGCATCATCATACCCACAATCGCGCAGCACATGGTGGCGCGGATCACTTTCCGCGTGCCGAAGCGCTTAACTAACCAGGCGGAACAGAGAATGCCACTCATTGACCCTATCGACAGACCAAATAGCACGATGCCCATTTCCGCCGTCGAGACCGACAAAATGTCGCGGATGGCGGGGGTACGCGTGGCCCAGGAGGCCATTAACAGGCCGGGGATAAAGAAGAACATAAACAGCGCCCACAGGCGGCGTTGCAGTGTTTTGCGCGGTGAGATGACGGTCATGGTTTCTTTACCAGAAGGACAACATAGAAGACAACACTAGCAAGTTTGTGTACATTTGTACATAAATGCGCTGAGGTATAAATGAACAGACGACCCAACGATCCGCAACGACGGGAACGGATATTGCAGGCTACCCTGGACACCATTGCTGAACATGGTCTGAACGCCGTCACGCATCGCAAAATCGCCAGCTGCGCCGGCGTCCCGCTGGGGTCGATGACCTACTATTTTTCCGGTATGGATGCACTGCTTGAGGAGGCCTTCACCTGGTTTACGCAGCAGATGTCGGTGCAGTACCGCGAGTTCTTTGCCGGTGTGACCGGGCCGGAAATGGCCTGCGAATCCATTACCACCCTGATTTACAGCTCCCAGGTCACCACGCCGCACAATATGGAGCTGATGTACCAGCTTTATGCGTTTATGAACCGTAGCCCCTCGTTAAAAACCGTGATGCAGGACTGGATGAAAACCAGCCAGACGACGCTGGAGCAGTGGTTTGATCCGGTCACCGCCCGCGGGCTGGATGCGTTTATCGAAGGGATGACGCTGCATTTTGTCACCGACAGACAGCCGCTTTCGCGGGAGGCATTAGGGGCGATGGTGAGGCGCATTGCGGGGATATAACCTCAACAAACAGGCCAGCTTGCGCTGGCCTTTTGCGCTGTTTTGATGGATGTATTCCTGACCTGGAATCACTTTTCGCGCGTGACATACCCGAAATCAAACCCCTGCAGCACATGTTCACGCAAATACTGATTGATCGGGTAGCTGTAGCTTTGTCCGATACTGACGGCATGCATCACACGCAATACCGCTCCCCCGCTCAGCGGTAGAGGTTCATCGGTAATGGTAATTTTCGCGCCCGCCAGCCCATCTTTCAGATTTTTATAGGCCACTGATTCAGTGATGCTGTTATTGATGAGACTGAACGTGACCACCAGAACGGCAATTAACGCGACAGGGAAGGCCAGGGGATGGCGATTCAGGAACCGCACCGGGCGCGAGGGACGGCGGGTTAATAGCGTCGCAGTCAGGGGAAGAAGGACTAAATAGAGCAGTTTTGCCAGGTGCGTAAGCGCACCCACCAGAGAGAAAATCAGCGCAATGGGCGGCACAATAACGGCACGCGCGGCATCTTCACCCAGCTTTTCATTACTCCCTCCCGCGCTGTAGCTTGTTACCGCCGCGCGCAGTTCAGGTAATTGTTGCTTCACCGCCTCGTTAAGATGTGGCGTGTGAAGCTCAAGGGCAAACTGCTTCAGCTTATCGTTCAGCGGATACTCTTCACGAACAAGCGTATTCGCCGGGAGACGCAGTTTTTCGCGTAACTCTTTCTGAATCACCTCCAGGCGGAAAAAGACGCCCCAGTCCAGTCGTTTAGGGAGGGTGACACCTTTGTAGACCACGGTCCGCTGGGCGAGATATTTCTGCCTGGCGGCTTTCGCCACTGCGGCATTAAACCCGGTGCGATCTGACGGCGACCAGTCGTTGGTGACAGGGACGCCCTGGCCGCGAACCTGTTTTCTTACGGTGGCGTAATAACGGCGTGGGACGTTCCAGGTTTTCAGGCGTTTCGCTTCTAAGGAGCGCTCGTACCTTTGCCAGGCCCGGGCCTGCTCAAGTCGCACCGTTTCGCTGATATCCATCTCATCATTGTAATAGGCAACAAATTGTTTATGCACCTCGCCGCGAGCCTGGAGCCAGAGCTCGTAGTAGCCGCGAACGCCACCTTCCCGGGAACTGATATTGTCGCGTAAGTTCTGTTCCGCATCGCGTTCCAGTAATTTACGGTAGCGATCGGACGAACTGAGCAGAACCGGCAAGGTTGCCAGAAACGCCTTCCCGGAGGGGCTGGTCCAGGTCTGTGCCTGTCCACCGCCGCTATCCAGCGGGATGCCTTCCAGCGTCTGCTGTCCTTCAATTAAGGCGTGCTGATAGAGCTGCGCCAGCAGGGACATCTGACGAAACTCACCCGTGCTCTTCGTCACCTGGCGTTCAATCACCCATTCGACCGCATGCCAGGTTACTGTGCCGGTGATAAGGCAGATCAACAGCACCAGCGCGGTGCTGGCTTTCGCCGTCAGCCAGACGCCTTTTTTCTTTAGCCGGACAAGACCCATCAGCGAGAACTGTAACGCCAGCAGCGCCGCTGCGATGGCGGTTAATGTCCGTCCGTAGCGCTCCATGTTGTGAACTTCATCGGCGGTCGAGACGCTGCCGACCAGGTCCAGCAGGCGGGAGTTGAACGCCAGTTCACAAATGAGATAGGTGAGGGTGATGCCCGTCACCAGCCAGTTTTGCCAGGCGGGGAGGACGGAACGCTTGATCCCGTCCTGCGGCCAGTGCTTTTCCTGAACCTGCGCGGTCATGATTTAAGCTCCAGGCTGGTCTGACGGGTCTTCGTCGGGGCATAGATCTCGGTGGGCACGGAATTGTTCAGCTCCGGCTGGGCAACTTTAGGCGGCAATGGCTCCACCGTTTTTGTCGGTGTGCGTTTAACCGGCTTCGCCACGGGCTGCGCTTTGGTTTTACGGGACGTTCTCACGTTATCGTTACTGTTGCTGACGACCGTTTTTTGCTTCTGAACAGGGAAGCGACGGTGGTAAACCTCGCCATGCTGCCAGTTGAACTGCTCAACGCGATTGCCGGTGGTGAAATTCAGTTGCAGCTTGTCCGCGCTGGCGTTGATCTCTGGTCCTGTATCGCATACGCCGGTGAAGGCCCACTCCTGGGAGCGCGTATTTTGCAGATCGACCAGGCGATACTGTGCCGGGCAGGATGACGTTGCCACTTTCAGCAGCAGTAACGTATGTCCTTCGATGTGATACTGATTGATGATCCTCGCCCAGCTAATGCCCTCCAGCGGGCGCTCAATCATCAGATTGCTCCACTTCAGGCTATAACGTCCATTCAGCTCTCTTAATGCCCCTGTCGAGCCATCCGCCAGCGTGAACTGTCCGACTTCGTTCCCCAGTACGCTCGCCAGATCGGTATTAAACAGAATCTTGCCTTTTTTATCGTAACGAACAGAGCAGCCACTTAACCCAAGAATTAACGCCAGAACCAGTAAGCTACGCAGGATTAAATTGTGTCGGGAGATACTCATCTGTTAATTCCGTTTTTGTTCGTTATTTTTTCAAGGCGCAATGTTATCAATGGAGCCATTGATAATTGATGAGGAGAATGTCCGCGGTCGCTTATAAATTTGACTTAAGTCCTGGCACGCCACGAAAACTTATTCTGATGGAGGAAAAATTTATGTTGCCACTGCTCTCGAGAAAGCGTGATGCTCATCCATGAGAAAAAACTCAAGAAATTTAACATGTTGACATGATCAGTCAATCTCCATTTCTGGTAGTTCTTTGTCACGGGATACAGCAGAGCAGGCGGCGAAAAACCGCAGGGATTAAATTTTTCCGCTGCGATGATATATATTCCTCCAGAAGCCGTTTTTAACCGAAAATGATCTACGCTTTTATCTGCCCTTTATTTTTAAGCCGTACAGCGAGCTTCCACTGTTATACACACTTTCAGCGCGTCATATCTCCCTATGTTCAGCAGAGGCCAGGGGCCATGGTTTTTACCCGGGTATAATTGACAGGATGCCCCCTTACGCCTAGGTTACTATTTTTACCCGGATAAAAAAAGGAAGCGGCATGGCGAACATTACCCTTACCGCCTTCTGGCGGCACAAACAGATCGCCCAGGGTACGCTGAGCGAACTGATCCAGCAGATTCAATCGGCAAAACTCGGCCATGAAACCGTTTTCATTTTTAACGATCGCAGCGGCAAGCGTCTCGATATTCACCTTCACGGCGATATTGCCAGCACGCTGGCGGTATACCCGGAGCTGGCTGAAAGCAGCGTCGTCAGAAGTCGGGGCAGGCCAAAGCTCGGCGTCCTCGCTAAAGAGGTCACATTGCTGCCACGCCACTGGGAGTGGCTGGCCACCCAGCCCGGCGGGGCGTCTGCCACCCTGCGCAGGCTTGTCGATCAGGCCAGAAAATCCAGCGTAGCGGCGGATAATAAGCGCCAGCGCCACGATCGCGCCTACCACTTTATGTACGAAATCGCAGGAGATCTGCCTGATTACGAGGCCAGCCTGCGCGCGCTTTTCGCTGATGACGAGGCGGCGTTTACCGCGTGTATCAGGCACTGGCCGCAGGATATTCGCCACTACGCACTCCGGCTGGCGTTTGGCAAAGAATGAGGATAGCCCGGGGAGAGGCACAGCCGGGCGACTCAAAATCTCTACAAATGTAAATTTTTGTGCAATTTACTTCTCAATATCAATTTTAAGCTATTGATTTTATTGAGTGTAAAGTCAAAATATCGTTTCCACTGTTCCGCCGGACAACAAAACGCACAAGGATACGCTACGCTTTGTAAATCATCCTGCGGCAAGCGTTTTTACCCCTTCTGCGGACGTCGCCACCATAATACCGGGGAAGCCCCTATGACCCTTAGTCATGAAGATGATGTCAAAATGCTGCTGTCTGCGTTTGAACGACGTCTGGAACAACTCTTGCCCGAGGGCGAGCAGGAAGGCCAGGTCTATGCGGCCATGCGCGAAGCAACGCTTGTCGCCGGCAAGCGAATGCGCCCTCTGTTGCTGCTGCTGGCCGCGACGGATATGGGCTATAAAACCGAGCAGACAGGCCTGCTGGACCTTGCCTGCGCCATTGAGATGGTCCATGTCGCCTCCCTGATTCTGGATGACATGCCCTGCATGGACAATGCCACCCTCAGACGTGGACGTCCTACCGTTCATTATCAGTACGGCGAAAACGTCGCGATACTGGCGGCGGTGGCGTTGTTGAGTCATGCGTTTTGCGTTATCTCACGCGCGCCTGCGCTTACGCCTGAGGCAAAAGCGCGGGCGATTGCTGAGCTGTCGGCGTCGGTGGGACATATGGGGCTGGTGCAGGGGCAATTTCGCGATCTGAACGAGTCCCGGCAGAGCCGGAATGCGGATGAGATCCTGCTGACCAATGAGCTGAAAACCAGCAGCCTGTTCAACGCCACCCTGCAACTGGCGGCCATTGCCGCTGATGCACCGCCTCAGGTCAGTGAACGTCTGCGCTTTTTCGCCCGCGATCTGGGCCAGGCCTTCCAGCTGATTGATGACCTGACGGACGGCTCCAGTGCCACCGGTAAAGATCCGCATCAGGACAAAGATAAATCGACGCTGGTCGCGGTGCTGGGGGCAGAAAGCGTCTTCCTGCGGCTGCGCGAACACGTGCGCAGCGCCGATCAGCATATTGCCAGCGCCTGCCAGCCGGGAAATACCGCCCGGTACTATGTTCACGTCTGGTTTGAAAAACAGCTGACGCTTATCAGTCAGAGCCTGTCGTTATCCCTGTCGGAGTGTCAATGAGCAGCCTGTCGCAACGTAAAAGCGATCATCTCGATATCGTACTGAACAGCGCACCCGGCGCAAAAAAGTGTACCAACGGCTTTGAAAAATGGCGCTTCGGGCACTGTGCTCTGCCCGAACTGCATCTGGATGATATTGACCTCTCGACCTCGCTGTTTGGCCGGACCCTTAACGCGCCGCTGCTGATCAGCTCGATGACCGGCGGCACCCGCCGGGCGAGTCAGATCAATCAACATCTGGCCCTTGCCGCGCAGGCGCTGGGGCTGGCTATGGGGGTTGGCTCACAGCGTGTGGCGCTGGAGAGTGAGGTAAATTATGGCCTGACGCGCGAGCTGCGTTCCTTTGCCCCGGACGTTGTGCTGATGGCCAACCTCGGTGCGGCGCAGATTGCGGGCCGACAGGGGATCGATTACGCCAGACGTGCAGTAGAGACCCTTGCGGCAGATGCGCTGATTATCCACCTCAACCCGCTTCAGGAGGCGCTGCAGCACGGCGGCGATCGCAACTGGTGCGGGGTGATCGACGCTATTCATCACACTGTCGAGGCGCTGCATGTGCCGGTGGTGATAAAAGAGGTGGGCAACGGGCTTTCGGTTCCGGTTGCCCGCGAGCTGGCCGCGGCGGGCGTGGCGATGCTGGATGTCGCCGGTGCTGGCGGCACCAGCTGGGCGGCGGTAGAGGGCGAACGCGCCGTCACCGCGCATGACCGGGCGGTGGCCATGGCGTTTGCCGACTGGGGCATCCCCACCGCAACGGCATTACAGGATCTGCATCAGGCCCTGCCCGACATGCCACTGGTGGCCTCGGGCGGGATCGCCAACGGTATTGAGGTGGCAAAAGCCATCCGCTTAGGCGCAAGCGTGGTGGGGCAGGCGGCCGGGGTGCTGCAGAGCGCGCTGATCTCCAGCGAGGCGGTCATTGACCATTTCCAGGTAATCATCGCCCAGCTGCGCGTCGCCTGCTTCTGCACCGGGAGCGCAAACCTGGCGCAGCTGCGTCAGGCCCCGCTGGTGGCACAAACCTGATGGCACACGCGTGGGATATCATCTTAGTGGGCGGTGGGCTGGCGAACGGGCTGATCGCGTTGCGACTGCGACAACAGCGCCCGGCGCTGCGCGTGCTGCTGCTCGAGGCCGACAGCCAGCCGGGCGGTAACCACACCTGGTCCTTTCATGAGGGCGACATTACCCCCGATCAGCAACGGTGGATGGCCCCCCTGGTGGCGCATCGCTGGCAGGGATATGACGTCCGCTTTCCCCGCCTGAACCGGACTCTTGCCGGAGAATATCTCAGCATCACTTCCGCGCGTTTTGCCGCCGTGCTGACGGAGACCCTGGGCGAGAGCCTGCAAACCGACGCCGCGGTCACTGATATCACCCCTGAGACGGTGACCCTCGCCGACGGCACGCGGCTCCGGGCCAGCGCGGTCATTGATGGCCGGGGCTATACGCCGGACAAACACCTCAACACCGGTAGCCAGTCATTCCTCGGCCAACAGTGGCGTCTGCGCCAGCCCCACGGCCTGACCCGGCCGATACTGATGGACGCCACGGTCAATCAGCAGGGCGGGTATCGTTTTGTCTATACCCTGCCGATTTCCGCAACCGAACTGCTGATTGAAGATACCCACTACATTGACGCCGCCCGGCTGCATCTGAGCGCCGCGCGGCAAAATATCGCTGACTATGCCCGTCAGCAGGGCTGGTGCCTGGAGAGCCTGATTCGCGAAGAGCAGGGCCATCTGCCGATTATGCTGGCGGGGGATTTCCCGGCGTACTGGCAGGCGCGGGATAAGCAGCCGTGCAGCGGCCTGCGCGCCGGGCTGTTTCATGCCACCACCGGCTATTCGTTACCGAACGCGGTGGCGCTGGCCGATGCCATTGCCGCAAGCGCGGAGTTCAGCGCGGCCGCGGTTTTTTCCGTTATACATCGTTATGCCCTGCACCAGTGGCACGCGCAGCGTTTTTTCCGCACCCTGAACCGGATGCTCTTTCTGGCAGGGGATGCCGATAAACGCTGGCAGGTCATGCAGCGTTTTTACTCTCTTAACGAAGGGCTGATTGCCCGCTTTTACGCCGGGCAACTGAACCTGGCCGATAAAGCGCGGATCCTGGCAGGTAAGCCCCCGGTTCCCGTCGGCGAAGCGATGCTCGCCATACTGAAACTCACTCCCCGGATGCGAGCGTTTCACCATGAATAAAACAGTGATTATTGGCGCCGGTTTTGGCGGATTAGCGCTGGCCATTCGGCTGCAGGCGCAGGGTATTGCCACACTTCTGCTGGAGCAGCGGGATAAGCCCGGCGGGCGCGCTTACGTTTATCACGATAAAGGGTTCACCTTTGATGCCGGACCGACGGTGATAACCGATCCCACCGCCATCGAAGAGCTTTTTATCCTGGCCGGCAAACGCATGGCGGACTATGTTGATCTGCTGCCGGTGTCCCCTTTCTACCGCCTGTGCTGGGAGACCGGCGAGGTGTTTGATTACGACAATGTGCAGACCCGGCTGGAAGAGCAGATAAGACGGTTTAACCCCCGCGACGTGGAAGGTTACCGCAAGTTTCACGCCTACTCGCGGGAGGTGTTTAACGAGGGGTATCTCAAGCTCGGCACGGTGCCGTTCCTCTCTTTCCGCGATATGCTCCGCGCCGGGCCGCAGCTTACCCGTTTGCAGGCCTGGCGCAGCGTCTACAGCATGGTCTCGCGCTTTATCGAGAATGAACAGCTGCGCCAGGCGTTCTCTTTTCATTCGCTGCTGGTGGGCGGTAATCCGTTTGCCACCTCGTCCATCTATACCCTGATCCACGCCCTGGAGCGTGAGTGGGGCGTCTGGTTTGCCCGCGGCGGCACCGGGGCGCTGGTGCAGGGGCTGGTGAAGCTCTATCAGGATCTGGGCGGCGAGTTGCAGCTGAATGCGGAGGTGACCCGGCTGGTGGCCGAGGGCGAGCATATTCGCGCCGTGGAGCTGAAAGATGGCCAGGTCATCCCGGTCGCGGCGGTGGCCTCCAACGCCGACGTGGTGCATACCTATGAAAAACTGCTGGGACACCATCCGGTAGGCGCCGCCCGCGCGGCATCGCTCAAGCGTAAACGGATGAGTAATTCCTTGTTTGTGCTCTATTTTGGCCTGAACAAGCAGCACGATCTTGCGCACCACACCGTCTGTTTCGGTCCGCGGTACAAAGAGTTGATCGACGATATTTTTAATAAAAACGCGCTGGCGGAGGATTTTTCGCTCTATCTTCACGCCCCCTGCGTTACCGATCCCTCGCTGGCACCGCCGGGCTGCGGCAGTTATTACGTGTTGGCGCCGGTGCCCCACCTGGGCACCGCAGATCTCGACTGGACGGTGGAAGGGCCGCGCCTGCGGGACAGGATTTTTGCCTATCTGGAAGCCCATTACATGCCGGGGCTGCGCAGCCAGCTGGTAACCCACCGCATGTTCACTCCCTTCGATTTTCGCGATCAGCTGGGCGCGCATCTGGGGTCGGCTTTTTCTGTCGAACCGATCCTGCGCCAGAGCGCCTGGTTCCGACCGCACAATCGCGACAGCCGAATCCCCAACCTTTACCTGGTCGGGGCGGGTACCCATCCGGGGGCCGGTATTCCCGGCGTGATTGGTTCGGCAAAAGCGACGGCAGGGCTGATGCTGGAGGCGCTTTCCCGATGAATACGACCCTGATGGATCATGCCACCGGCACCATGGCTGTGGGTTCGAAAAGCTTTGCCACTGCGGCGAAGCTCTTCGACCCGGCGACCCGACGTAGCGTGCTGATGCTCTACGCCTGGTGCCGTTACTGCGACGACGTAATCGACGGCCAGGAGCTGGGGTTTAACGCCACTCCCGTGGATAGCGCTCAGGCAGAGTTACGCCTGGAGATGCTGAAAAAGCAGACCCTGCGTGCCTGGGAAGGGGGCGAGATGCACGAACCGGCCTTTGCCGCCTTTCAGGAGGTGGCGCTGGGCCACAATATCCCGCTCCAGCTGGCTTACGATCACCTTGATGGCTTTGCCATGGACGTGCGCGAGACGCATTACGAGACGTTCGATGACACCCTGCAATACTGCTATCGCGTGGCGGGCGTGGTGGGGTTAATGATGGCCCGGGTGATGGGCGTGCGCGATGAAGCCGTGCTCGATCGTGCCTGTGATTTAGGCCTGGCGTTTCAGCTGACCAATATCGCCAGAGATATTGTCGAGGATGCCCGGGTTGGCCGCTGTTATCTGCCCGCCCAATGGCTGGCCGAGGCGGATATCCCCCCGGAGGCGATAGCGCAGCCCAAAATGCGCGCGCCCCTCGCGGATATTGCCCAGCGGCTGGTAGCAGAAGCCGAGCCTTACTATGCCTCTGCCCGGCAAGGGCTGGCGGGGCTGCCGCTGCGATCCGCCTGGGCCATCGCCTCGGCGCACGGGGTATATCGTGAGATTGGCGTGAAGGTGAGCGCGGCAGGGTCCCGCGCCTGGGATAAACGGCAGGGGACCAGCGCGGTTGAAAAGTCGGGATTACTGCTGAAAGGCGCCGGGCAGGCGCTCACTTCTCGTTTTGCGAGACAGACGCCGCGTCCGGCCGGGCTCTGGCAGCGCCCGCGCTAGTCGCGCGGCGCGCCTTACGCTGGCGTAACGTGGCCTGCAATTTTTCAACCGGCGGCGCATACAGAAAACCAAAGGAGACGCAGTCCTCTTTGCCCCGAACGGCATGGTGCAGGCGGTGCGCCAGATAAAGACGCTTGAGATAACCCCGGCGCGGGATATAGCGAAACGGCCAGCGCTGATGCACCAGGCCATCATGCACCATAAAATAGAGCGCGCCGTAAAGCGTCATCCCGGCCCCAATCCACTGTAATGGCCATATCCCCCAGGTGCCCAGAGCAATCAGCACAATCGCCAGCACAGCGAACACCACCGCGTAAAGGTCGTTTACCTCAAACCAGCTGGTGCGCGGCTCATGATGCGATTCATGCCACCCCCAACCCCAGCCGTGCATAATGTACTTATGCGCAAGGGCCGCGACTAACTCCATGGCGGCAACGGTTAAAAGCACGATCAATGTGTTGTACAACGCGAGCATTGTTGCTCCTTTGGCTCGGGGAGGGATGGGGTTTCAGGTATTAAGCGTAACACTTAAATGGGAGAAGGGTGGCGTGCGCAGCGGCTGTCTTCATAACTGTTTCATTTTACTTGCGTAGCTTGCTCTATAATCTCTGCAACTTTACTTCTGCTAAATCCTGTTTCATCTGCGATCTCCATTATTTTGGCTTCCTTCATTGCCTTACTACGCATGGCTGAAAGGGTTGGCTTAAAAGGATGGTTGTTTCCTTGAATATTTAATGGCAGTGAGATACTGCCAATAAGAATTTCTTCAAGTAACCAGGGTTCTTCATGTGCGACCCAGTAAACTTTTGCATTCTCTTCCATCCACTGGTCAAGCCATTGCTCACCTAAATGGGTAAACGTCGTTCTTTTTCCTGAACCAACCCGGCGGAGCGGATAATTGCTTTCCAGTGCAAGTAAAACCCCTAGCGAACGTCTGAGTGTCGAGCCTTCTGCGTTGCCGCTGTAATGCGTTTTAATGCGTGTTTTAAGGTTAGCGCGACTGTTGGGTTTTCCCTTTTTATCAGGTGAGATACCGACATAGAGCAATGTGTACCCATCCTGAGTGAGGCAATCTTCCGTCGGTACGCCTGGAGGGATTTCTTTGAACCACCAGAAATAGACACCGTTGATTGCAGGAACAAGTGTTGGTTGGCTCATGACTTCTGTTCTGCTGAATGTTTTGTCAGGATAAAAATTAAACACTGAGATTCTCCGCGCTGATTGATTCCTGGTATTTTAAGGGATCGTTGGCTGTGATGAGTTGATTTACGTAGGGGCTAATATGAGTTTAAGAGTAACAACGCAGCAGGTGGATACCTGGAAGAAACGTATTCAGAGGGATGGTTTGAAAGGTTCTACTTACTTTTGCCAGCAGGGCGGGGCCGTTTGGGTTTCCGCATCAGCCGATCATCAGGCTATCTGTCAGAAAGTTTTAGGAAGGGATTCAGGAACAAGTTCTTTATCGAGTTATTTGCGCTGGGATGATGTTGGCGCTGTTGCTTTGGTTGAATTGTTGCACGCGATTGAAACGGCTTAAGGTGAAGATTTTGCTGCCAGTTTAAAGCATTGTCGCCACTTTGTAGCCAACAAGGGAAAGCGGTGGTGTAAGTGTTTCATTCGATGGCTGGTAAAATTCAGGCAACAAAAAACCCATCAACCTTGAACCAAAACGGCGGGGTTGATGGGCTCCACAAATTGGGGACATCAAAGAAAAGCAGTGGCAATAGTTATGACTGACATCTGACAGAAAAGTTCTGCACGTAGCGAAATTTTTTCGCCGTTGCGCAAATTTCTCCCTTACCCCAGCCCCGGCCAGATGATGATGATCAAGGTCCCCGCCAGGGTTAACAGCACGTTAGCGATGGCATAGGTGCCGGCATAGCCCAGCGCCGGGATGTTGCTGCGTGCGGTATCGCTGATGATTTCCATCGCAGGGGCACAGGTACGCGCCCCCATCATCGCGCCAAACAGCATGGCGCGGTTCATGCGCAGCACGTAGGCACCGAAGAGGAAACAGATCACCACCGGTACCAGGCTGACGATCAACCCGGCCACCAGCATCTGCCAGCCCACCGCGCCCAGGCTGTGACCAATGCCGCTGCCCGCGCTTAAACCGACGCCCGCCATGAACACCATCAGGCCAAACTCTTTCACCATGTTCAGCGCGCCCTGAGGGATGTAGCCGAAGGTGGGGTGGTTGGCTCGCAGGAAGCCGAGCATGATCCCGGCGAACAGCAGGCCCGCCGCGTTACCAATGCCGAAGCTAAAGTTGCTGAACTGGAAGGTGATCATCCCAATCATCAGGCCAACGATAAAGAAGGCGCAGAACGCCAGCAGATCGGTCACCTGGCTGTGAATGGAGATAAAGCCGATGCGGTCAGCGACGGTTTTCACGCGGCGCGTGTCGCCGCTCACCTGCAACACATCGCCCTTGTTCAGCACGATGTTGTCATCGATTGGCATCTCAATCTGGCTGCGGATCACCCGGTTGAGGAAGCAACCGTGGTCGGTCAGCTTGAGCTGTGCCAGACGGCGGCCAACGGCATTGTGGTTTTTGACCACAATCTCTTCGGTGACGATGCGCATGTCGAGCAGGTCGCGGTCGAACACCTCTTTGCCGTTGCGGAAGCTCGGATCGAGACGGGCGTGCGCATCCGGGTAACCCACCAACGCGATGTCATCGCCCATCTGCAGCACCGCATCGCCGTCCGGGTTGGCCAGAATGCCGTTACGGCGAATACGTTCGATATAGCAGCCCGTCTGGCGATAGATGCCCAGCTCGCGCAGATTTTTACCGTCAGCCCAGGCCACCAGCTCCGGGCCGACACGGTAGGCGCGGATCACCGGAAGATAAACTTTGCGTTTGATGTCAGTGTCCAGACCGCGCTCGCGGGCGATTTGCTGGGCGCTGGTCTGCAGATCCTGATGCTGCAATTTCGGTAAATAGCGCGCGCCCACAATCAGGCTCACCAGACCGATCAGATAGGTCAGAGCATAGCCAAGGCTCAGGTGATCCAGCGCCAGTGACAGCTGGGCGTTATCCAGCCCAAGATGGCGCAGCGTATCCCCGGCACCGACCAGCACCGGCGTGGAGGTCATCGACCCGGCCAGCATGCCCGCCGTCAGGCCAATATCCCAGCCAAAGAGCTTGCCTAAACCCAGCGCGATTAACAGGGCACTGCCTACCATCACCAGCGCCAGCATCAGGTAATTTTTACCGTCGCGGAAGAAAATAGAAAAAAAGTTGGGACCAGCTTCGACGCCGACACAAAAAATAAACAGCATAAAGCCCAGATTCAGGGCATCGGTGTTAATACTGAAATGCTGCTGGCCTAATAATAATGAAACGACTAAAACGCCAATAGAATTACCGAGTTGGATTGACCCAAGACGTAATTTCCCCAGGCAAAGACCTAAAGCCAGTACCACAAATAATAACAGGATGTAATTCCCATTTAACAATTCTGCGACGTTTATGTTCACGGAGGATAACTTTTCGTTTACCAGTAAGTGGTTGAAGGGGTGGGATATTTAGGCTACTGTTTGCGCTGTAATAACAGGAGTTAAGACACTCCTGATCGCATATCATAATATATCCCACAAAGTAATATCAAACTATTAGTGAATTTTTAACAGATATCACCCAATGATAGCAGTGACGTTAAGACCCGGTGATTTTGGCAAGGAAGGCCGGGTGACTCAACTAATTGGCGTCCATCGGACGAAAAAGTATTTGCCCGCAATGGCAGGGGGATAGATTGAATATTAAACGTAACTGGTTTGGCGTGGCTTGCTGCTTTTTACTGTTTACCGCAGTTTGCATCTGTCTGATGTACCAGGTGAGGGGGGCGTTTATTTCTTCGGGGTATCCTGGTCTGGGGCTACTTTTCTTCATCTTACCCGGTATCGCTGCCGGCTTCTTCTCCCGTGGTGGCGAGGTGATCAGGCCGCTGATGGGGGCAATCCTCGCCGCGCCGGTCTGTCTGGTGGTGATGCGGATGATCTTTATTTCGTCACGCAGCATCCTGCAGGAACTGGCCTGGCTGCTGAGCGGCGTTTTCTGGTGTGCGTTAGGAGCGTTGTTCTTTCTGTTTGTGCGCCGGGCGCTGAAGCACCGCCGCGTGAGAGTAAAAACGCCCTCAGAGTGAGGGCGTGAAAGGCTTACTGGGCAGCGAACAGGCCCAGGTGCTCTTTGGCATAGGCTTCAAAATCGGTAAAGCCGCCGATGTGAGTCTGGTCGAGGAAGATCTGCGGAACAGTTTCAACCGGCTTACCTACGGTCTGCTCCAGATCGGCTTTAGAGATACCTTCTGCGTGGATGTCCACGTAGCGGTAGTTAAAATCTTCACGCTCAGCGGTCAGTTTTTCTGCCAGATCTTTTGCGCGCACACAGTAAGGGCAACCCGGACGTCCAAAAATTACTGCAAACATTTTCTCTCTCCTGAAACTAAGCCAGACGGCGAATGACACTATATTGCCGATAACTATCGGTAATGGAAAGCAGGTTCTGCCTGTTACATTGATACCTTCAGGCTATGTTTGGCCAATTACAGCCTCATTTTCTTTGCCTATACTGGCGAAATGTCAGTAACGCCGTAAAGAGAGACAAGATGACGCCAGTAATTGATCTGTTACGTTCCCACCGCTCCATCCGCCATTTTACCCAGGAACCTATCACCGATGCGCAGCGCGAGGCCATTATTGCCGGTGCGCAGGGCACCTCCAGCTCCAGCTTCCTGCAGTGCAGTTCCATTATCCGCATCACCGACCCGGCGATGCGTGAACAGCTGGTGACCCTCACCGGTGGGCAAAAGCACGTTGCCGAGGCGGCGGAGTTCTGGGTGTTCTGCGCCGACTTCAACCGCCATCTGCAAATTTGTCCTGAGGCGCAGCTCGGCCTGGCAGAACAACTGCTGCTCGGCGTGGTGGATACCGCGATGCTGGCGCAGAACGCGATGACGGCGGCAGAGTCGCTGGGGTTGGGTGGCGTTTATATTGGCGGTATCCGCAACAGTATTGAGGCCGTGACCGAACTGTTGCAGCTGCCGAAGCACGTTCTGCCGCTGTTTGGCCTGTGCCTGGGCTGGCCTGCGGATAACCCGGACGTCAAGCCGCGCCTGCCAGCGGCGATGGTGGTGCATGAAAACCATTACCAGCCGGTCGATGAAGAGGTGCTGGCGCAGTACGACGAGGAGCTGGCGAACTACTATCTCAGCCGCGCGACCAATAACCGCCGTGATACCTGGAGCGACCATATCCGCCGCACCATCATCAAGGAAAACCGTCCGTTTATTCTCGATTATTTGCATAAACAGGGCTGGGCTACACGATAAGTCCATTCATCCTGTGCCTGCCTGCGTGTATGATACGCAGGCTTTTACCGGATTATGTCTGAGAGGTGCAGGGTGAAAATTGCCATATTGTCCCGGGATGGAACGCTCTTTTCCTGTAAACGCCTGCGTGAAGCGGCAGAGCAGCGTGGCCATCATGTAGAAATCCTCGATCCGCTGTCCTGCTATATGAATATCAGTCCGGCGGCATCCTCCATTCACTATAAAGGGCGTCAACTGCCGCACTTCGACGCGGTTATCCCGCGCATTGGCTCGGCAATCACCTTTTATGGCACCGCCGCGCTGCGCCAGTTTGAACTGCTCGGCAGTTATCCGCTGAATGAATCCGTGGCCATTACCCGGGCGCGCGACAAACTTCGCTCCCTGCAGCTGCTGGCCCGTCAGGGGATCGACCTGCCGATCACCGGTATTGCCCATTCGCCCGACGACACCAGCGATCTGATCGAGATGGTGGGCGGTGCGCCGCTGGTGGTCAAGCTGGTAGAGGGCACCCAGGGGATTGGCGTGGTGCTGGCCGAAACCCGCCAGGCGGCAGAGAGCGTGATTGATGCCTTTCGCGGCCTGAACGCGCATATTCTAGTGCAGGAGTACATTCAGGAGGCCAAAGGGCGCGACATTCGCTGTCTGGTGGTGGGGGATGAAGTGGTCGCGGCCATTGAGCGCCAGGCCAAAGAGGGCGATTTTCGCTCCAACCTGCACCGGGGCGGTGTTGCCCGGGTGGTAGAGATCACCGCGCGCGAGCGGGAGATTGCACTGCTGGCCGCGCAGACGCTGGGGCTGGATGTTGCCGGGGTCGATATCTTACGTGCCGATCGCGGGCCGCTGGTGATGGAAGTGAACGCCTCACCGGGGCTGGAAGGCATTGAGAAAACCACCGGGATTGACATAGCCGGGAAGATGATCGGCTGGATAGAGCGTCAGGCCACGCCGGAGTTTTGCCTGAAAACGGGCGGATAACTGACCTGCCACGCACACGTCGCCTGGCACAGGCACTATTTTTTTAAGGGGTTCCACCGTTATGGATTCACTCGTTGTACCGACACTTGATACTTTGCGTCACTGGCTCGACAACATGGGCGTCAGCTTTTTTGAATGCGACACCTGCCAGGCGCTGCACCTGCCGCATATGCAAAACTTTGACGGTGTGTTTGATGCCAAGCTCGATCTGATTAATGACGTCATTCTTTTTTCCGCGCTGGCAGAGGTCAAACCCTCGGCATTACTGGCCTTAGCATCGGATTTATCTGCCATCAATGCCAGTTCTTTGACGGTGAAAGCATTTCTCGATATACAGGATGATAATCTGCCAAAGCTGGTGGTTTGCCAGTCTTTCAACGCCACCGTCGGGCTGACTTTCCCGCAGTTCGCGGCGTTCATCCAGCAGAGCGAAGAGCAGATCTCCATGGTGATGCTTGAAGCCAGCGCCCATCAACTGCTCTACAACGCCGAAGAGGGCGCTGAGCAGCCTGAATCTGCGGGCAATTTTCTGCACTAAAGCTGTCTGACTTTTAGGCAGTCGCTGTCGTGGCGGCTGCATAACACCCTCGTTTCTGCTGGATTTAACCTTCCTTTAAAGAATTATTCACCGCCATCCCGGCAAATCGGCTTATCACATAGACACTTCCTGCATAAAAAATTGTTAAAAGGCGTTTTTTAATCTGAGCTATAGCTACGGAGACAAGCTACAGTTTATTCTTGCGATGCTGTTAAATGCGAGCAGATACCGCCACCTGAGTAACATCTTCTGCTGCATGCAGAGTGATAAATTATGCACGTTTCTTGCATAGGTTAAGAGTGTTCATTTTTGGCGCGTTTGTTAACGCGCTTTCAGAAGGATTAACGCTATGATCGCTTTACATAAAAAATGGTTATCGGGTCTGGTTGCAGGTGCTCTGATGGCGGTCTCTGCCGGCACGCTTGCGGCGGAACAAAAAACGCTGCATATCTATAACTGGTCTGATTATATTGCCCCGGACACGGTGGCGAATTTCGAAAAAGAGACCGGGATTAAAGTCGTTTACGACGTCTTCGACTCCAACGAAGTGCTGGAAGGCAAACTGATGGCGGGCAGCACCGGCTTCGACCTGGTGGTGCCGTCAGCCAGCTTCCTTGAGCGTCAGCTCTCTGCTGGCGTGTTCCAGCCGCTGGACAAAAGCAAACTGCCGGAGTGGAAAAACCTCGATCCCGAGCTGCTGAAGCTTATCGCCAAACACGACCCGGAAAACAAATACGCGATGCCGTATATGTGGGCCACCACGGGCATCGGCTATAACGTCGACAAAGTGAAACAGGTGTTGGGTGCCGATGCCCCGGTAAATAGCTGGGATCTGGTGCTGAAGCCAGAGAACCTCGAGAAGCTGAAAAGCTGCGGCGTGTCGTTCCTCGATGCCCCGGAAGAGGTGTTTGCCACCGTCCTGAATTACCTCGGCAAAGATCCGAACAGCACCAAAGCGGATGACTACACCGGCCCGGCAACAGACCTGCTGCTGAAGCTGCGTCCTAATATCCGTTATTTCCACTCGTCTCAGTACATTAACGATCTGGCGAACGGCGACATCTGTGTAGCCATCGGCTGGGCAGGGGATGTTCTGCAGGCGGCTAATCGCGCCAAAGAAGCCAAAAACGGTGTGAATATCGCCTATTCAATCCCGAAAGAGGGGGCGATGGCCTTCTTTGACGTCTTCGCGATGCCAGCCGATGCGAAAAACAAAGACGAAGCCTATCAGTTCCTGAACTATCTGCTGCGCCCGGATGTTATCGCCCACATCTCTGATCACGTTTTCTATGCCAACGGCAACAAAGAGGCCACCAGCCTTGTCAGCGCCGAAGTGCGTGATAACCCGGGGATCTATCCACCGGCTGACGTGCGCGCCAAAATGTTCACCCTGAGCGTTCAGGAGCCGAAAATCGACCGCGTGCGTACCCGTGCGTGGACGAAAGTGAAAAGCGGTAAATAACGATGTGATGTACGCCGGGCAGCGCGAGCGCGTGCCCGGCGATACGCACCCTGATGGTGCGTTTGCACCAGTTTGATTGATGCCGGAGAGCACCCCGTGAACGACGCGATCCCCCGCCCGCAGGCGAAAACCCGTAAAACGCTGACCCCGCTGCTGGAAATCCGCAACCTGACCAAATCCTTTGATGGTCAGAATGCCGTGGATGATGCCAGCCTGACCATTTATAAAGGCGAAATTTTTGCCCTGCTTGGCCCATCCGGCTGCGGGAAATCGACGTTGCTGCGTATGCTGGCCGGGTTTGAACAGCCCAGCGCCGGGCAGATTATGCTTGATGGCGTCGACCTTTCCCACGTGCCGCCGTATCAGCGTCCCATCAATATGATGTTTCAGTCCTACGCGCTCTTCCCGCACATGACCGTGGAGCAGAACATCGCCTTTGGCCTGAAGCAGGACAAAATGCCGAAAGCCGAGATCGCCACCCGCGTGGCCGAAATGCTGAGCCTGGTGCACATGCAGGAGTTTGCAAAGCGCAAGCCGCATCAGCTCTCGGGCGGGCAACGTCAGCGTGTGGCCCTGGCCCGCAGCCTGGCGAAACGCCCCAAACTGCTGCTGTTAGATGAGCCGATGGGCGCGCTGGATAAAAAACTGCGCGACCGTATGCAGCTGGAAGTGGTGGATATTCTGGAGCGCGTGGGCGTGACCTGCGTGATGGTCACCCACGACCAGGAAGAGGCCATGACCATGGCCGGGCGCATCGCGATCATGAACCGCGGCAAGTTTGTGCAGATAGGGGAGCCGGAAGAGATCTACGAGCACCCGACCACCCGCTACAGCGCCGAATTTATCGGTTCAATCAACGTGTTTGAAGGGCTGCTGAAAGCGCGGGAAGAGGACGGCCTGGTGATCGACTCGCCGGGGCTTATTCACCCGCTGAAGGTTGCCGCCGACAACTCGGTGGTGGACAACGTGCCGGTATACGTGGCGCTGCGCCCGGAAAAAATCACCCTGTGCGATGCACCCCCGGCCGACGGTTACAACTTTGCGGTGGGGGAGGTGGTACATATTGCCTATCTCGGCGATCTCTCCATTTATCACGTCCGGCTGAAGAGCGGCCAGATGATCAGCGCCCAGCTGCAGAACACCTGGCGCTACCGCAAGGGGCTGCCGACCTGGGGCGACGAAGTGCGTCTGTGCTGGGAAGCAGACAGCTGCGTTGTACTGACGGTATAAGGAACGGCGATGAGCAAACCTGAACCTGCGACCCGCGTAGCGGCGGGCATTGATACCAGCTGGCTGACGCGGATGCAGATGGCCCACGGCCGCAAGCTGGTGATCGCCCTCCCTTACGTGTGGCTGATCCTGCTGTTCCTGCTGCCGTTCCTGATTGTGTTTAAAATCAGCCTGGCAGAGATGGCGCGGGCGATCCCGCCCTACAGCGACCTGGTGGAGTGGGGGGACAGTCAGCTGTCGATCATGCTCAACCTGGGTAACTTCCTGCAACTGACCGACGATCCGCTCTATTTTGAGGCCTATCTACAGTCGTTGCAGGTGGCGGGCATCTCGACGATTTGCTGTCTTCTGCTGGCCTACCCGCTGGCCTGGGCAGTGGCGCACAGCAAGCCCTCGACGCGAAATATCCTGCTGCTACTGGTGATTTTACCCTCCTGGACCTCGTTCCTGATCCGCGTTTATGCCTGGATGGGGATCCTGAAAAACAACGGCGTGCTGAACAACTTTCTGCTGTGGCTGGGGGTTATCGATCAGCCGCTGACCATTCTGCACACCAACCTGGCGGTCTATATCGGCATCGTGTACGCCTATCTGCCCTTTATGGTGCTGCCGATCTACACCGCCCTGACGCGCATCGACTATTCGCTGGTGGAAGCAGCGCTTGATCTCGGTGCCCGTCCGCTAAAAACCTTCTTCACCGTGATTGTGCCGCTGACCAAAGGCGGGATTATCGCCGGATCGATGCTGGTGTTTATCCCGGCAGTGGGGGAGTTCGTGATCCCGGAACTGCTCGGCGGCCCGGACAGCATTATGATTGGCCGCGTGCTGTGGCAGGAGTTCTTTAACAACCGCGACTGGCCGGTGGCCTCGGCGGTGGCGATCGTGATGCTGCTCCTGCTGATCGTGCCGATCATGTGGTTCCACAAGTACCAGCAGAAACAGATGGGAGATCATGGATGAACAACTTACCGGTAGTGCGCTCTCCGTGGCGGATCCTGATCCTGGTGCTCGGCTTTACGTTCCTGTATGCCCCGATGCTGATGCTGGTGATCTACTCCTTCAACAGCTCTAAGCTGGTGACGGTGTGGGCGGGCTGGTCCACGCGCTGGTACGGCGAGCTGTTCCACGACCAGGCGATGATCAGCGCCGTGGGGTTAAGCCTGACCATTGCCGCCTGTGCGGCAACGATGGCGGTGATCCTCGGCACCATCGCCGCCGTGGTCATGGTGCGCTTTGGGCGCTTTCGCGGGGCCAACGGTTTTGCCTTCATGATCACTGCTCCGCTGGTCATGCCCGACGTGATCACCGGCCTGTCGCTGCTGCTGCTGTTTGTCGCCATGGGTCACGCCATCGGCTGGCCGTCAGATCGCGGCATGTTGACCATCTGGCTGGCCCACGTCACCTTCTGTACCGCCTATGTTGCAGTGGTGATCTCCTCGCGCCTGCGCGAGCTGGATCACTCCATTGAAGAGGCGGCGATGGATCTGGGCGCCACGCCGCTGAAGGTGTTCTTTATCATCACCCTGCCGATGATTATGCCGGCGGTGGTCTCCGGCTGGCTGCTGGCCTTTACCCTGTCGCTGGACGACCTGGTGATCGCCAGTTTCGTCTCTGGCCCGGGAGCGACCACGCTGCCGATGCTGGTCTTCTCCAGCGTGCGCATGGGGGTTAACCCGGAGATCAACGCCCTGGCCACGATCATTCTCGGCGTGGTGGGCATTATCGGGCTGATTGCCTGGTATCTGATGGCGCGTTCTGAAAAACAGCGCCAGCGCGATATCCAACGTGCAAGACGCGGCTGAAGCTCCTAAAATCTGCACAGGCGTAAATGAGATGCCGCGTTATCGCGGCATCGTTTCATGGAAGACATCACGTTGGGATTTTTCAGTAAAACAAGTCAGTCACATGCCCGTCTGAATGTTCCTGCTCTGGTGCAGGTGGCGGCGCTCGCCATTATTATGATCCGCTGCCTTGATGTATTCATGATTTTCAATACGCTAGGCGTGCCCGGCATGGGGGAGTTCATTCACCGCAGTGTCCAGACATGGAACCTGACGCTGGTCTTTCTCGCCAGCCTGATGCTGGTATTTATCGAAATTTACTGCGCTTTTTCGCTGGTGAAAGGGCGTAACTGGGCGCGGCTCATCTACCTTCTGACCCAGGTGGTGGCTACCGGCTATCTGTGGGCCGCGTCGCTGGGTTACGGTTATCCTGAACTGTTCAGCATCCCCGGCGAGTCAAAACGCGAGATCTTCCATACCCTGGTGATGCAAAAGCTGCCCGACCTGCTGGTGCTCGGCCTGCTGTTTGTTCCGGCGGCCAGCCGACGGTTTTTCCGTCTGCAATAACGTGTATAATCGCTGCCCCCAGACGTATTAAGGTTTCGTTATGCAGTGCGCACTCTATGACGCCGGTCGCTGTCGCTCCTGTCAGTGGATAGAACAGCCGGTCTCTTCTCAACTTTCCGCCAAAATGGCCGACCTGCAGACTTTACTGTCTGGCCTGCCGGTGGCTGAGTGGTGCGCGCCCGTCAGCGGGCCGGAACAGGCATTTCGCAATAAAGCCAAAATGGTGGTCAGCGGCAGCGTCGAGAAGCCGCTGCTTGGCATGTTGCACCGGGATGGCACGCCTGTCGATCTCACCGACTGCCCGCTCTATCCCGCCTCGTTCACCCCGGTCTTTGCCGCCCTGAAACCCTTTATTGCCCGCGCGGGTCTGACTCCCTACAACGTGGAACGCAAGCGCGGCGAGCTGAAGTACATTCTGCTGACAGAAAGCCAGCGTGATGGCGGGATGATGCTGCGTTTCGTGCTGCGCTCGCAGGCTAAGCTGCCCCAACTGCGCGCGGCCCTGCCGTGGCTGCAACAGCAGTTACCGCAGCTGACGGTGATTACCGCGAACATTCAGCCGGTGCATATGGCGATCATGGAAGGGGACGAAGAGATCTTCCTCACCGACGCCCAGGCGCTGGCAGAACGCTTCAACGACGTGCCGCTGTGGATCCGCCCGAAGAGCTTCTTCCAGACCAACCCAACCGTTGCCAGCCAGCTCTATGCCACCGCGCGCGACTGGGTGCGTCAGCTGCCGGTCAACCATATGTGGGATCTGTTCTGCGGCGTCGGCGGCTTTGGCCTGCACTGCGCCACGCCGCAGATGAAGCTGACCGGGATTGAAATTTCTGCCGAGGCGATCGCCTGCGCCACGCAGTCAGCCACCGAGCTGGGGTTAACCAATTTGCATTTTCAGGCGCTCGATTCAACGCAGTTTGCCACCGGCCAGGACAATGTGCCGGATCTGGTGCTGGTTAACCCGCCCCGGCGCGGCATCGGCCAGGCGCTGTGTGATTATCTGAGCCAGATGGCCCCGCAGTTTATTATCTACTCCAGTTGCAATGCGCAGACGATGGCGAAAGATCTCCACGCCCTGCCGGGCTATCGCGTTGCGCGCGTTCAGCTGTTCGATATGTTCCCCCACACCGCGCACTACGAAGTATTAACGCTGTTAATTAAGCGTTGAGCCACTGCCCGGCGACGCTGCGCTTGCGCTCTCCCTGCGGGAGAGCGCCGAGGCGAGGGCACCTCCGCACAATGTTAAACAAAATGTGAACGTTTCCCGCCCCGGAAATCGGGTAAGCTTTACCTGTTAAGATTGAATAAGGCTGACCGATGAAGCAGATCCTGCTGGTGGAGGACGATGGCGATATCGCCGCGTTACTGCGCCTCAATTTAGAAGACGAAGGTTATGTGATCACCCACGAGGCAGACGGGGAAAGGGCGCTGCACCTGCTCGGGCAAACCCACTGGGATGCGGTGATCCTCGACCTGATGCTGCCCAACGTTGACGGACTGACCCTCTGCCGGGCGATCCGCCAGCGCGACCACTACCTGCCGGTGATTATCATCAGCGCCCGCAGCAGCGAAACCGAGCGCATTCTGGGCCTTGAAACCGGGGCCGATGATTACCTCGCCAAACCTTTCTCGGTGCAGGAGCTGGTGGCGCGGATCCGGGCGCTGTTCCGCCGTCAGCAGGCGATGGGCCAGCAGACATCCGGGCTTATCACCGCCCACGGCCTGACCATCGACCCGCTGGCCCGCAGCGTCCAGCTGCACGGCGAGGCGGTGGATCTCACGCCGCGTGAGTTCGATTTACTCTACTTTTTCGCCCGTCATCCCGGGGAGGTTTTCTCCCGGCTTGCCCTGCTCGAACAGGTGTGGGGCTACCAGCACGAAGGCTACGAACACACCGTCAACACCCACATCAATCGCCTGCGGGTAAAAATTGAAAAAGATGCCGCCGAGCCGGAGGTGATCCGCACCGTGTGGGGTAAAGGCTACCGGTTTGCCCGGGAGGCAGAATGACGCGCCGCCTGACCCTGCTGTTTATCCTCTTGCTGACGGGCTGTGCGGCGGTGGCCTGCGCGGTGCAGCTCTGGACCAGCATGCAGTACGGCAACGCCATGGTGCAGCGTCTCTCCGGCGGGCTGGCGCAGCACATCGCCCAGCGCGAAACACTGCTGGATGCCCAGGGGCAGGTCGATCGCACCCGGCTCAAGCCGCTGTTCGATCGGCTGATGACCTTTAACCCCAGTGTGGAACTCTACATTCTCTCCCCGGACGGACAGATCCTCGCGGATGCCGCCCCGCCGGGGCATATCAAACGGCAAAAGCTCACTGTTGCGCCGGTTCAGCAGTTTCTCAGCGGCGGGATGATGCCGGTCTACGGGGATGATCCGCGCACTCTGACGGGCGAGAAGGTCTTCAGCGCCGTGCCGCTGCATCAGGACGGCGTACTGCGCGGCTATCTGTATATCATTTTGCAGGGAGAAGAGCTGAACGCACTGGCGGAGCAGGCGTGGCAAAAAACGCTCTGGAGCACGGTGCTCTGGTCGCTGCTGCTGGTGGCCCTTTTCGGGGCGCTGGCGGGAGGGCTGGTCTGGTACTGGGTCACCCGGCCGGTGAAGCAGTTGACCGACGAGGTGAGTGGCCTCGATCGGGAAAGTATGCATGTTATCAAGCAGCTGGCCGCCCAGCCCCCGCAGGCCGCCCCGTCTGACGAAGTGGCCCTGCTGCGTAACACCTTTATCGAGCTGGCGCAGCAGATTGCCAGCCAGTGGGATCAGCTGGCCGACAGCGACCGGCAGCGCCGGGAGTTTATCGCCAATATCTCCCACGATTTGCGCACGCCGCTGACCTCGCTGCTGGGGTATCTGGAAACGCTGTCCCTCAAATCCGGCACGCTTTCGGCGCAGGAGACGCAGCACTATCTCGCTATTGCCCTGCGTCAGGGGCATAAAGTGCGTCATCTGTCCCAGCAGCTGTTTGAGCTGGCGCGTCTTGAGCATGGCAGCATCAAGCCGCAGCGGGAGCGCTTTGCCATCGGGGAGCTGATCTCCGACGTGGCGCAAAAGTTTGACCTGGCGGTGGAGACCCGTCAGCTCCGGCTGCATATCGACGTGCCGCGCCAGTTGCCGATGATCAACGCCGATCTGTCGATGATCGAGCGGGTGGTGACCAACCTGCTGGATAACGCCATTCGTCATACGCCGCCAGGCGGCGAAATCGGGCTGAAGGTGTGGCTGGAGGGCGAGCAGTTGCAGGTGGAGGTGAATGACAGCGGGCCGGGCGTCGATGAACATCTCCGGGATCAGCTGTTCATGCGGCCTTCAGCGCTGAGTCAGCAGGCATCGCGGGATAATCGCGGTGGGCTGGGGCTGTTGATTGTCAAAAGGATGCTGGAGCTGCACGGCGGCGGGATCAAGCTGATGGAGGCGGCGCACGGAGCCTGTTTTCGCTTCTTTGTGCCGCTATGAGCCATGCCGGGTAGGGCTGACGCTTACCCGGCATGCAAATCTCAAACCAGCCGGGTAAGACGTAGCCGCCTGCGGGCAAAAAATCTTACTGCGGGAACCACTGGTCGCTGATTTTCTGATACGTGCCGTCTGCTTTAATGGCTTTCAGAGCGCCGTTCAGTTTCTCTACCAGGGCTTTGTTATCCGGGCGTACGGCAATGCCCAGACCGGTGCCGAAGTACTGCGGGTCGGTCACTTTATCCGTTGCGGTGCCCAGCTGTGGGTTAGTTTTCAGCCACTCGTTCACCACCGCCGTGTCGCCAAACACGCCATCGATACGGCCATTTTTCAGGTCGATAATCGCATTCTGGTAGCTGTCGTACGCCACGGTTTTCACTTCCGGGTGCTTATCCTGGAGGTATTTCTGGTGCGTGGTGCCGTTTTCCATGCCAATGCGCTTGCCTTTCAGCTGCTCAAAGGAGGTGTACTGGCCTTTTTTGGCGATCACCACCGCGGAGTTAGCGTAGTACGGGTCAGTAAAGGCAACCTGCTTGCTACGCTCCGGGGTGATGTCCATGCCCGAGATCACCGCGTCATATTTTTTGAATTTCAGGGACGGGATCAGGCTGTCAAAGGCGTGGTTAGTAAAGGTGCACTCCGCCTGCATTTGGGTACACAGCGCTTTTGCCAGGTCGATATCAAACCCGACGATCTGGTTGCTGGCATCCAGTGACTCGAACGGTGGATACGTAGCAGAAACACCGAAGTTGATTTTATCGGCGGCAGAAGCGCCTGCGGCGAAGGTTGCCAGTAAAGCGGCCAGAACTAACTTTTTCATTGTGAAGCTCCCGTCTGTCAATCTTGTCATTATGCGCCGTGTCTGCGGCTGGGAGTTACAATGCCATTGAATGAATTTGTATGCAATAAAAATGATTAACTATTACTTGATTCATAAAAAAAGGCGGGTGGTCGTTAGACTTGCCCGCCTAGAGTAATCACAATGTATGCAGTCTTAGTTGCGGCGTTCGAAGGCCAGCGCTTTACGCTCAACTAAACGCATCAGCAGCGTCAGCAGGCCGTTGACCACCAGGTAGATCAATCCGGCGGCACCAAACACCATCACATCGTAGGTGCGTCCGTACAGCAATTGTCCGTGACCCATCACCTCCATCAGGGTGATGGTGTAAGCCAGCGAGGTACTTTTGAACACCAGCACCACTTCGTTAGAGTACGAAGAGAGGGCGCGCTTGAAGGCGTACGGCAGCAGGATCGCCAGCGTATCTTTCTTGCTCATCCCCAGCGCACCGCACGACTGCCACTGCCCGTCCGGGATGGCGCGAATGGCCCCGTAGAACAGTTGGGTGGTATAGGCGGCGCTGTTCAGCGACAGGGCCAGCAGGGCGCACAGCCACGGCTCGGAGAGCAGATGCCACAGCACCGGATATTCCTGTAGCGTCGGGAACTGGCCCGGGCCGTAGTAAATCAGGAAGATCTGCACCAGCAGCGGTGTGCCGGTAAACAGGGTGATATAGCCGCGGACAATCCACACCAGTACCGGCGTTTTCAGCGTCAGGATGATGGTGAAAATCAACGCCAGCACCAGCGCCACGATAATCGAGGCGACGGTCAACGTCAGGCTGGTGTGCAGCCCTTTCATCAGTTCGGGTAAGTAATCCAGCATCAGCCTGGTCTCCGTTCAAAACGCGTCGCACGCAGGTCAATACGCTTGAGAATGTACTGACTGAGCAACGTGATCACCAGGTAGATGGCCGCCGCCACGATGTACCAGGTAAAGGGCTCCTGGGTACGGGTGGCGATGCTTTTGGTTTGCAGCATCAGGTCGTTAACGCTGATTAAGCTCACCAGCGCGGTATCTTTCAGCAGCACCAGCCACTGATTGCCAAGCCCCGGCAGGGCATGACGCCACATCTGCGGCATCACCAGACGGAAGAAGATCGCCGTTTTCGACAGCCCCAGCGCCTGGCCGGACTCCCACTGGCCTACCGGCACCGCTTTCAGTGCGCCGCGCAGAGTCTGCGAAGCATAGGCGGAATAGAGCAGGGAGAGGGCGATCACGCCGCACAGGAACGGGCTGACATCGAAGTTTTCGATCTGCATCTGAATCGGGATCTGCACCACGCCCAGATTGAGCGTAAAGCCGTCCGACAGCATCAGCAGCAGCTGCGAGGAGCCGAAATAGATAAACAGGACCACCAGAATTTCCGGCAGGCCACGAAGAAGGGTCACCAGTGCAGAGCCGGTCCAGGCGACAGGTCGCCACTTAGCCGACTCCCACACGGCAAAGATCATCGCCAGCACCAGGCCGATAATCAGCGCACAAACGGCAAGGCCGACGGTCATCCCGGCGGCGCTTGCTAATGGAAAAATTTCGTTCATCAGATCTTACTTCTGGAACCATTTTTTATAGATGGAATCGTACGTGCCATCTTTCTTCACTTTTTCCAGCGCGGTGTTGAATTTCTGCTGCAGCGCGGTGTTGCCCTGGCGCACAGCAATACCCAGACCGGTGCCGAAGTAATCTTTATCCGTCACTTTATCGCCAACCGCAGCCAGCTTGTCGTTGGCCTTCAGCCATTCGGTGACCACCGCGTTATCGCCAAAGACGGCATCAATACGGCCATTCTGCAGATCCAGACGGGCGTTCTGGTAGCTGTCGTAAGGCACGGTAGTGATTTCCGGGTGCTTATCCATAATGAATTTCTGATGGGTGGTGCCGTTCTGCACGCCCACTTTCTTGCCTTTCAGCGCATCAATAGAGGCGTATTTGCCTTTCTGACCGATGAACAGGGCAGAGTTCTCGTAATACGGGGTGCTGAACAGAACCTGCTTTTCACGCTCTGGCGTGATATCCATACCGGCCATGACCGCATCAATACGGCGGAATTTCAGGCTCGGGATCAGGCTGTCGAAAGACTGATTCGAGAAAGTACAGGTGGCGTCGATCTCTTTACACAGGGCGTTAGCCAGATCCACATCGAAGCCCACAATCTTGTTGTTCGCATCCATTGATTCAAACGGAGGGTAGGAGGCTTCGGTGGCGAAACGAATGGTTTCGGCAGCGGTGGCAGAGAGGCTAACGCTGGCAAGCAGGGCGGCAATCACTATTTTTTTCATTGTCGTTCTCTCGATTCGATTAGTGAGACAGATAATTTCTGAACGCGTCGGTCTGCGGCTGGGCAAAGCAGCTCGCATCCCCTTGCTCAACAATATGACCGTTTTCCATATAGACCACACGACTGGCGGTTTTACGCGCCACTTCCACTTCGTGCGTCACGATCACCTGAGTAATATTGGTTTCCGCCAGCTCGCGAATAATGCTGACGATCTGGGCAGTGATTTCCGGGTCCAGCGCGGCGGTCGGTTCATCAAACAGCAGCACCGCAGGCTCCATCATCAGCGCGCGGGCAATGGCCACACGCTGCTGCTGACCGCCAGAGAGGTGCAGCGGATAACGATCGCTGTAGGGCTTCAGGCGCAGACGTTCCAGCAGCTTCTCGGCACGCGCCAGCGCCTGCTCTTTGGAGAGGCCCAGCACGCGGCATGGGGCTTCGATCAGGTTCTGCTGCACGGTCAGGTGCGGCCAAAGATTGTATTGCTGGAAGACCATCCCGACGTTCTGGCGCAGATCGCGGATCGCTTTTTCAGACGGCGCTTTGGCAAAATTAAAGTGATTACCGGCGATATCCAGCGTACCGGAGCGCGGCATTTCAAGCAGATTGAGGACGCGAAGCAGCGAGCTTTTACCCGCCCCGCTTGGGCCTAACAGCACCAGCGTTTCGCCCTCAGGACAATTCAGTGTGATGTCGAACAGCGCCTGGTGTGCGCCGTAGAAGCAGTTAATGCCGTTTAGTTGAATACTCATCGGGGCAGTCTTTACTCATCCAGGCAATCTATAGCAATTGAGGCCGCAAATAGTACCGTCGGCAGAATAGTTATGCAATATTTCTGCGTTAAAAGTTAAATATAAACCGAATCTATACCTAAACATAGCACAAAATAGCGGAAGGTCTGGGCGGCGAGTATAAATGTCGGCATTCCTCACGAAATGCCAGACATTTTACGGGGTTTTCCCTGCTTGACGGGCGGTTAAGCGTGACTGTTTAGCGTTTTTCAATGGACTGGCGCAGGGTGCCTGCCGGGGCGTGGACAGTGCCGCCGAGGTAGCGCACGTCGTCAACTGCCCAGCACTGACCCTCGCGGATCATCAGCACTTCATCCTGCCAGGTCTCGTTGCCCTGCGTCAGTTTCACCCGCAGCGGAATGTTGCGCGCATCGGTATTCGGAATGGTGGATGCGCTGGAGACTTCAGCTTTTTGCGGCGCAATGTTGCGGCTGGAGAAAGGATCGTCTTTCAGCAGGTTTTGATGCTGCGGATCGCGGCTGGCATTACTGAGAAGCATCGCCAGGTCATCGCTCAGATACGGGCGCAGCGCGGTGAAGTCATTGCTGCGGTGCGAAATGCGGTAGTCATAGAATTGTTGGGCCACAGCATCCGGGCCGCCAGTAATGCAGCTGCCGCTGCGGGTACCGATATCCTTAAAAGCCGGGGTGACCGGGGTGGTGCAGGCGCTGAGCAGCAGCGCGCAAGGCACTAAAAGCGTCAAAGCAGAATAGCGCATGTTGATTTCCTTATGAGGCTGCAATAATTAACTAACCTTTAAATGATAGCGTAACGAAGAGATAATGGTTTTGTTCTTATACGCTTAGACCCGGCCCATCAGGCTATTTTATTCGCCATTTTGGACCTTGCCAGTGCTCACAATCCTCACGTACTACGTGTACGCTCCGGTTGTTCCGCGCTGTCCGTGTCCAAACAGCCTTCAACAATAAACGCCTGATGGGCCGGGTCCTGCACTTAACGCGCAACAAGGAGACGAAGATGCAATTTTCTACCACCCCCACTCTGGAAGGGCAGCCGATCAGCGAATACTGCGGCGTGGTGACCGGCGAAGCCATTCTCGGCGCCAATATCTTCCGCGACTTTTTTGCCGGTATCCGCGATATCGTCGGCGGCCGCTCTGGCGCGTATGAAAAAGAGCTGCGTAAAGCTCGTGACATCGCCTTTAAAGAGCTGGGCGAGCAGGCGAAGGCGCTGGGCGCGGATGCCGTCGTGGGGATCGATATCGACTACGAGACCGTCGGCAAAGACGCCAGCATGTTGATGGTCAGCGTCAGCGGTACGGCAGTGAAAACGCGCCGATGAAGCACGCGCTTGCGCCTCTCCTGCTGGCGCTGCTGCTGGCAGGCTGTGCGTCAGAAAAAGGCGTCGTGGATAAAGGTGCCTATGAGCTGGATACCCGACGGCAGGCCCAGGCGGCCTACCCGCGTATCAAGGTGCTGGTGATCCACTATACCGCCGACGACTTTGACAGCTCTCTCGCCACCCTGACCGATAAAAACGTCAGCTCCCACTATTTGATCCCGGCGATCCCGCCGCAGCACAACGGCAAGCCGCGGATCTGGCAGCTGGTGCCGGAGCGCGATCTGGCCTGGCATGCCGGGGTGAGCTACTGGCGCGGCGCTACCCGTATTAATGACACCTCGATTGGGATTGAGCTGGAAAACCGCGGCTGGCAAAAGCACGGCGATGAGAAACGCTTTGCCCCGTTTGAACCGGCGCAGATAGCCGCCCTGATCCCGCTGGCGAAGGACATTATCCAGCGCTATGACATCAAGCCACAGAACGTGGTGGCCCATGCGGATATCGCGCCTCAGCGCAAAGACGATCCGGGGCCGCTGTTCCCGTGGCAGGCGCTGGCGCAGCAGGGCATTGGTGCCTGGCCCGATCCTGACCGGGTCGCGTTTTATCTGAACGGACAGCCTCCTTATGAGCCTGCGGACACTGCCACGCTGCTTAATCTGCTTTCCCGATACGGTTACGATGTGCCGGATAATATATCGTTGGCGCAGCAGAAACGTATTATTATGGCGTTTCAGATGCATTTCCGGTCAAAATTATGGAGTGGTGTTTCTGATAAAGAAACAATAGCCATTGCAGAAGCTCTGCTGGAAAAATACGGACAAAAATAACCTAAAAAAAACTACTCACTTATGAGTATTTGTTTTTGACTTAAGATTAATCTTAAGTACATTGCCAATTCATTTTTAGTTAATTGACTTAAAATTACCCACATTTAATATAGACGCATAGCTTGCTAATCAAGTTAGCCACTTAAAAATATTAGAGAGTAATTTTCCTCCAGGCTATCGTCTTAATTTATTTGAATCGGACCTCATTTATCAGTTGCGACATTGCTGTTGCAGGGGTTCCATTTACTCTAAAAAAAATGAAACAGGCATACTAATGTTAAATATTTACAGTAGAAATAGTCGCCCGGAAAAAGCGATAGACGCGATTATCGCTGCCACGGCTGATTATCCTGAAAAAACACTGAAAAAATGGCAGAAAGTCATTACTGCAGATACCAATTATGTTCACATCCTGATACGCGGTGAAATCGAAATTCGCCGCCGTTCCGATGAGTTAAGCATGTTCACCATGCGTCATGCGGGCTTTTTAGGGGTCTCCGCTGTCTATAACCGGGCGTCTCATATGTATGGTATTACCCGCGATACCAGCGTTATTCGCACCATCAAAAGAGAGGAATTTGAGCGCATCATCAGTGAAAATAATCTCTGGCTCGAATTTAGCCAAATTCTGGTCTGGTATATTGATATTCTGAGTAAGCGGGACGATGTTCTGGTTGCCCGCAGCGCCTATTCCGTGGTGCGCGAATTTCTTCTGGAAATTAATGATCTTATTCTCTACCAGAATCGCGATATTAATGTTTATGACTATATTCAGGAATACACCAACCTGGCGCGTAGCACCATTATAAAAATTCTCTCCGACCTGAAAAAAGGTCAGTACATTGTGGTGGAAAAAGGTAAATTGATAAACATCAGCAGCCTACCGGAACGTTACTGAACATCCTTCTCCGAATCTCCATGGGTTAACGCCGATGGAGATTTTTTTATTTCCTGCATAGATATTTTTTCGCTTTTAAACGCCGCCGTCTGATTTATTACGCTTTCGCCATTCAAAGCGCTGGCTTGTGTCTCATCAACCGGGTCCTGCGGTATTTTTCCCCGCGAATAATCCTGCTGCTGTTCTTTAAGCGCTTCCATAAGCCGTTCCTTTAATGAGAGTGACCCGGTTTCCGGCGGAACGTCATGCGAGTCGGATAAAGGGCTGGCGGAACTGTCACTGTCCGGGGCTTGCTGCCAGTCAGGCTCGCTGTCCATCATCAACGGATCCCCCGGCGGCGGCAAAGGCGCGCTATATTCCGGGTGACTGACTTTTGGTGTCGGGAAGGGTTTCGACACGTAAACATAATGCATATCGGAAAGCTGCGTGTCAGGCTGCGCGACGCTAACCGGTTTTGGCGCAGGGGCCGGGTGACGCAGATTCCAGTAAATATGGGCATACAGGCCCGCGGCCAGCAGCGCAAACAGGCAACATAAGCTTGCCAGCGTTCTGACCAGCATTGTGTTCAGTGAGGGGAGACGGTAAGAGAACCAGACCGCCTCACCGGTCTGGAAGCTGCGCTGCGCAGCCAGGCAAATCGTGGACATTAGTGTGCTTTTCCTTGCGCCAGGGTTTGCGGCGTGGTCTTTGAAACCGGCGTCAATATGGCAGGGGTGGTGTTATTGAAACGCATCAACTGCATCAGGGTATCTTCACCCGGTATACCATCAACGTTTAACTGCGCGACAGACTGGAATTCGCGGGTCCGCTTCTCCAGCTCATGCGTCCAGGCTTGCGTATGCGTGTCTGGCTCATGCAACGCCTGGCTGAGCTGCGTATCGAACCAGGCCAGATCCTGGCCGCTGCTGGTGGCGTTGATCTCATCTTTCCCGGCCGGGGTCAGACGGTGCAGTAAGGTGTAGTTCCCGGTGGCATGGGCAGTGAACCAGCTTCGCTTCACCTGCCAGGTGCGATTATTCATCAGCAGATCGAGGGAGTTCGCTCCCACCCGTGCTACCACGGCATAGTTCAGGTGATCCCCGGTTTTCAGTTCGCTTATCCACGGATAGCCCTCTTTTTCCAGCGTCGGCAGCGGGGCGTTACCCTGCTTACACGCAAGATTCACCCGGGCGGCATTCTGGCAGAGCGCCTCCTCGGCGGAAGGATCGTACCCCCACATGGTATAGAGCTGATGCATGGCGTCCGGCGCGTTCACCACCTCTTTCTCGATCGCCGGCTGGACCGGCGCTTTCAGGGCAGGGCGCGGTTGCGTCCAGCTTGCGGGGATGGGCGGCTGCACTGGCAATGTTGCGGTTATGGCGGGAGAGAAGTACCAGCCGCAGGCGGCAAACAGCACGCTGGCGAACAGGCCGACCGTCGCCAGCGTTTTGCCGTGGGTTTTACGCGACAGCACTTCGCCTGCCGCCAGACGTAAATGGCGTGGCCCCACCACTGCGGCGCGCTCCGTCCAGGCCGCCAGCATCGACAGGTGCGCCAGTTTGTTCAGTTTGCTCACCGACCCTTTGGTCAGGGCGTGCATCCGGCGTACACGGGCCGGGGTAAAGGGGGATGCCCCGGCACCACACGCCTCCGCCTGCGCCGTAACATAGCTCAGGGTCTCATGGCAGGTCAGCGGGCGTAGGGTATGGCGGGTATGGACCCGGGACGCCAGACCGGAGTGATTCATCAGGCGAGCTTCCTGATCGGGAGTGCCGGTCAGCACCAGCGTCAGCGACAGATTGCACTCCTGCGCGCGGGACAGCAGCATGCCCAGAGTTTCCCAGCAATTATCCCGCATCGACTGGGTGGCGGCGATAGCCAGCACCACGCCGTTTTTTTTGCAGGAAGGGTATTTTTCATGCCATTGGCGCAGCACTGCATCAATGGCATGAATTCTGTTATTGGCATCTTTTGCGTTGGCGCTGAGTTTATACAGCAGGGCTTTGGCGTTGAGTTTCGGAAACGCGTTGATGGCAACCCCGGCAGGTGACTTTGCCAGCACCTGGCCGGTGAAGGTGGCCAGCAGATCTTCGTCATCGCTGAAGAGCGCGGCAATGCCGGGTACGGTCGATTTCTCCACCAGCATGCCGAAGACATCCTGGTGGTAAGCGGCAAAGAAGCTCCCGCAGGGGCGGACCGCACTCCTGAAAGGTTGGCGGGTAAATTTATAATGACTCAGATACATGACACTTCACCGTTGTATTTCATTAACCGATTTTCAGGCTGAAAAGTAAGGGAAGGCGCGTGTCGCAGCAATTTTTATACAGGAGAAAAATAACCTGTTGTTAGCGCTTAACATTGCTTTTTTTCAGGGTCAATATTTTTCTTCATTAAAGTTAACGGCAAACCCGATGGAGCGGGCCGGGCGTCATTATTATTATTTCCGGGTTTTTAAGGTGCAGCGCCAGGCTGCTAATTCCTGCATTTGCGACAAGGTCAGTTAAAAAATGAAAATGCAGCTTTATTCCCGATTGATTGCGCCCTGCGTGATGTTTGTTCTGCTGATATTCAGCGGTCATCAGGGATATGTCGTATTTAAAGAGTACAGAAAGGCGGCCGATCCCCTTCCGGGTCATTCACCGGCGAGCCCGCGCCCGCGCCCGGAGGAGCAGACTTTTGCGCTGTTCCAGCCTGCGGTTAAACAGCCTGCGCTTCAGCAGGCGGCGCAAAAGACGATTTCAGCGGAGGTCGACGGGATTATCAGCAGCGACGAAGCGTGGCTCTCGTTCGCGGTGATCAAAACCCCGGTTGGCCAGCAGAGTTACCGCGAAGGCGAGTATCTGCCGGGCTACAACGATGCGTGGATCGAAGAGATCAACAGCGACAACGTGGTGGTGAATTACCAGGGCGAGCGGCAGGTGCTGGTGTTAAAACGCCCCGATTATATTAAAGGCGATGCGAATGCGTCGCCGGTGCCAAAACCGAAAAACGATGCGGGTGCCGATAATATTCATCTCAATGATTACCTTGTCCTGAAGCCTTATGTCGAAAAGGGCCAACTGGAAGGCTATCAAATAAAACCTAAAAATTCGTCCTCCTTTTTTAGCCATAGCGGGCTGAAAAAAGGGGATGTGGTAGTGAAAGTAAATGCCGTCGATATGACGCGAGCGGAGCAGGCGAAAAATATTATCGCCAGCTGGTCAAAAATGAGAGAAGCGGAAGTCGTAGTCCGACGCCACGCTCACCTTGAAAATATTCGGGTTAATGTTTTCAACAATTAACAAGTGTAATGTTATGAAGAAATTTCCCTGGGCGTGTGTCGCGCTGACAGCAGCGTCTTTGATGTCTAATTCCGTGATGGCGGCAAATTTTAGCGCCAGTTTCAAGAACACCGATATTCGCGAATTTATTGATACGGTAAGCCGCAATCTGAATAAAACAATTCTTGTCGATCCTTCCGTTCAGGGAAATGTATCGGTTAAGACCTATAACGTGCTGACGGAAGATGAATATTATCAGTTCTTCCTTAGCGTGCTGGATCTGTACGGTCTGTCGGTGATCCCGATGGATAACGGTATGGTGAAAGTCGTGCGTTCAACGGTCGCGCGTACCGCGGGTGCGCCGCTGGCTGACAGCCAGCATCCCGGTAAAGGCGATGAGATCATCACCCGTGTCGTGCGGATGGAAAACGTGCCGGTCCGCGAACTGGCCCCGCTGCTGCGCCAGCTGAACGACGCCACCGGTATTGGCAACGTGGTCCATTTTGAGCCTTCCAACGTGCTGCTGCTGACCGGAAAAGCCTCGGTGGTTAACCGCCTGGTGGATCTGGTGCAGCGCGTCGATCGCTCCGGGATGCAGCGCCGGGAAATCGTGCCGCTGCGCTACGCCTCTGCCAAAGAGCTGTCTGACATGTTGAACAATCTCAACAATGAAGAGCAGAAGGGGCAAAACGCGCCGCAGCTGGCCACCAAAGTGGTCGCCGATGACGAAACCAACAGCCTGATCATCAGCGGCACGGAAGACGCCCGCGCGCGCACCCGGTCGCTGGTGGGGCAGCTCGATCGTGAACAGAACAATGAAGGCAATACCCGCGTCTTCTACCTGAAATATGCCAATGCCAGCAAAGTCGTCCCGGTGTTAACCGGTATCGGCGAGCAAATGAAGGATAAATCGGGCGCGGCGAAAGGGAAAACAACCTCCGCCAGCAACGATCTGAATATAACCGCTGACGAGGCCACCAACTCGCTGGTGATCACCGCCCAGCCAAACGTGATGAACTCGCTGGAAAAGGTCATCGACAAACTGGATATCCGCCGTCCTCAGGTGCTGGTGGAGGCGATCATTGCTGAAGTGCAGGACGGAAGCGGTCTTGACCTCGGCGTGCAGTGGACCGGCAAACACGGCGGGGTGCAGTTTGGCTCCACCGGCCTGCCGATCAGCCAGATTAAGAACGGGACCATGAAAGGCACCAGCTTTACCGGCCTGGCGACGGGCTTCTTTAACGGTGATTTCGGCGCGCTGATGACCGCGCTCTCTACCGACGGCAAAAACGACATTCTGTCGACCCCGAGCGTGGTGACCCTGGATAACAAAGAGGCCTCGTTTAACGTCGGCCAGGATGTGCCGGTGCTGGCGGGTTCTCAGACCACCAGCGGCGATAACGTCTTTAACTCGGTGGAGCGTAAAACGGTCGGTACGAAGCTGAAAATTGTTCCGCAGATCAACGACGGTGACATCATTCATCTGAAGATTGAGCAGGAAGTCTCCAGCGTGGATGCCAGTTCAACGGATGATGCCAGCCTCGGCCCGACCTTTAACACCCGTACCATCAATAACGAAGTGATGGTGCACAGTGGGCAGACGGTAGTCCTCGGCGGATTGATGGAAAACGTCACCAGGCAGAACGTCTCGAAAGTGCCGTTGCTGGGGGATCTTCCGCTGGTGGGGCAACTGTTCCGCTACACCTCCCAGGACACCTCGAAACGTAACCTGATGGTCTTTATTCATACCACCGTTCTGCGTGACGACGATACCTACAGCGCGTCTTCGAAGGAAAAATATGACCAGATCCGGGCGCGGCAGCAGCAGCGCCTGGAGGAGAAAAAGCTCGGCATTATCGAACCTGAGAGCAATGCCGTGCTGCCCGCTTACCCGACTGCGGCCAGTACAAAACCGGTCAATCGCAATCCGTTTAAAGAGTAAGGGCGAGGCGCAACATGGATGGACTGAGTCATGAGTTATGCACCAGCAACTACGCCAAAACCCACGGGATCCTCTTTTATCAGGATCAGGTCTGGGTGCGTGATGACGCTCCGGCATTTGCCCTGCTGGAAGTACGCCGGGTGCTGGGGCGATCCTTCACCCCAACGATCCTCACGGCCGAAGCCTTTGACGAGATGCTGGCCAAAATCTGGCAGCAGAACAGCGGCGTTTCCCAGCAGTTAGTGGATGACATGGACGCCGACATCGATTTGATGGCGTTAACGGAGGAGATCCCCGACAACGAGGATCTGCTGGATAACGACGAAAACTCGCCGGTGATCCGCCTGATCAACGCCATTCTGGGCGAAGCGGTAAAAGAGGGCGCCTCGGATATTCATATCGAAACCTTCGAGCGCACGCTGAGCATTCGCTTTCGCGTCGATGGCGTGCTGCGCCCGGTACTGCAACCGGCGCGGAAGCTTGCGCCGCTGCTGGTGTCGCGTATCAAGGTCATGTCAAAGCTTGATATCGCTGAAAAACGTCTGCCGCAGGATGGCCGTATCTCGCTGCGCATCGGTCGTAAAGCCATCGACGTGCGTGTTTCCACCATACCGTCGCAGTACGGCGAGCGCGTGGTCATGCGTCTGTTGGATAAGAGCAACCTCAAGCCGGATATCAACAAGCTGGGGCTGATAGACGAAGAGTTACAGCAGTTGAAAGGGCTGATTGGTCGCCCGCACGGCATTATTCTCGTTACCGGGCCGACAGGCTCCGGGAAAAGCACCACCTTGTACGCCATTCTGTCGGCGCTTAACGGCCACGAACGCAACATTCTCACCGTCGAAGATCCGATTGAATACGAGCTGGAAGGGGTGGGGCAGACGCAGGTCAATCCGCGCGTGGATATGACGTTCGCCCGCGGGCTACGCGCCATTCTGCGTCAGGACCCGGACGTGGTGATGATCGGTGAAATTCGTGACGGCGAAACCGCGCAAATTGCGGTGCAGGCGTCGCTGACCGGTCACCTGGTGATGTCCACCTTGCACACCAACAGCGCGGCAGGGGCGATTACCCGTCTGCGCGATATGGGGCTGGAGTCGTTTTTAATCGGATCATCGTTGCTCGGTGTCATTGCTCAGCGTCTGGTGCGACGGCTGTGTACCCACTGCCGAACCACCAGTCCGCTGGACGACAATGAAAAAGCCCTGTTCAGCTTTATGGATACGCCGCCGAAAGCGATCTATCGCGCAGTGGGCTGCGAGCACTGTCGCCAGAGCGGGTATCAGGGGCGAGCGGGTATCCATGAATTCCTGGTGGTCGACAGTACGATGCGCCGGGCTATTCATGAAGATAAAGACGAAATGTCCATTGAGACCGAGCTGTTCCGTCAGGCCTACAGCCTGCGCGAAAACGGCCTGCTGAAGGTGATCTCTGGCGTTACCTCGCTGGAAGAGGTGATGCGGGTCACCGCCGAGCGCGGGGGAGATGAATAATGGCGTGGTATGCATGGACGGCTACCAATGCGGCGGGCAAAACCCAGCGCGGCACCTTACAGGCCGAGGGGCCAAAGCAGGTGCGTCAAGCGTTGCGCGATCAAAAGCTGATCCCGGTGAGCATTACCGTTACCCGCGAACAGTCCGCCAGCGGTGGCGCGCAGAAGGGGGTAAAGCTCTCCACCCCCGTGCTGTCGATGTTTACCCGCCAGCTTGCAACCCTGGTTAACGCCGCGCTGCCGCTGGAAAGCGCCCTGAAGGCGATCGCCAAGCAATCGGAAGATAAAAAACTGGCGGCGATGGTGACGGATATCCGCGACAAGGTGGTGGAAGGGCATACCCTGTTCGACGCCTTCAGCCAGTTTCCGCGCACCTTTGACAAGCTCTACTGCACGCTGGTGATGGCCGGGGAAAAGACCGGGCACCTCGGCGATGTGCTGGAAAAGCTGGCCGAATACAACGAACAGCGCCAGAAGATGAAAAGCAAGCTCACCCAGGCGATGGTTTACCCCATCACCCTGACGGTGGTGGCCGTGGCGGTGATCTGCATTCTGCTGGTGGCGGTTGTGCCCCAGGTGATTGAGCAGTTTACCCATATGAAACAACAGCTGCCGATCACCACCCGGACGCTCATTGCGGTGAGTGATTTCCTGCAGGCGTACGGCATCTATATCGGTGGCGGGTTGGCGACCGCCTTTATCGGCTTTAAAAGCTGGCTGAAAAAAAACAGTCATCGTTATCTCTGGCACCGCTGGCTGGTGAACGCCTCGCCGGTTAAAAAGCTGGTGTGCGCCATCAACAGCGCGCGCTATATCCGTACCCTGAGCATCCTGCAAGCCAGTAGCGTGCCGTTGCTGGAGGGGATGTATATCGCCATGGACGGGATTGAAAACCTCCATGCCCGCCAGGTGCTGGAGCAGGCAGCGGACACTGTGCGTCAGGGGGCCTCGTTATATGCCGCGCTGGAGCAGGCGAAATTATTCCCGCCCACCATGCTGTATATGATCGCCTCCGGTGAAGAGAGTGGCGAATTAGGCAATCTGATGGATCGGGCGGCAGAAAACCAGGAATCCGCATTACAGCATCGAATTACATTAACGCTGTCGGTATTTGAACCGGCGCTGGTGGTCTCTATGGCGACCATTGTTCTGTTTATTGTGATGTCAATATTACAACCGCTTCTGCAACTTAATAACATGGTAGGTTAATTATGGCGATGAAACGAAAAAACCTGGCGCGCCAGGCGGGCTTTACTTTGCTCGAATTAATGGTGGTCATTGTTATTCTCGGCGTGCTGGCCAGTATGGTGGTGCCGAATTTAATGGGGAATAAAGAGAAGGCCGATACCCAGAAAGCCACCAGCGATATTGTGGCGCTGGAAGGTTCGCTGGATATGTACAAGCTGGATAACCACCGCTATCCCACCACGGAACAGGGCCTGCAGGCGCTGGTCACCAAACCGGAAATCGCGCCGATCCCGAACGGCTATCGTGCCGACGGCTATATCCGCCGTCTGCCGCAGGATCCATGGGGCAGCGATTATATTCTGGTCAGCCCTGGTGAACATGGCGCCATTGATGTCTTTTCCGCAGGCCCGGACGGGGAAGCCAATACCGCAGACGATATTACTAACTGGTCATTCGATAAAAAATAATGAACAGGCAACGCGGCTTTACTTTGCTGGAAATTATCCTGGCGTTAGTCATATTTGCCAGTTGCGCCATGATGGTGGTCTCGACAATACCCTCCCGCAGTGGCGCGGATATATTTGGCCAGCAATTAAAAGCCCTTGTGGATTATGGTTCTGATCGTGCCGTCATGGACGGAAATATCGTTGGCCTGGTGATCACCCCGGATAACTATCAACTGGTGACGCTGGCGGTTAAAAACGGCCAGCGTCGCTGGGTGCCTCTGTCTGAAAGACGTATCACGACCCAGGGGCATTTCCCTGAAGAGATGCACGTGTCGCTCTCCCCTCAGCGTCTGGCCGCCACATCCGATGCTGAGCCGCAAATTGTCTTTTTGCCGGACGGGGAGATCAGCCGGTTCACGTTGACATTGCAGAGCTTCGATAAACAGCACCATTTCCGCGTGGTGTCGCAGGGCGCGGCACCGGTAACGGTAGAAAACGATGGCTAAGGCAAAACAACAAGGCATGACGCTGCTGGAGGTGATGGTGGCGCTGGTGATCTTCTCCACCGCCGCGCTGGCGCTCATGAACTCCATCTCCCTGAACGTGCACTTCACCCACGGGCTTGCCGATACCTTGCAGGCCAGCTGGGTTGCAGAGAATCAGCTGGCAGAGGCGCAACTGACCGGAAGCGATTTCCCTGATGCTCAACAGCAGGGCACCGAAATCATGGGCGGGCGCAGCTGGAACTGGCGTATGCAGCGGGTTAAGGCAGCCGACAACAGTCTGGTGGATGAGATCCAGGTCTATGCCGAAGGGGATGAGAGCCAGCCGGTGGTGGCGCTCAGGATCCTGCCGCCAGGGGAGAAAAAGTGAAAAAAATTCAGCACCAGCGCGGGTTTACGCTGCTGGAGATCATGATTGCGCTCACTATTTTTGCCGTGATCAGCACCCTCGCCTGGCAAATCCTGGATGGCGCGATGCGCACCAGCAATGCGACGGATCGTAATGCGGCAAAGCTCAACCAGATCCAGCGCGCCTGGAGCCTGCTGGAGCGTGATTTTTTCCAGCTGCAGGCCCGGGCGCCGCGCAACGACGGCAGTGTTTTTGTCCAGCAGGGTAATGCCCTTGAACTGACCACCCTTAATGGCATGAGCGGCCAGGTGCAGCTCGAACGCGTCCGCTGGCGCGTTGACGATCACCGCCTGTGGCGCGATGTGTGGCCGACGATAGACAGCCCGGCGGGCGTTAAACCGGAAGAAGTGCCGATTGTCGCCGAGGTGAAGTCAGCCGAGTGGCGGTTTTACAGCGGGTCATGGCAAAAGCGCTGGAGTGAGAGCGACCACCAGCCTGACGGCGTGGAACTGACGCTGACGATGGAGAATGGCGAGACCTGGCGCTGGGTGTTTACGACCCCAGGCGATATGCCGCAACCGCAGATCGTCGCAAAAGCCGAAGGCGAGAAGCCCGAGGCCGCGCCATCCGCACCCGCGCCGGAACAGGCGGCAGCGCCTGCGACTGGAGGCCAGCCATGAGCCGCGTCCCCCTGCGGCGGCAGCGAGGCGTCGCCCTGTTAGTGGTGCTCATCCTGCTGGTGATGATGTCAGCCCTGGCGGCCAAAATTAGCCAGCAGTTCTGCCGCAATTTACAGAAAACCCACTATCAGGTGAGTCAGCAGCAGCTGCGCTGGGCCATTCAGCGTCAGGAGCAGGTGGTGAAAATGCGGTTGCAGACCGCCGCCATCGGCGAAAACAGCGTCCTGACGCTGGAGGGCGAGTGGCATGAACCCCTTGAGACACAGGGGGAGTATTACACGGTGCTGAGCCAGGTTGAGGATGCTGAAGACTGCTTTAACGTCAATAACCTGCTCACAGAAGAGAAGGCGGCACAGGGGGGGCAGGAGCCGTCCGCTATCCCGGAAAAACCGCGTAAACAGCGCACCGTCGAGCAACTGCTGGTTAACGGCGGTCTGGATCACGCCACAGCGGAACAGGTCTATGACCAGCTGGTGGATTACCTTGATGGCGACAGTACCACGGCGAAAGAGGCGCAGGAGAGTGATGCCTGGGCGGGCGTTCAGCCCGCGCGTCTTCCGGCCAACCAGATGATGCGCAACATTGGCGAAATTAAGCTGCTGCCCGCGTTCCCGGCGGCGGCCTACGCGAAAGTCAGTACCTTGCTGTGTGCCTTGCCGGATGCCAACAGCAAAATTGACGTCAACACCCTGAAGCCCGAACAGGCAACCCTGCTGGCGGCGCTGTTTCCGGGGAAACTGACGGAGGATGACGCAGCACGCCTGCTCGCGGCGCGCCCCGAAGCGGGGTGGGAGAGTGTTGAGGCGTTCAGCAAAGCGCTGGAGCAAAACTTCCCGCAGCTGAAAGACGATTTAACGCAGGTGGCTGCGCAGGTTGCCGTCAGCAGTCGTTATTTCCGGGTCAACTACACCGGCAACACCGACGATTTAACGCTTCACGTGGTCAGCCAGCTTCAGATGAATACCGAAGCGGGTGAGATCCTGACGTGGCAGCGTCGTTACCGAATGATTGAATAACAAAAGCCGATACCGATGAAAAAAAGACTCTTTATTCGTCCCGATAGCCGCGAGGACGGGAATATTGCGTGGTGCGAATCCGGCAGCCAGCAGGTGCAGACGCTCAGCGACATGACGGCGCTGAATACGCTTGCGTCACACCCCCTGGCTGCCCATGTCTGTCTGTTGCTGCCCGCCAGCGAGATGATCTTCCGTCACTTTTCACTGCCGAAGAAAGGCCCTGGCGCCCAGGCGACGACCTTCTCCTGGCTGGCGGAAGAGACGCTGATTGGCGACGTCGATGTGCTTCACTGGACGGTGTTGAATAAAAAAGGGCGGGAAGTGGACGCCGTCGCCATTGATGCCCAGCGCTTACGTCACTGGATCGCACTCTTCCAGCAGGCCGGGCTAAAGGTGGTGCAGGCGCTGCCTGACGCCTGGCTGCTGCCGGTGGCCGAGGGGGGGCGCACGCTGGTCTCGCTGGGGGAGAACTACTGGCTGCGTTCCTCCACCGCAGGGGCGTGTGAAACCGACGCGTCGCTCCTGCCGCTGCTGATGGAGAAGACCGGCGAAGGAGAGGTGTGTTGCTACGGCGAGGCCCCAGAAGGGGTAAAGGTGGATGAAACCTTACCCTGGCAGCATCCTTTGCAACTGATTCAGCCCCAATGGCAGGCCTGCCGGGCTAACGTCTTGCACGGTGATTTTGATCCCCGTGGCGCGCAGGGGGGCACGACAAAAAGCCTGAAAGGCGTGATGGTCGCGCTGGGGATCCTCAGCCTGGGGCTGCTGCTGGGGCCGAGGCTGGCCATGGCCTGGATGCTGGTGCAGCAGGAAAACCAGCTGCAAGAGGAGAATGCCACGGTGTATCAGTACCATTTCCCCAGCCTGCGGCAGCAAACGAACATCAAATACCATTTTGGTCAGAACCTTAAGAAGGTGAAGAAAGGCGTCTTCCTGCAACTGGACGATCTGAATAAAGCGAAGCAATCGGTGCCGGGAATGGAAATTAATTTGCTGGAGTACGACAGCGCGCAAAACGCGTGGACGCTCAGCGCCGTGGCAGAACAGAGCGAATCACTACAGACATTTATCAGACAGGCGAATACGGATTTTGATCTTTCTCTCCAGCCGGTTTCCACGGTTGCGCCTTATACCGCCATGATCACAGGGAAGCACAAATGAAACAGCGAGTCGCGCAACTCAAAGCGCGTTATCAGCAATACAGCGTTCGCGAAAAGCGATTAATTACTCTCTGTGGCACAGTCTTTTGCTGCGCCCTGGTCTATTACGCAGGCGTGGTGCCGCTGGACAATATGATAAAAAACAGCCAGGCCACGCTGAAGCGTCAGACTGAAACCCTGGCCTGGATGCGCAGCGAAATCGATAAAAATCATCTGCAGGTCCAGCAACTGAAAACCAATAATCCGCGCAGCGTGGTGGAAAACAGCGCGCGGGAAATTAAGCTGCCGCTGAATGATGTTCGACAGGAGGGGCAGACGTTATCTTTTATTGTGCCGCGCGTGAATATTTATGAGCTGAAGAACTGGCTGCGTGAAATCAATACTGCCTCAGGGATCCGGCTGGATAAAATGAAGCTCACGCCGGTGGACCATCTGAGTGACGTTAAGGCGGAGATCCAGCTCAGCTGGACGAAGATGGCATGACCAGCCTGGCGCTGCTGCGGGAGAGCAGCCCGGCGCTGTTTTGCACGATGAGCGCCATACTGGGGGCCATTATCGGCAGCTTTCTCGGCGTGGTGGCAGAGCGGGTTCCGCAGATGATGCTTGGAGAGGATTCACGGATCAATCTCCTGTTCCCGGCCTCCCACTGCCCGGCGTGCCAGCATCAATTGTGCTGGTGGGAAAACATTCCGCTGGTCAGTTGGCTGGCGCTGCGCGGCCAATGCCACCAGTGCGGCAGCGCAATCCCGCTGCGGTTGTGGCTGCTCGAAGCCTTTACCGCCCTGTTTTTTGCCGCCACGGCCTGGTGTCTACCCACCGTGTCGGCGCTCTTTTCCCTCTGGCTGATGGCGGCCTTTTTGCTGCCGTTGGCCATCATTGACGGGCGCTATCAGCTGCTACCGGACTGCCTGACGCAACCCCTGCTGTGGGCCGGGCTGCTAGTTCACACCTTCAGCCATACGCTGGCGCTGAGCGATGCCATTATCGGCGCGGTGGCGGGGTATCTGTCGCTCTGGCTGTTGTACTGGGCGTTTCGTCTGGCAACGGGAAAAGAGGGGCTTGGCTACGGCGATTTTAAACTGCTGGCGGCGCTGGGGGCCTGGTGTGGCTGGCAGGCGTTACCGACAATAATATTGCTGGCCTCGTTAATGGGCATTGCGGGTTATTTCTTTTTTATTAGTACGACGAATAAATCACCGCAGATTCCTTTTGGTCCCGCTATTGCTTTAGCCGGTGTAATGACCTTTATTAGCCATATTTACGCGCTCGCTCTGTGAATAAATCTGTCAATTATTTTTTGAAATTTTTTCGGCAGGGGAATTGAGTGAGTACGGCTTCTTTTACGAATACCATTCGATTTACAAACCGCATGGATTATTAATCTTACTGTTGAGATTAACAGAAAATCTTAAAAGCATATTAAGTGGCAATGTATTTTAATCTTTTTTGCGCGCCATGCTGGTTTTATTCATGTTTATGGAAGACATGTTCTTTAAGTTCACAAATTAGTTATCGGGAATTGAAAATGAAATTTATGAAGCCAAAATATCTGGCACTTTTTGTGGCGGCGGCCGTTAGCCCTGTATTTGCAGCCGTCCCAGGCGTACCGTCGCTGACCAACGGTAATGACAAATTTGCGATCGTTGAAGTTAACCAGGCCGCGCAGGATTATAACAACCTGGTCAAAGTTCACGATGGCGCTGACGTCAAAGTCGAGTGGAACATGTGGAGCGGCGATGCGCCAACGTCAGCAAAAGTGCTGCTGGATGGCAAAGAGGTCTGGTCCGGCGCGGGCAGCGCAGCAGGTTCTGCCACCTTTAAAGTGATGAAAGGCGGCCGTTACCAGGAGCAGGTCCAGCTGTGTAATGACAGCGGCTGTAGCACCAGCGCCAGCAAGCTGATCATTGTGGCGGATACCGATGGCAGCCACCTGCTGCCGCTGACCACCACCCTGCAAGAGAACAACAAAGCCTTTGCGAAGCACACTGACAAAGTGGTGGCGGCCTATTTCCCTGAGTGGGGCGTCTATGACCGTAACTTCACCGTAGATAAAATCCCGGTGGCTAACCTGAACCACATCCTGTACGGCTTCATTCCAATCTGTGGCGGTGATGGCATCAACGACAGCGCAAAAGCGTCCGGCGCGCTGGAATCTCTGAAACGCGCCTGCGCAGGTCGCGAGGATTATACCGTAGCCATTCATGACCCGTGGGCTGCCTTGCAAAAACCACAGCAAGGCGTGACCGGCTGGGATGAGCCGTACAAAGGCAACTACGGCCAGCTGATGGCGATGAAAAAAGCCAACCCGAATCTGAAAATCCTGCCTTCCGTCGGCGGCTGGACCCTGTCCGATCCATTCTTCCAGATGGATAACAAAGTGCTGCGCGACCGTTTCGTCGGCTCAGTGAAAGAGTTCCTGAAAACCTGGAAAGTGTTTGACGGTGTGGATATCGACTGGGAATTCCCGGGCGGCGGCGGTGAGAATGCCAAACTGGGCAATCCGCAAACCGATAAAGCCACCTACACCGCGCTGATGCACGATCTCCGTGCGATGCTGAATGAGCTCTCAGCGGAAACCGGTCGTACTTATGAGCTGACCACCGCGATCGGCGCGGGTAAAGATAAGATCGAGGACGTGGATTACACCAACGCTCAGCAGTATATCGACCATATCTTCCTGATGAGCTACGACTACTACGGCGCATGGAGCAACACCGAGCTGGGTCACCAGACGGCGCTGTATGGCTCCTCCTGGAATCCTGCCACCAATTACACCACCGACAACGCGGTGAAAGCGATGCTGGATCAGCACGTACAGCCGGGCAAAATCGTGGTCGGTGCGGCGATGTATGGCCGCGGCTGGACGGGTGTGCATGGTTATAACGGTGACAATCCGTTCACCGGCACAGCGACCGGGCCAATTGCAGGTACCTGGGAAGCGGGGATCGTTGACTATCGCGTCATCGCTAACCAGATGAAAGGCAAGCCAGGCTGGGAGTACAAATATGACGCCGCGGCTGAAGCACCTTACCTCTTTAACAAATCCACCGGCGAACTGCTGAGCTATGACGACGCCCGTTCTGTTGCCGCGAAAGGCAAGTATGTCCTGGACAAAAACCTCGGCGGCCTGTTCGCGTGGTCCGTTGAGTCCGATAACGGCGACATCCTGAATGCCATGAACGAAAGCCTGTTGGGCAGCGGTTCTTCCTCTGACCAGCCTGTTGTCACCAACCGTGCCCCAGTGGCAACCGCAGTGGATCAGGCCGTCACCGGCCCGGTTACCGTGACGCTGGATGGCTCTGCCTCTTCCGACCCGGATGGCGATGCGCTGACCTACAAGTGGACCCAGACCGCAGGTGCAACGGTGGCTATCGCCAACAGCACCTCTGCGAAAGCGTCCTTTAGCGCCCCGGCGGTTACCGCCAACCAGACGCTGGCTTTCCGCCTGACCGTGACCGATGCAAAAGGTCTGAGCAGCACGGCGGATGTCCAGGTGCTGAACAAGGCGCCAAAAGCGAACCAGGCACCGGTGGTTAATCCAATAGAAGCCATCACCCTGGAAGCGGGCCAGACGCAGTCTCTGCATGTTCAGGCCACCGACCCGGATGGCGATGCCCTGACCTACAGCTGGAGCGTACCGGCAGATATGAATGCCTCCGGTACTGATACCGCGAACGTGCGTATCACCGCACCGGAAGTGGCTTCAGAAGAGCATTACACCCTGAGCGCCATGGTGAGCGATGGCAAGACCAGCGTGCAGTCCAACGTGCAGGTCACTGTGGCGCCAAAAGCCGCTGCGCCAGCTGACGACGTGACCCCGCCTGCTGACGACGTCACGCCACCGGCTGATGAAGTGACACCGCCGTCTGATGAGGGCAGCGCGAGCAGCAGCTGCGATAACCCTGTCGATGCCAATGCCAGCAAATACGCTGCCTGGAACGCCAGCGCGGTGTACAACAATGGCGATATCGTCAGCTTCGACCACCTGGTCTGGAAAGCGAAATACTGGACTCAGGGCAACCAGCCTGGCTTCTCTTCCGAATCCTGGGATCTGGTCAGCAAGGTGAAATTCGGCTGGAAAGCGGATGTGGTTTACAACGGTGGCGATACCACAACCTATGAAGGTTCCGAGTACCGTGCGAAATGGTGGACCCGTGGTGACAACCCGGCCCACAGCGATGTCTGGGTGAAAGAGGGTGCAGCATCAGACTGCAAATAATCTTCTTCGTCTGAGACCGCGGGTGTGAATATCGCCCGCAACCCCTGACCGCGCTCCTCCCGGAGGGCGGTCAGTTCTTTAAAGGTACACAAGGAAAACGGCCTGCATCCGTCAGGTGATGAAATGAAACGGTTTATTTTTCTGTTGCTGTTAATCAGCCAGGGGGCATTTGCCAATTGCTGGAATACGGCAGGGCATTATTATCACGTCGATCCCTATCTGTTATTTGCCATTGCCGAAGTCGAGTCCGGCCTTAACCCCTATGCGGTAGGGTATAACCACGATGGTTCACGGGATGTTGGACTGATGCAAATTAACAGCTCACATTTCCCTGAGCTGGAACGTAAAGGTATCGATGAATATCGCTTAATGGCGGAGCCATGCACCTCCATTATGGTGGGCGCGTCTATTCTCTCCGGCATGATTAAAGTCTATGGCTATAACTGGGAAGCGGTCGGGGCGTATAACGCCGGACTAAAACGCGAGAATTTCCCTCAGCGTATGCTCTACGCCAGAAAAGTCTGGGATAAATACCAGAGAATAAAACGCGTGTCGCAGTACAAATAACCGGGCTGATTTTTTGACGAGTTTTTCCCGGTATTTTTCAGAAAGACAATTTGGCTGTTCCGGGTTCGGCGTAGGGTGAACCTGACGCAGGTTTGACATGGGCAGACGCCGGGTCAGTACGATAAAACCCCTGTTTTGCCCTTTCCCGGTGGGAGAGGGCATCATGTCACAGATGGCTAGCGATGTAATTTCCCGTGATCCCGCAGCCACGCCGCGGTACGCACAATCCCTTCATCCAGCGTCACCAGCGGTTTATAGCCCAGCTCACTCTCAGCGCGCTGCGTATCGAGGGTAAAATCAAAGTTAAGTTTCGACACCCCGTAGTGGGTCAGGGCAGGCTCTTTGGCAGCCTTGTTCCCCAGCCGCTCCATGCTGCGGGCAATAATATCCAGCATCGGGTAAGGCACCGAGCGGATCCGGCAGTGAATATTCAGCTCGTCAATCAGCTTCTGCACAATGCTGCGCAGGGAGCGCGGTTCGCCGTTGGTGATGTTGTACGCCCGCCCGGAAGGGAGCTGATCGCATTCGCTCTGGCTGGCCAGCCACATGGCATGAATGGCGTTGTCGAAATAGGTCATGTCCACCAGCGCATCACCGCCGCGCGGCAGCAGCACGCTACCGTAGTGGTGCATCATCTGCGCCAGGCGTGGAATAAAGACTTTATCGTGCGGGCCAAACAGGCTCTGGGGCCGCAGGATGGTAAAGCGGGTATGCGGGTTGGACTGCGCCAGCAGATCGATCACCTGTTCGCTGGCGGCTTTGCTGCGGGCAAATTCGCAGGCGTAGCGCGCAGGACGGAAATCTTCCTGGACGTCGCGATGGTGGTGATAGTCAAAATAGAGTGACGGGGAAGAGATATGGACAAAGTTGCGCACGCCCCAGGCCACAGCCCACTCCCCCAGACGGCGGGTAGCGCGCACGTTAGCCAGATCGAAGGCTTCCTGGGTTCCCCACGGAGAGGTAAAGCTGGAGCAGTGCCACAGCGTATCGATCCCGGCCAGCATCACTTTTGCCTGGGAAGAGACCAGTTCCGTCAGGTCGGCATGGACAAACTCTGCGCCCATTTTTTGCAGCAATTTACCCATCGCTTCATTGCGACCGGTAGCCCGGACGCTGACGCCTTTATTGCGCAAAAACTCCACCGCATTGCGGCCTAAGCCGCTGGTGGCGCCGGTAACCAGTACCTTCATATCGATCCACTGTTTGAAAAGAATTTCGTGCGCATTCTTCCGTGAATTACGCTTGCATGCAATGGGAAACGTGAAAGATTCGCAGTTTTAATTAGACTTTTTCTGTCTTTTGTTCTGCCAGACGGGCAATACGCCGGGCCATGCCGCGGAAGATGAACAGGTGCGCCGGGATCATCAGCAGCCAGTAGAACAGGCCGGGCATGCCGTGCGGGTGCCACCAGGCGCGCACATCCAGCTCCCGGTGGTCGCCTTTGTCCTTCAGGGTAAAACATAAACGCCCGAGGCCGGGGGCTTTCATGCCAAACAGCATCGCCAGCTGCTTCTCCGGCTCGACGATAATCACCTTCCAGCTGTCGACCGTATCACCGGTTTGCAGCCAGGGTGCCGCCGGACGGCCTTTCGCCAACTTGTGTCCCACCAGCAGGTCCATCATCGCCCGGGTTTGCCACAGGGCATTGCCAAAGAAGTAGCCCTCTTTCCCGCCGATCTGATTGACCACCTGCCATAAGGCGCTCAGGCTGGCGGCGGTTTTTACCGTACAACCGGCCTGTTTCGGATAATAACCATATTCCGGCCGCCAGCGGGCGAAGGCCTGGGCGTCGTAACCCCAGTCGCTGGAATTTACCAGCTTCTCCTCTTCTTTCAGCGTATTGCGCACCGCGTCATCGAAGCGAATTAATTCCTGCGGGATCAGCGCCCGCAGCGCCCGGTCGTCGGCCAGCAGATCGTGCTTCAGCCCCTGGATTAAGGCTTTGGCGGTGGTCGGCGGTACGGAGGTAATGACGTTTAAAAACCACACCGAGATCCAGCGGGTCGGGAAGGGGATGGGGATCAGCGGGCGACGGCGGCCGCTTACCGCCATAAAATGTTCGAACTGCTGCTGGTAGCTCAACACCTCTGGCCCGGCGGCCTCCAGTACCCGGTGCGCTGTGGCCGGATGATGGAGCAATTCAACCAGATAGTGCAGCAGGTTCTCCAGTGCAATCGGCGTGGTGCGCGAGCGCACCCAGCGCGGCGGGGTCAACACCGGCAGGTTATAGACCATGTCACGCATCACCTCGAAGGCGGCAGATCCCGCCCCGACGATGATCCCGGCCCGCAGTTCGGTGAGCGGGATCCCGGCGCTGCGCAAGGTTTCAGCGGTCAACTGCCGGGCGCGCAAATGGTCGGACTGCTCATGCTCCGGTGCCTGCAACGAACTGAGGAAGATGATCTGTTTGACCGGATTATCTAATAGTACGTCGCGCACGTTCATCGCCACCTGGCGCTCGTGAGCGATAAAGTCTCCCCCTTCGCCCATGCTGTGCACCAGATAATAAAGGGTATCCACCCCTTCAAGCTGGGCCGCCAGTTCCCGCGGCCAGTTAAGATCGATAGCATGGCAACTGACGTTGGGCAGGTGCTGTTTTTGCAGGCGCTCAACGTTGCGTGCCGCAGCCCGGACCTGATACCCGCGTGCGCTCAGGGCGGCCACCAGATGTTGGCCGATATACCCGCTGGCACCCAGCACCAGAATACGTTGCGGCACGTTAGCTCCTTAGCGCTGCAAAAAAGCCTGCCAGTGGGCAACCACTTCGGCAAGCTGCTCGCGGTTGACGTCGAGATGCATCACCAGACGAACCACCGGCGAGGCGTTAATCAGCACTCCGCGCGCCTTCATAAACTCGCCCAGCGCCGCGGCGTTATCATCCCCGACGCGGACAAACAGCATGTTGGTATCGTGCCGCATCACATCGGCACCGATCTCGCGCAGCTGCGTCGCCATCCACGCCGCGTTGTCGTGATCGTCTTTCAGGCGAGCAACGTTATTTTTCAGCGCGTACAGACCCGCAGCGGCGAGGATCCCGGCCTGGCGCATGCCGCCCCCGGTCATTTTACGCCAGCGGTTGGCACGTTTAATGTAGTCGGCATCGCCCACCAGCAGGGAACCCACCGGCGCACCCAGCCCTTTGGAGAGGCAAATGGTGAACGAGTCGCAATATTGCGTGATCGCTTTCAGCTCGCAGCCATACTCCACCACGGCGTTAAAGATGCGCGCGCCATCCACGTGCAGCCCCAGCTTACGCTCGCGGGTAAAGTCCCACGCCGCTTTCAGGTACTCGCGCGGCAGCACTTTGCCGTTATGGGTATTTTCGAGGCTGAGCAGTCTGGTGCGGGCAAAGTGGATATCATCGGCTTTGATTTTGGCCGCGACCTTGTCCAGCGGCAGGGAGCCGTCAGGCGCGGCATCGATTGGCTGCGGCTGAATGCTGCCCAGCACCGCTGCGCCACCGGCTTCGTACAGGTAGTTATGTGCCCCCTGGCCGACAATATACTCTTCGCCGCGCTCGCAGTGGCTGAGCAGGGCCACGAGGTTGGCCTGGGTGCCTGTCGGCAGAAACAGGGCGGCCTCTTTGCCGCTCAGTTCGGCGGCATAACGCTGAAGTTCGTTAACGGTGGGGTCGTCACCGTAGACGTCGTCCCCGACCGGTGCTTCCAGCATCTCCTTGAGCATGGCCTGCGTCGGGCGAGTAACGGTATCACTGCGTAAATCAATCATGTCATATCCTTATACACGTCCTCCTTCGTGCTGCCGGGGCGTTGGCTGCCTCCTCAAACCCCCATCACATCGTCACCTCTGCTTCTGGGGATTTTCGGGCTTGCCGCCTTAATGCAACGCGAAGGATTTTGTGTATGAATTGAAAAGGATATTTTTACCTGAGCCAGTTGGTTTTTGCTAGCTCCAGAACTTCGTCACCGCGACCGCTGATGATGGCGCGCAACATATACAGGCTAAATCCTTTCGCTTGTTCGAGTTTGATCTGCGGTGGGATCGCCAGTTCGTCTTTGGCGACCACCACATCCACCAGCACCGGGCCGTCGGTGGCGAAAGCGCGTTGCAGGGCGTCATCCACCTCCGAGGCTTTCTCCACCCGGATGCCGGTGATGCCGCAGGCTTCCGCGATGGCCGCGAAATTGGTGTCGTGCAGGTCGGTGCCGTCGGTGAGATAGCCCCCGGCTTTCATCTCCATCGCCACAAAGCCCAGCACGCTGTTGTTGAAGACGATGATCTTAATCGGCAGCTTCATCTGCGCCACCGAGAGGAAATCGCCCATCAGCATGCTAAACCCGCCGTCGCCGCACATCGCCACCACCTGGCGATCCGGCGCGGTGGCTTTGGCCCCCAGCGCCTGCGGCATGGCGTTCGCCATTGAGCCGTGGTTGAACGAGCCGAGCAGGCGGCGCTTGCCGTTCATTTTCAGGTAGCGCGCCGCCCAGACGGTGGGGGTGCCCACGTCGCAGGTGAAGATGGCATCCTCGTCGGCGTAATGGCTGATCTGCTGCGCCAGGTACTGCGGATGCAGCGCCTTGTCACTGGGCTTCGCCAGGTCGTCCAGCCCTTTGCGCGCGTCACGATAGTCGCTGAGCGCTTTATCAAGGAACTTACGATCGGTCTTCTCCTCCAGCAGCGGCATCAGGGCGGCGAGCGTGGCCTTGATGTCCCCCACCAGCGCCATATCGACTTTGCTGTGCGCCCCGATACTGGCCGGGTTGATGTCGATCTGGATGATTTTGGCATCGGTGGGGTAAAACGCGCGATAAGGGAACTGGGTACCGAGCAAGACCAGGGTGTCGGCGTTCATCATGGTGTGGAACCCGGACGAGAAGCCGATCAGCCCGGTCATCCCCACGTCGTAAGGGTTATCGTACTCCACATGCTCTTTACCGCGCAGGGCGTGAACAATCGGCGCCTTGAGCATGCCCGCAAATTCCAGCAGCTCATCATGCGCACCGGCACAACCGCTGCCGCACATCAGGGCAATATTGCTGGAGTAACGCAGTAGCTGGGCCAGCTTTTTCAGTTCGGCCTGGGCGGGGGTGACTACCGGCAGGGGGGCGGGATACCAGTGGTTGCTGGCACTTTCCGGGGCCGCCTGCAACGCCACGTCGCCAGGCAACACAATCACCGAGACGCCGCGTTTTAAAATGGCGTTACGCATGGCCAGAGCCAGCACCTGGGGGATCTGCTCTGGCGAGGAGATCAGCTCGCAGTAGTGGCTGCATTCGCGGAACAGTTCCTGAGGATGTGTCTCCTGGAAATAGCCGCTGCCGATCTCACTCGACGGAATGTGTGCGGCGATAGCCAGCACCGGGACGTGATTACGATGGCAATCAAACAGGCCATTGATCAGATGCAGGTTACCTGGCCCGCAGGAACCGGCGCAGACCGCCAGCTCGCCGGTGAGCTGAGCCTCGGCCCCGGCGGCGAACGCGGCGACCTCCTCATGACGGGTGGGCATCCACTCGATAGTGTCCATCCGGTTCAGGCTGTCGCTCAGGCCGTTAAGTGAATCCCCGGTGACACCCCAGATCCGTTTTACTCCGGCCTGTTCCAGCATTTTCGCGATGTAGTTCGCCACGGTTTGTTTCATGGTAGTCCGTCTCCTGAATGTGATAACGCTTTCAAGCTTAGATGAAACTCACCGCCATGCTGGTTTAATCCCCCTCATTAATGGTTGCTTTCAATGTGCAATATTTCGTCATATTGTGGGGTGACTTAGGGTGAAAACAGGAATAAATTCAAATGGTTAAATCATTGTTAATTGCTGTTAATGAAAAGCTAACATGCGACGATACGGGTAAGCTGTTGTTGCGTCTGGTGGTAGGGGGATTGATGCTGTTTCATGGCCTGCATAAGGCCATCGACGGGGTGGACGGCATCGCAGGCATGCTGGTGGCGAAGGGGCTGCCAGGTTTTATTGCTTATGGCGTATTGGTTGGCGAAGTTATCGCCCCGATCCTGATTATTCTTGGCATCCTCACCCGTCCAGCTGCGCTGGTGCTGGCCTTTACCATGGTGGTGGCGTGGTTGATGGTGGGCACCGGTAAAACCTTCGCGCTGGATGCCGTGGGGGCGTGGGCGATTGAGAGCCTGGTCTACTTCTTTGTGGGCGCGCTGGCGGTGGCATTTTTAGGGGCAGGGCGGTATGCGGTGGTGCGCGATCCGGCGTGGAAATAACGCCTCTGCGCCAGTAAAGCCGGGCGACACTGCGTGTGCCCGGCCTACAGTTTGCTGTCTATGGCAGGCCCGGTAAGCGCAGTGCCACCGGGCGGTTTATCAGGCCAGCACTAAATCTCCCTGCGGATGACAGGAGCAGGCCAGTACATAACCTTCCGCCACTTCGGCATCCGTCAGCGTCATGGTGCTGCTGACGGTGTAATTTCCGTCAACCACCTTCGTTTTACAGCAGCCGCACACGCCTGCACGACAGGCGGCCACCACCGGCACGTTATTGCTCTCCAGTGCCTCCAGCAGCGTGCTGCCCACGCGGCCAAAGAAGGTCTGCGCCGGTTGCAGTTTGGTGAACTTCAGCCCACTGGTGGCGGCTTCTGCCACCGGGGTAAAGAACTGCTCTTTAAAGAAGCGGGTTACGCCCAGGGCCTTCACCTCTTCTTCCACGATGTCCATATACGCTGCCGGACCACAGGTCATCACGGTACGACTGGCGATATCCGGCACGCGCTGCAGCAGCTCGCGGCTCAGGCGACCGGCGACAAAACCGGCCGTGGCGTTGTTTTCGGCCACCAGGGTGACCGGGTAGTTACGCCATTCATCCGCGAAAATCACATCCTGCGGCGAGCGCACGCTGAAGATCACCTCCACGTCGGCCTGCGGGCGGTACTTCGCCAGCCAGCGACGCATTGACATCACCGGCGTCACCCCGCAACCTGCGGCCAATAGCAGGAATTTATCGTCTGGCTTATCGTCACAGGTGAAATCCCCCTGCGCGTCGGAGAGCCAGAGATAATCCCCACGTTTCACTTCACGGGTCAGCCACTGCGAGCCTGCCCCCTCATCAATGCGGCGGATGGTCAGCGTAATGTACTCGCTGATGCCCGGTGTTGAGGAGATAGTGTACGCCCGCAGCGTCTCCGCTGAGTTACGCACGCTGACCAGCGCATACTGCCCGGCACGATACGGATAGTAGTCGTGGCAGAGCAGTGACAGGGTCCAGACGTCCGGCGTTTCCTGATGGATGTGATGAACTTGCATCCGCCATGGGCACTGATGGGTTGGCATTGTCATTCTTTACTCCTTACGCGCTCAGCAGTTGCTTCATGTCTTCTTCAACGGTGGTCACGGAACGCAGACCAAACTTCTCGTTGAGGACGGCCAGCAGATCCGGCGTAAAGAAGCCTGGTGCGGTCGGGCCGGTAACGATGTTTTTCACGCCCAGCGACAGCAGGGTCAGCAGGATCACAATCGCTTTCTGTTCGAACCAGGAGAGCACCAGCGACAGCGGCAGGTCGTTCACGCCACAGCCCAGTTTTTCTGCCAGGGTGACAGCCAGAATGATTGCCGAGTAAGCGTCGTTACACTGACCGGCGTCGATCAGACGCGGCAGGCCTTCGATATCCCCGAACTCCAGCTTGTTGAAACGGTATTTACCGCAGGCCAGGGTCAGGATCAGGCAGTCATCCGGTACGCTGGTGGCGAAATCGGTGAAGTAATTACGTTCCCCGCGTGCGCCGTCGCAGCCGCCCACCAGGAAGATGTGACGCAGTTTTTCACGGCTCACCAGGTCGATCAGGGAATCCGCGGCACCCAGCAGAGTCTGACGGCCAAAACCAACGGTGATCAGGTGTGGAATTTCGCTGTACGGGAAGCCCGCCATCTGCTGTGCCTGGGCGATCACCGGACCAAAATCGTCACCCTCAAGGTGGCTCACACCCGGCCAGCCGACAATGCTGCGGGTCCAGATACGATCGTCGTAAGCGCCAACGGTTGGGTCGATGATGCAGTTAGAGGTCATCACGATCGGGCCAGGGAAGCGGGCGAACTCGACCTGCTGGTTCTGCCAGCCGCTGCCGTAGTTACCGATCAGATGTTTGAATTTGCGCAGCTCAGGGTAGCCGTGGGCAGGCAGCATCTCGCCGTGGGTGTAGACGTTCACGCCGGTGCCGTCGGTCTGCTCCAGCAGGTTATAGAGATCTTTCAGGTCGTGACCGGAAATCAGGATGCACTTGCCTTCGGTCGCTTTGACGTTGACCTGAGTCGGCGTTGGGTGGCCATATTTGGTGGTTTCACCGGCATCCAGAATGCTCATCACCTTGAAGTTCATCTGGCCGATTTCCATGGAGCACTCCAGCAGAGCGTTCATGTCAGAAGGCCAGGTGCCCAGCCACGCCATAATTTTGTGGTACTGGGCGTAGATATCGTTGTCGTACTGATCCAGAACGTGCGCGTGTTCCATATAGGCCGCGGCACCTTTCAGGCCGTACAGGCACAGCAGACGCAGGCCGAGGATGTTCTCACCGATCGCCGCTTTGTCTTTGTTCGGGGTAAAGTCTGCCGCCTGACGTTGCAGGTCGCCGAGATCGTCGCTCACCAGTTGCAGGTCGGCCATAGGGTTATCGACGCGGGCATTGGCATCAACATTCAGGGACTGCGCTTTCAGGGCGTCACGCAGGGCAATGGCTTCGCGGGCGTAGCCGACAATGCGTGGTGAATCGAAGTTGACGTTCGTCAGGGTAGAGAAAAACGCGCGTGGAGCGAAGTTATCAACATAGTGGTCGATAATGCCATATTCCCGGGCTTTTACCGCCCAGGCGGATAAACCTTGCAGGGCTGCAATCAGCAGATCCTGCAGATCGGAAGTTTCTGCGGTTTTACCGCACATGCCCTGTGCGTAGGAGCAGCCGTTGCCAGCTGGGGTACGGATGGTTTGTTCACATTGCACACAAAACATAATCACACCTGTTAAAGTTATATTTGATATACATGTTTAAGATTATGCTTGCGGCGATACGGTGAAAAGGGCTTTCTTCCACTAAGTAGAGGGTTATTGATTTAGCGCAATTTTGGCGGTAGAAGGCTACCGCCTAAGAAGTATCAGGCGGAGAAGAACGCCATCATGATCGGCACCAGCAGGCTTAAAATAAAGCCGTGAACGATGGCCGCAGGCACCATCTCCAGCCCGCCCGAGCGTTGCAGCACCGGCAGGGTAAAGTCCATCGAGGTGGCACCGCACAGGCCCAGCGCCGTGGAGCGGCTACGACGGACCAGGCCCGGAATAAGCATAATGGCGATCAGCTCGCGGCCTAAATCGTTAAAGAAGGCGGCGCTGCCAATGACCGGGCCAAAAGATTCGGTTAACAGAATGCCGGACAGGGAGTACCAACCAAAACCGGAGGCCATTGCCAGGGCGGTATTGAGCGGCAGGTCGAGAATAAAGGCGTTGATCACCCCGCCCACCAGCGAACTGCCCACCACGATCACGGCGACCATCATGCCGCGACGATTAAGTACAATCTGTTTTAAGGTCATGCCGTTATTTCGCAGCTGAATACCAATCAGGAACAGCAGGAAGATCAGGGTATATTCGCTGGCCTCGGTGGCGTGTTGTAAAAAGGCGAACCCGGTCAGACCCAGCATAAAACCGAGCACCACCACGCCGCATAATTTCAGTGACTCCAGCGCCATGGCGATACGCGACGGTAATTTTTCCTGATGATGGTGGTTTTTCCACGGAATAACGCGCTCCAGCCAGAAGAGGGCCGCAATATTGCACAGCAAAATAACCCCCATCGTGATGACGGAGTAATGCAGGATCGAGAGCAGGTTGGTCGCCAGATTATCGAGAAAGGCGAGGCTGATGCCCATAAAAAACAGAATGACGTAAACAATCCAGCTCAGTAAACGGTTGATCAGTTTTAACGCTGACAGCTGACGAAGAGGAATGAGATAACCCACGATCAGCGGGATCAGAATGATTAAGAGTCCTGAAAACATGAACAACCGGTCCTTTATATGAATGGCGCAGTGACACTACCCAATTCAGGCGGTTCAGTAAAGGTAGAAAATGGGGGGAGGTGCGGTTTAAGGCCGGGCGGCGCTGACGCTTGCCCGGCGCAGCGTTGGCTCAGTCGCGTTTTTCCAGCAGGGTGCGGTACAGCACGCCGCCGAGGATACCGCCGACAATCGGCATCACCCAGAACAGCCACAGCTGATCCAGCGCCCAGCCGCCCTGGAAGAGCGCTACTGCGGTACTGCGTGCCGGGTTAACTGAGGTGTTGGTCACCGGAATGCTGATCAGATGGATCAAGGTCAGCGCCAGGCCAATCGCAAGGGGGGCAAAACCGGCCGGGGCGCGTTTATCGGTGGCGCCGTGGATCACCAGCAGGAAGCCAGCGGTCAGCACAATTTCAATGACGATGGCAGACAGCATCGAGTAACCGCCCGGCGAGTGCTCGCCAAAACCGTTCGCAGCAAAACCGCTGGCCGCGGCATCAAAGCCTTCTTTACCGCTGGCAATCAGATACAGAATAGCGGCCGCAATAATGCCGCCAATCAGCTGGGCAATAATATAGCCGATAATCTCTTTTGCCGGAAAACGGCCGCCCGCCCATAAACCTAATGTAACCGCCGGGTTAAAATGCCCGCCGGAAATATGCCCCACGGCATACGCCATGGTTAATACCGTTAAGCCGAAGGCCAGAGCAACCCCGACAAAACCAATCCCTAATTCCGGGAAACCTGCCGCCAGCACGGCGCTGCCGCAGCCACCAAACACCAGCCAGAATGTACCAAAACATTCCGCTGCTAATTTTCTGAACATAACCACCTCAATGAAAAAAGGCGCAAGTTTGCGCCATTGTTATTTATCGCCAATAGGGCGATGAGTTTTGAAACGCCATTATTTTAAAAATGAATACCCCCCCTCACCAGCGAAATAAATAAGGCAAATTTGATGTAGGGCAAGGTGATGCCTTTAAGTAAAAAACGCATGGCGGAATTTCCGGCAGCAAAACGATTACGCGGATATTTTTATTTCGGATGAAAGCTGGCGGCTGAATATTTAATTTTTTTAAATTTGCTTATGACTATTCTACTGATAATCGGGTGTCCGTTCGGCAGCGCTGGGGTTATACTCCTGATAACTTAAAGGAAAAAGTTCATCTCTCCCGGAGGGTACATGTTGCTGGAACGTGTGGAAATCGTGGGGTTTCGCGGCATTAACCGTCTGTCGCTGATGCTGGAGCACAACAACGTGCTGATTGGGGAAAACGCCTGGGGTAAATCCAGCCTGCTGGATGCCCTGACGCTGCTGCTCTCCCCTGAATCCGAACTGTATCATTTTGTCCGGGAAGACTTCTGGTTTCCTCCCGGGGATATGCTGGGACGTGAACACCATCTGCATATTATTCTCACCTTCCGTGAATCCGAGCCGGGCCGCCATCGCGTTCGTCGCTACCGCCCGCTTGCCGACTGCTGGGTGCCCTGCGATGACGGCTATCAGCGCATCTTTTATCGTCTGGAGGGGGAGCTGGCCAATGACGACAGCGTGCTGACCCTGCGTGGCTTTCTTGATACCGATGGCAATCCTCTGAAGCTGGCGGATATCGACGAGCTGGCGCGGCATCTGGTGCGCCTGATGCCGGTGCTACGCCTGCGCGACGCCCGCTTTATGCGCCGGATCCGCAACGGCACGGTGCCCAACATGCCCGACGTGGAAGTCACCGCCCGCGAACTGGATTACCTGGCCCGCGAGCTGGTAGCCCGGCCGCAAAACTTAACCGACGGCCAGATCCGCCAGGGGCTGTCTGCGATGGTGCAGCTGCTGGAGCACTACTTTACCGAGCAGGGCACTTCGCCGGTCCGCAACCGGCTGATGCGGCGGCGATCCCATGATGAACAGCGTAGCTGGCGCTATCTCGACATCATCAACCGGATGATCGACAAGCCCGGCGGCCGTTCGCACCGGGTGATCCTGCTGGGGCTGTTCTCAACGCTGCTGCAGGCCAAGGGCACGGTCCGGCTCGACAGGGATGCCCGCCCGCTGCTGCTGGTGGAAGATCCCGAGACGCGCCTGCACCCGATTATGCTCTCGGTGGCGTGGCATCTGCTCAACCTGCTGCCGCTGCAACGTATCACCACCACCAACTCTGGCGAGCTACTGTCGTTAACCCCGGTCGAGCACGTCTGTCGCCTGGTACGCGAATCATCCCGTGTCACGGCTTTTCGTCTCGGGCCGGGGGGGATGAACGCCGAGGACAGCCGCCGGATCGCCTTCCATATTCGCTTTAATCGCGCCTCCTCCCTGTTCGCCCGCTGCTGGCTGCTGGTGGAAGGGGAGACCGAAACCTGGGTAATCAACGAGCTGGCCCGCCAGTGCGGCCACCACTTCGATGCCGAAGGGATTAAGGTCATTGAGTTCGCCCAGTCGGGCTTAAAACCGCTGATCAAGTTTGCCCGGCGGATGGGCATTGAGTGGCATGTGCTAGTGGACGGCGACGAGGCGGGCAAGAAATACGCCGCTACCGTGCGCGGGCTGATCAATAACGATCGGGAAGAGGAGCGCGCGCACCTGACGGCGCTACCCGCCATGGACATGGAACACTTCATGTACCGCCAGGGATTCTCGGACGTCTTTCATCGGGTGGCGATGATCCCCGACGATGTTCCCATGAATATGCGGCGGGTAATCATGAAAGCCATTCATCGCTCGTCGAAGCCCGATCTGGCGATTGAAGTGGCGATGGAGGCCGGGCGGCGCGGGGTTGAAGCAGTGCCGACCCTGTTGCGGAAAATGTTCTCCCGCGTGCTGTGGCTGGCACGCGGGAGAGCCGATTAACGGCCGGTTGCCTGGTTGACCTGCTCAATCAGGCTGTCCAGCAGGGCAAAGCGGCGGCGGTACTCGGCGCGCTTTTTGCTGGCGATCTCCTCCATCGGTTTACGCGGCATGGCGAGCGGCAGACGGAAATTGCCGTCATCGGTGCGTTCGCCGCCCAGCGACGCCCAGAAACTGTCGTAATCGGCCAGCAGTTTGCCCTCTTTTTTCTTGCGATAGCGCCAGCTGCGGTAGATATGGGTGCTGTTGCTCACTGCCACGATCTGCTCTACGGCGAGGGCGCTGCCCAGCGTCATAGCAGCCTCCACCAGCAGACGTTTCGGGAACAAGCCGTGACAGGCTTTGGTGGCGCTCTGGATCGCCTCGTGCGGCACAAAGGCTTTTGCCCCCTGCATTCCGCCGATAAACAGCGTCGCGGTGCCGTTAACCTGGCACAGCGTGAAAGTCATCTCTGCCAGCACCGTCTGCTGTGCGTCGCAAAACGCCAGCGTGGCTTCACCCTCTTTATCCAGAAAGGCATCGGCGCACAGGCGCAGGGTAAACTGCTGATCGTCTTTGCCCGTCAAGGTCAGTAACGTCACCCCTTCCCGGGAGAGATAGCCGTTCATCAGCGCCGCCGGGAGCTGGCGCTGCATTGTCTGATAGTGCCAGCTCAGCGCCTGCAGGGTTTGCTGACGGTTTATGGCAACGGATAACCACGGGCGGTGCAGGCGGCAGGGCAGCCCCGGCTGTACCTGCAACAGCTGCAGTAACTGCGGCTGTTTTGCCAGGCTTGTCAGCAGGCGGGCAGTGCTGAATGGCGTCATCAGCGATCGCAGCATAAACTTGCGGCGGTAGGCCGGATTGCGCCAGGCAAGCCCGGGGGTTAATCTCCCGGAGGCCAGGCTTTGAAACAGCTGCCAGCCCGATTTGGGTTGCGGTTGATGTGAATAAGATGACTCTGCGATGGATGACATAATCAATACCGATCTTGTTGCAAGGTCTTTATTTCAGCAGGGGTTTTATCAACCTCTCCTCAACGATTTTCATCCATCCCGACAAGCAGGGGTTTCGTTGAGGAACGGTTTAGTTAGAATCAACAGTTATGTAAGCCAGAATATCTATTTGGAATATTTATGAACTTCAAGGGAAAACGCAGGAAGCTGTTTCTGCTGCTGGTGCTGATTGTACTGGTGGCTGGATTCTGGCTGTGGCAGGTGCTAAACGCGCCGGTGCCGCAATATCAGACACTGATTGTCCGTCCGGGCGAACTGCAGCAAAGCGTGCTCGCCACCGGCAAGCTGGACGCGCTGCGCAAGGTAGACGTGGGCGCGCAGGTCAGCGGGCAGCTGAAAACGCTGTCGGTGGAGATCGGCGACAAAGTACAAAAGGGGCAGCTGCTGGGGGTCATTGACCCGGAGCAGGCCGAAAACCAGATCAAAGAGGTGGAGGCGACCCTGATGGAGCTGCGCGCCCAGCGCAGCCAGGCCGAAGCGGAGCGTAAGCTGGCCCAGGTGACCCTGAACCGTCAGCGGCAGCTGGCCGCAACCCAGGCGATCTCACAGCAGGATCTGGATACCTCAGTGACCGAACTGGCCGTTAAACAGGCCCAGATCGGCACTATCGATGCGCAGATCAAACGCAATCAGGCCTCACTGGACACGGCCAAAACCAACCTCGACTACACCCGTATCGTCGCCCCGATGGCCGGGGAAGTGACGCAAATTACCACCCTGCAGGGGCAGACGGTGATCGCCGCCCAGCAGGCACCGAACATCCTGACGCTGGCGGATATGGGCACCATGCTGGTGAAAGCCCAGGTTTCCGAGGCGGATGTGATCCACCTTAAGCCGGGACAAAAAGCCTGGTTTACCGTGCTGGGCGATCCGCAAACCCGCTATGAAGGGGTACTGAAAGACATTCTCCCGACGCCCGAGAAGGTCAACGACGCCATTTTCTATCACGCCCGTTTTGAAGTGCCCAACCCGCAGGGGGTGCTGCGTCTGGACATGACCGCGCAGGTGCATATCCAGCTGGCGGGGGTCAAAAACGTGCTGACCATACCGCTGGCGGCGCTGGGGCAACCGGCGGGGGATAACCGCTATAACGTGAAGGTGCTGCGTAACGGCGAGACGCGTGAACGTGAGGTGAGCCTCGGCTCGCGTAACGACACCGATGTAGTAGTGGTGAAAGGGCTTGAAGAGGGCGACGAGGTGGTTATCAGCGAGAGCCAGCCCGGGGCGGCTAAATGACCGCGCTGCTGGAGCTGATTGATATCCGCCGGAGCTACCCTTCCGGCGACGGGCCGGTGGAGGTGCTGAAGGGCATCACGCTGCAGGTCGAGGCCGGGGAGATGGTGGCGATTGTCGGGGCCTCGGGGTCCGGTAAATCAACGCTGATGAACATCCTTGGCTGTCTGGATAAACCCACCAGCGGCACCTACCGGGTGGCCGGGACCGATGTCGCTACGCTGGACAGCGACGCGCTGGCAAAACTGCGGCGGGAACATTTCGGCTTTATCTTTCAGCGTTACCATCTGCTCTCGCACCTGAGCGCGGCGCAGAACGTCGAAGTGCCGGCGGTCTATGCCGGTGTGGAGCGCAAAAAACGCCTTGAACGGGCGCAGGCGCTGCTCACCCGGCTGGGGTTAGGGGAGCGGGTGGATTACCAGCCCTCGCAGCTCTCTGGCGGCCAGCAGCAGCGGGTAAGTATCGCCCGGGCACTGATGAACGGCGGGCAGGTGATCCTTGCCGATGAACCGACCGGGGCGCTGGACAGCCACTCCGGAGAGGAAGTCATGGCGATCCTGCACCAGCTGCGGGATCAGGGGCATACGGTGATCATCGTCACCCACGACCCACAGGTGGCCGCGCAGGCCGGGCGGATCGTGGAGATCCACGACGGTGAGCTGGTGAGCAACCCGCCTGCCACGCTTAACGCCACCCGACGTCAGGAGGTGGCGCTACCGCCGCCGTCCGGCTGGCGGCAGTTTGCCAGCAGTTTCCGCGAAGCGCTGACCATGGCCTGGCTGGCAATGGCCGCCAACAAGATGCGGACCCTGTTAACGATGCTCGGGATCATCATCGGTATCGCCTCAGTGGTGTCGATTGTGGTGGTAGGCGATGCCGCCAAACAGCTGGTGCTGTCCGATATCCGCTCCATTGGCACCAACACCATCGATATCTATCCCGGCAAAGACTTTGGCGATGATGAGCCGCAGTATCAGCAGGCGCTGAAATATGACGATCTGGCCGCTATCCAGAAGCAGCCGTGGGTCAATTCCGCCACCCCGGCGGTGTCGCAGAATTTGCGTCTGCGCTACGGCAATATCGACGTGGCCGCCAGCGCCAACGGCGTTAGCGGCGATTACTTTAACGTCTACGGCATGACCTTCAGCGAGGGAGGCACCTTCAACGCAGAGCAACTGGCGGGCCGGGCGCAGGTGGTGGTGCTGGATGCCAACTCCCGGCGACAGCTGTTCCCCAACAAATCGAAGGTGGTGGGCGAGATCGTCCTGGTGGGCAATATGCCCGCGACGGTGATCGGCGTGGCGGAAGAGAAGCAGTCGATGTTTGGCAGCAGCAAGATTTTACGTGTCTGGCTGCCGTACACCACCATCTCCGGGCGCATTATGGGGCAGTCATGGCTGAATTCGATCACCGTGCGCGTGAAGGAGGGCTACGACAGCGCCCAGGCGGAGCAACAGCTTGAGCGCCTGATGACGCTGCGCCACGGGAAGAAAGATTTCTTCACCTGGAACATGGACGGCCTCTTGAAAACGGCGGAAAAGACCACACGTACTCTTCAGCTCTTCCTCACGCTGGTGGCGATCATCTCCCTGCTGGTCGGGGGAATTGGGGTAATGAATATCATGCTGGTGTCGGTGACCGAGCGTACGCGCGAAATCGGCATCCGCATGGCGGTCGGCGCCCGGGCCAGCGATGTGCTGCAGCAGTTTTTGATTGAAGCGGTGCTGGTTTGTCTGGTGGGCGGTGCGCTGGGGATTTCGCTCTCCCTGTTAATTGCCTTTACGCTGCAGCTGTTTTTACCCGGCTGGGAAATTGGTTTTTCACCGATGGCGCTGTTAACGGCCTTCCTCTGTTCTACCTTTACCGGGGTTCTGTTTGGCTGGCTGCCGGCAAGAAATGCCGCGCGGTTGGATCCGGTGGATGCCTTAGCCCGGGAGTGAGTCTGTTGCCGGGCGGCCGCTACGCCTAACCCGGCCTACAAAAATTTGTAGGCCCGCGCAAGCGCAGCGCCGCCGGGCATGAAGCCGTACGGCAGCCCGCAAATAAAAATGCCAGCGTATCGGGCTGGCATTTTGAGTGAGGGGTGTACACAATGAAACAGAGGGCTATGCCACCACTTCTGCTTCGATGGGCACAATAACGCTGGCATGATTGCCTTTTGGCCCGAGGTGTACATCGAACCGAACGGCTTGTCCGGCTTTCAGCGTTCTGTAACCATCCATCTGAATGGTGGAGTAATGCGCGAAGATGTCTTCGCCGCCGCCTTCAGGGCAGATGAAACCAAACCCTTTGGCGTTGTTGAACCACTTAACTGTACCCGTTTCCATGCTTCGACATCCTTCGTAAATCTTATTGAGTTAGATGTAATGAACCGGTGATGGAGTGGGGGCTGTTCAAAACCTCGCCAACTCACGCCTGTACAATTTAGATAAACCAGATAGATCGTCAAGCATTTGCCGGTGAAGGGAGGGGGAAAATGAGTCAAAATTTGAAGCAGTTAACGCTATTGACAGGTATTGTGACAGACATCGCGGATGGCAATAATAGATGTGAGTTATCTGACATCTGAGGTAGATTCAGGTTATGTATAGCCTCCTGTCAGCATCAGAACCGCGACCGGAGACCGTAAACGAAGATGACGACTGACAATGGGTAAGACGAACGACTGGCTCGATTTCGACAAGCTGGCGGAAGATAAAGTGCGCGACGCGCTAAAACCGCCATCTATGTATAAAGTTATGTTAATGAACGATGACTACACGCCGATGGAATTTGTTATTGACGTGCTACAAAAGTTCTTTTCTTATGATGTAGAACGTGCAACGCAACTGATGCTTACCGTTCACTATCATGGCAAAGCCATCTGCGGTGTTTTTACTGCAGAAGTCGCAGAGACGAAGGTGGCGATGGTGAACCAGTATGCGAGGGAGAACGAGCATCCGTTGCTGTGTACGCTGGAAAAAGCCTGAATAAGGCAATGAAAATTGGGGGAGGTGCCTATGCTCAATCAAGAACTGGAACTCAGTTTAAACATGGCTTTCGCCAGAGCGCGTGAGCACCGACATGAGTTTATGACGGTCGAGCACCTGCTGCTTGCACTGCTCAGTAACCCATCCGCCCGCGAAGCGCTTGAAGCCTGCTCCGTGGATCTGGTGGCGCTGCGTCAGGAACTTGAAGCCTTCATCGAACAGACCACACCTGTACTGCCCGTCAGTGAAGAGGAGCGCGACACGCAGCCGACGCTCAGCTTCCAGCGTGTTCTCCAGCGTGCGGTATTTCACGTCCAGTCCTCAGGGCGTAGCGAAGTCACCGGTGCCAACGTGCTGGTTGCCATCTTCAGCGAGCAGGAGTCGCAAGCGGCCTACCTGCTGCGCAAACACGAAGTCAGCCGCCTCGATGTGGTGAACTTCATCTCTCACGGAACGCGAAAAGACGAGCCGAATCAGGCATCCGATTCCGGTCATCAGGTCAACAGCGAAGAGCAAGCAGGCGGGGAGGAACGTATGGAAAACTTCACCACCAATCTTAACCAGCTTGCCCGCGTCGGCGGTATTGACCCGCTGATTGGCCGCGAGAAAGAGCTGGAACGGGCGATCCAGGTACTGTGCCGCCGCCGCAAGAACAACCCGCTGCTGGTGGGGGAATCCGGCGTCGGTAAAACGGCCATTGCTGAAGGGTTGGCCTGGCGCATTGTGCAGGGCGACGTCCCGGAAGTGATCGCCGATTGCACCATCTACTCGCTGGATATCGGTTCGCTGCTGGCCGGAACCAAATACCGCGGTGATTTTGAAAAACGGTTCAAAGCGCTGCTGAAACAGCTGGAGCAGGATACCAACAGCATCCTGTTTATCGATGAGATCCACACGATCATCGGCGCCGGTGCCGCCTCTGGTGGCCAGGTGGATGCGGCCAACCTGATTAAACCGCTGCTCTCCAGCGGCAAGATCCGGGTAATTGGCTCGACCACCTACCAGGAGTTCAGCAATATTTTCGAAAAAGACCGCGCCCTGGCGCGTCGCTTCCAGAAAATCGACATTACTGAACCGTCCGTTGAAGAAACGGTGCAGATCATCAACGGCCTGAAACCGAAGTACGAAGCGCACCACGATGTGCGTTATACCGCGAAAGCGGTGCGTGCCGCGGTGGAGCTGGCGGTGAAATACATCAACGATCGCCATCTGCCGGATAAAGCGATCGACGTGATCGACGAAGCGGGCGCGCGCGCGCGTCTGATGCCGGTCAGTAAGCGCAAGAAAACGGTCAACGTGGCGGATATCGAATCCGTGGTGGCCCGCATCGCGCGTATCCCTGAGAAGAGCGTTTCTCAGAGCGACCGCGATACCCTGAAAAACCTGGGCGATCGCCTGAAAATGCTGGTCTTTGGCCAGGATAAAGCGATTGAGGCCTTAACCGAAGCCATCAAGATGGCCCGTGCCGGACTGGGGCATGAGCACAAACCGGTCGGTTCTTTCCTGTTCGCCGGCCCGACCGGGGTGGGGAAAACCGAGGTGACGGTGCAGCTCTCCAAAGCGTTGGGCATTGAGCTGCTGCGCTTTGATATGTCCGAGTATATGGAGCGCCACACTGTCAGTCGTCTGATCGGTGCGCCTCCGGGCTATGTGGGCTTTGATCAGGGCGGCCTGCTCACCGACGCGGTGATCAAGCATCCGCACGCGGTTCTGCTGCTTGATGAGATCGAGAAGGCGCACCCGGACGTCTTTAACCTGCTGCTGCAGGTGATGGATAACGGGACGCTGACCGACAACAACGGGCGCAAGGCAGACTTCCGCAACGTGGTGATGGTGATGACCACCAACGCCGGGGTGCGTGAGACCGAGCGTAAATCCATCGGCCTGATCCATCAGGATAACAGCACCGATGCGATGGAAGAGATCAAGAAGGTCTTTACGCCGGAATTCCGTAACCGTCTGGATAACATTATCTGGTTCGATCACCTGTCTACTGAGGTGATCCATCAGGTGGTGGATAAGTTCATCGTCGAGTTGCAGGTTCAGCTGGATCAGAAAGGGGTCTCCCTGGAAGTGAGTCAGGAAGCTCGCGACTGGCTGGCAGAGAAAGGCTACGATCGTGCGATGGGCGCGCGTCCGATGGCGCGTGTTATCCAGGACAACCTGAAGAAACCGTTGGCTAACGAACTGCTGTTTGGTTCGCTGGTGGATGGAGGCCAGGTGACAGTAGCGCTGGATCAGGCGAAGAATGAGCTGACGTATGACTTCCAGAGTGCGGCGAAGCATAAGCCGGAAGCGGCTCACTAAGACTGTTGCGTGATGATAAAAGCCGGGCGAAAGCCCGGTTTTTTTATGGCTGCTTTTTGCTTCTTATTGTGGGGGGAGTGAGGGCGGCGGGCTGCACAGTATGTCCCTACGGTGGTGGTTCCGTTCACTTTACGATCTGTATTTCTCTGTAAGCCACGTCACCCGTGAACGTGTTAAGGGGGCTTGCCGCCGCCCCCTTAACAATCCCGGCTCCCGGCAAAGAAAATCGCCGCTTCGCGGTGCCCTCAGCTTATTCCGCCAGGCTTTCGGGTCGGGCACCAGCCTGCATCCCTGCAGGCTATGCCCTCTCGGCGCGTCCCTGCGCCTCGCCCCGGCCTTACGGAAACGCTTCGGCGATTTTCAGCCGGACCAGGCCATCGCTGTAAGTCTTGAAGCTAATCTTTTATACCGTCATCGCTGTGAGTGTTGAAGCAAACCTCTGCCACTGTCCTGGCTGCACGTTTGATCGGTCCGGAGAGGGTTAAGATGCCTTCTCGGCGCGTCCCTGCGCCTTACCCCGGCCTTACGGAAACGCTTAGGCGATTTTCAGCCGGACCAGGCCATCGCTGTGAGTATTGAAGCAAACTTTTATACCGTCATCGCTGTGAGTGGTGAAGCAAATCTCTGCCACTGTCATGGCTGCACGCTCGATCGGTTCCCTCTCCCTTGAGGGAGAGGGGTAGGGTGAGGGGGAACCGCGCGCACTATCATCAAAATTTTGCGAGGCGTTATCCAGAATTCAAGCAGGGATATTGCTGGATAAAACCCCAGTAATAGAATGGCGATGCACCTGCAAAATCAGGTGCCAGGATTGGCGTCCTGAAAGTGTGTGAGCAGCATGTTTAGCTGCAGGCTTCGTTCGCCCTAAGGAAAAGGGTATATTCTGCATCTGGCGGGCGAATCGGGAGCTTCTTTTGAAGCGCCAGTAGTCACACACACTGGTACGCCAATTCCTTTTCGTCCGCCGCCAGCGAATCTGGCGTTTCCTGCGGTGGTAAATTCAATGTGTGTGAAGGTATTACCCATGTATACAGAAAACCATATCTCCCAGCTCTACAGCGAACTCGAACTTAGCACTCTCGATCTCTCCACGCTTGCCGCGCGCTGTAACCTGCTCACTGAAATTCTGGTCGATTGCAATTCGCTGCCGCAAACACAGCCCATCTGCCGCTGCCTTGCTGCATATCTGGACGCATTCAGAAGTGAGCTGGAAAAATCAATGACCGATTTCCGCGTGCTGGAAGAGGATGAGATCCCACCGATGCACAAACAGGAGTGGTTACTCGACAGCACCGAAGCCCAGTGCAATTACTGCCGGGCGTTAAACCATGTGCTGCTGGTGTCGCATTTCGACCGCGATATGCTGCCGCACCTTACCGGCCTGCTGTACGAGATCAGCCATGCGATGCTGGCCGATCTGACCGTGGTGCACGTCCACTGAGTCGGTGCCCCAACGTTGAAGTTAGGCAACGTGTTTGATATCAAGGCGCGGCGGGAGAGCCGTCTGTTCGCGACCTAAATGAGCTGGGATAAAGAGGATCGGAATGCCATCAATGATGACTTCGGCAGCGCAGGCTTTACTGCGGGCGGGACAGGGAATGTTGGCATGCAGACTGAAATCGGGTGTTGACCTCTGCTGAATAAAAAAGGCCGGGATAACCCGGCCTTTAGTATTCTCTCTACGCCATTTGCGGCGAAAAACTCTTAGCGACTACGGAAGACAATGCGGCCTTTGCTCAGGTCGTACGGGGTCAGCTCAACAGTCACTTTGTCGCCCGTCAGAATACGGATATAGTTCTTACGCATCTTACCGGAGATATGCGCGGTAACAACGTGACCGTTTTCCAGTTCTACGCGAAACATGGTGTTAGGCAACGTTTCAAGAACGGTACCCTGCATTTCAATATTGTCTTCTTTGGCCATCTAATCCTCTGGGGTATCACTACCAAGTTTTGAACCGGCAAGATAATGCCGAAATTCATCAATTAAGTAAAGATTTGCGCGTTTAAAACGCAGCAAAGCAGTTTCAGCGTATTACCCGGACGTCACGGTTCGACCGTACGAAAAGCGCATACGTAAAGGGGAGGTGGCAGGATAAACGATAGGGCGTTATCGGATGCGAACTATTCCCAAACGGCGGCGGGGCAACAGGCAGAACCTACTCTGCGGCAGAATTATAGCACCTTGAGGAAAAATATGCGGAAAACATTTATCCCTGGGGCGTAAATAACGTCGCAGGCACCCAGAAGTTCTGCGGTAATTTTTGCATTCGCAGAGCGGCCAGCTGCGTCAGATATTCATGGCGGGAGATCTCAATCGCCCCCAGCGAGGCGGTATGCTCGTTCAGCACCTGGCAATCAATCAGCTTGCCGCCGCTACGGGTAAAGCGATCGCAGAAAACCATGAGCGCAGTTTTAGACGCATTCACGGCGCGGCTGAACATCGATTCACCGCAAAATAACGTGCCCTGAGCCACACCATACATGCCGCCCACCAGATCATCACCCTGCCATACCTCAATGGAGTGGGCGTAACCCAGCTCGTGCAGACGATGATATGCATGGATCACCTCCGGGGTGACCCAGGTGCCTTCTGCGCGATCGCTGGCACAGCCTTCGATCACCTGGCCAAACGCATGATTGAGGGTGACGCGATAGGGGGAGTGGGCGTGAAACCGTTTCATGCTGCGACTGAGATGAAACCGTTCAGGCCACAAAATAGCGCGCGGGTCAGGCGACCACCATAAGATCGGATCGCCGGGCGAAAACCACGGGAAAATACCGCGTTGGTAAGCCATTAATAAACGCGACGGGCTGAGATCGCCGCCCAGGGCCAGCAAACCATTAGGTTCGCGCAGCGCCCCTTCCGGGGAAGGGAACGCAAGAGAATGACGAGAAAGCTGGACCAGGCGCATGACAACACAACTCCAGTACGCGAAGTGGGGATCGGTTCAAATATAGACTACAGACGTTGTTTAAACTGGTAGTAACGACCCTGTTTTGCCAACAGTTCTGCGTGACTACCTTGCTCAATAATCTGTCCGTTGTCCATCACAATAATTTGATCAAAATCCGCCAGTCCGCGCAGGCGGTGCGTCACCATCAGCACCGTTTTGCCCTGCATCTCTTTTTCCAGTAAATCAAGGATTTGCCGTTCTGTTGTTGCATCCAGTCCTTCGGTCGGTTCATCCAGCAACATCAGCGGGGCATTGTGCAGTAGCGCGCGGGCAATCGCCAGGCGACGCAGCTCACCACCGGACAGCTGGCGACCACCTTCACCGAGCCAGCTGTTCAGACCTTCATCGTCCAGCAGCTTGTGCAGACCGACCTTTTCCAGCATCGCACGTAATTCGTCATCAGCGGTTCCCGGCGCGGCTAACAGCAAGTTATCCCGCAGGGTGGCGCTGAAAAGATGGACCCGCTGCGGCACTACGCTCACTGTTTTACGCAGCGCTGGCTCGCTCATCTCTTTGAGAGGCATATCGTTAAACAGGATCTGGCCCTGAGCCGGATCCCAGGCCCGGGTCAGCAGTTGCAGCAGGGTCGATTTCCCGCACCCTGTACGGCCCAGCACCGCAACGTGTGCGCCTGCGGGGATCGTCAGATTGATGTTGTCCAGCGCCGGTTGCGCCTGCCCGTGGTAAGCAAAGCTGACATCTGCCAGACGGAGAGCCAGTTGCTCAGGCACGTCTGTTGCGGCGGTACTGAATTGCACTTCCGGCTGCTGGCTCGTGATCTGGGTAATACGCAGCGCGGAGGCCACTACCTGGCCGAGATGCTGAAAAGCCCCGGTTACCGGTGCCAGCGCTTCGAAAGCCGCCAGCGCACAGAAGACAAACAGCGCAATGAGCGGCCCCGGCTGGGTATTATCCCCCACACCGCCGGAGGCCAGCCACAGCATCGCCATCACGGCAATACCGCCAATCAACAGCATCAATGCCTGGGACAGGGCCGTCAGCTCCGACTGTTTGCGCTGGGCTTCATGCCAGTTCAGCTCGGTGTTCTCCATCCGCGCGCGATAGCGACGGCTGGCGCCAAAAATTGTCAGCTCTGCCTGACCCTGCAGCCAGCCGGTAAGCTGCTGGCGATATTCGCCGCGCAGTCGGGTCAGGTTTTCACCGGTCGGTTTACCGGCGCGGTAAAACAGCGGGGGCAGCAGACACAGCGTCAGGAGCATGATCCCGCCAAGCACCAGCGCGATGCTGGCATCCAGCAGGCTCAGCCCGAGGGTAACGACCACAATCACCACCAGCGCACCTACCATCGGGGAGATAACCCGCAGATAGAGGTGATCGAGGGTATCGACATCCGCGACAACGCGGTTTAGCAGTTCGCCCTGGCGATAGCGCGCCAGCCCGGCAGGGGAGAGAGGCAGCAGTTTGCTGAAGATGGTGACGCGCAGGTGCTGCAGCACGCGGAACGTTGCGTCATGGCTGACCAGACGCTCGAAGTAGCGCCCGGCGGTGCGGGTGATGGCCGTGCCGCGCACACCCGCAGCAGGCAGCATATAGTTGAAGCTGTACAGCCCGGCAAACCCGGCCACCGCAGAGGCAGAGAGGAACCAGCCGGAGAGCGTTAACAGGCCGATACTGGCCAACAGGGTGACGATGGCCAGCACGACGCCGAGGATCAGCATCCATTTGTGGCGCATATAGAGCGCCAGATAAGGCAGTAAAGCGCGCATTAAATGTCCTCCTGACGGTTCGCCAGCAGGGCCGCAAACGGCCCCTGTGCCGCCGCGAGCTTGGCGTAATTGCCCTGCTCAACAAGCTGTCCATTGTCCATGACCCAGATCTCATCCCAGTGGGCAATGCCCTCCAGTTGGTGGGTCACCATCAGCGTGGTTTGCTGCTGTGAAGCGGCATCCAGTGCCAGCATCACGCGCTGTTCGCTGTGCGCATCCAGGCTGGCGGCGGGTTCATCCAGCAGTAAAAGCTGGCAAGGGTTAAGCAGGGCGCGGGCCACGGCGATACGCTGCGCCTGGCCGACGGAAAGCCCCGCCGACTGATCGCCGACAAGGGTATTCACCCCGTCAGGCAGCAGGGGCAGGAATTCACTGACCCAGGCGCGATCGAGCACCGACTGCAGCTCTTCATCGCTGGCATCCGGGCGCGCCAGCAGCACGTTTTCACGTAGCGTGGCCGCCGGAAGCTGCGGGTTCTGACCCACCCAGCTCAAATGGGTGCGCCATTCATCAGGATCGAGCGCAGACAGCTCGGCCTGGTTGATGCGCAGCGATCCGCTGTAAGCCATAAAACCAGATAACGCATTCAGCAGCGAGCTTTTGCCGGAGCCGCTGGTGCCGACCAGCACCACGCGCTGACCTGCTGCGAGAGTGAAGTTTAATGGCCCCGCCAGTACCTTACCCTCCGGCGACAGCACGCAAAAATTCTCCGCTTCAATGCTGACCGGTTTGCTGGTGTTGAGGGTCACGTCCCCACGCTGCGGATGGGCTAACGGCGTTTCAAGGAAGGTTTTCAGGCTGTCAGCTGCGCCCACGGCCTGGGCCTTCGCATGATAGAAGGTGCCTAGATCGCGCAGCGGCTGAAAGAATTCCGGGGCCAAAATCAGGGTCAGGAAGCCTGCCGAGAGGGTCACGGCAGTGCCGTAATGACCAAAATCGAGGGCGCCCAGGTAGGAGAAACCAAAATAGACGGCGACCAGCGCAATCGACAGGGAGGTAAAGAACTCCAGTACCCCGGAGGATAAGAACGCCAGGCGTAACACCTCCATGGTGCGCTGACGGAAGTCCTGTGAGGCGTGGCGGATGTTGTCAGTTTCGGCTTCACCGCGACCAAAAATGCGTAGCGTCTCCATGCCGCGCAGGCGGTCAAGGAAGTGGCCGCTAAGACGCCCCAGCGCCAGGAAGTTGCGGCGGTTGGCATCGGCGGCACCCATGCCGACCATCGCCATAAACAGTGGGATCAGCGGGGCGGTGCCCAACAGGATCAGCCCTGCAACCCAGTTATAAGGGAAAATCGCGAATACGATCAGCAGAGGCACAAAGACGGCCAGCGCCATCTGCGGCAGATAGCGGGCATAGTAATCATGCATATCGTCGATTTGCTCAAGGATAAGCGTCGCCCAGCTGCCGGCGGGTTTGCCCTGAATCCAGGCGGGGCCAGCTTCCTGCAGCCTGTCGAGCACCTGGCGGCGGATTTCGTAGCGAATATTCTGCCCGGCGTGAAAACCCACGCGCTCGCGTAACCAGACCACCCAGGCACGCAAAATAAAGACCAGAATCAGCACAATGAAAGGCAGTAACAGGGCCTCACGCGGAATGTTTTCCATGATCATATGATTAAGAATGCGGGCCAGCAGCCATGCCTGGCCTACAATCAACACACCGCTGATAAACCCTAAAAGACGGGAAATATTCAGCCAGCGGCGGGAAAGAACGCTTTGCTGTTTAAGCCAGCGTGTTAACTCTTGTTGACGGGTTTTTTCCATTGCGTGCTTTGCAGGTGATGTTATTAGGTATTGGGCACGGCAATGTTACATCGCAGAGACAATAAAGGCGACTTATCGCCGCCTTTTTTACGTTTGTTGCTGATTTGTAAAAATTATTTGCTCTGATCGGCCAGTCCGTCGAGATAACGTTCTGCATCCAGCGCCGCCATACAACCGGTGCCCGCAGAGGTGATCGCCTGACGGTAAATGTGGTCCATTACGTCGCCCGCAGCGAACACGCCCGGGATGCTGGTCTGGGTGGCATTGCCGTGGATCCCGGACTGCACTTTGATGTAGCCGTTCTCCAGCTCCAGCTGACCGTCGAAGATCGCGGTGTTCGGGCTGTGGCCGATGGCAACAAACAGACCTGCCACTTCCAGCGTTTCGACATTGTCGGTGTTCCGGGTATCGCGGATACGCAGACCCGCCACGCCCATCTGATCGCCGGTCACTTCTTCCAGCGTGCGGTGAGTGTGCAGCACGATGTTGCCGCTGGCCACTTTGTCCATCAGACGCTTGATCAGGATTTTTTCCGCGCGGAAGGTATCACGGCGGTGAATGAGATGGACTTCAGAGGCGATATTCGCCAGGTACAGCGCCTCTTCCACAGCAGTATTGCCGCCGCCGATGACCGCGACCTTCTGGTTGCGGTAGAAGAAACCGTCGCAGGTGGCGCAGGCAGATACGCCGCGACCCTTGAAAGCTTCTTCAGACGGCAGGCCCAGGTAGCGGGCAGAGGCACCGGTCGCAATGATCAGCGCGTCGCAGGTGTATTCCGCATTGTCACCGATCAGGCGGAACGGACGGTTTTGCAGATCGACCTTGTTGATGTGGTCAAAGATGATTTCGGTATCAAATTTGGCGGCATGCTCGTGCATGCGCTCCATCAGCAGCGGCCCGGTCAGGCCTTCAGGATCGCCTGGCCAGTTTTCTACTTCGGTGGTGGTGGTCAGCTGACCGCCTTTTTCCATGCCCGTAATCAGTACCGGTTGCAGGTTAGCGCGTGCAGCGTAGACCGCTGCGGTGTATCCCGCAGGTCCAGAACCAAGGATTAGCAGCTTACTGTGTTTGGCCGTGCCCATGAGATCCCCATTGTTGTTGGCAGACATTTTCCCGGATTGTAGGGAATTTGTGGTCGTAAAAAAAGGGCGCAGCGATTTTGTTAACGATATGTGTAATAGAAAGCGCCAATCAACGGCAGGGCAGGGAAGGTGATTTTATAACAATAATCATGGCTAATCGCTCGAAACGACGGCGATAAAATGAGGATTAATCCCCGGACGTAATGAATATCCGGCATGTTGTACTAAAAATCGATGTTTTGCTTTGACAATCCCCTGCGCTTTTGCGAAAACATTCAAGGAAGAAAAAAAACGGTCTTTGTGTAACGCATAGTCATGCACAAAATCACCATTTTTACCGGGTCAGCGAAATCTACGCATGGTGTGGACAGATGCCATTCGTGATGTTGATGGCCGCCTCTGGGCAACGGTCTTCATACCACATAACCCCAATCGAATCGCTCAAACTAAATAACAGGCGATGCGATTAACCGCGGGGAAAGACTCTGAACAGTGAAGTGCACAGGGTCCTGGCAGGAGTTAGGGAAGGAATACAGAGAGACAATAATAATGGTAGATAGCAAGAAGCGCCCTGGCAAAGATCTCGACCGCATCGATCGTAACATTCTTAATGAATTGCAAAAGGATGGGCGTATTTCCAACGTCGAGCTTTCAAAACGTGTGGGACTTTCCCCGACGCCATGCCTTGAGCGTGTGCGCCGACTGGAAAGACAGGGTTTTATTCAGGGCTATACAGCGCTGCTGAACCCGCATTATCTGGATGCCTCACTTCTGGTATTTGTTGAGATTACTCTGAATCGTGGTGCGCCGGATGTGTTTGAGCAGTTCAATGCCGCTGTGCAAAAACTTGAAGAAATTCAAGAGTGTCATCTGGTTTCCGGTGATTTCGACTACCTGTTGAAAACCCGCGTACCTGATATGTCTGCATACCGTAAGCTGCTGGGTGAAACCCTGCTGCGACTGCCTGGCGTGAACGACACCCGTACCTATGTGGTAATGGAAGAAGTCAAGCAGAGCAATCGTCTGGTTATTAAGACGCGCTAACACGGAACAGGTGCATTATCAGCGTACTTTGATTACACTCCTGGTAATCCATACAGCAACAGTGTCGGGCCTCCCGGCACTGTTGTCCGTTTAGCACTCAGGCAGGAATTGCCTGATACCTGGAGAGCCTGTTTTGAGCCAGGAATATACCGAAGACAAAGAAGTCAATTTAACCAAGCTCAGCAGTGGACGTCGACTCCTTGAGGCGTTACTGATCCTTGTTGCTCTTTTTGCCGTCTGGTTGATGGCAGCCTTACTCAGTTTCAATCCCTCCGATCCCAGTTGGTCACAGACCGCATGGCACGAGCCTATCCATAATTTAGGCGGTGTACCGGGCGCATGGCTGGCAGATACGCTGTTCTTTATCTTTGGCGTGATGGCCTACACCCTCCCTGTCATCATTATTGGTGGCTGCTGGTTTGCCTGGCGTCATCGCCAGAACGATGATTACATCGATTACTTTGCCGTCTCGCTGCGTCTGATTGGCGCGCTGGCGCTGATTCTCACCTCCTGCGGTCTGGCGGCGATTAATGCCGATGACATCTGGTATTTTGCCTCGGGTGGCGTGATCGGCAGCCTGCTGAGTACCGCCCTGCAGCCGATGCTGCACAGCAGCGGCGGAACTATTGCGCTGCTCTGCGTCTGGGGCGCGGGACTGACGCTTTTTACCGGCTGGTCCTGGGTCAGCATTGCGGAAAAAATCGGCAGCGTCATCCTCAACGTGCTGACTTTTGCCAGCAACCGCACCCGTCGGGATGACACCTGGGTCGACGACGAATATGAAGATGACGACTACGAAGACGAGGAACCGACCACAGAGCGTCATGAATCCCGTCGCGCCCGCATTATGCGCGGGGCGCTGGCTCGCCGTAAGCGCGTGGCAGAGAAATTCGCTAATCCGTTAGGACGCAAGACCGATGCGGCCTTGTTCTCCGGGAAACGGATGGACGACGAGGAAGTGGCGTACAGCGCCCGTGGCGTGGCCGCCGACCCGGATGATGTGCTGTTCTCCGGCAACCGTGCGCTGGCCTCCGACTATGACGAGTACGATCCGCTGCTTAACGGCCACTCGGTGGCTGAGCCGCTTGCCGCCGCTGCCGCGGCGACCACAGCAACACAGGCCTATGCTGCCCCGGTTGATCCGGTGACCCCACCAACCCCTTCGATGCCGGATGCCCATCTTCAGCCGCCAGCGGTTGAATGGCATGCGGAACCCGCAGCGCCAGCCGCGCCAGTCTATGCGGAACCACAACCTTATGCCGCCGCGCCGCAGGAGCAGTGGCAGCCGCCTTATCAGCCTGAACCGGTATACGCGCAGCCGCAGTATGAACAGCCACAGCACCAGCAGCCTCAGTACGCGCAGCCGCAGTATGAGCAGTCACAGCACCAGCAGCCTCAGTACGCACAGCCGCAGTACGAACAGCCACAGCACCAGCAACCTCAGTACGCGCAGTCTCAGTACGAGCAGCCGCAGTATGAGCAGCCTCAGCACCCGCAGCCGCAGTACGAGCAGTCGCAGTACGGACAGCCGCAGCCGCAGCAGTATGAACCGCAGCAAGCTGAGTATCAGCCTGAGCCGGTTGTTGCCCCGCCTGTCGTTGAAGCGCCGCCGGTTGAAGAGGTGAAACCGTCCCGACCACCGCTTTACTACTTTGAAGAAGTGGAAGAAAAACGTGCCCGTGAACGCGAACAGCTTGCGGCCTGGTATCAGCCGGTGCCAGAGGAAGTACAAGAGCCAGCCCCGGTAAAAGCTGCTGAGATCCCATCGGTACCGGTTCCGGCCGTGGAGCCTGCGTCCGTTGTCGCCCCTGTTGCGGCGAGTGTGCATCAGGCCACAGCCGCAGGTGCCGCTGCGGCCAGCGCTGCTGCACCTTTATTCAGCCTGGCCACCAGCGGCGCGCCGCGTCCGCAGGTGAAAGAGGGTATTGGCCCGCAACTGCCGCGTCCTAATCGCGTGCGCGTTCCCACCCGCCGTGAACTGGCCTCGTATGGCATTAAGCTGCCTTCTCAGCGGATGGCTGAAGAGAAAGCCCGTGAAGCCGGACGGCAGCAGTACGATGACGAGCAGTACGAAGACGATGCTGACGAAATGCAGCAGGATGAGCTGGCGCGCCAGTTCGCCCAGCAGCAACAGCAACGATATGGCGACGAGTATCAGCCTGAGCCACAGCAGTCTCAAAGTCAGGTTGATGAAGATGATGCCGCCGAAGCGGAGCTGGCTCGCCAGTTTGCCGCCACGCAGCAGCAGCGTTACGCCGGTGAACAACCGACAGGGGCGAATCCATTCTCGTTGGCGGATTTTGAATTCTCGCCGATGAAAGATCTGGTGGATGATACGCCGAGTGAACCGCTATTCACGCCTGGCGTAATGCCGGAAGCCGAGCCGCCGCGCCAGGCCTATACCCCGCCTAAGCCTGCGGTGGCACCGCCGACCGTGCAGCCGCAGCACCGCGCAGCGCAGCCACAGCAGTATGCACAACCTGCTCAGCCGCAGCACGCAGCGCAGCCACAGCAGTATGCACAACCTGCTCAGCCGCAGCACGCAGCGCAGCCACAGCAGTTTGCACAACCTGCTCAACCGCAGCATGTTGCGCAGCCACAGCAGTTTGCACAACCTGCTCAGCCGCAGCATGTCGCGCAACCACAGCAGTATGCACCGCCGCAAAAGCCGGTGATTCAGCCACCGCCTCAGCCGCAGGAGAGCCTGATCCACCCGCTGCTGATGCGCAACGGTGACAGCCGACCATTGCAGAAGCCGACTACGCCACTGCCGTCGCTGGATTTGCTAACGCCGCCACCGACAGAAGTTGAGCCGGTAGACACCTTTGCTCTGGAGCAGATGGCCCGTCTGGTTGAGGCCCGCCTGGCCGACTTCCGCATTAAAGCGGATGTGGTGAACTACTCGCCAGGCCCGGTCATCACCCGTTTTGAGCTGAATCTGGCGCCGGGTGTAAAAGCCGCCCGGATTTCAAACCTCTCCCGTGATCTGGCGCGATCTTTGTCGACCGTGGCCGTGCGTGTGGTTGAGGTTATCCCGGGCAAGCCGTACGTTGGGCTGGAGCTGCCGAACAAAAAACGTCAGACCGTTTACCTGCGTGAAGTGCTCGATAACGCCAAATTCCGCGATAACCCGTCACCGCTGAGCGTGGTGCTGGGTAAAGATATTGCTGGTGAACCGGTAGTCGCCGATCTGGCGAAAATGCCGCACCTGCTGGTAGCGGGTACGACCGGTTCCGGTAAGTCCGTCGGCGTGAACGCCATGATCCTCAGCATGCTCTACAAAGCGCAGCCGGAAGATGTGCGTTTCATCATGATCGACCCGAAAATGCTGGAACTCTCGGTTTACGAAGGTATTCCACATCTGCTCACCGAAGTCGTGACCGATATGAAGGATGCTGCCAACGCGCTGCGCTGGAGTGTCAACGAGATGGAACGCCGCTACAAACTGATGTCTGCGCTGGGCGTGCGTAACCTTGCCGGTTATAACGAGATCATCGCCGAAGCGGCGAAGATGGGGCGTCCGATCCCGGATCCGTACTGGAAGCCGGGCGACAGCATGGATGCCCAACATCCGGTGCTGGAAAAACTGCCTTACATCGTGGTGCTGGTGGACGAATTTGCCGACCTGATGATGACCGTCGGTAAGAAGGTAGAAGAGCTTATCGCCCGCCTGGCGCAAAAAGCGCGTGCGGCGGGGATCCACCTGGTGCTGGCGACCCAGCGTCCGTCGGTGGATGTAATTACCGGACTTATCAAAGCGAACATCCCGACCCGTATCGCCTTTACGGTGTCGAGCAAAATTGACTCCCGTACCATTCTCGATCAGGGGGGCGCTGAATCGCTGCTCGGGATGGGTGACATGCTCTATTCCGGCCCGAACTCCACCTCGCCGGTGCGTGTCCACGGTGCCTTTGTACGCGATCAGGAAGTGCATGCCGTAGTACAGGACTGGAAAGCGCGCGGTCGTCCACAGTACGTGGATGGCATCACCTCCGACAGCGAAAGTGAAGGCGGCGGTGGTGGTGGCGTTGACGGCGGCGAAGAGCTGGATCCGCTGTTCGATCAGGCCGTTAACTTCGTCACCGAGAAACGTAAAGCCTCTATTTCCGGGGTACAACGCCAGTTCCGCATCGGCTACAACCGCGCGGCGCGTATCATCGAACAGATGGAAGCGCAGGGCATCGTCAGCGAGCAAGGGCACAACGGCAACCGTGAAGTGCTGGCTCCGCCGCCGTTTGAGTAAAACCCCCTCGATTGCAAAGATGGGTAAATCAGCAATAATTAAGCATTTTCTTCTGTCGCCTGCCTGCGGGCAGGTCCAGAATAGTTGACAGAAAACCCCCATTTTCGGGATGACGCTTTGTAAGGACGACCAATGAAAAAAATTGCAATCACCTGTGCATTATTGACCAGCTTCGTGGCCAGCAGCGTCTGGGCAGATGCCGCCAGCGACCTGAAAAGCCGCCTGGACAAAGTCAGCAGCTTCCACGCCAGCTTCACCCAGAAAGTGACTGATGGCAGCGGCAATGCGGTGCAGGAAGGTCAGGGTGACCTGTGGGTGAAACGTCCCAATCTGTTCAACTGGCACATGACGCAACCGGATGAGAGCATCCTGGTTTCCGACGGCAAGACCCTGTGGTTCTTCAACCCGTTTGTTGAGCAGGCCACGGCCACCTGGCTGAAAGATGCCACCAGCAATACGCCGTTTATGCTGATCGCCCGTAACCAGACCAGCGACTGGCAGCAGTACAACATTAAACAGAACGGTGATGAGTTTGTGCTGACGCCGAAAGGCAGTAACGGTAACCTGAAGCAGTTCACCATTAATGTCAGCAATAATGGCACCATCAATCAGTTCGGCGCCGTTGAGCAGGACGATCAGCGCAGCAGCTATCAGCTGAAATCCCAGCAGAACGGGGCGGTTGATGCATCTAAATTCACCTTTACCCCGCCGAAGGGCGTGACGGTGGATGACCAACGTAATAAGTAAGAGGCGTGCGTGAGCAACCTGTCGCTCGATTTTTCAGATAATGCGTTTCAACCTCTGGCCGCCCGTATGCGGCCAGAAAATTTAGCGCAGTATATCGGCCAGCAGCATCTGCTGGCTGCGGGCAAACCCCTGCCGCGCGCCATTGAGGCCGGGCATCTGCACTCGATGATCCTCTGGGGGCCACCGGGTACGGGTAAAACAACGCTGGCAGAGGTCATTGCCCGTTACGCCGACGCCGACGTCGAGCGTATTTCGGCCGTCACCTCAGGGGTGAAAGAGATCCGCGAAGCCATTGAGCGTGCACGGCAGAGCCGTAATGCCGGTCGCCGCACGATCCTGTTTGTCGATGAAGTTCACCGCTTCAACAAGAGTCAGCAGGACGCCTTCCTGCCGCATATCGAAGACGGCACCATCACGTTTATCGGTGCGACCACGGAAAACCCTTCTTTTGAACTCAATTCCGCACTGCTGTCCCGTGCTCGCGTCTATCTGCTGAAATCGTTAACCACCGAAGACATTGAGCAGGTGCTGACGCAGGCGATGGAAGACAAGGCCCGGGGCTACGGCGGGCAGGATATCGTACTGCCAGACGATACCCGTCATGCGATTGCCGAACTGGTCAATGGCGATGCGCGTCGGGCGTTGAATACCCTGGAAATGATGGTCGATATGACCGAAGCCGACGACAGCGGCAAGCGGGTGCTGCTTCCGGCTCTGCTGACCGAAATCGCCGGGGAACGCAGCGCGCGCTTTGATAACAAAGGCGACCGTTTTTACGATCTGATCTCGGCGCTGCATAAATCGGTGCGCGGCAGTGCGCCCGATGCTGCGCTCTACTGGTATGCGCGTATTATTACTGCGGGAGGCGATCCGTTGTACGTTGCCCGTCGCTGCCTGGCGATTGCCTCGGAAGATGTCGGTAACGCCGATCCACGCGCCATGCAAGTGGCACTTTCCGCCTGGGACTGCTTCACCCGCGTCGGGCCTGCCGAAGGCGAACGCGCTATTGCCCAGGCGATTGTCTATCTGGCCTGTGCCCCGAAAAGCAATGCCGTGTATACCGCGTTCAAAGCCGCGATGTCTGATGCACGGGAGCGCCCTGACTACGATGTCCCTGTCCACCTGCGTAATGCCCCGACCAAACTGATGAAAGAGATGGGCTACGGTCAGGCCTATCGTTACGCCCACGATGAGCCGAACGCATACGCTGCCGGGGAAGAGTATTTCCCGCAGGAGATGGCACAAACACGCTATTATCGCCCGACAAACAGAGGTCTTGAGGGCAAGATTGGCGAAAAGCTCACCTGGCTTGCCGGACAGGATCAAAATAGCCCTATAAAACGCTACCGTTAGAACGATCGTTGCGGTAAGGTTGACGGGAAACTTCAGTGACCGCAGGCTGCGGTCATTTCCTCCTATTTTTTAATTCGATAAGCACAGGATAAGCATGCTCGATCCCAATCTGCTGCGTAACGAGCCAGACGCAGTCGCTGAAAAACTGGCACGCCGGGGCTTTAAACTGGATGTAGATAAGCTGCGCGCTCTTGAAGAGCGTCGTAAAGTTCTGCAGGTTCAAACTGAAAACTTGCAGGCAGAGCGTAACTCTCGATCGAAATCCATCGGCCAGGCGAAAGCGCGCGGGGAAGACATTGAGCCATTACGCCTGGAAGTGAACAAACTCGGTGAAGAACTGGATCAGGCGAAAGCCGAACTGGACGTTCTTCAGGCTGAGATTCGTGATATTGCCCTGGCAATCCCGAATACCCCTGACGACAGCGTACCTGTCGGCAAAGACGAAAATGACAACGTCGAAGTGAAACGCTGGGGCACCCCACGCGAATTCGATTTCGAAGTTCGCGATCACGTTACGCTGGGCGAAATGCACGCGGGGCTGGATTTTGCAGCGGCCGTTAAGCTGACCGGTTCCCGTTTTGTGGTCATGAAGGGCCAAATTGCTCATCTGCACCGTGCGCTGGCGCAGTTCATGCTGGATCTGCACACTGAGCAACATGGCTACAGCGAAACCTACGTCCCGTATCTGGTCAACCACGATACGCTGTACGGTACCGGGCAACTGCCGAAATTTGCCGGCGATCTGTTCCACACCCGTCCGCTGGACGAAGAGGCTGACAGCAGCAACTACGCGCTGATCCCAACCGCAGAAGTGCCGCTGACCAACCTCGTGCGTGATGAGATCATCGACGAAGACGATCTGCCGATCAAACTGACTGCACACTCTCCGTGCTTCCGTTCTGAAGCAGGTTCTTATGGTCGTGATACCCGTGGTCTGATCCGTATGCACCAGTTCGACAAAGTTGAGATGGTGCAGATCGTACGTCCTGAAACCTCCATGGATGCGCTGGAAGAGATGACCGGTCACGCAGAAAAAGTGCTGGAGTTGCTGGGTTTGCCGTATCGCCGCATGGCGCTGTGCACCGGTGACATGGGCTTTGGTGCCTGCAAAACCTTCGATCTGGAAGTGTGGGTTCCGGCGCAGGGTACCTATCGTGAAATCTCCTCCTGTTCCAACGTTGGTGATTTCCAGGCGCGTCGTATGCAGGCACGTTGCCGCAGTAAGTCCGACAAGAAAACCCGTCTGGTACACACCCTGAACGGCTCCGGCCTGGCGGTGGGCCGTACCCTGGTGGCGGTGCTTGAAAACTACCAGCAGGCTGACGGACGTATCGAAATTCCTGAAGTTCTGCGCCCTTACATGAAAGGCCAGCAGTTCATCGGCTAATTGCCAAAATGTAAAAAAGCGCCTGCGGGCGCTTTTTTTATGCCCCGCTTTTGACATCAGGCAATACCCACTCCCTCTAAAGGGGTAATACTCTCCCGGCAGTTGGTTAGCATAAACCGCTGCTAACGCAATCACTCCTTATATAAATAACTATATAGCGGTTGCTGTTGCACATGGAATTTTGTGAGCAATCAAAGTGAGAGTCTATGAAAATAAAAACGCCTGATGCCTTGCTGGCTGCAGAGGTGAGCCGTCGCGGGCTGATGAAAACCGCCGCGATTGGCGGCCTGGCCGTTGCCAGTAGCGCATTTACTTTGCCTTTTTCACGCCTGGCCTCGGCGGCTGAATCCGTAACAGCCAAAAAGCCGGATGAAAAGGTAGTCTGGAGCGCATGTACGGTGAACTGCGGCAGTCGCTGCCCGTTGCGAATGCATGTAGTCGACGGTGAGATCAAATACGTCGAGACTGACAATACCGGGGATGATAACTACGATGGGTTACACCAGGTGCGCGCCTGCCTGCGAGGCCGTTCTATGCGCCGCCGTGTTTATAACCCGGATCGCCTGAAATACCCGATGAAGCGGGTGGGCAAACGCGGGGAGGGTAAATTCGAGCGCATCAGTTGGGACGAAGCCTTCGACACCATTGCCAGTAATATGCAGCGTCTGATAAAGGATTACGGCAACGAGTCCATCTATCTTAACTACGGCACCGGTACCCTCGGCGGAACCCTGACCCGCTCCTGGCCGCCGGGCAAAACCCTCATCGCCCGTCTGATGAACTGCTGTGGCGGCTATCTTAATCACTATGGCGACTACTCTACCGCGCAGATCGCGGCAGGGCTGAACTACACCTACGGCGGCTGGGCGGATGGCAATAGCCCGTCCGATATCGAAAATAGCCAGTTGGTGGTGCTGTTCGGCAACAACCCGGGCGAAACGCGTATGAGCGGCGGCGGCGTGACCTATTACGTTGAGCAGGCGCGCGAAAAATCGAATGCCAAAATGATCATCATCGATCCGCGCTACACCGATACCGGTGCGGGGCGCGAAGATGAATGGATCCCGATTCGTCCGGGAACCGATGCGGCGCTAATCTCCGCCCTGGCGTGGGTCATGATCAATGAAAACCTCGTCGACCAGCCTTTCCTCGATAAATATTGTGTCGGCTACGACGAGAAAACGCTGCCAGAAGGCGCACCGGCCAACGGGCACTACAAGGCCTACATTCTGGGGCAGGGCAGCGACGGCATTGCCAAGACGCCTGAATGGGCATCTGCCATTACCGGCATTCCGCAGGCGCGCATAGTGAAACTGGCGCGTGAAATTGCGGGCGCTAAGCCGGCGTTTATTTCGCAGGGCTGGGGGCCTCAGCGCCACGCCAACGGTGAGCTGGTGTCCCGCGCTATCTCCATGCTGGCGATTCTGACCGGCAATGTGGGCATCCACGGCGGTAACTCAGGCGCGCGCGAAGGCTCCTACTCCCTGCCTTTCGAACGCATGCCAACCCTGGAGAATCCGGTCAAGACCAGCATTTCCATGTTTATGTGGACCGACGCCATTGAGCGCGGTCCGGCAATGACCGCCACCCGCGACGGCGTGCGCGGCAAAGACAAGCTGGACGTGCCGATCAAGATGATCTGGAACTACGCCGGTAACTGTCTGATCAACCAGCATTCACAAATCAACCGCACCCACGAAATCCTGCAGGACGACAAAAAGTGCGAGCTGATAGTGGTGGTGGATTGCCATATGACCTCTTCGGCGAAGTACGCCGATATTCTGCTGCCGGATTGCACTGCTTCAGAACAGATGGACTTCGCGCTGGATGCCTCCTGCGGCAATATGTCGTACGTGATTTTTGCCGACCAGGCAATCAAGCCGCGCTTTGAATGCAAAACCATCTATGAGATGACGACGCAGATCGCGAAGCGAATGGGCGTTGAGGAAACGTTCACCGAAGGCCGCACCCAGGAAGGCTGGATGCGTCATCTTTACGAGCAGTCACGCAAGGCTATCCCTGATCTCCTGCCGTTTGACGAGTTCCGCAAGGCGGGCATGTTCAAACAGCGCGATCCGGAAGGGCATCACGTGGCCTATAAAGCGTTCCGTGAAGATCCAGTAGCTAACCCGTTGACCACGCCGTCCGGCAAAATTGAAATTTACTCGGCGCAGCTGGCGGAAATTGCAGCGACGTGGGAGCTGGAAAAAGGGGACGTAATCGATCCACTACCGGTCTACAGCCCGGGCTTTGAGAACTACGACGATCCGCAAAGCAAAGACTATCCGCTTCAGCTGACAGGTTTCCACTATAAGGCGCGTACTCACTCGACCTACGGCAACGTGGACGTGCTGAAGGCTGCCTGCCGCCAGGAGATGTGGATCAACCCGGTTGATGCACAGAAACGTGGCATCGCCAACGGGGATCGTATCCGTATTTTCAACAGCCGCGGTGAAGTGCATATCGAAGCCAAAGTCACGCCGCGCATTCTGCCGGGCGTGGTGGCGTTAGGCGAGGGGGCCTGGTACAACCCGGATGCGAACCGTGTCGATCAGGCGGGCTGCATTAACGTGCTGACCACCCAACGCCCGTCGCCGCTGGCGAAAGGCAACCCGTCCCACAGTAACCTGGTTCAGGTTGAAAAGGCGTAAGGAGTAGCCGATGACCACTCAGTATGGATTTTTTATTGATTCCAGCCGCTGCACCGGGTGCAAAACCTGCGAGCTGGCGTGCAAGGATTACAAGGATCTCACCCCGGATGTCAGCTTCCGTCGCATCTACGAGTATGCGGGCGGCGACTGGCAGGAGGACAACGGCGTCTGGCACCAGAACGTGTTTGCCTACTATCTGTCCATCTCCTGCAACCACTGCGAGGACCCGGCCTGCACCAAAGTCTGCCCCAGCGGGGCGATGCACAAGCGCGAAGACGGCTTTGTGGTGGTAGATGAGGATGTCTGCATCGGCTGCCGCTACTGCCACATGGCCTGCCCGTACGGTGCGCCGCAGTACAACGCCGCCAAAGGCCATATGACCAAGTGCGACGGCTGCCATGAGCGGGTGGCGGAGGGCCAGAAGCCGATTTGTGTCGAGTCCTGCCCGCTGCGGGCGCTGGACTTTGGCCCGGTTGAGGAGCTGCGCAAGAAGCACGGCAAACTGGCCGCGGTCGCCCCGCTGCCGTCGGCGCACTTCACGAAGCCGTCTATCGTCATTAAACCCAATGCCAACAGCCGACCCACGGGTGATACCACCGGCTATCTGGCTAATCCGCAGGAGGTGTGAGATGGGAAACGGATGGCATGAATGGCCGTTGATGATTTTTACGGTCTTTGGACAGTGTGTGGCGGGCGGGTTTATCGTGCTCGCCGTGGCGTTGTTAAACGGCAATCTGAACAGGGAGCAACAGCAGCGGCTGGTAATGAGCATGTTTGGTCTGTGGGTGCTGATGGGGATCGGGTTTATCGCCTCCACGCTGCACCTCGGGTCTCCAATGCGCGCATTCAATTCCCTGAATCGTGTGGGCGCCTCTTCGCTCAGCAACGAAATCGCCAGCGGGGCGCTCTTCTTTGCTGTCGGTGGGCTGGGCTGGCTGCTGGCGGCGTTGAAAAAACTGCCGACAGGATTACGCAATCTTTGGCTGATTGTGACCATGGTGCTGGGCGTCGTGTTTGTCTGGATGATGGTGCGGGTCTATAACACCATCGACACGGTCCCCACCTGGTACAGCGTCTGGACGCCAATGAGCTTCTTCCTGACCCTGTTTATCGGTGGCCCGCTGCTCGGCTTCCTGCTCCTGCGCGTAGCGGGCGTTGATGGCTGGGCCATGCGTTTACTGCCTGCCGTGTCGCTGCTGGCGCTGGCGGTCAGTACGATCGTTGCGCTGCTCCAGGGCGCGGAACTGGCGACGATCCATAGCTCCATTCAGCAGGCCTCAGCCCTGGTGCCCGAGTATGGTTCGCTAATGGCCTGGCGGGTGGCGCTGCTGGCGGTAGCGCTGGTGTGCTGGATTGTGCCTCAGCTGAAAGGCTATCAGCCTGCGCTCCCGTTATTGTCGCTGGCATTTTTGCTGGTGTTGGCAGGAGAATTGATTGGCCGCGGGGTATTTTACGGTCTGCATATGACCGTTGGCATGGCTATCGCCAGTTAACGCTGATTATTGTTATATAAAGTCGGGACTTAGTGCCCGGCTTTTCTTTTTTCAATCATGAAAGTTTTCAACTGTCGCCTGGCTTTCATTTTTAATCTAAATAAACAAAAACAAATACATAATTAATATCGATAGCTGACTTTGCATTAGCAGGATGAGTTTTTTCAATCGACAAGGTACATATTGTGCGTGCGCCCCTTCCGGGTGGATTGACTTTGTTTTTGCCAGTGGCATGATGCGCACGAAATCTGAACTTCCTCACGGTTTTTAATCCATGTCGACCTATACCCGGCCAGTGCTCCTGTTGCTCTGTGGCCTCCTTTTGCTGACCCTGGCGATCGCGGTGTTAAATACGCTCGTCCCGCTGTGGCTCGCCCATGAAAACTTACCGACCTGGCAGGTGGGTATGGTCAGCTCGTCCTTTTTTACCGGTAATCTGCTGGGCACCCTGATGACGGGAAGCCTGATTAAACGTTTTGGTTTTAACCGCAGCTACTATCTGGCATCGCTTATTTTTGCCGCTGGCTGTGCCGGGTTAGGGCTGATGGTCGGTTTCTGGAGCTGGATGGCCTGGCGCTTTATTGCGGGCGTTGGCTGCGCCATGATCTGGGTGGTAGTGGAGAGTGCCCTGATGTGCAGTGGCACCTCCCGCAACCGTGGGCGTCTGCTGGCGGCCTATATGATGGTCTATTACATCGGAACCGTGCTGGGTCAACTGATGGTCAGCAAACTGCCAACCGACCTGATGAGCGTCCTGCCGTGGGTGACCGGCATGGTGCTGGCCGCTATTCTGCCGCTGCTCTTTACGCGTATTGTGAACCAGAGCAGCGAGCATCAGGAGGCAACCCACATCTGGCCAATGCTGAGATTGCGTCAGGCGCGTCTGGGAGTAAATGGCTGTATTATCTCCGGGATTGTACTGGGTTCGCTGTATGGACTCATGCCGCTCTATCTGAACCATCAGGGAGTCAGTGATTCCGGCATCGGTTTCTGGATGGCGGTGATGGTCAGCGCCGGGATTGTCGGGCAGTGGCCGATTGGTCGCCTTGCCGACCGCTTTGGCCGTCTGCTGGTGCTGCGCGTTCAGGTCTTTGTGGTAATCATGGGTTGTCTCGCCATGCTCAGTAATGCCGCGATGGCGCCGGCACTGTTTATCCTCGGTGCTGCGGGCTTTACTCTCTATCCGGTGGCGATGGCCTGGGCCTGTGAGAAAGTTGAGCATCATCAGCTGGTGGCCATGAACCAGGCGCTGTTGCTGAGCTATACCATCGGGAGTTTACTGGGACCCACCTTCACCGCCATGCTGATGCAGAACTATTCTGACAATCTGCTGTTTATCATGATCGCCAGCGTGTCATTTATTTATCTGTTAATGCTGCTGCGTAAAGTGGGCGAACATCCAACGCCGGTGGCGCATGCCTGAGTAAATAAAAGCCTGTCGCCGACAGGCTTTTTTGTTTCTGTCACATATAAGAGTTTTACGCATTGTTTGTTTATTGTGTCAGACGATAATTCAGAAGCGTTCTATCACTAAAAGGCAGCGATCATGTCTACTCGTCGTTTTACCACTACAGCGCTGGCAGTAGTATTGTCTTTAACCTTCGCAACTGCACCCGCTATGGCTAATCCAGGAAACGGAAATGGTCACGGCAACGGACAAGGTAATAGCGGCAATCATGGTAACGGCAATTCCGGTAAGGGGAATGCCGGTAATCAGGGCCATAAACAAGATAACGGTCACCAGAATTCAGGCAAATCGAATAAAAGCGTAAAAGACGATGTCGATGCCCGCGTCAGTTACGATCACGCCCGGCATCTGGCGTTGAATTACGGCTTAACGGGTTATGACTCACTGCCTCCGGGGATTGCGAAAAACCTCGCGCGCGGTAAACCGCTGCCTCCGGGCATCGCGAAAAAGGCCGTTCCGGCATCAATGCTAGGTCAATTACCTTCTTATCCTGGGTATGAATGGCGGGTGGTCGGAAAGGATCTGGTCTTAATTGCGCTGAGTACGGCGATAGTGACCACCATTATTAATGGTGTCTTTGACTAATAAATAAAACGCCCGGTGAAAGCCGGGCGTTTTGTTAATACATGACCTTGTGACCGTACTGCTCCAGAATGCCTTTTACGCGTTCCATGGTCTCTTTTTTCGGCGGCTTAACGCCATCCAGTTTGTACTCTTCGCCCATCGCCACCCATTTATGTTTGCCCAGCTCGTGATACGGCAGCAATTCAATTTTCTCAACGTTGCCCATATCGCGTGTGAACTCACCCAGGCGGTGTGCAGAGTCATCGTCATCTGACCATCCCGGCACCACAACGTAACGGATCCAGGTTTTGATGCCTTTAGCGGAGATGTATTTCGCAAACTCGAGGGTGCGGTGGTTAGAGACGCCGACCAGATTTTGATGGATCTCATCATTCATCTGCTTGAGGTCCAGCATCACCAGATCGGTCACTTCCAGCAGCTCATCAATCACAGGATCGTAGCGACGGACAAAGCCGTTGGTATCCAGACAGGTATGAATGCTCTCTTTATGGCAGGCGCGGAACCAGTCACGAACGAATTCGGCCTGCAGGATCGCCTCTCCGCCGGAAGCCGTCACACCGCCACCAGAGGCGTTCATAAAGTGGCGGTAGGTCACTACCTCTTTCATTAATTCTTCGACAGTAACTTCTTTGCCACCGTGAGTATCCCAGGTGTCGCGGTTATGGCAGTACAGGCAGCGCATCAGGCAGCCCTGGAAGAAAGTGATAAAGCGGATGCCCGGGCCATCGACGGTGCCACAGGACTCAAAGGAGTGAATGCGACCAATAGTTGACATTGCGGTGATATCTCCAGATTCGGCCCGTCCGGGGCCTGTGTATATGCACAACTCAATCGGCTGTGTCGAGTCTGTTTTGGCTGTTATCCATTCATTATAGATAGCGGGCAAAAGAGACTAAGGTAGGGGAGGTGTTAAAAAGGCCCCACTTGTGTGGAGCCTTTATTGTACGCGTTTTACGGCGCCATTTCAGTCAAATCCACTTACATGGACTGAGTGAAAGTACGGGTAATCACGTCTTTCTGCTGTTCTTTAGTCAGCGAGTTGAAACGCACAGCGTAACCAGAAACACGGATGGTCAGCTGAGGATATTTCTCAGGGTGTTCCATCGCATCGAGCAGCATTTCACGGTTCATGACGTTCACGTTCAGGTGTTGACCACCTTCGATGGACGCTTCGTGATGGAAGTAACCATCCATCAGACCCGCGAGGTTGGTTTTACGCACTTCGTCGTCTTTACCCAGCGCATTTGGCACGATAGAGAAGGTGTAAGAGATACCATCTTTCGCGTAAGCAAACGGCAGTTTAGCAACGGAGGTCAGAGAGGCAACAGCACCTTTCTGGTCACGACCGTGCATTGGGTTAGCACCTGGTCCGAATGGCGCGCCAGCACGACGACCGTCTGGGGTGTTACCGGTTTTCTTACCATAAACCACGTTAGAGGTGATGGTCAGAACAGACTGAGTCGGGATAGCGTTACGGTAGGTGGTCAGTTTCTGAATTTTCTTCATGAAACGTTCAACCAGGTCAACCGCCATGTCATCAACGCGAGCGTCGTTGTTACCAAACTGCGGGTATTCGCCTTCGATTTCGAAGTCTACAGCCAGGCCGTCTTCGTCACGAATTGGTTTAACTTTTGCATATTTGATAGCAGACAGGGAGTCAGCCGCAACGGACAGACCTGCGATACCACATGCCATGGTGCGAACAACGTCACGGTCGTGCAGCGCCATCAGAGAGGCTTCGTAGCTGTACTTGTCGTGCATGTAGTGGATGATGTTCAGCGCGGTGACGTACTGTTTAGCCAGCCAGTCCATGAAGTGATCCATACGATCCATCACTTCGTCGAAGTTCAGGACGTCGCCTTTGATCGGCTCAGACTTAGGACCAACCTGCATTTTCAGTTTTTCATCAACGCCGCCGTTGATTGCATACAGCATGGTTTTCGCGAGGTTAGCACGCGCACCGAAGAACTGCATTTGCTTACCAACAACCATTGGGCTTACGCAGCATGCAATCGCGTAGTCATCGTTGTTGAAGTCTGGACGCATCAGGTCATCGTTCTCGTACTGCAGAGAAGAGGTGTCGATGGATACTTTAGCGGCATATTTTTTGAAGTTCAGTGGCAGTTTTTCAGACCACAGAACGGTAATGTTCGGCTCCGGTGATGGCCCCATGGTGTACAGGGTGTTCAGGAAGCGGAAGCTGTTTTTAGTCACCAGAGTACGGCCATCTACGCCCATACCGCCGATAGATTCAGTTGCCCAGATTGGGTCACCGGAGAACAGCTCATCATACTCAGGGGTACGCAGGAAGCGAACCATACGCAGTTTCATGACCAGGTGGTCAATCATTTCCTGTGCGTCTTGTTCGGTGATTTTGCCTGCTTTCAGGTCACGTTCGATGTAGGCATCCAGGAAGGTGGATACACGACCGAAGGACATTGCTGCGCCGTTCTGAGATTTAACCGCTGCCAGGTAACCGAAGTAAGTCCACTGGATAGCTTCCTGAGCGTTGGTCGCAGGACCGGAGATATCGCAACCGTATTTCGCTGCCATCTCTTTGATCTGACCCAGCGCACGGTGCTGTTCGGAGATCTCTTCACGCAGACGGATAGTCGCTTCCAGGTTAACGCCATTTTCCAGATCGGACTGCAGAGACAGGAACTGTGCGTATTTGTCTTTCAGCAGGAAGTCGATACCGTACAGCGCAACGCGACGGTAGTCACCGATGATACGACCACGGCCATATGCATCTGGCAGACCGGTCAGGACGCCTGATTTACGGCAGTTCAGGATGTCTTTGGTGTAAACGTCAAACACGCCCTGGTTGTGGGTTTTGCGGTATTCAGTGAAGATTTTCTTCAGCATTGGGTCCAGCTCGCGATCGTACGCTTTGCAGGAACCTTCTACCATTTTGATACCACCGAACGGGATAATCGCGCGTTTCAGTGGTGCTTCAGTTTGCAGACCAACAATCTTCTCGAGGGATTTGTTGATATAACCCGCGTCGTGAGAAGTAATGGTGGACGCGATGGAGGTGTCGAAATCAACAGGCGCGTGAGTGCGGTTTTCCTGCTTAACGCCTTCCATAACGCTGTCCCACAGGGCAGTGGTTGCGTCGGTAGCACCGGCCAGGAAGGATTCGTCACCTTCATATGGGGTGTAGTTTTTCTGGATGAAGTCACGAACGTTGACTTCATTCTGCCAATCACCTTTGGCAAAACCTTCCCATGCTGCGGCTAACTTTTCATTAAGTTCGGACATGTAACACCTACCTTCTTAAGTGGATTTTTTATTTACTGCCTGAGAAAACCATTAATGATGGTTATCGCCACGCAGGTAAATGACCCAGTATGTCAACCCAACCAGCAGACCACCGCCAATAATGTTCCCGATTGTGACTGGGATCAGGTTATCAGTAATGAAGTTCATAACGGTCAGGTGAGAGAAACTTTCCGGGCTGGAACCGACTGCGGTCCAGAACTCCGGGCTGGCAAAATCACGGATTACAATACCCAGAGGGATCATAAACATGTTTGCAATACTGTGTTCAAAGCCGCTGGCAACGAACATGGCGACAGGCAGAACCATGATCATGGCTTTGTCCATCAGGCTGCGCCCTGAGTAGCTCATCCAGACGGCCAGGCAGACCATCAGGTTGGCGAGGATGCCAAGCGCAACGGCTTCAATAAATGTGTGGTGTACTTTGTGGTCGGCGGTTTGCAGGACGTTAAGCCCCCATGCGCCGTTGGCGGTCATATATTCACCTGACAACCACATCAACAGGACAAAAAGCAGGCAGCCAACCAGGTTTCCAACGTAAACGTTGAGCCAGTTTTTAGCCAGCTGACCCCAGGTTATCTTACCGCTGGCTTTCGCGACGACGATAAGGACCGTTGAGGTAAAGAGGTCAGCGCCGCAAATTACGCAAAGGATCAGACCCAGTGAGAAACAGATGCCGCCGATAAGCTTAGCGATACCAAAAGGCATCCCGGCAGTACCGGTGGTGGCGGTGATATAGAAAACAAAGGCAATGGAGATGAACACCCCGGCAGTGATGGCCAGGAAGAACGTCGTCATCGGTTGTTTCGTTGCTTTATAGACACCCGCTTCTTCGGCAACTTTTGCCATTGCGGCTGGGAGTAAAAGATCAAAAGGGTTGTCAGCTTTCACACTAACTCTCTCTTTATTAAGTCGGCGACGAGATACTAACAAAGCATTATAGAAGAGAAATTGATGTAGATCATATCTCGCCTGGCTTATAGGCCCGCAAAGTGCGTGGTTTTCCAGCGAATGCGGTGTAAATATTTGATTATCCGTATAAAAATATATTTTAAAAGTTATAAAATGATTTGATTTTTTTCTTAATACCTTCTCCCGGGCAGTTAATTATAATGGAGTATTTAATATAAAAAGTAACAATAACCGGTAGGTCGCCAATATCATAGCTACCATTATTTAACCTTATTATTACAATTAAAATTTCTTGCCGCAGAAATAAAAAAACGGGGCAATAAAATTGCCCCGTAATATAACGTAGGTGATTGTATACGCCTACTGTTTGTAATGCTATGTAACGTTATTTAGCCCAGTAAGCGCTTTTGGCCTTCTGCAATTTCTCATAGGCCTTCAGCAACGACTGGTGAGCAGGGAAGGCTTTCAGATCACTATCCACTGCCTGCAGGCCGTAGAATGGCGCTTCGCCGCTCAGGGCTGCGCTGGCATTCTCTACCGCGTCGGCACCGTACATGCGGGTAAAGGCGTTCAGATACTGCAGCGGCTCACGATCTTCTTCCTGCGCCAGCAACAGCAGCGTCTGCAGACAACGATAGTAATTCGCGCGTTCTGCGCTGAAGACCGAGGCGTTGAACTCAATGGTCCACTCGGTCCAGATCAGCGCCTGCTCAAGATCGCCGCCTGCCAGCGCCAGCATCGCCTTCAGCTCACCGATACGCAGGGTGTGCCAGCCGTTATCTTTGCCTGTTGCCAGGCCCAGCAGCTCGCGCACGCGGGTAAAGTCGTCGTGGCCTTCGTCGTCCAGTTGGGTAATAAGGTTCAGATAGTCCTCTTTCTCCCACGCGCTCTCCGGCAGGGCCAGCAGGGTTTCGCGCAGGTGCGCGCCCATGCTGTTGTTCGCCAGCCACAGGTCTTCAACCGGATAGATATCGGACATGCCCGGAACCAGAATACGGCAGGCGTACACGCCAAGGTGCTCGTAATCCGCGATGTACACTTCCTGGTTTTCGGCAGTGAAGATCGCCATCAGGGTAGCGAACTCTTCTTCCGTGGTGCCAGCGAAGCTCCAGTCAACAAATGGATAATCCGCGTCCTGCTTGAACATATCCCAGGAGATCGAGCCGCTGGAGTCGATGAAGTGGGTTTCCAGGTTGGCGTGCTCAGCCACTTCCTCATCATCGAAGGTCGGCGGGGTAAACACGTCCAGATCTTTCAGGCTACGGCCCTGCAGCAGCTCGGTGACGGTACGCTCCAGCGCCACGCCGAAGTCCGGGTGTGCACCGAAGGAGGCGAAGCAGGTGCCGTTCGCCGGGTTGAACAGCACGACGCAGATCACCGGGTACTTACCGCCCAGAGAGCCGTCATAGGCAAAGATTGGGAAACCTTCGGCTTCCAGTTTGGCAATGGACTCCACCACGCCCGGATAGCGGGCCAGCACGTCAGCCGGGATCTCCGGCAGGCTGATGGATTCTGCGATAATGCGGTTTTTAATATGACGCTCAAACACCTCGGACAAGCCCTGAACGCGCGCTTCGTTGCGAGTGTTACCGGCGGACATGCCGTTTGAGACATACAGGTTGCCGACGATGTTCATCGGGATATAGACGGTTTGTTCATCAGACTGACGGGTAAACGGCAGGGCGCAGATACCGCGATCTTCGTTACCTGACTGCAGATCGATCAGCATGCTGGCGGTCAGCTGATTTTCCAGATCGTAAAACGCGCGCAGGCGATCGTCGAGGATCCCTTCTGGCAGTTCGTCGTCTTCGGTCAGCGGGAACCATTTTTCATTTGGGTAGTGAACAAACGGGCCATTCGCCACGGTATCGCCCAGCCAGAAATCGGCAAAGAAATAGTTGGTGGACAGACGCTCAAAATACTCACCCAGTGCAGAGGCCAGTGCTGCTTTTTTAGTGGCACCTTTGCCGTTGGTAAAGCACAACGCGCACTCTTTATCGCGAATATGCACAGACCAGACATGAGGGACCGGGTTGAGCCAGGAGGCTTCTTCGATATTAAAGCCCAGGTCGGTCAGTTTTTGCTGGAAGCGAGCGATGGAATCTTCCAGGGCGGCGTCTTTGCCGGGGATAAACGTTTGAGTCATGGCGATCACTTATATCGTACGGAAAGCGCGCAATGATACGGGTTTTGCATGGCAGGCGCTATCTTCCCGGCGGTTTCGGCGAAAATAAAAGGCTGGGCTATGCTTACATGGAGTAACTTACTGTAAAGGAATATAAAAATGAAAGCATTCGATCTTCAACGAATGGCCTTTGATAAAGTCCCCGTTGAGTTTTTAGGCGAGGTTGCGCTGCGAAGTCTTTATACCTTTGTACTGGTTTTCCTGTTCCTCAAAATTACCGGGCGGCGCGGCGTGCGTCAGATGTCGCTCTTCGAAGTGTTAATCATTCTGACACTGGGATCGGCAGCAGGTGACGTGGCGTTTTATGACGATGTGCCGATGATTCCCGTCTTCATTGTTTTTGTCACCCTGGCGTTGCTCTACCGGCTGGTAATGTGGCTGATGTCGAAAAGTGAAAAGCTGGAAGATCTGCTGGAGGGAAAACCGGTCGCCATTGTCGAAGATGGCAAGCTGGCCTGGGAAAAAGTACAGCGCGCCAACATGACCGAGTTTGAATTCTTTATGGAACTGCGGGCCAGCAGCGTCGAGCAGCTAGGGCAGGTTAAACTTGCCATTATGGAGACCAATGGGCAGATAAGCGTTTACTTCTACGACGATGACCAGGTTAAGCCCGGGCTGTGCATCTTGCCGGATGAATTTGTGGAACGTTTTATGACGATACCGGAAGTCGGCGACTATGCCTGCCGGCGTTGTGGTCATGTTCAGACTCTACAGGCCGGGGCGCATCAATTATGCCCACGCTGCACGAATCCAGAATGGACGAAGGTTAGCCGGGCCAAACGCATCACCTGACAGCGATTTTGTCGGTTTTGTGACAGCCCGCTGGCAGAATCTATTGTGTGACGGCGGGCACATTTCCAGGGTCATAAGTTTTAGACATTGCGGCGCGTGTCACTGAATGATAAAACCGATATCCACAGTTATAACTTATGGCTTTTAGCGTGGTGAGGGGAAATGGCTCAGGTCTTTAATTTTAGTTCAGGTCCGGCAATGTTACCGGCGGAAGTGCTCAAACAGGCTCAACAGGAGCTGTGTGACTGGAACGGTCTGGGCACGTCAGTGATGGAAGTCAGCCACCGTGGTAAACCGTTTATTGAGGTGGCAGAAGAGGCAGAAGCAGATTTTCGTTTCCTGCTGAATATCCCCTCAAATTACAAAGTATTATTCTGCCACGGCGGCGGACGCGGTCAGTTTGCGGGCATTCCACTGAACCTGCTGGGTGACAAAACCACTGCGGATTATGTCGACGCTGGCTACTGGGCGGCAAGCGCAGTAAAAGAAGCACACAAATACTGCTCCCCGAACGTGATCGATGCCAAAGTTACTGTCGATGGTTTACGTGCGGTGAAGCCGATGAGCGAATGGCAGCTCTCCCAGGATGCTGCCTACCTGCACTACTGCCCGAATGAGACCATCGACGGCATTGCCATCCACGAAGAGCCAAACTTTGGCGAAAACGTGGTTGTCACAGCGGACTTCTCCTCTACCATTCTCTCTTCGCCGCTGGATATCAGCCGCTACGGCGTAATCTATGCCGGCGCACAGAAAAACATCGGCCCGGCAGGCCTGACGCTGGTGATCGTGCGTGAAGATTTACTGGGTAAAGCCCACAAGTCTTGCCCGTCGATTCTGGATTACACCGTGCTGAACGATAACGACTCGATGTTCAACACCCCGCCGACTTTTGCCTGGTACCTCTCTGGCCTGGTCTTTAAATGGCTGAGAAACAACGGCGGCGTGGCGCAGATGGATAAGATCAACCAGCAGAAATCTGAACTGCTGTATAGCGTGATCGACGGCAGCGACTTCTACCGTAATGACGTCGCCAAAGCTAACCGTTCCCGCATGAATATCCCGTTCCAGCTGGCCGACAGCAATCTCGATAAACTGTTCCTGGAAGAGTCCTTCGCCGCAGGCCTGCACGCGCTGAAAGGCCACCGTGTCGTCGGCGGGATGCGTGCTTCTATTTATAACGCCATGCCGCTCGAAGGCGTTAAGGCCCTGACCGACTTCATGACTGACTTCGAACGTCGCCACGGTTAATTGTGACCCTGTTTACCCCGCGGCCAGGCTGCGGGGTTTTTATTATGTTGAATTGAGAGTTAAGTTTCATGGAATCCCTGACGTTACAACCTATCGCGCGGGTAGATGGCACCATTAATCTGCCTGGTTCAAAAAGTGTCTCGAACCGCGCCTTGCTGCTGGCAGCGCTGGCAAACGGCACCACTGTTCTCACTAACCTGCTGGACAGCGATGACGTTCGCCATATGCTCAATGCGCTGAAAGCGTTGGGAGTCCACTATACCCTGTCTGCCGATCGCACCCGCTGCGAAGTCACCGGCAATGCCGGGGCACTGCAATCCGCTGACGCGCTGGAATTGTTCCTCGGAAATGCCGGTACGGCAATGCGCCCGCTGGCGGCGGCGCTGTGTCTGGGTAGCAACGACATCGTGCTGACGGGTGAACCGCGCATGAAAGAGCGTCCGATTGGCCATCTGGTGGACGCGCTGCGTCAGGGCGGCGCACAGATTGATTATCTGGAGCAGGAAAACTATCCGCCGCTGCGCCTGCGTGGTGGCTTTACCGGTGGTGACGTGGCGGTAGACGGCAGCGTCTCGAGCCAGTTCCTCACCGCGCTGCTGATGACGGCACCGCTGGCACCGCAGAACACCACCATCACCATCAAAGGTGAGTTGGTTTCCAAACCTTATATCGATATCACGCTGCATCTGATGAAGACCTTCGGTGTGGACGTTGAAAACCACAGCTACCAGCGTTTCGTGGTGCGCGGCGGGCAGCAGTACCAGACGCCGGGTCATTACCTGGTGGAAGGCGATGCCTCGTCGGCCTCTTATTTCCTCGCCGCAGGCGCCATTAAGGGCGGTACCGTCAAAGTGACCGGTATTGGCCGCAACAGCGTGCAGGGCGATATTCGCTTTGCCGATGTGCTGGAGAAGATGGGCGCAGTGGTCACCTGGGGCGATGACTTCATCTCCTGTACCCGCGGTGAACTGAACGCCATCGATATGGACATGAATCATATCCCCGATGCGGCGATGACCATTGCCACTGCGGCACTGTTTGCCAAAGGCACGACCACGATGCGCAATATTTACAACTGGCGCGTGAAAGAGACCGATCGCCTGTTCGCGATGGCCACTGAGCTGCGTAAAGTAGGAGCCGAGGTGGAAGAGGGCGAGGACTACATTCGCGTAACGCCACCGGCACAGCTGCAGGCGGCGGAAATTGGCACCTATAACGACCACCGCATGGCGATGTGCTTCTCGCTGGTGGCGCTGTCGGATACGCCGGTCACCATTCTCGATCCGAAATGCACCGCGAAAACCTTCCCGGACTATTTCGAGCAGTTGGCGCGTATCAGTACGCTTGCCTGATGACCCCCAGCCGCACCGCCCGGTGCGGCATCTTATTTGCTTACGCTTCCTGACGTCATCATCGTCCAATTCTTCTACACTCAGCTTCAAACATTTCGTAATTTACATGCAAAGGTAACAGTTGTGCGCATTGACGCGTATAATGCGCGGCGTTTACACAACGGTATGCCTACTTTAAGGAGAAAAAGATGACGGCAATTGCCCCGGTTATCACCATTGACGGGCCGAGTGGAGCAGGTAAAGGAACTCTGTGCAAAGCGATGGCGGAAGCATTGCAATGGCATCTTTTAGATTCAGGCGCAATCTATCGTGTGCTGGCGCTGGCTGCTTTGCATCACCATGTTGATGTGGCCTCTGAAGAGGCGCTGGTGCCGCTGGCCGCCCATCTGGACGTGCGTTTTGTCTCCACCAACGGCAATCTGGAAGTGATTCTGGAAGGGGAAGACGTGAGCGGTGAGATCCGCACCCAGGACGTGGCGAACGCCGCTTCTCAGGTCGCCGCGTTCCCGCGCGTTCGCGAGGCACTTTTACGTCGCCAGCGCGCCTTCCGGGATGCGCCGGGCTTGATCGCTGACGGACGCGACATGGGGACCGTGGTTTTCCCTGATGCGCCGGTGAAAATTTTCCTTGACGCTTCCTCGGAAGAGCGTGCGCAGCGCCGTATGCTACAGTTGCAGGAAAAGGGCTTTAGTGTTAACTTTGAACGTCTTTTGTCCGAGATAAAAGAACGCGACGACCGCGACCGTAATCGCGCCGTTGCGCCGCTTGTTCCCGCAGATGATGCATTAGTTCTGGATTCTACCAGTTTAACTATTGAGCAAGTGATTGAAAAAGCGCTACAATATGCGCGCCAAAAACTGGCAATCGCGTAAACGCGACCGATTTAGCAGTACCCCCGCTGCAATGGATTGACGGCGGGTATGTGAAACAACCCCATCCGGCACGGAGCCAGGTGGACGTTAATATTAACCTGAAGATTAAACATGACTGAATCTTTTGCTCAACTGTTTGAAGAATCCTTAAAAGAAATCGAAACCCGTCCGGGTTCCATCGTTCGTGGTGTTGTTGTTGCTATCGACAAAGATATCGTACTGGTTGACGCCGGTCTGAAATCTGAGTCTGCCATTCCGGCAGAGCAGTTCAAAAACGCCCAGGGCGAGCTGGAAATCCAGGTTGGTGACGAAGTTGACGTTGCGCTGGACGCAGTAGAAGACGGCTTCGGTGAAACCCTGCTTTCTCGTGAGAAAGCTAAACGTCACGAAGCATGGATCACCCTGGAAAAAGCTTACGAAGAAGCTGAAACTGTGGTCGGTGTTATCAACGGCAAAGTTAAAGGTGGCTTCACTGTTGAGCTGAATGGTATTCGTGCGTTCCTGCCAGGTTCACTGGTAGACGTTCGTCCAGTTCGTGACACCCTGCACCTGGAAGGCAAAGAGCTTGAGTTCAAAGTAATCAAGCTGGACCAGAAGCGTAACAACGTTGTTGTTTCCCGTCGTGCCGTTATCGAATCCGAAAACAGCGCAGAACGCGATCAGCTGCTGGAAAACCTGCAGGAAGGCATGGAAGTCAAAGGTATCGTTAAGAACCTCACTGACTACGGCGCATTCGTTGACCTGGGCGGCGTTGATGGCCTGCTGCACATCACCGACATGGCGTGGAAACGCGTTAAGCACCCAAGCGAAATCGTGAACGTGGGCGACGAAATCACTGTTAAAGTGCTGAAGTTCGACCGCGAGCGTACTCGTGTATCCCTCGGCCTGAAACAGCTGGGCGAAGATCCATGGGTTGCTATCGCTAAACGTTACCCAGAAGGTACTAAACTGACTGGTCGCGTTACCAACCTGACCGACTACGGCTGCTTCGTTGAAATCGAAGAAGGCGTTGAAGGCCTGGTTCACGTTTCCGAAATGGACTGGACCAACAAAAACATCCACCCATCCAAAGTTGTTAACGTTGGCGATGTAGTGGAAGTGATGGTTCTGGATATCGACGAAGAACGTCGTCGTATCTCCCTGGGCCTGAAGCAGTGCAAAAACAACCCATGGCAGCAGTTCGCGGAAACCCACAACAAGGGCGACCGTGTTGAAGGTAAAATCAAGTCTATCACTGACTTCGGTATCTTCATCGGCCTGGACGGCGGCATCGACGGCCTGGTTCACCTGTCTGACATCTCCTGGAACGTTGCAGGCGAAGAAGCAGTTCGTGAATACAAAAAAGGCGACGAAATCGCAGCAGTTGTTCTGCAGGTTGACGCAGAGCGTGAGCGTATCTCCCTGGGCGTTAAACAGCTCGCGGAAGATCCGTTCAACAACTACGTTGCTCTGAACAAGAAAGGCGCTATCGTTGTTGGTAAAGTCACTGCAGTTGACGCTAAAGGCGCAACCGTAGAACTGGCTGACGGCGTAGAAGGTTACCTGCGTGCTTCTGAAGCATCCCGTGACCGCGTTGAAGACGCAACTCTGGTTCTGAGCGTTGGCGACGAAGTTGAAGCGAAATTCACCGGCGTGGATCGTAAGAACCGCGTAGTGAGCCTGTCTGTACGTGCGAAAGACGAAGCGGAAGAAAAAGACGCTATCGCTACCGTGAACAAGCAGGAAGACGCGAACTTCTCCAACAACGCTATGGCTGAAGCGTTCAAAGCAGCGAAAGGCGAGTAATCTTTGTCATTCAGGTAATAACAACCTGAATAGTGACGAGTTTACTTGACAGATTGCAGGATTCGTCCTGTAATCAAGCACAAAGGGCGGCTACGGCCGCCCTTGTTTAAGCTGTTAGCTAATTTTTGCCTTGAAGGAAACCGGAGGAATAATGACCAAGTCAGAATTGATTGAAAGACTTGCCAGCCAGCAATCTCACATTCCGGCGAAAGCGGTGGAAGATGCTGTTAAAGAAATGCTGGAACATATGGCCTCAACGCTTGCTCAAGGTGAGCGCATTGAAATCCGCGGTTTCGGCAGCTTCTCTCTGCACTATCGAGCACCTCGCACCGGACGTAACCCGAAAACTGGTGATAAAGTCGAACTGGAAGGTAAGTACGTTCCGCACTTTAAGCCCGGGAAAGAATTACGTGACCGCGCCAATATTTATGAAGAGTAAGTTGCACGACGTGCAACCTGCCTGATGATAAAAAAAGCACCTGCGGGTGCTTTTTTTGTGTCCGCGATTTACCTCCAGCTTCGCAAAAAAACCGTGCCTGACTGCAACAGATACGATTGTCTGGAAGGCGCTACGCACGCCTGAATTCAGCGGCGGGACGCCACCGTCGCTTTGCGTAACACTGCCTGCTCACAGGGAGGTGTTTATGCGTCTACCATGGCTTGCCGGATGCGCCAGCATCGCGATGCTGCCGCTACTCTGGCTACCCGTCTTGCCGGGCCCGCACGTTCTGGCGAGCGCGTGCCTTGCGGCGCTGTTGCTGACCCGCCTGCGCGGAACGGCCATGGCTTGTGTGGCGATGACGCTTCTGCTGATGATCTGGGGAGTATTGAGCGCGCATCAGGCGCTGTGGCCGACCCGGCACCTTACCGGCGCCATCCGGCAGGCGGAAGTGATCCTCAGCGAGACGGATGGCCAGGCCCTGCACCGTGGTCAGATTGTGCGCCTGGCGGGCCGCTACCTGTTTCCCCCGGTGGGCGTGACGCTGTACGGGGAACTTACACCTGCGCCCGCCTGTGCGGGTCAGCACTGGTTGATGACGCTGCGCCTGCGCCCGGTGCACGGGCAGCTCAACGACGGGGGCTTCGACAGCCAGCGTTATGCGCTGGCGCAGCACCGGCCGCTGAGCGGGGGGATTGTTGCAGCTTCCGCGCTGGATCCCCGCTGCAGCCTGCGCGCCCGCTACCAGGCGTCGTTGACCCGGCGTCTGGAGCCTTATCCCTGGCGTGCGGTGATGCTGGGATTAGGGATGGGGGAGCGACTGACCCTGCCGACGGCGATTAAGGTCCTGATGCAGAACACGGGCACCTCCCATCTGATGGCCATCTCTGGTCTCCATATCGCCCTCGCGGCTTCCCTTATCGTGCTCCTGCTGCGCGGCGTGCAGTATATTCTCCCGGGCCGCTGGATCGGCTGGCGGTTGCCGCTGCTGGCCGGGCTGGCCGGCGCCGTCGGCTATGCCTGGCTGACCGGCATGCAGCCGCCGGCGCTGCGCACCTTCGTAGGGTTGGGCGTATGCTGCGCCTTACGCTTGTCGGGCCAATGCTGGACGGCGTGGCAGGTGTGGCTCTGCTGTCTGGGGGCGATACTCGTTACCGACCCGCTGGCGGTGCTGTCGCAAAGTTTGTGGCTATCCGCTTTCGCCGTGGCGGGGTTGATCTTCTGGTTTCAGTGGGTACCGCTGCCTGCCGGCCGCTGGCGCTGGCCATGGAAGACACTGTTCGCCCTCGTTCATTTGCAGGCTGGCGTGACGCTGTTGCTGATGCCGCTCCAGCTCCTGCTCTTCCATGGCGTCAGCCTGACGTCCATGGCCGCCAATTTGCTGGCGGTACCCTTAGTGACCCTGCTGGCGGTGCCGCTTATTCTCGGCGCGATGCTGCTGCATCTCACGGGACCGGGGATGGTGGAGTCGTTGCTCTGGCTGGCGGCCGATCGCGTGCTGGCGCTGCTGTTTTGGGGATTACGACGTTTACCGGACGGCTGGCTGCCGCTGGACGCCCGCTGGCTCTGGATCAGTAGCCTGCCGTGGCTGCTGGTGATGGGCTGGCGTTTTCAGAGCTGGCGGCATTTCCCGGCCCTGTGTCTGAGCGTGCTGTTCCTGCTGATGCGGCCCTTCTGGAGGCCGTTTCCCGCGGACGAATGGCGGGTGACGATGCTGGATGTCGGGCAGGGGCTGGCGATGGTTATCGAACGTCACGGCAAGGCGCTCCTCTATGATACCGGGCCAGCATGGCCGCAGGGCGACAGCGGTCAGCAGGTGATTATCCCGTGGCTGCGCTGGCATCATCTGCAGCTGCAGGGCATTGTGCTAAGCCACGAGCATCTGGATCATCGCGGCGGCCTTAATTCAGTGCTACAGGCATGGCCGCAGGCGTGGGTGCGCAGCCCTTTAGGCTGGGCGCGTCATCTGCCGTGTCATCGCGGCGAGCGCTGGCAATGGCAGGGACTCAACTTCCAGGCCCTGTGGCCGCTGCCGGGCAGCACGGCAAAGGGTAATAATCACTCCTGCGTGGTGCGCATCGATGATGGTCGCTCCAGCATCCTGCTCACCGGCGATATAGAACGTCAGGCAGAGCAGGCGATGATCAGCCGTTACTGGCAGCATCTGACGTCTACACTTATCCAGGTTCCCCACCACGGTAGCAACACCTCCTCCAGCGAATTGCTGGTCCACCGGGTAGAGGGTGAGGCCGCGCTGGCATCCGCTTCGCGCTACAATGCGTGGCGGATGCCCTCGTACAAGGTGGTTCAGCGCTATCGCCAGCGGGGGTATCGCTGGTTCGCCACGCCGCAGCAGGGACAGATAACGGTGGTTTTTTCCGCAGAAGGGTGGCAAATCCATAGCTTACGGGATCAAGTTTTACCACGTTGGTATCATCAGTGGTTTGGCGCGCCCGCCGATAACGGGTAGAATATGCGGCTATTTCAACACAAGCTGGTTTATTGAATGCAGAACGATAAAGATCTCTCCACGTGGCAGACCTTCCGCCGACTTTGGCCGATTATTGCACCGTTTAAAGCCGGGCTAATCGTCGCGGCGGTGGCGTTAGTGCTTAACGCGGGCAGTGACACCTTCATGTTATCGCTTCTTAAACCGTTATTGGATGATGGTTTTGGTAAAACGGATCGCTCAGTGCTGCTATGGATGCCGCTGGTGGTTATCGGGCTGATGGTGCTGCGTGGGATCACCAGCTACATCTCGAGCTATTGTATCTCCTGGGTTTCCGGCAAAGTCGTGATGACCATGCGTCGTCGCCTGTTCGGCCACATGATGGGCATGCCGGTGGCCTTCTTTGACAAGCAGTCTACCGGGACGCTGCTGTCACGCATTACCTATGATTCTGAGCAGGTCGCCTCATCTTCCTCCAGCGCGCTGATCACCGTGGTCCGCGAAGGGGCATCGATTATCGGCCTGTTCGTGATGATGTTCTATTACAGCTGGCAGCTGTCGCTGATCCTGATCGTACTGGCGCCGATCGTGTCGGTAGCAATCCGCGTGGTCTCCAAGCGTTTTCGTAATATCAGTAAGAATATGCAGAACACGATGGGGCAGGTCACCACCAGCGCTGAGCAGATGCTGAAAGGGCACAAAGAGGTGCTGATGTTTGGTGGCCAGGAGGTGGAAACCAAACGTTTTGATAAGGTCAGCAATAAAATGCGTCTGCAGGGGATGAAGATGGTTTCTGCCTCGTCTATCTCCGACCCGATCATTCAGCTTATCGCGTCGCTGGCGCTGGCCTTTGTCCTGTATGCCGCCAGCTTCCCGAGCGTAATGGACACCCTGACCGCCGGGACCATTACCGTGGTCTTCTCCTCAATGATTGCGCTGATGCGCCCGCTGAAGTCGCTGACCAACGTCAATGCCCAGTTCCAGCGTGGGATGGCGGCGTGCCAGACGCTGTTTGCGATCCTCGATTCCGAGCAGGAAAAAGACGAAGGTACGCGGGTCATTGAGCGGGCCAAAGGCAATCTCAAGTTTGAGAACGTCACGTTCACCTATCCGGGCCGCGAAGTGGCCGCGCTGCGCAATATCAATCTCGATATCCCGGAAGGGAAAACCGTCGCGCTGGTGGGGCGCTCAGGGTCGGGTAAATCGACCATTGCCAGCCTGATCACCCGCTTCTACGATGTTGACGACGGCCAGATCCTGCTGGATGGTCACGACCTGCGCGAGTACAAGCTGAGCTCGCTGCGCGACCAGGTGGCACTCGTTTCACAGAACGTGCATCTGTTCAACGATACTGTCGCCAACAACATCGCCTATGCCCGTACCGAAGAGTACAGCCGCGAGCAGATTGAAGAGGCCGCGCGAATGGCCTACGCCATGGATTTCATCAACAAGATGGACAATGGTCTGGATACGATCATTGGTGAAAATGGCGTAATGCTGTCCGGTGGCCAGCGCCAGCGTATTGCTATCGCCCGTGCGCTGCTGCGTAACAGCCCGATCCTGATCCTTGATGAAGCCACCTCGGCGCTGGATACTGAGTCCGAGCGAGCCATTCAGGCGGCGCTGGATGAGCTGCAGAAAAACCGCACCTCGCTGGTTATCGCCCACCGTCTGTCGACCATTGAGCAGGCTGATGAAATCGTGGTGGTTGAAGATGGGCGGATCGTGGAACGCGGAACGCACCACGATCTGCTGGAGCATAAGGGCGTGTACGCCCAGCTGCATAAGATGCAATTCGGCGAATGATCGCGCGCATCTGGTCCGGGGAATCGCCGCTGTGGCGCCTGCTGCTGCCGCTCTCCTGGCTGTATGGCCTGGTGAGCGCGGTGATTCGCCTCAGCTATCAGCTGGGGTGGCAAAAAGCCTGGCGCGCGCCGGTGCCGGTGGTGGTGGTCGGTAACCTGACCGCCGGCGGCAATGGTAAAACGCCGGTGGTGATCTGGCTGGTGGAGCAGTTGCAGCAGCGCGGTATTCGCGTGGGGGTGGTCTCTCGCGGCTACGGCGGTAAAGCCGACCGCTACCCACTGGTATTAACTGACCGGACCAGTACGGCGCAGGCGGGTGATGAGCCGGTGTTAATTCATCAGCGTACCGGCGCGCCGGTGGCGGTTTCTCCGCTGCGCAGCGACGCGGTGAAAGCGCTGCTCAGCGCGCACGATCTGCAGATTATCGTGACCGACGACGGGTTGCAGCACTATAAGCTGGCGCGGGACAGAGAAATTGTCGTTATCGACGGCGTACGCCGCTTTGGCAACGGTTGGTGGCTGCCTGCCGGGCCGATGCGCGAGCGGGCGTCGCGCTTGCAAAGCGTTGATGCGGTTATCGTTAACGGTGGCGTGGCGCGTCCGGGGGACATCCCGATGCAACTGCGTCCAGGGATGGCGGTTAACCTGCTTACCGGCGAACGTCGCGATGTCTCGACTTTCACGAACGTAGTGGCGATGGCCGGCATCGGCCATCCGCCGCGCTTTTTCGCCACCCTTGAAAGCTGTGGCGTCCATCCGGTCAAAACCGTGGCGCTGGCGGACCATCAGGCGCTGAGCCAGGCCGATGTCGCCGCCCTGGTAACCACCGGGCAGACGCTGCTAATGACCGAGAAAGACGCGGTGAAATGTCGCGATTTCGCCGCCGCAAACTGGTGGTATTTACCGGTCGACGCCATAATGGCCGATGAACGCGCACAGCGGTTGCTTGCGGACTTAGCGACGTTGGCGCAACGTTAACTGACGCGCCGGCTTTGCTCGCCGCTGTGCTGGAATTCCTGACGGAGAACCTGCATGTCGGTATTGCAATTATCGCTTAACGAGGCGCGCCACCTCCATCTCGCGGCGCAGGGGTTATTAAAAAAGCCCCGGCGTCGCGCTCGCCCGAAAGACATTCTTTCCACCATCCAGCAGATGTCGCTGCTGCAAATCGATACCATCAACGTGGTGGCCCGCAGCCCCTATCTGGTGCTGTTCAGCCGCCTCGGCAGCTATCCGCTGCACTGGCTGGATGAGTCGCTGCGCAGCGGCGAGCTAATGGAATACTGGGCGCATGAAGCCTGCTTTCTACCGCGCAGCGATTTCGCCCTGGTGCGCCATCGCATGTTGAATCCCGACAATATGGGCTGGAAATACCATCGCGCGTGGATGGAGGAGCATGCCGGGGGTATTGCAGAGCTGCTGGCGCATATCGGGCAAAACGGCCCGGTTCGCTCGGCGGATTTTATCCACCCGCGCAAAGGCGCCAGCGGCTGGTGGGAGTGGAAACCGCATAAGCGCCATCTGGAAGGGCTGTTTACCGCCGGCGAAGTGATGGTGGTGGAACGACGCAATTTTCACCGCGTGTATGATTTAACCCAGCGGGTGATGCCGGACTGGGATGACGAACGCGACGCGCTGTCCCGCGAAGACGCAGAGGCCATCATGCTGCGCAACAGCGCCCGCAGCCTCGGTATCTTTCGTCCCCAGTGGCTGGCCGATTACTATCGCTTGCGCCAGCCGTCGCTACCGGGTCTGCTGGCTGCCTGGCAGGAAGAGGGCCTGGTGGTGCCGGTTAACGTGGAAGCACTCGGCGAGATGTGGTTGCATCGCGACGCGCTGGCGCAGCTTGAGTCAGCGCCTGGCGGTAAGCTGATCGCCAGCCATAGCGCCGTGCTCTCTCCTTTTGACCCGGTGGTCTGGGATCGGAAACGCGCGGAGCAACTCTTCAACTTCAGCTATCGCCTGGAGTGCTATACCCCAGCGCCGAAGCGGCAGTATGGCTACTTCGTACTGCCCCTGCTGCACCAGGGAAAACTGGTTGGGCGGATGGACAGTAAAATACATCGCAAAAGCCAGGAGCTGGAGATCTTCTCCCTGTGGCTGGAGGAGGGGGTGAAGATCACCCGTGGCCTTGAGCAGGGGCTGCGCCGGGCGATTAACGACTTCGCGCGCTGGCAATCGGCGGAGCGGATCCTGTGCCGAGGCTTGCCGGAAGGGCTGTTTGTCGGCCAGGAGCAGGGGTGGGAAATCAACGCCGATTGATCCCGGCGCCGACCTTCCTGTGATATGCTGCTGTGAAATCTATCCGGTCCATCAGGAGGAAACATGGATCACCGTTTACTTGAAATCATCGCCTGCCCGGTCTGTAACGGTAAGCTGTATTACAGTCAGGATAAGCAAGAACTTATTTGCAAACTTGATAGTCTGGCGTTTCCGCTGCGCGATGGTATTCCTGTGCTGCTGGAGACAGAGGCCCGAGCGCTGACGGTTGAAGAGAGTCACTCATGAGTTTCGTGGTTATTATTCCTGCGCGTTTCGCCTCTACGCGCCTGCCGGGAAAACCACTGCAGGACATTAACGGCAAACCGATGATTGTCCATGTGCTGGAGCGCGCGCGCGAATCCGGCGCGGATCGCATTATTGTCGCCACCGATCATCCGGACGTGGCCAGCGCCGTTGAAGCGGCGGGTGGTGAAGTGTGCATGACCCGCGCCGATCACCAGTCCGGCACCGAACGGCTGGCGGAAGTGGTGGAGAAGTGCGCGTTCAGCGATGACACTATTATCGTTAATATTCAGGGCGATGAGCCGATGATCCCCCCGGCGATCGTCCGCCAGGTGGCGGAGAATCTGGCGTCCAGCAGCAGTGGAATGGCGACGCTGGCGGTACCGATCCACGATGCGGAAGAGGCGTTTAATCCAAATGCGGTGAAAGTGGTGATGGATGCGCAAGGTTATGCGCTTTATTTCTCCCGTGCCACCATACCTTGGGATCGCGATCGCTTTGCCCACTCCCGCGAGACCATCGGTGATTCCCTGCTGCGTCACATCGGCATTTATGGCTACCGCGCTGGCTTTATTCGCCGCTATATCAGCTGGGCGCCGAGCCCGCTGGAGCAGATTGAAATGCTCGAGCAGCTGCGGGTGCTGTGGTATGGCGAGAAAATCCATGTTGCCGTGGCGGCAGAAGTGCCCGGCACCGGTGTGGATACCCCGGAAGATCTGGAGCGTGTCCGCGCTGAACTGCGTTAATCCCCTGTCCCCTCCTTGCAGGGGGGGATATCCCCGCCGGTTTTTCGCTTTTTTTGTCCCTTTTTGATCTTATTCGATGACAACCCAGGTGCGGGCGCTCATTATGAAACCAGTAGTGTTCATAGGGGTAATCGACAATGGAACAGTTGCGAACCGAACTCAGTCACCTGCTTGGCGAAAAGCTGAGCCGGGTGGAGTGTGTCAGTGAAAAACCCGCTACGGCGCTGTGGTCCCTGTACGACGCGCAGGGAAACCCGATGCCGCTGCTGGCGCGCAGTTTCACCACGCCCGGTGTGGCGCGGCAACTGGCATGGAAGATCTCCACCCTTGCGCGCAGTGGTACAGTGCGCATGCCGGTGGTTTACGGCGTGATGACGCATGAAGAGCATCCCGGGCCGGATGTGCTGCTGCTTGAGCGCTTGCGCGGCGTTCCGGTGGAGGCCCCCACGCGCACACCAGCGCGCTGGGAGCAACTGCAGGAGCAAATCGTCGAGGCGCTGCTCGCCTGGCATCGTCAGGACAGCGGCGGCTGCGTAGGAATGGTCGACAATACCCAGGACAATCTGTGGTCGAACTGGTATCGCCAGCGGATAGAGATGCTGTGGAGCACCCTGAACCTGTATCAGGATACCGGCCTGACGATGCAGGATAAGCGTATTTTGTTCCGCTCCCGCGAGTGCCTTCCGGAGCTGTTTCGCGATTTTAATGACAATGCCGTGCTGGTACACGGTAATTTCACCTTGCGCAGTATGCTGAAAGACCCACGCAGCGATCAGCTGCTGGCGATGGTGGGCCCGGGGATGATGCTGTGGGCGCCACGCGAGTATGAACTGTTCCGCCTTGCAGAAGGCGGCCAGGCGGAACAGTTGCTGTGGCGCTACCTGCAGCAGGCGCCAGTTTCCGAGGCCTTTGTCTGGCGGCGCTGGCTCTATCTGCTGTGGGATGAGGTGGATAATCTGGTCAATACCGGGCGCTTTGACCGCGCCCGTTTCGACCTCGCGACAAAATCACTCCTGCCCTGGCTCGCCTGAGCCACCTTTCAGCCATTGCCAGACACGACCGAGGGTTTCATAGCCGACCCGGTCGCTGTGCATCAGCCATACCGGGGAGGGGATGGCTCGTTCCCACGGATTAAGCGGCGAGGTCACCGCTAACTGATTTGCCGGCGCGGGCAGGGGATCCAGACCGGCATGACGAAAGAAAATCATCGCCCGTGGCAGGTGGGACGCCGAAGTGACCAGCAGGAAGGGCGCATCGCCGATGGCGCGCTTCACCGCCTGCGCTTCCTCTTCTGTATCTTTCGGCCGATCGAGCACGATGATATCGCTGCGTGGTACGCCGAGGCTCTCCGCGACTCTCGCCCCGGCCTCCGCCGTGCTGACGGGGTTGGTTTTTGCCGCCGCGCCGGTGAAGATCATTTTCGACCCGGGATTCGCCTGCCACAGGCGAATGCCCTCCGTCAGGCGCGGCAGGCTGTTATTGATAAGATTAGAGCTTGGCGCCCACTCCGGATTCCAGGTATAGCCGCCGCCCAACACCACCACGTAGCTCACCGGCTGCTCGCCGCGCCAGGTGGGGTAGCTATCTTCAATCGGTTTCAACAGGCTGTCGGCCACCGGTTGCAGGCTCAGCAGCGCCAGCAGCAGCCAGCCGAGGCTCACGCATAGCTTGCCGGTACGTTGAAAGCGGCTGAACCATAACAGCGCGATCCCGATCCCGATCAGCAACAGCAGGGCGGGAAGCGGCAACAGCAGACCGCCGACGATCTTTTTTAGCGTGAAAAGCATGCCAGATGGTTCCTTTTTTAACCATATAACCAAAGTTATGTTCGGATCTTATAACAGATCGCTTCATTCTCGGCGTGGGTATGACAAAATAGCGGTTTTGTGTTGGCTTGTGGAGTCGCCCGTGCAGGATCGCAATTTCGATGACATTGCTGAAAAGTTTTCGCGCAATATTTACGGCACCACAAAAGGTCAGCTGCGCCAGGCGATCCTCTGGCAGGATCTGGAACCGCTGCTGGCGCAGCTGGGGCCGGGACCGCTGAGGGTGCTGGATGCCGGCGGCGGCGAAGGGCAAACGGCCATTAAAGTGGCGCAACTGGGCCATCAGGTGACGCTGTGCGATCTCTCCGCTGAAATGGTGGCGCGCGCCCGCCAGGCGGCCGTCGATAAAGGTGTGATCGACAACATGCATTTTGTACAATGCGCGGCTCAGGATATTGCGCAGCATTTGGAAAGCCCGGTTGATCTGGTACTGTTTCATGCGGTGCTGGAGTGGGTGGCGGAGCCCCAGGAGGTGCTGCGTACGCTGTGGTCGACGCTGCGTCCTGGCGGTGGGCTGTCGTTGATGTTCTACAATGCTAACGGCTTGCTGATGCACAATATGGTGGCCGGTAATTTCGATTACGTACAATTGGGCATGCCAAAAAAGAAAAAACGCACGCTGTCGCCGGATTATCCGCGTGAGCCGCAGCAGGTTTATCACTGGCTGGAAGAGATTGGCTGGCAGATTGTCAGCAAAACCGGCGTGCGGGTGTTTCATGATTATCTGCGTGAAAAACGCCAACAGCATGACAGCTATGCGGCGCTGCTGGAGCTGGAAACGCGCTACTGTCGTCAGGAGCCGTATCTCAGCCTGGGCCGTTATATTCATGTCACCGCGCTTAAGAGCCAGGCTCATAGCCGCAGATGCAAGGATAAAGTATGAGTGAATTTTCCCAGACAGTCCCCGAACTGGTTGCCTGGGCCAGGAAAAATGATTTTTCTATCTCGCTGCCGGTCGACAGACTCTCTTTTCTGCTGGCGGTCGCCACGCTGAACGGCGAACGGCTGGAAGGGGAAATGAGCGAGGGAGAACTGGTGGATGCGTTCCGCCACGTCAGTGATGCGTTTGAGCAGACCAGCGAAACCATCAGCCAGCGCGCCAATAATGCGATCAACGATTTGGTGCGCCAGCGTCTGCTGAACCGCTTTACCAGCGAAATTACCGAAGGCAATGCGATCTATCGCCTGACGCCGTTGGGGATCGGGATCACCGATTACTATATCCGTCAGCGTGAATTCTCGACGCTGCGTCTCTCGATGCAGCTGTCGATCGTCGCCGGCGAGCTGAAGCGTGCGGCGGATGCGGCAGAAGAGGGCGGGGATGAGTTCCACTGGCATCGCAATGTTTTCGCTCCGCTGAAATATTCCGTGGCGGAAATTTTCGACAGCATCGACCTGACGCAGCGCATTATGGATGAGCAGCAGCAGCTGGTGAAAGACGATATCGCACAGTTGTTAAATAAAGACTGGCGCGCGGCGATTTCCAGCTGTGAACTGCTGCTGTCGGAAACCTCTGGCACCCTGCGCGAACTGCAGGATACGCTGGATGCGGCGGGGGATAAACTGCAGGCGAATCTGCTGCGCATTCAGGATTCGACCATGGCGCGCGACGATTTGCATTTTGTCGACCGGCTGGTATTCGACCTGCAAAGCAAACTCGACCGCATCGTCAGCTGGGGTCAGCAGGCGATTGACCTGTGGATCGGCTACGACCGCCATGTGCACAAGTTTATCCGTACCGCTATCGATATGGATAAGAACCGCGTCTTCGCCCAGCGTCTGCGCCAGTCGGTACAGACCTATTTTGATGAACCGTGGGCGCTGACTTACGCCAACGCCGACCGTCTGCTGGATATGCGCGATGAAGAGATGGCGCTGCGCGATGAAGAGGTCACCGGCGAACTGCCGGCGGATCTCGAATTTGAAGAGTTTAACGAAATTCGCGAGCAGCTGGCGGCGCTGATCGAAGCGCAGCTGGCGGTCTATAAAGAGAAGGGAATACCGCTGGACCTCGGCCTGGTGGCGCGGGAGTTCCTGGCGCAGTATCCGCGCGGACGTCACTTCGACGTGGCGCGGATCGTCGTGGATCAGGCGGTACAGCTGGGCGTCGCCCAGGCAGATTTCACCGGACTGCCGGCAAAATGGCAGCCGATTAATGATTACGGAGCCAAGGTACAGGCGCATGTCATTGACAAATATTGAACAAGTGATGCCGGTTAAGCTGGCGCAGGCGTTGGCCAATCCGTTATTTCCGGCGCTGGACAGCGCCCTGCGCGCGGGCCGTCATATCGGTCTCGACGAGCTGGATAATCACGCATTTTTGATGGATTTCCAGGATTACCTGGAAGAATTTTACGCTCGCTATAACGTCGAGTTGATCCGCGCACCGGAAGGGTTCTTCTATCTGCGCCCGCGCTCCACCACGCTGATTTCGCGCTCGGTGCTGTCGGAGCTGGATATGATGGTGGGCAAAATTCTTTGCTATCTCTATCTCAGCCCGGAGCGCCTGGCAAACGAAGGGATTTTCACCCAGCAGGAGCTCTATGACGAACTGCTGACCCTGGCGGATGAATCCAGGCTGCTGAAGCTGGTGAACAATCGTTCCACCGGTTCGGATCTGGACCGCCAGAAGCTGCAGGAAAAAATGCGCGCGTCGCTAAACCGCCTGCGCCGTCTGGGGATGGTGTGGTTTATGGGCCATGACAGCAGCAAGTTTCGCATTACCGAATCGGTATTCCGCTTTGGCGCCGATGTGCGCGCCGGCGACGACCCGCGCGAGGCGCAGCGCCGCCTGATCCGCGACGGGGAAGCAATGGCTCTGGAAAATCACCTGCAGCTCAATGATGAGAATGAAGAAAACCAGCCGGATAGCGGGGAGGAAGAGTAATGATTGAACGCGGTAAGTTTCGCTCGCTAACGCTGGTTAACTGGAACGGTTTCTTTGCCCGGACCTTTGATCTTGATGAACTGGTGACCACCCTCTCCGGGGGGAACGGCGCGGGTAAGTCCACGACCATGGCGGCTTTCGTCACGGCGCTGATCCCGGATTTAACCCTGCTGCACTTCCGTAACACCACTGAAGCGGGGGCCACCAGCGGCTCACGCGATAAAGGCCTGCATGGTAAGCTGCGCGCCGGGGTGTGTTACTCGGTACTCGATGTGATCAACTCCCGCCACCAGCGCGTGGTGGTCGGCGTGCGCCTACAACAGGTCGCCGGACGCGATCGTAAAGTCGATATTAAGCCGTTCGCCATTCAGGGACTGCCGACCTCTATCCTGCCGACCCAGCTGTTGACCGAAACGCTGAACGATCGTCAGGCGCGCGTGGTCAGTCTCAATGAGCTGAAAGACAAACTCGAGGCGATGGAAGGCGTCCAGTTTAAACAGTTCAACTCGATCACCGAATATCACTCGCTAATGTTCGATCTGGGCGTGGTGGCGCGTCGTCTGCGTTCCGCCTCCGATCGTAGCAAATACTACCGCCTGATTGAGGCCTCGCTGTACGGCGGGATCTCCAGCACCATTACCCGCTCGCTGCGCGACTACCTGCTGCCGGAAAACAGCGGCGTGCGTAAAGCGTTCCAGGATATGGAAGCGGCGCTGCGGGAAAACCGCATGACGCTGGAAGCCATTCGCGTAACCCAGTCTGACCGCGATCTGTTTAAACACCTGATCAGCGAAGCCACCAACTACGTGGCGGCGGACTATATGCGTCACGCCAACGAGCGGCGCATTCACCTGGATAAGGCGCTGGAGTATCGTCGCGATCTCTTTACCTCGCGTTCGCAGTTGGCAGCCGAGCAGTATAAGCACGTCGAGATGGCGCGCGAGCTGCAGGAGCACAACGGCGCGGAGGGCGATCTGGAAGCCGATTACCAGGCCGCCAGCGATCACCTGAACCTGGTGCAGACCGCCCTGCGTCAGCAGGAAAAAATTGAGCGCTATGAAGCGGATCTCGATGAGCTGCAGATCCGTCTGGAAGAGCAGAATGAAGTGGTGGCGGAAGCCGCCGACCAGCAGGAAGAGAACGAAGCCCGCGCTGAAGCCGCCGAACTGGAAGTGGATGAGCTGAAAAACCAGCTCGCCGACTATCAGCAGGCGCTCGACGTCCAGCAGACCCGCGCCATTCAGTATAACCAGGCGCTGCAGGCGCTGGAGCGCGCGAAGGCGCTGTGCCATCTGCCGGATCTGACGCCAGAGAGCGCCGACGAGTGGCTGGAAACCTTCCAGGCGAAAGAGCAGGAAGCGACGGAGAAAATGCTGTCGCTGGAACAGAAAATGAGCGTGGCGCAAACCGCGCACAGCCAGTTCGAACAGGCGTACCAGCTGGTGGCGGCGATTAACGGCCCGCTGGCGCGTAATGAAGCCTGGGACGTGGCGCGCGAATTGCTGCGCGACGGCGTTAACCAGCGCCATCAGGCCGAGCAGGCGCAGGGGCTGCGCAGCCGTCTCAACGAGCTGGAACAGCGTCTGCGCGAGCAGCAGGACGCCGAGCGTCAGCTGGCTGAGTTCTGCAAACGCCAGGGCAAACGCTACGATATCGACGATCTGGAAACGCTGCATCAGGAGCTGGAAGCGCGCATCGCGTCGCTGGCCGACAGCGTCTCTAACGCTCAGGAACAGCGCATGACCCTGCGTCAGGAGCTGGAGCAACTGCAGTCGCGCACCCAGACGCTGATGCGCCGGGCGCCGATCTGGCTGGCGGCGCAGAACAGTCTCAACCAGCTGTGCGAGCAGAGCGGCGAACAGTTTGAGTCCGGCCAGGAGGTCACCGAATACCTGCAGCAGCTGCTGGAGCGTGAGCGTGAGGCTATCGTTGAACGTGACGAGGTCGGCGCCCGCAAGCGTGCCATCGACGAAGAGATCGAGCGACTCAGTCAGCCGGGCGGCTCTGAAGACCCGCGTCTGAACGCGCTGGCGGAGCGCTTTGGCGGCGTCCTGTTGTCGGAAATTTATGACGACGTTAGCCTCGAAGATGCGCCGTACTTCTCCGCGCTGTATGGCCCATCGCGCCATGCGATCGTGGTGCCGGATCTGTCGCAGGTGGCGGAGCAGCTCGAAGGGCTGGAAGATTGTCCGGAAGACCTGTATCTGATCGAAGGCGATCCGCAGTCCTTCGACGACAGCGTGTTCAGTGTTGACGAGCTGGAAAAAGCGGTGGTGGTGAAGATTGCCGACCGCCAGTGGCGTTATTCACGTTTCCCAACGCTGCCGCTGTTTGGTCGCGCGGCGCGCGAAAATCGCATCGAAACGCTGCATGCTGAGCGTGAGAGTCTCTCCGAGCGTTTCGCGACCCTGTCGTTCGACGTGCAGAAAACCCAGCGTCTTCACCAGGCTTTCAGCCGCTTCATTGGCAGCCATCTGGCGGTGGCTTTCGAGGACGATCCGGAAGAAGAGATCCGCAAGCTTAACAGCCGCCGCGGCGAGCTGGAGCGTGCGCTGAACGCCCATGAGAGCGATAACCAACAGAACCGCGTGCAGTATGAGCAGGCGAAAGAGGGCGTGTCGGCGCTCAACCGCCTGCTGCCGCGCCTGAACCTGCTGGCGGATGATACGCTGGCTGACCGCGTGGACGAGATCCAGGAACGTCTGGACGAAGCGCAGGAGGCAGTGCGCTTTATTCAGCAGCATGGCAATCAGCTGGCGAAGCTGGAGCCGATCGTCTCGGTATTGCAGAGCGATCCGGAGCAGTTTGAGCAGCTGAAAGAAGATTACGCCTATGCGCAGCAAACCCAGCGCGATGCGCGTCAGCAGGCCTTTGCGCTGGCGGAAGTCGTGCAGCGCCGGGCCCACTTCAGCTACTCCGATTCGGCGGAGATGCTCAGTGGCAACAGCGATCTCAACGAGAAGCTGCGCCAGCGTCTGCAACAAGCGGAATCTGAGCGTAGCCGCGCGCGCGAAGCGATGCGTAGCCACGTTGCGCAGTTGAACCAGTACAACCAGGTGCTGGCGTCGCTGAAGAGCTCGTATGACACCAAAAAAGAGCTGCTCAACGATCTGTATAAAGAGCTGCAGGATATCGGCGTGCGTGCCGATGCCGGGGCGGAAGAGCGCGCGCGTCAGCGTCGTGACGAGCTGCACACGCAGCTGAGCAACAACCGCTCCCGTCGCAATCAGCTGGAAAAAGCGTTGACCTTCTGCGAAGCGGAAATGGACAACCTGACCCGTAAACTGCGCAAGCTGGAACGCGATTACTGCGAAATGCGTGAGCAGGTTGTCAGCGCCAAGGCGGGCTGGTGCGCGGTGATGCGTCTGGTGAAAGACAATGGCGTCGAACGTCGTCTGCATCGCCGCGAACTGGCCTATCTCTCTGCCGACGAACTGCGTTCGATGTCGGATAAGGCGCTCGGTGCGCTGCGTCTGGCGGTCGCCGATAACGAACATCTGCGCGACGTGCTGCGTATTTCGGAAGATCCGAAACGTCCGGAGCGCAAAATCCAGTTCTTCGTCGCCGTCTATCAGCATCTGCGCGAGCGTATCCGTCAGGATATTATTCGTACCGATGACCCGGTGGAAGCGATCGAGCAGATGGAGATCGAGCTCAGTCGTCTGACCGAAGAGCTGACCAACCGCGAACAGAAGCTGGCGATCAGTTCCCGCAGCGTGGCGAACATTATTCGCAAAACCATTCAGCGTGAGCAGAACCGTATCCGGATGCTCAACCAGGGGCTGCAGAGCGTGTCGTTCGGCCAGGTCAACAGCGTGCGTCTGAACGTCAACGTGCGCGAGACCCACTCGACGCTGCTGGATGTCCTGTCTGAACAGCATGAGCAACATCAGGATCTGTTTAACAGCAATCGCCTGACCTTCTCGGAAGCGCTGGCCAAGCTGTATCAGCGCCTCAACCCGCAGATCGACATGGGGCAGCGCACGCCGCAAACCATCGGCGAAGAGCTACTCGACTACCGCAACTATCTGGAGATGGAAGTGGAAGTTAACCGCGGCTCCGACGGCTGGTTGCGCGCGGAGTCCGGCGCGCTGTCGACCGGGGAAGCGATCGGTACCGGGATGTCGATTCTGGTAATGGTGGTGCAGAGCTGGGAAGATGAGTCTCGTCGCCTGCGCGGCAAGGATATCTCGCCTTGCCGTCTGCTGTTCCTCGATGAAGCGGCGCGTCTCGACGCCCGCTCCATCGCCACGTTGTTCGAGCTGTGCGAACGTCTGGAGATGCAGCTGATTATCGCGGCGCCGGAAAATATCAGCCCGGAAAAAGGCACGACCTATAAACTGGTGCGTAAAGTGTTTAATAATCACGAACACGTACACGTTGTCGGCCTGCGCGGTTTTGCCGCGCCGGTACCGGAAGCACTGCCGGGAACGGCCGACGCCTCCTGAGTCTGCGGCTAAATTCTGGCGGCTAAGCGCTGAAAAGGGCAACGTTAAGTTGCCCTTTTTGCTATCCAGCCTGGTATGTCTGGGTGGTATAATCTTTAAGCTTCTTTACATTAGGTAAGGCAAAAGCCTTTTCGTCTTTATATACTGTGATAAAGCCCACTAATTTGTGGGCGGCAATGTGTGACAACAGGGGGCAAGGGATGTTGCTAAAGAAACGGTATGGTCGTCCATTGTCAGCGCTCAGCCTGAGCCTGGCACTGGCATTTGCTCCGCTGTTCAATGTCCAGGCCGCAGAGCCTGAAGTCGTACCTGGTGATAGCTCCGCTACGCCTGGAGAGCTTTCCGTCGCGCTGACGCAAAGCGATGGGCAATCGCCGGCGGTCGCGAAGCTGGCCGGTGAGCAGCCGCTGTCGATGGAGGCGGCCGCAAACAGTCGCGCCCAGATCGAGGCGCTGTTGCCGGCAGGGTACAAACCTGTCTTTATCAATCCGCTGGTGTCGCTGTACGCCGCCAGGGATATGAAACCGATGTGGGAGAACCGCGAGGCGGTGCAGGCGTTCCAGCAGCAGCTGGCGGAGATCGCCATCGCCGGTTTTCAGCCGCAGTTTACCACCTGGGTCAGCCTGCTGACCGATCCCGCCGTCAGCGGCATGGCGCGCGATGTGGTGTTGTCGGATGCCATGATGGGCTATCTGCACTTTATCAGCGGCATCCCCACCCAGGGGACCCGCTGGCTATATAGCTCGACGCCGTACAAGATGGCGACCCCGCCGCTATCGGTGATTAACCAGTGGCAGCTGGCGCTGGACAATGGCTCCCTGCCAGCGTTTATCGCTGGCCTGGCGCCGCATCATCCGCAGTATGAGGCCATGCACCAGTCGTTGTTGGCGCTGGTGGCTGATTCTCGCCCGTGGCCGCAGATGACCGGTAGCGGCTCGCTGCGCCCCGGCGAATGGAGCAATGATATCGGTGCCCTGCGCGAGATCCTCCAGCGTACCGGGATGCTGGACAATACTGCCAATATCGTTCTGCCCGGCGATGTGGTGAGCCCGTCGGCGAAGAAAAAGAGCAAACCCGCGGCGCGCGGCGTGTACGATCGCCAGCTGGTGGAGGGGGTTAAGCGCTTTCAGGCCATGCAGGGGCTGGGTGCGGATGGCGTCATTGGTCAGTCCACCCGCGACTGGCTCAACGTCTCCTCCGCGCAGCGTGCGGGGGTGCTGGCCTTGAATATTCAGCGTTTACGCCTGCTGCCGGGCAAACTGTCGACCGGCATTATGGTGAATATTCCCGCTTTCTCGCTGGTCTATTACCAGGATGGCAGCCAGGTGCTGGCCTCGCGGGTGATCGTCGGGCGTCCGGACCGCAAAACGCCAATGATGAGCAGCGCGCTGAACAACGTGGTGGTCAATCCACCGTGGAACGTGCCGCCGACGCTGGCGCGCAAAGATATCCTGCCGAAGGTGCGTAACAATCCGGGCTATCTGGAGCAGCATGGCTACACCGTGATGCGCGGCTGGAACAGTAAAGAGACCATCGATCCTTATCGGGTCGACTGGTCGACCATCACCGAGAATAATTTACCGTTCCGTTTTCAGCAGGCGCCTGGAGCGCGTAACTCACTGGGCCGCTACAAGTTTAATATGCCGAGTTCAGATGCTATTTATCTGCACGATACGCCGAACCATAATCTGTTCCAGAAAGATGTTCGCGCGCTCAGCTCCGGCTGCGTACGCGTCAATAAGGCCTCGGAGCTGGCCAATATGTTGCTGCAGGACGCGGGCTGGAACGACACGCGTATTTCCGATGCCCTGAAGCAAGGGGACACGCGCTATGTCAATATTCGGCAAAATATACCGGTGAATTTATATTACTTAACGGCTTTTGTGGACGCTGATGGACGTACACAATATCGAACAGATATTTACAATTACGATCTCACCGCGCGATCCAGTGCACAAATTCTGACGAAAGCGGAACAATTAATCAGGTAAATGAAGTAGTTCAATGGATTTTGTTGTCCTAGCACTGGGTAAAAAAGGGCGCTGCTCCTCTGCAGCGCCCGATTTTCCTGGGGTGAGGCTGCCTTGACGTTGGCAATAATGCCCGGTAAGGTGCCTTTCGTGCGCCAGAAGTGCATATACATATCATTCCGCTCAATGCGTAGCGCGGTCAGCGCGAACGCTCTCCTTTGCCGGACAGCATCACGGCTGTGGCGAGCGATGGCGAGCTGGCGGTTAGCCTCGCGCGATGCGGAAAAAGTATATAACGATTCATTGACTGTAGACCTGATTATCATGGACAAATTTGACGCTAATCGCCGCAGATTGCTGGCGTTGGGTGGTGCTGCGCTGGGTGCTGCCGCCATTCTCCCTGCGCCGGCATTTGCCACCCTCTCGACCCCCCGTCCGCGTATTTTGACGCTGAATAACCTGCATACCGGTGAATCGCTCAAGGCGGAGTTTTTCGATGGCAGAGGCTATATTCAGGATGAATTAGCAAGACTTAATCATTTTTTCCGTGATTACCGCGCGAATAAAATTAAGTCCATCGATCCAAATCTGTTCGATCATCTTTATCGGTTGCAGGGATTGCTTGGCACCAACAAACCTGTCCAGCTTATTTCTGGTTATCGTTCCCTCGATACCAATGATGAGCTTCGCGCACGAAGCCGTGGTGTGGCAAAACACAGCTATCACACCAAGGGGCAGGCAATGGATTTCCATATTGAAGGTATTTCGTTAAGCAATATTCGCAAAGCGGCGTTATCTATGCGCGCAGGTGGTGTAGGATATTACCCACGTAGTAACTTTGTGCATATTGATACCGGTCCCGTAAGGCACTGGTAACGAAAGGAGCGTCATGAACTATCGTATTATTCCGGTTACCGCGTTCGCGCAGAACTGTTCTCTCATCTGGTGCGAACAAACCCGCCTGGCGGCGCTGGTCGATCCTGGCGGCGATGCTGAACGTATCAAAGCGGTGGTGGCGGAGGCGGGCGTCACGCTGATGCAGATCCTGCTGACGCATGGCCATCTCGATCACGTCGGCGCCGCTGCGGAACTGGCGCAGCATTATGGCGTACCGGTTATTGGTCCGGAAAAAGAAGATGAGTTCTGGCTGGAAGGATTGCCGGCGCAAAGCCGGATGTTCGGCCTGGAGGATTGCCAGCCGCTGCGTCCGGATCGCTGGCTCAATGAAGGCGATGTGGTCAATGTAGGGAATGTGGCGCTGCAGGTACTGCACTGTCCGGGCCATACGCCGGGTCACGTGGTCTTCTTTGATGACGCTTCCCGATTGCTCATTTCCGGAGACGTGATTTTTAAAGGCGGGGTGGGGCGCAGCGATTTTCCACGCGGCGACCATGGACAGTTGATTGCGGCCATTAAGGATAAGCTGTTGCCGCTGGGCGATGACGTGACCTTTATTCCCGGCCATGGTCCGCTGTCGACGCTGGGTGAGGAACGTCGTAACAACCCGTTCCTGCAGGATGAGATGCCGGTCTGGTAACAGACATGACGCGAACACATAAAAAAGGCCGCATTCGCGGCCTTTTTCTTTTATCTCGCTTAGAGCACGCTGTCGCTTACAGTACTGCGACGATGGCTTCGCACAGCGGCGCCATATTGTCAGGCGTCATCCCGGCCACGTTGATACGTCCGGAAGCAACCGCATAGATGGCGAACTCTTCACGCAGGCGCAGCACCTGCTCTTTAGTCAGGCCGCTGAATGAGAACATGCCGTTCTGCTGGCTGATAAAGCTGAAGTCGCGGCTCGCGCCTTTCTCCTGCAGGGTGTTGACGAACAGCAGGCGCATACGCTGGATGCGCTGGCGCATATCGGTCAGCTCCTGCTCCCAGATCGCACGCAGCGCATCGTTGCTCAGAATGGTGGCGACCACGGAGGCGCCATGCGCAGGCGGGTTGGAGTAGTTGGCGCGGATCACCGATTTCATCTGACTGAATGCGCGGTCCACGGCCTCCTGATCGGCGGCGACCAGCGTGCAGGCGCCGACGCGCTCATTGTACAGGCCAAAGTTTTTCGAGTAGGAGCTGGCGACCAGCAGCTCTTTGTGCAGCGCAGCAAAGGCGCGCAGACCTTCAGCATCTTCTTCCAGACCGCGGGCGAAGCCCTGGTAGGCGAAATCAAACAGCGGGAGCCAGCCTTTTTCCACTGACAGCTGAGCCAACTGCTGCCACTGGTCGAGCGTCGGATCGATACCGGTCGGGTTGTGGCAGCAGCCGTGGAACAGCACCACGTCGCCGGGCTGGGCTTCGTTCAGGCTGGCCAGCAGACCATCAAAGTCCAGCGCATGGTTAGCGGCGTCGTAGTAGGTATATTCGCGCACTTCCAGCCCGGCAGAGGTAAACACGCTCTTGTGGTTCGGCCAGCTTGGGTTGCTCACCCACACGCGTTTCACGTCGGTGTTTTTGGCGAGGAAGTCAGCTGCGACACGCAGAGCGCCAGTACCGCCAGGGGTCTGCGCAGTGCGGGCGCGTTTATCAGCGATAATCGCATTGCCTTTACCGAACAGCAGCTCCTGAGTGCAGCGACCAAATTCAGGAATACCATCGATGCCCAGATAGTTTTTAGTCGTTTCATTTTCCAGCAGGTACTGCTCTGCTTTCTTGACGCTGGTCAGAACGGGTGTTTTACCGGTTTCATCCTTGTAAACACCAATTCCGAGGTTAATTTTTTCAGGGCGGTCATCGGCACGAAACAGATCGGCCAGACCTAAAATCGGGTCGGCTGGGGCGGCGGTAATGTTCTCAAACATGACGAGGTTCCATTGTGATTACTGAAGGGAAATCCGCTATCAGGTTAACGGGAGAATAACGAATTGCCAACCGTTTGCGACAAAAAGCGAGAAGGTTTTCGAAAGATACGATCTTTGCCTCACGAATACAGAAAAGCAGGACCGAAGTCCTGCTTTGAAGGCATATCACGAAGGGGTGTACTGCAGATTAGAACTGGTAAACGATACCCACGGCCGCCTGGTCGTCGGTGGCTACGCCAGCCGCTTTGGTGTAATCGTTGTCGTCCAGCTGGTTGAATTTATACGCAGCGTAGACGTTCATGTTCTTGTTGAAGTAGTACCAGGTACCCACTTCGATGTATTTAACCAGATCCGCATCGCCGCCGGAGAAGCCAGCACGTGACTGCAGGTCTTTACCTTTGGTCTGCACGTAACCGATGGACGGACGCAGGCCGAAGTCGAACTGATACTGTACGACAGCTTCAAAGTTCTGGGTTTTGCCCGCGAAGTGGTTATCTTCTTCCGGAGTCATGTTATAGGTCTGAGAGTACATGACCGCTGCATAGACGTTGTTGGCGTCATATTTTGCAGAGGTTGCCCAGGCTTCGGCTTTGTCGCCATTGCCGTCAGCTTTCTGATCGACGCTACGGTTGGAGCCGGAATAGCCTGCAGACAGTGCGATACCGTTGTCGAACGCGTAGGTGGCTGCGGTGCTGAAGCCGTCGCCATTCTGCTTGCGAACCGCACGGTCGTGGTCGTTTTTACCCTGGTACTGCAGCGCGAAGCTCAGGCCGTCAACCAGACCAAAGAAGTCAGAGTTACGGTAGGTTGCCACGCCGTTGGTACGGCCGGTCATGTAGTTGTCGGTGTAGTTCCAGCCGTCGCCGCCCCATTCAACCAGCATATCGGTTGCTGCTTCGACATCGTAGATCGCGCCGTAGTTACGGCCGTAGTCGAATGAACCGTATTCGCCCGCTTTCAGACCCGCGAACGCCAGACGGGTTTTCGTCGGTTGGGAACCTTCAACATTGGACGCATCCATGTTGTATTCCCACTGGCCGTAACCGGTCAGCTGATCGTTGATCTGAGTTTCGCCTTTCAGGCCGATACGGGCATAGGTGGTATCGTCGCTGCTGGTGTCGCCATTGGTGGTCCAGACGTGCTCGCCGACCATTTTCCCATAGAAGTCCAGTTTGTTGCCGTTTTTGTTATAGATTTCTGCAGCGTTGGCTGCACCGGCTACCAGCAGGGCAGGGATCACCACTGCCAGAATATTGCGCTTCATCATTATTTATTACCCTCATTAATATTTTTTATATGAACACGTGCCACTGCCGTCAATAAGTTCTGTCAATAAAAACTTACAGAACCATTGATGAGAGTTTGGTGTCTGAAGGCATCTTTCCATCCGCGACAACGTTTCGCTAGCCGGAAAATGCTACGAATATCTCATATGAGTAACAAAACGAAAAATCATGTAACTAAATGTGTATTTTTGGGAACTTTGTGAACTTAATCAAAATTCCGTTCCACCTGATGAGGTAAAACGCCATTGCTTATCTATCTATATGAATTATTTATGATTAATTTGGATAAGCGGCAATTCGTTCATTTTATGTGTTGAATTCGTCTTCTTTTTATTCAGCCTCTGTCTTGGCAAGACGTGCGGCGCATGGTTAAAAAATGAGCAAATTTATCAGGGGTTTTGCTCTGATATGAACATAAAGTGCGATCTGTATCACCGGTGTGCACCGAAACAGTGCGTAACATAAATGTGATTTCCAGGCCTTGATGTTTAAGTTTGTTGAATTTTGCTAACAGTAATTGACATAAAAAAAGGCCAGCTTGCGCTGGCCTTTCAGGTTGATGTCAGAAAAACTTAGAATGTCGCGTTGCGCGGGGTACGCGGGAACGGAATGACATCGCGGACGTTCTGCACGCCGGTGACGTAAGCAATCAGACGTTCGAAGCCCAGACCGAAGCCGGAGTGCGGTACGGTGCCGTAGCGGCGCAGGTCGCGATACCACCAATAGTCTTCTTTGTTGAGCCCCATCTCTGCCATACGCGCGTCCAGCACGTCGAGACGCTCCTCACGCTGGGAACCACCGATGATCTCGCCGATGCCCGGCGCCAGCACGTCCATTGCCGCGACGGTTTTACCGTCTTCGTTAAGGCGCATGTAGAAGGCCTTAATGTCTTTCGGATAGTTTTTCACCACGACCGGCGCTTTGAAGTGTTCTTCAGCCAGATAACGCTCGTGCTCGGAGGAGAGATCCACGCCCCAGTAAACCGGGTTCTCAAACTGCTTGCCGCAATTTTCCAGGATAGTGACGGCATCGGTGTAATCCACCTGAGCAAAATCAGCGGAGACGAAACGCTGCAGACGGTCGATAGCGTCTTTGTCTACGCGCTCGGCGAAGAACTGCATGTCATCCGCACGCTCTTCCAGTACCGCCTTAAAGACGTACTTGAGCATCGCTTCCGCCAGACCAGCAACATCGTTGAGGCTCGCGAAGGCGACTTCCGGCTCCAGCATCCAGAACTCCGCCAGGTGGCGGCTGGTGTTGGAGTTTTCGGCGCGGAAGGTTGGGCCGAAGGTGTAGATTTTCGACAGTGCGCAGGCATAGGTCTCGCCGTTCAGCTGGCCGGATACGGTCAGGAACGACTCTTTACCAAAGAAGTCTTTATCGAAGTCGACTTTGCCCTGATCGTTACGCGGCAGGTTTTCCAGATCCAGCGTCGACACGCGGAACATTTCGCCGGCGCCTTCGGTATCGGAAGCGGTGATCAGCGGGGTGGAAACCCAGAAGAAGCCCTGTTCGTCGAAGAAACGGTGCAGCGCCTGCGCCAGGGTATGACGCACGCGAGCTACCGCGCCAATCAGATTGGTGCGCGGACGCAGGTGCGCTACTTCACGCAGATACTCAATGCTGTGGCGCTTGGCCGCCATCGGGTAGGTGTCCGGGTCTTCCACCCAGCCGGTGACTTCCACGCTGGTCGCCTGGATCTCAAAGCTTTGACCCTGGCCCTGGGAAGCCACGACTTTACCGGTGACAATCACCGAGCAACCGGTGGTCAGACGCAGCACTTCCTGATTGTAATTGGGCAGAGAATTATTAATAACGGCCTGTACAGGATCAAAGCAGGAACCGTCATAGACGGCGAGGAATGAAAAGCCAGCTTTAGAATCTCGGCGGGTACGCACCCATCCGCGGACCGTGACTTCGCTGTCAACGGCAACGCGGCCCTGGAGTACGTCGGCTACAGGCACAACGCTCATAATAATCTCTCTATGTAGTCCAATAAAAAAGTCTCTTCCCCCTACAGCGGGGGGATATCTATGTTACCTGTCATCTTCCATCAGACAAGTAGATTTCGCATCATAAGCGGATAATTCGGCAATAAATAATAAAGAAAAAGGAGCCTGAAAGGCTCCTTAGGGGAATTAGCTCGCCTTTTTAATCGGCGGCAGGTCGAACGCCTCGCGCAGGGCGCGGACGAAGGCCTTATCGTGGCAGATGGTTTTCCCCGGGCTGTCGGAGAGTTTCGCCACCGGTTTGCCGTTACATTCCACCAGCTTAATCACGATATTGAGCGGTTTAACCTGCGGCAGATCGCAGGTTAAACGGGTGCCGATACCAAAGCTCAATTTCACCCGCGAGGCGAAGTGGCGATACAAATCGACCGCTTTGGCGAGATCGAGATTATCGGAGAAGACCAGCACTTTGCTCAGCGGATCGATGCCCAGCTTCTGATAATGGGCGATGGCTTTTTCACCCCATTCCACCGGGTCGCCGGAGTCATGGCGCAAACCCTGATAGCGGGTAGCGAATTCCGGACCAAAATCGCGCAGGAACGCATCCATGGTGATGCAGTCGGTCAGCGCGATGCCCAGCTGGTCGGGATACTCTTCCAGCCAGGCGGCAAGGGCCGCCCGCTGGCTGCTGGCGAGGTTCGGGCTGATCTGCTGGTGGGCCTGGAACCATTCGTGCGCCTGGGTGCCCATCGGGGCTAAATGTAAACGACGAGCCAGATCGTAATTGCTGGTGCCGACAAACCACGGCTCCTGCTGCAGACGTTGCACAATGGCCTCTTGCACTTCGCGTGAAAAACGACGGCGGGTGCCGAAGTCCATCAGGCGGAAGGCGCGCATATCGAGGCCAGCGGTCATGCTGGCGAAGTCGCCTAGCTTATGTTCCAGCGTGTTCAGCGCCTGATCGACGCCCATTTCAGGTGAACGATAGCGATGGACCAGCTCGCTTATCACCGCCAGCAGCGGGACTTCCCACATGATGGCTTCACGCCACGGGCCGGTAAGGCGAATGTTCAGCTTGCCGTTGTCATTGCTGACTGTGACCTGGCGCGGGTCATAGCGAAAATCGCGCAGCCAGTCGAGATAATCCTGGCGGAAAAAGGGAAGAGTGGACAACCAGTGATATTCATCATCCCGCAGTCTCAGGTCGCGCATGGACTCCACCTGCTCGCGGATCGCGTCGGCATAAATGCCGAGCAGGTCGTCTCCGCGGCAGCGAAACTCCGCCGCCACATGCACATCGCCGTAGCGGTGGAAGACAGCCTGCTGCATGTGCAGCTTGTAGGCATCCGTATCAAGCAGCGAGTGCAGTACAGGAGAAGTGAATTGTGTCATGGTGCGCAGTAGCATCCTCTCACTGGAGCGTTCCATCCAAACCAACGCGAAAAAAGGAGGCGGAGTATACCTTTATTACCCGGCTCTGTCCCGCGATGGCGAGCGATGGCGACGCTGACGGTCATTTGCGAGGCCTAGTTTAATATATTGAACATGGATCACACCACAAGCTTTGCGTCGGGTCGAGGGCATTTCGTGCCGCGCGTGTTAACAAAATGTAGCGGTTTTCGTGTTTCACATTGAAAAGATGAAGATTCTGCATAGCGCGATTGACACAACGGGAATAGACTGGGACGACACTTTACCCAAGATGCGAAAGGTTTTTTATGACACAACAGCCCCAAGCCAAATACCGCCACGACTATCGTGCGCCGGAGTATCTGATTAGCGATATCGATTTGACCTTTGACCTGGATGCCGCAAAAACCGTCGTTACGGCCGAGAGCAAGGTCTCCCGCCACGCGGCTGCGTCTGATGTGCCATTGCGCCTCGACGGCGAAGATCTGACCCTGATCGCGCTGCAAGTGAACGGCCAGCCGTGGAGTGACTATAAAGAAGAAAACAATCAGCTGGTGATCGGCGGTCTGCCGGAGCATTTCACCCTGACCATCGTCAATGAGATCAGCCCGGCGGCGAACACCGCGCTGGAAGGCCTGTATCAGTCAGGCGAAGCGCTGTGTACTCAGTGCGAAGCGGAAGGTTTCCGCCATATTACCTGGTACCTGGACCGCCCGGACGTGCTGGCGCGGTTTACCACCAAAATCATCGCCGACAAAGCGAAATACCCGTTCCTGCTCTCCAACGGCAACCGCATGGCGCAGGGAGAGCTGGAGAATGGCCGTCACTGGGTACAGTGGCAGGATCCGTTCCCGAAACCGTGCTACCTGTTTGCGCTGGTGGCCGGTGATTTTGACGTCCTGCGTGACACCTTTACCACTCGCTCCGGTCGTGAAGTGGCGCTGGAGCTGTACGTCGATCGCGGCAATCTCGACCGCGCGCCGTGGGCAATGACCTCGCTGAAAAATTCCATGAAATGGGATGAGGAGCGCTTTGGCCTCGAGTACGACCTCGACATCTATATGATTGTCGCCGTCGACTTCTTTAATATGGGCGCGATGGAGAACAAAGGACTCAACGTCTTTAACTCCAAATATGTCCTGGCCCGTACCGATACCGCCACCGATAAAGACTATCTTGATATCGAGCGGGTGATTGGTCATGAGTATTTCCATAACTGGACCGGCAACCGCGTCACCTGCCGCGACTGGTTCCAGCTCAGCCTGAAAGAAGGGCTGACCGTGTTCCGCGATCAGGAGTTCAGCTCCGACCTCGGCTCACGGGCGGTTAACCGCATCAACAATGTGCGCACCATGCGCGGGCTGCAGTTTGCCGAAGACGCCAGCCCGATGGCGCACCCGATCCGCCCGGATATGGTTATCGAAATGAACAACTTCTACACCCTGACGGTTTATGAAAAGGGTGCCGAAGTGATCCGCATGCTGCACACCCTGCTGGGTGAAGAAAACTTCCAGAAAGGGATGCAGCTGTACTTTGAACGCCATGACGGCAGCGCCGCGACCTGCGATGATTTCGTCCAGGCGATGGAGGATGCCTCTAACGTCGATCTGTCACACTTCCGCCGCTGGTACAGCCAGTCCGGTACGCCAATCGTCACCGTGCATGACGACTACAACCCGGAAACCGAGCAGTACACGCTGACCATCAGCCAGCGTACGCCGCCGACCGCTGAGCAGGCCGAGAAACAGCCGTTGCATATCCCGTTTGCCATTGAGCTGTACGATAACGAAGGCAAGGTGATCCCCCTGCAGAAGGGCGGCCATCCGCTGCACCCGGTGCTCAATGTAACTCAGGCCGAGCAGACTTTCGTCTTCGATAACGTCTATTTCCAGCCGGTGCCGGCGCTGCTGTGCGAATTTTCAGCACCAGTGAAACTGGAATATAAGTGGAGCGATCAGCAGCTCACCTTCCTGATGCGCCATGCGCGGAATGATTTCTCGCGCTGGGATGCGGCGCAGAGCCTGCTCGCGACCTACATCAAGCTGAACGTCAACCGTCATCAGCAGGGACAGCCGCTGTCGCTGCCGGTACACGTGGCGGACGCCTTCCGCGCCATCCTGCTGGACGAGAAGATTGACCCGGCGCTGGCCGCCGAGATCTTAACCCTGCCGTCGGCCAACGAAATCGCCGAGATGTTCGCCATTATCGATCCAATCGCCATCGCCACCGTGCGCGAAGCGCTCACCCGCACTCTGGCGAACGAACTGGCGGACGAATTCCTCGCGGTTTATCACGCCAATAAACTCGACAGCTACCGGGTGGAGCACGCCGATATTGGTAAGCGTGCCCTGCGCAATACCTGCCTGCGCTATCTGGCGTTTGCGGAGCCAACGCTGGGCGATAAGCTGGTGTCGGCGCAGTATCACCAGGCGGATAACATGACCGACGCGCTGGCCGCCCTGTCGGCAGCGGTTGCCGCCGAGCTGCCGAGCCGCGATGCGCTGATGCAGGAGTATGACGATAAATGGCATCAGGACGGTCTGGTGATGGATAAGTGGTTTATCCTGCAGTCCACCAGCCCGGCGGCCAATGTGGTGGAAACAGTGCGTGGTCTGCTGAATCACCGTTCATTCAGCATGAGCAACCCGAACCGTGTGCGGTCGTTAATCGGTGCTTTCGCCAGCAGCAACCCGGCGGCGTTCCATGCTGAAGACGGCAGCGGCTACCAGTTCCTGGTGGAGATGCTGACCGAACTTAACCAGCGCAACCCGCAGGTGGCGTCGCGTCTTATTGAGCCGTTGATTCGTCTGAAGCGTTATGATGAGAAGCGACAGGCGCTGATGCGCGCTGCGCTGGAGCAGTTGAAGGGGCTGGAGAATCTCTCCGGCGATCTGTTCGAGAAAATCAGTAAGGCGCTGGCGTAACGGTGGCAAAATCCCCGGTTGCGCTCTCGCTTACCGGGGCTACAGCGCTGTGCGATTTGGTAGCCCGGCCGAGCGAAGCGCGGGCCGGGGACGTTAGTTAGCCATGACTAAACAAACGCGGCGCACGCTCGCTGTCGCCGCGTTTCATCACCCGATCCAGCACCTCTGCCTCCAGCTCGGCCAGCTTCGCCGACCCGGTGCGCCGCGGTCGCGCAATATCCACGTTCAAATCGAGGCCAATTTTCTTCTCTTCAATTAACAGCACCCGGTCGGCCATGGCCACCGCTTCACTGACGTCGTGCGTCACCAGCAGGACCGTAAAACCATGCTCCTGCCACAGAGAGACGATCAGCTCCTGCATCTCCAGACGGGTGAGGGCGTCCAGCGCTCCCAGCGGCTCGTCCAGCAGCAGCAGGCGCGGGCGATGGATCAGCGCGCGGGCCAGCGCAACGCGCTGCTTTTGCCCTCCTGACAGCGCCGCCGGCCACTCCTGCGCACGGCTCTCGAGTCCGACGCTGGCCAATGCCTGTAGGGCGGCGTCGCGCCAGGCGCCTTTTAACCCCAGCCCGACGTTATCAATCACCGTTTTCCACGGCAGCAGGCGCGCATCCTGAAACATCATCCGGGTGTCGTCCTGGATCGCCGCCAGGGGTGTCGCGCCCGCCAGCAGCTCGCCAGCGTTCGGTTTTTCCAGACCCGCCAGCAGGCGCAGCAGGGTACTCTTGCCGCCGCCGCTGCGGCCCACCACCGCCACAAACTGGCCGCTGGGAATATGCAGATCCAGCTCGTTAAGAATAGTGTTATCGCCATAGCGTTTCGTCACCCCGTTCAGCAGCAGCGGGATACCTGGGGTCAGACGGGCAGTGTTCATGCGTTAGCCTCCTGAAGATGATACGCCGGGTTCCAGCGCAGCCAGAGCCGTTCCAGCAGCTGGGCGCAGACATCGGCCAGTTTGCCAAGGATGGCGTAAAGAATGATGGCGACCACCACCACGTCGGTTTGTAGAAATTCACGCGCATTCATCGCCAGATAACCGATACCGGCATTCGCCGAGATGGTTTCAGCGACAATAAGCGTCAGCCACATCAGGCCAAGAGCGAAACGCACGCCGACCATAATTGAGGGCAGGGCGCCGGGTAAAATCACGTGACGGAACAGCGCGAAGCCGGATAAACCATAGCTGCGCGCCATCTCTACCAGCCCACGGTCGATATTACGGATCCCATGCCAGGTGTTGATATAGATCGGGAACAGGGTGCCCAGCGACACAAGGAAGATCTTGGCGGTCTCGTCGATGCCGAACCACAGAATTACCAGCGGGATCAGCGCCAGATGCGGGACATTGCGCAGCATCTGGATCGAGGTGTCCAGCAGACGCTCGCCCCAGCGTGACAGGCCGCTGATCAGGCCGAGCACCAGCCCGATGGAGCCGCCGATGGCGAAGCCGACCAGCGCCCGCCACGAGCTGATGGCCAGATGCTGCCACAGCTCACCGCTGGCCGAGAGCGTCCAGAACGCTTTCAATACCCCCTCCGGCGAGGGAAGCACCCGCGTCGAGAGCCAGCCGACGGACGAGGCCAGCTGCCAGACAATGACCGTCCCCACCGGCAGCAGCCAGGGGGCGAGGCGTAACAACAGGGGATGGGTTGATTTTGCCATCAGTGTCTCCTCAGCTTTGCGCCACTTTACGCGGGATAAACTCGTTGGCGACCGCTTCCCCCTGCAGGCGCAGGTTTTGCGGCTGCGGGATAGACGGCACGGCGACGTCGAGCAGGGGGAACAACAGCTCGCCGACCCGATACGCCTCTTCCAGATGCGGATAGCCGGAGAAGATAAAGCTATCAATACCCAGCGCAGCGTATTCATTGATTCGTTCGGCAACGGTGGCGGCATCGCCCACCAGCGCAGTACCGGCGCCGCCGCGCGCTAAGCCGACGCCGGCCCACAGGTTGGGGCTGATCTCGAGCTGATCGCGTCGACCGTTGTGCAGCGCCGCCATTCGCTTTTGACCGACGGAGTCGGTTCTGGCGAAGGCCGCCTGGGCGCGGGCGATCGTTTCATCATCAAGGTGGGAGATAAGGCTGTCCGCCGCCTGCCAGGCTTCCTCGTTGGTTTCCCGCACGATCACGTGCAGACGGATGCCAAAACGCACCCGGCGCCCATGCCGGGCCGCTTTCTCCCGGACCTGAGCAATCTTCTCTGCCACCTGCTTCGGCGGTTCACCCCAGGTGAGATAGAGATCGACCTGCTCGGCGGCCAGATCCTGCGCGACGTCAGACGATCCGCCGAAATAGAGCGGTGGACGGGGCTGCTGGAGCGGCGGGAACAGCAGCTTAGCGTCGCGAACGCGCTGATGCTTGCCGTTAAAGGTGACGGTTTCTCCCTCCATCAGCTTGCGCCAGATGTGGGTAAATTCAGCTGAGGCCTCATAGCGCTCGGTGTGGTCGAGGAAGACGCCGTCGCCGGCCAGCTCGGCGGGATCGCTGCCGGTGACCAGATTGAACAGCGCCCGGCCGTTTGACAGTCGGTCCAGTGTCGCCGCCTGGCGGGCGGCTACCGTCGGCGACACCACGCTAGGCCTGAGGGCGACAAGAAATTTCAGCCGCTGCGTCACCGGGATCATCGAGGCCGCAACCAGCCAGGCATCTTCACATGAGCGTCCGGTCGGGATCAGCACGCCGGTGAACCCCAGCCGATCCGCCGTCTGCGCGATTTGCTGCAGATAGCCGTAATCGACCGGACGGGCGCCCTCTTCGGTGCCCAGATAACGACCATCACCATGGGTCGGTAAAAACCAGAACATATTCAGACTCATGATTTCGCTCCTTGTGCGGCAACGGGCTGCCAGATACGGGCCCGGATATCAACTTTTTTCGGCACCAGCTTGTTCTCATAGAACAGGTCGGCCGTCTGCTGCTGGCGAGCGGCGGTTTCGGCACTCACCGGGGTTACTGAGGTGGGGGGACGATGGTCCAGATAGCTGGCGATCACCGCTTCCGGTAATCCCATCGTTTTCGCCAGCAGCGTAATGCTTTGCGCGCGCTGGCTATGGGTCAGGGCATCGGCCTGAGTAAAGGTATCGAGTACGCCTTCAATGAAAGCGCCATTGCGTTCAGCGTAGGGGCGGGAAGCAAGATAGAACGATCCCGTCTGTTTCAGATCGGTTCCGTCAGTGAGTACCCGGGCGCCGCCCTGCAGCAGCGCGGCGGAGTAGTACGGATCCCAGATGGCCCAGGCGTCGACATTACCCTGCTGGAAGGCGGCGCGCGCATCGGCGGGGGCAAGGTAAACCGGCTGAATATCGCTAAATTTCAGGCCCGCCAGCTGCAGGGCGCGCAGCAGCAGATTGTGGGAGCTGGAACCTTTCTGGAAAGCGACCTTTTTCCCTTTTAATTCGGCAACGTTGTGAATAGGACTGCCTTGCGCCACCAGGATGACTTCCGCTTTCGGCTTGGGCGGCTCCGAACCGATATAGACCAGATCGGCGCCCGCCGCCTGAGCAAAGATAGGCGGAATGTCGCCAGTACTGCCGATGTCAATGCTGCCGACGTTCAGCGCCTCCAGCATCTGCGGACCGGCCGGGAATTCAATCCACGAGATATGGGTGCCCGGATAGCGCTGCTCCAGCAGCTGATGGCTCTTCGCCAGCACCATGCTGACGCTGCCTTTCTGATAACCAATGCGCAGGGCATCGGGCGCCGCCGGGGCGGCGTGGCCCAGCGCGGAGAACAACAGCAGTCCGCCGAGGGTCAGCGCGCGGAGAGGATTAAACATGTTCCACCCCACGCAGAGACGTTAACGACGGGGCGCGGCTGCTGGGACGATGCAGCGCCTGCCAGAAGGTCTCCAGGGACTCATCCAGGCGCCGCTGCAGGTTAGGGGTGAACTGCGGCTTATGCTGGTAATCCGTGACCTGGCTGTCATCGGCGAAGACGCCATGGAGGATCTCCTGGGCCTTCAGGGCATTCAGGACGGGTTTCAGAGCGTAGTCCACCGCCAGCATGTGGGCGATGGTGCCGCCAGTGGCCAGCGGTAGCACGATTTTGCCCTCCAGCGCGCGCTCAGGAAGCAGATCGAGCAGGGTTTTCAGGGCGCCGGAAAACGAGGCTTTATACACCGGCGTGGCGATAATCAGACCGTCGGCCCCGGCCAGTTGCTCATTGAGCGTTTGTAGCGCCGGGTTGTCAAAGCGAGCGTACAGGAGGTCTTCCGGGGCAAAGTTCTGCAGATGCCAGTGGCAGACTTCGATATCGGCGGCGGTGAGCGTCTCTCTGGCATATTCCAGCAGGGCGCTGGAACGGGAAGGGTAACGCGGGCTGCCCGCAAGCGTAATGACGCGCATCTCTCTCTCCTTATAACTAAATGTTTGCATTTATCTATAATTGATAACATTTTCAGTGAGTGTGACAGAGCACCATTATTTCCCTAAATGATTTATCCACCGTTAGATAGCCGAAAAGCGCATAACGGCGCGGGGATAGGTAATCGTTTGCGCTGATGGGTGATTTTTTGTCGCAGGTCAATTCCCTTTCAGCTGCGGATCGCACATAATACGCCCCCGGTTTGCACACCGGGAATCCAGGAGAGTTCATGTACTACCCCTTCGTTCGTAAAGCCCTTTTTCAGCTCGATCCTGAGCGCGCTCATGAAGTTACCTTTCAACAATTACGCCGTGTCACCGGGACGCCGCTGGAAATGCTGGTTCGCCAGAAGGTACCGGCCAGGCCCGTTACCTGCATGGGGCTGACCTTTAAAAATCCGCTGGGTCTGGCGGCCGGGCTGGATAAAAATGGGGAATGCATTGACGCGCTGGGCGCGATGGGTTTTGGTTCGATTGAGATCGGCACCGTCACCCCACGTCCGCAGCCGGGCAACGATAAACCGAGGATCTTCCGTCTGGTGGATGCCGAGGGGTTGATCAACCGCATGGGCTTTAATAACCATGGCGTTGATAACCTGGTTGAGAACGTGAAAAAGGCGCATTTTGACGGCGTGCTGGGCATCAATATCGGCAAAAATAAAGATACGCCGGTGGAGCACGGTAAAGATGATTACCTGATTTGTATGGAAAAAGTCTATCCTTACGCCGGGTATATCGCCATTAATATCTCCTCACCGAATACCCCGGGGCTGCGTACGCTGCAATACGGTGAAGCGCTCGATGATTTACTCTCCGGTATTAAAAATAAGCAGCTTGAGCTGCAGCAAAAGCATCAGAAATATGTTCCGGTCGCCGTGAAGATCGCGCCGGATCTTTTACCAGAGGAATTGATCCAGGTTGCCGATAGCCTCGTGCGTCATAATATTGATGGGGTAATTGCAACCAATACCACCCTCGATCGTTCTCTGGTTCAGGGAATGAAACATTGCGATGAGACCGGTGGGCTTAGCGGTCGTCCATTACAATTAAAGAGCACTGAAATTATCCGTATGCTCTCCGCTGAGCTGAATGGTCGTTTGCCTATCATCGGCGTGGGCGGTATTGATTCGGTGATTGCTGCGCGAGAAAAGATAGCCGCCGGAGCATCGTTGGTGCAGATCTATTCCGGATTTATTTTTAAAGGTCCGCCGCTGATTAAAGAAATTGTTACCCACATCTAATCTTTTCCTCCGCTGAAACCCACCCAGGGCTTTATTTCCGGCCCTGGTTGTTTTATATTCCCTCACTGTTGCTTATTTAAACATTTTAGACTTTTCTTAATTTTAGAAAATATTCTGCGGCAAGTCGCAACAACTTTGCAGAGGCGTATGAAAGGGGACAGGGGGAAAAATGCGCATTAAACCTGACGATAACTGGCGTTGGTATTACGATGAAGAGCACGACCGCATGATGCTCGATTTGGCCAATGGCATGTTATTTCGCTCGCGCTTCGCCCGGCGAATGCTGACCCCGGATGCCTTTGCGCCGTCGGGATTCTGCGTCGATGACGCCGCGCTCTATTTCTCCTTTGAAGAAAAATGTCGCGATCTCGAACTGTCGAAAGAACAGCGAGCGGAATTAGTCCTCAATGCGTTAACCGCGATCCGTTTTCTCAAACCGCAGATGCCGAAAAGCTGGCACTTTATCGCTCATCCCCACCAGTGGCAGCCGAGCGGCGGCGACGCCGCCTGCGTCTGGCTGAGCGATACCGGGGAGCAGGTGAATTTGCTGGTGGTGGAGCCGGGAGATAACGCCGCGCTTTGTCTGCTGGCCCAGCCGGGTCTCACCCTTGCCGGGCGCGTGATGCAGTTAGGCGACGTTATTAAAATCATGAACGACAGGCTGCAGCCGGCGCAGAGCACGGTCAGCTACAGCCTGGGACAGGCGGTTTAAGGCGCCAGGCGCAGCGCCGTTTTCGGTACGCAACTGCAGGCGAGAATGGTGCCGTCCCCGGCGACCGCATTTTTCTTTAACGCGCTGACTTCGCCCTCTTCCAGCCGAATGCGGCAGCTGCCGCAGATCCCTGCCCGACACGAATAGGGTACGCGAATGCCCTGTTGCTCCAGTTGCTCCAGCAGCACCTGCTGGTTATTCCCGCTAAACTGTTGACCCTGCCATTCGATGGCAACCGTAGCCTGCTGCTGCGCTTCCGGGGCCGGAGTATCGTCGCTCTCGCCGGCGCCGTAGGCTTTCGCCGGGCCGCGGGCGAGGATTTCGACTTCATCACCCACCCGGATCACCCCGCTGTTGCGGGCAATCAGGTTCTGGCCAAAATCGACATCGCCATTGTCCAGCGCAGTACGAAAACGCTTTAAGGTTTCCAGCGGCTCCCCGGTGGGATGCTTCTGCCCGCGCTCTGGACTGACGGTGGTAAAAATGCAGCGGCTGCATGGCTTAGCGACGTCAAACACCACTTCGCCGACGCGGATCACTTTCCAGCTATCTTCATCCCAGGCGGCCGCGCCGGTGACCACGAGGTTAGGACGAAACTGTTCTATGCTTACGCTGGCCGGGCAGCGTTGCTGCAGATCGCGCAGCGAGGCCTCGTTAGCCAGCAGGTACGGGTAGCCGTCGGCGAAGGAGAGCGGTACCGCATCGTGGCGCTTCACCCGGCGGGTTAACTGCGGCCCCAGCCAGCGCAGCTGGACATCGCGCTTGAAAAAGCCGCTGAGCCACTGGTTAACGGCGGCGGGCGCGATGAGGGCGGTGAAATGGTTGCCCCAGACTTCGGTGGGCTCGGCCTGCAGGGCGAAATCGCTAAAACGCACCACGGCGCTGCTGCCGTCCGGCGCGGTCAGGTGAAGGCCATCATGCAGCGGCGCCGGAATAAATTTTACCATTTGCGGAAACTGGCGGGCGGTAATAAAGGTCCCGTCGGTTTCGGTGACCATAAACAGGCGATCGAAGGCCAGGCCGCTGATATCAGCAAAGGCGTGGGTCAGGCCCATGCCGCGCATGGATTTAACGGGATGAATAAAAAGTCGCGAGAGCGTTACCATACGCTGCCTCCGGGTTCCAAAAATAAGCCTATAACTTTATGACATAGGGCACATATTGGCTATAATGCGCACCAATTTTCTTTAAGTAAAAGTGACGATATGAATTCTCTGTTTGCCAGTACGGCTCGTGGGCTGGAAGAGCTGTTAAAAACTGAACTGGAAGGACTTGGCGCGACGGACTGCCAGGTCGTCCAGGGCGGGGTCCATTTTCAGGGGGATACGCGCCTGCTGTATCAAAGCCTGATGTGGAGCCGGCTGGCTTCGCGCATCATGCTGCCGCTGGGCGAGTGTCGCGTATACAGCGATCTGGATCTGTACCTCGGCGTACAGGCCATTCCGTGGACGGAGATGTTTAACCCTGGCGCCACCTTCGCGGTACATTTTAGCGGCCTCAATGACGAGATCCGCAACAGCCAGTATGGCGCATTAAAAGTCAAAGACGCCATCGTCGACAGCTTCACGCGTAAAAACCTGCCGCGCCCGAATGTCGATCGTGAGTCGCCCGATCTGCGGATCAACGTCTGGCTGAACAAAGAGACGGCGCATATCTCCCTGGATCTGAGCGGGGAAGGGTTGCATCTGCGCGGCTACCGCGATGGTACCGGTATGGCGCCGATCAAAGAAAACCTCGCGGCGGCGATCGTCATGCGCTCTGGTTGGGTACCGGGTACGCCGCTGCTCGATCCGATGTGCGGCTCCGGTACCCTGCTGATTGAAGCGGCGATGCTGGCGACCGATCGTGCGCCGGGTCTGCACCGCGGCCACTGGGGCTTTGGCGGTTGGGCGCAGCACGATGACGCTATCTGGAAAGAGGTGAAGGCGGAAGCGCAAACCCGCGCCCGCCAGGGGCTGGCGGCCTATGGGTCGCGCTTCTATGGCTCTGACGTCGACGAGCGCGTCATTGAGCGCGCGCGCCGCAACGCCCGCCGGGCCGGCATCGGCGAGCTGATCGATTTTGCAGTCAAAGACGTCGCCCAGCTGAATAACCCGCTGCCGAAAGGCCCGTACGGCACCGTGATCAGCAACCCGCCGTACGGCGAGCGCCTGGAAAGCGAACCGGCGCTGATTGCCCTGCACAGCCTGCTGGGCCGGATCATGAAAAGTCAGTTTGGCGGCTGGAACCTGTCGGTGTTCAGCGCCTCGCCGGAACTGCTGAGCTGCCTGCAGCTGCGTGCCGATAAACAGTTCAAAGCGAAGAACGGCCCGCTGGACTGCATACAGAAAAACTATCACCTGGCGGAAAGCGAAGGCGGCAAGCCGGCGATGCTGGCGGAAGATTTTGCCAACCGTCTGCGTAAGAATCTGAAGAAATTTGAAAAGTGGGCCCGTCAGGAAGGCATTGAATGCTATCGCCTGTACGATGCCGATCTGCCGGAATATAACGTGGCGATCGATCGCTACGGTGACTGGGTGGTGGTCCAGGAGTATGCGCCGCCGAAAACCGTCGATGCGCACAAAGCGCGCCAGCGTCTGTTTGATATTATCGCGGCGACCATCGCCGTGCTGGAAATCGCCCCCAACAAGCTGGTACTGAAGACCCGCGAGCGGCAAAAGGGTAAAAACCAGTATCAGAAGATGGCGGAGAAGGGCGACTTTATCGAGGTGCAGGAGTACAACGCGCGCCTGTGGGTTAACCTCACCGACTACCTCGATACCGGTCTGTTCCTCGACCACCGTATCGCCCGTCGTATGCTCGGCCAGATGAGCAAGGGTAAGGATTTCCTTAACCTGTTCTCCTATACCGGCAGCGCCAGCGTCCACGCCGGTCTGGGCGGCGCGCGCTCTACGACCACGGTGGATATGTCGCGTACCTATCTGGAGTGGGCGGAGCGCAACCTGCGTCTCAATGGCCTGACCGGTCGTGCGCATCGCCTGATGCAGGCTGACGTGCTGGGCTGGCTGCGGGAAAGCACCGAGCAGTTCGATCTGATCTTTATCGATCCGCCGACTTTCTCTAACTCCAAACGAATGGAAGATGCCTTTGACGTGCAGCGCGATCATATTCGCCTGATGACCGATCTGAAACGTCTGCTGCGTAAAGGCGGCACCATTATGTTCTCGAACAACAAACGCGGTTTCCGTATGGATCATGACGGGCTGGCGGCGCTTGGCCTGAAGGCGCAAGAGATTTCGCAAAAAACGCTGTCGCAGGATTTTGCCCGCAACCGTCAGATCCACAACTGCTGGCTGATTACTGCAGCCTGAAAGGAATAAAGAATGTCACTGATTAGTATGCACGGCGCCTGGCTTTCATTCAGCGATGCGCCGCTGCTGGATAATGCTGAACTGCATATCGAAGATAACGAACGCGTCTGTCTGGTTGGGCGCAACGGCGCCGGTAAATCGACCCTGATGAAGATCCTTAACCGTGAACAGGGGCTGGATGACGGGCGTATTATTTATGAACAGGATCTGATCGTCGCGCGTCTGCAGCAGGATCCGCCGCGCAACGTTGCCGGTACGGTGTACGATTTCGTCGCCGAAGGGATCGCCGAACAGGCCGCTTACCTGAAGGCCTACCATGATGTTTCGCATCAGGTGATGACCGACCCGAGCGACAAAAATTTAAATGAACTGGCCCGTCTGCAGGAACAGTTGGATAACCTGGGCCTGTGGCAGCTGGATAGCCGCATCAATGAAGTGATCGAGCAGCTTGGTCTTAACGCCGACGCGCAGCTGGCTTCGCTTTCCGGCGGCTGGTTGCGTAAAGCGGCGCTGGGCCGTGCCCTGGTCAGCGGGCCGCGCGTGCTGTTGCTGGATGAACCGACGAACCACCTCGATATCGAAACTATCGACTGGCTGGAAGGGTTCCTGAAAAGCTTTAAAGGCACCATTATCTTTATTTCGCACGACCGCTCCTTCATCCGCAACATGGCGACGCGCATCGTCGATCTCGATCGCGGCAAGCTGGTGACTTATCCGGGCAATTACGATCAGTATCTGCTGGATAAAGAAGAAGCGCTGCGGGTTGAAGAGCTGCAGAATGCTGAATTCGACCGCAAGCTGGCCCAGGAAGAGGTGTGGATCCGCCAGGGGATTAAAGCGCGTCGTACCCGCAACGAAGGCCGCGTTCGCGCCCTGAAAGCGATGCGTCGCGAGCGCGGCGAGCGCCGGGAAGTGATGGGCAGTGCGAAGATGCAGGTGGAAGAGGCTTCGCGCTCCGGCAAAATCGTTTTCGAAATGGAGAACGTCAACTATCAGGTTGACGGCAAAGTGCTGGTGAAAGATTTCTCCGCGCAAATCCAGCGCGGCGATAAGATTGCCCTGATCGGCCCCAATGGCTGCGGGAAAACCACGCTGCTGAAGCTGATGCTTGGCCAGTTGCAGGCCGACAGCGGGCGGATCCACGTTGGCACCAAGCTGGAAGTCGCCTACTTCGACCAGCACCGTGCAGAGCTGGATCCGGACCGGACGGTGATGGATAACCTCGCCGAAGGTAAGCAAGAGGTGATGGTTAACGGTAAGCCGCGGCACGTGCTGGGCTATCTGCAGGACTTCCTGTTCCATCCGAAACGGGCGATGACGCCAGTCCGCGCGCTGTCCGGCGGGGAGCGTAACCGCCTGCTGCTGGCGCGACTGTTCCTGAAACCCAGTAACTTATTGATTCTCGATGAACCGACAAACGACCTTGATGTCGAAACGCTGGAGCTGCTGGAAGAGCTGATCGATGGCTATCAGGGCACCGTGATGCTGGTCAGCCACGATCGTCAGTTTGTCGACAATACCGTGACCGAGTGCTGGATCTTCGAAGGCGGCGGCCATATTGGTCAGTACGTCGGCGGTTATCACGACGCCCGTGGTCAGCAGGCCCAGTCTTTGGCGCAAAAGCAGACGATCGTTAAAAAAACGACGGAAGTCGCTCAGCCAAAAGCAGAAACTGTCAAACGCGGCGGGAACAAACTAAGCTATAACCTGCAGCGCGAGCTGGAGCAACTGCCGCAGAAGCTGGAAACGCTTGAGGCCGAACTGCAAACGCTGCAGGAGCAGGTAGCCGATCCTGACTTCTTTGGCCAATCGCACGATCGTACGCAGCAAGTGCTGGCGCAGCTGGCCGAAGCGGAGCAGGCGCTGGAAGCCGCCTTTGAACGCTGGGAATATCTCGAAGGATTAAAGAACGGCGCCTGAGCCGAGGAGTTGTCATGTGCGATCACCATCATGCTGCGCGACATATTTTATGTCCCCAATGTGATTTGCTGGTGGCTTTGCCGCAGCTTGAGCATCGCCAGAAAGCCGCCTGCCCGCGCTGCGGTACAACGTTAACCACCACGTGGGACGCGCCTCGCCAGCGTCCCACGGCTTACGCGCTGGTCGCGCTGTTTATGCTGCTGCTGGCCAACCTCTTTCCTTTTATCTATATGAAAGTGGGTGGCATCAGCAGCGAAATAGCGCTGCTGGAAATTCCCAACGTGCTGTTTACCGAGGATTACGCCAGCCTCGGCACCTTCTTTATACTCTTTGTGCAACTGGTACCGGCCTTTTGTCTGGTCACCATTTTGCTGCTGGTCAATCGGGTCAGGATGCCCGCTGGGCTTAAGGCGTTTCTGGCGCGCATTTTGTTTCACCTCAAGACCTGGGGCATGGCGGAGATCTTTCTTGCCGGCGTGCTGGTGAGCTTCGTCAAACTGATGGCCTACGGCGATATCGGCATCGGCCTGAGCTTTATTCCCTGGTGCATGTTTTGCCTGCTGCAGTTACGCACCTTCCAGTGCGTCGACCGCCGCTGGCTATGGGATGATATTGCCCCTATGCCGGCGATTACCCAGCCGCTGAAGATCGGGGTAGCCGGGATCCGCCAGGGGCTGCGCTCCTGCGGCTGCTGCACGGCGGTGTTACCGGCCGACCAGACCGTCTGCCCGCGCTGTCACAGCAAAGGGACGGCGCGGCGTAAAAATAGCCTGCAGTGGACGCTGGCGCTGCTGGTGACCTCATTTATTCTCTATCTTCCCGCCAATATTATGCCGATCATGATCACCGATCTGCTGGGCGATAAAATGCCGTCGACCATTATGGCCGGGGTGGTGTTACTGTGGAGCGAGGGCTCCTACCCGGTGGCGCTGGTGATCTTTATCGCCAGTATTATGGTGCCGACGCTGAAGATGATCGCTATCGCCTGGCTGTGCTGGAATGCTAACGGCAACGGTGCGCGCGATTCGGAACGCATGCATCTGATTTATGAAGTGGTGGAATTTGTTGGCCGCTGGTCAATGATTGACGTTTTTGTCATCGCCGTGCTCTCTGCGTTGGTGCGCATGGGAGGGTTGATGAATATCTATCCCGCCATCGGCGCGGTCATGTTTGCGCTGGTGGTGGTGATGACCATGTTTTCAGCGATGACGTTTGATCCCCGTTTACTGTGGGATCGTGAGCCAGATTCAAGCCATGAGGAAATACAACAACATGGAAAATAAGAGCGGAGAAGCGAAAGTGCAGAAGGTGAAGAACTGGTCACCGGTGTGGATCTTCCCTATCGTCACTGCGCTGATCGGAGCGTGGATCCTGTTTTATCATTACAGCCATCAGGGACCAGAGGTCACGCTGATCACCACTAACGCGGAAGGCATTGAAGGGGGAAAAACCCGGATCAAGAGCCGCAGCGTGGATGTTGGGGTGGTAGAGAGCGCGACGCTGACCGACGATTTAACCCACGTGGAAATCAAAGCTCGCCTCAATTCCGGCATGCAGAAATTACTGCATAACGATTCCGTCTTCTGGGTGGTGAAACCGCAGGTAGGGCGCGAGGGGATCAGTGGTCTCGGGACATTATTGTCCGGGGCCTATATTGAACTGCAGCCGGGGTCGAAAGGTTCGGTGCCGGCGCAGTATCCGCTGCTGGATTCTCCGCCGCTGGCCTCGCCGGATGCCAAGGGGATCCGGATTTTGCTGGAAAGCAGCAAGGCAGGCCAGCTGTCGCCAGGCGACCCGGTGCTGTTCCGCGGTTATCGCGTGGGGTCGGTGGAAACCAGCACCTTTGATGCGCAGAAACGTCATATCACTTATCAGCTGTTCATCAACGCGCCTAATGACCGCCTGGTGACCACTAACGTTCGCTTCTGGAAGGACAGCGGGATCGCCGTTGATTTGACCGCGGCGGGGATGCGCGTCGAGATGGGCTCGTTGTCGACGCTGTTTGGCGGCGGGGTGAGCTTCGATATTCCGGAAGGACTGGACCTCGGCGAGCCGGTGGCGAACAAAACGGAATATCACCTGTTTGACGATCAGAAGAGCATCCAGGATTCGGTCTTTACCGAGCATATCGATTACGTGATGTTCTTCAAAGACTCGGTTCGTGGCCTGCAGCCCGGCGCGCCGGTGGAGTTCCGCGGCATCCGTCTGGGAACCGTCGGCAAAGTGCCGTTCTTTATTCCTGGGCTGAAGCAGCGTTTGAACGATGACTATCGCATTCCGGTGGAAGTGCGGGTTGAACCGCAGCGTCTGGTCAACCAGCTCGGCGGCGATCCGAATATTCGCGCTCACATTGACGATCTGATCAACCGCGGACTGCGCGGCTCGCTGAAAACCGGTAACCTGGTGACCGGCGCGCTGTATATCGATCTCGACTTCTATCCGAAAGCGCCGCCGCGTGGGAAAATTCAGGAGTTTAACGGCTATCCGATTATCCCGACCATTAGCGGTGGACTGGCGCAGATCCAGCAGCGTCTGATGGATGCGCTGGATAAAATCAATAACCTGCCGCTCAATCCGCTACTGGAACAGGCAACCAGTACGCTGGCGCAAAGCGAGAAGACCATGCAGCATGTACAGACCACGCTGGATAGTCTGAATAAGATCACCTCCAGTCAGTCGATGCAGCAGCTACCTGCCGATATGCAGACGACGCTGCGCGAGCTGAACCGCAGCATGCAGGGCTTCCAGCCGGGCTCCGCGGCCTACAATAAGATGGTGGCCGATATGCAGCGTCTGGATCAGGTGCTGCGTGAGCTGCAGCCGGTCCTGAAAACGCTCAATGATAAGAGCAATGCGCTGGTATTTGAGGCGAAGGATAAAAAAGACCCACAGCCGAAGGGAGCGAAATAATGAAAAAATGGTTACTGGTGGCAGCCGTTTGCGTGATGACGGCGTGCAGTAGCGGCGGTGAGAGCAAAACATATTACCAGTTGCCGGTGGTGCAGGGCGGCGCGCAGAGCGCCGCCAGCCAGGGGGCACGTCTGCTGTGGGTTGAGCAGGTCAGCATCCCGGATTATCTGGCGGGCAATGGAGTGGTCTATCAAACCACCGATGTGCAGTATGTAATCGCCAATAATAATCTGTGGGCCAGCCCGCTGGACCAGCAGCTGCGTACTACGCTGGTGGCAAACCTCAGCCAGCAGTTGCCGGGCTGGGTAGTGTCGTCCCAACCCTTGGGCAGCGAGCAGGATACGCTCAATGTGGCGGTAAATGGCTTTCACGGGCGCTACGACGGGCGGGTTATCGTCAGCGGCGAGTGGCTATTGAAGCATCAGGGACAGCTGATTAAGCGCCCGTTTAACATCGTGCTCAAGCAGCAGCAGGATGGCTATGACGCGATGGTGAAGACCCTGGCCCAGGCGTGGAGCCAGGAGGCGGTGGCCATTGCCGGCGAGCTTAACCGTCTGCCATAAGTAAATTTCATAAAAGTGATATGCCGCGCGGTTCATCTGAGCCGCGCGGCATTTTTTTTGCCAGGTCAGCTCGTTACCGAGCGCTGCGCCGAATGAACAAAAAATGAACTCTTATATAGGTCACAAATATGACACTGGCGTGAATTTTGCGCATTGACGTTGTCTTCATTTCGCGGTATTCGTAACCCGTGGCTGCACAATTTGCGACCACTGTTTTCTTTTCCACCAGATCAAAGAATGAGGGAAACGAGGCATGAAGAGACAAAAACGAGATCGCCTGGAACGGGCACATCAACGTGGATATCAAGCGGGTATCGCGGGGAGATCGAAAGAAATGTGTCCATACCAGAGCTTGAATCAACGCTCATGGTGGCTGGGAGGCTGGCGAGAAGCCATGGAGGACAGGGTACTAACGGCCTGACACTGTCTCTTTAAAAAAGAAGCCTCCGCATAGCGGGGGCTTCGCCTTTTAATCGCTGCCGATAATTATCAGAAAGCGGAAGTATCCTGGAACAGGCCGACTTTCAGATCGTTCGCGGTATAGATCAGACGATCGTCAACCAGCACTTCGCCATCCGCCAGGCCCATAATCAGACGACGGTTAACAATGCGCTTGAAGTGGATGCGGTAGGTGACTTTTTTCGCGGTCGGCAGAACCTGACCGGTGAATTTCACTTCGCCAACGCCCAGCGCACGGCCTTTGCCTTCGCCGCCGAGCCAGCCAAGATAGAACCCGACCAGCTGCCACATCGCATCCAGGCCCAGGCAGCCCGGCATCACCGGATCGCCGATGAAGTGGCAACCGAAGAACCACAGGTCCGGGTTGATGTCGAGTTCCGCCTCAACATAACCTTTGTCATAGTTACCACCGGTTTCGCTCATTTTGATGACGCGGTCCATCATCAGCATGTTTGGTGCTGGCAACTGCGGGCCTTTCGCGCCGAACAGTTCACCACGACCAGAGGCAAGAAGATCTTCTTTTGTATAGGATTCGCGTTTATCTACCATGTTTTCAGTAAGCCTTATTTTAAGTTCGGGACGCAGGATAGCTAACACGTGTAAGCTGAACAAGTCCGATCAGTTAGAACTTGTCCCACCTAACCAGCGTAGCGGCCACGGAAAACGATGGCGAGTCTCTTGCTGGGTCGCCTGCGCTATCCGCTCCTGAATGGTTTGTCGCAGCGTCTGCCCTTCACCGTCCCACATCAGTTGGGTCAGCATCGGCAGCGCTTCGGTAATATCGTCAATGGCCCAGATGGCAAACTGGTTTTCGGCAACGGCCTGACGGAGCTCATGGCTAAGACTGAGATGACGAACGTTGGCCGCAGGGATAATGACGCCCTGTTTACCGGTTAGCCCGCGCTGTTGACAGATAGTGAAGAAACCTTCAATTTTTTCGTTCAGACCGCCGACCGGCTGCACGCGACCAAACTGGTCAACAGAACCGGTAATCGCAATGCTCTGATTAATCGGCACATTGGCCAGCGCGCTGATTAAGGCGCAGAGTTCAGCCATGGAGGCGCTGTCGCCGTCCACTTCACTGTAGGACTGTTCGAAGGTCAGCGAAGCGGAGAACGGAAGCTGCTGCTCCAGCTCCAGCTCGGACATCAGAAAAGCCTGCATGATCATCATGCCTTTCGCATGAATATTGCCGCCGAGCTCGGCTTTGCGTTCGACATCAATAAACTCGCCATCACCAATGTGCACGACGCAGCTGATGCGCGAAGGTTCACCGAATGCGCGCGGATGGCCGGGGAATTCAATCACCGACAGGGCGTTGATCTGCCCGACGCATTCGCCTTCGGTTTCAATCAGGATCTGTTCCTGCAGGATTTCATCCTGCATTCGTTCTGCGAGGTAGCCTTCACGCCACTCCCGGCGTGCCAGCATCGTCTGCATTTCTTCGCCAGTAATCTCCTCGCCTTCGCAGAACGCGGCGGCCTCTCGCAGCTGGCGGGCTATCCATAGCGGACTGAGTGGCAGGGTCTCCTGATCGCCGGTGTAGCGCGTCCCCTCATCGATCAGCAGTGGCCAGGCGTCGGCCGCCGGACCTGGCAGCGTCAGCTGCTGGGCATTTTGCCATACCCACTGGCACCAGGCTTTCAGCGTCTCGGCGTCAGCAAACTGCAAAGTGTCTTCATACTCACTGTAGATCGCCTGAGCGCAAAGCTCTGGTTCCATTTCCTGGAAATCCGCCAGCGATTCGCGTTCGCCGACCAGCATGACTTTCAGGCTCAGCGGCATGGAGGGAATGCTGACCGGCAGCGGGCGCGACTCATCGATGGAGAGCCAGTCAAACCGCTGACGGGTCACCATATTTTTCAGGCGCACCCACAGAAGCGGCTGCGCCAGCAGTGTGCGAAGCGAGATTACCAGCACGCCACCATTGGCCTGATGAACCAGGCCTGGCTGGAGGGTGATGTCGCCGTTAAACTGGCGTACGCAGCCAAACAGCTGTTCCGCCTCTACCCAATCGGCCGCGACGACCGGGGCGGTGCTGGCAAAATTATCCTCAGCCCGTTGCGCCGGGGAGAGCGTCACGCGAGCGCCGTCAACGTCATAGCGGACCCCGTAGAGCGGGGCGGTAGGTTCATGCAGCGTACGGGTTTCTGCCGTCAGCCATTGCAGATACTCCGGTTCTTCGGGGGCTTTCACCAGCATGAAGGAGGAGACTGCCGGCGTGCACAGCAATTGCTCAAGCGCGTAGAACAGACGCGGCTGCAGATCGCCCGAGAGGGAGGGGGCCGGTTGAGAGAGATCAGCTTGGGCAAACAGCGCCTGATAAGGTTCCATATCGGGCGCAAGGTCGGTTCGGGTCAGTTTCGTAATGGTCAAAGTCGCTGTTTTTTAGTTAGATGTAAAGCGCGCAATTATACCTGATGCCGCGACTGAGCACACGGAGGATTATGATTACCCCGATGATTCCCCGGCCATACACCTCACGAATAATGATTTATATTCAGCACATCAGGAAAAAACTGATATCCTGAAATGAGTTACACGGTCACATTGAGATCGCAATGAAATATCAACAACTGGAAAATCTTGAAAGCGGCTGGAAATGGAAATATCTGGTAAAGAAGCACCGGGAAGGTGAGCTGATTACCCGCTACATTGAGGCCAGCGCTGCGCAAGCTGCGGTAGATGACTTGCTGACGCTCGAGAATGAACCTGTGCTGGTGCATGCCTGGATTGAGCAGCATATGAATCCGGCGCTGATGAACCGCATGAAGCAGACCATCCGCGCGCGACGAAAACGGCATTTTAACGCGGAGCATCAGCACACGCGTAAGAAGTCTATCGATCTGGAGTTTGTCGTCTGGCAGCGTCTTGCCGGCCTGGCGCAGCGGCGGGGTAAAACCTTGTCCGAAACCATCGTGCAGCTGATTGAGGATGCTGAGCATAAAGAGAAGTACGCCAACAAAATGTCGAGCCTGAAACACGATCTGCAGGAACTGTTAAGCAAAGAGTAGTCTTTACGGCGGCCTGTCAGAGGCTACTCTGATATGGGGCCCACCACCGCAAAAGCGGGAGAGAAGGCATAAAAAAACCCGCCGAGGCGGGTTTTTTCATCAGTTATAACTTAAGCCGCTGGCTGAGTTACAACTTCTTTGTAGCCTTTAACTTCGATCTCTACACGACGATCCGGGGCCAGGCAGTCGATCAGTGCAGCGCGAGCTTTCACGTTGTCACAGGTGTTGCCAGTAACCGGGTTGGATTTACCCATACCGCGTGCGGAGATTTTGCCAGCCGGGATGCCTTTAGCAACCAGGTAGTCAACAACGGACTGAGCACGTTTCTCAGACAGCTGCTGGTTGTAAGCTTCGGAACCGATACGGTCGGTGAAGCCCATAACAACTGCAGAACCGTCTTTCGGATCCATGTTGCTCAGCTGGGTGTACAGCTGATCCAGAGCCTGCTGACCTTCCGGTTTCAGGGTTGCTTTGTTGAAGTTGAACAGAACGTCAGACTTCAGGGTGAAGTGCTTGGTAGTCACTTCCGGAGCCGGAGCCGGAGCCGGAGCTACAACCGGTGCAGCATCTTCCTGACCGAAACGGTAGGAAACACCCACGCTCAGCATGCCGTTGTCCGGACGAACGCCAACGGTGCCCGCGTCGCCGATGTTGTTAACCCACTGGTATTCCAGACGGGTAGCGATGTCACGAGTCACAGCCCACTCTACGCCGCCAGCAAATACCGGAGATACGCCAGTGTCGTGGTTGTCGCCAGCGATGCTGTTGCTGGAGTCTGCGCGCCATACCATGCCGCCCAGACGGGTGTAGATGTCCAGATCGTCAGTGATCGGGTAACCCAGTTTAGCGGTCAGCTGAACGCCCTGAGCTTTGAATGCGCCATTAACCTGGTCGCCTTTGTACGGCATACGGCCCAGCCAGTCGTAACCCATTTCGAAACCGAGGTACGGGTTAACCTGGTAACCACCGAACGCACCAGCGCCCAGCTGGCTTTCGTGGGTCGGGCCATTGTTGTTCAGAGAGCTGTTGTACCAGCCAGTGTCATGGAACTGGGACCAACCCAGTTTACCACCTGCATACCAGGTGTTATCTTTCGGAGCGGCCTGCGCTACGGTAGCGAAGCCAGCCAGTGCCACTGCAATCGCGATAGCTGTCTTTTTCATTTTTTGCGCCTCATTATCATCCAAAATTCGCCATGAAGTTACAAAAGACCTCACGGTTAAATCCTTCACCCGGGGCGTGACTTGTTGTTAACTATGCTGATACATGCAGCGTAAGCCGATCACCCCTGGCGATGTAAAGTCTACAACTTAGTTCGAAACTTACAAGTGTGAACTCTGTCAGGCATATGAAAAAAAAGGGTTGTGTACACAATATTTAACAAATATGGTTGATTTTCGTACGCAGAAAAAAGGCAGAAATCCCCGTGTGACAGGCATTGCGCGAAAAAGTCCCTGAAAAACGCTGTGTCTTTACCATCGGTAAAAAAAATTCCAGGAATAATCCTAATTTCACTCAATGATACAAATTTGAGTGAATTTTTAGCCCGCTGAGTTGTCTGCCGAGCGTGCCTTGATTTCTCACCGGGCGCATGATGAATCCCATCGCGCAACCTTCCTGGGCGGCATTGACCAGACGCTCATGCTCTTCCGCGGTTAGCTCCTCCGTTAGCCAGCAGATAACCACACTATAATTACCGGTGCGCAGCGCGCGGATCATTGAGTCTACGGTATGGCAGGGTGACAGCTGGCTAATTTGCATGACTTTAGACAGCGGCAGACCGGCAGACTGGACCCACTCACGGCTAAGCTTTTGTTGCGGCGTGAGCCACAGCTGCCAGCGAGACTGTTGACCCAGCTGCTGTAATAAAGGTAGCAGCAGTAACTGTGTCATCATGGGTTGATCTTCACGATAGACAATTTCACTGATCAGCCCATTGGCGGTCTGTTCGCCAGAACGATGAGCGTAGTGGCCTGCAGAAGCAGAAGCCTGTGCTGAACGATTTGCGTGAGCTGAAGTAAACATAGTCTATCCCGCCTGTAGTTACTGTATGCATATACAGTATATCTACCTGGGGAAAAGATCAACCGCAATTTGCCATTTTGCTGGCTGAAATTTAATCATTTCCCGCCGCGTCTGATTTATAGCGATGCGCACCTCTCCTCAACGATATCCTTAATGCCGGCTAATGATTTCTTTCCACCCTGTTGATTGCAGCAACGTCAGTGATTTTCTGAAAGCGTCTCGCAAAACCGCATTCTGGTGGAAAAGTCGGCGAAAATCATCTTGCTGCTGTTCGGGAAGTCCCTTATGTTTTCTCTTAGCGGATCCGTTAACAACTTAAGTTTAATTACATGATTAACAAAGGAATGATCATGAGAAAACTAGTATGTCCGCGGTTCCCGCAATTTCAGGCCTGCGTCTCGCCGCTGGGTCAGTTACATTCTCGTCCGCTTTTTGGCGGCTATAGCCTGGCCATTGATGATACGGTGTTTGCGATGGTGGCAGAGGGCGATATTTACCTGAGGGCCTGCGAGCAGAGCGCCGCGTATCGGGTTGAACATCGCAATCCTTTATTAACGCTGCGCCGACATGGGCGCATCGTGCCGATGAAGTATTATCAAATTGACGACGCATTGTGGCGCGATGAGACTCAGCTTTTTCGGCTGTCGCTGTTGTCGTGGCAGAGTGCGCAGCGTGAAAAGAACCACCGACGGGCGTCGGGCCGTCTGAAGGATTTACCCAATATCAGCTTTCATATGGAATTGCAGCTGATCCACGCGGGCATACCGGATGTCAGGACGCTTCGGGAGGTAGGCGCTCAGCAGGCCTGGCAACGGCTACGAGAAAACAACGCCTCTCTGTCGCTCAACGTCTTGCTGGCGCTGGAGGGGGCGATTGTCGGCGTTCACGCCGCCGCGCTCCCGACGCTGCGGCGTCAGGAGCTGCTCGAATGGGCTGGAGCCCGCTAGCGGACAGCCGCCGTTATTCTGTCTGAGCGTGAACGCGTTGTTGCAGGCGGCAAATTTCAGGCAGCAGCGCGAGCAACAAGCCAATCTGCTGTAATACCAGCGGCTCTTTACTGTCCGCGCGCGGTTCCAGATGCTGGATCCGGCTTTGCAGGCTGGTCAAAGACTTCTGCACCCGATGTTCATCGGCGGGGGTATGGTGCAGGGCGTCATCAACATAACAAACAGCATCATCCAGCAGGGCAAGAATATCGGGGGTGGACAGTTTTTCCCGATGCGCACCGAGAGCGGAGATGTAGCTGGTGAAGGTATGGTTGAGACACAGCAAGCGAAAAGCGGTCTCGCGCTGGGCGCCATCCGCGCGCGGTTCAGTCGACAAATTCGAGACCACGGAGGCCAGTTCGGCATCACGGTTGTAGGCATCACGGCGGGCGACACGATAGGCCAGACGGTTGTCGCGGCCCTGGTGATACTGCTCCAGAATGGCATCCAGATAACGGCAGTTTGCGTTCATCGCCCGGTCCAGGACGCGCGGCAGATTGCGAAATTTCCAGTCCGGCCAGATGAAGCTGACCGCCGCCCAGGCGATGGCGCAGCCGATCAGGGTATCAATAATGCGCGGTAGCGCGACCTCAAAACCTTCGCCAAGCAGGTTAAAGCACAGCAGCACCAGCAGCGTAATAAACATGGTGGCATGGGCGTACTGCACGTTACGAAAGGCAAAGAACAGCACGCCGGTGAGCACGATCAACACCAGTTGCCCTTCAATCGAAGGCACCAGCAGCAGGACGGGCAGGCCGATCGCCACCCCCACCAGCGTGCCGATGATCCTCAGCGCCAGTCGGTGGCGGGTGGCGTTATAGTTCGGCTGACAGACAAACAGGCTGGTCAGCAGGATCCAGTAGCCATGCTGGAGCCCGGTAAACTGGATAAAGGCATAGCCGGCGCAGAGCACCAGCGACATACGTACCGCGTGGCGAAAGAGAGCGGACTCCGGTGACATGTTGCGCCGCAGACGCAGCCAGATGTCGTTCAGCCCGCCGAGTCTGTCGTCGGCCAACAGCGTCTCGGTGTTGCTCCCGGCAGGCGCGGTCGTTTGCACCGATTCAATCGTGGCCAGCTGCGCATCGATAGCGCGCAGGTTATTGAGTAAAAACCCAAGGGCATTGATCTGCTCGTCGGACGCGCCGCTGGCGCGCACGCGGTCAAGCGCCGCGTCGAGATGCATAAACGCGCGTTCAAAATGGGCGTCATGTTGGTAGGGTTCGCGCAGTAAAATCGCCCGCGAGAGCTTCTGGCAGGCCTGGGCCTGCATCGAGAGCATGCGCTGGAAACGGAACATCACGTCGCTGTAGCGGAATTGATCGCGCAGAGTCTGATACTGAATATGCGATGAGCTGGCGCGTTCATGAATATCCTGGGCCACAAAGTAGTACTGCAGGGTGCGGCGGGTGCCGCGCTGGCCCCGATCGCCTCGCAGTCGGGTTAGCAGCGAGACCTTGGTTTGGTTAAGCGTAGCAACCAGCTGGCCGTTGGCGAGGGCCAGATCGTACAGCGGCGCCTGGCTCTCATCCTCCAGGTCAGGATCAAACAGCCGGGATTTGAGCTCCAGATAGCGAGCCAGTTGCTCATAGCTACGCGCCAGGTTGTCCTGCAATGGACGAATCGGAAAAATCAGGTGCCCGGACAGCGTCAGCAGGTTGTACCACACGGCCCCCGCCAGCAGGAACAACGGCTGTAGATACCAGTGATCGTACAGTGTGACGCCGAGCATGGTGTAGATGGCGATGAGCAGGGCGCCGAAGGCGATGGTGGCATAGCGCTGGCCGAGGCCGCCGAGCAAAATAAAGCCGATGGTAGACACGGTCAGGCCGAGGGCAAACAGCGGCGGCCACGGAAACAGCAGCTCCACGGAGGCGGAGGCGATAAAAAAACAGACCAGGGTAATGGCGAGGTTGCGCAGACGACCGGTCAGCCGGTCGTCGAGGTCGGTCAGGGCCGCGGCAACAACGCCAAGGGTGAGAGGGATGGTCAGTTTGACTTCGCCGATCCACCAGGGAAACAGCGTTGTGCCGCAGAGCGCAATAAAGATCCGTACGTTATAAAGCCAGGCACTGTTCCAGGTATAGCGGCGTAGCAGGGGGCTAATCATGTCCGTGTTCCGTTCGGTTACTGAAAGCGACGACGCGCATTGGCTTCACGTGCGGCACGCGCGGTTTCCACAGAGACGACCCGACGTCCTACCGGCCAAAGGGCAATGGCAGCAATTTTAAAGTTCGCGATCCCCACCGGGATGCCAATAATGGTCAGACATTGAGCTATGCCGCTGAAAATATGCATCAGGCACAACCACCAGCCGAAAAAAATGAACCACAGAATATTCAGCACGGTGCCGCCGGCGTTGAGGAGGCCATTTTTACGGCCCGGCTCCAGCTCATCCACATGAATCGCCTCGTTACCGTATGGAAATAAGGAGAGTCGGGTGATTTCCCAGCAGGAGCGGGTCAGCGGCAGCGTGACGACCAGAACGATGCTAACCAGCGTGGCGAGCAGCCAGCCTAGAGTGGTGGCGAAACCGCCAAGGATAAAGTTCAAAATATTCAGAATGGTACGCATAAAGCCTCGGTTTTGCCCTGTGGATAATAAGACCTGACAATTGTAACGTTTTTTTGCGCTGGAGCACCTGGTCCCGGGCGGTTAAACTGAAAAACAATCCACCCTGATTGAAAATCGACATTATATGGAACTTAAAGCGACAACATTGGGCAAACGCATGGCTCAGCACCCTTATGATCGGGTGCAGTTACTGAACGCCGGCGTAAAGGTTTCCGGCGACCGTCACGAGTATCTTATCCCTTTCAATCAGTTATTGTCAGTGCATTGTAAGCGCGGTCTGGTCTGGGGCGAACTGGAGTTTGTGTTGCCTGACAGCAAAGTCGTGCGTTTGCACGGTACCGAGTGGAGCGAAACGCAGCGCTTCTATCACCATTTACAAACGCTCTGGGAGCAGTGGAGCGCGGAAATGAGCGACATCGCCGCTGGCGTACTGAAGCGGCAGCTGGCGACGATCGAGCGCACCCGTGCGGAAGGCAAATGGTTGACGCGTCAGCAGGTGGCGGATGTGCAGGATAACATTCGCCAGGCGTTGACTGGTTTGCCGATGCCCTCCAGCCGGCTTGAGGCCTTTGACAACTGTCGGGAGCTGTGGCGGGAGTGTCAGCGCTGGTTAGGGGATATTGAAGCGACACGCCTGGCCCATAACCAGGCCTTCACCGAGGCGATGCTTGAGCAGTATCGCGGCTTTTTTGACGGCGTTGAGTCGTCCCCTCTTAATGCCTCACAGGCACGGGCGGTGGTGAACGGCGAACGTTCCCTGCTGGTGCTGGCGGGCGCGGGCAGCGGCAAAACCTCGGTGCTGGTGGCGCGGGCAGGCTGGCTGCTGGCGCGGGGAGAAGCGGCAGCAGAGCAAATTTTGTTACTGGCATTCGGCCGCCAGGCGGCGCAAGAGATGGATGCGCGGATCCGCGAGCGTCTTGCATCCGACGATATCACCGCGCGTACCTTCCACTCGCTGGCGCTACATATTATTCAGCAGGGCAGCAAAAAAGTCCCCACCATCAGTAAACTGGAAAGCGATAGCGCAGCTCGTCAGGCGCTGCTCGTGAAAAGCTGGCAGCAGCAGTGTCAGGAGAAAAAAGCGCAGGCGAAAGGCTGGCGCCTGTGGCTGGAAGAGGAGATGGGCTGGCAACTGCCGGAAGGCGATTTCTGGCAGGACAAGAAGGTGCAGCGGCGTATGGCCAGCCGGCTCGACCGCTGGGTCAGCCTGATGCGTATGCACGGCGGCTCCCAGGCAGAGATGATTGCCGGGGCGCCGGAGGCGGTACGCGATCAGTTCAGTAAACGGGTGAAACTGATGTCGCCTCTGATGAAAGAGTGGAAGGCGGCGCTGAAGGCCGAGAATGCGGTCGATTTTTCCGGCCTGATCCATCAGGCGGTCAATATTCTCGATAAAGGCCGCTTCGTCAGCCCCTGGAAACACATTCTGGTGGATGAATTTCAGGATATCTCGCCGCAGCGGGCCTCGCTGTTGGCTGCATTACGCCGGCAGAACAGCCAAACCACGCTCTTTGCCGTCGGGGATGACTGGCAGGCGATTTACCGGTTCAGCGGGGCCCAGCTTTCCCTGACCACCGCGTTTAATCATTACTTTGGCGAAGGGGATAGCTGCGCGCTGGATACCACCTATCGCTTTAACGGCCGCATTGGCGAAATCGCCAATGGCTTTATCCAGCAGAATCCGCATCAGTTAAGTAAGCCGCTGAACAGCCTGACGGCGGGCGATAAAAAGGCCGTCACGCTGTTAGCCGACGATAAGCTGGATGATTTACTGGATAAACTGAGCGGCTACGTTAAGCCCGAGCAGCGGATCCTGCTGCTTGCCCGTTACCATCATCTGAAGCCCGACGCGCTCAACAAGGCGGCGACGCGCTGGCCGCATCTGCAGCTTGATTTTATGACTATTCATGCCAGCAAGGGCCAGCAGGCGGACTATGTGATTGTGCTGGGACTGCAGGAGGGAGAGGATGCGTTTCCCGCGCCGGCGCGCGAGTCGATCATGGAGCAGGCGCTCCTGCCGCAGCCGGAAGATTTTCCTGATGCGGAGGAGCGTCGACTACTGTACGTGGCGATAACCCGCGCACGTCATCGGGTGTGGTTGTTGTTTAACAAAGCGCAACCTTCGCCGTTTGTCGACATCCTGCAGGCCCTGGATGTGCCGGTGGCCAGGAAACCCTAATCACGTGTGGGTTATTTCAGGCGCTCGGCAAGATAACGCGGATAATCCGGGATCAGAATATCGAGCGGCTGATTAAAGTGCGGTGACTGGATGATAAAGTCAGCGGTGGAGACGTTAGTGGCGACCGGAATGTTCCAGACGGTGGCCAGGCGCAGCAACGCTTTGACGTCCGGGTCGTGAGGCACGGCGTTCAGCGGATCCCAGAAGAAGATCAGCACGTCGATTTTGCCTTCTGAAATAAGCGCGCCAACCTGCTGGTCACCGCCCATCGGGCCGCTCAGCATGGCATTGACCTCCAGTCCGGTAGCCCGCGAGACCAGGTTACCGGTGGTGCCGGTGGCATACAAAACGTGTTGCGCCAGCAACGCCTGATGGCGAGCGACCCATTTCATCAGCATATCTTTACAGTGATCGTGAGCCACCAGCGCGATATGTTTTTGCGCGGACAGGGTACGAGTTGTCAGTTCCATATTTTCATTCCACATTTTGACCTGCAGACAGATTACTGAATGTGGCTGCCGCTGCAAGCATCGGGGTGAAAATTTTGTCGAATCTGTGGGTTAGCCTGGATGGCCGCCTGCTGCGGATTAGCATACACTTAGGTGAAATAGCAGGAGGAACCCATGAAAGAGAACGATATTGCCGGCATCCTGACGTCGACACGGACGATTGCGCTGGTTGGCGCCAGCGATAAACCTGACCGCCCGAGCTACCGGGTCATGAAGTATCTGTTGGATCAGGGGTATCACGTTATCCCGGTTTCGCCGAAGGTGGCGGGCAAGACGCTGCTGGGACAGCAAGGGTATGCGACGCTCGCCGACGTTCCGGAAAAGGTCGACATGGTTGATGTCTTCCGTAATTCAGAAGCGGCGTGGGGCGTGGCGCAGGAGGCGATAGCCATCGGCGCGAAAACGCTGTGGCTGCAGCTGGGGGTGATCAATGAGCAGGCCGCGGTGCTGGCCAGAGAAGCCGGATTGAACGTGGTGATGGATCGTTGCCCGGCCATTGAGCTACCGCGACTGGGATTAGCAAAATAACAAAAAACCCCGCCTGGCGGGGTTTTGTTTTAGTTGCGAAGGCGCGGAGCCTGCAGCTGCTGACGAATCGTTTTGGCCAGTTCGTCGAGGGACGGCTGTTCCGGGTGTTCGTCGCGGGTTTCGCTGCTCAGCTGCGCTTCTGCCAGATAGGTGTGGATCGGCTGACCATCATCATCTTCCATCACCACATGGTACCAGGGCGCCGCACGCAGTTCGTCATTGGCGGCAATCTCATCCTCTTCCGGTTCCGCGAGTGAATACTCGGGATCGACATCGACGATGACACCCAGGTAGCCCAAGAGCGTATGGCGGACCTGTTGGCCGATACCGAATTTGCTGGCTATCATAGGCACCTCCTGGGAAACATGAATACTCCCTATATGAGGCTCATGTTTCGTTTTTCAAGTTACATGACGCGACAGGCAAACCCCTTCAGATACAGCCCTTCCGGGTAGGTTGCGATCACCGGGTGGTCGGCAGCCTGACGGAACTGTTCTATAAATTGTACATCACGCCCGGCATCAATTGCGGCATCGGCGATGATTTTCTGAAATAAATCGGTGGTCATCAGCCCGGAGCAGGAGAAAGTCAGCAGCACGCCGCCGGGGTTCAGCAGCTGGATCGCCAGCATATTGATATCTTTATAACCGCGGCAGGCGCCCATCAGCTGGCTTTTGTTTTCCACGAATTTCGGCGGATCCATCACGATCACGTCGAATTTCTCTCCCTGATCGCGGTATTTACGCAGCAGTTTGAACACGTCGTCGCGCACAAATTCCGCTTTGGACAGATCCAGTCCGTTGAGCTCGACGTTCTGTCGGGCGACGTCCAGCGCTTCCTGAGAGGTATCCACGCTGGTGACCTGGCGGCAGCCGCCCATCAGCGCTGACACCGCAAAGCCGCCAGTATAAGAGAAGCAGTTCAGCACCCGCTTATCCGCGACATAGCGGCGAGTGGCCAGGCGACTGTCGCGCTGGTCGAGGTAGTAGCCGGTTTTGTGCCCGCCCTGGATATCAACCAATAGTTTCATGCCGTGCTCGGTGATCGGCAGCAGCGCCGGGGGCAGCTCGCCCACCACCGGCCCCTGGGCCAGCTCCAGTCCCTCTTTTTTACGCACGGCGACATCGCTGCGATCGTAAATGGCGCAGTCCGGGAACAGGTTCTGCAGGGCGCTGATGATGGCGGCCCGCTGGTATTCGGCGCCTGCGCTGAGCAACTGCAGCACGAAAAAGTTGCCAAAGCGGTCGATAGTGACGCCCGGCAGCCCATCGGACTCGCCGGCGATCAGACGGTAGCTGTCGAGACCATCGCGCTCGGCCAGCCATGCCCGCCAGGTTTGCGCTTGCTGCAGGCGGCGTTCAAAGAAGGCGCTATCGATGGCTTCATTGCGGTCGAAGGTCCACACGCGGGCGCGGATCTGCGACGACGGCGAGTAAGCGCCGCGGGCCAGCCATTTTCCCTGATGGTCAACAATATCGATGGTTTCACCGCTGCGGGCTTTACCCTCCATGCGGGCGACGCCGCCTGAGAAAATCCACGGATGGCGACGCAGCAGGGATTTCTCGCGTCCTTTGGCTAACACTAAGCGGGGGAATAGGGAATCTGTCATGGAGCTACCTTTAAGCAACGGGAATGTCGGCACCGAAAAATGGCGCGTAGAGTAGCACACCTGGCGCACGCAAGCATCTTTCGCCCGGCAGGCACAGGTGAGCGTTTCGGCACAAAATGCAGGCGCTTCGGCACATTCAGCTTGTGCGGACTCTCATACCCTGTTTTCTCACCCCAACGAGGAGCAGACGATGAAAACAGGTATCCGCATGGCCGTGGCGATGGTCGCGGCAGTGAGTAGTGGCGCGATGGCTGCGCCGTTTAGCGTGAGCAGCGATGATATGCATGACGGGCAGGCGCTGGCCCGGAAGCACTGGTTTGCCGGTTTCGGCTGTACCGGAGGCAATGTCTCTCCGCAGCTGGCATGGAAAAATGCCCCGGCGGGGACGCGAAGCTTCGCGGTCACTGTCAGAGATCCCGATGCGCCTACCGGCAGCGGCTGGTGGCACTGGACGGTGGTCAATATCGCCAGCAGCGTCTTTTCGCTGCCCGCTGGCGCGGGAGATAAAAACAGCGCTACACTGCCGGGCGGAGCGGTACAGGGCCGCAACGATTTTGGCTATGCCGGTTTCGGCGGCGCCTGTCCGCCGGCGGGAGATAAACCGCATCGCTACCGCTTTACGGTATGGGCGCTGGATGTCCCTACGCTGCCGGTGGATGCCGGGGCCAGCGGGGCGCTGGTCGGCTATCTGTTACACAGCCATGCTCTCGCCAGCGTACAGTTGACGGCGATGGCCGGGCGCTAAAATAAAGGGTCGATCCGATGGAGAGTATCCACTTTCAGCATAACGCCTTAACCGCGGCAGAGGTCACCACCCGACGGCTGTGCAGACTGCATCGGGTGCGGCTGTTCTCCCCGGCGCTCTGTCGGGTGAAACGCGGCAGCAAAGTGATTGTGCAAGGGGAGAGCCGGGTGCTGGCGACGCCGCAACAGCTGATTGTGTTGCCGGCTGACGTTGAGCTGGAGGTGATTAACCAGCCGGAGAACGGCCTGTTTTGCTCCGATCTGCTGTCGCTGACCCCCGAGCTGCTGACGACGTTTAAGACCCGTTATCTCAGCGAACCACCCCCAGGGCGTCTGACCTCGCTCTGCGCCCCGGTGACGACAGAGCTGGCGTTTATGTGGCAAAGCGTTCTGCAGGCGGTGCGGGAGGGATTATCCACCTCTCTACAGCTCCACCAGACTATGGGCCTGCTGCTGGCCCTGCACGAGGCGGGCTATGCGGGCCCGCTGCTCGTCGAGCGGCAGCAGGATCTGTCGGCGCAGGTTCGACAACTGGTCATGCTGTCGCCGGCGCAGGCATGGAGCGTGTCGCGGGTGGCGAAAATGCTCTTTCTCGGCGAGTCCACGCTGCGCCGTCGGCTGCAGCAGGAATCGCAGAGTTTTCGCCAGATCGTCGAGGAGGTGCGGATGGCTCACGCCCTGGGGCAGCTGCAGACCACCTCGCGGCCAATAGGCGAAATCGCGCAGAACAGCGGATATCAGTCGGGATCGCGCTTTACCGCGCGCTTCCGTCAGCATTATGGTTTACTGCCGAAGCACGTACGCTGAGCGAATTTGCTATCCTCAGCGTAAAGTGTGAGCGAAAAGGAGATGATAATGGCCAGTATCTGCACGATGGCATGGGTTTACGGTTCGGTTCAGGGCGTGGGATTTCGCTATTCAACACAGCGGGAAGCGCTGCAACTGGGGTTGACCGGCTATGCCCGTAATCTGGACGACGGCGGGGTGGAAGTGCTTGCCTGCGGCGAGGCAGAGCAGGTGGAGAAACTCATCGCCTGGCTGAAAGCCGGGGGGCCGCGCAGCGCGCGGGTTGACCGGGTGTTAACCGAACCCCATCAACCCACCCGCAGCTGGGAAAAATTCGCGATTCTCTATTAGATGCACTTCACCGGCTTCGGCAGCCCGGCGATTTTGGTCGCCTGTTTGGCGGGGCCTTTCGGGAACAGGCGATAGAGATAGCGGCTGTTGCCTTTCTCTTCGCCAAACTTGTTGGCCATCGCCTTCACCAGCATGCGGATCGCCGGAGAGGTGTTGAACTCAAGGTAAAACTCGCGCACAAAGCGCACCACTTCCCAGTGTTCAACGGCGAGCGTTATCCCTTCCTGCGCGGCAATGACTTCCGCCATCGCCTCGCTCCACTGGGTGGTATCTTTCAGATAGCCTTCGCTATCCGTTTCAATTTCGTTGCCTTCAAAAATAAACATGATTTTTCACATACCGCCTGAAACTGGCCGCAGTGTAGCAAAAAAAAAGGCCCCGCATAAGCGAGGCCTCGGTGAAGCAGGGGAGCGGTTAGTCCCGGCTGGCGAAGCCCAGGATGCTCAGCAGGCTGACAAAGATGTTGTACAGCGAGACATACAGGCTGACCGTGGCGCGGATGTAGTTGGTTTCACCGCCGCGGATGATGTTGCTGGTCTCGAACAGGATGGCACCCGAAGAGATCAGGATGAACACCGCGCTAATCGCCAGATGAAGCGCCGGCAGCTGCAGGAACAGGTTAGCGACCATACCAATCAGGACGACCACCACGCCCGCCATCAGCATTCCGCCGAGGAATGACATATCTTTGCGCGTCGTCAGCACGTAGGCCGAGCAGCAGAAGAAGACCAGTGCGGTGCCGCCCAGCGCCAGGCCGATCAAATCGCCCATGCCGGCAGAAAGGTACGCGTTCAGCATCGGCCCAAGGATATAGCCGAGGAACCCGGTGAAAGCGAAGGCGGAAATAATCCCGGTGGGTTTATTCGCCGTTTTGTAGGTCAGGAACATCAGACCGTACATCCCCACGAGGGTTAAAATCAGCCCCGGGGAAGGGAGCATCAGCACCGTGCTGGCGGTGGCGGTGATAGCGGAAAACGCCAGCGTCAGGCTGAGCAGGAAGTAGGTGTTACGCAGAACCTTGTGCGTGCTGAGCAGCGAGGAACGGTCACGCGATGATGTAATTATGCGATCCATGAGTCACTCTCTTATGACAGATGTAATTAGGGATAAAGAATAAGAAAAACAAGCGTGAAGCCCTAATGCTTTTACCCATCTTTACTTAGCTTTTGCCGCTTTTGTCCAGCATAAAATTCTACATGGATTGGGAAAAGCGATATGTTTTCGCGTTTCGCTTCGGTGAGCCGATCGAAATCTTATAGGTTGCTGAAATATATTGCTTTATTGAAATTCTGCGACTAAGTGTGGAAGGGGGAATAACTCCGTACGTTAAAGGCAAAGGGAAATGACATTACACAAAAACAACCACATCACGCGAACGTTCCTGGCAATGAGTCTGATGGTCATAACCGGTGGGGCGCTGGCGGCGCAGGTGCCGCCGGGCACCCAGCTGGCGGAAAAGCAGGAGCTGGTCAGAAATAACGGCAGTGAACCTGCCTCACTCGATCCGCATAAAGTCGAGAGCGACATTGAATTCAACATCATTAGCGATCTCTTTGAAGGACTGGTCAGCGTGACGCCTGCGGGGGCGATCCAGCCCCGGCTGGCGGAGCGCTGGGAAAACAAGGACAACCTGTTATGGACCTTCCATTTACGCCCCGGTCTGACCTGGTCCGACGGCACGGCCATCACGGCGCAGGATATCGTCTGGAGCTGGCAACGGCTGGTCTCGCCGGCCACCGCCTCGCCCTATGCGAGCTATCCCGGCAATATGCATATCGCCAACGCTCGCGAAATTGCCCTGGGGCAAAAGGGACCCGAGACGCTGGGGGTAAAAGCGCTGAACGACTCCACGCTGCAGGTCACTCTGAACCAGCCGAATGCCGCTTTCCTGGCGATGCTGGCGCACCCTTCGCTGGTACCGATCGACAAAGTGCTGGTGGAGCGTTTTGCCGATAAATGGACCCGACCAGAGCATATCGTCACCAGCGGCCCGTATAAGCTGACCCAATGGGTGGTGAATGAGCGGCTGGTGGCTGAACGTAATGCGAAGTACTGGGATAATGCGCACACCGTTATTAATAAAGTGACTTACCTGCCCATCTCTTCGGAGGCTGCCGATGTCAACCGCTACAAAGCGGGGGAGATCGATATTGTTTATACGGTGCCGATCAATCAGTTTGCGCAGTTGCAGAAAACCATGGGCGATCAGCTGGACGTTTCGCCGCAGCTGGCGACCTATTACTACGAATTCAATACTACCCGGCCGCCGTTTAACGACGCCCGCGTGCGGCGCGCGCTGAATATGGCGCTTGATAAAGATATCATTGCCGGAAAAGTGCTTGGCCAGGGGCAGCGCCCGGCCTGGGTGATCAGCCAGCCGGATATCGGCGGCGTGACGCTGCGCAACCCAGACTACGCCAGCTGGCCGCGCGAGAAGCGGATTGCTGAGGCGAAAAAACTGCTGGCGCAGGCGGGGTATGATGACAGTCACCCATTGGTCTTTACCCTGCTGTATAACACCTATGAGTCGCACCAGCGTATCGCCATCGCCGCCAGCTCTATGTGGAAGAAAAACCTCGGCGTCGAGGTGAAGCTGCAGAACCAGGAATGGAAGACGATGCTGGATACCATGCATACGCATAACTTTGACGCCGTCCGCTATGCCTGGATCGCCGATTACGACGATGCCGCCACTTTCCTCAATACGTTCCGTACCGGTGATAGCGAGAACACCAGTCAGTACAGCAACCCGGCTTACGATGAAGCCCTGCGCAATGCGGCGAAAGCCTCCGACGTAGCGACCCGGGGCAAATACTATCAGCAGGCGGAAGATCTGCTGGCGCAGGATGTTCCCGCCATTCCGGTCTATCACTATGTGCGTACCCATTTAGTGAAACCCAGGGTGGGCGGTTTCACGCCGGATAAGCTGGGGTATTACTACACCAAAGACATGTACATTAAAAAATAGCCCTCTGGATAGCGGTCATGGGCGCTGATTTTCTGTGCGAACCGCCTGAAATTCAGACGAATAACACAAAATTGTTTGTTTTTAAGGCAGTTGAACAAAATGGTGCTTTACAGCATCCGCCGAGGTGTTTATAGTGCGCCTCACACCGGAAGTGTGGCCGAGCGGTTGAAGGCACCGGTCTTGAAAACCGGCGACCCGAAAGGGTTCCAGAGTTCGAATCTCTGCGCTTCCGCCATATAAAAGAAGGGGTTACCGAAAGGTAACCCCTTCTTGCTTTTACCTGTAGCCGTCCTGACTGCACTTCACCTTCACCTCCCGACTCCGCAAACCCGCCATGTCTGTAGCGTTATCGCTGGCGAAAAGGTGACGATCAATCCATTGCAAATGGTTGTTATTTTAATTATTCAGCCTCTCGTTATAAACGGCAATGGTGCTGAGGAATAAAAACCATTCGGCAAAATATCTTCGTCTATACTTGGAAAAATGATGATTTACCTGCCATGGTTTTTACGCAGATACAGAGACCAGAGAGGTCAGCATGCCTGACATTAACCCGCAAAATATCAAAGAATTACGGGCGTTGGTTGAACAGCAATTACAGTACACATTGTGTGTTAGCTTAAATAAAGCTACGCATGGCGATATTTTTAACGCGGTGGCGCTGGCCATTCGTCATTTTCAACAGGATCATTTTTTGTTGAGCCAGACGCGGCAACGTGAAGAGCATAAAAAGCGTGTTTACTATCTGTCGATGGAGTTTTTACTGGGACAGTCGCTGCGTAATAACCTTTTGAATATGAATTTACTGGCGGAGATGCACCAGGTGGTGAATGACCTGGGGTTTGATCTTGACCACCTTCTTGACGAAGAGCCCGACGCCGCGCTGGGTAACGGAGGGTTAGGGCGCTTAGCCGCCTGTTTTATCGATTCGATGGCTACCCTTGATATTGCCGCATCCGGGCATGGCATCAAATACGAATATGGCCTTTTTCGCCAATCCTTTCAAAATGACCAGCAGATCGAGCATCCGGATGACTGGCATTCGATGCACTCCCCGTGGCTGGTCGAACACCATGCTCAGCAAATCCTGATCCCGCTGGGGGGCTATATTGAACACAGCGAAGATATTGATGGCAATTACAATCCAATGTGGCTGGGTTGGAAAACCATCGTCGGTATACCCCATGACTATTTCGTTTCCGGTTACCGGGATACGACGACCAACAAGCTGCGGCTTTATAGCGCGGTGGCCTCTGACTCCTTTAATATCCATATTTTCAATCGCGGTGATTATATCAAGGCGGTGAGTGATAAAATCGCGTCGGAGAATATTTCAAAAATACTCTATCCATCCGATGAGGTGCTGACCGGAAAAGAGCTGCGGCTGACGCAAGAGTATTTTCTGGTGGCCTGTACGCTGCGGGATATATTTCGCGACTATGCCGAGGTTAATGACGATATTACTTTCCTGCCGCAGCATGTGGCGATTCAGCTGAATGACACCCATCCGGCATTAGCGGTGGTGGAGCTGATGCGTATCCTCGTCGATGAATACCGGCTGCCCTGGGAGCAGGCGTGGGAGATAACGCAAAACACCTGTGCCTACACGAATCATACGTTGATGCCGGAAGCGCTGGAGACCTGGCCGGTGACGCTGTTTGAAAAACTGCTGCCGCGTCATTTGCAAATTATATTTGAGATCAACCATCGCTTCCTTGAAGAGGTAGCCCGGCGCTGGCCGGATAAAAATCATCTGTTATCTTCGCTGTCTTTAATTGACGAACATCACGATAAGCAAATCCGCATGGCCAATCTGGCGATTGTCGGTAGCCATCGCGTGAACGGGGTAGCATGGCTGCATTCGGAACTGGTCAAGAAACAACTGGTGCCCGACTTCTATTTTATGACCCCGGAGAAATTCATTAATCAGACCAACGGCGTCACGCCGCGACGCTGGGTGCAGCAGGCTAACCCCGGCCTGGCAGCATTTTTGCACCAACAGCTGGGGGAAGGGTGGCCAACCGATTTACCCTTGCTGTCCAGTCTGGAAAGCCTGGCCGATGATACTGCTGTTATTGATAATATCCGGGCCATTAAATTTGCCAACAAAACCGCGCTCAGCCAGCTGGTCGCTCAACGTTATGGCATCGCCCTCGATCCGCTGGCGATGTTTGATTGTCAGGTCAAACGTATTCATGAATATAAGCGTCAGTTGCTCAATATTCTTCACGTGATCGCGCTTTATCTGGATATCAAAGAGACAGGGAAAACTATCGCGCCTAAGGTGCATTTGTTTGCGGGTAAAGCGGCGCCGGGCTATCGGATGGCGAAGCTGATTATTCAGTTGATTAATACCGTCGCCCGGAAAATTAACCGCGACCCGCAGGTTGCCGGGCAGCTTAAAGTGGTTTTCCTCGAAGATTATAAAGTTTCGCTGGCGGAAAAAATCATTCCGGCCACAGATCTCTCCGAGCAAATTTCCACCGCCGGGACCGAGGCGTCCGGCACCAGCAATATGAAGTTTGCCATGAACGGCGCGTTAACCATCGGCACCTATGATGGGGCGAATATCGAAATCCGCGAGGCCGTGGGGATCGATAATTTTTATCTGTTTGGCGCCGTGGCGGAAGAGATTGAAGAGAGCCGGCGCCTTGGGCATCACCATAATTTCTATCATCAGAACCCGGCTATGGTGCGTGTTGTCGATACCCTCGTGTCTGGGTTGTTCACCAGCGATCGTGAGCTGTTTGCACCACTTCACCACATGTTGACTGAGGGCGATCATTACTGTCATTTACTGGATTTCGACAGTTATTGTCAGGCCCAGCGGCAGGCGATGGCCGATTTTGAACTGCCGGAACAATGGCACCGTCGGGCCTTACTCAATATTTGTCGGATGGGAGAATTTTCCAGCGACAGAACCATACGTGGCTACGCCCGGGATATTTGGGGTATCACCTGCTAAAGAGAGAACACGCCGTCCGAAAAAGGGACTCGTCGACGGATATCAGTCACTATTGAGGATGAGCATGAACGTTGAATTACATACCGAGCAGGGCGTAAAAATTATTGTACCTCTTGTGCGCCGACTGGATGCTTCCGTCGTGCAGGCGTTTAAGCAGCAGGTTCTGGAGGCTATCGACCCGGATACCAAAAACGTGCTGCTGGATCTGAGCCACGTCGATTTCATCGACAGTAGCTGTCTTGGCGCGCTGGTATCCATTCTGAAAAGCGTCAACGGTCAGGGCGAGTTGGCGCTGTGTTCACTCAATGACACGATTAAAAACCTGTTTAAGCTCACCCGCATGGATCGCATCTTTTCCATTAAGGAGACTCGACAGGATGCGCTGAACACGTTCACTCAGTGATGACGTTGGTGCAGGCCCGCGGGTTATGGAGCGCCCGCTCATTCTTCGACAATCCGCGCCTTCGGTTTGCTCAGCAGGAGCATCACCAGCGCGACGTAGGGCATCGGCTTCCAGAAATAGTAGCCCTGCAGCAGATGAATATTCTGGCGATTGAGATACTCCAGCTGGACCTGGGTTTCGACACCCTCGGCAATGATGCGCAGTGACAGCGTCCGGGCCATCTCTATCACGCAGTCCAGCAGCTTGCTTGACGGCGCCTCCCCGGTTACCCGGCCGACAAAACTCTGATCGATTTTGATATAGTCGAAAATCAGCTCGTGGAGACAGGAAAGCCCGGAATAGCCGGTGCCAAAGTCGTCCAGCGCGATGGAAAACCCGCGGGAGTGTAACGTATTGAGCTTGTCCACGACCGCGTCGTTGAGCAACAGCGGCTCCTGCTCCGTGATCTCCAGCATCAGCTTCACCGCTTTCCCCTCAAAGCCGCGCTGATAGTGCAGGCAGTCATCGATAAACGACGGGGCGTTAATGTGTGACACGCTGATATTCAGGCCAATATGAAACCCATCCGGCAGCTTACTGAAGATGGGATTCATCTGGGCGGCGACCTGCGCCATCAGGCTGCGGGTCAGCGGGATAATTAAGCCGGTACGTTCGGCCAGTGGAATAAATTCCGCGGGCGAACGCCGCTGCGTGGTAGCATTTTTCCAGCGGGCGAGAATTTCCACACCGTATATCTCCCCCGTTTTCCCATTCACGACGGGCTGGTAGAAGGGAACGATATACCCCTGGGCGATGGCGTAGCGCAGGTTTTCTTCTTCAGAGGTATAGACATTCAGGTATTTGCGCAGCAGGAAATAAAATAATAGCGAGACAGAGAAAATGAAAATCAGCAGACCGAAGCCATTTTGAAATAAGCGACTGGGGCTAAAAAAAGGCGACTCGGGATAGATAATGCGAAACGGGTAGTCCGGTGAGCTAAATATATCCTGATGCGGGCTGGCTTTCAGCGGCCCCACATCGCCATATCTGGCGATCATCTGATGGTTGACCGAGAGCGCCAGTCCGGCGTTATCCTCATCGCTATACAAGGCATCGCGCAAATGGATGTCGCTGATACTGACAATGACTCTCACCTGCGCTGAACGCGTATGATAGATCAGCACCGGCCGCTTGTTAACCATCATCCTGGCGGGCAGCAGCTGCAGCTTCTCATCAGGCAAGGATTCCGGATGGAGCGTCAGGACTCGGTTGCCGGGGAGTGATGAGCACCACACCTGGCCATCTTTTATCAGCAGAATAGTGCGCAGATGAGGCTGCAGGGCGGCCTCCGTTCCGAGCTGAAATTGACCCTGACCAGAGCAACCGCTGCGGCTAACGTTCAGCGCCGTGGCCGTCGCCGCATGGGCCTCATCCAGAATGGCTGCGATCTTTTTCGCCGCCTGACGGGCGGCCGCGACATGAGTCGCCTGGTCCGAATGCCACAGTTGCCAGTTAATGACGAACACGCCAGCAAGAAACACCACCAGCGCCAGGGAAAAGGCAATCCATGCGTTTCGCCGCTTTATCTCTTTCATTTATCGTGCGTGCCAGGGTGAGTGTGCATAAAGTTAATCATCCCTCTGACGGTAAAGGCTTTTTAATGATCGTAGAAGGGGGATATCTTTCGTGATGACGGCGCATATTAAAAACATGATCAGTATCACAATACCCGCCAGCAAATACCTCAGATAACGTGCAGAGGCGGCTGTTCTGTCACGAAGGTAATAAAAAAATCGCAGCTTAATGTTTTCTTAATCTAAATTTCGGGAGTGGATGGTTTTAAGCATTTTCTAATCCCTAATAACCGACCGGCGCTATTTTTTGCTTTTTTAAGTTTATGATAATTGTTTTCATTATCATTCTTTTTTTGCTGTGATTTAATCCTCTCCGCTCAGGCTATTTACCGTTTATTGCCCTATTTCATTAAGGATGCGTTCATGAAATTTCGCTTATCGCCCCTCCGTACGGCAGCGCTGGTTGCCGCTTCTCTGTTTCTGGCGCCGCAGGGGATGGCGGCTGACGCTCAGAACGGGATTGTGGTTTACAACGCCCAGCACGAAAATCTGGTGAAGTCGTGGGTGGATGGATTCACCAAAGAGACCGGTATTAAGGTCACGCTGCGCAATGGCGATGACAGTGAACTGGGTAATCAGCTGGTTCAGGAAGGCTCCGCGTCGCCGGCCGATGTGTTTCTGACCGAGAACTCGCCGTCGATGGTGCTGGTCGATAATGCCAAACTTTTCGCCCCGCTGGATGCCGCCACCCTGCAGCAGGTTCCGGCGCAGTACCGTCCGCAGCATGGGCGCTGGATCGGCATTGCCGCGCGCAGCACCGTTTTTGTCTACAACCCGGCGAAAATCAGCGAGGCGCAGCTGCCGCATTCCCTGATGGATCTGGCAAAACCGGAGTGGAAAGGGCGCTGGGCGGCTTCGCCATCGGGGGCTGATTTCCAGGCTATCGTCAGCGCGATGCTGGCGCTGAAGGGTGAGCAGGCGACTCTCGACTGGCTGAAGGCGATGAAAACCAACTTTGTCGCCTATAAAGGCAACAGCACGGTGATGAAAGCGGTCAACGCCGGACAGATCGACGGCGGGGTGATCTACCACTACTATCGCTTCGTCGATCAGTCCAAAACCGGCGAGAACAGCAAAAACACCCAACTGTATTACTTCAAACACCAGGATCCGGGCGCCTTCGTCAGCATTTCCGGAGGCGGTGTGCTGGCTTCCAGCAAACATAAGGCGCAGGCGCAGGCCTTTATTAAATGGATCACCGGCAAGCAGGGGCAGGATGCACTGCGCACCAATAACGCCTTCGAGTATGCCGTGGGGGTAGATGCGGCCTCTAACCCGAAACTGACCCCGCTGAAAGATCTGGATGCACCGAAGGTAGAACCTTCCTCGCTGAACAGTAAAAAGGTCATTGAGCTGATGACGCAGGCTGGCCTGCTCTGATCCTGAGGAAGTGATGTTGCTATGTCTGTTCTGAGTTTGTCGCTCGGAAAGAAAACAGGACGCCTGCCCGAGCGCAGGCGTCCTGCATTTCCGATGGTGGCGTTAGCGCTGCTGTTTTCATTGCTGGCGCTGTTGCCGTTAGGGTTTGTGGTGGCGGTTGGGTTCGACACCGGCTGGCCGACCATTAAAGCGCTGGTCTTTCGTCCGCGGGTAGGGGAGCTGCTCAGCAATACCCTGTGGCTGACGGTGCTGGCGGTCCCCATCAGCATTGTTCTCGGCGTGACGCTGGCCTGGCTGACGGAACGTACTGCCCTTGCCGGTCGGCAGCTGTGGTCGGCGCTGGCGGTAGCCCCGCTGGCGATCCCGGCCTTTGTCCAGAGCTACGCCTGGGTCAGTGCCGTGCCTTCGCTGCATGGCCTCTCCGCCGGGGTGTTTCTCTCGGTGCTCGCCTACTATCCGTTTATTTATATGCCGGTGGCGGCCGTGCTGCGCCGCCTCGATCCCACCCTTGAAGATGTCGCCGCGTCGCTGGGCACGCCGCCGTGGAAAGTGTTCTTCCGGGTGGTGCTCCCGCAGCTGCGTCTGGCAATCTGCGGCGGTGCGCTGCTGGTGGCCCTGCATCTGCTGGCGGAATATGGCCTGTATGTGATGATCCGCTTCGATACCTTCACGACCGCTATTTACGATCAGTTCCAGTCGACCTTCAGCGGTCCGGCCGCCAATATGCTGGCAGGCGTGCTGGCCTTGTGCTGCCTGGCGATCCTGCTGCTTGAGAGCGCCTCACGCGGTAAAGCGCGTTACGCGCGTATCGGCGCCGGGGCGGCCCGCGAGCAGAAGCGGCTTGCGCTGGGTAAAGGGGCCGCTTTTGGCGCGCAGCTACTGCTTCTGCTGCTGGTGATGCTGGCGATGGGGGTTCCCTTACTGGTCCTGTGCCGCTGGCTATGGCTGGGCGGCATCGACAACTGGCTGCATGCCGATCTCTGGCATTCTCTGCGCCAGACCCTGCTCCTGGGGGCGGGCGGGGCGCTGCTGACAACGGTTTGCGCGATCCCCATTGCGTGGCTCGGCGTGCGCTATCCGCGCCCGCTGTTCCGCCTGCTGGAGGGGTGTAATTACATCACCAGCTCGCTGCCCGGCATCGTCACCGCGCTGGCGCTGGTGACGGTCACCATCCACTACGCCCGTCCGGTGTACCAGACCGAAGTGACGCTGTTTCTGGCCTATCTGTTGATGTTTATGCCGCGTGCGCTGATTAACCTGCGCGCCGGTATCGCGCAGGCGCCGGTGGAGCTGGAAAACGTTGCCCGTAGTCTCGGACGCAGTCCGGCCCGCGCCCTGTGGAGTATCACTATGCGGCTTGCCGCGCCGGGGGCGGCCGCAGGTGCCGCGCTGGTGTTCCTTGGCGTCAGCAATGAGCTCACCGCCACGCTACTGCTTTCGCCGTTAGGCACCCGCACCTTGTCGACCGGTTTCTGGGCGTTAACCAGTGAGATCGACTACGTAGCGGCGGCACCGTACGCGCTATTGATGATTGTCATTTCGCTGCCGCTGACCGCGGTTCTTTATATGCAGTCGAAAAAAATGGCAGGGTTGTAACATGCTGGAATTGTCTTCTATTTCGAAATCCTTCGCTGATGCGCTGGTCCTCGATAATCTCAATCTGACCGTAGCGCCGGGGAGCCGGACGGCCATTGTTGGTCCGTCCGGCTCGGGGAAGACCACGTTGCTGCGCATTCTCGCCGGTTTTGAAACGCCCGATCTCGGGCGGATCGTCATGCACGGTAAGTCTCTGTTTGCCGACGGTGTATTTGTCCCCGCCCACCAGCGACGGATCGGCTATGTTCCGCAGGAAGGGGCGCTGTTTCCTCATCTTAATGTTGCGGACAATATCGCCTGGGGGCTCGACGCCAGCCGTGAGGAGAAGCGTCGCCGCGTGGGGGCGCTAATGGAGATGGTCGCCCTCGACGCTGGTCTGGCGAGTCACTGGCCACACGAAATTTCCGGTGGCCAGCAGCAGCGTGTTGCCCTGGCCCGCGCCCTGGCTCAGCAGCCGGCGCTGATGCTGCTGGATGAGCCGTTTTCTGCACTGGATACCGGGCTGCGCGCCAGCACACGCAAAGCGACGGCGGACCTGCTGGCCGAGACGGGGATCGCCTCGATTCTGGTGACTCATGACCAGAACGAGGCGCTGTCGTTCGCTACGCAGGTGGCGGTAATGCGTCAGGGGCGCTTCGCCCAGGTTGGAACCCCGCTGACGGTTTACTCGCAGCCGGTGGATGAAGAGACGGCGTTATTTCTTGGCGATGCCCTGATCCTCCCCGCACGCCTGAGCCCCGGCCGGGCAAGCTGCGCGCTGGGGGACCTGGCGACGGACGCACTGCATCCTGCTGGCGAAGGTAGGGTGATGCTGCGTCCGGAACAGCTGAGCGTCAGTGTGAGCGGGCCGCAGGAAAGTACCGCCATTATCCGCGATGTCGATTTCTCAGGCCAGCTTTCCACGTTGACGCTGTCGATGGCTGGGCACGAGCGGCCGATTGTCCTGCGAACCGTGAGCCAGCCGGCGTGGCAGCCCGGCGCGATGGTGAGACTGACGGTCAGCGGCAAGGCGCGAGTGTTTAGCGGCTAATCCCTGAGCAGGCGGCGCCGGCTATCGACGGCGCCGCACGGAAAGCTAATTAGATGGCGGATGAAGCCGCTAGTATCCGCGCCACTGACCTCGTCGCCATGGAGTGGTAGTACGTTGGAACAATTCCGCGGGGTCAGTCCAGTTCCCGCCATTTTACCGAACCGTCGCTTTTTCATTCGTCCCGCTACGCTTAACTGTTATCCTGTCTCGCGATCGGCCCTGTTGTTACCATGAGACACCGCTATGCCTGAACTCCATACTCCTGCGAATCGCCCCGGCCCGGCCGCTGTGGCCCGGGTGACGCTCCTGCCTGCGCTGCTGGTTATCGTCGCTGTTGCTGTCGGCTGCGCCCTGGTCTCGCCTCCGGTCGGTACACGACACGAGATCCTGACTAACCCCGGCCTCTATATCGATCTGCTGGCGTTGTTGTTTCTGGTGTTTATGCTGTGGAGCTCGGCGAAGGTGCGGATGAGCCACATTGCCGTCAACTGGGTACGCTATGGGCTGCTGTTGTGGATTGCCGGCGGCACCTTTGACGTGATGGATGAGATCGTGGTTCAGCCGCGCTGGATGGGCTATTACTGCGAAGATCTGCTGCGCCTCTCCGGGATGCTGCTGACCGTGGTGGGGGTCTACAAAATTATTGAGCGAATCAATTTGCTGTACGTCGATGCGCGCTCGCAATCCCTGAAGGATGAACTGACCCAGTTACCCAACCGGCGTTTTTTCATTGATACCATTCGCGAGAAGTCCGGGCATGCGCTGGGACTCATGATTCTGGATATCGATTTTTTTAAGAAAATCAACGATAGCTGGGGCCACCTGGTGGGGGATGAAGTGTTATTTTCGCTGGGGAAACAGCTGGCGAAACTAACCAGCGAGCAGGTCCAGCCGGCGCGGATCGGTGGGGAAGAGTTCGCCATTATCGTCGATGGCCTGTCGGAGCCCGAGCTGCACGCTCTGGCGCAGTCGATCCTTGCTAACGCCCGCACCATCCTGATCAATCATCAGACGCCGCTGTCGATCAGCATTGGCGTCGGAACCTGGCGGCCAGGCGAAGCGCAGGAGACGTTTATCCGTAAAGTCGACGAGGCGCTGTACAAGGCCAAGCATAACGGCCGCGGCCGCGTGGAGTGGGCGCCATCTGCCGGTGCGGCAGGTTAGGCCTGCTGCGCGCTACGGCAGTGTCGCCGATACTCCGATGGCGAGCGTTCTGTGTAGCGTTTAAAAACCCGGCAAAAATAGTTGCTGTCGACAAAGCCGCAATTGTGCGCAATCTCTTTCACCTTCAGGTCATAGCCGCGCAATAGCTGCTTCGCCTTTTCCAGGCGAACCCGGGTCAGATACTCATTAAATCCCACCGAGCCTGATTTCTGAAAAATATGCGATAGATAGTTGGGCGTGATGTGAAAACGTTTGGCTACCGATTCCCGCGTCAGCGGTAGACTGAGATTTTCCTCGAGGTAGTCCTGGACGGCGAGAAACAGATCCCGGCTGCGGCTGACGCGCATCTCCAGCCCGACCAGCTGTTCACGACAATGACTCAGCAGCGCGGCGATCACCAGTCGCGCGGTCAGCGGATCGGGCTGCAGGCTGACTTCATTCAGGCTCAGCAACAGGTAGGAACCCACGCGCGGCCCAAGCCGGGAAACGCTCTGTTTTTCCGTGTGCAGGCTTTTTCCGTCCCAGCGCTGAATACTGAATCCCAGTTTCTGCCGACCAAACAGAATGCTCAGGGTAGTGGCCGGACCGGTCCACTGCGGCAGCGTCCACTTCCCCGCCTGCACGTACAGTACCTGCAGCGTGGTTAACGTCGAGGCGGCCAGCGGCAGTCCCTGTTCATTCAGTTGGCCCTCCAGCACAATTTCCAGACGCGGAAACGGCACGTTGAAGGCGAGGGCAGGCACGGAGATATCCGGCTCAGGAAATCTCACCTGTAGGTGATCTTTTTGACCGATTAACCGATGCAGTATATCCGGCAGATCTTCAATCATTCTTTGCCCTCAGCATGCGCATTATCCTGTTGATGGTAATCTATTTTTTCCTTCCCGGCAGCGTTAGTTTAGCCATTTTGCGCAGCGGATTGCCGGCCAGCTGTAGCGCATGCATCGCCGGAAAAGAGATTATTGATGTCCATCACACTTTGTGGGCTCGCGTACGTATGTCCAGTTTTTTGTAGCGCTCGCCTCGTGTCATGCCGCGGAGGGACCAGTAGAGTTTGTTTGTGTTATCGGAACGTTAAAAAGGAACGTAAAATGAACTCATCATCGGCTAACTTTCTCGATGCGTTAGGCGCCAGCCAGACGCTCAGCGCGCAAATGAAACACGAGCTCGACACCCTCGGCTACACCGTCGTGCATAACGTCGTTGACGCCCAGTGGCTGAGCGAAATGCGCCTGCTCATTGACACCCTGGTTGAACGCGAAGGCGATAATCTGGCGATGGAGCACCATCAGGAGGCGACGGCGACGCGGATCGCTAACCTGATTAATAAGGGGGTTATCTGGGAGAAAGTCTGGTCACACCCGCTGATCCTCTCCGCTTGTCGCTATATCTTCAACGGGGATTTTAAAGTCTCCAGCCTGAACGCCCGCGAGGCGCTGTATAACGGCGGCCACCAGCCGCTGCACGCCGACTGGAAAAAGCCGCGCCCGGATTTTCCCAAAGTCCACCTGGTGAATACCATCTGGGCGATAGACGATTTGAGCGCCGCCAACGGCGCGCCGCGGATCATTCCTGGTACCCACCTCCGCCCCGAGTTACCAGAGGAGGTGCTGGCCGACCCGGAACAGGCCCATCCCGATGAGATTGTGTTTGCCGCGCCGGCTGGCAGCGTGATGATCTACAACGCCCACGCCTGGCACGGCGGCACCCGTAATCGTGAAGGCAGCAGACGACGCGTACTGCATGGGTTATATATCGATCGTGCGGATACGCCGCAGCAGGACCAGCGGCGCTGGCTCACGCCGGAGACGGCAAGCCGCCTGACGCCGGCGCAAAAGTGGCTGCTGGATGTAGAATAAGGTCTGTCGCCGGTCAGGGAAGTTCTACATAGACGACCGGCTTTTTCATGATGCTTTTCACGGCCTCGACGATCTGCTGCGGCTGCAGCAGGAAGCTCTTGATGCTGGTTTTAATCGTCCGCAGGCCGCGAAAGCGATGAGGGTCGTCGATTTCGATATCCGTCACCAGCAGCACCACTTCGGCGCGGGCGATATCTTCCGCGGTGATCCGGTTTTCTACGCCGAGCGCCCCCTGGGTTTCCACCTTCAGGTGCCATTTTTCATGATGACCGACCTTTTCCAGTCGTTCGGCGGCCATGTAGGTATGCGCCACGCCGCTGACGCAGGCGGTGACGGCGACAATATTGAAGTCCATAACATCCTCCTGGCGTTAACCGCCGATAGTGACGTGGAAACCGGCCGCTTCGGCCATCACCCGATATGGTTGAATTTCCGCTTCGTCAGGCGCTTTCACGCTGGCCAGCGTCCAGGGTTTGCCCAGCAGACGGTATTTGGGCTCGCCATATTGATGAAACGGCAACAGGTGCATTTCTTTTAGCGCGAAAGGGGCGAGGAACGCCAGAATTTGGCGAAAATTATCGGTATTCAGTGTGTAGCCCGGGATCAGCGGCACCCGCGGGATCAGGTTGATTTTTCTCGCCGCCAGCCGGCGAAAATTGTCCAGCACCTGCGGCTGATTCATTCGCAGCAGCGACCGCGCCCGCTCAGGTTCCATGATTTTAAAATCAAACAGCACTTCATTGCAGGCTTCGGCCACCGGCAGGAAGCGGTCAAAAGCGCCGTCGCCCGCGGTTTCGATGGCGGTGCGGATCCCCCACTGGCGCAGGCGCTGGAGAAAGCGGGCGGCAAACCCGGCCTGCATGAGCACTTCGCCCCCGGAGAGGGTGACGCCGCCGCCGGAGGCGCGAAAGAAGACCTCATCCTTCAGCACCTCCTGCAATAGGTTATCCAGCGTCACATCGCGGCCAATCTGTTCCCACGCTCCGGACGGACATTCGGCGACGTCCTGCAGGCAGCGGGTGCAGCGCAGGCATTTACTCTCCCGGCGCAGGGTCTGAATCCTGGGTGAAATTGATTCGGGATTGGCGCACCACGGGCAGGTATGAGGGCAGCCTTTAAAAAAGACCACCGTGCGGATCCCCTGGCCGTCGTTGAGCGAGTAGCGCTGGAGGTTAAAAATGCGCGCCCGGTCGGCGCGCGTGTCGATGACCTCACAGCTGATGCGCGGTGCGGCGGATAATGTCATCCTGAATCTCCTTCGACAGCTCAACAAAGAAGGCGCTGTAGCCCGCGACCCGTACCACCAGACCGGCAAAGTCCTGCGGCCGCTGCTGCGCTTCACGCAGGGTGTCGGCATTGACCACGTTGAACTGAATATGCTGCAGCTTGAGCTTGCAGAAGGCCTGTAAAAAATCGGCCAGTTTGTTCAGGCCGCCGTCGCCGGCCAGCGTTGCCGGAGTGAATTTGACGTTCAGCAGCGTACCGTTCGACAGCAGATAGTTATCCAGCTTGCTGACCGATTTCAGCACTGCCGTCGGCCCCTGGGAATCCTGACCGACCATCGGCGACAGGCCGCCGTCCGCCAGCTGTTCGCCGGCCAGTCGCCCGTCCGGGGTGGCGCCCACCACCGAACCCAGCGGCACGTGCGCGGAGACGGTGTAGGAGCCGGGGGTAAAATGGCCGCCGCGCGGGTTCAGATACTGCTCGACTTCTTTGCAGTAAAAACGCAGCAGATCGGCGCTAATATTGTCGACATCGTCGATATCGTTGCCGTATTTGTCAAAATGGTTAATCAGCCGGGCGCGGATTTTTTCCCCTTCTGGCGTCTGGAAATTGGCTTTCAGCACGGCCATCAGTTGGTCAAAGCTGAGACGCTGCTGATCGAAGACCATACCCTTCAGGGCGTACAGCGAATCGCTCAGGTTAGCGATTCCGATACCCTGAACGCCGGAGAAGTTATAGCGCGCGCCGCCAGCGGTGATATCTTTGCCGTGCTGCACGCAATCTTCAATGAACGAGGAGAGCAGCGGGACCGGCGCCCAGTCGCGGTGGCCGATATCGCAAATGTTGCTGCCCTCGACCATCAGCTTGATGTAATGGCGAATTTTGTCGCGGATCTGGCAGATAAGGCCGTCCCAGCTGACGTCAGGCTGATGTTCATTTTCCTGCAGCACAATTTCCATCACCTTCAGCAGATTAAACATGGCGATATCATGCAGGCCGTAGGTGCGCCCTGGAATAGAGAGCTCCACGCAGCCGACCACCGCGTAATCGCGGGCATCTTCCAGCGACACGCCGCGGTTAAGGAAGGCCGGCACGACCACCTCATCGTTGAAAATCTGCGGGATCCCGGTACCCAGGCGAATGGTCTCAGCGGTTTTACGCAGGAACGGGCGATCAATCAGCTCGTTGACCCGCACGCCCAGATTCGGCTGCGGCAGCTGAACGTTTTGATAGGCGTCGAGGCATAAAAATGACAGCACGTTGACCGCGCTGCGCCCGGTGTCCGTCAGCCCGCCGAGCAGGGCGGTATAGCCGGTGGGAAAACCCGCGAAATAGCGCGCGCTGCTGGAGGAGCGTAGCAGGACGATATCGTTGCATTTCACCCACAGCGACTCCAGCAACTCCTTGAGATACGCGGGATCCTGACCCTGATTCAGCGATGCCTGATAAAACGGCAGCATATACTGGTCAAAACGCCCCAGCGAAATCGAGCTGGCATTGGATTCGTACTGCAGAATGATATTCATATACCAGAACAGCTGGCAGGCCTGGGGAAAGTCCGTTGGCCGGTGCTGCGCGTTGTGGCGCGAAATAGCGGCGATGGTTAACAGCTCCTGCTGACGCTGCGGGTCGTGACAGTGCCCAGCCATCTCCTCGGCCAACGCGGCGTAGCGCAGAATATGGCGCTGGGAAGCTTCCAGCAGGATCAGTACCGCCTGATAAAAGGGGTTCTCCGGTTGCCGGGCGCAGTGCGTTTTGAGTTCGGCGACCAGGGCGCCAAGGCCATGATTCAGAAGCCGTGGATAGTCGATGATGATATGGCCCTGGCCTTTATCGGTCTGGTTCACGCTGAATATCTGGGTGTTGACGGCGGCCTTGACCTCTTCAGTCATCTGGCCGTTGATGAAATCTTTCATTGAACGCATTTCCCAGTAGGGGTACAGCGCTTCGCGGTAGATTTGCTTATCTTCTTCGCTTATCGCGAAGCGGTCCTGTGGTCGGGTCGGAAAGGCGTCGAGCTCGTTGAGCAGCCAGTAGGGGTCCATCTCGGGCGACATAATCCCTGCCCGCGGTTTGACGGTGCGGTTGCCGGCGATCAGTTCATCCTCACGAATCGAAATCATCACCTTATCGAGGATCCACGCGGTGGCTTTCGCCCGGCGGATAATCACCGGCTCGCCCTCCGTCTGCCGATGGCTGGCAGTGTAGAGTAATGCGCGCTCAAGGGAGATTTCGCGCGGCTGGGCGAACAGGCTGGCTTTCAGGCGTTGGGTACGATTCGTCATGATAAACTCCATGTTGTGGCGAAGGGCGCGAAGGCGCCCTTTTAAGGCTTCAGGCGCTCTGGGAAAGGTGGCTGTCTATCTTGTTCATGATGGCGTCGGCGCGCTTGACCGCATCGCTGATATTGACGCGCACGATAGTTTTCCCGGCAAAACGCTCTTCGAATTTGATGCCGATATCTTTGGTTAGAATGACCATATCGGCGGCGGCAATCTCCTCCGCCGTCAGTTCGTTTTCAATGCCAATGGAACCCTGCGTTTCAACCTTGACCTGCCAGCCTTTGGCTTTGGCGGCGCTTTCCAGCGATTCAGCGGCCATGTAGGTGTGAGCCACGCCCGACGGGCAGGCGGTGACAGCGATAATGTGGGTCATAATCTGTTCCTTCCAGTCTGTTAGTTAATTTCGAAATCAAGGTCTAGTTCATCGTCAGCGGCGACGTCAGTGGGTTTCTTTTTGGCGAAGGCTTTCAGCAGGATGACGCAGGCAGCGCTGACGCAGGCGCCGACCAGCAGCGCGGCAACAAAGCCGAGCTTGCCCTGGACCACCGGCAGCACGATGAGCCCGCCCCAGCCGGCGTAACACTGGGCGCCCATCAGCGCGGCGGTGACGCAGCCGCTGGCGGCGCCAATCATATTGGCCGGAATGACGCGCAGCGGATCCGCGGCGGCAAAGGGAATCGCCCCTTCGGTCACGCCGACACAGCCCATCACCAGCGCGGCTTTGCCGGTTTCCCGCTCTTCGGCGGTGAAATATTTGCGGCCAATCAGCGTCGCCAGCCCCATGCCCAGCGGCGGTACGGCGATACCGACGGCAGCGATAGCCACCACGCTGTAGACGCCCTGCGAAACGCAAATCAGCATGAAGGCGTAGGCTACTTTGTTCACCGGGCCGCCCATATCAAAGGCCAGCATCAGACCCATAATGATGGCCAGCACCACGATGCTGCCCTCGCGCATCCCCTGCAGCCAGCCGGTCAGGTTAGCGGTCAGCGCGCCAACCGGCTCGCCAAGCCCCCACATCATGATCCCGGCGGTGATGAAGGTGCCGACGATGGGAATGATGAAAATCGGCATCACCGAGCGCAGAACTTTATGTACGGGGATTTTTTTCAGGTAATAGACCACCAGGCCGCCAATCATGCCGGCGATCAGCGCGCCGAAGAAACCGGCGCCAAAGCTGTTGCCCACCCAGGCGCCGATGGCGCAGGGGGCCAGCGCGGCGCGGTCAGAAATGGAGTAGCCGATGTAGGCGGCGAGAAAGGGCACCATCAGCGTCAGCCCGGCGACGCCGATATCAAAAAGTTTCTTCAGATTAGGGTCGGTGGCGGCATCGGGTACCGCGCCTTTGCCATACAACATGACGGAGACCGCCAGCAGGATCCCGCCGGAGACCACGAAGGGGATCATATGTGACACGCCGGTCATCAGATGCTGGCGGGTATTTTTTAGTATTTGCACCAGTTCGTTCATTGCTTGCTCCTGAGCGCTGTAGGGCCCGTGACAGTATTGATGCCTCAACATTAGAAAAAGGGCGGGGTATTAAACAGTAGAGAAAAAGTGCATTTACTGGATATTTGTAAGGTGAGAAAAGAATTGCGATCCACCTCAAATCTTAGTGATGACAGGAGAGATGAGCGCTAACAGGGTGGAATTGTGATGGCGGGCATAAAAAAATATTGTGTGTACAATAGTCCAGTAATTGCCAGTTTTATCACCTAGTCCCTGGGGCCGTCTTTTATTACTTTTTGAGGAAATAATGGATTGCTCTGGAGGAAGGCGATGGCTCTGGTCATTGAATTTACATGTGATTTGCCCAACGGCGTGCATGCGCGTCCGGCCAGTCTGGTCGAAACGCTGTGTAACCGTTTTTCATCGGCGATTGAGTGGCGGAACTTGCGCCGCGAGACCGGCGGAAATGCCAAGAGCGCGCTGGCGATTATCGGCAGCAATACCCTGAAGGGCGACGCCTGCCAGCTGCTTATCAGCGGCGAAGATGAAGCTGAGGCATTCGCCGCGTTAACGGCTTTTATGCGCGATGAATTTCCCCACTGTGACGCGCCGCTGCCCGCTGCGCCAACGCTGGATGTCCAGCCGGTGCCAGAGTCGCTTTCGCGGCTGAACCCGACGCTGTTTCATGCCCACCCGGTGTGCGCCGGCAGCGCGGGAGGGACGCTGGTTCATCTCAAATCACGCGATCTGCACGAGCTGGGCGAACTGCCCGTTGCCGCCAGTCCCGAACAGGAGCAGGCGGCGCTGGATAATGGCCTGCGCCTGCTGGTGAAAGATATCGAGCTGCGGCTGCTGGACAATGACGGCACCGCCAGCGCGATCCTGGAAGCTCACCGTTCGCTGGCGACGGATGCCTCGCTGCGCCAGCACCTGCTTGGCGGTATTCTCACCGGGTTGAGCTGCGCCCAGGCGATTGTCGCCACCGGCGACCACTTCTGCGCCCAGTTCCGCGACTCCGGCAACAGCTATCTGCAGGAGCGGGTACTGGATGTACGCGACGTTTGCTTCCAGCTGTTACAGCATATCTACGGCGAAGCCCGTTTCCCGGCGCCGGGCCAGTTGCGGGAAGCGGCCATTTGTCTTGCCGACGAGCTGACCCCCAGCCAGTTTCTGGAACTGGATAAAACGCATCTCAAAGGGCTGCTGCTGCGCAGCGGCGGCACCACCTCGCATACCGTGATTCTGGCACGCTCATTCAATATCCCTACTCTGGTGGGCGTGGATTTAGCCGCGCTGCTGCCGTGGGTGGATACGCAGGTGCAGATTGACGGCAACGCCGGGCTGCTGGTGGTGGATCCGAGTCCGGCGGTAGCGCGCTACTATCAGCAGGAGGCCTGGCTACAGGCGCAAATCCTGCAACAGCAGCAGGTATGGCTGGATAAAGCCGGGCAGACGCAAGACGGTATCCGCGTGGAGATCGCCGCCAATATCGCCCATTCGGTGGAAGCGGTGGCGGCATTCAACCAGGGCGCACAGTCGGTAGGGTTGTTCCGCACTGAAATGCTGTATATGGATCGCCCGAGCGCGCCGTCGGAAGATGAGCTGTACAACATCTTCTGCCAGGCGCTGGAACCCGCTGCCGGGCGCAGCATTATCGTGCGGACTATGGATATCGGCGGTGATAAGCCGGTGGCCTATCTCAACATCCCTGCGGAAAACAATCCGTTCCTCGGCTACCGCGCGGTGCGCATCTATGAAGAGTATCAGGCGCTGTTTCACACTCAGCTACGGGCGATTTTACGCGCCTCGGCGCACGGCTCGCTGAAGATTATGATCCCCATGATTTCATCAATGGAAGAGATCCTGTGGGTGAAAGAGCGACTGGCGGAGGCCAAACAGTCGCTGCGCGCCGAGCAGATCCCGTTTGATGAAAAGATCCCGCTCGGCATCATGCTCGAAGTGCCGTCGGTGATGTTTATCATCGATCAGTGTTGTGAAGAGGTGGATTTCTTTAGCATCGGCAGCAACGACTTAACGCAGTATCTGCTGGCGGTCGATCGTGATAATGCGAAAGTGACGCGCCATTATAACAGCCTGAATCCCGCCTTCCTGCGCGCGCTGGACTATGCGGTACAGGCGGTGCATCGGCAGGGGAAATGGATCGGTCTGTGCGGCGAACTGGGGGCCAAAGGATCGGTGCTTCCGCTGCTGGTAGGCCTCGGTTTAGATGAATTGAGCATGAGCGCGCCGGCGATCCCGGCGACCAAATCGCGCCTGGCGCAACTGGACAGCCGCGCCTGCCGCCAGCTGCTGAATCAGGCCATGCAGTGCCGTACCTCACTGGAAGTGGAGCATCTGCTGGCCCAGTTCCGCATGCGTCAGCAGGATGTGCCGCTGGTGAGCGCCGAGTGCATTACGCTGAATAGCGACTGGCGCAGCAAGGAGGAGGTGCTGAAAGGGATGACGGATAACCTGCTGCTGTCCGGACGCTGCCGCTATCCGCGTAAGCTGGAGGCCGACCTGTGGGCCCGCGAGGCGGTGTTCTCCACTGGTCTGGGCTTTAGCTTCGCCATTCCGCACAGTAAATCCGAGCATATTGAGCAGTCGACCATCAGCGTCGCCCGCCTGGCGCAGCCGGTGGTGTGGGGCGATGAAGAGGCGCAGTTTGTGATTATGCTGACGCTGAATAAGCACTCGGCGGGCGATCAGCATATGCGTATCTTCTCGCGGCTGGCGCGGCGCATTATGCACGCGGAGTTCCGTCAATCTCTGGTATCCGCGGAGAGCAGCGAGGATATTGCCGACCTGCTGCGCCGCGAGCTGGAACTGTGATCTGCACACCGGCCAGCACCGCTGGCCGGTGTGCGCTTTACAAATCCAGCACCAGGCGGCCGCCTTTGGCGCGCGAGCAGCAGATCAGCATACTCTGCTGGCTGGCTTTCTCTTCCTCGCTGTAATACTGATCGCGGTGGTCCGCTTCCCCTTCCAGAATCATCGTTTCGCAGGTGCCGCACACCCCTTCGCGGCACAGGCATTCCACCTTCGCCGCTTTGTTATTCTCAATAACCTGCAAAATGGTCATGTCCTGCGGTACGGTAAATTCGCGTCCGGAACGCGCCAGCACCAGGGTAAACGCCTCTCCGCCTTTATCCTCAACGATAAACTGCTCAAAGTGCAGCTGACTGGCGGGCACCTGATGGCGTCCGGCGGCGGCTTTCACCGCCTCGTTAAGCGCCGCCGGGCCGCAGGTATACACGTGGGTTCCGGGCTCGAGGTCGGCGAACAGGCGCGGCAGGTCGAGACGGCTGCCGAGCGCTGATACATGAACATTGACCCGATCTCGCCACGGCGCGGCGCTGAGCGCATCGACGAAAGCATTATTGTCGGCGTCGTGGAAACAGTAGTGCAGCTGCCAGTTGGCCTGCTGTTGTTCCAGTTCCGGAATATGGGACAAGAATGGCGTGATGCCGATACCGCCGGCGATCAGCAGATGTTTTCGCGCCTGTGGTTCGATGGCGAACAGGTTGTTGGGCGTGGACACCGTCAGGGTATCGCCCGGGCGCACCTGCTGGTGCATAAAGCGCGAGCCGCCTTTGGAAGGCGACTCAAGACGCACCGCAATCTGCCAGCTGGTGGTATCCAGCGGCGAGCTCATCAGCGAATAGGCATTGCTGTAGCGCTGCTCGCCATCCTGCATCTGGACGATAATATGGCTGCCGCCGCTGAATCCCGGCAGCGGGGCGCCGGTCGGCGACACCAGCGTAAAACGCTTCACCTGGGCGGTGATCTGTTCAACATCGCGAACGATCGCCTCAAACATTTGATAATCAGACATCGCTGAACTCCATCAAAAATCCCGGCGTGGCCAGCGCCGCCGCCGGGAGAGGACATTTACAACCCCTGGCAGAGATACTTCATCTCCAGGTAATCTTCGATTCCGTGTTCCGACCCTTCGCGGCCAAGGCCGGACTGCTTCACTCCGCCAAATGGCGCGACTTCGTTGGAAATCAGCCCGGTATTGATGCCGACCATCCCGTATTCCAGCTGCTCGGAGACGCGCCAGATACGGGCGGCATCGTTGCTGTAAAAATAGGAGGCGAGGCCGTAGATAGTGTTATTCGCCTGCTCGATGACCTGCTGCTCATCGTCAAATTTCACCAGCGCGGCCACCGGGCCGAAAATCTCTTCCTGCAGCAGCAGTGACCCCGGCTGTACGTCGCCGATCACCGTAGGGGTGAAGAAATTACCGCCCAGTGGGTGCGCTTTACCGCCGGTTAACAGCGTCGCGCCGCGGGTCAGGGCGTCGTCGAGCAGGGACTGCACTTTGCGCCCGGCGTCGGCGTTGATAAGCGGGCCAATCTGCACACCGGACTCGCTGCCATCGCCGACTTTCAGGGCGGCGACGCGGGCGACGAATTTATCGCAGAATTGGTCGTAGATGGCGCGATGAATATAGAAGCGATTGACGCAGACGCAGGTTTGCCCGGCGTTGCGGAACTTGGCGATCAGCGCTCCCTCGACCGCTTTATCGATATCGGCGTCGTCAAAGACGATAAACGGCGCGTTACCGCCGAGCTCTAAAGAGAGCTTTTTGATGGATTCCGCGCACTGGCGCATCAGTACGCGGCCAACTTCGGTCGAGCCGGTAAAGGAGAGTTTACGCACCCGCTCATCGCCGGTGAACACCGCGCCAATTTCGCGCGACTGGCCGGTAACGACGTTAATAACGCCCTGCGGGATCCCGGCCTGAATCGCCAGTTCCGCCATCGCCAGCGCGGTAAACGGCGTTTCGTTAGCCGGCTTAATCACCATCGTGCAGCCAGCGGCCAGCGCCGGGCCAGCCTTGCGGGTGATCATCGCCGCCGGGAAGTTCCACGGGGTGATCGCCGCGCAGACGCCCACGCCCTGGCGGATCACCATCAGGCGTTTATCGGCGCCGGGGGAGGGGATTATCTCGCCGTTGGCGCGTTTCCCTTGTTCGGCAAACCACTCGATAAACGAGGCGGCATAGGCGATTTCGCCTTCCGCTTCCGCCAGCGGCTTGCCCTGCTCGGCGGTCATGATCTGCGCCAGCGCGGTTTTGTTTTCGAGGATCAGGCGGTGCCAGTTTTTCAATAGCGTGGCGCGCTGAGCGGCGGTTAATGCGCGCCAGGCCGGCAGCGCGGCCGCGGCGGCATCCACGGCCTGCTGCGCTTCCGCCCGACCCATATTAGGGATCTGGCCGAGCGCCGCGCCGGTGGAAGGATTGCTGACGGCAAGCGTCGTGCCGTCGGCGGCGTCGCGCCAGCTTCCGGCAATCAGCGCCTGCTGGCGAAACAGATCTGAGTGAAACACGGACATAGCAAACTCCTTCAACGATTACGGCTGGAACACCTGGGCCACCAGATTGTGGAAATGGGCGATACCGTGCTCGGAGATACCGCTGCCGCTGTTATCCGCCATAATGCGCCCCTGGCCGCGATAGCCGCGGGACTTCAGCCCCTTCTGCACGCTTTCCACCAGGCGTAAATCTTCCGGGCGGAACACGTCGCGATACCACTCAATCAGCGCTTTCTGATCGTCAGTCAGCTCTTCGTTGGTGAAATAGATGTCGTAATTCTGCAGAGTGGTCTCTTCATCCACCGGGAATTCATAGATCACGGTCATCATGCCCTTGATCGGCGTGACGTTGAACATGGTGCACGGCCATAGCCAGAAACCGTGGAACGCGGCTTCGGTACCTTCTTCGAATTTAAACGACTGCTCGGACGGCTTGGCGAAGCCATACTGCAGCGTCCATTTGCCGTGCATGGTGTGCCAGTAACGGTCAACCTGTACGGAATCCGAGAAGCCCGGGTGCGCCGGGCCGCAGTGGTAACATTCCAGATAGTTATCGACGATATTTTTCCAGTTCGCCGGGGTGAGAGTGGTAAAGCGCGCTGCCAGTTTCAGGTCATGCACGTCCGGGCAGGCTTCCAGCACTTTGTCCTGCAGGCCCGGCAGCTGCGTTTCCACGCTCTCCGCTTGCGGGTTCATATTGATAAACACAAAGCCGGCATACTCTTCCAGGCGAACCGGCACCAGCGTTGCCTTTTCGCTATCGAAATTCGCCACGTTTTCGCAGTTGCGGGCGTGGGCGAGATTGCCGTCAAGCTTGAAGGCCCAGGCGTGATAGGGGCAGGTAATCACGTTTTTGGCTTTACCTTCACCGCTCAGCAGCTGGTGGCCGCGGTGCGGGCAGACGTTATAGAAAGCGCGCAGAATGTTGTCGCGGCCGCGGACGATAACGATATTTTCGCCAATGATCTCCCGGGTGATGTAGTCGTTCGGCCGGGCGACCTCGCTGCCGTGGGCGACGCAAATCCAGCTATTGGCGAAGATGCGCTCTTTCTCGTGCTCAAACGCCTGGCTGTCGGTATAAAAACGGGCCGGAATGGTCCAGGCATCCTGCGGATTGGCGCAAAAGTTAATCGGCAGAGTAAAGTCAGGGCTCAAATTGCTCATGTAAGGTCACCTTGTGATTATTGTCAGTAAGAGGTTTTACAGCGACTGGCCGTCGCCTTTGAGTACCGTGCCAACCGGTAGCGTCTCGGCTTTAATCATTGGCTCGGGCGTATGGGTTTCTATCTGATTGACCGGCACGTGGGCGTAGTCCTGTTTTAGCCAGCGCACGAAGCCGCCGGTTTTAATCAGTAAAATGGCCAGGAACGGTAGGGCGGTCAGCACCACGGTGGTTTTCATGGTCTCAAGCGAAGCGCCGGTAAACAGAATCGATAGCGGGATGAGGGTGATCACCACGCACCAGAACAGGCGCATGCCGCGATCCGGATCGTCGCCTTCGCGCAGGTTGCGGGTGCTGGTCGCTGCCATGGTGTAGGCCACCGCATCCATGTGCGAGGCGAGGAAAACAATCATCACAAACAGATAGGCGGCGAGGAACAGCTTACCTGCCGGAAGCGACATCAGGACCTGCTGGACGGCGGTTTCGCCGCCGAGAGTCTGCATCACCTGCGGTACGTTAATCACGCCGTTAACGAACTGGTGCATGGCGTAGCTTTCCATCACCCCAAAGAAGAACCAGCAGCCGGCGGTGCTACCAAGGAGCAGTCCCCATATCACCTCTTTGATTTTGCGCCCGCGGGAGACGCGGGTGACGAACATCGCCACGCCCGGAGTATAGGAGATCCACCACAGCCAGTAGAAGACGGTCCAGTTGCGGGTAAAGGCGCCGTCGCCGAGGGGATCGGTAAACAGACTCATCTGCAGGAAGTTCTGAGTCGTCAGGCCGACGGCGTTAATGATGTTATTGGTGATGAATTCGGTCGGACCAACCAGTAATACCACCAACGGCAGCAGAAACGCCCCCCAGCCGACCATTTTGCTCAGGCGCTGCAGGCCGTTGTTGATGCCAATCCACGAACTCATGCAGAAAATACCGCCGGAGAGCAGGATCACAAACGCCTGCACGGTGAAGTTATCCGGCAGCCCGGTCAGCGCTGACAGGCCGCGGGTGAAGGTGGCGGCAGTGACCACCAGCGAAATGGTTAACGCGCCGACGGTAGCGATCAGGAACATCAGATCGACCAGACGGCCCCAGAAGCCCTGCGGACTCACTCCGGTGATCGCTGAAATGATCCCGGAGAGGCTGAGGCCTTTATTTTTCCGCACGTGGAAGTGATAGGCCATGATCAGCGAAGCGAGAGTGTAGGTCGCCCAGGCGCTAACCCCCCAGTGGAAGAAAGAATAAGGGATGCTGTATTCCAGCGCTTTCGGCGATTGCGGAGCAATGTTCAGGCCCGGGGTCTGGTAATAATAAGCCCATTCGGCAACGCCCCAGTACAGCGTGGAGGAGCCGAGCCCGGCGCAGATAAACATAAACAGCCATGAGAGGGTACTGTATTCGACTTTGCCTTCGCCGAGACGGATATTGCCGTATTTGCTGGTGGCCAGATAGAGCACCAGTCCCAGCGCCAGCAGCACCAGTACCTGTACCGTGGAACCCAGCAGGCGGGTCACGCCGTTAAAAATCGAATCAGCCGCCTGCGCGGTTTGGTGGGGGAAGAGACTTAATGTAGCGGCGATGAAAACAATGGCCGCCAGGCTGATGGCAATCAGCGGCACATCTTTTTTCTTTACGTTGCTCAACATGGGTGATCTCCTGGGCATGATTGCCCGTCGGTGGCTTTAGCCTGTCGTTGTTATCACGCTGTAGGGTCAAGGTTCGTAGCAAAAGCTATTAACAATCGGATTATTTCTTCGTTACATGAATTAAACAATTGGCCGTTTCGTGAAGCAATAAAACACGGAACGGAAATAATAAAAGGTGAATTGGCGCAGGTTCTGTCCTTTCAGGAATTAATAAAGTTCACCGCTGTGATGCGGTCCACTTGTCAATCGTGGGGGATTCTGCATAGCGAAAAGAGAGGGAAGTTGGAGGACCAGGCGCGCGGGTTTTCCCGGGTAGCGGCTGCGCCTTACCCGGGCTACGGTCCGTGCGGCCTGCCTTTAATGTATTCAGCATTGTTGCTGAAACTGCCAGTGTTGGCGGCCTCAACATCGCTGAGACGTTCCCGGCAGGCCGGGGCAGCCCGCAGGGATGCGGGCTGAGGGCCGTGTTTTTACATTATCGTGCCTTTTGTAGCCCCGGTAAGCGCCGCGCCGCCGGGGAGCTGCGGGGTAATTACGCCAAAATGGCTTTGCAGATGGCGTCGCTGACCTGTTGCGTTGACGCGCTGCCTTTCATATCCGGGGTTTTCGGCCCGCTGGCAATCACCTGCTCAATCGCCGCCAGGATGCCGTTGTGCGCGGCGTGATAGCGCTCATCGCCGTTGCCGAGGAAATCGAGCATCATCGCCCCGGCCCATATGGTGGCGATCGGGTTGGCGATATTTTTACCGTAGATATCCGGCGCGGAGCCGTGAACCGGCTCGAACAGCGACGGGAAGGTGCGCTCCGGATTGAGATTGGCCGACGGTGCAATACCGATAGTGCCGGTACAGGCCGGGCCGAGATCGGAGAGAATATCGCCGAACAGGTTGGAGCCGACCACCACGTCAAAACGCTCCGGCTGCAGCACGAAGCGGGCGCACAGGATATCGATATGCTGCTTGTCCCAGCGAATATCCGGATAGTTTTTGGCCATCTCTTCCACCCGCTCATCCCAGTAGGGCATGCTGATCGCCAGACCGTTGGATTTGGTTGCGGAGGTTAGCGTTTTGCGTGGGCGGCTTTGCGCCAGTTCGAAGGCGTAGCGCAGGATCCGGTCCACGCCGCGGCGGGTAAAGACCGACTCCTGAATCACCACTTCATGCTCGGTGCCTTCATTGGCGCGCCCGCCGAGGGCGGAATATTCGCCTTCGGTATTTTCGCGCACCACGTAAAAATCGATATCGCCGGCCTTTTTACCCGCCAGCGGGCAGGGGACGCCGGGGAACAGACGCACCGGACGCAGGTTGACGTATTGGTCAAACTCACGGCGGAACTTCAGCAGCGACCCCCACAGCGAAATGTGGTCGGGAACGGTATCCGGCCAGCCGACGGCGCCGAAGTAGATGGCATCGAAGCCCTGCAGCTGCTCGCGCCAGTCGTCCGGCATCATCTTGCCGTGATGGGCATAATATTCGCAGCTTGCCCACTCCATCTGCTCGAAGCTCAATGACAGATCCCAACGCTGTGCGGCGGCTTGCAGCACACGAATCCCTTCAGGCAGAACTTCTTTGCCAATTCCGTCACCCGGGATGGCGGCAATACGATAGGTTTTTTTCATTCCGGTTCTCACTTTTTAGCGATGATGTTTGACCACCTGCCTATCCTATAATTGACTGGTTCATAATTAATCACGCTAACTGGTGAAACATAAAACACAGATCATGAATAATCTGCCGCTGCTAAATGATTTACGCGTCTTTATGCTGGTCGCTCGCCGGGCCGGGTTCGCCGCCGCCGCCGAAGAGCTTGGCGTATCACCGGCGTTCGTCAGCAAGCGGGTTTCGCTGCTGGAGCAAACCCTGAATGTGGTGTTGCTGCACCGGACCACCCGCCGGGTCACCATTACCGAGGAGGGGGAGCGGATCTACGAATGGGCGCAGCGCATTTTGCAGGATGTCGATGAGATGATGGACGAGCTTTCCGACGTACGCCAGGTGCCGCAGGGAACGCTGCGTATTATCAGTAGCTTCGGCTTTGGTCGCCGGGTGGTGGCCCCGGCGCTGTCGGCGCTGGCCCTTCAGTACCCGCAGCTGGAACTGCGTTTCGATGTCCAGGACCGGCTGGTGGATTTAGTCAATGAAGGGGTGGATCTCGATATTCGCGTGGGCGATGATATCGCGCCGAATCTGATTGCCCGCCAGCTGGCGGCCAACCACCGCGTGCTCTGCGCCTCGCCGCAGTTTCTTGCCCGCCATCCACCGCCGAAACAGCTGAGCGATCTGGCCGCCTTACCCTGCCTGGTGATTAAAGAACGCGATCATCCGTTTGGCATCTGGCAGTTGCACAGCAAAGAGGGGCAGCATGCGATCAAGGTGACCGGGCCGCTGTCGTCCAACCATGGTGAAATTGTGCATCAGTGGTGTCTGGACGGGCAGGGGATTGCGTTACGTTCATGGTGGGACGTCCGGGAGAATATCGCCAGCGGCCATCTGGTGCATGTGCTGCCGGAATTCTTTCAGCCTGCCAACGTCTGGGCAGTCTATGTCTCCCGGCTGGCGACGTCGGCTAAAATTCGCACCACCGTGGAGTTTCTGCGCCACTACTTTCAGCAGCACTATCCGCAGCATGAGCCGACGGCCAGCGCCGTCGGCAGAGGCGATTAAACCCCAAGGCGGTCGCGCAGGCTGTAGTAGGCGGCGCCCATGGCGGTAAAAGGAATGCGCAGGCTGCGGCCGCCCGGGAACGGGTAGTGCGGCAGTTTGGCGAAGGCGTCGAACCGCTCGGCGTCGCCGCGCAGCAGCTCTGAAATCAAGCGTCCGGCAAGGTGGGTACAGGTCACGCCGTGGCCACTGTAGCCCTGCATGTAGTAAATATTGTTATCGAGACGCCCGAACTGCGGCATCCGCGACAGGGTCAGCAGGAAGTTGCCGGTCCAGCGGTAGTCAATTTTCACCCCCTGCAGCTGCGGGAAGGTTTTCAGCAGCTTCGGCATAATCAGCCGCTCCACGTCGTCCGGATCGCGCGCGCCGTAGACCACGCCGCCGCCGTACAGCAGACGGTTGTCGCCGGTCAGACGGTAGTAGTCCAGCAGGTAGTTACAATCTTCCACACAGTAGTTTTTCGGGATCAGCGAGCGGGCGACCTCTTCCGACAGCGGAGCGGTAGTGACCACCTGGGTGCCACACGGCATGCTGCGTTTCGCCAGCTCCGGCTCCAGTTTATCGCCAAGATAGGCGTTGCCGGCGACGATCACGTAGCGCGCGGTGACCTGGCCGCGCGCGGTGCTGACCACCGCCGGGCTGCTGTGCTGGATGCGGGTGACCGGCGACTGCTCATACACCCGGCCGCCGTTCAGGCGAATGGCGTCCGCTTCACCGATGGCGAGGTTCAGCGGGTGAATATGGCCGCCGCTGTGGTCAAGCAGGGCGCCGACGTAGCGGTCGCTGTCCACTTCGCGACGAATGGCCTCTCTGTCCAGCAGCTCCAGTTGGGTGTTGCCGTAGCGCTCCCAGTTGGCTTTCTGCTCTTCCAGGGTTTCCAGCTGTTTATGGTTCATCGCCACGAACAGGCCGCCCGGGCGGTAATCGCACTGGATCTGGTAGCGCTGGATGCGCTCGCGAATAATATCGCCGCCTTCGAACATCATGCTGCCGAGCATTTTGGCCGCATCCGGGCCGTAGTTCTTTTCAATGACGTCGATATCGCGGCTATAGGAGTTGACCAGCTGACCGCCGTTACGGCCGCTGGCGCCGAAGCCGATGCGCGCCCCTTCCAGCACCACCACGTCGTAGCCCATTTCGGCCAGATGCAGAGCTGAGGAGAGGCCGGTGTAGCCGCCGCCGACGACGCAGACGTCACAGTTGATGGATCCCTCCAGCGTCGGGAACGGTTCATACTTATTGGCGCTGGCGGCGTAGTAGCTAGTGGTATGTTCAGTCATGATCAAGACTCCAGGGCAATCCAGATGGTTTTCAGTTCGGTGAATTTTTCCAGCGCGTGCAGCGATTTATCGCGCCCGTTGCCGCTCTGCTTGTAGCCGCCGAACGGAACGGTCATATCACCATCGTTATAGTTGTTGACGAAGACCGAGCCAGCCTTCAGGCGACGGCTCATGCGGTGGGCGCGTGACAGATCGCGGGTCCACACGGCGGCGCCGAGACCGTAGTCACTGTCATTGGCAAGCTGCAGCGCCTCTTCTTCGCTTTTGAAGCGCGTGACCACCAGTACCGGGCCGAAGATCTCTTCCCGGCTGAGGGTCGATGCCGGGTCGACGTCAACGAAAATGGTCGGGCCGACGGCGGCAGGCCACGGATTTTTCCGTCCGTCGAGGAACAGCGTGCTTTTGGCTTCGCCACCGCGGATAAAACTGTGCACGTTGTCGGCATGGGCGTTATCAATCAACATGCCCATGGTGGTGTCCGGATCGAGCGGGTTACCCGGCTGCCAGTGTTGCGCCTGCGCTTTCAGCAATGTCAGAAATTCGTCGGCGATGCTCTCCTCCAGCAGCAGGCGGGTGCCTGCGATACACACCTGGCCCTGGTTATAGAAGATGCCGCCGGCGGTGGCGTTGACCGCTTTTTGCAGATCCGGGCAGTCGGCGAAAACGATGTTGGCGCTCTTGCCGCCCGCTTCCAGCCATACGCGCTTCATATTGCTGTCGCCGGCGTCTTTCAGCAGCTGCTTGCCGGTGCGGGTGGAGCCGGTAAAGGTAATGACTTCAACATCAGGATGCAGGGCCAGCGCCTGCCCGGCCTCGTGACCAAAGCCGCTGACCACGTTCAACACGCCGTCCGGCAGGCCGGCCTCTTTCGCCAGCCCGGCCAGACGCAGGGCGGTGAGCGGCGATTTTTCTGAGGGTTTGAGGATCACGCTGTTGCCCGCCGCCAGCGCTGGACCGAGTTTCCAGCAGGCCAGCAGTAGCGGGAAGTTCCACGGCACCACCGCGGCAATCACGCCAATTGGTTCACGAACGATCATCGCCAGCTCGTTGCCGCCAGTGGGCGCGACTTCGCCATAGACTTTATCCAGCGCCTCGGCGTACCAGCGAATGGCGCGGGCGGCGCCGGGAATATCATCGCGCAGGCTGTGGCGGATCGGTTTGCCGGTATCCAGCGTTTCGAGCAGCGCCAGCTCTTCACAATGGGTTTCCATCAGGTCAGCAAAGCGAGTGAGAACCGCTTTACGCCGGGCCGGAGAGGCCTGCGACCAGTCGCCGTTATCAAAAGCCTGGCGCGCGGCCTTCACCGCCCGTTCGACGTCGGCTTTTTTACCGCGGGCGACCTGCGCTAATGTCTGCTGCGCGGCAGGGTCGATAGTTTCAAAGGTGGTATTATCGGCCGCGGCGCAATATTCGCCGTTAATAAATAAGCGCGTTTCAATGGCCAGGTTTTTCGCTTTTTCCTGCCAGTAAGCCAGGTGCTGAAAATTCATCATGACTCCTTAAAAACATTATCGGCACATTAATCAGTTCGGCGTTTTCAGGCTGCACGGGGGCACTGCGCCGGGCGCAGGGCATAATGTATCCCCGGAGTTGAATACCGTTTTATTCCCCTGAATGGCGACAGGTTGTTTACAACCCGAATTATTCAGGAGCGAGTCGCCATTCACTGGCGTTAATTATTTCGGGGCCAACAGGAAATAATATTCCGTACGGCGCAGGCGTAATTACTACGATTTCTTCGCCGCGACGAAAATAGATTTTCCGCCGCGACAGGCCTGAAGAAAGCCTGAACCTCGTTCAGGCTAAATAATCAGAATGTGGTGGGGGTGTGGGCACTGATGATGCGGCAGATGCCTGCCGAGGTGTTGCTGAAGCTGTGCGGGATGCCGGTATTAATGGCATAGCTCTGTCCAGCCACCAGGTGATACGACTGACCGTTAATGGTCAGCACGATCTCACCTTCCAGTATGGTGCCTATCTCCTCACCCTGATGCTTAATTCTCTCCCCGGTCGTGGTTCCAGGCTGGTAAGTTTCAAAAATCATCGCCAGCGTACGGTTCGGATTTCCGTTATGAACCAGCTTCATGGAAACGCCCTGACTTCCCATCTCAATCAGGTCATCCTGATTAATGACCACCTGGGGTTCGTCCGGCTTTTCGGGTTCAGAAAAGAATTCCGAGAGCGACAGCCCATAGACTTTCAGCAGCTTTTGCAGCGTACTGATGGCAGGACTGACTTTGTCCTGCTCTATGGTGCTGATGGCACTATGTGTCAACCCAGACAGTTCGGCGGCACGACGCTGTGAGAGACCCAGCTGTTGGCGGATCTCTGACAGACGTTTCCCTGGCGCCAGTCCGTCATCGCTCATATTTGCATTTCCTTAACGGTAGTGGTCAGCGCCGCCGCTTTTCAGCATGATGGCCCTGACAGGCGGTGATAAAACCATCAAACAACATACGCGACAGGGCGTATTCGCTACTGTTCCATTCAGGATGCCACTGTACGCCCAACGCGAAAGGATGATCGTTCACGCTGACCGCTTCCACCAGTCCATCCGGCGCTCGCGCCTCCACGCGCAGCTGCGGACTCAGGGTTTTTGCCCCTTGCCCATGTAGCGAGTTTACCCAAAACGTGTTGCAGCCCGGTATCAATTGCGACAGCAATCCTCCTTCCTGAACCTCAACCTGATGGGACGGCGCATACTGCTGCTCGACGGGCAGTTCAGGATCTTCACGATGTTCAAGGAGCTCAGGCTGCTCGAACAGACGACGATACAGAGTCCCGCCGGTGGCGACAACCAGTTCCTGCAGTCCACGACAGATGGCGAAAATGGGGATGCGCCTTTCGAGCGCGGCGTTAATCAGCGCCATGCTCAGAAGATCACGCCCGGGGTCGGCGTCAGGCTCATCGCCGTTTTCACCATAAAGGTGCGGCTGCACATTACTGGGGCTGCCTGGCAGGTAAATCCCGTCCAGTTTATCGACTAACGCGTTCAGCAGCTCCGGCTCCGCCAGCGCATGCGGCAGGGCGATCGGCAGTCCGCCGTGGTTAACAATGGCATTCAGGTACTTTTCTTGCAGAGTCTGGGTCTGGTGACCCTTAAGCCTGTTTCTACACATCACGACGCCAATAACTGGCTTGTACATTATATTTTCCATGATCGCCCTCACAAAGTGGACTAAATTATGACCGCTATAGCGGGTTTAACGGCCATATCGTTCAATATTTTCTCAATCTAGCAGTGGAAATAGCCCTTTGCAAACTTAATTTAACATTTGACAAACAATTTATTTGCATACACAGTCGATGGGGTGGACATTATATTTAACGGTCTGAGCACAGGACCGAAACCCAACCAACGGCGGTGAATCATGGAAACCAATATCGTAGAAGTTGAGAACTTTGTTCAGCAGACGGAAGAGAGACGGGTCAGCGCGTTCGCGAAAGAAGTGAAGCGCTACCTCGAAACCTACCCCGATACCCAGTATGTCGATGTCCTCCTTACCGACCTGAACGGCTGCTTCCGCGGCAAGCGCATTCCGGTTGCCGGCCTGAGCAAACTGGAGAAAGGCTGTTATTTCCCGGCCTCGGTGTTTGCAATGGATATTCTTGGCAATGTGGTGGAAGAGGCCGGCCTGGGTCAGGATATGGGCGAACCGGATCGCAGCTGCATTCCGGTACCCGGCACCTTAACGCCTTCGGCGGCTGACCCACAATCGATAGCCCAGGTACAGCTGACCATGGTTGATGAAGATGGCGCTCCCTTTGACGTTGAGCCGCGGAACGTACTCAACCGCCTCTGGCAGCAGTTGCGCCAGCGCGGGCTGTTCCCCGTGGTAGCGGTAGAGCTGGAGTTCTATTTACTGGACCGCAAACGCGACGCCGAAGGCTACCTCCAGCCGCCGTGCGCGCCGGGCACCGACGATCGCAACACCCAAAGCCAGGTCTACTCCGTCGATAACCTGAACCACTTTGCCGACGTGCTTTATGACATCGACGAGCTGGCCAAACTGCAGCTGATCCCCGCCGACGGCGCGGTGGCGGAAGCCTCGCCGGGCCAGTTTGAAATCAACCTTCACCATACCGATAACGTGCTGGATGCCTGCGATGATGCGCTGGCGTTAAAACGTCTCGTGCGTTTAATGGCGGAGAAGCATAAGATGCACGCCACTTTTATGGCGAAGCCTTATGAAGAGCATGCGGGCAGCGGGATGCACATCCACATCAGCATGCTGAACAATAAAGGGGAAAACGTGCTGGTGGACGGCGACGGGGAAGACTCTGTGCTGCTCAAACGCGCGCTGGCCGGGATGATCGATCTGATGCCGGCCTCGATGGCGCTGCTGGCGCCGAACGTGAACTCGTATCGCCGCTTCCAGCCGGGGATGTACGTCCCGACGCAGGCTTCGTGGGGGCATAACAACCGCACCGTGGCCTTGCGTATTCCGTGCGGCGAGCGGCAGAACCACCGCGTCGAGTATCGCGTGGCGGGGGCGGACGCCAACCCGTATCTGGTGATGGCGGCGATTTTTGCCGGCATTCTGCACGGGCTGGATAACCCCCAGCTGCCTTTGCAGGAAGAGGTGGAAGGTAACGGTCTGGAACAAGAGGGCCTGCCGTTCCCGATCCGCCAGAGCGATGCGCTGTGGGAGTTTATGCAGAACGATCATCTGCGCGAGCGCCTCGGTGAGCGTTTCTGCCACGTTTTCCATGCCTGTAAGCATGATGAATTACTGCAGTTTGAGCGTCTTATCACAGAAACCGAAATTGAGTGGATGTTGAAAAACGCCTGATGGTCGCCCCGCGAGGGGCCCATGAGTTTGGTAATCAGTAGCATCATACGGCCTGAGCGGAGCCTGGTCGTCCTTTTTGCTGGGAGCCCAGCCATTTCCCGGATGTCGCGTTAAGGAGCGCAGGCGGCAACGGGGCTTCAGTTAACGACACAGTGTGTGACGAGGAAATGAGATGATGCAGATGTTCAAATATCCGCAGGGAGAGGGAGGCCGCTCAGGCCGCATGGAATGCCAGCCAGCTACCGCTCACCGGTCCGTCTTACCCTTTTATCTATGCCTTACCCCTTTGCTAAGCAGGTTTGTCACGCGGACGTTGGGTCCGCAAACTGTTAACAGCAAGGGGGGAATGGGCGATGGCTATTAATCTTCCTGCGCATAACGCCGCTCAGGCGGGCAGACCACGCCTGCGTAAATCCCTCAAACTCTGGCAAGTGGTGATGATGGGGCTGGCCTATCTGACGCCGATGACGGTGTTTGATACCTTCGGCATCGTCTCCGGCATCAGCAATGGCCACGTACCGGCGTCTTATCTGTTGGCGCTGGCCGGGGTGCTGTTCACCGCCATCAGCTACGGCAAACTGGTGCGTCAGTTCCCGGAAGCCGGTTCCGCCTATACCTACGCGCAAAAATCCATCAGTCCGCACGTCGGTTTTATGGTCGGCTGGTCGTCGCTGCTCGATTATCTGTTTCTGCCGATGATCAACGTCCTGCTGGCGAAGATCTATCTCTCGGCGCTGTTCCCGGAGGTGCCGCCATGGGTGTGGGTGGTCACCTTTGTCGCCATTCTGACCGCCGCGAACCTGAAAAGCGTTAACCTGGTGGCCAACTTCAACACCCTGTTCGTGCTCGTGCAGATTTCGATCATGGTGGTGTTTGTCATTCTGGTGGTGCAGGGGCTGCACAAAGGCGAGGGGGTGGGGACCGTCTGGTCGCTGCAGCCGTTTATCAGCCAGAATGCGCATCTGATCCCGATTATTACCGGCGCGACGATTGTCTGCTTCTCGTTTCTCGGCTTCGACGCGGTGACCACGCTGTCGGAAGAGACCCCTGACGCCGCACGGGTGATCCCGAAAGCGATTTTTCTTACCGCGATGTACGGCGGCATTATTTTCATCGTCGCGTCGTTCTTTATGCAGCTGTTCTTCCCGGATATTCATCGCTTTAAAGACCCCGATGCCGCGCTGCCGGAGATTGCGCTGTACGTGGGCGGCAAGCTGTTCCAGTCGATTTTCCTGTGCACCACCTTTGTTAACACCCTGGCATCGGGCCTGGCCTCGCATGCCAGCGTCTCCCGTCTGCTGTACGTGATGGGCCGCGACAACGTCTTCCCGGAGCGCATTTTTGGCTATGTGCATCCGAAATGGCGTACCCCGGCGCTGAACGTGATTATGGTGGGCATCGTTGCGTTGTCGGCGCTGTTCTTCGACCTGGTGACCGCCACGGCGTTGATCAACTTCGGCGCGCTGGTGGCGTTCACCTTCGTAAATCTGTCGGTGTTCAACCACTTCTGGCGGCGCAAGGGGTATAACAAAACCTGGAAGGATCGGCTGCACTATCTGCTGTTGCCGATGGTCGGCGCGTTGACGGTGGGCGTGCTGTGGATCAACCTCGAGGCCACCTCGCTAACGCTCGGCCTGGTGTGGGCGGCGCTTGGCCTGCTGTACCTGGCTTACCTGACCCGACGCTTCCGTAAACCGCCGCCGCAGTTCAATGCCACCAAAGCGGAGCAGGCCTGGGAGTCATAAACGTTTGATGCTGCGATTGAACCAAGGCAGGCCCACAGGCCTGCCTTGGTTTTTGGTTCGGTAAGGGACAGTACAGGACGGTAAAGAAATCAGCAGAAAACGGCGGGGAACGGAAGGTATTATTTCTTCTTTTTATGGACAGGTAACTGACTGGCGCGCCGCTCTTTGAGGTACGACACCAGGCTGTAGATGGCGACGCCCAGCAGCGCCACCGCGACGATAAAGAGAATAAGACCCGACATAGACCAACCTAATATTCTGTTTAGAAAGGGAAAAAGATACAGGGCTCTGTTTGAAGATAACATCGGGATATGTCTGAAAGATGACGCCTCATCGCGAGAATATCCGGCGGCGGGGTTGTGATAAAATATTTCCCGCAGGAATGTGACCGCCCGGGTTTCACCTGAAAGGATGTAACACTCCGTTAAGTGATTTTACAGAAGTGCGGCGTACAGCGGGTTACGCTGACCGCGAATAAGAACGATCTGAGAGTCAGTCATGTATAAGAAATCCCTCAGCCTGCTGGGCGTGGTGCTGGCGCTGTCTGCCTTTGCCAGCCAGGCTGAAAGTGAACGTCAGGCGAGCCGCGAGCAGATCGTGGAGCAGGTCCTCAAGCCGTGTGAAGGCAAAAAAGCGGGCGATAAGGTGGTGATCATCGATCGCCGCGGCGGCGAGCACGAGGCCATTTGTACCCTGACGGCGGTTCCGCTACCGGAGTAATGCCCGCCGCAAGGTGCCGCTTAGCGATACCGCGGCGCAGGCTGTCCGGTTCGTGCGCTGGTAAACAGCGCCAGTCTGGACTGCTCAAAAGCCTCCCATAGTCCCAGGTCATGAACCGGTGGTAAGGTGACCTGTTCCCCCATCTCCAGCCCCCTGAGAGCGGCGTCCACCAGATCCTCTGTGGTCATCACCGTGCCGGTGGGCAGGGCGTTCAACGCCACGCCGGAGGTCGGCCAGAGATCGGTGGCGGTCGCCGCCGGCAATACCGCCTGAATACGCACGCCGCTGTCGGCAAACTCATCCTGCAGACCGCGGGTGAAGCTCAACACCCAGGCTTTACTGGCGCTGTAGACCGCGCTACCTGGCAGCGTATGTAGCGCGAGGATGGAGGCAATATTAATGAGCGTTCCCCGGCGTCGTGGGATGAAAGCGGCCAGCGCGGCATAGCTCAGGCGCAGCAGCGCCGTGGTATTGAGCGTATGAATCGCCTGGTGCTCCCGCGGCGTACTGGCGAGAAAACCCGCCATTTTCGCGGTGCCGGCGTTGTTAATGAACAGGTCGATGGCGGGATCCTGCTGCAGACGCTGCTCTACGGCGGCAATCCCGTGCTCTTCGCTAAGATCGGCTTTGAGGATGCTGGCCTGGATGGCGTAGCGCGCCTGCAGCTGGTCGGCGAGCGCCAGCAGCCGGTCTTCACGACGGGCGGCGAGGATCAGGTTGTAGCCGCGGGCGGCGAGTCGTTCGGCATAGATCGCGCCGATACCTGAGGACGCGCCAGTGATAAAAGCAGTGTGCGATGGTTGGGTCATGAGAATTGCCTCGTAAAAGGTTGCATTATTAAACCAAATTCAGCATGAGATATTAGGTTTAATAATGCAACCATTTTGTCCGGACTTTTTCATTTTTGCCTGCCGCGGGCAGCGTTTAGTCGTTCAGCGGAATAGCGATGGTGATGTCTGCCGGGGCCAGCTCACGGCCATCCGCCGCCTGCAGGACCAGCTTACGCAGGGGCTGGCGCTGCTGACGGTCAATGAGCCGGGTCGCCGGTTCGTCGGGCTCGAACAGATAGTCGTCTGCCCACTGGGAGAGGGCGACCAGCACCGTCTGCAGGGCACGGCCCTTGTCGGTCAGGACATACTCCTGCCAGGCGCTGCCATCGGAGGCCGGCTGCAGGCGCAGGATGCCTTCATCCACCAGCATTTTCAGCCGCCCGGCGAGCATGTTTTTGGCAATACCGAGGTTTTTCTGGAATTCGCTAAACCGGCGCACCCCGCGTAGAGCATCGCGGACGATCAGCAGCGACCACCAGTCGCCGATAACATCGAGGGAGCGGGCGATAGGGCAACAGCTGTTTTCCAGACGGGTACGTTTCACGAAAGCCTCCAGGTTAATTGTTTCATTATAAAACTCTTTGCCCGGCAGGGGAAATTTTCGGCTACGGTCTAAGTTTGCGAGCGATTACCAGGAAAAATGTCATAAATCCGTCACAATTAACGCGATGATAATAAATGACTAAGGATGAAGGGATGAAAAAACGTCTACTTGCCGCCGCCGTTGCCGGCGCGGTGATGTTATCCGCTGGCGCTCAGGCGCAGGACTCGGCCGCCCCGGAGGGATATCAGCTGCAGCAGGTGCTGATCATGAGCCGTCACAACCTGCGTGCGCCGCTGGCCAATAACGGCAGCGTGCTCGAGCAGTCCACCGCCAAGGCCTGGCCGCAGTGGGATGTGCCGGGCGGCCAGCTGACAACCAAAGGCGGCGTGCTGGAGGTGTATATGGGCCACTATATGCGCGAATGGCTGGCGCAGCAGAAGCTGGTGACCAGCGGCGAGTGCCCACCGGAAAACGCGGTTTACGCCTATGCCAACAGCCTGCAGCGTACCGTCGCCACCGCGCAGTTCTTTATCACCGGCGCGTTCCCTGGCTGCGGCATTGCAGTGCATCACCAGCCGCAGATGGGCACCATGGACCCGACCTTCAACCCGGTTATTACCGACGACTCTCCGGCGTTTCGCGAGAAAGCGCTGCAGGCGATGGAAAAAGAGCGTCAGGGGATGCAACTGACCGAGAGCTATAAGCTGCTGGAGAGGATGATCGATTACCGCAACTCGCCCTCCTGCAAAGAGAAGCAGGTCTGCTCGCTGAGCGAGGGTAAGGATACCTTTAGCGCCGGTTATCAACAGGAGCCGGGGGTTTCCGGCCCGCTGAAGGTGGGCAACTCGCTGGTGGACGCCTTCACCCTGCAATATTATGAAGGCTTCCCGAAAGACCAGGTGGCGTGGGGGGAAATCACCAGCGATAAGCAATGGCAGGTGCTGTCGAAGCTGAAAAACGGCTACCAGGATAGTCTGTTTACCTCGGTAGCGGTGGCACAAAACGTCGCCAAACCGTTGGTTAAATATATCGATAACGCGCTGGTGGGCGAGGAGGCCAACAAGGCGAAAGTCACGCTGCTGGTGGGGCACGACTCGAACATCGCCTCGCTGCTGACGGCCCTGGACTTTAAGCCTTATCAACTACCTGGCCAGTACGAGCGCACGCCCATTGGCGGCAAACTGCTGTTTCAGCGCTGGCATGACAGCGCCGGTAATCGCGATCTGATGAAGATTGAGTATGTCTATCAAAGTACTGAACAGCTGCGTAACGCCGACGCGTTAACCCTGCAGGCCCCGCCGCAGCGGGTCACCCTGGCGCTTAACGGCTGCCCGGTTGACGATCAGGGATTCTGTCCGCTGGAGACCTTTAAAAAGGTGATCAACGAGGCGGCGAAATAATGTAAAAAACCCGGAGCAATCCGGGTTTTTTAGCAGGTTAGGGCGAGACCTGGCGGAAATAAACGTCCTAGACGTTTTTACGCTCAATCGTCTGTTCACCCCAGAACAGCGCATCTTTATCGGTTTTGGCAAAGGCCAGCGCCAGCACTTCGTCGCTGCCTTCCTCCCAGATTTGCTCCGCCAGTTTTTCATCGTAGTGGGCGACTTCGAAAATCGCCTCGGCGATCTCCGGCGAGGTGTTACGTAAACTTGCCCATTCGCCGACGCGATGTGCTTTTGCTTCTTGAGTTGGCATGTTACTCCTCCTGCAGAAGATTAGCCGTGGACTTTAACGGCCAGTTTGGCGACATGTTCGCCCTGATAGCGGGCGATGGCTAACTCTTCCTCGCTCGGCTGACGCGAGCCGTCTCCGCCGGCGATGGTGGTCGCGCCATAAGGGGTACCGCCGCGGACCTGGGAGATATCAAACAGCTCCTGGGCGCCGTAGCCGATCGGGACGATGATCATGCCGTGGTGGGCCAACGTCGTCCAGGTGGAGGTAATGGTTTGTTCCTGTCCGCCGCCGGTGCCGGTTGAGCTGAATACGCTGGCGATCTTACCGTACAGGGCGCCGGACGCCCACAGACCGCCGGTTTGATCGAGGAAGGTGCGCATCTGACCGGACATGTTGCCGAAACGAGTCGGGGTACCAAAGATGATGGCGTCATACTCTGCCAGTTCCTGCGGCGTGGCGACGGGCGCGTTTTGCGTTTTCCCGCCTGCTTTGGCAAATGCTTCAGCCTGCATGGTTTCCGGCACGCGCTTCACAACCACCTCAACGCCATCCACCCGGTTTGCCCCATCGGCGACGGCGTGAGCCATGGTTTCAATGTGTCCATACATGGAATAATAAAGCACCAGAATTTTAGCCATTTCCATCACTCCTCGGTTGCGTTATAAGCCAGCCAAATGGCTGGTTACCTTTAAAGATAAAGCCTCCGCCGGAGAGTGCAAATCCAACGGGCATTTATTTGATTTATAACAAAATGACAAAGCGTTATTTACTTTTCCTTGCACCGCGCGGCCTGAAAGGGAGAGAAGGAGGAAGCGTTGCGCCTGCCATTTTGGCTGGTGTGGCAAGGGTGTAGCATCAGGATACATTTTTGCCGACTATTTTTTCTCCGCCAGCAGAGCAGGTTAGAACCCGTACGCGCCGCGAGGGGGCTTTTTTCGCCCGGGTTTGTTTCTGGATATTTCATTTGCCGCCGTCAGCGGCAGTCATTCACTAACCTTATAGATACGCGGTAAGACAGCGGCGTCGCCGCTCCCGCGTAATGCACTATGATGTCTAACCTAATGGAGGTCAGTAATGGCAAACCATCGTGGCGGTTCTGGCAACTTTGCTGAAGACCGTGAAAGAGCATCAGAAGCAGGACGTAAAGGTGGCCAGCATAGCGGGGGGAATTTTAAAAATGACCCTCAGCGCGCCTCAGAGGCTGGCAAAAAAGGGGGTAAAAACAGTCATGGTAGTCGTGAAAGTTAACGCGCGACTCGCACTGTTCTCTTTGATGCGGTGTTAATCTCCCCGACCCAACCGCATCGCCCTCGCCGCCGGCATCTGCCGGCGGTTTTTTTATCTGTCGGTGGTTGCGCTCCCGCCGGGCGGATTGCACACTGGTCGCCCGTTAATCGTCATGGCTGTCTTATGTCTTCGTTAAAATTCTCCATTACCCGCCAGGAAGCGCTCCTCATCATGATCACCATGTTCTGGGGAGGGACGTTCCTTGCCGTGCAGTATGCGGTGAGCCTCAGCGGGCCGCTGTTTTTTGTCGGTCTGCGTTTCGCGACCGCCGCGCTGGCGGTGGGCCTGCTCTCGCTGCGCACCCTGCGGGGGCTGACGTGGCTGGAGGTGAAGGCGGGGGTGGCGATTGGCGTGGCGATTGCGCTGGGGTATGGCCTGCAGACCTGGGGACTGCAGTCGATCTCCAGCAGTAAGTCTGCGTTTATCACGGCGATGTATGTGCCGCTGGTACCGCTGCTGCAGTGGCTGTGCCTGGGCCGTATGCCGGGGGTGATGTCCTGCGTGGGGATTGTGCTGGCGTTTATCGGTTTGATCCTGCTGGCCGGGCCGGAAAATAATCTGCTGGCGCTTGGCGTGGGGGAGATGATTACTCTGGCGAGCGCGCTGGCGATCGCGGCGGAGATTATCCTTATCAGCGCCTGGGCCGGGAAAGTCGATGTCCGCCGGGTGACGGTCGTGCAGCTGGCGACCGCGTCGCTGGTGGCTTTCGCCGCCATGAAGCCGGCCGGTGAGGCGGTTCCGCCGTTGACGCCGGCCCTGCTCGGCGTCGCGCTGGGGCTGGGGATTTTCAGCGCGATCATTCAGGTTACCATGAACTGGGCGCAGCGCAGCGTCTCGCCGACGCGGGCCACCCTTATCTATACTGGTGAACCGGTATGGGCCGGTATTTTTGGCCGGCTGGCCGGTGAGCGTCTGCCGCTGCTGGCTCTGCTCGGCTGCGTCTTGATCCTCGCAGGGGTGCTGGTGAGCGAGCTGAAGTGGAAGCGCAAGTCGCCGCCGCAGGTTTCCACAAACGACGATGCGCAGCCGCTCACGGACCTGGCCGATCGCCGCGAGCCATAATTTTACGCTTCTGATCCTACAGCGGCGCTTATCCTGGCTGGCCTACTCGTCCGGCTCTGATTGTCTCCAGGCCCGCGCCAGCGTAGCGCCGCCGGGCGATGGCATCAGGCACGGCGTCGCTTTTATGCCGGGTGGCGGCTGCGCCTTACCCGGCCTACAACCCCAACTCACCGCTGGCGTAGGGGCTGCTGAAACTGCCGTTGTTGGCGGCCTCAAAATCGCTGAGACGTTCCCGGAAGGCCGGGGCAGCCCGCATGGATGCGGGCTGAGGGCCGTGTTTTGCACGGACGCTGCCTCGGCCCGACCCGAAGCCTGCAGGGATAAGTCGAAGGT